>Ga0187893_10000059_pt1 | contig 233620 bp, 409 predicted proteins | sample MA1701074metaG_FD_139574 | JGI IMG/M metagenome (GOLD analysis project Ga0187893, IMG submission 139574) | White microbial mat communities from a basaltic lava cave in the Kipuka Kanohina Cave System on the Island of Hawaii, USA - MA170107-4 metaG ...
AAATGGGGCAGATCCTAATGAATTTCTGCCTAGAAAACCACAGAATTTTTTTATATCGATATGTAAATGGAGACCCCATAAGAGATTAGAAGATATATGCGATTCATTTATTTATTCGGTTGAAAATGGATTGGATGCAGAATTAATTATAGGTGGACAGACGAGCTATGAAGTTGTTCATCCAAGAATTAAATTTATAGGATGGATGGATAGAGATAAAATTAAGCAGTATTTATCGGGAGCAATTGCTTCCATACATTTATCATGGTTAGATTGGTGTCCTAATTCAGTGATAGAATCTTTAGTTGCCGGATGTCCTGTTATTTATGCCAAATCAGGAGGTACAACTGAAATTGTTAATAATAGTGGATGGGGAATTGAAGATAAACAATGGAATTATGAACCGTGTTATTTGTATCGTCCTCCTAAGATAGATTATAAAGAAATATTTAAAGTGTACAAGGAGGCACAAGATCAGAAAAGAACAATAGTTAGAGAAGATTTATATATTAATAGAATTGCAGAACAGTATATTAGTTTTTTTGAAAGGGTTCTAAATGGGTAAATCAAAAGATGTGTCATATATGTTGCCAGAAAAAGCATTCGAATGGATTTTTGCCCATTTGCCTAAACGTGCTAAAATAGTTGAATTAGGTAGTGGCAAGGGAACAGAACGCTTATCAGAACGTTTTAAAATGATTTCCATTGAAGATAATCCTGATTGGATAGGAAAATATAATTCAACATATATTCATGCTCCTATTAAAGATGGCTGGTATGATCGTGACTATTTAGAAGGCAAAATACCCCAAGATTATAATTTGCTTATTATAGACGGTCCATCTGGTTCAATAGGAAGACTGGGGATATTGAATAATCTAGATTTATTTAATATAAAGAATCAAATGTTAGTGGATGATATTCATAGACCAGATGAGGCAAAATTATTGGAACAATTAGAAAAAATTACAGGAAGAAAAGCAAATACAATGCGACAGAAGGCTGGATCGTTGGGTATTAGACGTTTTGGAATATTATGAGAATGGTAAAAACTGTATCTTGGGAATCTTTATATTTTCCGTACAAAGAGGATCTGAAAGAATATTATGAGAAATACTTCGCGACCGAGCGTAATAATCCTTTATGGTTTTATAATTCTCCTATTTGTAGGTTTGCTGAAAAGTATCTTAAAGAAGGAAGAAGAGTATTAGATAACCTAGATCAAGATGCATTTATTAAATATGAGTATGATCGCTATAAGGAAGCTGAAACAGTTAAAAATGATACCCATAAAACTACTGCTGCTTTACGTGTAATAGATTTGATGGATTCCATTTTAAAACATGGGTATTGTAAAGGCAGCTACGATAAAGATAAACATTTAATTCGTGTAACAAAAGGTTTTATATCTCCTTATGGAAATGATTCAAATGGTTATACACTTCATACTCGTAAACATCGAGCGGCGTGTTGTGTGGCACTAAAAATGGATGCTATAAAAGTATTAGTATGTTAAGTAATAAATCTAGAACTGCTGTTGTCGTTCTTACATGGAATGGATTAGAACGTTTACAGAATACCTTAGAGACATTTCATAAATATAACGGATATGGTGTACCTGTCTATATCGTAGATAATAGATCAACTGATGGAACGATAGAGTTTATTAAGAAAGAAAATAAATACAATCTAGTAGAAAATAATTCAAACTTAGGTATATTTCTTGGTACGTTTGCTGGACTAAATAGAGTGGTTGATGATGGTTATGATTTTGTAATTAATGTACAGAATGATTTTCCTTCATTATATGCTACTCCAATAGATCGTCTTCAAACTTATTTGGATGCAAATTTAGATGTAGGATTTGTTAGGTTAAATGATAAGAAAGATAAATCTAAAAATCTTATTACCAATGAAAAAATCGTATATGATAAATGGGAAGCATTGAGTAGAAAGATTAGAATAGCAAAAAGTAATTATCATATTTCTTTTAATCCTAACATGATAAGATGCAGCATTGTTAAACATTTGTCGCAGACCGATAAAATCCGAGAACGTGGAATGATGGAACAATTTGAGATGTTGGGTTTAAGATCTGCAAAAATTAACCCCCCTTGTTATAAAACTTTCCCTTGTAGAGATCGCATTAATGGATGGACGCATTAGGAGAAATTTGTGCATCTACTAAGTCCAGATGAATTTAAACAGAACAAAAAATCAGATACTATTGTAATATATGGTAGTGGTTGGTCTATTAATGAGATAACTGATTCAGAAAAAGATACTTTAACAAAATACGATAGTATTGGATTTAATTGGTTCCTTCGTTCGAACATAGCAACAACATTTTATGTTATTCGAGAACAAGCAAATAACCATAAAAGGGTTAGTGTTGACGAAACACCAGACATTTTTATATCTCAAATTAATAGAGAACCTTACATTAAAAGCATTTTAGTTGTTCATGATATTACAGAACATTCTCCTAAATCCATTTCTTATAATACAGAACCGTATTTATCTCGTTTTAATGGTAGTGGCGTAATCGTAAAAGATATCCATTCGTCAGGACAGAAACAACGGTTTAATAAAGATATATTTACAAAGGGTGTTTATCATGGATCTTGTACTTTAAATAACATTATTCATATTGCTATTTATTTAGGGTATTCTCGTATGATATTTGCTGGAATAGATTTAAATGATTCCAGATATTTTTGGTTAAAATATGATGAGACAAGACATACTGTAGCAAAGAAAAAACAACAATATAATTCACGTCATGCGATTTCTGTCCCGGTTCTGAACATTATTAGTCAAATAAAAGACGAATATAATATAGATATGTCGGTCGTTAATCCGCGTTCTTTATTGACTAAATTAGTAAAAGTCTGGAACAGAAAATGAAGATATTATGTGTTACGGATATAGAAGGTCGGGTACAATACCGACGAATGGCGATGCTGCAAAATTACATGAAAAAGCATCAATTGATTGTAGTCCATTCAAACAGACCAATTAAATTTAGAAAATACCCATTAGTATACTATTCTAATTATTCTATATATGATTCCAAACCTTGTGATAGACAAATTCCCAAAATTTGTTCTATTACAAGTCATCGTTGTTTAAAAGATAAAAACAGAACACTTAAGAAATTAGCAGAATTCCAAGGCGTTTCTGTAAATAACATGATTTTGTATAATGCTTTCAGAAATGATCTAGATAATATTTTTTATACTCCAAATGGGGTTCACACCAATGTGTTTGTTCCACCACCTCAGTATCCCAAAAATGAGAAGTTAGTAATTGGATGGGTAGGAAATAAAGATAGAGCTGTGAAACGATATAGAGAGATTTTTAAGCCTTTAAAAAAACAATATGAAGATAAATATAATTTTGAGATAATAGGTACTCGTAAGTCAGATTCCGCAGATGATATATACACAACAGAAGAAATGGTTTCTTATTATCAAAAATTAGATGTGTTATTAGTAACAAGTGATAATGAAGGAACACCCAATCCTGCATTAGAGGCTATGTCTTGTGGAGTACCAGTTATTACAACAAGAGTAGGTAATATGCCTGAGATAATTATTAATGGTAAAAATGGCATATTTGTAGATAAAAACGTAGATTCTTTTGGTGCGGCAATTAGTGAATTTGCGGAGAAATCATCGGATGAAAGATTTGCTATGAGAGAAATGGCAAGGCAATTAATTTTACCCTGGGACTGGGATAACAAAGCAGAAGCTTGGGTGGATTTTTTAGAGGGCTTTGCTGTATGAAAAATTTAGACGGTTTATTAGACATATTCCTAATTACCAACGGAAGATCTACATTTCAATATGCTTTGCAATCCTTATTAGATCAACAGGATATAATTTGTAATCCTCAAATAATAAAGGATCTCCCGTGGTTAGAAGCAAATTTAACTATAGTCTCTCGTTGCAAAAGCAAATATTTTCTACGTGTAGATGATGATATGTTGCTGCATCCTAAGACTATATCATTTATGTTAAAATGTATAAAAGATCAGGACAGTAATATAGCATTACGAGGATGGAGATTATGGGAACCATATAGTTTAAAAGTATGCAAGGGCATCAAGATATATAATCATAAACTTGTGCAGATGATAGGGTTTAGAATAAATGAACTTGGCAAGATAGACAAACCATTTACTGAAGATGCAACTAAACAAGGATTTAAACAAGTTTATACGGATGATGTAGTAGCTATTCATAGTTGTTCAACGTTCGAAGAGCATTTAGATTATGCAGTAAAGAGAGGGGAAGATAAGGGAAAAGATTTTAAAAAAGAAAAAAGATGGATGCGGAATCAAATTGGCAATTTTAATTTAAGTTTAGAACAACAATATGTTTTAAGAACAGATTTTTTAGAAACATTGAACACTAAGAAGAAGACTGATTTTTCTAGATATTTGAAAAAATGAAGAATATACTTTTTGCTATTTTTACATGTAATCGTCTTCATTATCTGAAGAATTGTCTTAATTCTATTGTAAAGTTTGTTGATCTAAATCAAATTGATATACTTGTTTGCGATAACTTGACAGTAGAAACTGGCTTTCAAGATTACATGAATTTGATGAACAAAAATTATAATATTATGTTACATCAGTTTAAAGATAGAACAAGAAACGAGCTTTATAGGGCTATGAACTTTGCAATTGATTTTGCGAAAAAACAATCTTATGAGATAATTAATTTTGTTCAGGATGATTATCAATATCTTTATAAGAGAGATGCCCATTTAAGAGAAGTAAGAGATATTTTATCGCAGCATCCCAATATTGTCCAAGTAAATACAAATCTGGTTTGGAGAAGAAAAAATAAAAAAATAGGAAAGATTGGACATTTTAAAACAGAAACTGCTAACTATGGCAAATTGTATGCAAAATTTCCTTGTGATAATGGATTTACAAGAGTATCAGCATATGAAAAAATAGGTTCTTATCCTACAGATGCAATTAGCTGGGGTTTTGGGAAAAATAGATATGTAGGAAAAGTAAACGGAGAAGTTTGGTTTGGTCAAGAATGCAAAAAAAGAGGTTGGTCCAGATGTCTAAGTTATTATCCTAATTTAGCTATGATGTTTGATTGCGCTTATGTTAGAGGCGATGAACGATATGGTAGATATTTTCCACCTTCTAAAGAGTTTTATTTGAAAGAACTATTTGAAGTTGATATAGAAAGAATATCTAAAAACAACGAACAGCAGTTATTTTCTTTCATAGAAGAATATTGTGTACCAGATGGATGGACCCCAAAAACTTTAGACAAGCATTCTCCGTCAACAGAGGGTGTATCTATTTATGAGTGATAAAGATAATTATTATTATGTAACCGCTGCTACGGGAGAAGCATTTATAACAAATTTTGCTCAGTATGCAGTGCGCAGCCTTATTAAAACTGGAGTTCCGCGTAAAAATATTCATTTGGCTATTAATGCTTCAGATAATAAAAGCAAAGTTAAAAAGTTAATACCTAAAGGCATACATATACATACTATACAGGAGGATGTGAGTTATGTAGTATGGGCATTGTCAAAAGGAAAACGAAGATATTCATTGTTCAAAGCTGCAGCTCTCCATAAATTATTCCCAGAGCCTATACCAAATAAATATATGATATACTTTGATGGTGATGTACTTTGGTTTAAAGATCCTACTCCATTTTTCAATACTAAAAATCAGAAGACTTGGTTTCATCATGGAAAGGGGTTGGATAAAAGAGCTAAGATTAAGAAAGAAGATGTGGATATTAAAGATATACAATCTTTATCTCAATGGGTTAGTGAACCTTGTGCAGAGCTAATGGTTCATTATGGTGCAAAAGTGTTGCCAGATAGAGAAGTTGTTGCAGGATTATATCTCCTTCATCCCCGTGATCATGCCAAAGTTCTAAAATTAACATATGATGGGTGTAAACGGAATGCAACAAAGTTTAGAGATCATGAAGGTGCAGGCGATCAAAAACCTATGAATGCCGCTTTATCCGTTTTAAATACTGATTGGCATGGTGGTTCTCGTTTCTTTTGTCCAGAAGCTGCAGAGTATTTTGAACATTATTTTGGAGATGCTAAAGCAAAAGAAGAGTTTAGAACGAAGATAGAAGAGTTACAGTTATGATAAAGATTCCTGTTGTTGGAATACCTTCTTGGAAATGGAAAAAACGTCTTTTAAAACAGGCGATAGCACAACCATTAATAGAAAAAATTCCAATAACAGATTTATGTTACGAATTAGACAGACATGCTGAATTATTGAAGGCTTTTGATAAAAAGACAGATATAAAGAAAACTGCATATTTTAAATATCAAAGAGAAAATGATAATAAAATTAAAACTGTTATAAAACGAATTGGAGAATTTAGACAACTTTACAAGAAAATAAGATCTCGTGGGATAGTTGGATATGCAGCGGTAATAACTGAAGATGGATGTAGATTAGATGGATCTCATCGCTTATCTATTTTAAAACATTTAAACGTAGAATCTGCATATATTAATGTTGTTTATTATGATAGATTTTATGATAAAGAAAAGATAGAAAAAATAAAACAGCAAGTAAAAGAATTTAGAAGAACTGAATATGGTTTTGAGGATTAAAAATGACTACTGAAGATATACGCCACAGGATAAAAGAAATAGGAGAAGAACCTTGGTATTATTATTACGATTTTGCTGGAGTAGAAGTACAACCAAAGTTAAAAAATGATAAAACTTGTGGTCTTTTAAATTGGAACAAAAAGCTTAAACCTATAATTCAAAAATTTACACAGGAGTTTCATACTCCAAAACTATTAGATATAGGTTGCAATATGGCATTATATGCTCATGAAATGACTAAAATGGGTATAGATGTTTTAGCAGTTGATCGACAGGTTGTTACTTCTCAGTTTTTTCAAGAATATGTTCAGAGCTATTTAAAGGAACCTTGGAATGTTCAAGTACTACAAATGGATGTAACTAAAGATAATTTACCTGAATTCGCACCAGATGTAATTACAATGTTTTGCGTTTTATATCATTTACATCCATTAGAATGCGATGTTATAAAAAGGATACAAGTTGCTTATCCTAATCATAAATATCTTATTATACAAGGGAATATTCCCCGTGTTAAAAAGAAAAAACAACCATTGGCTGGAGTCAAAGGCATGAAAAAGTTCTTGACAAATTTAAATTACGAAATTGTGGAAGTTTATGAATGGGATGGATATCAAAAACCCGTTGTAGTAGCTAAATATAAAGAATGATATGAAGATTTTAACACCATATGGTTTAAAACCTGTTAAAACGGAAGTAGTTGATTTAAGAACTTGTTATTCACAATGTCGTCCGAATCAACCAATAGATGAATTATTGCTTGTAAATGGGAAAGTAGATAGAAATATGATGAACTCTCCACATTTTGAATTTGCCAATTTCTATTATTCAAACGAAAAACATTTAAGAAATATATTTTCGCATACTAGATATGCTAAAATGTTGAGATTATTTGGCAGAGAACCCATATTTCCAGAGAAATTTGCACAATTGTGTGATTCTATAAAAGCTGGATATTTGAGACGTAAACATGAAGAAAATTATATAGTTATTCTTATGGAATCATTTGCAAGATCCAGGTATAATAGAGATGATGTTTTAAATTTAGTACCAGAAGTGTGGTCAGGACATCATCGTATAGGCTCATTATTAGCATTAGGTAGGTACTCTGCCAAAGTTTGTATAGCTGAAGATATAGCCAAGGGTACTAAAATGTCCTATGGGAAAATACATTTTTTATGTATTAAATAATAATGAATATACTTTTATTAACAGATCGTGCTAATTGGGCGTATCATTCAATAGCAAAAGCATTACAAAAATTCAACACAGATAGCAATCTTTCTTTAGATATAGTCCATATTAAGAAAAACATTAAGCATGTTAAATCTATTTATAGACAGTATGATCGTTATTTAGTGATGGGATGGCAAAATTATGAAGAAGTTGATTTTCTACCTAAATCTCAAACTATGTTAGGAATACATTCTCATCATTCATTTGATGATAGAAAAACTACTCCTGATCATGATATAAATCCTCCTAAAAAGTTAATAGATTGGCTTAATGAATTTAAAGGTATAAATGCTGTCTCTTTACGTTTATTTAAGCTATTTAAAAACAACGGATTAACAAATATCTATTATACTCCTAATGGAGTCGATTCAGCGGTTTTTAAACCATTGAATCATAAGCCTTCTAATGATTTTACGGTTGGATATTCTGGCTCTTCTTCTCATGATTGGAGAAAAGGAACTTCTGATTTTATTATTCCTGCAGCTAAAAAAGCTGGAGTAAAAACAAAATTAGCTATGCTCGCCACTGGTAGTTATGTGCCTTTAGAAGATATGCCGTCTTTTTATCACAAGATAGATGCTTATATTTGCGCATCTTTATCAGAAGGCTTTTCATTGAGTGTTTTAGAAGCGGCTTCATGTGGTAGACCAATTATAACTACAAAAGTTGGAGGAACGTCAGAATTAACTGGAAAGGAACAAACTATATATTTGGTTGAAAGGGATGTAGATGCATTTGCCGAAAAAATAACATGGTTAAAACATCATCCTGAAGAGTTTGCAAAATTGAGTAATAATATACGAAATCATGTAGTTAATAATCTTGATTGGAGCAAGCAATCAAAAGCATGGTATAATTTTTTAAGCATATAGGTTTTTTAATGTGGTCTAAAGAATTTGAATTAAGATATTGGAATCAAACTGGACTAGATAAAGGTTCAACGATATATGATAATTATTGTCTTGCCTTTAATATAGACATTAAATCTCTAAAAGGTAAAAAGATTGCAGATATAGGTTGCGGACCTTTTGGAGGAGTGTTATGCCATCATCCTAATTTAGATGTAACTCCAATCGATATTTTAGCTACCGAATATAACAAATTAAAAAAATCTCCTAAATCTATTGTTGAAGGCGATTTAAGTGGGGAACTACCTTTTGAAAAAGAATCATTTGATATAATATTCTGTACAAATGCTATCGATCATATACCTCATATAACTCACGGTTTATCTGAAATGGAACGTGTTTTAAGGAAAGATGGGATAATTTATTTACATGTACATATAAGAAAACGAAAAGAGATTAATAAAGCACATATACATTGCATAAATTTAAAACGAATGAAGCAAATGATATCTAAGGCAAAATTGTTGATACAAAAAGCTGAAGAATCATCAGATTGGGTAAATAAAGAAGACAGGAAAGCTCTTTACTTAGAGTTAATTAAAAATGAAAATAATCCCATCAGTTGATATCAATCCTATTGTTTTTAGAGATGAATTCGTAAAAGTTCTTTCAGACTTATCAAAGAGATATAGTTTTTTCTCGTTTTCTACTCCCAGACGTTCAATGTCAAACGCTGAAATGTTTTTTATTACTCATGCCATATCCCAATTCCAACCAGAACAAGTATTTGAATCAGGTGTTTATAAGGGTAGAAGTACTCTTATAATTGCCGAAGTGTTAGCTAGATTTTCTCCTAAGACAAAATATTCTGTTGCTTGTTTAGGAAGAGAACCTGAAGTAGAAGAAATTATCAGAGATTATCCTAGTATCGTTTTTCGTTCAAAACCGGGAGAAAGTGCGGTAAGAAAATTAGATAAATTATTATCTACTATAATGGTTATTGACGGACCAAAGGCTAGATCTGAATCCCCTATAATATATAAAGAAGCATTAAATTTTCCATCTTTAATAGGTCTATTTCAACATGATGTATCAAGAAAGTTGGATAGACGGATTTTTAGAAGCTACTATAAAAAACATTATAGTAAAAATTTTACATTACAATTTTTGTATAAACCAATTGTAGATATCCCTGACGAATCTGATAATACGATACCAAATAATTTAGGGATGTATTTTACTAAATATACTCAAAACAAAGGTTTCCCATGCAATTGTATAGATGTGAAAACGGAAGAAAATTTTTAATTATTGGGGCAGGAAAAAGCATTTTAGATTATAAAGATAAAATAAAAGCTTTCATTGAAAAGCATGATCCGGTTACTATTGGAATAAATAAAATCACAGATATTTTTATCCCGAAATATCATGTATGGACAAATCGGCAACGATGGGGAGCTTTTGGAGAATGTACATCAGAGAAATCTATTTTGCTAGTTGGAAAATCTATAACAGATAATGCTATTAAAAAAAAATACAATGGAACGATTAATCGTATTGATTATGTTGACGCTCCTAATACCCCCATACAGTTTAAGGAAAATGTCATTTATGGTTTCTTTCGTACTGCAGGAGTATTGTCAATTATGATTGCTCATGTAATGGGATCTAGTGAAATTTATATTGTTGGTATGGATGGTTATACTTTGCATTCTGAAAATGATTTAAAAGAAAATAAACATTCACATCATTGTTATGGGAAAGGCTATACTGATGATGCGGATTGGAAAAAATGTGTTTTAAAAGACAGACAGGTTGACTTAGCGTTGCATGATTTAGCAACAGCAGGTGTTGAATTTTCTATTATAACACCTACTAAATTTAAAGATTTTTATAAAAGTGGTATTATATGATACCTAGTATTAATCCTCCAACAAATGAAGACATTGAAGTATTATGTTGCTTTTGTAGGAACCTTCCAAAAAATTGCATAGTATTAGAAACGGGCGCTGGAGACTCTACTGAGCATATTGCTAAATCTATCAAGCCTCTTGGAGGCAAACTCTATACAATCGATGCTTCTATAAAAGAGGATAAAGAAAAAGATAATATCGTATGTATATCTGGATGGTCAGTAAGTTATAAAGATTTGCCAAAACCAACAGATCCTGATTTTGTTAAATCAAAGTATAAAGATTGTGTAGATCACGAGATGGTGTTTTTAGGTAAAGAATATATGCCAGGCAAAACAGATATGATTAGGGAAACAGTTAAAAAAATCGGACCTAATTTCGATATGTTCTTTTGTGATACAGGAGAATATTGTGGTTTGCCAGAATTTCGTATTTTGGAAGAATTAAATTTTGTAAAAATTGGTGGCTTCTTTGCTGCGCATGATATTTATTATCCTAAAAGCGTAAAAAACTACCGAACGTTAAAAATATTAAAGAAATCTGATAAATGGAAAATATTAAAACAAACAAAAACTCAACAAGGGCTAGTTATAGCGGAAAGGTTAAAATGACCACATTACCTATTGACGATAAAACATTTACAGGAATTATTCCAGCGCGTTATGCTTCTTCTCGTTTACCAGGAAAAGTTTTATGCGATCTAGATGGTAAACCTATGATTCAAAGAGTTTATGAGTCTGTAAAAAAATGGCCTAATTGGACAAGATTATTAGTAGCTACAGATTCTGATATTGTAGTAAATGCTTGTAAGGACTTAGGTATCGAATCAATGATAACAAGCGATAAACATTTGGATTGTTTGGACAGATCTGCAGAAGTGGCACAAACTCTTGAAAATGAAGGTAAAGGAACTGATAGATACATCATAATACAGGGTGATGAACCTTTATTTAATATTAAAACATTAGAGGCGGATTATTCACATGAAGTTATTAATTTCTATACCGAGGTTCAGGATCCAGAAGAATTAGATAATAGAAATGCGGTAAAAGTTGTGGTTTCTGATTGTGATACAGCTGTTTATTTTTCGAGATTGACTTTGCCTTTTGATGGAGAAAAAACTAGAAGATCTACATCCCCTAGAGTGGTGTATAAGCAAATTGGTGTTTATGCATTTAGTGGGAGAAGACTAAAATTATATGCTTCATCGAAACCTAGCTACTTAGAATGCATGGAAGGAATAGGGTTAAATCGTTTCATTTCATATAATATACCTATAGTCATGCAATATACTCCCTTTGATAGCATTAGTGTCGATACTGAAGAAGATAGACTACGTATTATAAAGCTTATTAAAAATGAACAAAATTAAAGAAGCATTAAGGTCTGGTAAACATTCTATCGGCACCTGGATGCAAATCCCGAATACGGAAGTTGCAGAGATATTATCAACTGTTGGATTTGATTGGATATGTCTTGATTTAGAACATGGTTTTTTCTCTCTAGCTGACGTTGCACATATATTTAGTGTTTTAGAAAAAAGAGATATCGAGACAGTTGTTAGATTACCATTAAATGATCCCATTTGGATCCGAAGAGTTTTAGATATAGGGGCGAGGACAATCATTGTGCCATTTATTAATAATGCATCGGAAGCTGAACAAGCTATGTTATATGCAAAGTATCCGCCGGAGGGTAAAAGAGGATTTGGATACTGTCGAGCAAATAACTATGGAAATGAATTTGATCATTATGCCAAGATTTCTAATGAAGAAATTGCAATTATTGCTCAGATAGAGCATCAAGATGCTATATTGAATTTAAAGAGTATTTGCGAATGCAAATATATAGATGCAACTTTTATTGGACCTTATGACCTGAGTGGTTCAATAAATTCGGTTGGTCCAGGCAATTTTGAGCATCCAGATTTTCAGCAGATGATACAAGATTATTTAGATACGTCAAAAAAAATGAATAAACCAACAGGAATGCATTTGGTGAAGCCCGATACTATATCTATTCAAAATGTTATATCTAAATATCAATTTATAGCTTTGGGAACTGATGCTATATTTATGCGGAATGCAGCCGTATCTGCTATTATGCAAACAAAAGGATCTATAAAAATTTGAATGTGATTATAGGATAATGTATGAGAGCAATAGATACACAAGGTGTATTAAATGATGTAATGTCGGATCCAGCGAGAAAAATACCGAAAGCTCATTTGAATTCTGTATGTAAGATTCATTGCGGTTCTGAAACCTGTCGATACATAGGACTCGGTATATACGGGTATGTTTGCGTTAAGAATAGTCGGATGCAAACAGCCCTGGACAATCTTTGTGATGAGCAAAAGTTGACGGCTACTGGCGATAATTGTGAAGGACTCAAAACAACTTAACAATTTGAGTCTTTAGAGGTTTTTGTGGCTAAAAAAACGAAAGATACGAAACTAAAAAAGAAAACAAGAACACGAAAAACAAAACAACAAATAATAAAAAAAATAACAATGGAAGAAGTTTATAGACTTCTTAATCGTGTTCAAGTAAATAAAAAAAGTGTTCATTTTGTCCTTTCTCCAGAGGATGCTTTAATTGCATCTAATGTAATAACAGATTTAGGTCTACCGTGTACAAGTACGGAAATAGATGAAACAGCCATGAGTTTTACAATTGAACCTCTTCCTGAAGAAGAAATGGTAGAAGATTTCGATGATGACGTTTTTGAACTTTTTACATCATGAACCCTGAAACAGAAACATTTTTAAATTCGCTCCAAAATGCACCAGATTATTTAGTGGTTGCTGGTAGCAAATTATTTGGTACGCATCGAGACAATAGCGATGATGATTTTAGGGGATTTGTTCTACCAGATTTTAAAACAGTTATTAACGCAACTGATTATATACCGGACGGGCATCCCGATTTTGATTTTAAAGTAGTGGATTTAAGAGAGTATTTCTCCTTGATTTTGAAAGGGGATCCTCATTCTCTTGAAATTTTATTTGCTCCATTAGAAAAAGTAATTTTTAAATCAAGTATTGCAGACACCATTTTATCTCAACGTGATAAATTCCTTTCTGCGGTTATCTTTAAACGTTTCATGGGTTTTGCATTGAGTGAATGGCGCAAAGCCCGTGGGGAACGTATGATAATTGAACAGTCAACTAATGAAGAAAAGCGAGTTATTTCGCTAATTAGTGAAACTTTTCAATTAGATAAACCGGACATGGATGAAGTTGTAAATATTCTGACATCCAAGAAAAAGAAAACGATTATTAGTTCTCGTGTTAGGTTAGGTAAGAAAAGAGGGGCAGAATTTGAGAAATACGGATTTGGTGTTACTTCAGCTGCGCATACTATTCGTTTATGCCAAGAAGTAAAAGAAGTGCTTTCTACAGGTACTATTACTTTTCCACGACCAAATGCAAAGTTTTTATTGGATATCAGATTAGGCAAATACTCTTTGGAAGAATTAGAAAAGATTTACAATGAATGTGTTTCTGATGCTGAAGAGGCGTACAAAAATACAGTATTACCACCAAAAGTAGATCATGGATTCCTGATGAAACTGTACTATGATATTGTTTCTTCTACTTTTCAGCAGAATATCTTAAATCGTTCTGGTTCGATATAAACTAGTATTGTGACTTCTGTGCAGATATATTACTGCTACAGAGGTTATTGTGCATAATATTTTTAACGAAGATGCAATAGAGAAAGCATCTGAACGAATAGTACCTGGAACGGTTGATTTAGTAATCAATGACCCTCCTTTTGGTATTGGAGAAGGTAAATTTGATCGTCACTATAGTCGGGATGAAGATTATGTTCTAACCGGCTATAAAGAAGCCCCTCCAGATTACGCTATCTTTACACATGAATGGATGAAAAAAGCCCATGAGGTCTTAAAACCTTCTGGATCTATGTTTGTTTTCATTGGGCATACTAATTTACGACATGTTTTGAATTCTGCTGCTGAGTTAGGTTTAGTTGAAGTTAATCATTTAATTTGGAAATATAATTTTGGCGTTTATACCAAACGTAAGTTTGTCACATCTCATTATCATCTGCTTTATTATAGTAAAACAGCAAAACGTAAATTTAACACTTATGCTAGATTCGCGTGGGATGAAAAACAAGCCGATGGTTCTTCTGTTCTTTATAGAGATTTGGAAGATGTCTTTATCATAAATAAAGAGTATCAACCAAAGACGGTTAAGAATAAAAATAAGTTACCAGATTCCCTAATAGAAAAACTAATACTTTATACTACAGATCCGGGCGATATCGTTTGTGATTTCTTTTTGGGAAATTTCACGACCGCACTAGTCGCTCATTCTTTGGGACGAATACCTTGTGGTTTTGAAATAAATGATCTTGCTTATAAATTAGGGATGGAACGGCTAAATAACACAATACAAGGTGGGAGACTGGGAGAATTGAAGCCAGTTATAAATAATCTTCCCGAGAACCAAGGAAAACCATTTTCAAAAAGTGAGATAAAAGAGATTTGCAAGATATATAATAAACAAAAAAGCTCGAATGTGGTTAGAAGACAGATTATAGATGACTTATCGTTTAAATTTGGCAGGGGGAAGTTTAGTATAAGTAATACGATTTGTAAACATTGTGTCAGATCGTAATAAGAAAGAAGATATGCGTAAGGAATACGAAAATATTGCTAAGCATTATTGTAAGGTTGCTAATTTTAAATCTGCTTCTCAAGAAGAGAAAGACGGCATGATAGGTATCGCATGCGTTTTAGCTTTTATGAGAGGTGAAGAACCGATTGCAGACCGTTTAGCAGCAAATGTAGGATTGGATTTAGAAGAGATACAGACTGTTTATAATAGACTGTTGGTGAATGGTCTATTTTCAAATAGATTGAATATCAAAAATGATCCCGTTCTGGTTGGTACTACAACAGATATTGAAGTCCCGTTTGGTTCTTCCAAGTATTCATTTAAATCTTTTGAACAGACACGTAATGCTTGGTGTTTGATTGCAGGAATTGCATCAAATGTAACTGGACTTAGAGATAATTAATATTATTTATGAAATGTGGCTGTTTAATTAGTATATTTATTTAATCAAGGGTATTTCCCTTAATAGGAGTTTAGTTATGCGTAGACAGATGAGAATTACAAAGAGAGGAATTAATAGCAAGCGTCATACTGTTGGCTACCTTGTTGGTGGGAAATGGCGTACACGCAATGAGACAGTTCGCCTTGCTCAACAGGGGAGAGTACATGGTGTTGTAGTTCGTAACAATGGACCATATCAGAGATATGTAGCTTCTATTCCTAGCCCATATGCTGATAATCTTTATGATCTTCCTGTTCGTATCGGAAGAGATATTAATGATATTCGTCGCAGTCATTAATAGATCATTTCTTAAGCGTTAGCTGTCTGTGGTAACTAGGTGGGCAGCTAACGCTTTTTCTCTATATAGGTACTATATGCCAGCGGTAGCTTTAGTAGATTTAGATGGAACATTAGCAGATTACGATGGAGCTATGCTTCGCGATATGTCAGCGTTAGCTGGACCTAATGAAGAAGATTATCTACCATATACTAGAAGTAGTAAACCTTATATTATCTCAAGAGAGAATTTAATAAAAAGAATACCTGGATGGTGGTCTTCTCTTCATCCCATTGAAGAAAATATGGCGTTAGTTCATGCTATGAAAGATATTGGTTTTTGTATTCATATACTTACCAAAGGACCATCTTCAAAAAGTCAAGCATGGGCAGAGAAAGTTGAATGGACAAGAAAATGGTTGCCTTTTGCCTCGATTACAGTGACTGAAGATAAACAACTAGTTTATGGTAAAATTCTATTTGACGATTTTCCTGAATATCAAGAGAGATGGTTAAAATTTCGACCTCGTGGATTAGGTATTGTTCCATTAAAAGAATCTAATAAACATTTTAAACATCCAAATGTCGTATTCTATGATGGAAAGAATTTAAGAGAGATCAAAGAGATGCTTCAGGAAGTATATAGAAAGTCTCTTGAAAAAGATAATACAAATAATGAACCTAAAATATAGATATTATGTCTAACAAATTAGTTATCATAGAATCGCCGGGAAAACTAAAATCTTATCGTAAGTATCTTCCAGCAAATTACAATGTATTGGCGTCTGTTGGTCATATTTATGATTTGCCCCCTAAAGATATTGGTGTAGATATTGACAATAATTTTACTCCTACATTTGTAGTAATGAAGGGTAAAGAAGATACATTAAAAGAGATTAAATCTGCTGCTGCTAAAGCAGATGAAGTTTTAATTGCAACAGACCCTGATCGCGAAGGCGCTGGAATAGGTTGGAACATTGCTCAAAATCTACCAAAAGGTAAAAAAGTCAAACGTATAAAGACTCAATCTATAACAAAAGCTGGTATAGAGACGGCTATATCTCAAGCAACAGATTTATCTACTGAAAAGAATTTAGTAGAAGCATTTAATACACGTCGTATATTAGATCGCATTTGTGGATGGAAAACGTCTTTTTTAGTTAAACGAGCCACTGGGGGAACATCGGCGGGAAGAACGCAATCAGCTGGACTTAGGGTTTTAGCAGAAAGAGAAAAAGAAATTGCTGCGTTTGTTCCTGAAGAATACTGGCCTATATGGGCAGATTTATTAAGAGAACAAGGAAACGACAGGATACTTGCTTTTATCAAAAAACCTAATGAGCGTGATATTAAAAATGGAGAAGAAGCACAGAAAATTGTTGATGTAATTAAAAAAGGTCCAGCTATCGTTTCAAAATTTGAAAAGAAAGAGATTGCAACCCGTGCAAACGCTCCTTTTACCACTTCAACAATGTATCAAGCAGCTGGCGGAGCATTTGGTTGGAAATCAGATAAAACAGCAAGCGTTGCACAGAGCCTTTATGAAGCTGGTGTAATTACATACCATCGTACTGATTCTACGTTCTTAGTACCGGAATTTGTTACTGCAGTTAGAGAAATGATATTGTCGGAATATGGTAAACCATATGTTCCAACTGCCATAAATTCATTTGGTGTTTCTAAAAATGCTCAAGAAGCTCATGAAGCTTGTAGAGTAACTAACTTGGCTAACAAAGATTATTTATCAGGTACATCAGATGAAGCCAAACTTTACAAAATGATCTGGAAACGCTCAGTTTCATGTCAAATGTCAGAGTTGCGCAAGTTAGCTATATCTGCAGAATTTAAAGTACAAGAATATCTGTTAAGCGCAACAGGATCTAAGTTACTTTTTGATGGATGGCGTAAAGTTTGGGATTATGGTGATATAACTGATACAATGCTCCCTGAGCTTGTAGTAGGGGAAAAATTTAAAGTTTTGGATGTTAAGACAGAACAAAAATTCACCGAGCCTCCTCCTAGATATAATGAACGATCTTTTATAAAAAAACTCGAACAAGAAGGCATAGGTCGTCCTTCTACTTATGCTGCAATTCCAAAAACTCTTTCTGCTAGACAGTATATAGATAATGGAAAGAATATTATAGTCACTCCATTGGGTATGAAAGTAAATGATTTTCTGGCAGAACACGGTTTTTGTTTTGCCGAGATACAATTTACGGCTGGAATGGAAGAGAAACTAGATGATATAGCAACAAATAAAAAAAATAAGATCGATGTTCTTAATGAATTCTGGAATCGTTTAAAAACAGATATAGATAAAGCTAAAACGTTTAAGAAAGACAAGATACTTACAACCTTTAAGTGTTTGGCTTGCGATAATTTTCTTGAAAAGAAGACTTCTCGTTACGGAGACTTCTATGGATGTTCCACATATCCAAAGTGTAAGGAAACTTATTTAATAGGCGAAGATGGGAATCCTGTTAAGAAGAAACCTAAAGAATATGCTGAATTTGAATGTCCAAAATGTAAAAAGAAAATGATTAAGAGACAGGGAAAGTATGGAGACTTTTATGGGTGTAGTGGATTTCCAAAATGCAAAACAATGTGTGATCTCGAAGGAAAGATGATAGAAACGAAAAAATCATTTAAAAAATTCCCAAGAAAGAAAAAATCCCAAGATGAAGGGCTTGATTCATAATTTATATTGCGGATCATATTTGCAAGATAACGGTGATTGTTTATTGGATTGTTACCATAATGATAAGGGTATTAATTTAGTATTTTGTAACTTGGATATAGATGTTTATTATCAATGGATAATTCATTATCCAGCAATCCAATTATATGTTTCTTCACCTGCTAAAGATAATAAGAAAACCGAATCCTTTTTTCCAAGACGAAAGATAGTAGGATTAAGATCAGGATATTATACATGTGATGAATATCATTGTAGATTAATGATACATCAACATGACGATGGAGTACGCCTCATTTGTGAGGATCACCAAATGGATTTATATTATTATTGGAAAGTTGATGACAAGAAAGTTTCTAAATTCCAAATGGGAACAGCATGTGATTTAGATGGTATTATAGGATGGTAAATTATGCATACTTATGATGCTCCTACTTATGTAAAGAATGTTATAGATTGGGATTATTTTTATTGTTATCTATGCGGTCCCATTGATTTTGATCCTCAAGGAGGGACAGACTGGAGAAATAAATGGACTGATGAATTAGAATCTATTGGTTTTAAGAGAAAACAAATTCTTTCTCCCACAAAAAAGCCATTAGTTGGAACTCCATTTGATATGGATAACGAAGCGGAATTGATTAGAAAATATAGAGATGTGGAAGATTATGAAAATTTAGAAAAAATAGCAGGCGAGATAATGCACATTGATCTCAGGCTAGTAGATAAGAGTGATTTGATTCTTGCTCATTTTCCTCTAGATTCTAAGGGCAATCGGATATTTACTGTGGGAACGATTCATGAGATAGTTGTTGCAAGACAACAACGTAAACCAGTTATGGTAGTTTGGCAAGGTGGTAAAAAGACAGCTTCAGCATGGCTTATGAGGTTGGTTCATCATGGTAATATATTTGATGATTTTGCTTCTTTGAAGAATTCATTATCAAGTATTGCTAACGGTGAAAAGGCTTATAACGCAAAAGACTGGTTATTATTGGATTTAGACAAACATTATAAAGAAAGGAACAGGACATGCAAGTAACGCCGGAATATGAAGAAGCAACAGAATTTAAAATGTTGGCAAAAGAAATTGTTAAGAAACATGACGTGAAATTTGCTGGTATCGATCTTGAATTAATTAAAGCAGTTATGATAGTTAATAAGGATCGTAGTGAGAGTAATGATAAGTATTATGATATCATTACAGTAAAAGAGCCAGTTAGATCAGATTGTCCTTTTGCTTTTTATATTGTTATTTATCAATCTGATTGGGAAGGCTTTGATAAAAAACATAAGCTTTTACTGATTTCAAAAGCCCTTTGCGCTATCCCATTAGACTCAGATGGTGAAATGGAAGAAGGTTGTGTTAATTCACCAGATATGAAGGATTTTGCAACAATGCTTAGGACTTTTGGACCGGATTATCTTATCAAAGATGATGTTCCAGATATCCTTTTAGACGATATTAAATGGAAAGATTAGTATATTAAGGAGATTTACAATGAGATATCAATTATGTTCACGCGATGAATACGGTCAAAGTCAGATTCTTGCAACTAGCTCAAATTTAGAGGCTATATTAAAGCAAGCTGACACACAGCTTTATAATGACAATTTGGATAATATCTTCTCTTTAGAAGAAAAATCCAGAAATTGGGAGAGCTGTTTTATCGAATTGGTAGATAAAGATTCTAATGAAACTGTAGAGGATGCTGTGTATGCTGGCACTGTTGGCGGAAAATCAACCGTACAACGGTTGAAAACCAAAGAGACTCTACAATTAGCTGATTGTGATGTGAAAACCCGTATTTTGATTGGCACGTACAATAAGAAAAAATGTTATGCCAAAGATGAATATGGTCGCGAAATTACCAGTTTAAATAGTGGCGCGATGCAGGGTAAGACTGTATATTTTCTTAAAGTAATAGATTAAGCATAGATCGGTTAAATATGGTTGCAAATAACATAATAATTGGGATTGCTGGTAAAAAGCAATCTGGTAAATCTAGCCTGTGTAAATTTATTGAAGCTTGGTTTCATGTAACTAAGAAATCCTTAAATTATAATATATTACAGGAAGTTAATGGAGATATTTCATTATTTCCAGAAAATGAGCAACCTTTACCAGAGCATAAGGTTAATTTTGTTCCTGAATTAGGGAATATTAAGATATATAGCTTTGCGGATTCTTTGAAAAAGATGTGTATTGATATTCTTGGATTGCCAGAAATTGCTTGTTATGGTACTGATACTGATAAGAATGCTCCGACAAAATATCTCTGGAATACTCTTCCACTTGGTATTAGAACAAAGTACAGCAATAAAACCGAGATATTAGAAACAGGTATTGTTGAAACGTCAGATGGACCTGCTAAGGCTATTGAAACTTTTATAGTTCCTCGTACTGGACAGATGACAGGACGTGAGATAATGCAGGTAATGGGAACAGATATATTCAGAGATATGTTTAGTCCAGAAGTTTGGGTAGAGGCTACCTTTCGTTTAATCAAATCTGAAAACTATCCGTTAGCATTAGTAGCGGATTGTAGATTCCCGTCAGAAGTAGATTCAATAATAAATAATGGTGGGTATATTATTCGTTTAGATAGAGTGTTTGATAATACCGATACGCATCCTAGCGAAACAGCATTAGATAATTATCCGTTTGAAAAGTTAGGTAGTAAGTGTTTGATAATTCGTAATAATCGAATAGAAATAAATGAAAAGAATCAATTAGCCGCTGATTGGCTTGGTAAGATTCTTATCAAATAAACACCAATTTGCAATTTTAAGGAAAGACATGTCGGATAATTCTCTTTCAGTCAAATATAGACCCAGAAAACTAGAAGATGTAATAGGTCAACAAGTTCCTATTACAAGTATAACAAATGCATTTAAGAATAAAACATTGCATCACGCATTAATATTTGCTGGCAAATATGGATGTGGTAAAACATCGATGGCAAGACTTTTAGCAGCAATGGAGAATTGCGAAAAAGGGGCAAGTTTAGAGCCTTGCGGAGAATGTGGCAATTGTCGCAGTATCTTTTCTGGAGAGTCAACTGACATAAAGGAACTGGATGTTGCCAGTAATGGTGGTATCGATGATATTAGAGCGATTGCAAAAGAAATTAAATACGCTCCATTATCATGTAAAGTTAAATACGTGATCTTTGACGAAGCTCATCGTCTTACTGATGCTTCTGCTGAAGCGGCATTAAAGATGATAGAAGAGCCGCCTGAAAATGTTAGGTTTATTCTCTGTACGACAGATCCTCATCTTTTGAAAGATACAATTCATAGTCGTTGTATTACATTAAAATTCCATCAGGTCGGGTGGAATGAAATGTTTCTGAATCTTGAAAAAGTTGTTAAGCAAGAAAAGATTGAGATAGAAGATACAGCACTCAAATTAGCAGCAAGATATGCAGATGGCAGCGTTAGAAACTCGCTAGTTAATTTACAATCTCTTGTGAATTTTGCAGGTGAACGTAAGATAACTGTAGATGATGCCAAAAAAGTATTGGGCGCTGTAGACGATATAATGTTCTTTAAGCTCATTGATGCAGTTATTGGACCAAATATCGTATCTGGTGTTAAAATCATTTCAGAGTTATTAAGAGATGGCAGGGATTATGTACAGGTTACAAACGCATTGTTTGGTCATTTAAGAAATTTAATGTTGTTTAAGACTTGTAGAGGGGAAGAAACATTTGGCTTAATGCCGGATGAAGTAAAAGCATTTAAAGAACAAGCAGCAAAGATATTTATTGAATCAATTATAGATATTATTGCGTTGTTGACAAATGCCAATACAAATGTAAGAGTAAATTTAGATCCTCAATTTACACTAGAAACATTTCTGATCAACGCAGTAATAGCTCATAATAAAGTAGCTGCTAACAAAAAGAAAAAAGAAGCAGATAATAAAGAAAAGCCTAAAGTAGCTTCTTAATAATCTTAAAGCCTATCTCTTGTTTGAGACGATTAATATGTGAAATATTAACGTGGAAAACAGGAGAAAATATGGCAAAGAGATCGGGGAAGTCCTCGATCAGTAAAGGCAAAATTTATGAGGATATGGATTATGTCCAACTCATAAATACTTATAAAGGCTCAACTGATCCATCATCACGCAATAGTATTTTTTTAGAAATAGAAAGGCGGATGAAAGATCGTATAAGATATACCATGTCTCGATATAATATCCCTGGTTCTAGAAGAGAGGATATTTATCAAGAATGTTTATATGCGCTTGTATTTAAAGCAATAAAAGATTACGATCCAGAGAGAGGAAATGGAACAGGACCATTTCCTTTTGAAGTTTTTGCAGATCTATGTATAGTACGTCATTTATCAACAAAAAGCAAATCAAATTATCAGAAAAAGAATAAAGTATGGATGTCAACTGTATCTTTAGACCAAAGTAGAGGGGATGTAGGAGATGATAATTTATTTCTTGTAGATATAATACCAGAAACAGAAGGAAATCTATTAGAAGAGATTTCTAAAAACGATTATGCCAAAACAGTTTTAAAGAAGATATACGAAAAATTATCTCCCTTTGAGCAAAAAGTCTTTTTATTATTTCTTCAAAAGAACTCTTATTCTGAGATTTGTGACAAACTATATAAGAAACTACTAGATATAAAACAACGTAAAAGAGCGGTTAAGAGCATAGATAATGCTATAATGCGCATAAAGACAAAAGCAAAAACAATAAAACAACAATATGGAAAATAAAAGTCTTGAAGAGCAGAATTGTATTTTACAAAGAAAATTGGCGGAAACCGAAAGCAGAATAGCATCAAGATTTATAAAAATATCTGAAGAAACTTTGCCAAAAGAATTATCGAGAATTCTTATTGAAAAAATTACAGAGAAAAGCAATTTAGATATATTACAAGTAGAAAGAGATATAGCATCAGACGCTAAATATACTGCCAGTATTTTGCAAAATATATACGTGGCTGGTGCTAAGTATCAAACAGCTTATAATAATTATATATCGATTCAGAATGCAATAGATGTTCCAGTTAAAGAACTAGAAAAATTACATACAGAAGAGATTGTGATGCGCGAGAGATTATTTTCATTATTGAATGAAGCGCGTATCAAAATGGAACCAATGATAGATAAAAGTTTAGACTTTACCTCTTAAATATCATATGGAATCTTATTTTTACCCATCCAATCTATTACCTGCATCGCCGGTAGAACATACCTATCGCAATGTTTGGATTAGAGATCTTTACTATATAGGTATATGCTCTCCAGATTCAATTCGAATGAAATTATGGAGGGGAATGGTAGATATACTTGACAGATATGAGTGGAAACTATCATTACACTCAAAACAAAAGCCTAAGTTAGCATATGAATATATGCATGTTAGATATGCCCCAGATGGCACAGAAATTCATGAAGGCTGGAGACATAAACAATGGGACGCAATTGCTAATTGGTTAGAAGTGTGCCTGGAATTAGAAAGATTAGATTTGGCTTCTTTATTAGTTGATTATCTTTTATGTATACGTTATTACAAAAATCCATCTGCAACTGCCTGGGAAGATACCAATATCTTTGACAGTTACTCTCTGGCAGCAGTTATTTCTGCCCTACAAAAAGCAAAATATAAGCTTCCACATCAAAAACAAAAAATTGATCGCATGGTTCAAAAAGGAATAAACAAATTATATTCATTATTGCCCTATGCAAGTCGTGGCAGAAAAGTTTGTTTATCTTTATTAGGAGTTATCTGGCCCTGTGATTGTGCCGGACCCTATAAACAAGACATTATACATTTAGTCAAATCTAAATTAATGCGAGAACCATTTGGATTTATTAGATACCAAGGTGACGTATACGATGGTGAAGGATTCACCAGGCATAAAGGAACAGAGATCCCTTGGTTGTTAGGTGATTTATGGATGGCTAAAATAGAGCCTGATAATCCTTTTTGGATTAATCGAGCAAAAACGGCTTATGCTCATTTTGGCTGTATGCCAGAAGCATATTTTCCAGAAACCATGAAACCTAATAGAAATACGCCATTACTGTGGGCTGAAGCGATTTATCGCAGTTTGGTCAGTTAAGGAAGTATATGCCAAAGATTATAAAACATGTATATAGAATATGCTTTCATCCAATTTTTGAAGAAGCAGAAGTTCCAGTAACTCATTTAGATGAAATTCCCTATGAATGTGTCGGAGTTATAGCTTCTAGTTTGGAAAGCGCAATTGAAAAAGTAAAACAAAATTATGTCGGACAAGAGCTTGACGGTTGGATAGACGATTCTGAACAGGAAGAATGGAAAGGTAAATCATCAAGAATAGTTGATGATGTTATTATATTATCGGGCGAGTACGTTTCTTCTATAGATGTAGATTAATGATGAAAAACACTGAAGACAAAGAAATTTTAATACAAACTACCAAGGCTGCAATTTTAGACGCTACACAAAGAATTGTGGTTCTTATTGAAGAAATTGAAAATCCAAAGATTCAGAAGGCAGCTAAACATGCTTTGTCAGATAAAAGATTTTATTATTGGCCTGCATCAGTCAGCAGATCTAAACATCATGCCTATTTTGGCGGGTTGATTGTTCATACCGTGGAGGTCATGAAATTAGCAAAGGCAATGAGTCTATCTTCTGCAGTTAAATCTTCATTAGATATTGTCTTATGTGCTGCGGTGTGGCATGATTTTGGAAAGATTGCAGATTATAATATAAAAGAAACAGAATCTGATAATCTTGATATATATAAAAATACGTTATTTATGGATATCCCCTATTACACAGAAGTGCGACCAGCAGATAATTTCTGGGAATATTCATGGCATCATGACCATATTCGTCATGTATCATTATCTTATGCCAAATGGCTCGAAGCATCCGGTAAATGTGATATACCAGTAACAACTGTTGAACATATTTCTCATTGTATTTTATCGCATCATGGACGTAAGGAATGGGGAAGTCCTATTGAACCGCAAACAGTAGAAGCCCAGATTTTACATTCTGCTGATTTTATCAGTTCTCGTTTCGGTTGTAACAAAATCTAGTTTCTAGTGAATGAATATCTCTTATTATAGTTTAAAAGGAAATGAAAGGTTAACATGGCTGTATCAATTGAAATGGAATTTTCTGCTAAAGTTGGTCCACTTCGTATGGCACTAGCAGCACCTTTGGATATCGCAACCAAAGGTATTATCAAAACTCATAAAGACGCAAATCACATTACTTTTCAATCAAAGGATGATAAAGTAATCGTCAGAGCTAATGGCGGTAGGATGTCTTGCGAGGTTGAAATAGGCGATATGAACGTAACCGATTTGACATTTAAATCCGAAACTGAAGGCAAAGCTACTTTTAGTGCTGTGGATTTTGCGCGATGTCTAGAATCATTTTCAGATTCAGATATAGTTGTATTTGCTGCAACGGAATCTGAATTGAAAATAACAAAATCTGATGATAAAGAAGTATTTCAGGTTCTTCCTATTGCCAAAGATCTTGAAGTAACAATTCCTAAGCTTGCTACAAAGTATCAGAAGGATATTAAAATTGATAGACTAACATTACTTGATGGATTAAAGAATGTTGGCTGGGGTGCCGCTTTTGAAGAACATCAGGAAGAATATTATTACGTTAGGTTAACAGTTAATGAAACTTCATCTGAATTTGTAGCTGGAACCGGCGGGCGTTTTGTTGTGTGGTCCATGTCTGGACCAGCTGTGTCAAGTGCAAAAGATAAAACTGAGTTTCTTCTTCATAAAGATCAGATCCCAGTAATATCTGCAATCCTCTCTAAAGTATCGGATACTGTAGTAAAGGTTCGTCAAGCGAATCAGGACGGTAATGCTCCAGCACAAATTGTAGTTGAAGCAGATTATTTCAAGGTGGTCATTGTTGGATTTAATACTGATATCAAGTATGCTCCAGTTGATGGGATACTGAAGGCTAAGCGCCCTTATGCGATTGAAACCAAGATAGAGGATTGGGGTTTGGTTTCAAAGGGCTTACTTGCAACATTTAATGCTGAATTCAAGCAAGCATTTGACGCACATGAATCGGATATTGAACCCCGGATTACTAAAAATTACATCATGTTTACATCCAAAGGGAACATGAAAGCGCAGCGTAAAGTACCAATTATTTCTGTAAAGCGTAAGGGGGATAAAGAAGATGGTTTGGAATTCCGCTGTAGCACAATGTATCTGGGAGAAATCTCTTCAAAATATTCCAAGGAAGATGTCATTTCTTTTGAATATACCGATGATGAAAATGGATTGGTTTATGTTGTTGGACCTGAGAAAACAAATTCTTCGCGCGGAACAACAGAACAAATGATTATCTTTATGGCTTCTATTAAAGAGTAGTTATGAATAAGAATAAATATAATTTAAAAACGTTTCCAACTACATTAGTGTGGTTTAGGGAAGATTATTGGTCTAATAATGAAAGGGTCTTAGTTGTTGGTGTTTTCTGCACGGGCATATTATTAGCAAACAGTCGTACAATCGAATGGGATAGATTAAATTCCAATGGATTCAAATATCAACTGTCGTTTGATAATGGTTTAACATGGTATTATGTTAACGGATTGTTAGATCCAGACAAATATTGTGGTATTAATGGGATAGCATGGGATCAGATACAAAACAAGCTAATGTCTGTTGGTTAACAGGCAATTATCATGATAGAAAGCGGATCATTAATAAGGTTAAAGATCTGCTTTCTTCACATGGCGAATTAGAATGTGTAGTTTGTGATAACGAAACTCCTTTAGTCCGTTTACAATCGTTAATTTCTCGAAGAGGCTGTTTTGAAAAGCAACGACTTATTATCTTAAATGATTGGCCTGATACCACAATCTCCAACGCCACATTGTATAATAAGTTTCTTAAGATGTGCGAATTGGTGCCAGAGGGTGTGGTCCTGATTTGCAATAATCTTAAAACTGATGCAAAAAAATTCTTAGAAGGAATAAACGCTATAGCTAAGGTTTATTCATTTGAAGAAGAGATGTGGCAGAACCAAGCTGATGCTTGGGTAGTAGTAGAAATGTCTCGTAGGGAAAAAGAGATCTCGACTAGTAATGCTTCTATAATTACATCTGCAGTTGGTACAACTGAGAGTGGCTACATGGTAAGTATAGACAAGCTACATGCAATGTGTAGCTTGTTATCGTTTTATGTTGGAAAGAGAAAAAGCATAACTAAAGAAGATGTGGTTGCTGTTTGCGCTGATTCATCTAGTTTTGTTATTTGGAATCTGTATAATCATTTAGATGCAAAAGATTACATTTCATCTATTAAGATGTTAAATCATAGGGCAAATGTATCTAAAACAGCACGTACATTTGCAGAACAAGTGTTACATTCTATGATATGGAGATATAGGATACTCTTTTTTGCAAAAGAAGCAACGTCCTCAAATATGACAATGACAGATGTTATCGCTAGCGCCTCAGAATGGTACAAGATTAAAAAGACAGGATCAGGGTTAAGCTGTAAATGTACATATGATTTAACTGAAAAAGATAATCGTCCAAAGCCGATATATAATCAGAAGGTAATTGAAAAGTTATTTGATGGTAAGTATAGAAAACCGCCAGTAGTTTCATATTCAAGGCAATCTACTTATAGAATTTTGCAAATTTTAGAGAGAGCTTTGCAAAGGGTAAGATATGGATGTACAGAAAATGAGATTATAATTCTTTTAGATACTGTTGTAATGCTAATCTGTGGCAAGATAGATTACGATATGTTAGATAAGGCTTGGAGAACAAACTATGGAGCGATATGCTGAAACAGATAAAGTACGCAAGATGATGCTTGCTTGTACTGGACAAATGTTAGAAATTGAAAAAGTTATGGAAGCTTATGTTGCTTTTCCAAATGAAGAAAACGCTCAAGAGCTTTCAAATCAAGTAGATAACCTTGAAACATCCATTCAAAATCTAAAATTAAATTTGGCTATGGTAGTAAAACAAGCTAATGGTGTTAATGACGAGATTGTAGTTGCCCAAACTGAAAACGGCATTCTGTTGAAATAAGGATATAATTATGGGTGCATATAAAAAATACATTGGTGAAACTGGTAGTGACGCGGCAATGGTGATCGTTAGTAGCAGTTCAAAAAACAAATATCCTGTAGGCTTTGAATACATGGCTGGCGGAGAGATATATAAAGTTATCAACGCTAGTAATGATGGGCAGACAGAATGGAGACGTTTAAGAAGATCAGATGGAAGTGTCGAAGATGTAACAGTAGAGACTATTGATAAAGATTTTAAACATACTACACCAGATCAAAAGAATGATGCTATAATTCTTAAAGATCCGTATGTTGAAAAACAGAAAGAATTACAATTAAAGAAGGAGGTTAATACTATGCCAGCTAAGAAGTCTTCAAAGGCGGCTGCAAAGAAGCCAGCTAAGAAATCTGCTAAGAAGAAGTCGAAGTAAGTTATTCGATTCCATTAGAAGAGCGTAAGCCCCGTAGCGTTACGGGGCTTTTTCTTTTTATAAAATTAACTTAACAAAGTAGATACGACGATATTTTATATAGTAGCTTACTATATATGGATATCACATAATGAATGCAGACTTAGTTAATGTAACAATCGGTATAGATCCTGGGTTAGGTGGTGGGGTAGCAATATTGCTTGGAGAACAGGCAGTAGTCTATGATATTCCTAAAATTCGTCTTAAAGGGAAAAAGAATGCAAAAGATAGAACAGTATTTGATATGCCTAAAATGATTGGAATGCTCAGACCATTTGAAAAACAAAATGTTTTGTTTGCAATCGAAAAAGTTTCAGTACGACCTGGTGAACGCGGGGTTGCATCCTTTAACTTCGGAGAAGGATTTGGATATTGGAAAATGGCAGCAGTGGCGCTGGGATTTAAACTTGTCGAAATAAGACCGCAAGAATGGAAAAATCATTTTAGTGATTTATTAACTAGTAAAGAGATACTTGATTTGCGAGATTCTGAAAAAGCTTTAAAAGGTCAACTTAAAGCTGTGAAGGACACGAAGCTTAAAAAAAGTATTAATAAAGAGATAGCAACAGTTTCAAGGCAGATCAAAACGTTGGCTAAAGATTCTGCCAGATTGTATGCAACAAAGCTTCATCCTGTTCTTGCTGATTCATTTAAGCTGAAGAAAGATGATGGGAAGGCAGAGGCTTTGCTGATTGCTACTTATGCACAGGCAAAACTTGCTTCTCAAGGATAAAAATGAATTGGTTTAAAAAAGCAGAGCTGTTCAGAAAACCTAATTTAGAAGATAGAGATACGTTGAATTATAAGATACGCTTTTTAGAGGATTTACAATCCAGTATTAGTGATCTTAAAAAGATTGTATTTCAAGATGCTAGATATGTTAAGACATCTACTTTCAAGATTGCTAATAATAAAGCTACTTCATCATATCCTACTATTCAAGATTTGTTAATGCAAGCTGAAAGAATAGCTCTTGATAGTCCCTGGTCATACGGTAATATTTGTAGTCAAGTCGAAGCTGAAGCTGAAAAACACATTAGAAAATTCAAAATCCAGAGAAAAAACCTTATTGATAATATACTGCCAAATCAATATCACAAATGGGTAGAAGACCATAAGCCTGAGAAATAATGTTCGAGAAAGGTATTTATGTCAGAAAATGAGGCTGAAAATAAAGATGGCAGTATAGTTCCATCTAATGAAGATAAAAAACATCAAATGCTTCCGCCTGGATTTGAGGATCTTCGTAAACGTCATCCGCGTTCAGATTGTACCCTTTGCCAATCTAAATATAGAGAAGAAGCACATGAATTATATAACCGTACTGGAAGCTTAAAACGTGTCCATCGTTTTTTAGTTGATGATCGACAGGAAAATATATCTTATCCATCTGTTCGAAATCATTTAAAGTTCCATTATGATTCTGTAAATGATAGAAGTCTTATACAGGAATACACAAAGGAAGTAGAAGGCTGGTTAGCACTTCAAGACGATCAATTATTTGCTCTTAAACGTACAATGAGCATGATTGATAGAGAAATGAATACAATTGCTTCTCAAAATGAAGGTTTGCCATTGGCAGAACGTAGAAAAAATAGTGATACTTTAGCAAAATTAGGTGGATTACTTCTCCAGTACAGAGCTAAAATAACTGAATTAGAGGGAGAAAAAAGTCCTATAGAAACGGTGCTACAAAATGTGGTAAAGCATCTGTATGTTATTATAAAAGAAGAACTTGACAATTCGGATAGTGAAGAAGTAAGACAAGTTGTGAGTAATATTTTGACAAAATTTAAAAAATCCATGAAAGCAAATGAGCTTTTGAAAGGAAATTAGTAAGGCGTGAAACAATCAATTAACAAAAGCAAAATTAAAAATAAGGTTTCTAATGTAAAACAAAAAACTGGATGTAGTAGTTGCCGTAGAACAAAACCAAGGTAAATAATATTATGACGGATTTGGAAATAATTCTTCAAAAAACTTATAAGTCAATACGTGGAAAAGATTTGGATGATAAACAAAGTCATTCAATTTTAGAATCGCTATTGTCTTTCAGATTCATCTTTGATGAGATAATGGAAGGTCCGTCTATTGTTTATAGAGACGTTTTTAGCTCTTCTGCATCTAGTAAAATGATATTTCCTTGTGATACCATAGAGTTAAGAGATATATTATCTTCTAAATACATTGATATTCATAAGGATTTTGTTCCTGTTTTCTCGTTTGGATGTGGTCAGACTTTCTTTCGTAAATATCCGATTTTTCTGCTGTTAGATATGAGCAAAATCGAAGGTATAAGACAAGATTTTGGTGGTATATCCATTTTTAATGGTGAAAATCTATTTATAGGTTCTGCGATATTAAAGATAATCGTTAATCAACCGTCATTAGTTGATGTTGTCCAACGTGTACAATCAATTGTCAAAGAAATTTCCCCAAAATCATTAGAAGTATCTATATCTAATAGCGTACCCGGTGTAACCCCGTCTCCTTCAATGCTTACCAAAGCCAATAATACTCCAAATATAAAAACAGCAGAAGCAATTGAAATACAATTGACGCCGGAAGAGGCAAATTTATTTAATAGGCTTAAATCATTACGTGATACAGCTGGTTTAACAGGTAAAGTTGAGATGAGGGTAGCAGGAGGATGGGTAAGAGATAAACTTTTAGGTAGACCAAGTAAAGATATAGATATCGCTATTAGTAATATGACAGGTGCAGAATTTGCCCAACGATTAGGAATAGGTGGAGCAGTTATAGAAGCTAATCCAGAAAAATCCAAAAATCTTGAAACTGTTAAAGCGAATGTAGATGGACAAGAAGTAGATTTTGTTAATCTTAGATCTGAACAATATACAAATACCCGTATTCCTACTATGCAAATGGGTACTCCTGAAGAAGATGCAAAACGCAGAGATTTTACGATAAATGCAATGTTTTTTAATCTTGAAACCGGGCAAATAGAAGATTTTGTAGGCGGCAAAAAGGATTTACAGAACATGTATTTGCGCACACCCCTAGACCCATTTCAAACATTCATGGATGATCCATTGAGGATGCTGCGTTTGTTACGTTTTCACAGTCGATATGAAGGTTCTACTGTTGATCCTAAAATCTTGGAAGCTATGAAAGATCCTAGAATACAAGAATCTTATAAATTAAAGGTATCGCCGGAAAGAGCCGGACCTGAATTAATGGGAATGATGAAAGGTTCTGATCCTTCGTCTGCTTTAAGACTCCTGTTGGATACAGATCTATATAAAAGTGTGTTTAAAGTTCCAGGAATGGATAAAACGCTAGGACTTAAAATAGATCAACAAAATGAGCATCATAAGTTAGATTTGATGAATCATACATTATCTGTAGTTGATAATTTGAACAAGATAATGAAAGAGAATGGAGAAAATGATAACACTAGAGCATTAATGAATTTTGCTGCGCTCTTTCATGATTTTGGAAAAATGCACCCGGAGGGAAGACAACCTCATCCTACGAAACCAAATCAGATGCAGTATTTGAAGCATGAAGATGTATCTGCTCAATTAGCAGATGAGATTCTAAAGTCTATTGGTGTTGGTGAAAATGAAAGAAAATTTGTAAATAGGGTTGTATCAATGCATATGCGCCCGCATACAGATTCATGGACTCCTAAATCAATGGGAAAATTTATCAGAGATTCTATAATTCCAGGACAAGAATCAAATGATAATATTTGGAAATATGTTTTGTATCATGGAATGGCGGATTCCATGTCAAAAGGTTCAGATGATTGGCATGATGATGTAAATTTAAAAAAGCAACATATGGAAGGCTTCCAGAATTATATTACCAATAGACAACAAATGCCAGTTAATATACAAAAACCATTATTAAACGGTACTGAGATAATGGCGTTGATACCAGAATTAAAACCAGATACCGGCTTTATTCGTGTGATTAACGACATGCTTTTAAGTGAGCAGGACGCAGGAACATTACAGACAAAAGAACAAGCTCAACAAAAAGTATTAGAATGGAAACAAAACAACTTACAATCTTATATGTCTATGCCTAAAAATCAACAGTCACAACCTCAGCAAAATAACAAAGGGAATATTGCTTCTAACTGGTTTGCAAAAGTTAAAACAGCTGTTGATAATGATATTTATAAAGGTACATGGATTGAGGACAGATGGGATGATGTTGTTTACCGCCAATATGAAAAACCAATTTCTAATCCTAATCCAAAACCTAATATAGAGAAGTTACCTAGTGGAGAAACCTTGGTACATGATAGCGTACAAGTTCCATTTAGAGTAGGAGATAGAGTAAGGAATCGTCATAAAGGAATAGCTGCGGAGCAGCAATTTGGAAAAATTACAGATATCAAATTAGATAAAGATGGTTATCATGTATATGTTATAAAGTGGGAAAATGTTAAAGACCCACAAACAATTCGTTTAAATAACACTTTAGAGATAGCTAGTTTATTAGCAAGGGCTTAATATGTACCAAATTGCATTTGGAGGTTATAAATTAGCAGGAACAGATTATTTTAGCAATTCTCCTAATATATATTATGAGCCTGGCTATACAATCTTGTTTCCTCTCGAATTTACACTTAATAAATGTGATGTTGCATATTTTTTAATTCGTCAACGAGCTAATCCTGCTGGGACTTCTTTTAATACAGTAGCCGCAAATACTTTTAATGTTACAGTGAGAGATAGTACTACAGGTGAAAATGTAGATTTTTCAATGACTGATAATACAATTAATTCAGGTTGGAATGCAGTTACTCCAACTTATAATCCATGTGTATTATCTGTAGCAATAAAACCAGATGAAAATGAAATATTAAGAGTACGCAATTTAGAGATTCAAATTGTTAATACCGTTGATAATAATGTCATAACTTTTAGAGTTGCAATTACAGATGAAAATTTATCTTTCTCTTACCTAACTGTTTACAATGGCAATGACATAAATGATTTGGCAGTATCAACATTGGCAAACAATGCTATTATTACACTGTCTTATGAAGGTTCATATACAATTTTGTCTCCTTCTGCTAGTTTTGAAGAAACATCAGAAGTAGACGATGCAGCATTTTCTTTTCCACAAGATTCAGTTTACTATAAACGAACTAACCTATATAATATGGAGGAATATGATTTCTCTATAGAAGAACCTACTCATGGGGCTATAAGAAACAATGTAAGATTAGTTAAAATTCCCGAAAGACCGCATTGGGTTATTTTACAAATTGATGGTTATGCCAGACAAGCATTTGCTAATGAAACAGGTAATTTGAACTTTAAGGTTGTAGCTAGGAGTAGAGAATCTGGCGAAACAGAAGGTACTTTTGTTGTTTATTTGCAAAGAAAACCGTTCCCTTATATGTTAGATGGTTAAATATGAATTGGTTTAAATTATCATTTAGTAATGCGGAAGAAAAGGTTTCACAGAAAATTAAATCTGTTTTGAAATCGAATATCTTCTTTTTACATCTAATGAAAGAGTATCATATTCCTATAGAAGATATAGACAATCATTTAAGAATTATATTTGTAGATTTACAAGGTAAATTTGCTGAGGGAAACGGTGAAGAGATTAAAATTAACAAAAAATTACTTGAACCTAATTTTATGAGCGATAACTTCCATTTTGTGGTTCATGAATTTTATCATTGGATTAAACGACGTTCTGAAGCGTTGTTCTATTTTAATGATGATGAGGAAGTAAAAAGCTTTGTTTTGGCGGCAGCATGGGAACTATATCGAGGGAAAAATATATCTTATGTAGAAAAGTTAATGTTCCCAATCGTATCTGGACACTTTTCAGATCCAAATAAGGCAAAAAGTATGCTGCACCATATCGTGTCAGAAGCTTCTAAAATTATGCTACTTATCAAGAATCAGTAATTTTATATAAAATCATGTATTAAAATAATTTATGATGAATAATTTTTACAATTTTTAATATAAAAAATTTGTAAGGGTTATGGTTAAAGGTAAGATAATGGTTAATAGCATATATTAAAGATATGCGACCATTACAAATGACTAGATATAAACAGGACAAGTCTCTTTGTGCAGTTGCGTCTTCTGCTTCTACAGCCAATTATTATAATCCTGAGATTGATTATCTTGTTGCAAAGCGGATAGCTAGGAAACATGTAACATCAAAATTAAGTGATGGAATGCGTGCAGGACAAATAGGATTGCTTTTAAACGCATTAGGATTTAATAAGGTGCGTTTGATTGCTTGTGATGTAAATATAGTCGATTTTGCTTGGAATAAGTTCTCTAACATTAAAAAAATAGAAGCTATACAGGATTTATTAAATTCTGGTGGGTATAGCCATTCTCAACGTTTTGAACTTAAATGTCTTAAAAAATTCTTGTCTAACCCTGGATATAAAAATGAATTAATAGTAGATAATCATTTTGGGGAGCATATTAGAACCGCATTGGATGAAAGAAAGCCTGTAATGGCAAGTTATAATTGGACAATGCTATGCAGAACACCAAAACAGAATAGAAGAGGCAATTCTGATTTTATTAATGGAACGTGCGATTATCATGAAGTATGTTTGAGAGGTTATAGTGAGGATAAAGTCTATATAGTAGATAGTCATCATGAATTTTATAAACGGAAATTGAAATGTTTTAGTGGAGGATATTATTCAGTTTACTGGGAAGAATTGCTATTAGCAATGGGAATAGGTGATATTATTATTCCAATGGAATATGATAAAAATAAGATTAAAATATGAACTGGTTCAAAAAATCATTCCAAACTGGTAGTCCTGGCGATGTACTTTTAGGTATTCTTGTTGAAGCTGGAAAAAGTCCTTCTCAATTAACCGAGAACATTTATACCCGTTTTTCAGGTATCCCACGCGACACTTTAGAACAAGCATTATCTTATGCTTACAGCAAATTGGGTCAATTTGGTTATAGCATATTGACCGAAAATCAGAAGAACATTATTGGTCAATTGCAAACTATGATCACAGGAGTCGATGTAGGTCAACCAGAACAACAACAGTCTGATGAACATGTTTTTACTGCCAATCCTCTTTCTCCTGTATAAATCAATTAAGATGTACGCTTTATATGCAACGCTATAAGTACCCTAGAATTAAACACTTTCCGTTCTCTCAACATATCACAACAGATGATAAAAGGGCGACAAAGAAAGAAATAAACACTTGGTTCGATAACAAAGAAATAATTGTGACAGAAAAAATGGATGGTGAAAATTCTAATTTATATAGGGATTACATTCATGCTCGAACTACAGGATATAGTGATCATCCATCAAGACATTGGTTAAAAGGGTTGTGGGGGCAAATAAAATACAACATTCCAGAAGGTTGGCGAATATGTGGTGAAAATGTATTTGCAGAGCATTCCATTCATTATCTTAATTTGAGCAGTTATTTTTTAGTATTCAATATTTTTAATGCTGATAATGTTTGTATATCCTGGGATGAAACAGTAGATATGACAGAAAATTTAGGGTTATCTACAGTTCCCGTTTTGTTTCGTGGAAAATGGAATGAAGATGAGGTACAAAAATGTTACAAAGGCTTCTCAACATTTACAGGGAGCTATGACGTTAAGTCTTTTAATATACATAATATGAGGATGCCTGCCCAAGAAGGATATGTTGCTAGAATAAGCGATTCAATTCAGTTCCCTAAAAAGGTGGAAAATCAACGTGATATTTTTGAGGGTATTGCTAAATTTGTACGAAAAAACCACGTAACTACTGACGAACACTGGCTTAATAAGCCAATTGTGAAAAATGAGTTAAAAGATGCAGCAAACAGTTGATAGTGAAACTAATATTAGTTCTTATAATGCCGTATGTTTAAATCCAGAATGCAATTTAGAATTCAATACATATCCTGTTTTTGCAAATGCAAAATGGGACCAATGCCCGCAATGCGGGACAAAAGCTAATGTGGATATAAAGCTATGGCGAAAAAGAATAGAAGACCAACCCTTATTATCAGCCGTGGTTTACCGGCCTCCGGTAAGAGTCTATACGCGAAACAAACGGTAGAAAATGATGAAAATACTATTCGAGTGAACAAAGATAGTATAAGAGGAATGGTTGGTTTTATCGGTAATGGTAGACGAAATAAAAAACAGTGGGGTTTAGAAAAATATATACAAGAAATTGAAATACAATCTGCTAAAATATTTCTACAAGCAGGATATGATGTAATTGTAGATGATACGAATTTGGATGATAAACATGTAGAAATGTGGAAAAATGTAGCTAGTTCTGAGAAAGCTGCTTGGAAAGTAGAATCATTTTTACATGTTCCAGTGGAAGAATGCATAAGAAGAGATGCCGTCAGAACTGATCCTGTCGGAGCTGGGATTATCTATGGTATGGCGGTTCAAGCCAATCTAATAGAATCCGCTAATGAAAAAGTTTCTCTTACCACACCATATATTGTTTGTGATTTAGATGGTACTCTTTTTGACATAGATCATAGACTACATTATATTAGCGATGGTAATGCAGATTGGGAATCGTTTTTCGCTGCCATGATGGATGATACTCCCAGAGAACATGTTGTGAGTTTAATCAAAGACACTTATGCTGATTTGCCATGTGTTATTGTTACTGGTAGACCTGAGCCATATAGAACAATGTGTGTTGACCAGTTAACATATTGGGAAATTCCATATCATTCATTATTGATGAGAAAACCAGGTGATAGAAGACCTGATAATATAGTTAAACAAGAAATACTGAACGATTTTTTAAATAAAGATTTAATTCAGATGTGGATTGATGATAGACCAATTGTGATTAGACAGGTACAAGCGAACAATATTCCGGTTTGTAATGTTGGTGATGGTCGAGAATTTTAACCAGAGAGTGTAATATGACTAATTTAGAAGAACGGGAAATACAGCGTAAAATAGAATCTCTTGATCTACGATCAGTAAAGGCTAAGTATGCTTCTAAACTTGGATTTTGGAAGCGAAGACAAAGTAATATAGATCGTATAGAACGTGAATATAGAAAATTTTTGTTCCTTATTGCCAAACGTCCAGAGAAAACAACCGTTCCGTGGAGTCAAGAGCTAGATGATTTTTGGCATACTCATATTCTTGATACAAAAAAATATGCTGAAGATTGTCAAAAGATTTTTGGACAATTTATTCACCATAATCCTAATTTACCCAAAGGAACAATAGAACACACAAAGGCAGCGAGAGAAACGAATATATCTTATCATACAACGTTTGCTGTTAAAAAACCATCATATAGACCATCGAATCCTCCTGCGTCGAAATCAGCTTTAAATGACAATACATCTAACAAAGCAAATCAAAATGCTAGTTGTTCATCAGATGGAAGTCTTTTACCGATGATGTATATTATGGGTATGGATCATGCTAATAACAATGCAGATCATCCTCAACATCATTCAAATGATGCTCCGGTCGAATCAACTAATCATTCCGATTCTACTCCTACAACTCAAGAGAGCAGTTCATCATCATCATCATCATCATCATCATCATCATGTGGCTCATCAAGTAGTAGTTCGTCCTGTGGTTCATCAAGTAGCTCATCTTGTGGAAGCTCAAGTTCTTGTAGTAGCTCAAGTTGCGGCGGTGGAGGTGGGTGTGGCAGCGGTGGATAAAAAGATCTTTTTATAGCTGAAAAGGATCAAATAATAAATATTAGAATATATCATTAGACTTACAATCTATATTGAACGTAGTTTAGTATAGGTTGTTTTGTCATAAATGGAATGCCAGATATTCATGCGCTACACAGTTTTTGCTTCAGATGAAGCGCATTTAGATAGGCTTCTTAAGATATTGGCAGATATGAATATTGTGCCAACACAGATATGGCGTAACTTGCTAAGTTTTGAACTTACATCTATGACGCCAGAATTAGTAGAAATATTATCTTATAATTTAGCTGATATAGAAGAAGATTAATCATGAATAGAAGACCGTATCAACCAAAATACGCTGTTCCAGATTTCACTGCTTTTTCTTTTCTATTGTTGTCTTTATATGATTTTGAAGTAGATAAAAATATTTGGGATAATTGGTCTACAGAAGATCAAAGTCGTGTATACGATTATTATGCCGACGAATTGTATAGAGCAAGTGATAATATTATAACCCACCCCCGCCGTCGTCCCAATTTTCTCCCGCAAGAATTTCCTGGTCGTCTATTAGCATAATATTCTAAGAGTCTGAAGAAGTACAAGCTGACAATCTTTGAGAATCGGCGACAGCAAACCCCTTAAGCTGGCAAAATAGGGAACAGCAGCAAGGCGACTCAAAGCTTTAGACTCTTAGGATAAATTGTGAAAATTTAACTTCTCCAGGCTTCATTTCTCCTGTAATAGTTTGAGTCTGTTTAATAGTCATTGTAGTGGGATAATAACGTCTAAATGAAGGTACGTTATAATGTTAGATTCTAGAAAATTGAAGAGTTGGCTTGATGCAAGATTAAATGTGCTTGTTGAAGGTAAACATGGTGTAGGAAAAACCACTATTATCTTAGATGCATTTCGGGAGGCTGGTTTAAGGTACGCTTATTTTAGTGGTTCAACGTTGGACCCTTTTATTGATTTTGTAGGTATACCTGTCAAAGTAGAAACTAGTAATGGTAACTATATTGATTGCATCCGACCAAAGCATTTAGCAGGCGGAGATATCCAAGTAATTTTCATTGATGAATTCAATCGCACACATAAAAAGGTTCGTAACGCTGTAATGGAATTGATACAGTTTGGGCAGATCAATGGAAAGCCACTTGGAAATGATTGGTACGGCGTTTGGGCAGCTATTAATCCTGATAGTACTAATGAAGAACAATCCGTTTATGATACAGATCGTTTAGATCCTGCACAACGGGATAGATTTCAAATACACATCAAGTTACCATACGAATGCGATGAATCCTATTTCTGTAAAAAATATGGGAATCATACTGGACGCGCTGCAGTTCAATACTGGAATGAATTGCCAGCAGAGCAGAAGGAATTGGTTTCTCCACGAAGATTGGACTATGCAGTAAAACATTATACTCGTAATGGCGACATTCGAGATATTTTACCCTTATCATCATCCCCTAATCGGTTGACAAATATACTGTCTGTCGGACCAGCAATAGAAAAAATCCAGAAATTACGAGAAGAAAATAAAATTGATGAGATTAAACAATTTTTGGCTAATGAAAGTCAATATGACTATGTAATTAATACTATATTATCAGACAAAAAGTTTATGCAGTTTTTCATGCCTTTGATACCTTTGGAAAAATTTTCTGCATTAATACTTTCAGATAAAAGTGTTTTAAAATTTGTATGTTCTGAAGTTAGAAAAACACATTCTCAGCATTTAATTTCGCCATTTATTGAACCAATTAAAGAGGTGGTTAAAGCAAATCAAAATAAATCGTTTACAAGAAAGCTAAAAGATTTATTGGATGAGATATCATCTGCTACATATGTTACAGTTGTTCCATCTAATAAAATTAATGAATATTATTCACCCTCTCCTATTACCAATTACGATGTTGCGATTAAAAATGTCTTTAGTCATCCGCTTAATCAAACTTATTATCGTAAACAGGGGTATGATAAGATTCTCAATTGTTTACCTTTTCATATGTCTGCAGAGTCAGCTATACAAGCAATGAAAGTAATGGACAAGTTGTCTTGTTCTTATTTGACTACAATCCAACAGCATATGCCTAAATTAGATAGCATGTCAACCCATTGTTTATGTGTTCTATTTAGGAGTAATTATACGAGAGAGAAGATAATTACAATTCTAAATAATGTACCATTTTTGAAAAAATACAGGAGTAGAGTTGGCGCACCATCTCTTTCTGACATTGAAACTTATGCCAGATACAACAAGGTCGCTCCACGTTAATGATATGGAATCCAACGATACAAAAGATCAGGACAAAGAAGAATCATTTAATATAACAAATGAAGAATTCTTTGTGCAGAGCCGACGACTAGAGAAATTCCATGCTATATTCTACCAACTATGGGAATTTGGGCGTGTAAGATTTACAAAAGAAATTTCAACAGCAGCAGTATATTTTAATCCAGATGGTAGGGCAATTGATTTTGTATTTAACCCTGATCTCTGGAAGAAAAGTAGTCCTGAAAAACGTGATTTTATCATTTGTCATGAATGTTTACATGTTATATTAAAACATGGTATTCGCATTAAAGATACAAAAAATAGAGACAACTGTAATATCGCTCTTGATGTAGTTGTTAATCATTTGTTGGTGAATCGATTTGGGTTTAAACGGCAGGAAATTGATCCCGATCTGGAATATTGCTGGATAGATACGGTCTTTGCAAATCCAGCTGTCCGAGGCAAATTCGCAGAAAAAATAGAAGCTGAACAAAGTTTTGAATACTACTATAACCGTTTGAAATATAATGATAACAATAAACCATCGTTAGTAGATATTCATGATAATCTTAATGGGGAAGAGTCTAACGAAGCAATTAAACGGCTTAATAGAAGTCTCACGGATGATGAAAAAGAAAAAATAAGGGATATTATTGAAAAGCATTATACCTCTAAAGGGGAAGAAGACTCAGGACCATCTTGGCAATTTATGGATAAGAATCCGGTCCCTATAAAAAAGAAATGGGAGACTGTTATAAAGGATTGGTCCAGGAAATACTTGACAAATGATTTTGGTTCATTTGAACATTGGGCGAGAGTAAATCCAAGAATATCAGATTTATTAGGTGACTGTGTATTACCTTCGGATATGGAACTACAAGAGAAAGAAGAAATGGGAAGGATATCTGTTCATTTCTTCCTTGATACAAGTGGCTCTTGCAAAAGTTTAGCTCCTAGATTTTGGACTGCTGCAAGGTCTTTACCTCGCTCCCGATTTGATGTGAAATTATATTGTTTTGATACAAAAGTCTATGATGTTGATGAAAAAGTAGGTAAGTTGTATGGTGGAGGAGGTACATCATTTAAGATAATAGAGAAACATATACAACATGAACGCCTTCCAAAATTAAAAAAAGAGTGTTTATTACCTTATCCCGAAGCTGTTTTTATTATTACAGATGGATACGGAGACAAGGTTCAACCTATTCTTCCTGCAAGATGGCATTGGTTTTTAACTTCAACTCATCGATCTTGTATCCCAGAAAAGTCTCATGTTTATAACTTAAAAGACTTTGAATAGTCGATTAGATATCTGTATTCAATTACAGGTATCTAATATGACTCAAAAAGAAGCTATGGAATATTTTCTTCCTATGATTGAGAAAAATGGTAGCGTCTATAGAAAAATTGGTAAAGTATATGCTCGTCCTGCCGTAAAAGGTGAGAAGATAGATACATATACAAGCGATGGAAAAGAAACTACTAATACCGCCAAAGAAGGCGACATAGTTGTTAAGAACCAAACGGGTTCTAGAGAAAAATATATATTATCAAAAGATAAGTTCGAAGCTCGTTATAAATTGATTGGAGAAGCTTCTGAAAAAGGTTGGAAGGTATATGAACCTACCGGGAAGATTCTAGCGATTAATTTTGATAGCGAATCGTTAAATAAACCAAACGAAATGGACTTTGAGGCGTCTTGGGGCGAGAAAATGAAACTGAAAGATGGGGATATGGTAGCTACGCCATTACCTAAGAAAGATGAAATTTATCGTATTGCATCTAAAGAATTTTCAGAGACTTATGATATTGGTGATAATTAAAATAAAAGAATTTTTAGAGGATTTAAAAAGTTCTCCAGCAAAAATAATGTCGATACTAAATTTGAAGTCGCAACTGAATTTTGAAAATAATCATATTTGAAGGTGATTATTTCAAAGTTAAGTTGTTATTGGTTGGCCAGCCAAAAAACCTTTGACAGTAGGGGTTAGGGCGTAATGTTACGCCAAACTGTTATAGAGAGAAGAGTTTAGAGTAGAGAAAGGTGAATTTATGTCTTATGATGCCCGTATTGCGCAAGCACGTTCTGTGTTGGAAGCGCACAATTCCAAAGTTACTAATCCTGCTTACCAAGTAAACATTGAAGATTTCTTTGATAAGTTGGCTGCTAAAGGCGGTACAACAGAGGAAGGTCTATCTGCTGCAACTTGGGAAACATTGGGTCAATGCGGATGCCCGGAAATCTTGGCAAGACACATTGCTAATGATATCTTCCGTAAGCGTTCTTATGCTAATGACAATTATGGTGCAGCTACTTTAGGAAGCACTGGTCCAGCATATGTTGGTGAAAAACGCGCTAAACATATGACTCCTAGTGAACTATTACAGAATTATGATCCGAAAGATCCCGATTCTGCAGTAGCAACAAGATTAGCTCAGTTGTCTAGAAACCAGCCTTTTATTGTCCATAATCGAGACAATTCAATTAATCAGGCTGCATCATTAAAGTTGCTAGATGAATTGCGTGATAATTTCCCTCCACGCGATGTATACAGTTTAGGTGATAATCGTCCTCCTGTTAGGACTTACAAGATTGGTGATGCTCCAAATAAGATGGCGGATCAAAACCCGCTTTTCCCTCATGAGCCTTTGCGCCCTGATGGAACTTGTTCGCATACACAGCATTCTTGGATGTCAGTACCTATTGAGTTACGTAGATTAATTTTTGTGGCTCGAACTGAAACACAAGAAATTGTTGTGAATGCTATCAAAGATGCAATTGACGTTATTGAGATTGCTATCTCTGATAAGGCAGAAGAAAAACTTATGCGTCGATATCCGAGAGCTGGAATGTGGCTCGAAGAGATGCAAAGCAGAGGCGAACCTTTGCCTACATTGCGTATCGCTTTGGGCGGTGTTGTACGATCAAAGAAGGATAACGATCCATTCTTTGGGGCTACAAAACACAAATCGTTCTAAGTCTTATAGCGGAAGTTAAGAGGTACGGGCGGTTGTTAATAATCGTCCGTATCTCTTAACTATTTATATAATTAAGGAGAAAAAATGAATCAACAAATGATAGTAAATGGGTTAACATGTACGTTAAATATGCCAAAAGCCCTTAAATCTAGAACATCTGGCGCAAATGAATCTTCACAAGGCTTACCTCCATATAGACAGATTAATGCATACCCCGTAGATGAATATCCTGCATGTCCTGATAATTGGATGCATGGCTCAGCTAAAGCATCCTCTTATTTCGTACCTGTTCAAGCGGATCATGGAATGTGGTTGGATTTTAACGGATGTCGTTCGCATACACATGATGTTGCGATAGTAGTATCTATTCAAGGTATTAATCCAATTACTGGACAAAAGCAAGACAAACTTAGATTGGAAAAGTATAAAACAAAATGTCCTGTTTGCAATATTTCATTCAAACAAGATCGTTTTTGTGAGAAATGTAAATTTAGTTGGCCTTCACAGAATTACCTAGCAACTACTGGAACTCCGTTTGGATTGTTTTGGTTAGATGGTTTCCGTGCAGCAGATGGTGTTGTAAGGCAATATATTTTTACAGAAGAAGAAATTCGTGGCGTAGCGCAGCAAGTTATTGGTAAGGATAGATGTTTTGCTATTGGGGTAGCATTCTACCTATCTAAGAAACCAAAGCCTCAGAAAGAGATAGGGAGTCCTCTTAGAGGTATGGACCTGAATATTCATCATAAATATTATCCATCTGTTACTCCTGCATCTATTTCGCTTCCTAAAGTGGATAAATGGGAAACAACATGGGGGAATGTAGATAATAATTCAATTGAATCGCAATTGATAGGTAGTGATGGACCATTACTGTATAAGGACTGTAATAGTATCCCCGATTCTGATAAATCTGATACGTATAGTCGTGGTATAACTTGTTCGGTAAACAATCTATCTGATAAAAAATATCGTTCACGCTCATTACTTAGAAGCACAGGAACGGATTCAGATACTTTTGTAAAGATAGACAAACAAATTGAAAATGTTAAGTTTGAAATAGGTGCAGGAGCAAAAATAAATCAACAGGTTTATGATGATCCTGAAAATCTATCTTATTGGAAAACAAAACCTGCTGGAATGATATATATCAATTATTGTTCAGTTAACGAATGTGAAAGGATATTGCAATCTGGCAAAAGGGAAGATAAGGCAGAAGGTTTTCTTACTAGTTTGAAAACTGGTAACTGAATTTTCTCCTGAAATTATAAAACCCCGTCTTATTCGTAAGATGGGGTTTTTCTTTGTATAAAACTCATTAGAATGAGAGATAGGCAATATGAGTCTCATTACATCTATATTCCCCAAATTATCAAATGATAGATGGGGATACATCAATTTGGCGATGGAAGCAACCTTAGATACCAACATTCATTCATCCCCAAATCCATTGTTGGATCCTGATTTGTGTTATAATTGGGTAAAACAGTTACATGCAAAATACCATATTGATTACAGTTATGGTGGATGGTTGGAAGATAGGCATTTTTTATGGCGTGATTCATACTTAAAAGATACAAATGCTATCCATTTAGGTGTAGATTTTAATGTTCCTGCTGGAACTGAGATATATTCTCCTATTTCTGGAGTGGTTGATGATGTTTTTTATGATAATGACAGGAATGGTGGTTGGGGTGGTAGAATAATTATTAAAACAAAACCATTATGGTTATTTGCTCATATGTCTCATAGTTTACCTGCAAGGGGTACAGAAATAAAGATTGGAGATTATTTAGGGACTGTGGGTATATCAAAAGAGAATGGCAACTGGTTTCCTCATTTGCATGTCCAATGTTTAGATGCATCAATTATGTATAATAATACAGAATTAGATGGTTATGGTGGTTGGTACAGTTTGATGCCTAAAGTATATCCTGATCCAATGGGAATTTTATTAAGTTAGGAACATTTGATTTTAAAGTTAATAGCTTTTAACCAAATCTTTGTTGACTTATAATTCCAAGATGCTAATTTGTAACAGGAATAACTTTCTAAAGCAATTAATTGTCCATAATATGCCACTTTTAAATGTCTAACCATAGATTTAACAGAATTAGGATCTGCTTTAGCAAACCAAGGCATCCAGTCTATTTCAGGTGAAACTACGATTGGAATACCACAAAAAACAAAGTCTGCTGCAACAATATTGAAGCTTTCTGTTAATGAAACTTGCATACCCAGATCCATAGTTCTAACTAACTTAACGAAGCATCTATGGTCCATCCAAGGATGTTCAACTAATTCATGAGAAACTTCAGAGAACAATGCTCTTAAGTTTTTAATAGTTTGATCTCCGTTTTGTTCTGCTCGGTCTGAATTAATATGAAATTTTAAATGTAGACCCATTTCATCAGCAAAGCGAATAGCCGCTAATGCTTGATTGAGATGGTTTTTCATAGGTCTGACGGAACCGAAACAACCAATATTGATAGTATTTTGTTTATGACACTGATCTTCAGTAAATTCATGTACATAGCAATCTGGATTATAGATGTTTGGTAAATATATAGGTTTATTTCTTAAAACTTTTCTTAGGCTATTATTGAATTCTTTACTGTTACAAGAAACATGGAAATTTGGGTATATTTCTTGAAGATCTTTATATTCGACTAACCAAGGAAAAGCGATTCCTTCATTAGCGATAAAAGGTGCTTTAGAGTGAATTCTTACAATCCACTGCCTGTTTTGATGACGTGGAAGTGATAAGATTTCATTAAATTTATCTGCTGTAACCCATAATGCTTCAATAAGAACATGGGTTGGATTATATTTGGTCACTTCTCGGTCTATATCGTTGGCATCTACAACCATAATAACTTTAGCATCCATTCCATGTTGTATCATGGTTCTGGCTACAAATGTTGCAGAATTAACTAATCCGAAAGATTTACCGTATGTGGAGATACGCTGTTTACAGATAAAAAGAAGTTTGGGCTTCATACTACTTACCCTCTTTCTAGTGAAAGCACTTCTTTTATCGTTCTAGTATTGGGAGAAGGATTCCTTTTATAAAATGATCATTTTCTCTGGGATGAGTCTAAGACTTTGGTTTTGAAGAGATTATATATTTACTCTTTATTGCTTTTAAATTGTTCTACGAAGGGTTTTCTGCGTTTAGGGTTATCTTTTGTAAAAGTAGCAAAATTTATTGCTCTTTGAAATTCCGTACCATTTAAATTATCTTTTGTTAAGTAATCTTTAGCACCATTTTTTAATGCATTCATGCTAAGTTCATAATCATCAATACATGTTAGAACTACAATTGCAGTGCATTTAAGATCTGCTTCATCAAGTAACTTTCTTGCTGTAATTACGGTTTCTAATCCTTTACTATCGGGAAGATGGAGATCTAATAAAACAAAATCAAAATCTGACTTAGGGTCTTTTATTTTGACTTGAAATTCAGCCATTGATTCTGCAATAAGACTGATATCTCCGTTCAATTTTGTTAACATTTCTGTTGTGAGGGCTATATCGTGCTTATTGTCTTCAACCAAAAATATCTTAATTCCGTTGGTAGCCATTATAAATCCTATCTCCTATGGTAATTTTACGCAATTTAGCCAGAATTCTCCTACTAGCTTCAATACTCTTTCTATTTCTTTATAATCGGATGGTTTTACAATATAAGAGTTTGCGCGTAATCCATATGCTTTTTTAACATCTTGTTCACGATCTGATGTGGTATATACCACTACTGGTATAAGCATATCATTTTTCTTCATAATGGACAATATATCTAAACCGGAGTGTCCAGGTAGATTTAGGTCCAATATTATTAAATCGGGATCTGGAACGTTTTTGTATGGTGATCTTTTTAATAGATAGTCAATTGCATCTGTGCCAGAATTTATAACTACAGATTGTATACTTAGATGAGGCAGACTATCTAAGATGCCTTGAATAATATAAACGTCTGCTTTATTATCATCTATTATTAGAACTCTCATTACTGTCTTTTTCCTTATAAACAGGAAGCGTAAAAACGAAAGTAGTTCCTTTTCCTACCTTTGATTTTACTTCAATCTTTCCACCATATTTTTCAATAATACGCTTACATGTTGCTAAACCTATTCCATTTCCTTCATTTGATAAAACTTCCTTATGGGGGATACGGTAGAACATTTTAAATAACTTTTCAAAATTTTCTTCTGCTATTCCCACACCATTATCAGTAAAATTGAATTTAACAAAACCGTCATCTTGTATATGATAAGTTATCCTTATTAGGGGTTTTTTATCCTTGTTGCAAAATTTAATACTATTAGAAATAAGGTTTTGAAATACCCTTGCTATTTCTGCTTGATTCCCATATAGTGGTGTATCATTCTTTTCATCGTATTTTATAGATGCTTTAGACGCAGATATTTTTATTTTCATCGAAGATAGGACTTCTTTTATAACAGTATGAAAAGAAGTGTCTGATCGTTTGCCTTTTTGATTAACTTTTGCGTATTCTAAAAGATCTTTAATTAACGTTCTTAATTTAGTGGTAGCTTCTAGTATGAAATCTAGATATTTCTTTCCTGTATCATCTATTTGATTTTGATATTTCATTGATAGAAGTTGTATATAACTTGCTATGGTTCTTAAAGGTTCCTGTAAATCGTGAGATACGATATATGCATATTGTTCTAATTCTTCATTTTTGTGTCTATTTTCTTCAAGCGCTCTAAATAATACAGCTTCTCTTTCTTTTTCTTTAGTAATGTCAAATAATACACCTGCTACTTCTAATGTTTTGTTTGATTCATTCTTATATGATTTACCCTTGAGTTTGAACCATTTACGGATTGAACCAGGAGTTTGAAAGCGTAAATCGATATCAAAAGCGGTATTAAGTACTAGATGTTTATTTATTGTAGAAACAGTTTTTTCTCTATCTTCTGGATGGATTAAATCAACAAAATCATGGAAAGAATTTAATGTAGTGTTATTTTTAACGGCAATAAGGTTATATATGTGAGATGAAAAAAATACATCTTCTGTTTCTACATTCCATATCCACAAACCATGTTCAGATCTTTCTATGGCATAATTTAATCTTTCTCTAGTGGTCTGTATATCTTTTTGCAGTTGTCGTGATTGAGAAATATCTATAGCATGTGCGACGAAATAGCAAATATTATTTTTATGTGCTAATGATACATTGAGCTGAACCCAAATCCAGTTTCCATTTTTATGAATATATCTCTTTTCCATTTGGTATGTGTTAATTTCTCCATTAAGTAAGCGAGACGCATTTTGAACATCTACCGATAAATCTTCTGGATGTGTTATGGATTGAAAATTACGAGTTACAAGCTCTTCAATTGTGTATCCTACTATGTTACAATAGGCTTTGTTGCAATGTAGGAATCTGCCATCTGGTGAGACTAAAACAATGCCGACAGGTGCATTTTCAAATGCTAAACGATATGCTTCTATATCATTTAGAATAGTTTTGGTATCTGGAAATGAGATATTGTCAGGCATTATTATGTCTTCCATATATAATTCTTACTAAAAAATGATAGTAAATACTTTTATAAAGATCTAAAAAAGAAAGTTGGTTAATTAATGATTGATTTAATTGCTCATAATCATGGTGGAAAAGTTGATCCGGAAATTCGTTGTTTAGATCATGGATTTGTAAGACTAGTTGATGTAATGCCAAGAATATCTTACGATCCAGAAATAACAACTTGTGATTTTGCTGCTGTTCAGGCTGCTAGGACTAGCTATGGGGATGGAACAAAACAAGTAAACGAAGATAAAGGACTTATTCGTTACCTAATGAGGCATCGTCATACAACACCATCAGAAATGATTGAGTTTAAATTTCATCAATGTATGCCTATATTTGTGGCAAGACAATGGATCCGTCACAGAACTGCTAATGTTAATGAAATGAGCGGAAGATATTCTATTCTTCCTAATAAGTTTTACCATCCAGAAGAAGAGAATGTAAGAGCGCAATCAACAAAAAATAAACAAGTGTCAGAAGGTTCGGTAGAAGAAGTAACCGCTACAGAATTCCTAGCATACATTGATAAATCCACTTCCGAATTATATGAGAAATATGAACATTTTCTGGATAAAGGTATAGGAAAAGAACAAGCCAGAATGATACTGCCTTTGAATCTTTATACTGAATGGTATTGGAAATGTGATTTGCATAATATACTACATTTTTTAGCATTACGTTGCGATGCACACGCCCAACAGGAAATACGAGTATTTGCTAATGCTATGTTAGATCTTATTAAGCCATTAGTTCCTTGGGCAATACAAGCATGGGAAGATTATCATCCTATGAGAGGTGCAATGCTTCTAACTAGATTGGAAGTGGAAGCATTACAAAAAGCTACTATAACTGGTTTGCCAGAGATAAATACAGAAAACAAACGAGAAAAGGAAGAATGGTTAGCAAAATTAAAGAAGATAATTCCGTCACAGGAATAAAGATATGAAAGCATTGATAATTCTTCTTCTATTTTTTGGTGTGATAATTTTTATTCCATCTGCGATCTTCGCTACATTAGCTATGCTAATTGATTGGTTGTTTTATCAGAGACGGAATTAATTTGAAAGATAGTCCACTTGAAATCATTTTGCAGGTAGAATTGGTAAGACCATATGGACAGTCTTTGGGTGCTTTATTGGAAATGGCAAATATATGGAGATGTCATTTAGTAAAGGTATCTCCTAGTAAACCTATGCAAGTTATTAAAATGCCGTGGAAATCATTTAAAAAAATTTGGGGTACAAATCCTAAAAAAGGTGTTATTGAAATACCAAGCGGAACTGAATTTTTTATTACCTCAATTAGAATTCTAGATATTCAAGCCACCTGAATCTCCAGTTTTTAAATATTTACTCTTAGTATTAAAATATGAAACCTAAATGGTTTATTGGTGCTAACTGTTATGATGATGGTAATCCTGAACGGATTAAAGAAGCCTGCGAAAAAGAAGGTTGTGAAGTCCATTTCTATAAATACTTTCCATTATTACCAAATACCAAACTATTTTCCAAATTTAATACGCGCGATTTTGTTGTAGCTTATGGTTCGATTGAATTAATTAAGTTAGTACAGCGTGAATCATCCTGGTCTCCTTGCGATTGGGCAATATGGGATGACTTAAAGTGTACTCAATATCTTCATCATTGGGGAAAATTTAGTATTCATCATACTTATGGTTATTTACCTGTATCTGAAATTATAAGGCAGAAAGACTTTATATTTGCAAATTACGCTAATGATGGAAAAGTGTTCTTTCGTCCTGATTCAAATACAAAAGGTTATGCAGGCAAAGGATTTTACGCTGAGGTATGTCATATCAATAATTGGGATAAATTTATAAAAGATGGTTTTAATTATCCATATGAATTAGATGGTTCGATTCTAGCAATGTTTTCTACTCCTACGACGATTTTTACCGAATGGAGATTAGTTGTAGCAAAAAGAAAAGTGATTACTGGATCTCAATATAAAAAGCGTATTGATAGTTGTACTTTAAGTACAGAACTGGAAGCTGGATATCCACCTGAAGTAGAAGCTTATGCAGAAATGATTATGGCTTCTTCAGAATATGAACCTGCCCCTATTTATATCATGGATATAGCATCAACAATCGATGGTTTAAAATTATTAGAGATTGGCGCGGTTAATTGTGCTGGATTATATTGTTGCGACATAGAAAAATTTGTTCAAGCCGTTAACGACGTTGCCGAATTTAGCATGACAGATAATTTTGTAGGACTTACTGCTTAACTTGTGATTTTTTTAAGATATAGATAACTTATGTTTACGATTGAACTTAAATTAAAAACTACTCCCAGAGACAGATCTATCTTAGATAAAAAATTCAGGATTTCTAGGCAGATATATAATGCTATGCTCTGCGAATGTAAAAAGCGTGTTTTTAAAATGCGTAATGATCCTAATTACCTCTTAGCTAAATCCACTAAAGATAAAAGTGAGAGAAATAAGATTTATCGTGAGTTGAGAATAAAATATCAAGTTGGTTTTAACGATTTAGGAAAAGCTGATAAAGATAAAGGACTTTATAAATTTGCAAGCCTGCAACAGAATAGTCCCTATGTTCGATATGGAAAAACAAAAAAGCATGTAGATATGCATACTGTACAAGGGATGATACGTAAGTTATACGGGGCAGTAGAGAGATGGATGTTTAACCCAAAGAATGCTGGAGAACCTAAATATCGTAGTTATAAATATGATTATAGCTTAGAGGGAACTGGACCCCATTCTTCACTTCGATGGCAAGGAGACTCAGTAAAATGGAATAATCTAGTCATCCCTGCAATTATTAATCGTGAAGACCCAGTAATAGATCGTGGCTTAAAAAGTATAGTTAAAATCACAAGAATAGTTCCTTATACAATAAGAAAAAAGAAACATTATAAAGTACAACTTGTTTGTGAAGGTGATGCCTATCGTAAAACAGATAGATATACTAAAGAGAATATTGTTGGTGTAGATATGGGACCATCTACTATTGCTATAGTTGCAGATGACAAGGCTGAGTATATTGATATTTTGTCTGATTTTACACAGGAATGGAAGTTAATACGAGTATTGCAACGCAAGCTAGACAGACAAACTAGATCTAATAACCCTCATTGCTTTGATGCTAAAGGAAGATGGATTAAAGGGCAAAAAAAGGTTAATACAAAAGGGATGTTAGATACACGCTCAAAATTAGCGGAAGTTAAAAGAAAAGAAAGAGAGCATCGTAAAAATTTGCATGGGCAACTTGTTAAAAAGATTATAATGTTAGGAAATGACATACGTGTTGAAAATAATCCTATAAAAGCTTGGCAAAGCAATCATTTTGGAAAATCAATAGGGAAATTTGCTCCTGGAATGCTTATATCTAGGCTTCAAATGGAACTAGCAAAATATCCCAACTCAAAGTTTACAAAGATTTCCACACATAAAACAGCATTATCGCAAATGTGTATTTGTGGGTTAAGAAAAAAGAAATCTTTAAATGAACGTAGACATGTGTGTTCTTGTGGGGTAAATATACAAAGAGATATTTTTTCTGCGTTCTTAGCGCGTTACTGCACTAAGGAAAGTCTTGATATAAAAAGTGCTGAAAAGGCATTTTCAGGAATGTACAATGTCCTGTTGCCGTTTATCAAGACGCAATAAGTTAACCACGTATGATTTTATATTGTACATACGCTTGGAAAGCGATGGGTTGACTTGGCAAAAAATTAGACTGTAATTAAGGTAGGGCTTAGAAATAAGAGAACCTTGAGGAGAGTCTAACTTTAGCTCTTTTACAACTTGTGATTGCGAGAGGTGCAGTTTTTACCTGCTAAAAAGTCATTGAAAACAATAGGCTCTCGCAATTTGATATATAACTATATGCTCTACCTATATTTAAAAGGTAGAATATTGCAATAGTTGTAAAATGACTAGGGTAATGTAAGATAGGCTGAATACGGTGGTTCGACTCCATCTCCCGATTGCAATAGTTGTAAAATGACTAGGGTAATGTAAGTAGTAGTTCTGGCGGTGGTGGCGGCGGTTCATCTTCATTGCGATAATTGTAAAATGACTAGAGTAATGTAAGGCCGTTGATGCTGTTTCTCAAGAATTTATCCCATCTTTATAGTAATATGCTTATTTTGCATATTGTAATGTAATTATTAATCCTCTAAATAAGAAGGAAACGGCTTTTTAATCTCGTTAAGGAGATTATGGAGCGTTTATCTTCTGTGATGAAAATAAACCGCATAAATATACGATAGTAGTATAACAACTAATAATTTAGGAAACATAACATATGTCACAAGTAACAAATAAGATAGATGAAGTAATTAGTTCATGTGTAGAAATTAAATCTTCAGTTGTTGGATATGAGGAAAAAATTGATGAACAACAAGGGCAGATTGGTACGCTTCAAACGGATTTGAATGCAGCAAACAATAAAATCAAGGAACTAAAAGATATTATAGCATCTCAAAATCCTACTAACCCAGATCCTAATCCAGATCCGGAACCTGAACCAACACCAGATCCTGTGAAAGATTATGGTTCTTTCTCTCCAAAACTAAGTAGTTTTGTAAAAGGAAAAACTGGAAGTATTGATTTTATTCCTGGACCTGATTTTCCTCAAGACGGAATCATAATATTTCAAACATGGTCTGATGTTACAAAAACCGTAGAGGCTTCTTTACTTGATCGCAACCCTCCTTTTATTTACGGTAAAGATGAATTAAATAAAGTTACAAATGGTAAAGCTTCAGTTCAAGCATTAATTAGGAATAGTACATCAATTGTAAAAACTATTTCTATGGATGTTGAGTTTTCTGGTGCGGTCGTAACTGAGCCTACCCCACAACCGGATCCTACTCCTAATCCAGATCCTGTTCCAGATCCCTCACCGGGAACAGGTGGAGAAGAAAAAGGCTGGACTCCAATTGTAAAAAGTGCCGATACTCGCATTGTATATGTCTCAACAAGTGGCAACGATTCAAATGATGGTTTATCACCAGATAAGCCTGTTAAAACATTGCTGAAAGCATATTCGTTGATGAGAAATAATTATCCAGATCACATGTTACTCAAACGTGGAGATACTTGGAAAGATGAACCTATGCTTGAATTGTATAAGTATGGAAGAAATACTAATGAAAAGATGGTTTTTGCTTCCTATGGCACGGGACCAAGACCGCGTTTATTAAGCACAAAGGGTCAATTTAATTCAAAAGGTTTACGTAATTTTGCATTTATTGATTTGGACCTAGAAAATTGGCTTAAGAACCCTTCAAGTACAGGATTTCAAAGAATGGTAAATGGAGGATATGGAATTCGTATCTATGGATGGGCAAATGATGTTTTAATTGAAGGTTGTAGATTGCGTTATTTCTTCCAAAATATGGCGTTGATGGGCAAAGATGAAACTAATATTGTACAAAATCTTAAATTGCGTCGTGTTGTATCTATTGATGCTTGGGATGAACCGGCTGATGGAGGAATGAAAAAAGGCACTGCTTTATATATGTCTAAAGCTAAAAATGTTTTAATTGAAGAATGCGTTTTAGATCGCAATGGCTGGTTGCCGGATGTATGTTCTAAGACAAAGTATGCTCATAATATGTATCTTCAGAAAGAAGGCGTATCAGAAGGTTCAGATAGTTTTAAGATGGTTCGTTGTTGGATCACGAGAGCTGGTGCAAATGGTACTCAATTCCGCGAAGGCGGTACGCTTGAAGATTCGGTGTTTATTGATAATGGATTACATGGATTTCATGGCGGAGCTGAAGGTAAAGCAATTGGTAATATATTTATAGGTGGAGAAGACATTAATCCTAATGAAAGACGTGGTTTTGGTTGGGATATGATGTCAGACAGTAATACATTTATAAATAATATTGTCTGTCATAAAAATAAAGCAGATGTAGGCGCAGCAAGAGCATCTTGTTTAGAAAAGAAAGATGCTGCAGGCGCAGTTATTTCAGTATCTAAGTTAGTTTACACCAATAATATTATTTGGGATTGGAAAGGTGATGCTTTAGAGCTTCGATCCAAAGCAAAAGTTGCGGAAATAAAAGATAATATTCTTTTGCCATTAACAGGATATAAACCTATTGATAGAATAGCTTCACCTGTTGCTTCTACTGAAAGTGGCAATATTGTTTCTGGTACTGTTAATTTCTTAGACCCAAATCGAGATTTGATTACATATCAGAAGTCGATAGGCAGGACTCCGACGAAAGATGCATTCTTTGCGAATCTAAGAGAAGTATGCAAAGGTAATTGGGATCCTAAATTAACAACATCAAGTTTCTCTGCTTATATTAGAGAAGGGTTTAAACGAGTTTAAATTTAAAATAACAATTTAAATTTACTTTAAAAGACCTCCTTATTTAAGGGGGTCTTTTTTATCTCCAGAATAGCTACGTACACGATTATCACCATAATGAAAATATCTGAGAATCATAAATTGTGTAACTGTCGTAATTTATATGCTTCTTCTGTATCATCTAACGAAGCAATGTATAGATGTCGTTGTGGAAAAACAAAGCACTGTGTAAAATTAACATCAGTACAGAGGAAAGCATTTCATAATAAGTTGTTTAAGAAACCCGAGATCCATAAACTGTATCATCGTTACATTGCTCTTAAAAATAAAGCAAAGCAAGAAAGTAACTATGATGCGATGGTATTAGCTGAAAAATTTGCTAATAAAAACCCGAGTGTAAAAATTGTTGGGGTAGATGATGATGTACATGCTGGCTCTGATCTAGTTATCATTCCTCACATAGATAAATATCATCTATGGGGATTGAGCGTTGAATATATTCCACAATGTACAGGTGAATCTCCTATCCGTTTCTTCCTATATCCTGGACATTTGAAGAGATTGATTGAAACTCTTCAAGATTATGCTAAAATTGCACGGAAGTTAGGAGATAAAAAATTGCAAGGTTTGTGGGATAAAAGACCTTCTGCGTTTGATACTCTGCCAAAAAGATTAGAGAAAAGAAAAATTAAAGATTTTAAGGAAGATTTTAGCGCTAGAAAACCGCTTACAAAAACGCAACAAGAAAGATTGAAGAAAAAGTTGGCAAAAATAAGGAAAAAATATGGAAGCGATTAAACTGATAGCAAGTTGGGATGAAAAAAATGAGCGAATGATTGTTATTTTAGGTGTTAAAGAAGATCAATATGTAGAAAAATTCACAAAAGAACAATGGAATTCTTTTATTCTTACTATTGATACCGAACCTATTAGATTAGGTGGATTAGAAATAAAATTAAAAGGACAAAGTTCTATAGTCCAAAATGCCAGAGCAGGCATAATTTCATATTTGAAGAAAATTGATGAAGCTTTTAAAGTTACTGGAAAAACAGACTTTTTGAGAGGTTAACAATGCAAGTAATACGCAATGGAGTTTTTGAAACTAACAGCTCTTCAACTCACAGCATTACAATTGCTGGTTTTGGAGAATTAAATGATGCTCTTCTTGTGAACGACGAGATTTGCACTATTTTTCCTGGTGAATTTGGCTGGGAATGGGAAGATTTTAATGATGCAGCTACTAAGGCTTCTTACTGTTTAACTTATTGTAAAAGCTTAGAAAAAAGTCAAGGAGAACATTGTACCCATATTCAAAATCAATCTCCTGAACTTTTAGAACAGTTAAAGAGGGTTATTGCCCGCCATACGGGGGCAAAAGAAGTGCATTATCAAGAACGAATTGATCAATTTTATCCTTGGGGCTATATCGATCATCAAAGCCATGACACATGCGCTCCAGCATTTGAAACAGATGAAACTTTAGCTATGTTTATTTTTAATAAAAATAGCGTTCTTCAAACCGGCAATGATAATTAATGGACCAAATTATGATCAGTAATTTTTCTAGATTACCGACTATTATAGAATTGGAAATATTGGCAAAGAAATTAAAGGTTCCAATTGGATCACTTGTTGATAAAGTGTATATTACGGATGAACCTGATAATATAAATCCTAAATTTCATGGTCCCTTATATGAATATCGTGATAAAAATATTGCAAAGAAATCTCGTTTTTTTTGCTTTCAAGGAGAAAAATTAGTAGAGCCTAAAATATGGTATTCTAAAAGACCGAGAGCATATACTGAAGCAGAGATTCGTGAGATGTTTATTAAACATCTTTGGGGGATTTGGGAATATTGGTTAAAAGAAAGTAGACAACCAGATACCAAAGATAAAATGTCTGGTATGTTGCATTCTATTTTAGCAACTATAGATGGATGCTCTGGTGGTATTTGTGGATTCAAGGTGATCCCTAATCCTCATCCTAGCGATAAAGATTATAATAAAGAACGTGGAGAAAATTGGTTTCCTGATAATATTGATATTGGTGGTGGTTTGCACGAAATATTTTATAAATTTAAGCCAGATGCGAAAGGATAAAATGCACACAACTTCTCCATTATTAGTAGAATACCATAACGGCAATTATCATGTTGCTCTTCATCATGATGGCACAAAAATCCGTACTTTTTCTGAATCTCCAAAACCAGAATTTCCAGAATCTATTGATTTAAAGATCACAGATTATTGTGATGCTGGGTGTGCTTTTTGTCATGAAAAATCTACTAAAAAGGGCATTCATGCACCCGCAGAACGTATTTTTGAAATTCTTGGTAATGTTCAACCAGGGGTTGAAATTGCAATTGGTGGTGGGAACCCACTTTCTCACCCTCAACTTGATGAAATCTTAAAAGTTTTATCAACTGAATTACATCTTATTGCGAATATAACCGTACATAAAGATCATTTTATTGAAAATTACAAACGTATTATACAATACCAAAAGCAAGGGTATTTATTTGGAATAGGGATTTCAATTAAAGATCTGGATGATAGAGATTTTATTGAAAGTTTTACTGGCATGGAAGATGAAAAAATCCCTTTTCCAAATCATGTAGTCTGGCATGTAATTGCAGGTATTTCAGATCCGCAAAGCCTTTTACGTTACAATGTTGGCGTTGGCGAAAGTGTACTTATTCTTGGCTATAAACAATATGGTTTTGGTAAAAAATATTACAACGAAAAGGTCGTTTGCAATCTTGCTGCATGGAATTATTGGATTAGAACCATTCTTTCTAAAGATTTAAGAGTTTCATTTGATAATTTAGCTATTGAACAATTAAGAATAAAGGATGTTGTTCCAACACAAGTTTGGAATCAATCTTACATGGGCGATGATGGTATCTTTAGCATGTATATTGATGCTGTTAAAGATCAATTCTCTATTTCCTCAACTAACAACCGTGTCAACAGAAATGGTAAAACAGTTGAGCAAATGTATAAATCTAACCAAATTATTTAAATGAGCGTTCAAAACAGTAAATATCATATCCCCTGGGTTACAGTAACTCTTCGTCATGAATCCTATTGTCGTATTTGCGGTAAGAAAATGGTAAAAGGAGAAGAAGTTGAGTGGAAACCTTCAATGGGGGCATGTACATTTGCCGGAAGATGGTGAATATAAATGTCATCCATTAAGAAAGATGAATTTTAAAGCTAGCTGAAATGTTCAGTGCCTTCTTCATCTATCCAATGTAAAATTCTCCCCATAGTTGAGTGCTTCCATCCGATAACTTTAATAGCGCCAGTCTGTTGCAATCTATGATGTTTGGCACATAGAATGACTATGTTATCGTAGGTATATCTCCCACCTTCGCTTCCTTCATGAATCCGATGAACGTCTAAAACATCATAGCAAGGTTCATTGCAGATACGGCACCTGCCAGCTACAAGCTTCTGATATTTTTTACTTACAAAGGGTATTCCTAATCGTCGTCCCATGTTATTCTCTTCTTATCATTTGTGTCGAATAAAAAGAGTAGAGAGAATTAACTATGAAATTTAAAAGAATAGAATTAGAAAATGTATGTGGTTATAGAAAAGCCATTTTTGAATTAGACCCAAATCTTAATATGTTTTTCGGTCCTAATGGATGCGGGAAAAGCAATATTTTATATATCGCAAATATTCTATGCTCACCGAAAAGATTTATCGGTCGAGACATGAGCATGTATTTTAGAAAAATGATGTTTCATAAAGATTATAACCCTGGCTATCAAGACAGCTATTTTACAACATTTGAACATATAATGAAGATGAAAGGGGTTTTTGAAGATAATAAGGGTAAGGAATACATTGTTGAATTAGAAGCAGATCCTGAGAATATATCTAAAATGGAAGATGTATCTGATGATCCTGATAAGCTTGCTCAATATGAAGGCTTAATTAAAAAAGTTGGAGTTGTAAGAAATGATTTACCAGAAGATAAACTTGAATACGCATTTTTATCTGATGCAGATAATCCTTCAAACCTTAGTAAATTTCAGATAGAAGAGAGCGCTGCAGAAAAATTCTTGGATATTGCTGAAGCTGTGTATGGTTATAAGTGTGCTTTAGATAAAAAAGTAAGAGAAAAAGACAGCCAACGTAAAGAATACATATGGTTCTATACAGATTTTATTGTAGAAAAAGATGATGATGGAGAAGGCTATCCAAATGTCCGTGTCCATTACCGCCGTATGTCAGATGGAGAAAGAAAGATTGCTACTTTAATCAAACAGTTATGTAGTCCATTACATACAGACAGAGATATTTATCTTGTAGATAATATTGAAATGCATGTTTATATGCAAAGACATACAAAGTTGGTAGATAAACTACTGGAACATTTTCCAGATAAACAATACTTAGCTACAACTCATAGTGCAATTCTTGTGGGTATGTCGGGTATAAAGGGGTATTTGCCACAAAAGAATCTTATCGATGTTATCAAGGTTCGTAAAGAAGGTGGAAACGCTGTGCCTGTAAAGATGCCAAAGAAGCGTAAATTACAGAAGCAATCGTAGAATTGTGTAACTGTCATAAGTAGATTGCAATACTTATGACAGTAGATAACACAAATGACCGGGGTGATTGGATAGAAACATATACAGGGGGTAGATTCTATCCAAAAGATCCACAAGCCGCAGATATTAATATTCTTGATATCGCTCATGCCCTTAGCCTTACTTGCAGGTTTGGAGGGCATTGTTCTAGATTTTATTCTATAGCTGAACATAGTGTATATTGTGCTTTTAAATTGTTGGAGATTGATCCTTTAAGGTGGAATAAGAGATTCTTCCTTCTATCTGCTCTCCTTCATGATGCGTCAGAAGCGTATTTATTGGATATCCCACGCCCAATTAAGAAAATGATGCCCGAATATAAAAAATGGGAAAAACATCTACAAAGTGTCATTAATACCAAATTCAAATTAGATAAAGAGCATTGCATTTACCCTGAATATTATAGTCAATTCCTTGAAAATATAAAGTTTGTTGATGAATTAATGCTTTTTAGTGAAGCAAAATCATTTAACATGAATAGGAATGATGATTGGGTTTTTAATGTAAAAACAACAGACAAAATTCATATTATACCTTTGATGCCCGAAGATGCAGAAAGGCTATTTTTGAATGTTTATGATGCGATTTTAACTGATAGCGGAGTTGAGAAATTATATTCTCAACTGAAATATTATTCTTGCCGAGATTTAAAATGACACATAGATTTAAGCGTATCAATTACTACGGCGGTCCTGGTAGCGGTAAATCAACCACTGCTGCATTAACTTTTGCTAACCTCCGTCTTTGTCAATACGAAACTGACTGGGTACAAGAGCCAATAAAACATTGGACTTATATTGATCGGGCTCCAACTGGATATGATCAGAATACAATATTTTCTAAACAGGTAGAGTTAGAAGATATTTGTTTAAGAAATAACAAGTTGGATTTTGTAGTGAATGATGCACCTCTTTTAATGCATTGTTACTATGGATATAAATACAAAAGACCGGGATGGCAAGCCAATTTGGAGCTTGCTCGTGTATTTGAATCTGATTATCCCTCAATTAATATCTTTTTGAATCGTGGTGATATCAAATATTCCGAAGTCGGTAGATATCAAAACGAGTCGGAAGCAAAAGCGATGGATGCTGATATTTTAAGCTTTGTCAGAAGTGAAATATCGGTAGTAGAATTTAAAACAACTGAATTTGCTATAATTATTGATTACATAAAGAACTTGTTAGGAGAGCCAGTTAATGATGGAAAATAATATAGATAAGTGGACTCGTAAATTTATGAAAATAGCGAAAGTTATTGCAGAAGATAACCAAGCATGTCATTCTCGTAAAATTGGAGTAGTTATTGTAAGCAATGATAATCGTCTTATTTCTATGGGATATAATGGTAGTGTAGAAGGCGCTCCACATAATGATAGCGAACAATATCTTGCTCATTTATGGGCTAATCTTTTAAATGAGGATCAGAAGATAAAAGCAGTAGCAAAACATAACTTAGATAATGTTATAATAGAAAATTCCTGCCATTTAGATAGGGCAACTTGCGATGGCTATGGAGAAGATTTTGTAAGAAAATTTACTAATTGTGGTACTTGTCCTCGTCGATTATTAGATTTACCATCTGGTGTTGGATTGGAATATTGTAATTGTTCACATGCTGAACGTAATGCTATTTTTAATGCTGCAAGAAAAGGTATAGCAACTGAAGGCGCTAAGATAATATGCTGGTGTGGAGTTCCCTGTCATGATTGCTCAATTGCTATTGTACAAGCTGGAATAAAGAAAGTTTATTGTTTAGAAACAACTGGCCCCGATTATAGTGTTTCTAGTCGTGGAATTTTTCAAATGGCTGGAGTTGAACTTAACAGGATAAATCCTGAACTTATATGAATAAAAAAATAGAAAAACTTCAATTACGATTATTACAAGATTTCGGGTGTGATAATGAAATTATTTGTAAAGGTTCGATAGGTATAGTAGTTGATGTTACAGAATTAGCTTCCGATAATCCTTGGTATACAGTTCAATTTGATGATGCTGATATAGATGGTTGGCCCGAAAGATTTCCAGCGGCAGGTTGGCCCGCTGCTTGTCCGATTTATACAATTCAAAATAATATTAGTGATAAGATTGATTTTATTGTTGAGCCGATAACTGAAGAAACAAAAATCAGATTTGAAAATCGTAAAAGATGGTTAACTGCTATTGTTATCCTACAAAATTCGTGGGAAAATGCTTACAAAAATAATCTTTTAAGTAAAAAGAAACATCATAAAGTATGTGATTTAGTAAAATTAGGGGTTACACATCCAATGGTAAAGGCGTATCTATGAGAGTTCAAGAAGCCCAAGAAGAACTAGATGATATGTTGAGTTATATTCGTTATAACTCTATGTCAGTGAAGGTTAAACTAGCAACTGAATATGGTGGTAAAGAAGAAATATTTTTAACAGATCTTGATAATCTGATTGTAATAGAAAATTGTGAACTAGAAAAGAAAAAGGATTAAATATGCCATACATAAAACAAGAACGTAGACCTTTGTTTGAGGTTGCCATTCAAAAGGTTCTGGATGAATTAGGTCATGTTATAACTAGTGAAGGCAAAGATGATTATGATGAGAATTTGGCAAAAGGGGATTTGAACTATATCATTTATTCAATCATTAAAAGACATATTGAAGTAAGGGGAATGAAATATCACCGATTGAATGACTTTGTTGGCGGTGTGATGAGTTGTTGCCAAATGGAGCTGTATAGAAAACTAGCAGCTCCTTATGAAGATGATTGTATAAAAAGAAATGGAGACGTTTAATGAGAAATACAAAAGTAGTACCAGTTAAAAGAACGTTTATAGCATTAAAATCTTTGGCAAGAGACGATAATGAACGTTCTTTATTTAATCATGAATATGATGAGCTACCAAGGCTTTTAGATTTGAAATGGGTTCGTTGGAAAAACTGGGGTGGTGACTATGAAACAGTTGTATTAACAGCTAAGGGTAAAAGAGTTGCAAAAGAACAGGGTTTTAAAGTATATAAATGAATACGATCCATTATGTTAACTGTTTTTCAGACCAAAATACAGTCAGAAGTTATTACTTATTTAGAAGAGAATCGTCATCTTTTAGCTCCTGATTTTTCATCCTATGCAAAAGAGAGGATGAGAGCTTGGATTGGAGCAGAAGCCCCTTTAACTGAAAAGGGAGAATTTATAATAGCTCCGTTTGGTTATGATTCTCGTTTATGGATATGGTTAAAGAAGTTTTGTAAATATCATTTATCTTTTGAACCAGAATTAGCACTATTGCATGTTGGAGGGGCAGATTGCGGAGAACCTGAAGAAAACCCATTTCAAGGTGGTGGAGGACAATGTGGTATAAGACAACATCGTGACGCAGGATATGCTGATTATTTGGCTGTGGGTATAAATCTTATTGGAGAAGCTACTTTTGGGTATCGTTGTGAATACACTGAACAGTATAAATGGACTAAAGAACGGAATAATCCAGCTCCTTTAGAACATGTAAAAATGATAGCAGGTACATGTGTAAAATTCAACTGTAAAAATCCGCATTTTGCTCAAGTTGGACCTAATAGATGGTGTATTAATGCTTGGCGAGTTTCTGAAAAAAGACGAGCTGATTTTGAAAAATTTATAGTTGATAAATCTTTATCTATATAAGGTTTTGATTATGCCATACCATTCTAAACTTATTCCAGTAGGCAAAGTGGGAGAAATATCAAAGATAGAAGAAGAGATTGCTGAACTTAAAGACGCCGTTAATCAAAATAATAAGGTAATGGCATTGGTAGAATTATCAGATATTTGTGGTTCTATTATTTGTTATCTTGAAAAGCATTTTCCAGATATATCTATTGAAGATTTGATAATAATGTCAAAGTGTACTATTTCTGCTTTTAAAGATGGTACAAGATCTTCAAAAACAGAGTTATATAGACGATAATATTAAGATGAGAATTTACCCTCCGATAAATTATCTTTTAATCGCTAAAGCTATAGAATACTATGTTCAAAACGGTTACAAATATATTGAAGTTCCCTGGGTTGTTTCTTCAGAAGCTTTGAATATTACTTGTCCCAAGATTTATAAGATGAGATTCAAAGACAAAAGCACTGTTTATTCTGGTGAACAATCATTTTTACAAATGATATTAGATTATAAATTAATGCCTGGTAAATATGTGTGTGCGACACCATGTTTTCGCCCAGGTGATGAAACCGTATCCAATTTACATTTTAACACATTTTTTAAAGTAGAATTAATAAATTTTTTAGGTAGAGCATGTTTGGGAGATCAAGATACTAACAAACTATTAGATGAAATGGTTAATACCTGTCAATCTTTTTATAAAAGTGTTTTAGATAATCCAAATCTATTTTCTGATAAAATGGATATTCATGTAGAGAAAACAAAAGATGAGGAACGTCATTTGTGCATGACTTTATCCAGTTGCGATATTGTTACAAATGATGACATAGAGATAGGATCATATGGAGTTCGTTTAACAAATGATCCAACAGAAAAAAGTATCTTATGGATATATGGGACCGGATTAGCTTTGCCAAGATTTACATTAGCAACATCTTTACGGAAGGAATTTCATCTCTCCTACTGTAAATAAATAGTTTGCCAATTTATATAATAGATTATGATATTAAATGGAAAAAAGATTCGGGTAAATCCTAATATTTTTCATCCATCTTCTGGAACAGAATTGGGTGGACGGTTTGGGATTATAGTTAAATCTTGTGATCCTTATTTTTTGGTTGAATTAGATACACCTCTCCAGGGAAGTAACCGTTCTAGAATAAGTCTCCATTGGAGTAACTTTAAATGTTGTCCTATGAGTGATAAAGAGACTTTGTTGCAAACCGCCTAAACACATATCACATGAACAGTAACATTACGATTCCTTGTCCATGTGGAAATAAATATGATTCTCCTAAAGGCAGGTTCCATACTTGTCCTAAATGTTTACATGTATGGGATTTAAGACCTGATATACCAAAAAATCAAAAAATCCCTGTTGGTCCGATGAAGATGCAACATCAAACCAAACAAGATGTAAAATCTATTTTAGAAAGAGCTACCAATGTCTAAATCCAAATCGTATAAAAGTCCATTAGAAAAAATTTGTAATAAATATGATATAAGGATAGAAACGGGAAAAGGCGTTATCATTGCACAGCATGAGTTAGATCATCTTATTTCTAAAAAAGATAGTGTGGAAATAAAGTTTAATTTTGATGACAAAGCGTTTAAAACTATTACAAATTTAGCAAAGAGATTAAATGTATCAATTTATGCTGTAATATATTATGCATTACAATGTTCGATTAAAGAGGGGAAAAATCCAAAATCACATTATGAAGTGAAACTATGATTATTATAATTAGCTGGAGATATGCTATCGAATATATTTTTCCAGTTAATATCCGGTGACAATATACAATATCTTAAGCGTTTGCCACGCAATTCCATTCATTGTATAATAACAAGCCCGCCATATTATCCACAAATTAGAGATTATGGAATTCCCGCATCCATTTGGTTAGATGGTTGGGTTGGATGTCTGGGATATGAAGATACGCCAGAACAATATGCAGATCATCTTGTAGAAATATTTGGATATGCTTCTGAAGCTCTTCGAGATGATGGATCATTGTGGGTAAATATTGGAGATTCTTATGCTAAAACTAATAAATGGAAGAATTCTGGTATATATAAGAAAGATTTAATAGGTTCTCCCTGGATATTTGCTTTTGCAATGAGAAAAGCGGGGTGGTATTTACGAAACGATCAGATATGGCAAAAGCCTAATGCTATGCCTGAGAGCGTAAAGGATAGATGTGGCAGAAGTCACGAATATCTCTTCCATTTTGCTAAAACAGAATATAATTATTTTGATCATTTATCTGCTAGAGAACCAGCTTCAGAAAGCAGTTTAAAGAGAATTGCTCAGAAGAATTTTGCAAACCAAAAAGGTGGGGAAAAAGATTTTGGTAAGACAAATGTTAATGCAAGCCGCTCCGCAAGAAAAACAATAGAGAATTTTGCTAAAAATCCTGGAAGAAATAAAAGAACTGTTTGGACTATCCCTACAGCTAATTCCCGTATAAAGCATTTTGCTGCCTATCCCACAGACTTACCCAAATATTGTATCCAATTATCTACTTCTCAAGGTGGATGTTGTTCGGAATGTGGAGAACCATTTATACGTCAAAACAAACGAGAAAGGATAGCAACTCGTCCTGGAACGAATTGTAAAGAAGATAAAACTAAGAAGGCAAATAGAGATCCTTTGAGACATATATCTATATATACTACATTGGGTTGGATGAAAACTTGTAAGTGCGAAACAGAAGAAATACAACCTCCTATTGTACTGGACCCATTTAATGGTAGCGGCACAACAGGCGTTGCTGCTCTAAATTTGGGTTGCAGTTATATAGGAATAGATAACAATAGTGAATATATAGAAATGTCGAGAAAACGTTTAAAAGCTATTAACCCAGTTTTTAGTAGAGAACAAATAATATTTAAGGAATTAAATAATGATAATTCGTTATCCAGGAGGTAAGGGTAAATTAACAGATCGTATTATTGGCATCATTAAAAGATATGTAGATTCTCAAAAAGGACAGATTCACTATATAGAACCGTTTTTTGGTTCTGGGGCGATAGGATTAGCTTTACTCCCTTTGTGTAATGTCCAAACTGCGTATTTTAACGATATAGATCCTGGTATTGCTGCTTTATGGAGAACCATAAAATTTCAACCAGAAAAGCTAATAGAACGAATACAAAATTTTTGCCCAACTGTTGAAATTTTTCATACTTATAAAAAAATATTAATTGAACAAAGTGTGAATATCGATTTATCTCCAGAGAATGATGAGATAGTAGATATAGCCTTTAAGAAGTTAGCGGTTCACCAATTATCATTTTCTGGTCTTGGGACTAAGAGTGGTGGACCGATTGGCGGCAATGAACAGAAATCAGATTACAAGGTAGATTGTCGTTGGTCGCCAAATAGTTTAGTTCCTAACATAAGGAGAATTCATAGGTTACTTAATGAGAGGCGGATAGAAATAAGAAATAGGCAATTTAATTTATCTTTGACTGATGAAAAGAATACTTTTGTTTATTTAGACCCTCCTTATTACATAAAAGGTCCAGGTTTATATCAGTTTTATTTTGATCGTCGTCATCATGAACTTCTGGCCAAGATTTTAAAAACTTATCAGAATCCTTGGTTATTATCTTATGACGATTGTGCGGAAATAAGATATTTATATTCTTTTGCTCACATTGAAAAAGTAAGCTTGAATTATTCAATTAATGGTGCTACATCTAAAAATGAACTTTTAATTACATCTAAGGAAAATTCTTACCTATTAGAAAGCAAAAAAGCAAAACGTTTTGATTATTTTGCTAAAGACGAGAAGAAATTATGAGTGAAGCAATCAACAATACGGAAGAGAGAAAAGAGCCGGTCCAGAAGATATTCTTGACATCAGATCATCATTTTGGTCATGAGAATATCATTAGGTATACTGGTAGACCATTTAAAGATATCTATGAAATGGATGAATGTCTTATTGAGAACTGGAATAAAACAGTTTCCAAAAGAGACTTGGTATATCATGTTGGGGATATATTTGTATGTTCAAAACGTCTTTTTAGAAACCCATCACAACATGCGGAAAACATTCGTCGTCGTTTAAACGGACAAATCTTTTTAATTAAAGGTAATCATGAAGCGGTTGCCAGTGATTTACCTCATTTGTTTGGTTGGGTCAGAGATTATTATAAGTTAAAAGTGACAGATCCTGATACAGATAGGGGTACGCAAGAAATCGTTTTATTTCATTATCCTATTGAGGTGTGGGATAAATCACATCATGGTGCTTGGCATTGTTGTGGTCATTCTCATAACTCTTTTCATCGTACTAGACATTGTGATCCTACGGATAGTGGAAAACGTTTGGACGTAGGTATCGATTCAGCGGCTTTTTATCTTGGAAAGGGAGAATTGCTGCCGGAAAATTACCGTCCTCTTAGCTATGATGAAGTGAAATCTATTATGGCTAAAAAGAAGTTTAAATCTTGCGATCATCATGGAGCAGAAGAATAATGACCAATGAATTACTCGAAAAAATTTACGAACCGTCATCATTATCATCATTGATGCTTTCTGCATGTAAAGTTCATGCAAGAACAGTAAAGGATAATTATGCTGTAAGGAGGCAAAAAGATAAGATAAAAAAGATACAAGACAGGTACATAGGAAAATGCTCGGAATGGAAAGTTTATAACAGTTTTTTACCTTTATTCTCAAATATTACAGAGCCTGATATGCGGGTATTAAAGGTTGAAGAGAAATCGTGGGAGCCCGATTTATATATAGGTAAATTGCCTGTGATTGTAAAGAGTTGTAGTCCAATAACACGTAGGAAATATTGTTTATCATGGATGTTTAGTGCATCGAAGAAAAAAGGAAAGGGTAAAGATATAGAAGTTTTTGGAGATGATGTAAAAGATAAACTGTGTGCTTTTGTTCTCGGAGACACAGTAAATAACGTTTTCCAGATAAGAGTGCTAGTTCCATTATATACTTTGTTAAAAGAGGACTTATTTTCATCCCCTAAAGTTTTTCATCTCCAGGAATACAAAAAATCAGTTTATGCTTGTGATTTATCAATCAAAGGTTATCGTTATAATGAAATAAATGATTCAGTTTATAAACTCTTTAATTCATATGGAGAAAAACTATGACCGATTCCCTTGGTGATCGTATGAAATTCTTCTATGAAGATAGAGATAGACACTATCTTACCCGTAGAATACCAGTTATTATACGAGTTGATGGTAGAGCCTTTCATACTTACACTAAGGGTTTTGACCGCCCTTTTGACTCCAATATCATTTCCGCTATGAAAATTGCGGCAGAAGCAGTTTTTGATGAAGTATCTGGATGTAAGGCAGCTTACATTCAAAGCGACGAAGCATCTTTTCTATTAACAGATTTTGATAGAATAACCACCGAGGCATGGTTTGATTATGCTAAATCTAAAATTGAGACTATAGCAGCTTCTGTAATGACTGCACATTTTAACCAACTTATGCTTCCTTTGCCAAAAGCACGTAACAAAATGGCGTATTTTGATGCAAGAGCCTGGAATATTCCTGAATCTGATGTGGTCAATTATTTCTTATGGAGGATGAGGGATTGGGAACGAAATTCCGTCACTATGTATGCAAGCTCTTTCTTTTCATCTAAACAAATGTATGGAAAAAGTATTCGCGATAGACATGATATGCTTCATTCCATCGGAAAAAATTGGTCTAAAGACCTAAACACTCGTTTACGTAATGGAACATTGTTAGTTAGGTCCAAAAGTGACAATAAAATAATAGATCATGTTATTGAGGAACGATATAACTACGAATTACTTAATAACGTGATTGGACCCCTTATGGAACCAATTCCAGAACCGTCTGAGTGAGGGTTTTTTGAATAATCCCTCTAGGTACATGTGGGTTATAAATAAAGTGATGGATATGGAATAAAAGATAAGGTCGGCTCTCCAGTAACTTCCAGTAAATTCCATAAGAAAATGGAATAGGGCATCATATCCCAGTGGTAGGAAAAACATAGCGAGCATGAGGGTGACCTTGGAGATAAATTGTTTGGTCATAAGCACCTCGTGTTTTAAATGTTAAAAATGCATGAATTTTCATTTGCGTGTTAACGATCAAAATTCCTTGCAAAAAGTATAGCAGTGTGCGATTTTTTATAATATTATTTAAGTACGGGCATATTAATATCTATTTCGTACTATAACGTGGAGATTATACGTGTATGCATCAGTTTAACCAGTTTGTATTTTCTTTAAATAACCGTCTTCAAAATAAGCCTTACGAAACCAGGCAACGCTTCATGAAGAAAATTATGTCAGATTTAGAAAATGCAGAGTTCTTTCTGCCTCTATCAAAACATGATATATATGATGAAAGCGATTGGAAATTAGAAGATATTATTGTAGCTAATCCATCCAAAAAAGAGCGTGTTCACGATTTGGTATCTCGTCACAATGGACAGGAAATGGTTACAGAAGAAAATGCTTGCCAATCATCAAATGTTACTGTTTTGATGGAAGAGCTGCATTTTGCAGTAATGTCCAATGATTTAGAAAATGTGAAAAAATTGATTGAACAAGGAGCCTGTCCTTTGAGTAAGAATAAGCAGGGACAAAACGCTGTTTATTTAGCTTATTTAGAAGAAAACAGTACGATAATCACATTTTTGAAAGAACGTGGTTTTATTGCTGCATCTTCTCCAGTCGCAGCTTGAGACTGCTTAAAATAAAGCGCTCTAAAATGATAAAATCTTGATTTATCATTTTCACATATTTAATATATGTGCATTTAGCGGAAGGAACTGCCAATGGCAATAGAGCAATTAGAAGGATGCAATGTTTCGGGTCAGCTATCATTTTTGATGCGGCAGACTGCAAGAAACTCAAATCTTGTTTACCTATTAATCAACAAATCCGATTCATTAATGGACCGTTTCATAATGAATTGGCAGGAATTATTTTCCCTAATCGCGAGGGAGAATATTGCAAGGTTAATTTGTTTCGTGATGAGACAGATATCAAACGATATACTGTTGAGCATGAGACAAATGATACTCTTGTTGAAATCATTTTTACCTCTGCAGAGAAAGGAGACCAAAACAGAATTACTTTTATGTATCCACTTCTTTTTCAATGGGGCAACGGTGGACGATATGCGATCTACCGTTTAGTTGAAAATAATTACCATTTCGATTGTATTTCTACGATACAGAGTAGATAATATTAAGAAAGGGTCTAGGAATGACATCGGGGCAAATTACTATTGGTAACTGTTTACCAGATTGGGCTGTTTTACTTAAAACAGTTGATAATTCTTTAAAAGGGAAATTAGTTCGTAAACGTCAAAAATTGCTTGAAATGCGGCGAGATATTCTAGTGGGAATGTCTCAATGTCGTAAGATTGCTAAAAATAGTTTGGTTAAAGATGCAGATATCATTGACCATTTACACACTCTTGATTTAATAGAGCAAAAAGCTCTTTCACTTTGTTCAGTTGTTGTTTAGCGATTCTCTCCAGTTCCCGTTGCCCCGTTACGTATGTATGTCGTAACGGGGTTTTTAGTTATTTTTAAAAGGATTAGTATGCATCGTTCACGTCCTCATGCCGTAGCCACAGTAGGAGTACAGGAAAAACAAACTACTGGAAGAATTATTAAGGGTTATCCTGGATATAAAGAGATAAGAGCTGCACAGAGTAGTAGTCATTTATCAGTGTCTTCCGGATCGACGGGTGAGAAAAAGCAAGGTGGTAGCATACTAGCAGGCATGGTTTCAAATCAACAGTTTAAAAAAGATCTTCATATTTTAATGATAACTTCAATCTATAGAAGAATTATCTGTCATTTTATAGATCAAATAGAAGAGGCTAAATTAGGGGAAATATCCAGATTTTACAATGTGTTTATGGGCTTTTTGCATGCTGAGCAGATAATAAATTTTATGCAAAGTATGGGTTTTAAATTTGTCGAAGAAATAGACTTTGATCCTAATGGGGATTTGACTCCAGTTGTAAAAGAAATGTTCTTTTACAAAGAAAACCCCATTATTTTTACAACATGTGGTTTTTTGTTCTTTGAATATAATGATGGTTCTCAAAAGAGAGAAAATATTGTCATAAGAGTATATCATGACAAAGGCAATAGACAGGTTAATATATGCATCTATAGCAGAGAACGTGAATTATCTGCAAAATTTATTGAAAATTTGAGTGAATTTACTAAGAAAAACAGTTCTCTTCATGGTTGTAAGATGAGAGATCTGAGAATAGATATTGCAGAATATACAGAAATTATTCCAACTCAAAAAGATTCATGGGATAGATACTATTGCAGTCCAGATATCAAAAAGATTTGTGACACTGAAGTTTTTGGTTTAGTTAATAACGTGGATAAATACCGTGAAGCTGGGATTGAAAGACGTGGTATTTTATTTCATGGTGATCCTGGTACTGGCAAAACAACTTTAGGACGTATTATTTGTGCTGGTAGTGGCGATGCCACGGTTTTATGGATTACTCCTGATTTAATTGGAGAGAATAACGTAGGAGCTTATTCTGTAAAACTATTATATGAAATTGCAAATTTTCTTTCTCCATCAATCGTAATTTGCGAGGATATGGATCTTTGGACAAATGATAGAGATGATATGAATGATACGCTCCGTTTAGGAGCGCTGATGAATATTCTTGATGGAGTTAATTCAACTTTTGGAACAGTTAGTATAGCAATGACTAACCGTTTGGAGTTGATGGAAAAGGCGTTAAAGAATCGTCCAGGACGATATGATAGAATTATTCATATTCCAGTTTTAGATACTGAATTAAGAACACAAATGTTTGTTGATGAGGCTCGCTCTCAATTCATTATTGATGATGAATCGTTTAGCTATCTAGTTAAAAATACAGATGGCTGGACAGGTGCTACAGTTAAGGAGTTTATCAAAGGGGCTAATATGAAATTTATCATGCAAGATATTCCAACTACTCCACAAAGGCACTTGACATTAGATATGATTCAAGATATATTAACTACGATGATGCAGTTCACATTGAACCATGCAACCAGAAAAAAGGCTGGCTTTTAACAATGGATTTGGTATTAGTATTCGATGGTCTATGTGAACCAACTAACCCCAGTGGCTATGGCTGCTGGGGTTACGTTTTATATATTGGAACCTCAAAAAAAATAGTAGAACATGGTTGTTTAGGTAATCCATCATGGATGACTAATAATTTTGCAGAGTACTGTAGTTTAGGATTTGGCTTAAAAAAGATCGTCGAATTAAATTTGGGAGAAATCAAAACATTAACGATACTTGGTGACTCTCAATTAGTTGTAAATCAAATTAAAAGCACATGGCGTCTTAAATCAGAAAAGTTAACTGCATTACATGCTAAATGCATTAAATATTTGGATCAAATAGGGGGTGAACTTACAGTTTGTTGGATACCCCGTGCCATGAACACGGAAGCGGATCAACTTTCTCGTGATGCTTATTATGAAAAAACAAAAGAAAAAATATGAAAGACCTTCTTCTATTATGAAAATAATTGGACCAGCAAAGAATACTACTGGAATATTGCTGCGTATAATTAATTCTAATAAAGAAAAAGAATCGTCCATACCAGTTCTACGTGTATATAAAAACTCAAAGAAATATAGAAGAGAACAGATGCAAAGGAAGCTAAATAAGCAAAGATATGATAAATCTGCCTGGGAATATATAGACTATGATATCACTCACTATGACTTAGAGGTGAAAGTGACTGATACATATGCTACTTTATATGAGGGAAAAGGTAAAAATAAGAGAAAAATCTTAGATTATCCCCCTATTTCTCCAGAAACAATGAAGGTTATTGATAAGAAAATGGCTAATCTAAGAAAAAAGAAAGTTCTTTGAAAATTCGGGGCGAAATTGGTTTCGACTGTTATCTAACAGAAAGAAATGCATCCCGTAGTTCCTAACCCTTGGCTACGTTAAAAAAGGTTAGAAAATAGTAACTGGCAACAGCTACGCTCTCGCAGCCTAATTTTGGCTGCAATGGTTCTTAACCGATTCCTGATAGGAAAAGAATCAAACGATATCAGGGCTGGCTATGAAGCTCATAGATAAGCTACTGTAAAGTTATCTCATAACAGTAGACGAAAAACATGAGATATAGCAGATTGTACTTGGCGAATCGTACAGGAATGGATGTAGTAATTTCTTTATGTAAAGGTAATTTGGACGCCGGTTCGATTCCGGCTCGCTCCATTTAAAAAGGATAAACATGAGTGATAAATGGCAAGAAGTTGTCGTAATAAACTTTATTTTTTATCCTGTTGGTAGTATTATCACATCCTCCCCTGAATTAGATCCATTAGATTCTGAAATTATCCTTGATTTTGAATCTGATGAGTGCGTTACTGATATCTATGAATACCTGAAACCGATGGATGATTTTCGTAAAGATTCTGAGACATATTATTCACCCCATAGATGTCCAAATTTTCTAGACTCATATAAGATCTGTAAGCCTATCGTTACCATAGACGCAAAAGATGGTGTTATATCTACTTGTGGTGATAATTCCTATATGGGGATTACCATTGAAAATGTTGGCGATGCCGAAACATTAGAGAATACAGAACCACAGATTTTAGCAATTGCGAAAAATCATCCTTCTTTTTCTAAAGTAAAAGAAAGATTTGCAGAATATACACAATTAAGTTCTAAAGAATCAGTCGGTATAAAAGATGAAATTATGCCTGTTCAAATAGAAATTCCTATTGTCTTTGAATGCTCAGTACATAAAAATTGTTATGACAATGATGAATATCCAGAAGTAGATTGTGATCCTGTTGGATATTTAGATACGCAAAAAATTTCTTCAATTGTGATACTTCTCCAGACTTCTAATATCCAATCTTAGTTGAAAATGAGCTAGGGGGTCTTTTAAAACTAAGGAAGTTGTATGGAAAAGAAGAATTATTTGGCAAGCCGTTCAACATCAGACCTTTCATCAACTCTAAAAAACCGAGTTATGAACCGTATTAACGAGCTTGAAACAGAAAGCAAAAAATTACGTATTTTTCTTTCTGAACTAGATAATGTAGTAGGCAAAATTGAGCATAAGCGAACAAACGTTCAATTTTCACCAAGTAAGTCTATTAAGTCGAATTCACGCAAGTCTTCCTCCAATATCCATACAACTGATCCTTCTTTTATACCGCAACTGATTCAAATCTCGAAAGAACATGGGACTATTGCTATTGCCAATTTGTCCAAATATTTTCGAGCTAATGAATGGAGAAAAGATTTAGGTGATTCAGAAATTATTCGGAACGCCGAAGAAATTCTAAATAAGAATCCACAAATTTTTGAAAAACCAAAGCATGGTTATTATCAATTGACATCAAGCGCAAAACGTCGAACCTCAAAAGGTGGTAGTGCTGCCACTTTCTTCAACAAAAAGCCACTTGTTGAATTCATTTATGATGTAATGAAGGACAGTAAACATGAAGTTATGCCGTTAGCAGATATCACATTGGGAGTAAAAAGAAAAGGCTATAAGTCTTTTGCAAGAACTCCGTTAGGAACTTTGGTTTGTCAGTTGTTGAGAAAAGATAACAGGTTTATCAGAATTGAACCAGCGAGATATTCGTTAGTCGAGAAACCACAAGAGGATTCATCATCTAACGGAGAATCTGACGATTTAGTAGGTTCAAGTAACGTAAACGTGTAAAATTGCTTTGAATAGTGATGAAAATAGGAATACCCTTGTTGATAATCAGCAAGGGTATTTTTATGTCTGAAATTAGCGATTTTATTAAAAGTTGTGTACCTTCTTTTGTTCCTGAAGAAGAATTTGCTGCTGTTTTCAGATCCGCAGCAAGCGAAATACGCAAGTTATCTAATATCACTACGGAAGAAGTAGATCGAGGCACTTTTATAACATGCTGGAAACGCTCGTTTTTTGTAGATAAAATTGAAAATAAAGTTTATTATTGTAATCAAACCAAAGACTTAACAGACAATAACCATACTCATTTTCGCTTTTATAATTTCTTTAATCAACCTAATTGGGTACATGTTATAAGAGGATTAGTTGAAGACGTTCTTACCTCAAAAATTAAAGAACATGTAAAAGATGAGAATATTGCCAAAAAGTTTATTGATAGAAAATCTATCTCAGAGCAGGATCGTAAAAAAATTGCAAAGACAAGAGCAATCTTACATAAAACTGCTACGCTTAGGAAATTTAATCTTAATATTCATTTAAAAATTCTATCCAGTAAAATACGTAAGTTAATTGATCCGGAGGTTATGAAGATCGCTTTTAAAATCAAAGGACCATATTATTCGTCTTTGGATTTATCTCTAATTGGTGGTAATTTAAATGATATTCGTCAAATAATGCAGTCAAATCCTGCTATAGTAGCGCTATGGTTAGCATATAAGCAAATATTTCTATTTCGTGAAACTTTTTTTCAAGAATATCGAACATTTCCGTTAGTTTTAAATAATGTTACATATAGAAGCGAATCTATAATTCAAGATGTTAAACAAATACATAATATCTTTAATATTAAAAAATATTGGAAATACTTATGTAAAATGTCTCTTTCTGCAATTCGCCCAATTTGCTTAAGAAAATATCCTATAGAATTAAAGATAGACTTGTTATCTGAATTGGCAGATACTCAAGAAATCCCACGTCCAAAAATTGTTAATCAACTTGCTCATGTATATTCGGATTATGGACCTCTTAGGATATATTTAAATGAAACGTCCAGAATTGGATTTCTTAGGCAATTAATCCGAGCAGGTAGAGATTCAAAGAATCTTAATAAGTTTTATGAATCACAATCTTCTTTGGTATTTGATTGGATAAGATTTGAAAGACCGCAATTAGATCGTAATCAAGCCGATGCCCCCTGGTCCTGGTATATGCAAAAACAAGAAGAATGGCATGAACAAAGACGTAGAATGAATGTACTAGCACCATTACGTAGATGGGGTCAAATAGATATTGTAGGAGGAGGCTATTATCAAGGGAATAGGGAAGATAGAGAAAATTTGACTAGAGTTTGGACAAACAAATGGGAATCACTCGTTGATAAGTTAGATGTAGATGAATATTCTGTTATATCTTTGACAACAACAGACGATTTAGAGAAAGAGGGATCTATTTTGGATCATTGTGTTGGATCTTATAATCGATACTGTGAGATGGGAAATTCTAGGATATTCAGTATTTTAAAAGGCGATAAACATGTCTCAACTTTAGAAATAAAGAAAATTTATGGTGGAGACAACGCAAAAGTTCCAGTTCAATGGAGAATATCTCAAATAAGAGGCTATAAAAATGATACTGTTACTGAAAAAGAACAAGAAGTAGCTAGAAAAGTACTCGAAGCTTATACAAAGAAAGAAAGAGAAATTTTCAAAGAAAAGAATAAAGAAAAAGAAATAGAACAAGAGGATTTACTTAGTACATGTGTGTAGATGATTTAAACAATAGTGATATAGATAGAAATAAATCGCCGCTAACTCATAAAATAACATCCGGCGCTCAAATCTATTTAAAAGAACGCGGATTTAAGCCAATTGAAACAGAAGTCTATTTAGAACAATATTGGCTTGCAGATATAGCTGCGGTTGTAACTCCTACCAATACCGAACTTCAAAAAATGCGGTTGATTAAAACCAAACCGCCATATCCTTATTCTTCGTTTGATTTAATGAAAAAATATGGTTTTGCGACTTATCAAGAATTACACGATTCGCCGCAATACAAAGAAATAATTCAAAAACACGACATTAAACTTTCAGAATGGAATAAAACTATAGATGGGTTCCCTTCTCTAATGACTTCTTTAGTTGAAGTAAAAATTTCTAAATCGGATTTTGTTAAAGACAATAAGTGGGCCAGACCATCTCCTGTGAATTTACGATATCTCGCTATTCCTTGTGGTTTGCTTAAACGGTCAGAATTTCCACCTGATTGGTTTATATTAGAATTTGATGCATCAGGTCGATGTGTCAGGTTGGCACAGACGGGAAAACTTGAGCAAGTGAATGCTGAAAAGCAAATGTGGAATATTCATCAAATTGCAGTAAGACGTGCGAATAGAACAGAAAATACTTGGTCTGCAAAGATTGCAAAAGCTTTTAATGCACAACAAACGACGAGAAAACAAAGCTACAGAATCAGCAATATACTTCATGCGTTTATGACTATTATTAAAGGGGGAGATAGCTATCATCAAACAGTTGATGATGTTTTTAAATCATACGGTATTAACCCAGATAAAATTTCTATTTTTTATAAAAATGATTTACAGAAATTATGGGGATTATTAAAGTCTTCTCCAGAGCAATAATAGATTAGGTTATTGTTATGAGAAAACCCTTAGTATTTCTAAATGAGGGGCGTTATAGACGTGTTTACTTGTCTAGAACAGGTAAATATGTAATAAAAATTCCTATTAATCATGTTGGCGAAGCTGACAATGGGTCTGAAGATTTTAGTTATCATTTTAGTGCTAATAATGAAAATTTAGCCCGTTGTAAAGCATTCTTTTATAATAATCAACTTTGTCTCATAATGGAAAAAGTTGAAATTATTGATTGGTCTAAAAACAGCACTGTTGTACCAGAATGGGTAAGTTATGTTGATTGCAGGCAGGTAGGATACAATAGGGATGGAAAGTTAGTGGCTTACGATTGGGCTGTTAATAAATAACAATTGGAAATAAAACAAATGTGGACAGATAAAGAAAATACTGCTTATGAAAAGAATCTTGCCGAAGGAAAGATTCTAGCAAATAAGACAGGCCATCGATGGGCAAAATCGTTAAAGAAAAAGATGAAGCCTGATGCAGAAGAAGAGCGTCCATATTTGAAAGGCATAGACCATCTTTATGTTAACCTGGTGCTTGAACCTTTAATCGCTTCTACTGATTTTGGTTATGAAGAATTGGGATATGGTCTTAAGAAAATAATTGACCTTTATATTGGACGGAAATGTGCTAAGATTATCCCACTTTTATTAGAAGTGGCTAAAAGACTCCATGAAAAAGGTTGCACAAGTAAAAAGACGGCTCATGAGGGAGGCGGAGCAGATCATTGGTATTGGGTAGAAGAATACGGTGGTGGCGAAAATTTATATTATGGTAAACGTATTTCAATGCGGTGGGATACTCAAACTTATAGCTATTATATAACTTTAAGTCTAAATATTTGCGAAGAATGGAAATTATATGTAGCTGAATATAAGTATGGGGCAACGCCTGGTACTGCTAAAGAATCTTGGCAGAAAGAACCGGGCTATGTACTAGAATATACATCTTTCGGAAAGCAAATTCTTAAAGAACCTCAATATCAAATTGATGATTGTGAAGTAGAGAATGCTTGGCTTTATTTAGAAAAAATTAATCGTTGGATGGCTATTATTAATACCGTTTGTACAAGCTTGAATTTTGATCTTTATGGTTTAGCGTTTAATCCAGATAAAGCCGCAGCAAGAAAACGCGAGAAAAGAAACATAAAGCAAAAAGTTTAAATAAGGATTGATGTAATGATCTATTTTTCTGCAGATTTTCATTGGGGAGATGATCGTCTTGATTTGTTAAGGAGACCTTTTACTCTTCCACAAGAAGTTGTAGGTACGATTCTATTGAATTTCTCTTGTATAACACCCAATGATACTTTGTATCTACTTGGGGATATAGCCCTTGATGAAAATTGGATTAAACCATTAAGGTTTATTAAAGGTAAGAAAATCTTAATACCAGGTAATTATGACAGATTATCATCAGATATCTATAAACAGTATTTTGATGAAATAAGTGAAAGTAAGCAAATTGAAATTAAAAATGACAAAGGGGAGATACTACCGTTGAATTTGGTCCATTATCCTACTAAAGGGATAGCTGAGTCATTTAATTTATGTGGTCATATTCATGACGTTTGGAAAGTTCAAAAGAACATTTTGAATGTAGGCGTAGATGTTTGGCATTATCGCCCTATATCGGAAGAAAGAGTGTTTTTTATGTTTAACGGTATTAAACATTTTTTCGATCAGGATGTTTGGTGTTCCAATCATGCTGCAAATACAGCACACCAAGACAGGGGTAAAGCAGGTACTTATTGGGAACGTGGATTTTCTGGAAGCAATACATCCTTTTCTAATCTAAAGCCTGATAATGTATAAGGTTAGCCATTATATGTGCTAATCTCCAGGTTTCTTGCTCTTATGGATATAGGGTAAGGACTTTTATTATGAGAAAAAACTTTGACATTATCCCAGGCGAATATTATCGTAAAACGATAAAAGATGAGTTTTTTGAAGCGGGGGAACTTATTATAGTAACCAGTATTTCCGTTGAAAATGTACACATCCGACAAGGGGAGCATGGTTATACTTACGGTATTGATGAATTTTTAGAGAATTTTGAACCCGAACCAGATGGTTTGGATATCCGCCAAAAAGAAATTTCGGATCTTTTAAAAGAATCAAACAACATTCAATTTAAGACGTTGCAATTTCAAAATTCTGTTTCCGCTCCTGTCTTGCAATCGTCAAATGATTCTACAGATTTAGCTTTAAATACTAAAAGTGCAACTGAAATGACCCAGCGTATTGAGTCTATTAATACGCAAGTAGAAAAAATTAAATATCAAATCAAATCCAATACTGACAAGTTAGAAGCTTTGTTAGAAGAACAAAAATCTGCATTAGAAGCAAGACAAAGGGATCTGTTAGCTTTAGCAGGGAGAGCTAATGAAGCTTTATGGACCATTAATTTATATTTAGGAAAAGGAGAACAGATAGTTCGTTTAAAGAAGGGGAAGCCTGCCCCTGAAAATGAGAAAATTTGTATACGGCAATTGGTTTTATATGCGGATGAAGAATGTGCGGTAATGACAGAAAAAGGTGGTATCGATGCTAGTAAATTGGATGAATTTGATAGATGGGTTTCTGAACCTAAAAACATTAATGTACTTTTACCAGAAACCAAAGGCGTTGTTGCTATAAAACCCCGTCGAAATTCGAAGGATTACGGAAAGGATATTGATCCTTGGTCTGCTGCAATGAAGAATGAAGCTAACAAGAAAACGTATTTTCTTATTAGAAACGGGGAGAATCTGTATAGATTGTCCGCAGAGATCGAAGTAGATAAAAATCTTGTTCCATTAAAAGATGAATATCTTTCTCTTTTTAAGGGCGAACGGGAATATAATTTTAAAACTCATTCATATGAATATGGAGAACCACCTAAGCCTGGTACAGATGCATATATGGAAGCAATGAATGCAGCTGATAGTAAACAGATGCATTATTTTAGGATATTGTTGGTTTTGCAAGGATTGATTGATAGAACAGAGATATTCCATCCATTACCAAATAACAGAATTAATATCATTGCCCAAGCTTATCATGAAGAATATGTTAGATATGTTTATGATGGAGAAATGCTTTTAGGGAACGATAAGTTGTCTTTTATGGAATGGCTTAAAGAAATTAATAGTCAATTAGATGTTGGTATGAGGGTTATGGGGCAATGGAATAGCACACAAGGTATAAGTCATGATGAAAGATCTGAGCGGTTAGGCTATAAACATGCTAGTTTGCCTAATTATGATGAATTATATACACTTGAATCAGAATCATCTGATAATAAATATTATACCTTTTATTACAATCGGGAAGAACATATTTATAGAAGAAATTGGGATGATAGCCCTGCTAAACGCAGAGTAAGTTGCAAGATATATAGAAGCGATTTATTTATTCTGAACTTCGATTTGGCAAAAATCGAAGATATGAAATATTATTTACAGAATAGAACAGATAGGCATGATTATCTATACCTTGTTCCTCTTTTAAAGAAGGCACTTGAATTAAAAGAAAAAGAAGCTAAAACAGAAGCTCCATTTAGGCAATTACTTATTAGCGAAATATCAAAAGCTTATAAATCAGAATCTATGCCTACAATTGAAGATAGTATTGATACATTAATTGATTGGTGGAAATTTAAGAACAAGACCCATCGAGCTCTTGTTAAAACTGACGACGCCAAAGCATTAAGAATGATCGTTCAGGAATATGGTCTAAGATTGCGAAGGGAAGAAGAACGAAAAGTTTATCTCCAATATAAAGAGGAAATTCTAAATGCAGTAAAGTTATTACATCCTGATCTAATTTATCTTGGACATAAGGCAGACAATTTATTTGTCGTTCTTGTACCCTCTCAAGATGACAAGATGGTTTTCGTATCTGAATACACATATTCCAGGGATAATCGAAATGGAAGATTAACTCTTCGGGAAGAGAAACATTGGCAGACAATTGATAAACGTCGTTTAAGATGGTTGTCGCTTTATGAAAGTTCTCAATATGAAAAATGGCAATTTGATGTACGAAAAGAAAGATATTTAACTGGTGATGATGAGAAATACATCATTAATACCATAACAAAAGACAAAGAGATATTTGATGATTTAACTAAAAATTCGTATAGTCGATTCGATTCAAGAAAAAACCCTGTTAATAAGATATTGTGTTTTAATAGGCTGATGAATAAGACAGATTCTCTAAGAATGTATTTTTGGACTTATAAAGCAGATATTCCTAAGAAGCTTATTAACAATCATGCCCAAGAACCAAAAATGGGATTTTTAACTGTTAGTCTTGAAAAAGATAAAAATGGGAATCAAGTAATAAGAAAAGCAACAGGTTGGACGTGTTCAGGGGAATGTTCATATTCTATTGAAGATGAATTCTCAGTTTGGAACAATAATCACTATCATGAATCTCAAGGTAAGGCACAGACCATTTGGAAAGATGATAAAGCAATTTTCGAATTTACGGAAGATAGTAAAAAGGTAGATATCTTTAATGAACAAAAGAGAGAAATCGAAACACAGGCATACTCTTTTACTAGAAAATTTAGAGATATCATTTTTAAGAAAGAAATGGATATTCTTAAACAAGATGTGATTAATAAGTATGGTAACGAGAGTATGCTTGAATACCGATTAAAAGATTTAAAACAGCAAAATAAAGCTCCTACTAAACCTGAATTTAGACATCTAGACAATGTGATTGAATATATGATAGAGGATAAATTCGCAATTTCCAGTCTTTCAATCGAAGACATTGTGAAAATAAACGAAGAAAAGAAATACAAAGCTAAAGAAGAGCTATTAAAAGATGTGGAAAAATTGAAAAATAATGGTTTAATGGATATGAAAATTGAAGAATTAATGAAATTAGATGAAGAGACTCCGGTTGAGGCATTAGAATAGCTCATTACAAGAAGAAAGGTATTTATTTTATGAAGAAGAGATTTTTTGTTTTGTTAGTGCTTGTTCTTATTGGTGGATTTTCCTATTTCTCTTATGTGGTTGTTCAAAATGAGAGAGAAAAGGATTTGGATAATGAGATTGCAGGTTTAAAATCTCAAGTTGAAGATAAAAACAAAGAGATTCAAAAGCTGAAAGAAACTTATCAAGGCGAGAAAAAGAACATTAAAGATGCTTTAACTATTATTCTCCCTCAACAATCATCATTGATTGAATCCGCCTTTTCTGATCCTGCGATTACTTTACCATCAACTCAGCCTGTAGAACCGACAACACAGGAAACACCAACTACACAGCCATAACAATCAATATATTTAAGATAGAACTATTATTCAAAAGGTAATTTCAATGTTTAGTAACGATCAAGAGATTCCTCGTCTTATAATTCTTCATGAATCACTGCATTATCGTTATTATCAGTGGTTGTTAAAGATGTGGTCTATTAAAAAGCCAGCAGCTCGTATGAGCTTCTGTAAATATTGGCAGACCATGTTTTGGTATACAGTGTTTTTTATAATCTCTATACCTTTCATATTTATGGGGTGGGTAATATTAAAATCTTATAGAATCTTATATAAGATGTTCCTCCCTTTTGATAAAGTAATCGATTGGCTAGACAATTCCAAAATTGGTAAAGTATTTGATATTCAATTTGAGAGGATTGAAGAGGGTAAACAAACTCCTGTATTTTTAGAAACAAGCGTTTTTTTTATACTTGTTACATTTTTATCAGGTATGCTTTTATTAGGGGTATTTTTAGCAATTAAATATGGAATTGAAAATTTATATCTTATCCCTGAATTTTTGTGGGATGTTATTTGTTTCATAGGCACGGGTATTTGGTATGTAGTTTTTTATATTGGATGGGGAATTTTTCATGTTTGCTCGTTTATAGGTTTTGGTCTAGTTAATATATGGCATGCTCTTAATTTTACAGTTAAGCATATATGGATATTTTTAAAGAACCCAACTGTGTGGGAAGTACTCTTTAATTTCATTCTATATGTAGCATCTGCTGGTTTAATAATGTTTGCTGTTGGATTTGCTATTTGGAAGTTGACTCAAACAAAAACATATAAAAATCTAATTAAATACTTTGAATTCAAACTCAATGGTTATGCAGAAGCTAAAAAGAAAGCAAAGGAGAGAAGAGAGCAGGTAGAAAAACATAAAACAGAAGAGAATCAAGTAGAAGAAAAGCCTGTTAAACGTTCTTTTCCTGCTATTACTTTTATTAAAAAATATATCAGAAAAACTTTTGATATCATTTTTAATGAAATCAAGAAAGTATATAGAACATGTGCATCAGCTGTAGGTAAAGTTTTTCATTCAAGTTTCACTATTGGTAATGTGACTACTCGCGTTTTAGGTCCAGTTGGAGTTATATGGACATATATCGTTTCTATTAAACGAGGTGTTTGTCCTGTACTCGAATTTTTGGATGAAACTAGTATAAGGCAAGCTCAACAAATAGCTAAAGAATGTGAAGGCGAGAATTTCTTAGATGCGGATGAAATTGGAAAATATAGATATGCAAAAGACCGTATAAAATTTTTTGAAGATGAGCCTTTGCAAGCTGTTTTCTCACGTTTCTTAGGTGACGAAAAAGATGCCGAAGCAAAGCAAACCCCTATCAGAGTTAAGGCTTATATTGGACTCTATGTAACAAGCCAAATTGGATTTGATGAGGTACTAAATAGGATTAGTAAAGACATAAAGACTTTAGAAGAAATTAAAATTTCTAGAATCAAGAGTGAAGCTCTTCGTATCGCTATCACATTCAAGGATAGTCCTTTGAATAGTCAAGATCTGAAGTATTACCGGCATGCATTAGATGTAATAAATTCATCGTGGAGGAATATTCAATCTACAGACCCAGAGGATTATAAATTTAAAGTACATACATACCTCTATGATTGTGTACTATCTCCTTTTAAAGAAGAATTAAGAAAATGGGCTTATCCTAACAGGGTAAAATGTCATTGTTCCCAATACCTACTTCAACATATTAAGGAAGAAGATTTAACTTCCGCTTTATTAAAAGATATCAAAACGCTAGTTGATGAAATAAAAAATGCAGATAATATCGACTCCCAGCAAAATTAAATTAAGGTGATATCTTGTAAATCATTAAGTGGAATGATTTTAAGCGAAATTTTGTCCGTCTCAAAATAGACTTGGCAGACAAGATGACCTTAATTAATCACTGTTCTTTTCCGTTCTGGAAAGAGAAAATTTTCTACAAGAAAAACTTTAAGAAAAGGTCTAAAATCATGCTGTAATAGCAGTAGAGTCTGAATCTACAGCTAAAATTGGCTATAAAACCGAAAAACTCTGATTTTGGCTCGTTTTTTGCGGTTTATAGAAGATAGGAAAACGGAAAACCGTTTAAATTTGGGAAAATCGAGTGAAATTCTCCTGCAAAGCACAGAGTGTAGTATATTATCTAACAGCATAGAGGTTCACCTTATGATTTTACGTTATTCGTTTCCAGTTGCCAGGCATGGAAGGCTAGTTCCAGTATCACGTTATGTTGATTGTGAATTTTCCCCAACAAAAGACGAACTCCTGGAAGCTTTTAGAGAGAAACGGGAAGAAGCACTTAGGACCGCAACGGTTCATAATGATACGGATATATCGTGGAGCGATTTAAAGAATTGGGATGGCTGTATTTATGCGTTAGAACATCTTAGGTCTGAACTCCCCATTATAAACCCCACCAATTTGACCGATGCCGTTATATTTTGCGATACCGAATTAGAAGTTAGTAATATTCGTATTTCAGTTCTTCCGCTTGTTTCTATTACCCGCCCCTTGATGAGATTGGTTGCCGGAGAATAAGATGGGTTGCTCTACATCATTACATAAAGAAGACATTGAAAAAGCGGTTCAATACCTTAATAAGGTGCTTGATACTGAATTATCTCATATCATTGCTAATCCTATCTTTGACAAAATTTTATTTGAGACAGGTATAAATGTTCCTATTGAGTATGATGAAACTGAAGTTGGAATTTTGTTAGTGGGTGAGGGGGAAGATGGTGGGGTAACGAAGGAAGAGATCAAATTACGTTATTTTGATCCGAATGGTTTTAAACTTTTTCAGGAGGTCACACTATGCGATTCAGATAATCAGTTTGTCAAAAGTTCCATACATATATGGAAATGGGAAGATGCCCCACCTTGTTTTAAACAATTTTCTGAACAAGGTGGAGATGAGGATTGGGTTTTTGTTATCCCTCCTGCTTTTATGTATTCAAATATTAACTGGTTAGATCATTTAAGTTGGTTTAACCAAGATACATATTTCCTACCTGATGGATGGCAGGTTGTGATAATTTCACACTGATTCCCTGTTTAAATGTTGTTTATTATTTATAAGAACAACATGAGGTTATTACAATGGTTGCTGTAGAAAATCTTAATGGTAAGACACTTGATGAAGCTTCGGAAATTGTGCGAGAGCAAATAAAGCATATTATCGGAGAAGTAGACATTTTTCAAAATGAAAATGCCAATGCTTTTAGTTCTCCACAAGAATTAAAAGAATTTTTACAAAGAGTTTCCAAAATCAGAAATAATGTTCGTTTATTTATGGAAACAGCTAACGAACGTCTCTGTGTAGTTGAACGTAACGTCCAGTTAAAAATGATTAAAACTGGACAATGTGTTTGACAAATAACCTGTAAAATTCAATGTTTGAACAAGATTGAATAAGGATACTCTATCTAAAGTGTGTCTAAAATTATGATTCACATTCCAGAAAAAAGCTGGGAGGTATTGTCAGATTCTATGGATGGATATTTTTTCTTTTTCAAAGATGAAAAAAATCAATCCATTAGTCTGTATATCCCTTCAGAAGAAAGACAAGAACCACCAAGTATTTGTTATTATCGAACAAAAGAAGAGTGGGATCAAGTTCAACGTGTTATAGATTACACTGGATATATGGAACCATTAAATTCTCAAATTTTTAGAATCAATTTGTCACCATCAGGTAAAGTTGAAGTCTTAGCTAATGCAGAACAATTAGATTCTTTTCGGCAAGATAGTGGTTGAAAACGTCGATAATATGGTAGGAAGAGGTTCTTACTATATTATGACAAAACGTAAAAGAAAACTAATCGAAACACTTCTAACAGAATTAAGCTATATTGAGAATATTAATAAACATTTTCATACGCTATTTGATCAAAATGTAGGCATCATCTATCCTGAGTCAGCACTTCAATTAAAAAATTGGTTTGATAAAGAATTTCAACCTCTATTAAAAGAGAGTATTGTTAAAGTCTACGATAACCAATTTACCGTTAAAGAATTGATTGAGTGCATAAAATTTTATACAAGTGAATTAGGCAAGAAAATATCCCCATCTAATACAGTTATTGTTGATGAATTGGAAAAAGAACTTGAAAAAATTATTCCTATAATAAAAAATAAGCAAATTGAAGTATTTGAAAAAAGACACTCCCTTTCTCAAGAAAATCCAATTCCTGAAGTATTATCACAAATTATAATGAAACAAAAGCCTAACTAGATACACTTATCTCCAGAAGTTTGACTCTTATTTGGTACTGGTAAAACAGGGAATTATCATTTAAGAGGAATAAAAATGCCTGGAAAAATGTTCACATGCTCAATTTGTTCCAAAGAAGTTTCTAAACGTCAATCCAACTCTCTCCCCAATGGAACAAGGGCATGCAGTACACATCCAGAAGCACAAAATGCAGCAGAAGAAGCACGACGTAAAGTAAATAATCATCTCCTTACCGCAGAACAACGACGAAAAGAAGAATGGAATAAGAAATTCAATCACACACAGGATATGCCTGTGTCACCGTTAATACCTCAGTGCTTTTGTTGTAATAGACAGGGGCTCCATCAACAGGATTTTGCTTATAGAGTTCTTATTGCTCAGCAAAAGATGGAATTAGAAGGTCATAATACATTATCTTTTACTGTAACAACTAATGGTAAATTAGTTCATAATCCTAAATATTTTGAATTAATGAAAGAATATATGAAATCTCCTGATATGACAGGGGATCATATTTATGTTTGCTTAAAAATTGTTGATATCAATAAAAATAAACATATATTTTCTGCACTGCATCCTAATGCAAAAATGGCTGCAGAATTAACTGGTGCAGCTATGTTATGCCATAAATGTTTATCTAATTTGAAAATTAATGTAGATCCTGAAAATAATCCAACTTTAGATCAAATATCTAGAGTTGCAGCTACTATTGATATATTTAAACCAGAATTACAAAAAGTTGCACAACAAGAATTAGAAACAATTAAATCATGAAAACATTATTAGAAATTATTTCATTCGTTAATCAGAAATTTGAGAATCAAACCAGAGACGCTGGGAATGGTTTGGTATTTCCTGCGTCAATCCATTCAATTCAATTAATGCATAAAGCATGGGAGTATGGGGTACAAAATAAAAATACCTTGGCAGGGTATGTTTGTCACGATATTCTTGAAGATACCAATACGACATATGATGAGTTAGTAGAAGTCATTGGAAAAGATGCAGCCGATATTGTCAAAGAAATGACTTTTGATAAAAGTTTGCAAACAAAGCCTGATTATTTGGCATCATTTCGCTATAAAACGACTACTGCCCTGGTAGGTAAACGTATTGATCGGAATATCAATACGTGGGATTTTATAATTACAAAGCCAGATTATGCAAAAAAAATACTTTTATAAAGCAGACGCAATAACAGATTTATGGTTTGAACGTCAGAAAGAAATTGTAACTATGTACGATAATTTTTTGTTTAATGAGATTACGAAAGACACTTTGTATTTAATGCAAATTCTTTCTGCATTACTATGAGAAATAAAATGGCTAAGGAAAGCGAAGCTGAGATATATTTACAAGTAATGCAAAGGCTTTGGCCTTCTATTTACCGTTCTCGCATTAAAACATTAGATCATATGCTTTGCGGTGTTGGAACAGGATACAAATGGTATAATGGACGTTTAGAAGTTTCACCTTCTCTCTACACAGATCTAATCAAATCGCATAGTTATGAAAAAATGAACAAGCTTTATCGTGCTGGCAAAGCTCCTTCTGTACAAGACTTATATCTTAAATATAGAAAGAAACATGCTCAAGAATATATCAGTAAGTTTAAAAATACACGAACAAAAGATGATACTGTAGAAAATATAGTTGCAAAGTTTATAGAACTAGACAAAGAGCATGATGAAGTAGGTCATACGTTTTATGTAAGTAAAGAATATAGCCCGATTTGTAATATTCCTGATGATATATCTCTAGATTGGCTATGCCTCTGTTTAGAAACAATAAAAATGATGGGAGAAGCAAAGATAGATTATGATGAAAATTCTATCTTAACAAAAAGTGATAAAGAAATGAGATTAAAGCTAAAAGAAGTAAACAGGGAACAAATATCAAAAGATATAACAAAAAGAATTCTCGGGGATGACTATAAAGAACGAACGGATGAAGAAAAGAAAAAAGATAGGGAAGAATGGGAAAAACATCACTCTCCTAAAGCAAGAGCAGAACGTGCTAATTATGAAAATCAAAAAGCAAGAGATATAGCAAAAAATATCCTAAATGATTTAAGAAAGCGTAAAATTCTTCAAGATTAAAGGAATATCATGGCTCGTATACTTGTAACTGGTGGTCCAGTTTATGCTTATTTAGATGATGTAAAAATCGTTACAAATAAGTTTAAGGGTAAGCTAATGTGGAAACTGGTGGGGGAATTATCCACACCTGGAAATAGCATTTTGTATCTAACATCTATCCTAAACAAAGATCTTTCATATCAATATCCTCCGTCATCAGGTGGGGAAGTTGAATTTTATTATCATGATGGATTTGATGATTATAGAAACAAAGTTTTGGAATTAGCCCCTAAATGTGATGCTGTAATCTTAGGAGCAGCTGTCTCAAATTTAATTCCTGCTAAACGTTTTCCTGGCAAGTTTGCATCACACAACTATTCAATTGGTGAAGAAATTAATATTCCTTTTGTTATTGCTCCACGAATTATCAATGAAGTTAAAAATGTAATGAGAAAGGACGCTCATTTATTTGGGTTTAAGCTTCTGTCTCATGTAAATGAAACAGAACTAATTAATGCTGCCTATGATGTTTTACTTGACTCAAAATCTACCACTATTTTTGCTAATGATGCAGCAGATTTGACAAAAATCTATGCAGTAACTAAAGATAAAAGCGTTCATCAATTAGAAAGACAGAATATAAAGGATTGGATTTTTACTTGCCTACAAGATGAATATTATACAACTGTTTCAGAACGTTATCATCCATACTGTGCTTCCCTTACCTATGATGGATTATTGGATTATGCTAATAAATTTGCAAAACATTTAATAAGTCGTTGGAAAGATAAATATAATGTGGGATATAAAGATTACATATTTGGTACGGTTGCAATTAAACGAAAACATGGTGATGTTTATGCCGGGTTTTGGACTACTGCACGGAAAAAAGCTTCATTAGATATGAATCTTCTATATGTTCTAAAAGTAAACCATTATACGAGAGAAGTATTTGTGGTTGATTCTCAAAATCGTTCAGCTACCCTAAATGCCCCACTATTAGATAGCATTTTTTCTCAAGTCAAAAAAGCTGAAGCAGTGGTTCATTTTCATCATCAAATGACAGGCTTAGAAACATTCGATTATGCGATTCCTGGGACTAAACGAGACTCTGTTAGAAATATAACAAGATCCTTTAATATTAAAGGACATGGTTGTTATCTTATTCTGGATGAAAATGGGGTTGTTCTATAAAATAAAAAGATGCTATGAAAGAATCTGAACCTTATCCTGACTGGAAAACATATAATATAATGTACCATAAATATCTATGGTCTAGGGATCCTGCTGAACTATTTGATATCGCTTTAGAAAAACCAAATGCACATTCTAATGTTGATAACTGTCTTAGCGGCAAGGTTGTACTAGATATTTGTTCTGGTAGCGGAAGATTAGCAGCCTCAGCTATAGCACATGGAGCAAAACGTGTTTTGGTTGTTGAAAAAGAATTCAACATGATTAATCCTCATAATCTTAAATCTTTTGATCTTGGGGTTTATCAGCAAATCAAACATCGTATTGAAACAGAAGAGAATGTACAAAAAGTTATATTCAATAATGAACAACTGTGTGTTTATAATGGAGAAGCAGAATTTTCTTTTTGGAATAATGAGATAAAATGTCAGTTTGATTTTGCCTTTTGTCAACAAGCTATTAATATTTGGCTAAATGAAGATAGCGTATATGATTTAGCCCAGGGAACTAAACCCGGTGCTGTACTTGTATTTTCGACTTTTAATCATAAACCTGATCGTAAACCAAAAGTTACAGAATATTATACTGCAGGAAAAAATTATACAGAAGTTTCTTATCTGATAGATACTCCAAATGGTGAATCAGTAGAGCATGTGCAAATTTGTGAAGGATATTCACCGCATTATACCAATTTTCGTTGGATAGCCCCAGAAGAATATGATATAATCCTATCACCCTATTTTAATGTACAACGTATTAGAGATGGAAAAACAGATTTTTACAGATGTACGAGGTTACACAATTATGTCACATGATTTCTTTTGTGCAAACCAGGTACTGGATAACGATAATAAAATTTATTGTCTGCAAAAGGCAGTTGAAGGGTATAACTGCATTTGTCCATACGAAAGAAAACATCTTATAACTATTAATGGAAAAGAGTTACCTCAGAAAAACCCGTGTCCCAATGCCGATGGTATCTGTCAAGATTATGAACCATTATCTCATAATGTGAATATTACGGAAAATTTCATCGGATAAACACTTTTTTGCTATCTCCAGATTTTTCCACAGGTTTCCTATTTTAAATATGGAAACTATGGATAGTAGAATTAGAACCGCAAAAAGAGTGTTTGTATATACTGAGGATGCAGGATCCGATATTATTAATCATTTGATTAATGTTTTTGCGGAATCTTTGAAAAAGCCAAAGCATGATGCAGAAGAACTAGAAGGTATTTCAAGACGTATTGTAACAGAATCTATTCAATATATTCAACGTCTTTTGTTGACATCTGATTATCAAGAAGCACACAAAATGTCTTTACTTGTGCAACATTTTCTTACACAAGCTATGAAAGCAAAAGATTGTAGATTGGGTAATAAAGATGTTACGTTTGAAATGATAGTTGAATCATGAGTCAATGTATGAAATTTAAACTACGTCATCATCATATGCCTGAACATCCAGAATTGACATTATGGGCGGTCCCATGTGTAGGGTGTTTTCGTAATGAAAATGAAGCTGTTTGGTATTTTAGGGCAAATCATCCAGGTAGCATCTATACAGGGATTGAAGGCGAACAAGAAATAAAATATCTTTGTCAGCCCTTAAATAAAGAAGAACAAAAAACGTATGATATTTTTAGAGTGCAAACCAATCCTATGTTGGATGCATTAAAACGTTCTCAATATACCCCATTACCTCAATTAGATATATTCTCGAAGGATTCCAAGACATATTGGGAACGAAGAGCTTTAAAAGCAGAAACTAAGTTAAACAGGATTTTAAGTATTTTATCAGAGTCATAACATGAGTAAAAAGATATTCATGGTTTGTAACGATCATGGAGAAATCCATTTTAAGGGAGATAGACCTGTTTTCTGTCCACAATGCAGAAAGAAGCTTACTTATTGCGAACAATTTGATAATTTCAAAAATAAAAGATGGGTTAGGATACTTACTTATATAGGAGAGAATTTTTTAAGTTGGTTAGTTGTTATGTATTTAATATTTCTAGTAGCAACAGCTATTAGATCATGTTATAATGATTCTCGCATTGATAATTTACAAATACAGGAACGTTCCAAAAATATTCCTGAGATATGGAGAGGTCTGTATGTACAAATAGAAGCGACTGTTACAGAAGGATCTGATATTGAGGTTGTAAAAGCTTACATTAAATCTAATGACCTTAAAATGAAAGAAACTCCATTGGATCCCGATTACCTAAAGCAGATATTGGGAGAAGTGAGATGGGGTAGTGAAATTCCTGAAATCTCTGCTCTTTTAGCCCCTTATGTTGGTAATAATATTCTCACAACTCAGCCTTCTATAGAAAAACATTAAAGTTTCATTCCGAAGCAACCGATATAAGCGGTATCGCCAGGAAAGGGATATCGCTTATGACACACACATTCCCGCAAATTCTTGCTCGTATTTCTGAATTAGAAGATATTCTTGTACGTCAAACTTCAAAGGCAGATTGGCGTATTCAGAATGTTATTTTACTTTTACATGGTGATTGTTCAGGACGTATAATTTTCAAATGGACTAAAAATTCATCTGATACATTACAAAACCTAATAGATATGGTCAATTTCGACGATAATGAATTAGAGACTCAAGAAGACTTTGATAATCTGAATGAGCTGGAATCATATTTGTTTTCAGGATAATTGATGTGGCATGATATATTGTTGTTTGTAGCGGGTATTTATATTGGCGGGGCGGGAATATTATTTTATTTGGTTACTTCTTCACCTCCACCAGAAGCGGATGGAAAATCTCCAACGATTTTTCAGGCATTAATTTTTGCTTTAATATGGCCTTTAATGATATTGAAAAGTTGTTTCTCGAATAATAAGCAGATATAATGCCACCAATTTGAACTTCCATTTCTCCAGAAACAAAGAACTTTCATCTATTCACAAGACAGTAGGCTTATTTACTCTTGTGAGGCATTATGAAAGTAGAGCTTGATACATTTTTAAAAGACTTTTGTTTTCGTTATATCAATGAAAATGAAACCGAGAGAAACGAATTAAAAAAGAGCGTAATAGAAAAGATAAATAAAACTAAAGATTTTACAAGTATTATCCTTAGTTTTATTGATGCTATTCGTAGTACATTCCCTCCTATTGAAGATCATAAAAAGATAATGTACTTTTTAATTGATGCTCTTGTTGAAACAGGAGTGTATCCTCCATTAACAGAAAAAAGAAAAGAACATTTAAATTATTACCAGTTAGTTGAAGGTTGGGGATCTTATTGGTATATCTATAGCAACCCTAAAAATTGTCCAATCTGCGATATAAGCCTATGTGATCCCAATGGACCACCTTTTAAATTGGAAATTGGCATAGAAATTCGTGGCATGTATGACGGAGTTTTATATTATAAATGCCCCAAATGTGAAGGCACTTGGGGAAGAGATGGTAAAATTGGTTCTCCAGAGGAAATTATTGATAGATGGAACAACGGTTGAAACACAAAGGATAACCATATGAAAACGACGATAGACCTGTTTGCAGAAGGTAGGCGGTGGATTGCTTATTGTCCACAATCAGAATTCCATCCTGAAAAAGGATATAGAGTTGTATTCGTTTTTGAAAATGTGGCAGGATACTTTCCAACAGGGGACGAAAGCCAAGGAAAAGCACCTTGGTATTGGGGAAAAACTTTAGAAATGGCAGTAAAATGTTGTGATGATTATAATGCACGAAGAGGCATTAATAAAGATGAAGCATTGACTATATTAGGAAGTAGTTTTGCACATCCAGAATCCAAAAGGGCAATAAGGAATAATTCTTATGGTAACTCAAATTAGTTATGAACGTACAACTACCAAAATTAATTTTAATCCAGCAGGTATAAATAAACCTTTAGAACCTTTGGATGGACATAACTGGCGGCTAGTCTCTGCTATTTATATCCGTGGGCAAGTTTCCCCATCTCAAATAATATTCTATTGGGAACGGGAAATTATCAAATCTTCGTTAACATAAAGATCTAAAATGACCCCATATTCAAATTACAAAGGACGTAGTGTTGGACGTATTGTCCATTATATTTATCTTTATTGTGGAATAAATATTGGAGAATATTGTCAAATAGGAGATGGAACAGTTTTATACGGGGGAAAAACTATTGCAACTTTTACATGGGAAAACGAAGGAGATGATTCTGTCCCAAATTTTACATTTTTAAATAGTCTAGATTTGTTTGGTAGCGAAGTTGTTAATGATTGGCGAGAACGTCAATATAAAATTAAACCTTTTGCTTATCTGCCTACTTTGGGATTGAATGTAGAATATGTAATTCAAGAGGTTGCAAAAGAATATTATTTTGATTTTGAAACAATGGATGAAATGGCAAAAACCAGAATGCGAGAAGCTGGTAGATGGTGGGAAGAGAAAGATATTCAAAAGTATTTCCCTCATATCAGAGATTGTGCTAAATACGAAGCATTAAAGTGGGAAAATCATTCTAAATGGTTACAGGAACAAAATATCAGCGGACCATATTTGATATGGTAGAATAGGAATAACAATATGAATAAGATATTGCAAAAGCTTAAAAATAATATAAAAGTAAAACATATTATTGATGATTTCCATATTGTACAAGTTTTTGGTCTGACTCTAGATATAACAGCAAATGATTTAAAAAGATGCACAAATATTGCATCTGATTTAATTAAACATATTTATGTTGTTTTAAAACCCGTATCCATTAAGCAAAAAGAATTAACGAAAATATCTCAGCAATGGGATGAAGATATAGATCGAGAAGATCTCATAGAATATTTGTCAGATTTAGACAGTTTAAGTATGACAATGTTTATCCATTCTCTGTTTGAAATGTATAACGAACAATCTGCAAAAGAAGAATTAAATATTCTTTTGAATTCGTTAAAAAATAGGAAAAACCAATGATTGAGATTACTCTAAAAGCATTTTCTCCTGAAGAAAAGTTGCCAAGTCATTCTACACCACTTGATTTGTATCCTGTATTGGTATTGTCGGAAGGTCAATGGAAACGTGGCGTTTATTGGGGATCATTAATGAACGAATGGAGATTAGAAGGACAGAATAACGAAATTAAAGTGGATTTATGGTGTGAACTTCCACCTACAGTATTGGAGAAATAACATGACAGTATTTCATGGTACAGGTTTTTATGCTTTAGAAGGTATTAAAAACAATGGACTTGAATTACGTAATCGCCATTATGTAAAACGCAAGTGCGCCTGTACTACGACAGATTTACAAGTTGCTCAACTTTTTGCTGTTAGAAGATCTACAACTGACGAATTTTTAAATGGAAAAATCTCCGGCATAGTATTAGAATTTGAATTAGAGGGTGTTCTAGGTCGTCACTATGAGCCTGCAAAAGATTATCATACCGGCAAAGAAGAACATGAAATTGCGGTATATGATCCAAAGTTCCTTCGTTTAACAGCTATTCATAGATGGGATCAAGATTGGATAAGGAAAGAAGTAGTAGCATGAAAAACTACGAATGGCAAAAAATCAACGATAACTGGTACATTTCTGGTGATTTAATGCTGGATATTATATACGAAAATAGTACTTGGTATTTATGTACATATACTGGTAGAACGCTAAAAGTCTGCGATTCTTTGTTCTCAGCAAAGCAAGCAGCATTAGAAGATTTTGTATGAGCAAAAAAATAAAACAATATCGTATTACTTTTCCTATAAAAACAACACGGGGTCTACAATCATATATAGTTAAAGCTAATTCTGAAGAAGAGGCTTTAACAAAACATAATGAGGGTCTATCTGAATTTGAAGATGAATTAATTGAAATAACTAGTTTAGGAGACCCTGGAATAGAGGAAATACACCATGAGTGACTTTTGGTTGGACGTTAAAGACGGTTTACCGGAAGCAGAAAATGATGAATATTACGGAAAACGATATTCATATCCTGTCGATGCGGTCGTGAATGACGAAGTTTATCCTCGCAGATTGCGTTGGGATTACAATATGTTAGGATGGGTCTATGCTGAACTCCCAGATGGGCCAGATCCTGATGATTATGAAATAGGCGATGTTTCGCATTACATGTACATACGAAAATTCCCATAAAACAATTTAACCGAGGAAAGCACTATGGAACAAGAATTTAAATATGTTGAAGTTCAAGAAGCGAAGGCAAAATTGCTTTTGAATGATGGTAAGCCAGTCACCATGATTGGAACAGAAGCTATTCGTCAGAGCATGGACCCTACCAGTTTTCAACAAATTAACAACGTTGCTAATGCTCCAGACGTTAGAAAATTTGTTGTAAATCCAGATTTTCATACTGGATATGGAACAATTGTAGGGTCCGTATTTGCAACTAAAGATTTGATTTATCCTTGTGCAGTTGGTCCAGACGTAAATTGCTCAATGTCTTTTGTTCAATTGGATATCCCTTCAACTGAATTGGCAGATAAGGCATTAAGAAGGGCTATCGTGGAAGCTGTCGAAAAACGTATTCCTACTGGCATGGGAAGTCATACCGCTTTGCAAGCAAGATCTTTTCATCGAGAAGATCTGCGTTCTATTGCTACAGAGGGGGCTAACCGTGCAATTGCTGCTATATTCGGCTTTCCTGAATCTTGGATAAATAATTGTGAACAAGCCACACATGGTAAGTCTGCTGAGTTAGGGGAACGTCTTGATTGGATAGCTAGACATTATCCAATTTTAGATAAATTAACTCAAATTGGAGGAATAGGTGGGGGAAATCATTTCATGGAATTTAGTGATGTTCGTATTAAAGAGAGCATGAGAGATGTTGCTGAAGTATTTGGATTAAAGAATGGCTGCGTTGGCATCTTGAATCATTTTGGTTCGCGTGGATTTGGCTACATGTTGACTTCTGGCGGTAGAAATAATTTTCCTGGACAATTTAATAAATTAGCTGAGCATTTCAATAAATGGCGAATGTCATTCCCTGGCGGAGATAAACACAACGTTTATGTTCCTGTTGATAGTCAAGAAGGACAGGATTATTTGAATGATATGTATATGGGCGCAAACTTTGCTGTTGTAAACCATCTACTTGTTTGCCAATATGTAGTGGAAGCGTTTAAAGAAGTAATGGGAGATTCTTTAAAAGCTAATTTTGTTTATCATATTGCTCATAATATCATCCGTTATGAGATAGCAGAAGCTGATAGCAAGCCTTGTCCTATGTGGGTTCATAGGAAAGGGGCAACCCGTGCTTTACCTGAAGGGCATCATACATTGAAAAATTCGCCTTTCTTTAGTACAGGACATCCAGTCTTACTACCTGGAAATTCAATTGAGGGTAGTACAATTATGGTAGGGTTAAAAGGCTCTGCTGATGCATTAAATAGTGTTAATCATGGTGCTGGACGAAAATTCAGTCGAACAGTTGCTAAACGTTCTTTTACTCAATCAGCAGTTGATAAACATTATAATGAAGCAGATGTTATTACAAACTGTCGTAATTATCCAATTGATGAGTATGCGAAAGCATATAAGGATTATTCAGAAGTAATTCAAAGTGTTGAAAAAGCTGGTTTGGCAGTAACTGTTGCTAAATTACATCCTTTGATCAATATCAAGGATAACGATCAAAGTAAAGAAAATTCTGCATAACCTCCGGGCCCCGTGAATTCTATATTATAATCTCATGAACAAGGAGATTATATGGGATGGGGTACGGGTGTTGTAGATGGTCAAGAGGTTGGATATGCGATTAAATGCAAATGTGCTTTTAATAATTGTAATGAGGATATAGATAAAGGATTAGCACATGCATGTGGCGGTTCGCATGGAACTGGTGATTTATTTTGTGACCGTTATTTTTGTGATAACCATCTAAAGCATTGCATTGAAAACAGGTATGGTCAGTTGTTAAGAATTTGTACAGAATGTTATTCTCGTTTAATTAAAGCCAAGAAACTTGATAACGACGATAGAGAAATAGCAATCGCAGAAGCTACTTATTCATCTTATCCTATTATAAAGGAAAATTAATCATGATTTTTGGTAAAATGGCAGAAAAAAGAATCATGTCTTACAGAGAACATGAACTGGCTCCTTCTCTAAAAAAAGAACTACAATTCATTAAGAAAATAGTAGATGTAGATGTTACTTGTTATGGATCTGATGTGAAAGGGAATCTAATATTTATTCCGCGAAATTTAATGTTTAAACAGCGTAGAGAAACAGCAGCAGCCTTAAAAGGCGCTGGATATACTTTTGCTACTAAACGAACAGATGCGAATCGTTTAGTGAGAGCATGGAGCAAGTAGTGTATGAATAAGGTTAAAAGTTCATCCACTGACAAAACTACTCAAAAATATATTTGGGGATATTACTTTTCTAATCACAACTGTTTGTTAAATGTCTGGAAAGTAAAAGTTATTAAAGAAACTGACAAAAGTTATATTTATGCAAATGACTTTTCTGTAAGTGGCTGGCCTAACAAAATAGAAAGAGGGAATTTTAATCATAAAATAGTTCCAAAAAGTGAAAAAACTCTATGTTTGTCTCTGGAAGAATTAGAAGAAAGAATAACCCAAATTAAAAATGAAAAAGAAGCTTCTCTCAAAAAGAATTTAGATTATCTAACTAAACGTTATGACGAAATAAAGAAAGCCATTGATGGCGCAAAAAAGAAAAGAGAATAATATATGCCGTTTCAACTTACTAATTTACAATTTGTAATACTGAATGAACTTTCAAAGAAAGAAATTCATCAACACGATATTGCTATAACATATAGTTTAGCATTAAAATCAGAAGAATGCGATAATTTAGATTGGGGAAAGATTAATAATGCTATCATTGAAAGATGGTCAAGATCTGGTTTAGAAAGAATTAAAAAACAAGCATGGAAAATGCTTGCAGCATAGAGGTGCTTAATGGCTAAGAGAATAAAGAAATATCGTAAGATTCAGAATGACGCAACAGGTACATATCATGAAGAAATTCATATAATTGAAGGAGATGATATCGAGCCTGATGAGACAACAGAAGAAGCAAATAGGCTATCTGAAGAAATGAAAATACCAAATATAGATGAAGCATTCTCCGGTTTTGATTCTGTCATGAATAAATTTGATGGTTTAATGGATGAATTTGGCAATTTTATGGATAGGATGTTTTCTTCCAAGAAGAGCAAATTTCACAAAGAAAACAAAAAGTCATGAAAGATCTTATTATTAATCATTTTTATATCTTTGGTATCCTGGCTATTTTAGCTTATGCTTTGGCAGTTAAAGGACAGGTTAAACGGATGAAAGCAGTTGCAGCAGGCACTATGAATCCTTTTGATGGGATGGCAAAAACTTTTATCTTAAGTGCCACTGGCACTCTTTCACTAATTATGTTTATTGTTACACTTATCATATTCTTGGTAAAATAAAATGGTTGCAGAAATATCAGATATTGGTTTAAATTACGAAAGATTAGTGCAAACTGCCAATTTAGTTAGAGAAAGGTTAGATGAACATGAGTCTTCATCTGCGGGATGTTGTCTAGAAGCATCAATGTCACTTTGTATCGAACTGGCTTCAAAACGATTAGAACCAAAACTTTTAGAAGGATATGTATTTGTAGATGGTTATTCATATAATCACTACTGGGTTTTTTGTTTAGGTTTTTATATAGATATTACGGCAGACCAATTTAATTGTTATGTCAAAAACAAAGAATATTTTCCAAAAGTATTAATAGATTCTCCAAAAGCATTAAAATACCATATAACAAAAAACTCTGTACAACGAGAAAGATGGAAAAAACTCGCTGCCTTTTTAGACCTTAATAGAGAATTATATGGAAGCAATTGCTAACAAACTGGAGTATCTGGATTACATCGAGAAAATGCTGAATCGCCGTTTGAGTTTTGAAGAGACGAAAAGACGATTCGGAGGTCCGCGAAAATACCCTTGTATTGTGTATCATTCTATCATAGGATATACAGAAGGCGTAGTAAGTACTCCTATTCATGATTTTGCTTTTACTTATGAAGAAGATGTACTAAAATTGTTTGACCTTCTGCAATCAAAGAAAAAGAAATCTAATGAGCTCATCAGTACCGAAAATAGAACAGAAACTAGGAGACTGGATATCCAATGAAATTCTTGATAACTATACTAAAATTAAACCTCAAGAATGGTTAAACAAAGTTTGCTATGGCAAACCTAAAAAGACTCCTACATATTCTGTAGAACAATTAGAAGAAAAAGGCTATATCGGAGTCTATTTTAATGTCAATGCAGTAAAAGAAATTTCTACGTCGTTAACAGAAATTCCTGTTCCTAAAACTACACCTAAAGATCCTGACTCACAAGTAGTAAAAGAAACACAATCTGCAGAAATAATAAAAGAGCCTTTAGAACATAACGTAAGTTTAGATGTAATCCCCGCTACGAAAAAGCGTGGAAGACCGCCTAAAGTAAAAGTATCTTAATACATAGGATTAATTTATATAACATGCAAGAGAGAATACCACTACCAAAACTACATATAGATGATGTTATAAATAAACTGATAGAAATAAAACAACAATATGGTAATTTGCCTTTTTTAAATATAGTAGATGAGTCAGGAGCCTATACAGAAGCATTTGATATCAGAGTCTTAGAAATGGATTGTAGTAAGGCAGAAGATCCTATGGTTAGTACCATTTATTTCCATCCTGAGCGCAGAAGACTCAATCCAAAATATGAACGTGTAAAAGCAGTTATTGTAGATTAAGGAAATCTTTATGAAGATACACGCAGAAGCATACGGAAAAACGTTATCTGAAAACTCCGTAACGAGAGCTTTATATGATGGAGAATGGGGTATCAAATTAGAATTTATAGACGATCATCATGGAAGCCAGTATAGAACAATATTAACCATCGACCAAGCAGAAAAACTTGTGTCTCAAATCCAAAAATCAATTGCTTCTATTAAAGAAGTTACATTACAACTCAATAATATAAAATAAAAGTAATATTATCTATTTTACGCATAAAATAATGATTTAGACATATTTTATCCTTATATTTATATGGCTAGTGAAAGGATAATATAAGGATAAGAGAGGGGTAGAAAAGAAAACACCCTTATACCATGTATGCAAATATCGCATTTACTTTGTTTAAGAGGTCAAAAACAAGGGTATTTTTGTGAATACATGGGTTTGGGAATAAAATCAACAGGTTTGTTTTTTACTCCAGATTTACTTTTTAAACCTTTATAAGGGATATTAAGGGTTACAAATGACTACCTTACCTTCTCATAAAGAGGAACCCAAAAGCATAACAATTAGATTTGAGAAGGGCATTCATCTTTTTTTATTTCGTTATTGTCCAGGCGATGAAGCACGGCTTTTAGAGGCGATAACAGAATTGGTTGATAATCCACGTTGTAATTTTGGATGGCGAGATGCATCTATCCTCTGTCATTTCATTGGAAAGAATTTAGCTAAAGACATAAAACATTGGCCAAACTTTCTTTGGGGATAAAGGTATGGATCATTATGAAAACAATAAACCTTACTCACCTTCGGGATGATATTGTACAAGAACAACAACGCCTTGAAAGACAGTCAAAAGCATTAGATTTTATATCTAAGAATTGGAATAGATTTAGAGAGCTACTTGGTGAAAGTCGATCCTCGCGATTAGAATGAGATAATCGTGAAGAACGAATTTCTCTTTTACAGCAATATAATAGTGCAATAGTAGAACTAGGTTTTACTCCAGGAACAGAACTAGATTGGTGGATTACAGAATTAAAATAATTTAAGGATTTGTATGGTTATCCCACGAACATTAACAGGGTTCACAAAGGGACTTTTCCCTTCAAAATACAAGAAAGGAAAAGATCTGTTTTGTATTCGGTGGGAAAATCAGATATCGCAAAAATGTGGCTATCAATCATCTCTTTTTTCTTTCTGTTATCATGGAATAGGTTTCCCACCAGATTTCTTCAACTTACAACAAGATGGGCTTTGGTTTGATGAAGACACAAGTAACGAGCTTTTAAAACAATATACAAATCTCTTACGAGAAGAAGATAAAATAGTCTATTTTCTGGTAAGTGATGAAGATAAGATTAAATCAATTTTTCCGGCAGAATCGAATGTGATTTATCATAATCAAATTAAAGTTGAATCAACCTCTCCAGGTTTATGTACTTGTAATATAAAAACTCTCTTAGGACGTGGCTGTATTTGCGGCGGTAAATAAAGGTTTAAAATGGCATATAAAATACTGGTTGTATGGGAGGATGGGACCGAGGAATACCTTAAACAAGGTGATAAAGACGCAATTTTTCATTCTAAAAAAGAAGCTACGAACCAAAAAGAATTTATGCTTATGGGGATGGAAGATGAAGTACAAAGCATAAATGTGGTAAAAGCCTAATAAATATCATAATCTCCTGAAAATCAAAATTTTGCGTTAACTTGAATATGAGTGATTCAGATATAGAGAAGATACGGGAATTGGCTTCTCAAGGTAAAATTGTTATCCCACCAGAAGCAGAAAAATTATTCCCATTATCTATCAATCCAATAGATACCCGAAAGCATCAATGGTCTCCACAAGATTTTGAATATTGTAAAATTACTTCTATTTGGGGTCCATTTAAAAACAATCAGGGAGGCTTTAATTTATCTTGGGGTGTTAAGGGTATAGGTTTTGGTGAAATAACCTTTTACCTTAAAGATGGGAAAATTGACCCCAATACTGCTGAATGGTCAGATGGCAAGATCATGTGTGACAATGAGGGTATGAGTAAAGATTTTATCAAAGCAGCATTGGAAAAATTTCTGGAATCCGTACAATTTGTTTTAGAATAATTTTGAAAGAATAATATGCTACAGAAACTCGGCTACAAATTTCTTAGGTCCATTGATCCAGAAATCGCTCATGAATTTGGTAAATGGGGAATTAAAAGAAATTTCTTTGCTCCGGGGCATATCGAAGGACAAAATCCGTTATTTTTCTGCGGACAAATACTCCATCATAATCTAGCGTTAGCTGCTGGTTTTGATAAAAATGGAGAACTTGTTGAACAATTGGTTAATGGATATTCTTTTGCGTATGTTGAAGTTGGAAGTGTAACATATCATGGTGGTAACGGCAACCCGAAGCCAAGATTATTCAGATTGTCGAAACCAGATGATGTTAATTACGGTTTACTTAATCGTATGGGGTTGAATGGAGATCCAGCGGAAGTAATCTATAATCGCTTATCTAAATATCATCCTAGTACATTTGCAGTTAATATTGCGAAAACTCATAATCCAGATATTATGGGGGATAAAGCGATAGAAGATATTCTAAATACTTACAAACTTGTTAGATCGTTGGGAATGTACACAGCAATTAATATTAGCTGTCCTAATACTAAAGAAGGCAAAACCTTTGAGGATCCTGCTGCTCTAGATGAATTACTCTCAGCGTTAAAACCTTATAGATTGACAGCAAAGCATTTATTTGTAAAAATATCTCCTAATCTCAGCTTTTCGTATTTAAGAGATATCTATAGTGTTTGTTCTAAATATGACATAAACGGTTATATTGCATGTAATACTCTACCAGCACAAATCGAACCCTATGGTAAGGGTGGTCAAAGTGGAAAAGAGTTATTCACTCGTAGCCTAAATGCTGTTAAAGATTTAAGAATCTTAGATAAGAATACTTATATCGTGGGATGCGGTGGAGTAGACAGTTATGAGAAATATCAGTCCTTTGTAGAAGCGGGGGCTTCTATTGTACAAGCGTATACAGGATTTGTAATTGGTTCAAATGCCGGACCTAACTTTGTTCATTCTCTTCTAAGGAAAGCAGGAAAGTAATAATGGAATATCTATCTCCTATCGATCCTCACGTACATCTTCGCGGTGAAGAATATGCCAAAGATTTTCTCGAATATGGGATGGCAGATGCCCGTACTGTGGGATTGGTTGGAATGGTAGAACAACCAAATCCAAAACCTCAATTAACGACAGAAAAGATTATTAATGAGCGTTTAAATAAATTAAACAACTATTCCATTCCCTGTCATATTCATATTGGGATGACAAATGATAAGAATCAAGTTATTGATGCAATTAACATGATTATGCAACGGAGAGTGTCTCGTTGCTGTTCAGATAAAATATTCTATACACATTCAACTGGCAATATGGGAATATTGGATGTCGAATTTCAGCGATGGATTTGGCAAAAGAAAGCTGAAATGCAATATAGTGGTATTTCAATTGGTCATTTTGAAGATGAAGAATCATATCTCAAAATACCTTTTGATTCTGAAAAACCCATTACACATTCATATAAACAATGCCCAGAGGCTGAGTACATCCAAGTAGAAAGACAACTTAGATTTGCTCATGATGCAGGATTTACTGGAACATTCTACGTTGCTCATGTATCTAATCCTGCAACGGTCCTGTTGTGCGAAGATTACAGGCGAAAACATACGCTTCATAATAAAAGGTTTGATGTAGTTTTAGAGGCAACATGGCATCATCTTTTTCTTAATACAACTCATTATGATACATATGGAACATATGTAAAAATGAACCCGCCTCTTAGACCAAAGCCATTGCAAGAAATGTTATTACAACATCTTTTAAGGGGAGAGATTGATATTATTGGAACTGATCATGCTCCACATCCTATAGAAAAGAAAACAGGACCAAATGCTTATTCTGGGATACCAGCAATATTATTCTGGCCCTATGGAATAAAGATGCTTAAAGATTTGGGAATGAAAACAGAACGAATTGAATATATTACTTCGCATAAAGCTAATATTCTCTTTTTCCACAATTCACTAAAAACGAACATTATAAAACTGAACTTTTCGTTTGAAGAGATGAATCCATATTGGAAAAAATATGATTTTAACCCATTTAGCGCATTTATGCAGGACACAATTTAAATCGAAAGGATATATGCTATGACTATCGGTGACATACGAAGGGAAATGAAAAAGTTGCGTCATTTGCCAGATGATAGACAAATTATTGTGGAAGTTAAGAAAGATAATGCATATACCTCAACTTTAGTAGGAGAAGTAAAAACCGGAAGAGATATCTTTCAAAGACCAACTTTGCTAATCAAAGCGGATCTCAGTAGTGATGATTTTTAATTATGGAAAAACAAAAATACATAATCAATGTTCATAGAGATAGCTGGGATTTTGTAGAATCAGATTGGATAGAAAAACTATCATCAAATATAGAAGTTTTGGAAGTGGGTTCTACATCGTGCATTATATATTGTTATCCAACAGAACTTCCGTTAGTTAAACAACTACTTGGTTTCACTGAGTCATTTCCTTATTTTTGGATCGAAGAAAAAGATTAAACAAATGGATACATTAAAGAAATATATTGTTCGTATTCTTCCAAATACAACACTTAATGAAGTTGAAAATTTTCTCATAAATAAACAATGTGTTGTTAAAGTCTTACATAATATGGGAATGTTAATTGTAGATACAAACTTATCAGAAGCTGAACTATTAGCCGTTCCAGGTATTAAATCTTGTAAAGAAGATAGGATAGTTGCTCAACCAGACTAACAAAGGAACTAGTTTATGTGTATGAGTTATTCCAAAAATAATACCGAATTACTACTAAAAAGATTTAAGAATAAACCAACTATTACAGCATATAAGGTTTATAATCTTGTCCAAAAAAAGTCTAGATATTCCAACCAAGCTACCTATGTTTTAGAATCGCCTTTTCATTTTCAGAAACCCATTTGCATTACAGATACAGGATTTATCCATTCTAATAGAAGAGATACATCACTTACCAAAAATGAGAAACGTTGGCTTTTCGTAGAGAAAGGTGTTCATGTCCTACTTAAAAAACAAGGAGATTATTATAAAAGAATAAATGAAGGTGGTTTTAGAATATGTTTACCTGTAGAATGTGCTAGAAAAGATTTTGTAGGATGTAGTCCGGATCTCATCAGAGCTGTTTTCAAGAAAGTAAAAATTCAACAGTCTACAATAAATAAATATGTCATTCCAGCAATAAAGAAAATTGTAAGAAAAAATAGAATTAGTTTTGACACCAATAAAGATTTATATTTCATTAATAGTGGTTCTGCAAAATTTAACCGCTATAAATTCAATATCAAGAAAGCTAAATAAATGGGAAGCAAAATTCACAAAGTAATCGGATGGGGATTGACCAATGTTGAAACTCATAAAAATAAAATAAATGATCCTAGATTCACAGATGTTATCCAAAGTAAGGGTTTCGATCCTTATGTAGGCGAAGAAATAATTGAATGGATAAAGAAAAAGCCGAACCAAACGAAGATATCTAAACTAATCACAGAAGCAAATGGGGATGAATGGAATAAACACTCTAAAATCAGATATATCCCTTATAGCTTGTTATGGCTTTCAAAAGAATCTAAAAACGAACGTACATTGCCTCCCGTTGTTATTTACGATCCAGAATACGGACTTAAAAACACCATTGTCTTTACATCTTTTGATGATAGTGATATCTATAGATTTGATGATTTAATTGACTATTATGAATGTGAAAATACAAAACCTAAAGTTAAAAATTTATCTAAAAGATGCGGTATATTTCCAAATCTTGGTATAGTACGTATACCAGGCTCACAATCTAAAAATCCTACTTTGCAGAAAACATATACTCCTGCAGGATATTCTATGTTAGTGGGAAATTGGGATCCAAAACTTAAGCCATTAGCAAGTTCTGCAGAAGAAATAGAGGATCTAAAAAACAATTACCGTCCAGTAATATCATCAACGGTAATGGTTTCCACCTATTATCTTAAAATATTTAAAGATTGGAAGAAAACAATACAGGAATTGCGACCAATGCTTTACACCTACTGGAGCTAAATATGAGCGTCCTGAAATCAATAATCATCTGCCTTATTGCTTTGGGATTCTTGATTTTTCTTGTTTGGTTGTTTCCATCCCAAATAAATAATATCTACTTTCTACCATAATTATGAGAAAATTTAGTATAATTATACCTTCTTGTAGTCAAAAACATCTTATATTATGTTTGTCAAGCATTATTAAAACTACAGATTTTCGTATTTATGATACTGAAGTTATTGTAGTTTTAAATGGAGCTGGAAAAGAAACAGTAGAATACATCGATTCGTTAGGACCACATTTCTCTTCTATCTACTTTGAAAACAAAATAGGCGTATGCTCTGCCATGAATGCTGGCGCAAAAGCTGCAACAGGTAAATACATTATCAAGATAGATGATGATTGCGAGATTCTTCCTTGGGGGAATGAATCACAATGGCTTGAAAGACTTCATCATCCATTTAAAATATCCAGACTCATAGGACAAACGGGAACCGCTATCAATCATCATACTGAGTACAAGAAACCTTATCAATCCATCCCTGGTTTTTTGTCTATGACAACTAAAAATATTTGGGAAGAATTAAACGGATTTGATGAAGAATATAATCCAGGCTTTGGGGAAGATACAGATTTTAGTTTCAGAGTACAGAACTTAGGTTATAAGATAGTTTCTGTAGTAGAAAATCCTATCTTCATGAACCAAATGTATATTAATACATCATACCCGTTATGGCATAAATCTATCTCTAACTATTCATCTGATTTACAAACTTTAATTGCTAAAAATAATCAGATTCTTAAAAGAAAGTTTTCTTAACTTTCTCCAGAATATTACCCCCAGCTTATCATTTAAAATACCAAGGAAGGAAGGATATTCACTATAAGACAGGAGGTCGTATGAAACTGTCTACGTCCCAAAAAAACTTAGTGCATCAATTAAAACAAGGAAACTTTATCACACAAGATAGTAAGGGCAGATTCTATTTAAATGATCGCTTTTCTGTACACCCTACTACAGTAAAGACTCTTATAGAAAACGAGATTATTAAACAAATAACAGTAAAAGCAAACTCTTTGTGTAAACCAGAGAGATGGGTAATTAACGATGGATACATTGGAATTGTGGCTTAAACGCATTATCCTAAATATAGTTATATTTACTATATTTAAATGCACCATTTGGAAAGATAATCCCAATTATCCCTACGAAGTTAATCAAGTTATTTTCCGTACAAAAATGTTTGGCTCTTTGATATTAATATTAATTCTCTATTTTATCATAGATATCGCGTCCCTTATAGCTACTGTAGCTGCCTTTCTCCAGTAAAATATCTTGTTTTAATAATACAGAGAATATGGGTAAAACATTTGGACAAAAGCTTATTAAAAGCTGTGAAGAATTCATTCAGCATGTCAAACAAGGGAAACCAATTAAACAAACCTTTGTTAGACGAATGACAGTGAAAGGTAAAACAGTTTATACCCATGAATCAATTTTCGCGCCCCTAAAAAAGAAATAATATGGAAATTAAGAAAACAAATCGTGGATTTGAAATAATTGAACACCCGTATTATATAGAGACTGATTCAAATCAACCTCAATCCGGTCTACCACAACGATTTATACAACAATCATCCGCAATATCACATGAAGATTCCCTGGATAAGGCAGGTTCATCTTATCTCTGGATCGGACCCTATCATCACTTAAATAGAGAAGAAGTATCACTACTTATTAAACACCTAAGCCATTGGCTGGGAACAGGATCACTAGATTTTAGGAAGAAAATGGCAGTTGATCCTGATGATTATATCTATAATTTAACAGAAGAAAGATTAATGAAAGCAATCTCTGTTGATAAAACAGAAAGACTGCAAATATCTCAAAAGAAAATCATTCATTACCTATCTTCATTAGCTTGCATTTTACATAAACAAAACATATTGTCAGTAGATAATTTAACTGATTTATTACAATTACATACAGATGAAGCAACGAGCCTAAAAGAAAAAACTGATCCAGTAAATGTAGAGCGATTTTGCTTTAAAAGAAATGATGAGGTAATTTATCTTCCAGATAATACAGTTTGTACATTTGGATATTATTCTGCAGATCCAAACTATGCAGTCATATTTGTACCAAATGTTAAAAAAGGAATGCCGGTTGAAATAAAACATCTCGGACCAACTAATAAAACAAAACAGAAAAATCCTAATTGAGATAAATTATGTGCTTAAGTATATCGAAAGATGTAGAAGAAAAAGTAAACGCTATGTTTACAGACACAGATGAAATAGTATGCTATAAATACTATCTTGTAGAAAATTATACACTTGTTAGTCCCTTTATGCGTACAAAATATGTTGAGCCAGGTACTATAAACTCAAAAATTAATTCTAAATTAACTTCGTCCGAAATTTCGTCATGTAGAGTGGAACATGGCATACATGTTTTTATTAATCCTAACACTACAATTAATGACAATTATAAATCTTTCAATGGTCACTATGCAGAAGTAAAAGTACGTTGTAAAAAAGAACATCTAAGAGCGGCTGGATATTGGAATAATACTACATCACAAAGCGCAGTATTCTCCCAAATCTTTATTCCTGATGAAGAATTTTATAAACATATACAAAAAGTAGAATTAAGTAAACTCCCCTTAAAAGAAAATGGAATATATCATACGAATCCCTATCATTATTTTCCAGGCGGTCCTATCACTATAATTAAAATTACCGAAACTTCAGTCAGATTTAAAACACAAAATGATGCAACCTGGGATTGCGGAAAAACATGCTTCTTAGAAAATCTTCTTGTCGTAAAGGATTAACATGAGGTTTACTACTCAACAATACGATAAAGCAATTCAAGCCTTAATTGAAGGCAAAGAACAACTTAATCCCGATGGAAAATGCTGCTCAATTTGCGGAGACAGCGGGCATATGGCTTGGGAATGCGGTCATAACCCATTACTCGCAATGGAAATGTGTTCTGTTATAGCTAAATCATCCAACGAATTACATGAACATTTGCATTACCTCGCAGGACATGATTGGATGTTCGGAGTCCAACATGGTCCAGCAGCAATCGTACCTCCTGATACACAAAAAGAATAAATATGATAGGTGGAATAGTCATACAAATTTGCGGAAATGCTATAGAAGTCTTAGATACTGTTTACCTCGACAGATGTTGGAGACTCTTAGAAAAACCATATGAAGTCAAAGAAGGAGACTCGATTTGGTGGCAAAGTAAAAACGCTTATTTGTCAAGAAAACCAGATTTTTCTGATAAACAAATAGGTAAATGTGTACCCTGTAACCCATTTGGTAAATAATATGAAATTCTTTGCTGTTATTGTATTCATATTGTTTATTATAGGAATATATATATAACGTTTTCACAAGTTACAAGAAAAATATGCAACAACTGTAAAAAAGATATCTATCTTTGGGATAAAGAATGCTTCTTCTGCAAAACTAAAAATTCCAGAGATAACAAATGAAAAAACAGAAAGTAAAAAACCTCCAACGCAAACTATGGTTTGCTGATAAAAAACTAGGAACCTGCTATCAAGTAGAAGCTACACATTTTTCCTGGTATAAACCAATTCTGGAAGACAGAACAGAAGATAATAAACGCTATTTTGTAAAACCACATAATGCAACACACGCAACCGTTTTTAAACTCTATGAAGAGCTCCATACAAAAAGAGAATTAGCCTACCAGTGGCTTATACTTTCCCTCTCTCAAGATGTAGAACATATTGTATCCAGAATTCAAAGAGCTACAAGCGAAATTTAAAAGGTAATACTTATGATCCTTTTTCTTGTTGGATATTTATCTTTAGCACTATTGGTAGACCTAAAAGCTAATAACTACTTTGTTACTTTAATAGGTAAAATGTTCTGGCCTGTTACCCTCATAGGATTAGCTTTTATATTTAAAAAAGAACTAACAAACCCAGTAAGATATTGTATTTTAATTACAATTATGATATCTTCCTTAATTGGTTGGGGAATCTATTGTTTTAATTAATTTTTTACAGAAAGAGAGAAACCATGCATCCTTTAGCTTTACCCTTCGGAAAATCTGGCGCAATGGGAATGAAATCAGGCGACAGAATTATCTATACCATCAATGGTAAACATGGCGTAGCCGATGAATTTCTCCCAGACGGAGAAGCATTTGTAACCTTCGATGATAATACCTATGATACAGTCAAATGGAATCATCTTATTCCAGAACCAAAAGAAGAAAAACCATGAACATCAAAGTTATTCATGTTCCAGCAAATCCCAACTTACCTATTGCTGTAAAAGAACTTTCCGATAACGCAGAAATACAGCATCAACAAATGTACGATCTAGTACAAGGATGGTTGGAAATTGTACCAACCCCAACGCATGAAATTACCATCTGGTGCAATGAAGAAGGCAAACTACAAAACCTCCCCATCAACAAAAGAATAAATGAACTGTGGCGTTCTATTATCAATACTCAAATGAAAGTTCCCTCTTTCCTACAATTAGATGTGATTGTAGGAAATGTATTCATTTCCGGTCCCATCTCTCCAGATGGTGATTTAAGCCCCTTACCAGACAGTGTAATCCAATTACTAACACAATAATAAAATGTCACTAGAAGTAGAAGCAAAATTCCGTATCACCCCACAACAAGCAACCCAAATACAATCTTTCTTGCGCAAAGAAAAAGCCACAAAATTGGGTAATAGATTTGAAACCAATGTCTACTTCGATACTAAAAAATCAGATTTTAAGAAAAAAGGCAAAGCAATACGGTTACGCTCAATTCAAAAAACAGATCTAAAAACAAGATATGCTAGACTCCTTGATGAACATATATTAACAGTTAAAACCAATTCAAAACTAAAGTCTAAATATAAAAGCAAAATCGAACACGAACTTACCGGATTGCCATATGATACTACACTGAATATCCTGAAGGTTCTTAATCTTCAACCTGTCTTGATATTTCAAAAGAAACGAATAAGCTATAAATATAAAAATGCCAAAATAGAAATTGACCAAATCCCAATTATTGGCTATTTCTGCGAAATAGAAACAAATAATGAAAAACTCATAAAAGAAATACTTAAAGATATCAAATGCGAAAACGTTAAACTTATTAAAATCGGCTATCCATCCATTATTAATAAATTCAACCACAAAATCAAACAACTTTCGTTTATTCCACCTTTTTATGATTCATCCACCGAAATGTCATTCCTAAAATCAAAAACACCAGGAATCAAATAATATGGAGATCCACCCAAATGACATTACCAGAATCTATTCTGAGTTTGAAAAATATACTTTCAAACTAGCTACCGTCATCTCTAATCAACAAAAAGAACTAGAACGACTTAAAAACGTTGAACAAGAACTTATTACAACAAAAGAAAAACTCCAACTAACTCAAAAACAACAACAAAATACACAACTGCTCGTTAAATATACCAACTACAAAGAATTAGAATAAAGATAACCTATATCTCCTGAAAATAACCACCATATGCATAAAAATTTAGGTAACGATATACTTGGCTCATCAAAGGACTTATGAAAATCACGATTTTCCGGGATTTTCTCTTGACTTTTTCTGAAAATAGACGATAATTCACCTATCAATCGTATTCGCGATTGACTCGGCGACTGAGTGAGTCGTAGCCGCCCCCGCAAGGGGCGAAAGGAATTCAGATGCAACACACGACTAAAAAATCCGCCATAGCCGCCGCGAAGGCCGACTATCTCGCCGGTAATTTCGGCGACATCTACAACGGCGACCACACCGGCCCCGAGACCAGCCTCATCCGCTATATTCCGACGCGGGACGGCGTCCTGAGACACGAGCGCAACGATAATGGCGGGGTCACTGGCATCAGGACTCCACAGCGGATCATTTTCCGCAAATCCGAAGAGTGTCGCTGATCCTTCGCCCGCCGTCGCGCCCCGCAAGGGCCGAGAAATCGACCCCGACGGCGGGCGGCTTTCGCGCCCGGCAGGCCGTGCGTTTACCCGACCGTTAAGCGGACTTGCCTTATATAAAAATGAAAAAGCATACTTTTACTTTGATAGAAATACTTATGCCCAACCTGTAGCCAAATATCTTCTATATAAACTCTCTAAAAAACAACTTAAAGATAAAGAAAAACAACATGAAATGTTCTTGCGGTATGTAGGAAATAACTCAGACTATAAGCAAGGCAAATTGTCAAAGAAATTAAAAAGATACACAGACCCACTCTTTCCAACACAAATGTGGGGAAAATTACTCAATACACCTCCAAAATTAATCAATAAACGTATTAAAAGAAAAAAGAAAATCGCCCGCAAAAAATACCTAAAAGGTCTACTCTATGGAACTATTACCATCATTACCCTATACACCGTACTATATGTAATAAACATCTTATGAACTGCGAACTAACTACAAACAAAAACGATTACAATGTAATCACATCTATTGACCTCCCAATACCTCCAGCAATAGGAAGCACCATACGTATCATAAATCATGAATATGATAGCCTCTATCTAGTCAAAATGACAGAAATCGTCCATAGAACTATCTATCATTCAGAAACCAACATCAAACTAGGATATGATACACAAGCTGTCATAGAAGTTATACTTATTAAAAAAGATCCCAATGAATAATGTAAACCACACGCAAAAGGTAATCAACTTTAAATAAATATGTGCCACAGAATAAATAACAAAAATCAATTTAAGAAAATACAAATTGATAACCAATTTGTTAAAGTAGACCAATGCATGGTTAAACTAATTAAAGACCTAAATAAAAATGGAATAAAAACCTACTCATGCTGCTGCGGACATTATAGAAAAAATATACCACACATAGGCTATTTCTCCACTAATAAAAATATCTGGAATATAACAAAATTTATAAGAAAACATAAACCCCACTGGAATAAATACTATAACGTTATTATAACATTTGATAAAAAAGCAAATAAACATGCAGTTTATATGTATCAAAACTTACCCACCTCTTTACAAAAAACATTTGTAAAATAATATGAAATCATCAAAATCCAATTTCGTAATCCCAACACCCAAACAACGAGTACGAAAAGGTATTAAACTCCTTAATGCTCTTTGCCCTAATTGGATAAGCAAAATAAACCTGTCTAAACTGAATCTAACTTCATTTAATAACTGCCCGTTAGGACAAATCTTTAATGGATGGAATAATGGCATAAAACAACTAAATCTTGACTCATATGTAGAAGTAAAATGTAAACAACAATACGATCTAGAACCAATACATAAACCAGCACTATACGGATTCGATATGTTCTCGTTATCCCTATGGCTCCCAAAAGATAACTACAGAGAATTAGAAAATGAATGGATTAAAGCAATTCAAACAAAACTCAAACAAAGAAAAACTACATAATATGACTAATACAAAACAAATACTAGCCTCAATTCTATACCAATTACAAGCTGTCAAAAAAGGCAACTTTACACTCAAATCAGGCGCTGTATCTGATATCTATGTAGATATCCGTCTCGCTGCACTATCTCCATCCAGCCTAACACTTATTACAGAATGTATTATATGCTTAATAATAGATTTTATGAAATCAAATGAACTGTGCATAGGATGCGATGAAGGACCAGGACCATCTACTATTCTCGGAGCTATTATATCTAAATATAACGTAAATGGCTTTGTTATACGAAAACAAATAAAAGAACACGGAACACAAAAACCATTTGAAGGCACTTTTACGAAAGATATTGTCTTTATCGAAGATGTAGCTACCACAGGACAAAGTACTATTAATGCAATTGAAAAAATGCCTAATAAACCTAAATGCGTTGTTGTAGTTGTAGATAGAGAAGCAGAAACTAAAGAAGCACTAAATAAAATAGGCGTAGAACTACACTCTATCTTTACACTTAATGAATTAAGAAATTTTAATGTTATTAAATAATATGCATTTTTTAACTAATTATATATGTATTTTTAAAGTGTATTTTTAAATTGGTATCGATGGGCGCGCCATTTACGAGAAATCTCCTGAGCCAAAACTTTTTAGTATTTTTATTTTTGGCAAAAAGATCTTTATGAAAAATTTATTCCATAATCTCCAGCAACCATAAAGATCATAAAAATTCTCATTTTGGATCTATAAAACAAAATTATAAATAGCCACAAACGAATTATTTTAATATTTTAAAGCACTTTTTATCTCCGGTTGAGTCAAAAGACATATTAAACCTTATAACTGTTTATTTTTATTAAAATAAGCGGTTGCACCCATTATTCAAAAATAGGAATTTTTATCGTATGAGATATTTTATCTATTTTAAAGAGTAATAATGATTACGACTTCATGTGAAATGGTTTAAGTTAAGGATATAACAGGAGAAGGAAATAGAATTTAAGGCACTGTACGTGGTAGTTAACATGCTATGCATGTTAAAGTTATAGTGGCTGTGAATCCTCTCCGGTCAACATTTTAACTTTTTTAAGAAAGATGCAAGATTCGTTTTAGATAAGATAGGTAAGGAACATGTCTAAAGTGGTGATATTTGGAAGTCGTGGTATGATGGACTTTCAGATATTATGTGAAGCAGTAAAAGAGAGTGGATTTGACATTTCTGAGGTTGTTTCAGGTTGTTGTAAGGATAGTCCAGATGAATTAGGTGAGAAATGGGGGTTTGAGAATGGAATACCGATAAAATATTTTCCAGCTAAATGGGAAGATCTTGAAGCACCGAATGCAGTAATCCGTGTTAGGAAGAACGGTAGAAGATATAATGTTCGTGCTGGACATGACAGGAATAAATTGATGGCACTGTATGGGGATAAGGGCATTGGTTTATGGGATGGTACAAGTTCTGGCACTGAAGATATGATAAAAGCATTAAGGGGTTTAAATAAGGAGGTATACGTTAAAAGGGTAAGATTGTAGCACCGAATTAGATTATGGGCAAAAATTTAGGAATTGGGCAGGGCACGTTTAAAAGTAACTAGGAGACTTGTATGGTTCGTGTTATTTCTTCAAAAGAATCGGGACAAGATGCTGAAGGAACAGCATCTAAAGAACATATTTCATATAATCATTGGCGTACAGAGGCTGAGAAGCCTTTTAAAGATCGTAAGAAGGTTGTTGGTAAGCGTGGAGAGACTATAGTTCGTCGTTATCATTTTCGCTCTGACCAAATTGCGCAATTGAAGGCAGATGCTGCAGCTACAGGAGGTATTATAAACCCTCTAAAGAACCGTATTGGGGCATATTGGGCATCTGTAGAGGCATTAATTCTCCTGGGAATTAATGATTGGCATTCTCTTAAGAAGATTGTAGACAAGATGCAGGAAGTAATGTCTGCAATGCCAAAGAAGCGAAAAGTTAGTGGTAAGATAGCTGATACTGATGCTTGGTCGGATTTTATTTCTAAGCCCAGTCGTGATGGTTCTTCATCTGTAGCAGCTTATTTACGCAAGATTGAACAGAATTTTCGTGTTCTCCAGCGTTTACCGCGTCCTAACAAAGAAGAATGCAATCCTTATGGGATTAAGTTAGCGCAGTTTGGTATGTGCATTGATATTGAATATCGCGTTGTTGAAGGCTGTGGAGATCCTTTGCCCTATTTTCGTTTAAATACGACTTGGACCCCTGATGATACTGGTTTACTTGTAAAGCCATTGTACATCAATCCTAATAGTCGCCGTCGTCGTAAGGGGAAGCAGGCGGTAAATAAGGTTGAAACTGACGCAAACAAAGTTACTGATGATACAGAGGTTACGGACGGAATGAATTTGGCTCAAGATACTGAGGATATGTCAGAAAACCGTATAGATTCTTCTGACGCATCTGAAACAACTGAGGTAAAGTCGGAAGAAATTGCTACACAGGAGATTGCCGAGCAAATTTCTGACTACACAGATGTTGAGGATGATGCTGATGCGTCCAAGATGTTTATAGGGGATGCGTTGAACGATTTTGATAAGCAGCAAGAAGAGTTTGATTCGGAGTAATTTTTATATCCCTATGGGATATAATTTTGACTCCTGAGATTAGTTAGTCAACAGGACGGTTACTTGTAGAAGGTACAACTTTCTATGAGTAACCGTTTTTTATTTTGGAGAAGACTAGATGTCAGAGGTATTTAAGTTGAATGAAGTTAGGTCAGAGCCGATTCTTCGTTTATCTACTGGTATAGACGAATTGGATTGGTTATTTGGTAGGAAGCAGAATTGGGGTATAGCTAAGGGGAAGATGACTGTTATTGGTGGTGAGAACGGTTCTGGTAAAACTCGTTTATTGACCAAATTAATGAGAAACTGGGATCAGATGGGATTGCGTTGTATGATGTATCAGGGTGAGGTTACAGCCTCTCAGTTTGCTTCGGAAAAAATGCCTGGATATAAGGCTAGGGACATATACTTATGTTCTAATATGAGTATATTTAAACAGATTGACATTATACGTGAATATAAGCCTGATATTGTAATCACGGATAGTGTACAACAGATTGAGCAATGGAATTATGGTAGGGGAGCTAAAGAAATTGTTCGTTCTTTGCGAGCCGTTATTGAATCAATAGGAACGCATGTATTCTTTATTTCTCATCTTACGGCTACTGGTACATTAAAGGGTGGCACTGATTTAGCGCATGAAGTAGATGTAAGATGTTTTTTTGGGAGATATGCTTTAGAGACAGCTCCTGATTTAGTTTATATGCGAGTAGATAAGAATAGATATGGTCAAGTTGGCAATGAAGCTATTTTTTGTCACTTTGATCATGATATTGAGTGTCAGAGTACAAATAGATTAAGGGATAGAAATTGGGTTAATGACCATCCACAGGCTGAGATAATAAAGAAGAAGAGGTGGTGGATTTTTTGATTCTATGAATCAAATTCTTTTTGTAAGGGATATATTCCTTTAATTTTGGAGAAAAAAATGTATTGGATCTTTAACTTTTTAAAGAAGAAAAATAAAGTTGATGTTGTTCAACAAGAATTAGAGCAGGAGGCTAGTAGGATATTGAGATCTCATTCTACTGATGCATTTCGTTTATTGAATGAGATAAAGGCATGTTATAATGAGTGTTATACTTTAGCTTATGATAGAGAGAATGAGGATATTGGGGATGATGAGGGGTTAAAGAACGTTTATTTCTCCTGTTTGTTTTCTTCTGAATTTTCTGTTAGGTGTTCTGTTCCATTGCAGAATTTATTTAAGAAGGTTAATAGAGATTATGAAAGAGAGAAAGGTAGAATAGAATGCATGACGAAATAGGCACATTTTTTATTGTTTTACGTCCGCAGATATTTTACACACTAGAAAATATTTTGCTTCAAGTTACTATTTCTGATTTGATTACGAATATTCAGGGAGGTTTGAAGCTGGAAGATATTCTTGCTGTTTACCCTTTTAATAGGTTAGATGATTCTCGTCAGTATGCGCAGGGTGCGATTGATGCATTGGAGGAAGAATATAAGGGAGATAATAAGCGATACATATTAGTATCATCTGTTGATAATGAATTACATACAGATGAGGGTAATATATGGGATATGATTATTTTATTGAGGGAATATTTTCTTTCTGTAGTAAAGAGTGATGAGCATGGTATAATAAATGATTTTACGCAGTTTTTTAATTTATCAAATAAAGGGGATAAGTTGAATATTGCGGGAAGGTTATTGATTTGTTTGGGTGGAGAAGAAGTTTCTCCAGAGGAAGAGGGATTAAAAATAGGATAGATGGAAGCACAGCGGTGTGGTGACATACCTACAGTTTCTGAAAGGCTTGGTTAGATAATAGCAGTACTATGAGCTTGCTAGCCCGCAAGGGTTAATATGACAGGCTCGCCCCCTGGGAGATTGGAGACTCAGGAATTGACTTGAGGCTGTGTATCTTTTTTCTTTTTAAAAATTAAAGAAGGAAAAAGAGAAAATTCGATTGTATGTGAGTAAGAGGTTGAGTAAGGTAAACAAAATGTTAGAAGTAAGGAACAACATAGTTTGCAAGACAGCTGCGACAAATAGAATGTTTGCAGTTATTTTTGCGTGGAATAAAACTATGGGGTTCCTTCCTTTAAGCTGATAAGAATCAGCAAAACCTAAAAAAGGAAGTAAACCCCGAAGCCAAAAGGTTATCGGGGTTTTTTATTTTCCAGGGTAGCTCAACGGTAGAGCGTTCGGCTGTTAACCGAATGGTTACAGGTTCGAATCCTGTCCCTGGAGCTGGGGAATATGTGGATGTAGCTCAGTTGGTAGAGCGCCTGCCTGAAGAGCAGGGCGTCGTAGGTTCAAGTCCTATCATCCACACTTATGCAGGTATTGGAAGAAGATTTTCGTGATAGATGTAAAGTTCTTCCAATAAAAGGTGTTTTTTATTGTTTAGGTATTAAGGTAGTTCGTTTAGGTAATAATAAGTGGCAGTCTGGTGATTGTAGGGGTAATTGGAAACAGGTTTATCAGGCTGTTATGTTGAAAATAAACGCTGTTCTTTGACAATTGAATATCATTTATTCCAGGATAGTCATCAGGGTGATGGCGTTCGGCTGTTAACCGAAAATAAGGCTGGTTCGATCCCAGCTCCTGGAGCTGACCTAATATAAATGGGCGTGAGCTGATTTCGGGTTCGACTCCCGTTCGGTCCATTTGATGAGATATAATGTGGGCTGACCCAAGGTGACGGGTTAAAGCGATGGTGAAGCACCGACAGGTGTAGTAGGGTTCGAATCCCACTGCGTCCACTGAAGAACGCCTAAAATATATTGTAAAAGCCTCCGAAGCTTTAGCGGATGAGCAACTGGCTCTTAACCAGTGGAAGCCGGATCGTTACCGGACGGGGGCATAACTGACATGTGCTATAAAACCTTATATCTATAGATATAGAGGTAAAGCATATGTTTGAATCTCATGTTAAAGGAGAATTAGCTCAATTGGAATTCCAAAAACGAGCATTAGAAAAAGGAATTATAGTTAGTCGTCCAACAACAGAAAGCCGGTACGACTATATTATAGATGATAAGGGAGAACTATTACGGGCCCAGATAAAATATGCTGGTTCTACAACATCTAATAGTAATGGATCAGTTTTAGTTAGATTAGAAAAAGAATGTCGAAGTAATGGGAAACGTAGGTGTTATTCTTCTGATGAAGTAGATGTATTATTTGTTTTTATACCGCAAATAAATAAAATATGTCGTTTTGATACAATATTTTTTGTTGATAAATCTACATTAACTATTAGAATCGAAACGGCTAAAAATAGACAAACAAAGAATGTTTATTTAGCTCAAGATTTTATATGGTAATATTGTGCCGGAGTAGCTCAGCTGGTAGAGCGCCGTATTTGTAATGCGGATGTCGTGGGTTCGATCCCCTCCTTCGGCTTTTAAAAATATGTTAGAAGATAAGACACTTAAAAATTTGCAAAATACATATGAAGAGCGTCAATGTCGTGTAGGTTCTGCTCCTGACTGGGAGTATGGTATAGTTGAGAAAGTTTATCAGGCAAGAAATAGAATTGATGGACTTTATAAATGTAAAGTAATAATGGATAATAATGTTATAAAGTACATAGACATTAATGAGATTCATATTTTTTGAGGAATAAAAATGGTTAATCAATTGCCAATTAAGGTTCAGAAGTTGATTATTGGTTCAAGTGATTTGATGACTATAGCCTATGGTAATAAGGTTTATTTTTATTTATCTAAGGAAAACAAACAGACAAGAACAAAGATTGAAGCGATAATGAAGACTCATGTACCTGATCGGGAGTATGAGATTAAAGTAGTTGGTAAGATTGTTGCAAGTCCTGCAACATAGCATATAGGTTGTTCGTATAGTGGCATTACCTTCGTCTCCAAAACGAAAGACAGGGGTTCGATTCCTCTACAACCTGTTTCCTCCAGTATAGAACGGTAGCTCAATTGGCAGAGCAGTTCCCCGATTAGGAACTTGTTGTAGGTTCAACTCCTATCCGTTCTACTTGAAAGGTAAGTCTTATGAAAAAGATTGCTGGACCCCATACATCGTATGAGGCGAGACGATTAGATACTCCATCTGACCCAGAAAATTCTGGATGGCAATTGGTTGTTTTTGAGGCTGATTATAACAAAGAAGGGGGTAGAGAAGTATCTTATGATGCTTGTTTAGAAGCTGCTGTATTGGCAACTGATGGGAAGATGACAAATGTAGTTATTGTGAAGGTAGAGGTTGAGTACTGTAAACCTTCAAAACAGGAAATTAGGGATTTGATAAAGAAACATAATGCAGACCCTTTTACTAATCCTGTTAACATGGCAGAGTGAGTATTGGTTTCTCGGATACGTTTCATAAGCGTGTTTATGTCGGTTCGATTCCGACCTCTGCTACTTTATTTGGAGAAAAAATATGCCTTGTAGTGGTCCATCAATTCCATACGATCAGGCTAAAGAAGCTTATGAGGATGTTTATAAGTATATGAAGGAAAAATATAAGCTTTTTAGTTCTGATGAGGTTTTAGATAAAATTTCTCCTGCTGGATTCAGGAAGAATTGTTTAGAACAACGAAATAAGGCTGAGGAAAAGTTGAGAGAGGCTGTTTTAGATTTGTTTACTTGTGATGCGTTTGAGTCATGGTAATTTTTTAGAAAGGAGATTAATCATGCGTTATAAACGTGTTAGCGTTGATGAAGATGATAAACGCTAGATCCCGAAACCTTTAGTGGATGAGGCTCAGACTTTTAATCTGATTAAGTCGGATCGTTACCGAACGGGATCATTTTTTAAGGGTTCGTAACTCAATTGGTAGAGTAACAGCCTTTTAAGCTGTGAGTTGCGGGTTCGAGTCCCGCCGGACCCATTATGAAAATTACTATTACAGCGAGAGAGATTTTGAACAAAGGTTCTTGGGACAAATTCTGTCATAAGTTTGGAATTAATGAATGGGCAATGAATGAAGGTCGTATGGATCCATCTGAAGAGTTTACAATGACTCTTGAGGATGCTAGAGAGATAGGATTAATCAATGATTTATCTGGACCATCCAATTTTCGCAGCAATTAATTCCAGTAACGCAATAGCCTCTTCTCCAGAAGGACCATTTATTTCTAACGATAAGGAATCGTTAGAGGGTGAGTTAGAATCGTGGAAATATGATGGTTGTACAGTTGAAGAGATTGTAATTACAAGGAAAAAAGATGCCAGCCATTCCATTGCGATTGATTAAGGCTGAAGACATCAGTTGCCTTAGTTTAATTTCTAAGGCGTATCCTTATACGAGTGGGCTGATTATTGCCCTCAGTAATGAAAAAGGAGAGTGTGTTAGATATTGGGATGGGGATATGTTTATGCTCTTTGGAAGTGAAACAAGAGCAGAGGATCCAAAAACATTAAGTTCAAAGATGATACCTTTTCAGCTTAAGAAAGCAAAAGAGTACGCATCACAGATTATTGTTGATGAGAAAATAGTGGATTTAGCTTTTTGGCTTCATCCTGAGTTTGATTATCAGGCGATAGATAAATATAAGAATTTAAGATATCTATTCCCTGGTTGTCCGAGACAGTAAATATGGGCCTGTAGTGTAATTGGGAACACACTTGGTTTGCAACCAGGGATTGAGGATTCAAATTCCTCCAGTGTCCACTTTTGAGAGGATATAATGGCTGTCATAGATCCAAATATTTCTCCTATAGATTTAAAAATCATGCAAAATCTTCATAAGGTTGTTCGTTTGCGAGAAGAGTGCCTGAAAGAGCAAACGAATCATTATGGAAACAAAGAGAAAATGTTAGAGTATCATAATGTATGTGAACAATTGACATCGGAGCATGTAAAGTTATATACTTCTTTGTCTCCGTTGGGCAAGGATCAGTATGATTTATGGAAGGCATATGAATTACCTTTGCCTGAATTGAATAGGAAAGGTGTTCAGCGTCCTAAGTCAGTATATCAGCGGTTACATGAGACATTGTTGTCTGGTATACCGTTTGAGTGAAAGTGAGCGCTAGTAGCTCAGAGTATTTCGCGCCCGTAGCTTAGCCTGGTAAAGCACTATCCTGATAAGATAGGGATCACAGGTTCAAATCCTGTTGGGCGCATTAAAGGATAAAAGTGAATAGACTTCTGCTATGTAATAGTTGAGTTCTATTATAAATACTAAAGCAAAAGGCGATGTTTCGACGGCGGTTATTTTTGCTGCCTTAGTAAAAAACGGTTTTACGGTCTTAACTCCTTGGGGAGATAAGAATCGTTATGATTTAGTTGTAGATGATAACGGAAAATTTATTCGCATTCAGTGTAAAACTGGATGCTTAAATAATAAATGCATAAATTTTAGAACTTATTCATTGACAACGAAAAACGGCAAATCAGTAAAATCAAATTATACAGCGGAAGAAATTGATCTATTTATGGTTTATTGTCCAGAGATAGACAAAATCTATGTGATAAATCAATTTGAAGTACCAAATAATATTTGTATTCTACGGGTGTCATCGCCGAAGAATAACCAAAAGACGAATATCAAGATGGCATGTGACTTTGAATTTAATGGGCTTCTGTGTATATGACTAAAAATAAAAAATATGAGTGGTGAATTTTAAGTAATTCGGGGCTATAGCTCAATTGGGAGAGCAGCACCTTTGCAAGGTGAAGATTGCAGGTTCGATTCCTGTTAGCTCCATTCTTCTCCAGAAGTTACTATCCTTCCATAAGACAGTTTAATCTTATAGAACAATAAGGAAAATATATGCATAAGTTTATGATTCATTTTCAGAGCGCGGCTTATTCAAATGAATTATATGATGTTTTTGGAAGAAACATATATTCGCTTGAGAAAGCAATTAAAACAGCGGAAGATATGTATGGGAGTAAGGGTTGGGAAGTATATAACGGAATTGAAAGCGAAAACAGGTTTAGGTAATGAACAATAAAACGATGATAATTTCAGATCAACAACTAATTGATAAGTTGGCAAATAAACATCAGGTTAACTTGCTAGGTGCGAATATTATTTGTACAGATGAGAAACCAATTGGAAATGGTATTTTTGGTTGTGCAAGATGCGAACTAATTAATTATTTCCAATTTCAAGAAGAAAGTGGAGATAATGCATCACCCTAATATTTTCGCAGCACTTTTTCAAGAGATAATTACACAATTATCTAAGGAAGAACAGAATACACTATATAACTTGTGTAATTCAAATAATGTGACAGAAACCGAGTTGAACGTATTGCGAGGAAAGATTCAGGTTTTAGCCAATGGAACAACACTCACAATACAAGCAAGAAACTTTTTGTCTTTTTTATTGAATGGACTTCCTAAGACTCCTGAGAAGAAGTTGAGCATAGATATTGACATAAACCAACGTCCAATATAAGGTTGGTATTAAAATGGAAGAAGCAGAGGTTCTGAGTTAAGGTTGATATTGTTAGTACTCCTGATGATAAACCTCATTTGCAAGTTTCTTTGTGTACAGAGGGATATCCTTATCTTGTACTGATAGAGTCTGATTCTATACTGTTGGATTTAATACAAAACGCCAAGATTATTATGTAGACGTTAAGGGATCGTAGCTCAACTGGATTAACGCGAGCGTAGCTCAAAGGCGGAGCAAGGAACTCATAATTCCGGGGTTGTAGGTTCGAATCCTACCGTTCGCATTAGAAACGACGATATTTAAATTCTTTATTATCTTCAACTTCAGCATGACAATTTAAACAATGGTAGCATTCCCCCGCGTAGGCTGGGGGAGGTAAGAGTTCAAATCTCTTAATGTTTTTGTGGTTATATGTCCCTGTAGGCTAACGGATAAACCCACTGCCTTCTAAGCAGTTTTTGCAGGTTCGAATCCTGCCAGGGACACTTGAATAATTTTTCCCTCCTATAAGAAATTCATCTTTAAATTCAAAAATTCTCTTAAAAACTCTTGATTTCTATAAATATTGTGTTTTTAAGGGTTTAAGATACTAATCTTGTAGCTATAAAGATAGAAATGCGAAGATAGAAGATTAGAATTGTTGATTATCTCCAGAATTAAGATATCATTCTGTAGTAACTTCGTTGAAGCCAATCATATTCATTCGAATGTTCGAATGAGATTAGGCTAAAAGGTATCCATACAATCAAAGGAAACTGTTATGGATCGCAAAGGTACTGCAGTTCTCAATGTTGATGCTGTTGTCGCGGAATTCGCAAATCGTTCAAAGCGTTTGCGAGAAATCGTGAAGCAGCAAGGTCTTTTGGCGAAGCAGCGGGCTCAAATCGAACAGCAGCAAAATCAGTTGTCGAATGAAGTTCAACGGCTGATGGGTACGGCTGAAGAGAATTCGACTATTGCTCCGCGTCGTCGCGGTCGTAAGCCTGGTCGCAAGCCCAAGGCTGAAAAGACTGCAAAGAACGCTCGTAAGGCGAATGGTAACGGTGAAAAGACCGTTGCAAAGCGGAATGGTCGCGGTCGTAAGCCTTCCGGTGAAAGTCTTCGCGACGTTCTGTTGACGGTTCTCCCGTCTGCCTCTGAAGACCCAATTTCGAAGGATGAGATTGTTACTCGTCTGACGAAGAAGGGTTACAAGTCTACGGCGAAGGATCCGAAGGTGGTTATTGGTCAGGCGCTCGGCAAGCATCGGGATTTCTCGGTTGTTGAACGCGGCAAGTGGCGTTTGAGTGCCACTGGAGTCAAGAATCGGGATAAGATGGTTGCTCCTGCTACCACGGCTCCGGTTGCTGGCCCGACCCCTGCTCCTGTCGAGGCAGCTGCTGAAACTGCCTCTGCGGAAACGGCTGCAGCGGCTGCTGAGTAAGCAGTAAAGTTTAGATGTAGAAATAATAAGTACAGCTATCTTCAATTGTGAGATAGCTGTACTTATATTCTTACGCTTGCGTAGCCTAACGGATAAGGCATCACTTTCCTAAAGTGAGATATGGAGGTTCGAATCCTCCCGTGAGCATAATTTTACGATATTAGATTATTAACGGAGATATTTATGTCATATATTTATTCTGGTCCAGAACAAGAAGAAGATGATGAAGACTTTGAAGAAGACGAAGATGATTTTGATTGGGATGAGGATGACGACGATTGGGAAGATGACGAAGATGATGACGAATTTGATGATGAGTAAGTAAAAACGCACCCCTAGCTCAATTGGTAGAGCAGCGGGCTTATACCCCGCCCCCGGAAACGGGAGTTCCCAGATTAGGAAACGGTTGTAGGTTCGAGTCCTACGGGGTGTATTAAAAGGGATAAATATCTAATTTAAAAAGGAGATGTTTATGTCGGAATATTATTTTGCAGTTTTGCCACAGTTCCCTGGAACCCCAATTAAAGGTGGGAAAAGGGCTGCGAAGCAGCGTGATAAGATTGCGAAAAATATTGATCCCAAGGGGGATATACATATTATTTTGATTCTGCTGAAAAACGTTGGCGTGGTTGGGGTTATTGTCTAAATCTTGGACATCCATTTGATAGAGCAACTGCTAAGGCTATTGAAGAAGCGTGGGAAGCTGCGGGTATATAATAATGAATAAAAAGGTAGTCTTGACAATTATTTGTAGTTTGGTAGGTATAGGACTACTTTTATTTCTAATATACATTTTATTTGGGCAAAGTATATTGGGAATTGCTGCTTGTATCCTTGTAGGAATGTTTTTAGCGTTTGTATTGTATGTTTTGGCTAGTGGCATGGGTGAATAACTTTTGGGGATATAGATTAACGGGAAATCGTCTCAATGGCATTGAGAAAAGTAAGGGTTCGACTCCCTTTATCTCCACTGAAAGAATATGTAGTAAGAATATATGCCTGCAAATATAGATTTTGCATTAATAGAACGTTCACTTACACTATTTTCCACTGGACAATTTGATTCCCGTCAGGATGCATTAAAGGCTGCAATTGAAGAAAGAAAAAAAGAACAGCGTAAAAAGCAAGATAAAGAAATAGAAAAAAGACAGCAAGAAATTGATGATTGGGCTTAACACATCTAGAAGACTCTCCGGTACTTAGAATTATTAACATAGCCTTTGAATAAGAGGCTATGTTATGAATAAAAAAGAAACAAAGACATTAGTACTCCCGTCTGGTTTATCATTAGATGAAAAAAGAGTGCTTTAAAGCTTCTTAGTTCACTTCCCATGCGTTTCATAGATGATAAACGTTTACACACCAGTTTAGCGCACATAACACTATTTAAAGAGAAATTGGATTTAAGTGATGCTGAGTTAGCTTGGCATAAGATGTTGGTTGTAGAAAATTCATATGATTCTGCGCCCAGAGTTTTACGCAAATCTGAAGAACAAATTTTATTCTTGCAATTCAATTATGCGCGTTATGTTTGTTCAACAATTCAAACAAAAGCTCAAAAGAAAAAGCTTACTTTAAAAGAAGTTAGACACATAATTTTATGGAGTCAAATTGTAGATAAGCTTAAAAGTAATATTGTGGTAGCTAATTTAGGTTTGATTTATAAGATGTTGAAATATACTGGATATTCTAATAGTCCAGACTTTGATAATTTAGTGACAGAAGGACAAATGTGTTTACTACGGTGCTTAGACACATTTGATGTTTCAAAGGGATTTAAATTCTCCACATATGTTTGTGGTTCATTACATAAGAGCTATAGGAGATATTCTCAAAGATTAAAATTCAGGCAAATAAAAGAAATATCTTATGATGGAGCTCTAGATATATTTGAGGATCACAGAGCTTTTTCTGTGAAAGCTGATGAAAGATTAGAAAACGATGATATGTTTAAATATGTAAGGAAAGTTTTAAAAGATAATGATGCTGATTTGACTCCGGTAGAAAAGACCGTAGTGAAGCACCGTTATGGATTTTCACAGGATCCTAAAACTTTAGATGAAGTGGGTGATATAATTGGAGTAACTAAAGAAAGAGTGCGTCAAATACAGATTAAAGCACTTGGTAAATTAAAGAAGGCTATGGTGGCAACTGTTGAAGTGTGAAGATTTTACAGATACAGTTGTTTTGAATGTTGAAGACAAATAAATCTGTTGAAAAGATACAGGCACAAGCTCCTATTTCATTAAAAGAAGTCTTAAAATCTATAGCTTTTTCTAATATAGAACGTTATAAAACAGGGATCATATCACTATTCTTCTGTCACGTTTCTGCTAATTGTAATTTGCCTGAACTAAAAAAGTACAGGAATCCAATTCGTATAACCATTGACAGCAAATCAAAAACAATTAAAATATGGAGATTAATGTATAATGCCAGAAAACCAGATATAACAATAACTAATGCTTTAACAGGTTCATAAGATAAAATGGAGTAATATATGTTACCAAAGTATGCTTTGATACTTATCCCGCTTAATAACGATTATTCAGATTTGTCCGGTAGAATTTACAAAGAAAATAATCTAATAGAAGCAAAAGAATACAAGAACAATGCTGATATTAGATATGGACTTTATGGCACACTCTGGGGAAAAACCACAACCAATAAATGGTTAAATCTTGATAAAAACGCTACTTATGCAGTAGTAAGAATAGTATTAAATAATGATATTGTTTATTTGGATGAGCTTGAAAACCTGATTAAATTCAAATCAGGTATGGTTGTTAAGATTAGTGATCTTAATAATTGTGCTAAGTACATATCAGAAAATTGTCCTCCAGCAATCAAGGAATCTTTGGCTGGTTTGCATGTCCAATCAGAAACAGAAGACCTTGTTGTTAAAGGATTTCTTTCTTCTGCTATTTCTAAGCACGATAAGTCACACGCAGTTAATTTTGGAGACATGGGAGTAGCTGAAACACTGTGTGATGTGGCACACGCTATTTCACTGGGTAAAAATGGTAAAGCTATTTCCCAGGGAATGGAAAGTTGTTCTTTTGCAGCTGGTAATAATGCTGAAATTATCAGTGGAAAAGAAGGTGTGTCCGTGGGAATAGGTATTAAAAGCATTGGTAAAGCTGGTGATAATGGTATGCTAATTTTAGCATATAATGATGGATACAGAAAAAGAGTGAAAGTCGGATATGTTGGGGAGAATATTGAATCTAATGTCATGTATAATGTTAATCCACAAGGAGAATTTGAGAAAGTTTAGATTCTCCTGATTACATGACAAATTTGAATTTCAGTTGAAAGGAAATTTGTCATGAATAAGTCTGGTGGTTTAAAGGTATTTATTTCGTTAGCACTATTAGCAAGTGTAATAACTACCATTGTTTTCACTATTACTTCTGGTATTCCAGGATTTGTTGCTGGAATAATCACATCTGCCTTTTTTATCTTTGGGGCATCTGGAATCTTTTTTGGAAGAGGATTAACTGGTGGATTAGGTGGTATTTTCGTTTGGTTTATAGGCGTAGTTATCTTATTGGTAACTATGTTTTTATGTGAAATGTATATCATTGATGGGGGGAGTAAGAAAGGTAAGGTTTACGGACCTGGCGGTGATTATTTTGCAGATAAAGTAATAGATACGTTAGGTATGGGAATGGATTGGATGTTTTCTTTTCTTTCAAAACCTAATGAAATTCCAAAATATACACCTTTGCTAGTGTTTGTATTCATCTTTATTTTTGTCATTATTGGAAAATTAAAGAATCGTAATTCTTAATTCTCCAGCTAAAACAGAATTTTCTGCAAGTAGAAAAGTAGTTTTCAACTAAAGACGGTCCTTTTATAGGGCTGTCTTTTTTTATTATCCAGTTGTAAAGCATACAGCAAAAATAAATATCGCTTTTATTATAAGGAGATATAAAGCATGTCTAGTCTCGTTTTGAATTTGCCGGTTGTTGATGAAAAAGTTAATGGAGTAGTTTTATATGATGGTCCATCCCTTTTTGATGGAAAACGTATTGTAGTTATTGCAACTGGATTAGATCCGAATAAGTCTAAGAATGAAAAGACTGGGAAAATGGTCCAAACCTGGATTATGGTAGCTGGTACTCCTCCAGTTGAAGCTTTAGACAAAGGTAAAGATAGTTCGGTTTGTGGTAGTTGTAAACATCGTCATTTTCGTTCTTGCTATGTAAATCTTGGTATTGGCGGTCCTTATCAAGTTTATGAAGCATGGAAAAACAATAAATATCCTACTTTGGATATGAGTGATCCGCTTGCAATGCTGGTTTTTAAAGATAAGCATGTGCGGTTGGGATCGTATGGAGATCCAGCGTGTGTCCCTATTGATATTTGGAACACTATTACGCACTGGTGTGCTGGACATACTGGTTACACTCATGCATGGAAACGTATTAGTACAGAATATCGTAAGTTTTGCATGGCATCATGCGATACTTTAGATGAAGTAAATCAAGCAAAGGCAAGGGGTTGGAAACCGTTTTATGTTCGGCAACCTGAAGACCCTATTCCTGATAAGTTTTTTACTTGTCCTGCCTCAAAGGAAGATGGATATCGTTTAAGTTGTCAGGAATGTATGGTATGTTCTGGTGGTAATTATAAGGTAGGTAAGGGAGTTCCTACGATTGTTGTTCATGGTCCATCTTGGAAGCGAAGTTTCTTCCTCCGGGGAATGAAACTTATGCGGAATAAGAAAAAATACGTTGGACAATTTAACTAAGGATGAAACTATGAGAAAAGATGATGTTTATAATCGTTGTAGAGTAATTGAATTAGAACATATTTTACGTCTTGCTTTCAATGCGAATAATCTTACTGAAGATATCCGTAAGAAAATGGATATAGTGTTGAATAACGTTAAATTGTTTGAATCATCTGAGCAATTATATTGGAGTGGAGAGATTTATTATCCTACTGGAAAAAATGGCAATCGTCTAAGTGATGGTTTAATGGGTAGGGAGTTTGCTTCAGAGAAAAATTCAGCAAATAGAGTTTGGTTATATCGTGATGGTACGGTTGCGCCTGTTTGAGAATATTCTCCAGGCAAATAGAAAATTTGATTAGAAATGTTGTTCTTGAATCTTTTTGCTGGCTCTACCACTCAGGTTCAGCAAGTTCAAGAACTCATTCCCCATTTTTGACCCCAGGTTATCCCCGCCTGGGGTTTTTTATTTTACGAGAAAATATGAAAAACACAGAAGCACACAAAAGAGCTATTCGTGCAGCAGGAAAAGCACTGTTTGATAATTTGCTACAACTAAGAAAGGAGTATGATTCAGAAACTCCTGGATGGTTAACTGGTGCTAATATTCTTGTTGATTTGCTGGTGAATAAAGAAGCTTGGGCAAATAGCAATGATTTTATTGCACTTGTTCAAACCGCTGTTTCTGATCTGGATAAGGCTTCCGTAAAGTATAAGGATTCACTCCAATACGATATTTTGCAGGATTTAAAAAAGCATTTGGTAACATGGTTGAATGACAATAAAATTCCACTTACTTTTAATCCAACATCAAATTAAAGATGTTGATAAGATTTTTAATTTTCGTAAGTATATTATTTGTAGAAGAGTACGCTGTGGATAACTCCTGGATAAATAAATCTTTGAGAAAAGAGCTTGCAATCTTTTCAATCTCTGATAAGATACTTGCATAGTCGTCATCGAGAGCAACAAAAACGTAACGTTGTTCAAGATAATGATTACGAGTGAAGTATCACAGAGAAGATCGAGAAATTACTTATCGAAAGATGAGGAAATAAATCGGTTGGAGTGATGCGGACGCTGGGTAATAGTAGTCGTATGTTTGGAAACTAATTATGTGGTAGCAAGTTCCAACATTACAATTACAGCAGCTTTTTACGCAAACTAAAAAGCGGTAGGTAGTTGGAATAAGGGACAGCCAAAACATAATAGCCTTGTAATCTCTGAATTAAACAGTCAGAGAACAATAGGTAGAAATGCCTTAGAGCCAGAATAAAGGTAACACTGAAAACTGGTGCTAAAACAAGGTAAATATAACGGCTAACGGAAACCTGAAAAGACTATTATCAGCAATTGATTCTCAAAACTCCTGAACCAATAAGGGAGTACATGAGACAGCAATATGAGCCAACTTGGTTGAAGGCTCATATGAAATCAATTACTTCACTCTATTTTAACTATAAAAACACCCTGCCCTAAAAAGCAGGGTGTTTTCTTGCGCTTCTCCTGAGATTTCACATTATTACAAGGATAAATATGAAAATTATTATTCGAACATACCAAGGATTGATACATGACATTATCGCTGAATCTGATTGCGATGTTGTCGTTACTGAAATCGATGAAAAAGAACAAGTTGTAGAAACTTTATGGCGGAAAAATTTCCCCGCTAATAACCTAGCTACATCCTTACATGAAGCATTAACTCTTGAAACAAAGGAATAAATAATGAAGATGTACTATACTGAGACTCCTGATTATAGAGAATCTCTTATGCTGGAATGTTCTAAAGAGCTTGCTTATAGAACTGGTGAAGGCGCTGGTAGTTGGCGCAATGGTTTGCCCGATTGTTTTCGTAAACTTGCAGAACTTGCATGTATTGATACTGAATCTATTAATTGGTTAAGTGTAGTTGAAGGAATAGTTCATCGTTGGGCTATTCTTCAAATATCTGAAATGACTTTTAAGCTTTAAAAATCATCTCCCGATAAAATTCTATCCAAATTATAAACATAAAAGGAGAATAATTTATGGCGGTCAAAGTAAAAGGTGATAAAGTTAAGGAACCAACAAAGGCGCAACTAGATACCGCAGTTGCAAAAGAACGCCTTATTTGTGTAGATGTTGATGATAACAACTGTAAGTTTTGGCACGGATTTGCCTTAGCAAATGGTGACGGTTTCTGCGAATGGGGAAGAGTTGATAAAACGCGACAACATGAATATTACAATTTTGGCAATGTAAGTGATGCTCAAAATTGGCTTGAAAGTAAAACCCAGGAAAAATTGAATAAGCGTGGTAAGGCTTCTTACACTCGACAGAAGACAATCGATAATACTGGAACTGTCAATCGTACTTCTGTTGGTGGCGGTTCTGTTCGCTCTTCTGATTTAAAGAATATTGCAGCGCAACAGATTAAGGGTGATAGCGAGACAACAAAGCTTGTAACTTGGCTTGCAGAAGTCAATGTACATCAAATTACTAAGAATACTCAAATTACATATAACGTTCAAACTGGATCATTCAGTACGCCATTAGGTTTAGTTACTCCTGATGGTATTACTGAGGCTCGTGATATTCTGAATGGCATTTGCGATTATGTTCAGAATAGGGATTGGAATAACGCAAAATATAAGAAACTATTAAGTGATTATTTGCGTATTATTCCGCAGAACGTAGGTATGGTTCGAGGTTGGCATGAGACTATTTTTGCTCCTGCCGATTCCTTGCAAAAGCAGAATGATATTCTTGATTCGTTGTCGGCGTCTTTACAGGCACCGTCTACAGGAAAAAAGTCATCTGCTGGAAACGTAACGGAAAGCGTTTTCAACGTTTCTCTCGAAACCGTTTCAGATCCAGCAATTATTTCTCGCATTCGAGCAAAATACAACAGCGAAAAGGGAAGTCATTACGACGTAAAGGACTTCGATGTAAGGAAAGTTTGGACTGTTCATATTACAACAGTCAGAAGTGCTTTCCAAGGTGACGGTATTAAGGTAGGCGGTATGATGCAACTTTGGCATGGAACAAAGGCATCTAATGTTTTGTCTATCTTAAAGGGAGGATTGGTTATTCCTCCTGCCAGTGCATCGCACGTTTGTGGACGTATGTTTGGTAATGGATTGTATTTCTCTGACCAATCGACTAAGAGCATTCGTTATGCTACAGGCGCTTGGACAGGCGGTGGGAATACAGAACGAGTATTTATGTTTATTGCTGATGTTGCAATGGGCAAATACTATACGCCGCAAGGTTATCAGAGTGGTTCATTCCGCGTACCGTCTGGCTATGACTCCTGTTTTGCTAAAGGCGGTAAGTCTGGGGTACAGAATAACGAAATGATTGTTTATCGCGTATCTCAGGCAGATTTGACTTATTTGGTTGAATTTGGACGTAACAAGACTGGATGGTAATACATAATTATTTGTAATATTTAACTCCGGGAAAGATAAGATGAACTTCTTATTTGCGGGCAAGAGGTAAATACTATTATCTTGCTTATAATAGGTTGTCTCAGGATGCGACAGCATTTGAAGATTTCATTGAAAGACGTAAAGCAAACAAGGAGTCAACATGAGAGATACTTCTATGCGGGAAAAGAAATTTCAAGAAGCCCAAAATGACTTAAAATCTCTGTTTGACTTATGGGAGAAAGTAAATGAAAGTATTACTTTTTTGCAAGGGGATTATGACAGAGAATTGATTAAAGAGCCAGAAGTTATTGTAAACGCTATGAGCGATTATGTAAATAACTATGGTTTTGAACCTCATAAATTTGTAGAACTAATGAGTAGGCAACATAGGAGCTTACAGCAATCTTTTACCAGACTTGTTCTTATGTGGCTCCTGCATCTGTCTCAATTGGAGGAAGGATATTACGACGGTCGTAATGAGGTTGCCGTAAATATCGCCAAAAAGATTATGAAGGGGCTGGATAAGCACGATGTCAATTTGCCTCTAATTTAATTTTCTCCTGTCCAAATAATCTGATAAGGAAGAATATCATGAAATTACTTTGGATTCACAATATCACAGTTCAGGTCATTGTTTCAGACGATGAAGTTGCTACTGAAGAAAAAGCAATTGAAACAGCCAGGACTGTAATAACAGATTTAAGATCGTATGTATCTAGGGCTTATGATTTGAAAGATGCAACTATTGCAACTGACCCTAATGAGGTCAAAGAAGTTGAAATTCTTAAGGCGAGATAAATCATGCAGACACTTTGTCCTATTACTGATTGGCAAACATCCATTGTTGAGAAGGGTCCGTTTAAGGGCAATGAAACTAAGCAACGTTATGTTGCGGCTGCTGATAATTGGTGCTGGATTATCGGGTTACAGCGTAATAAAGAAGATGCAAATGTAGTTGGTGAAAAGTTTTATGGCAATATGAGACACTTTTTGCCTGCATTGTTTAAGCAAATCTCTCCTGTTGCACCAATTACAGTCGTTAAAGCACTCTTGAATAGGATTGGGGTCAAGCAAGAAGTTCCAACAGAATTCACCAGCGAAGCAGAATGCGAGAAGTACGGCAAGAGTTTGGACGACTCATATGGCACGAGCTATATGAGAGAGTACCCCCCTACTGTTATGAAGAGAATTTTTAAGTCTGAAGAAAAGGATGAGACATAAGGGGAATACAGGGAAGAGAATGGTGTGTATGGATTCTTTACTGGAAAATGATCTTAACAAAATATTCGCAGCAGACTGGACAGAGACTCAGTGGAAAGATTATTTAACTGATTTAGATAATCGTCTAAATGATACTAATAAACCTTTATTAGCCCGTGTAAGGGTTAATGATGCGCTTATTCTTTATCTCCGGCTCCAAAAGTAACTGCAAGACTCAAAAGAGACATTAATTTGGATTAAATCATGTATAGAATTATACCTGGCGATGCAACTAACCCGCAACCTTTGAACAAAGATTCAGAAATCTGGATCCCACACGTTTGTAATGATTTGGGATTATGGGGTAGCGGATTTGTAAATGCTATTACTGCACGTTGGGGAGAAAGTGCTAGGACTGCATATATTATGTGGTCTAAAGCATTTAAGAATACTTCTATCACTCTTTCTGCAACAGATACAGAAATAGTCGGTAATTCATATTTTGTCTTAGGTGGGCATCAAGCTTTAAGAGTTTTAAACTCTCCTGATAAGATTCATATCTACAATATGATTGCCCAACATGGAGTAAGAGGTGATGATTCTCTCCGTCCACCGATCAGGTATGCAGCATTAGCGGAGTCTATGGCGTCATTAACGCCACTGCTTAGATCTAACTCTGAAATTCATTGTCCAAAGTTTGGTTCGGACTTGGCTGGTGGCAAATGGGAAGTAATTGAAGCACTAATTCATGAATTGTGGGTAGATGAAGGTTACAATGTAACCGTTTACGAATTTCAACCAAAAGTTTCTCCTGAAAATAAAGAAATGCCAAGTTTAGATTAACCTCAAACAAAAGGAACATAACATATGTGTACGTCAGCAAATGCACTGCTTATTAGCGAAGTTATTGATGAAATGGTCAATGCAGGTAAGTGTTTTACTGCATATGATGTCACGAAAGAAGCAAAGACTCGTGGCGCAAATGAAAATCACTACCATATGAAAGGTAGTGTTCATTCTCGCTACAGTGATTTGCAGAATTTGGGATATGACCGTAGCCTTGTTCAATCCCCAACCGGCAATACTTTTCTTTATCATCCTACTGGCGCTGATATCCAAGCCGAAATCGACCGTATCAACGGTAATGCTTCAGCATCTACTGTTCTCCCGTCTCCTAATGCCCCTCAGTCTTCTAATGTAGCTACGCTGTCTAGCAATACGACAACTGTTACCACAGCAAAAACCAAGAAGAACCAGCCTGTAGATGCAGAAGGACGATTGCCTATTTATGCACCGTTTATCAGCGCATTAGGGTTGAAGACTGGGGATATGGTTGCGGTTTATTCACAAGATGGTGTATTGACTGATACTTATCTTTCAGTTGAAAAGTATGATGCTTCTGCAACGTCTACGCCTGTTGCAACTTATACAGTCAACCTAGATGGTCGAATTAGAATTGGTGAAGAAATTCTTTCAACTTTTCTTCCTAGTTCTAATGGTGTCTATGTTGTCTCAATTGAGAAAAACGAGATTCAAGTTAAATCCAATTAAAGAAGTAAAATTGTAAAAATCTCCTGCCACTGTGTTTAAGCGAAACTAAACACAGTGGCTTTCTTCTTTTATAAGGAAAAACTATGCAATCGCGTTATAATAAGCGAGTGGCAGAAATTAAGAAGTTGCTTCGTGATAATAACATAGATTTCAAATATAAATCATCTGCAAACAATGATATTGAAGACGATACTGCATCATTAACTGATGGAAGCGATATTCATTTGCAAATCGACTCTAGAAATGGTGATTGTATTGCTGTAAATCGTTGTTATAATTTAAATACCCCAAAGTTTTACATGCGTTCTTGGGATATTAATGATAATAGCGAAATTCTTTCTGCAATTGCTCAAGCACGATTAGCAACAACGTAAATAAGGAATAACATTATGGGTTGGCTTTTTACGGATGGTATTCGGCGTTCTCAACTTATCATGGATCGTGTCCGACCTTGGAAAAATGCTATTAGTTTTAACACCGAAACTAATAGCATTGGCTATTTAAATAAGGATGATACTCCTGAATATGAAATTCATACAACCTTCCCAAAGTATTGTTATAGGGGCGGGATTCGGGGTGGTTGCCTTTGGAAGATTACAGAACAAAAAGTTATTCGTATAGCAACTCAAGAAGTTGTTCATACTGAGCAATTCATTGCATTGGATTTGTTGCGATACTCTAATTATGAGAATAGGAAGAGTTGGGGATATAAGGATATGACAGAACATAGCGGACCATACTATTATTCTTGTCCTCTATCCTATTTGAAAGAAGTTCCTTGTCCAGAAAATAAATATGCTAAAGATTGGAGAGAAAAAGTTCTCCAGTTAGCAGAAGAAAAGAAAAATGTCTATAAGCCTCATTTAGGCGAAAAGGTTGAGCTTATAGCAGGATGCAAAATCCGTTGGGTACAGATTCGTTCTGCAAATAGAAAATTGCTTGGCGTTGGTCCTGATGGAGTCTTGTATCGTGTTAAAAAGACACATATTGTTGGTCCTTGGAAAGAGATAGCATAGGAAAAACAATATATGTCAGAAGAGAATAATATAGATAGGATGATCGCTGTATTATTAGACAATAACATCCCATCTATAACAATTCAGGTGACTCCAGAAACTGCAAAGATAGATTACAATTTAAGCAAAGGAATTTCAGTTCAAGCGTTAGCTGAATTAGCGGCTACCTTAATGAAAGTTTCTCGCGATGCTTTGCAGTTTATGGAAAAAGATGCAGAAGCTGTTAGCGTATCCAAAGAAGATTTTCAACGTCTTGTTGCTGGATTTCTAAACACAGAATCTCCAGAACCACCAGAACGTTAAAATATTCTCAAAATAAAACTATTGTGGTTTTATTTATATGTGACAAATTATCACTTTATATGAAAGAGGATTTACTGTGATTAATGCAATTGCTCCAGAAAATTTGGCTGTTTGCACTGAATTCTCTAAGGATGGAAAGCCTTTGTTTGTATATGCGGCAGAATTTAATTTGCCGTATGGGTTGATTTCTGACTCCAGCTGCACTCCGTTACGATGCAATTTGGATGATGAAACAGAAGAACCCTATTGGAGTGGATTTTCTGATGAAGAAGGGGATAATCACATCATTATTAACACACCTGAAACAATAGAATCGGATCAGGATTGGATTCGTTTTAGCAGCGTTAACCCTCAGCGCGTTCAAGATTTTATCAATGGCATTTGCGCTGTTTTGCATACTTTAAAGGCTCTTACTCCCAAGGAGTAATATGTGGTACGGTCTTTTGTGCGAAAACGTTATTGTTGCCACTCGCTTCTCTAATCAAGAACCTTTGTTGTTTGAATTCGATTATAATTTAGAATCTGGCTATCAATATTCTGTTTGTAAGATTCAAATTATTGTAACAGAAATATTACCGCCTCGTGATTAATTTTTCTCCAGAGCATAAAGTAAAATAAAACTCTCTGTAAAGGAGATATAATAATGTCTACGCCATGCTTTGTTGCTATTCAACGAGATAATGGGGAATATGGTTCTGTAGTTATTCATTCCGATGGCTATGGAACATATATGGGACCAATGCTTTTGAAGCATTATATAGATCCTGATAAAATTGAACGTCTTATTGAATTGAAAGATGTTTCAGTTTTTCGAGAACATATCGGACGTAAACATTACTTCCATGATATTATGATGCAGCATAAAATTCCCTGGGATATCCAACCACAGAATATTTTTGGTTGGACTACCTTCTATGGAAGGGATAGGGGAGAAAATGTTTCAAACATGAATGAATCCAAATGGAACTCATATACTGAGTTGATGCGGTTTGCTATGAGCTGGCATACATGGATTTATGTTTTTACTTTGCAGAATGAATGGAAGTTTATCAAGATTGATAATAATATTCCAATTCCTGCCTTATCATCTTTTAAGAAGTTGAATTTTGAAAACATCTTAAAGGATGAAATTAACCGCGTGACCCCTGAATATAAAAATAGCGTCATTGTATCTTTATCTATTGAACTAGGAATTGATAAGAAATCAGTTCTAAAATATGTCAATAGTTCTGATTATAATAAGGAATTAAAGAAGATAAATGATGGACAAAAGCGGAGAGATAAGGAACAAAAAAAGGAACTAAAGAAAGCGAAAACAGAGGTTGATTATGACCCATCGAATATGCCTTTTATCTTATATGAAACTTTGGAGCAAACCAAAGTTGCTTATGCTAAGAGTGGATTCTAACTCCTGAAATTTTTGCTGACGAAAAGAATTGATGTAATAAACAAATCTCTTACACAAGGAGTTACTTATGTCTCTGGCAACAGAGTTGGAAGTTCGTTCCATGCAAATCCCGTCAGAATATAAGGCAACGGATACATTCCGTCCTTTGTCTCACGGCGAAGTTTTGGACCTTATCCAAAATGCGTTGTTTGCTTGCGGTCTTGATATCGCTCGCGATGACAATGGAACGTTGCGAAAGCGGTTTACGATTATCGATGGTGGCGCAAAGATGTACGGAACTCTTCCGCTGACACAGCGCATTGACAACGATTCTCGTCTCATGGTTGGCTTTGCCAATTCTTGGAACAAGACTCTTGCACTGCGACTTGGTTTCGGTAGCGAAGTGTTTGTTTGTACCAATGGCTGTTTCTTTGCTGAAAAGGTTATTGGTCGAAAGCATACGCAGAACATTATTGACGACCTCCCGAACCTTATCGCTACCGCATTGTCTCAAACGAAGACTTATGTTGAACAGCAAGGTAAGTTCTTCGGTCGCTTGCGAGACGTTCAGTTGAATGATAAGGATGTTTCGCATTTTGTTGTCCAGTCTGCAATGAAGTATGAATGCATTACTGGCGGCGAAATTATTGACGTTATCTCTGAATGGCGAACTCCGCGATTTGCTGAATTTGAACCGCGTACCGCTTGGTCGCTTCATAATGCTTACACTGAGGTTGGCAAGCGAATTCAGGCAAAGAATGGTACAATCCATTCAGAACGTATGGTTCGTATGTCAACCATGTTTGTTTAGACTTTTGCTACTGACCTCCAGTTGGCAACAAGTTTGAACCAACCTGTTGTTGATGCAGCAGTTGTTCAGTAAATTTAACATCGAGGGACAGGGGCTGGGGATTGCTTCACCCAGCTTCTGTCCTTTAAGGAGTATAGTATGATAATTTCTGAACTACCCCATGTTGAAGAATTCTCCAGGATTGATGGTATAAAACTTTGGGGTAGGGGGATTTACTGGAGGATTAGATACATTATATACCGCACATGGGCTTTTGAATTTGAACAATCAACATGTGCTGCTTATGATGCCTTCAATGACCCAGAATGGGAAAAAGGCAGAAGAATGCAGGGCAACGTTTAAGAGAAGCTGTTTAGATTTGCCAAAAAATACGGCAGATAAAATTTATGCTGTTGTTGAAATTCGTCCATCTGTATCTTTTGAAAAACATGCCGGGGGAGCATGTACAATGCCTGATGAGCAGAATTTTTACGCATGATGAAGTTTTGATTAATATGTACCAGCTTGATTTTGATAATAGGGAACCAATTGTAGGTTCTGTAATAGAACATTATCATTTCCCGTTAGAGGGAAGAATTCACGAATATATCGATATTTTTAGGAAGATGAAATGAAACAGATTACTACAGCAAAGGATCTGGTCGATCTCCTGTTTTTACGCAAGTATTCTGTTGAACTCCAAAACCTCATTTTCAAAATCAAAAATCTAGCAGAAAATTTGCAAGATGATGAAGTTGTAAGTCAATGCTGGAAACTTGATGAAGAGTTTGCTCAAATTGGCAAACGTTATAGAAACGCTATGCCTAAAGAACATATTAGTGGAGTGGAAGAAGAAAAGAAACGTCGGGGATATTAAAAAAAACTCCAAAAAGAAAAGTGTATAATCATGCAATTTGATGTTTTGATTATTGCTCGTGATGGTAAGTGTTTTGTTACTAAACGAGTTACCTCCAGCAATGAGGCAGACTTAGACATGGCATTGAACGATTTAACCAATAGTGGTTACGTTATTTTTACAGTTGTCAAGGCTTAAAGGAGATACTATGAGCCAGTTTGCAAGAGAACAACGGGAAAAGTTTTTGAATCGAAAGAAAAATAACAGTCAAACTGGCGCTGTTTTAGTTTTTAAGCCTGATATTTCTGTTGAGGAAGCAAAGCGTGTTATCGAGGTAATTGCACCTTATTTGGATTCGGGAACAATAAAAGAGTTTGACCCTGATATCGGTTATCCAGTTTTCTATGTTCCATAGGAAAGTATTGTCATGCTTAATACAGTAAGGGAAATCCGTAAGGCTATTAGAGATAATTTGAATTGTAGAGGGGGTGGGGTTTATCTTGCATATCGTAATCTTTCTGAAGATTATTTTAAGCCTTTAACAGCATCAAGACTAATGGATGCGAAAACGGTTAAAGGGCAACTTAAAGTACAACTCCTGGAAACTGGTTGTTGGGAAACAATAAGAGAAGGGGATAAAATAGAGGTAAGATAATGAAAATCAAACTTATCCAACCTGATAATGCTCCTAACTTTTGTTTTGTAGTTCTGAAACAAGTGACTATTGGTAAAAAAGGGAATTTACTTAAAAAACCTTTCTTTCCAGATTACAATCATTCTGAATATGAAGAACACTCTACATTCATTCAATCTGACTGGGAGTATCCAGGAACGGCTAGTAAATTTGGTTGGGTAGGGGAAGATTCTGATTTATCTGGCGCATATCAGTTTCTATGCGATAATGTTGGTAAAATTGTTGAAGAGTAGATATTATGACAAAAATTAAACAATTGATGCAGATTGAGGGATTTGAGAATCTGAACGATTTCATTGAGGAACGAGCAGATGATTCCATTGTTCCTGGTATTTGCACGAATGTTGAATGTAATTATACTACCGAAGTTGAACCAGACTGTAGGGAAGGCTATTGTGAAGAGTGTAAAACACAATCGGTTAAATCAGCACTTGTCCTATTAGGCATAATGTAGAGGTATTAAAATGAAATCTTTAGATACCATTTATCAAGGTGTTCGTCTTGGCGAAACAACTGCTGATGAAAATGAAATTACGGTAAATGGTAAAGAACTAAAACTTAAGCCTTCACTAAAATTGCGTAATCATTCTCCCACTGGATTTAATTGGGGATATGAAGGTTCCGGTTGCGCGCAGTTAGCATTAGCAATTCTGTATGATTTTACAGGGGACAAAGAATTGTCTCTCCAGCACTATCAAGATTTCAAAAGAGCATTCATTGCTCCAATTTCAAAGAGCATCTGGCATATTACTGGTAATCAAATAACCCATTGGCTTGAATCTCAAAAGTAGGTAACATGGCTAAGAAAATTCCTGTTTGCGGTAATCCTGATTGCGCTTGTTCTACTGGAATTCATGATGGTTTAACGTTTGGATCAGGGGAACTTGATTCTAATGGTTATTGGGAATTCCCTTGTAGAGTTTGTGCTGAAGCATGGGATAAACTTTTGCCAGAGAGAAAACAAAAAGAAATAGATGAATATAAGGCTAAACATCCTAATGCTACTCCAGAAGAAATTGCAGAACATATGAGATGGCATGCAGATTATTTACAGCCTGCTTGGCCTTATGCCAAGAAAGAAAAACTTCAAAACACATAAGTTTATCAGAACAAAATATAATAGCATTAATGCTTCCCTAAAAAAGGGAAGCATTTTTATTTCTCCTGCAAAAACAACTGAATAGAAAGACAATTGAAAGGAAATTAGATATGTTGATTAAAGATAGTACAAACACTTTTCGAGAATGCGGTAGGTTTTTTGACTGTAGTACAAGTCATATTACTGAAGAGGATAACCGCCTTCTGATGAATGAATCTTGGGCGCAAGATACGTCTTCACCAGACCATACAACTTTCACAATTATATCTTATGGGTATAAAGGTGGATTTTTCATTTATGTTTCAGCAAGTATCCCCTTTGTTGAATCCCTGCAAGAGGATATGCAGAAAATGGGATACAGTGATAATCTCTATAAATTGATGCTGAAAGCGGCAGAGCTTGAATGCACATTCCTGCGTTTAGATGCCGATGGCATGAAATATGATGATTTTGAGCGATTTAATTGGTAATTTAGAGATACATACACAATAATGTATGTTATCTCCTGATTTATTTCTTTCAGTAAACGTAATCATACAATTTAATCTCATAGAAAGGAGATTGTTATATGCGTAAGAGTAAGGGTTTTTCACTTGTAGAATTGCTTGTTGTGATGGGAATCATCTCATTGCTTATTTCCATCCTCCTGCCCAGTATTTCTCGATCACGAGAATCAGCACGATCCGTTAAGTGCCTGAGTAACCTGCGACAAATTGGACAGGCAACTCAGATGTACTTGCATGAAAATAAGGGTAGTTTCTTCCTTCGAGCGTTGAATGATGGTCCCAATCCTGATGATAATTATGCAACACTATTCAGGTTTGTTGGGTCTCCAGGTGAAAATCCTTATAATGGTAACGCAAACCCTTATAAGTTCGGGGGTAACAAACGATATCTTAACCAGTATTTGAATACCAGCGATACTAACGATCAGGCTGTTTGGATTTGTCCTACTGACCCTGGTTTGTATAAGTTTACTGGTACATCATATGGTGCCAATCTTTTTGTCAAGAAGACTGCCACTGAACCTGATGTTAAAGGTCTTGCCTTAGATGATTTGCAGTCTATTAAAGTGACACAAATTAAGAACTCTTCGTCGTTTGTAGTTGCTGCTGAACATGGCGCTAATCAGCTTGCTTGGCTTAATGGTGGTAGTACGAATGAGCTGGGTAAGATTTCTGGGGTTCAGGTATTAACTCCCGCTGCTATGTTTTGGCACTCTAAGAGTCGTACATGGAATGTGCTTTTTGCAGATGGTCATTGTGGTGCTGTCGATATTAAAGCAAGCACTTTGTCAACATCTGAATATACTTATAACCGAGAATAAATATGGAAACGATAAAATATTGGTTTGATATGATAATCCTATTCTTTTCTTCTGTCTTTGAAGAAATTGCAAAGAAATTAGGATTAGAAGAGAAATACGAAAATTTTAAGTATTGGCTTGATGGGGATCCCTCCAGAAAGCGTATTGTTGCGGCTGTAATATTGTTCTTTATTTCTCTTTTAGTTTGGATATGGTATTGGTTCTCTGAAATGCCAGACTTATAAGGGTATATAATGAACAAGTATGTTTGTCGAGCTGAAGCGAGCATTGACGCTGTAAACCTATTTACACAGCTTATTGCAGTTGTACCTCATAGTTTTTCTTATAAAGCACTTAGTCATCCTATCCCAGGTGGTGGTAAGGTTGAGTTTGAAACAAAAGCTACCTTGGAACAAGTGCGAGAGCTGGTTGCTAATGTAATTGATGGTCATGTGATGGTTGAAACATTGCAACCAGCTCACAAATATACAGGCGAACGTATTTCCTCCTGAAGATAATTTCTAGGTATAAATTTTAGAAAGGATATTTTATGACCATTAAGATTCTGTCTGATTTAGAATGGGAAGTTGTTGATTCTTTTGATGAAGATAATGAAGTTGCTTTCTCCCATAATGAAGTTATTAAAGCGAGTGAAGTTTTTGATGTTGATTTAATCCATAATAACGATGATACTGTAAATTTGCAATTTGAGGATGGTTCTATGGTATTTAATATTCCCAAGTCTGCATATGAAGTTTGCTCCTGAAAATAATCTGCAAATAAAGAGCAAACATGAATACCAAACAATTCATCTTTGCTGGTAATGCCATTTGGACCATTGACAACGGTAAAGGTGAGCATTTCACCTTTAAGGTTATCAAACCCGATGAAGGTACTCCTTTTGAGAGACTTGGCATTTACTTTGTATATGTTTTGAATGGACCTGATAATACAAAGAATTACGCCTATATGGGCGTTTTTGACACAGTAAATATGTCGCTTAGTACGACAAAAGGTAGCAAAGTTTTTGAGTCTGCTAAATCTTGGAAAGTTGCGTACTGGGCATTAAATATGGTTTCAAGAGAAATGCCATTTCCTCCTGGATATAGAATTCATCATGAAGGTAAATGCGGAAGATGTGGAAGAAAATTAACTGTTCCATCTTCTGTCATTTCAGGAATTGGTCCTGAATGTGCCTCAATAATGGGTATCGCATAATAGGAATAAAAATATGGAAGATACATTTGGGGAATTCCGTAAAACACTTGAATTAGCTCTTGCGGCAGCAAAAATTTCTCCCGCAGAAATAAAAGAAGATCGAGAATCCTACTCGCTTAGCGTAGGAGAATATTCAATCTGTAGAACAGAACAGATTGTTGAAACATCAACTGGCTCATCTGTTTTATACAAATGGCTTGTATCCAAGGAAATCTATTATCCTGGGGTTCGCTATTACAAGGATGGTTCTGGTGAACCACCGTCAACTGATGTAGCAGATATTGAACAATATGATTTCTATGGTCAAGCAATTGTTAGAATGATTCAAGAGATAGTTTCAGATTATGTGAATGTGGCTCTTGAAAACTATGCTTTAGAGAAAGAATTTACTTCCACTGCAATCTCTCCAGAACAAGTGGAAATCTGACACATAAGTGTCAATAATAGATAACAGTTAGTAGCATAATGTATTGCTGCTTTGTAATATAACTTCTTAATATAGGAGAATTTAGATGTCGTCCCTTCATACCCAAGGTAATTATTTTCCAGCACGTTATAGTTCTGAACCACCTTATATCTCTTTTCTTAAAGAGGTTTGCAATAATTTGGTGAATGAATTGCAACGGTCGGAAATTGATGGTCATATTTCTTGGGAAGTTAAGCAACTGCATAATACGTTTACTTGTGTTGAATTGCGGTACATTGACAATCATGAGCCTGACAATGTTTCCGTTTTTCAGTTTTATGCTGTCCCTCGTTATTTCAATAAGTTTGAAGAGCCTCGTAACATGATTAAGTTCAAGAGAATGGATTCAGAAGCAACCTTTGTTGTTGAAGCGAATCCAGCTGTTCTCCTGGCTATTGTTACATTTTAATCCGTATATTATGAAAAAGCATAAAATTGAGAAGGCTTTGCCCTTTGATAGTAATCAATTATGGGGCGATAGGGATTACTCTGTACAGAATATGCTAATGAGGCAGGTTAATTTTCCTGCCTTCTTTTATAAAGAGAAAGGCGATATTTTTCATCGTATTTGGTCTGATCAATGTCGTACAGTATGGTCCACAGCATCTGATTACATGATTGAAAGATACCCAAATGTTAATTTTTTGGGTTGGATGCGTAACTCAACTTCTGATGATTTTCTCGCTTTTGGACAGTTTTTTGCTAATGAATATCTTCCTTCCGGGGAAAATAAACTAACAGGTATTTGCCTTGTTCGCTATACAAATACGATGACACTTTATGCTACTTATGCCATTGATTTATTTGTAAAGAACAATAAATCTCCTGCCATGCCTTTGTATAGCGATGATTTTGCACCTAATGTTGAACATGATGATCTCCCGTTTGCGGACGATGAAGAAGGTCTGATGATTGAACATATGGGTGAATTACAATTTGTTAGGCGTAGGAAATACTAAACACAGGACAATATATGAAACTGATAACGAAAGAAATTGAAAAGAATATGCCGGGTCCACGAGCAATGGAAAATGTTGAAGACCCGGTTTGTGTCGTTAAGTTTTTTCATCCTGCAACCAGTTGGACTTGGTTTGCTTATGAAGCCTGGCGCGTAATTGTTGACGCAGTTACTGGGGATTTTATTGATGAACGGAAGTTATCAGAGCCTTTGAAGCCTAACGAAAAAGAAGAAGATATTATCTTCTTTGGTATGGTTCATGGTTTTGAAAAAGAACTTGGTACTTTTAGTCTCAATGAACTCCAGAGCCTTCATCATGGGCAAAGTGGTTTCAGAGCGTTACCTGTTGAACGAGACTTACATTGGAAACCCAAACGAGTAAGCGAGGTAGATAATGATTGATGCAAAAGAAATTGTTGATTTTATTCTTGCATCTGATTTGGACAGTTCCGAACAAGAGGGATCGATTGATGCAAAAGTAATATGAAGATAGCACTGATGAAGACGAAGATGAATAGTATTTGTTAAACTTTGATTCAGGCTGGCAGAACGTTGATCGCGTTCTGTAATTATCAGGGTTCTGAATTGTCATACGCTGTATCATAGGGTCACACTTTCAGAGCCTAGCCGAGGGTAGCTCCCAGACGCTAATCATTCAGTTCTTGAACTTATGTATCCGTCACTGTCATCCGAGCTAGACGGAAAGTAAGAAACTCCTGATAATAAACAGCCTGAATCAAAGTTTATAAGGAGAAATAATTATGCGTATTCAAGTTTCTGATCTAAAACCAGAAGAGTGGCTTTGTTGGCGCGTACCTGTAAAAGCAGAAGGTGAAGATACACGCTTACTTCTACCTCACGCTAATCCTCATCTTCATGAATTCCCATTAGATGGATTATTTAAGACTCCAGAACAAGCCATAGAGTATCTTCATAATTTCGGAGCTTGCGTTGATGAAGAGTTCGTTCTTTGTAAGATATCTATTACTCCTTTAGAAGCAGTAAAGTGTGATGATCCCACTGCTGATTCTGCTGAGGATATGAACATTATTCGCAATCAATCAGATATTGAACTCCTGGAATGCGATTGGGAAGACGTATAGTTAGGAGAATATAATATGCGAGTATACGAAGAATACGAAAGTGCCAAAGAAAAGCGTAAAGCACAGCGAGAATCTGCCCCACTTGGTCGGCGTCGGATTACCGGCAAAGCAAAAGGTTATGTACTCATCTTTAATGAAGATGGTAATTCTATTACAAGTGGTTTTGCATACGGCGGGTATGGTAGTATCATTTCATTAGACGCTGGCGATAAACCTCATGGGGGCGTTGGTAGCGTTAATGCTACTCCCGAATATTTGCGAGAAAATTGTAGGCTTGTTGGATTTGAATATATTCCTAAAGAATGGCAAAAAGTCTTTGCCTATAAACTTCAACATTGGCTTACAATGGATGAAGACTCTGCAAAAAGTCCGTCAAGCGATAAGTATCGACGATTGATGAAAATTGCTAGAATATAAGTAAAGTCTAAATCTCCAGAGATAAAAATAATTCTTCCTATAAAAGAAAGGATAACCATATGCCACGCAATTATAGCCTTCTTGGTCCTACTGGAAGCCTTACCAACAATATCTATGCAAATTCAAAGCAAATTATTCCTGTAATTGGTATGGGCGCAACCGAATTGATGCACACTGACCGTCACGCTTTTACAATTGTTGAAGTTATTAGCCCAAAAGAAATTGTTGTACAGCGAGATAATGCTATTCGCACCGACAACAATGGTATGAGCGATTCTCAGGGTTATCGTTATGAACCAAATCCTGAAGGGGAAAAGATTACTGTTACTCTTCGTAAAAATGGGCGATGGGTGACGAAGGGAGGCGGATTGTGGAACGGAACCTCCTGGGCGATTGATAGGCGAGATGAACATTACGATTATTCTTTCTAAGGCATAAAATGCACGAAGATTACGAACCTCAACCTTCCCCTTGGCTGGCAGATGAAGATGGTTTTACTTTTACCGCTGAAATGAGCGAATTGGAAGCAAAGGGATATTTGAGGGGTCGTACTGTAGATTTACCCCAAAAAGGTACTAAGTTGATTGATACTCAGCCTATTTGGGTGTTTGAAAAGAAATTCTCTCCAGATGGAGACCTGGAATCACTTGAGGCTAACATTGGAGGCGTAAAATACATCATTTTCAATGATTAGGAGCATAATATGGATATCGATTCGCTTGATAGCTTTACTCGCCAATATATCGAAACTGCTTTATGGGCAGAAAACGATAATTCAGATCCTTCTGGCGGTGAACCTTTAGATAAGAATTACAGCATTGAAGACATTGATGAAGATGATATTAAGAAGATGATTGCTGATGCTCAAAAGTTCCAACATGATAATGCCAAACTTCTTAATAAAGCATATGAACTGTATCATGTTACGGATGGAAGTAATCCTCAGAGTTATGCCGGACATGATTTTTGGCTTACACGCACTGGACATGGTACAGGATTTTGGGACCGCGATGAATTAGAGGCAAATAATATCGGAGAAAAATTGACTAAAGCCTCTGAGAAATTCAAAGCACAAAATTTATATGTAGGGGATGATAATAAAATTTATATTCTCTAAACCTCCTGAATATAAATATATTTTTGCCATATAAAAAGGAGACATATGGCATCACGTTACACTCAAATCTCTATTGAAGAAATGCGGGAAGCTTTCAGCAAAAAGAATGCTGGCGGCAAAGGATGGGTTGAAAACATTGCAGGGTATTCTGAGATTGTTTTTGATTTCCAAATCTCTCCTGTATGTACATTACGAGTTTGGAGTTCATTGTCAACTAATACTGATACTTCACGAGATTGTGGTAAAGATGCAATTCGTGTTACAGCATTTGACCCACGACCTGGGGGTAAAGGAATTGTAAAAGCCTCCAGAGTTTATCGGGTTGCTGGTTGGAAAGAAAACCTTCGTAAACGTATTAACTCAGTATTTTATACTGCAAAAGAACGTCTCGCTTGGGTTGAAAAGAGGAACAATGACAACCATTAAATATCCTGTTCTTACTTTAATGGAAACACCTATTTAAGAGAATGATATGGACTATCAAAAACTTTTAGAAGATATCAGAAATGAGATTGCGGCAGGTGCTTCAAACACTGAAATCTTAGATGAGATTTATGCTTTTTGCAATGTCAAGGCAGATTTAATTCAAATCATTCGGATGCTTTTAGAACAACAAAAAGAAATCCCATTCTCTCCTGATTAGAATGTCAAAATCTTTTACACGTCATCCTCGATTTGATGAGATCTTTTGGGTAATAGGATACGTTGATTCTCATAGTAAAGTACATGCGAAGATTATTTTCAAAGAGGATGATAAAAGTCAAGATCATGGGTCCATTTTCCCCAATGCACTAAAATACAAAACTTGGCGTTGGACAAAATCAAATGGCATAGATGATTATAATGCAATACATAATTGGCTTTATAATCATGGTTGTTTGAGTTCATGGGAAATTAAAGAGGAATAAAATATGCTTGCAATTGCAATCCATTCTCACGAATTTGGTAACGATGGATATATCTTCATTGTTGATGATTCAAAGCCTCTCCCGACAGAAGAAGAGGTGGCACAACAACTGGGAATTGATTTTGATTCTGACAGAGAAGAATTGATGATTTCCAGCGTTTCAGGTACAGTAGAGGGAGGCGTACCAACTGCCAATTCTTTTTCTAACCTTTTGACTGTAAAGAGTTAATGTTATGAACAAGATTACACGTTTTCAAGATATTAAGTTATTTACAGCAAATGGGTCATGGGAATGTGATTATCGTCCACATGAAATGCTGAATTTTCTTGATGAACTGAAAAAGACAGATAAGCTCCAGATGGATCCTGATTTCCAACGGGCTCATGTTTGGACAGTTGAACAACAGCAAAAATATCTTGAATTCTTTTTTCGCGGCGGAAAAAGCGCAAGAGTCATCTATATTAACCATCCCGGTTGGCAAGATAATTATAAAGGGGAATGTGTTCTCCTGGATGGTAAACAACGAGTAGAAGCATTCAGACGCTTCTACAATAATGAAATTACTATCTTTGGCTCTTATCTAAAAGATTTTACAGATAAGCCAGATAATGTAATGCACACACTGAGAATTAACGTCAATAACCTTAAAACTCGCGCTGAGGTTTTGCAATGGTATATTGACTTTAACTCCGGCGGTACTGTTCATACAACAGAGGAAATCGATAAGGTTCGTAATCTTCTGGAAAAAGAAGAAGATCACGAAGATTTGCGTCGGAATAATGCTCTTGATTTGAATGGATAATTATGAAACAGTCACTCATGCGACAACTTGCAATTCTTCTCCTGGATGATGAACAGGGAATTCAATACGAAGCCTGGTCATTTCTTGCAGATATGCTTGATGCAGGCGATGAAGACAATTTAGATATAATCAATGCTGTCAAAGTAACTGAAGGACGAGCATATCTACCAGAAGGATGGAATAAATAATGCAACCTATTCCTTTTAATTTTCTCGGTTCAAAAGGGAAAATTATCGGTATCTGGTCAAGCAATTATCGTAATAACAATGCCTTCTGTCTCCTGGTCAAATTGGCATATGAAGACCTTGAAGACGGATACGAAAACGAATCCGTCCAAATAAGTATCAATCTTTCACATGATATTAACGGATTTGTTACAGACAAACTCCCGTCAAATACGTTTTTCGCAAAAGAATATGATGGCTTGGATACATTTGTAAAGGCATTGGTTGACAATGGTTATATCAAACCATGCCCTGAAATCCCAGTTGCTACCTCCGGTTATTGCACATATAATGCTTATTGCATGACGGATAAGGGTTTGCTAACATTAGCAGAATAAAAAGTCTCTCCAGAGCCAAAACTTTTCATAAGGAAAGAATATGAGCAACTTCAATACACTTTTGTCGGAAACTTCTATCGCAAGGTTTTTCAGCAACCCCATCGATTTCGGTCTTTGGCTTGCTGGACTTCGCGGACACCAGTTTATGTCATTCTATGCTATCTATGATATGGATGGCGATGGAAAGATGAATAAGAATAAGAGGGGAACACGCGGCAAGAATACCATTCCAAACCCCTATCTTGGTAAGGGTTTGTGTAAGGTTTCTCATACGGAAGTTACTTGCTGTTTTGATTATGAAAGCAAGGTTGAACGTCGCGGCGGCGATGAACCCATTGAAAAGGGTAATTGGATGCAAGCGGTTATTGTCAATGGCAAGATTACGCCGCTTTCAACGCATAAGGGCGATATTGTTGTCGATAATACCGAACTCCCGATTGCCGAGCAAAAGGCAATTCTCGACAGTAATGGAACGGTGCAATTTAATACGGACAATCCGAGATTATATTTGCGGTATGAAATTGTCCGAGATAGCGGTAATGGCGAACGTTCCGAACGTCGGATGCGTTGCGAATCTAAGTTTGTTTTTGCTGACGGTACGGAAATCGATAAGAAGGAATTGGAAGATTATCTCCCGCCAGTACAGCCTCGCAAGGATGAAACTGATGTTCAATGTACTTCGCTTGCGAATATCGTTGAACTGAAAGCCGCCGGGGAAATTTGGCGCAAGCGAACTGTCCCTGTTCCTGTTCTCCCGAAACAGACCGTTAAGGTCTGAGGATTATAACAATGAGCGATACCAATATTGGATATAGTACGCAAACTAAGGATATGGGGTGTTGTTTTGTTAATACCCTTAATCCGCCTCTTAGTATCAAGGGTCTTGGATTTTTCAAATACGGTAAGCATGAGGATGAATATCGTTTTTCAGAACTTTGCGAATTGACATACCCGCACCCTGATGCCCCAATGGAAGTTAATATAACTCTCCTGTCATGGGAACCTGTTAATTTTCCCAGAGGTTTTGAAAAAACGGCTGTTGCTGCTATTGATGCTATGCAAGGTTTAGCAGTAATTAAGCAGTTTTAATAGGTTTTTCTGTAATACAAGGATGTATTATGAGATATTTTGCTATGTTGTTAATTTGTTTATCTCTTATTTCATCCTACAAATTGCGTAAACTGCACCTCTCCAGACCTGACTTGATTCCATATCCTATGATGTCGGAAGTTTACGCATAAAGGAGCGATACCAATGGAAGCAACTCGTAAAAAAGTCACCAGAACTGTTGATGAAAGTTCTGTCAGTGGTTATCTTGATGGTTGTACACTTGACCAAGCCATTGAAGTTTTGCAGAAGATTAAGAATGATGCCGCCAAAAGATATCCAAACTTTACCAATTTAAGATTGGATTATCGTTCAGATCTTTATGACGGAGACACCTACCGCCTTTATTTAATTGGCGATAGGGATGAGACTGATCACGAAATGAATAAACGTCTCCAGGATGAATCTCAGGCACAAGCATATCGTCGCCAGCAATATGAAAATTTGAAGAAAGAGTTTGAAAGGAGCGAATAGTGTTTCCCCCAAGCGAAATTTATCCTTCGGAAACTGCAAACGTTTTAGCGCGTATCAACGAAGTTCTCCAGCAATTCGGAGATAGGGTTGGTATTGAGGAAGCAAGTTTTTCTTTCAGCGATGAAGATGGCGAATTAGTCTTTAATTTCAACGGAAAAACTTGGGTTATCAAAGATAATGCCTTAACAGAATTGGTATTATAATGGAATCAAAACGTTTTAACAGAACTGGTGCTGTAATGGAAGCACAAAATGCAATTTTGCCAGACGGTCATATTCTTGAAGTTCTCTTTAGCGATGAAACGGCTGGAAATTACTATTCTGTACAAGAGGCAGAGGATGCAATTGAAATGGCTGTTACAGGGAATGCTATGGGACCACATGGTAGCCCAGCAACTCCTGTGAGTATGGTAGAAGTAGATTCTAATCGTAATCCTGTACGAAAGTTACACCTTAGAGCCAAAGTTCAAATTGTAGATTATAATAGGTAGGAACGTCCCAGTGGCGGAACGGCAGACGCTTCGGACTTAAAATCCGATGATCGAAAGATCGTGAGGGTTCGATTCCCTCCTGGGGCATCAAAAAAGAAAGGTTTAAGATATGAAAGCCGAAAAACCTGCCCTTTTGAAACCTTCTGATATTGCCTTGTTATCAATACCTTTTGAAAAAAGAAATGGGCAATTCTTTTTGGAAAAAACTGAATATAAGGAAATTCCAAAATCTATTAAGATTGGAATTGCAACTTTTAATCTTGAGGAAATTCAACAAGACGATGAAGAAAGTTGTTGGGGGCATTACGTTCAAGGATTTTGACAATGGGATATAATACAACTATTCTCCTGCTTAACGATGGTCTTGGACAAATTGAGCAAGATAAGGAAATAGGACAGAATATTTCCGATGCAGTTGCAGCCCATTTTAGCAATCGTTTCTCAACTTCAACTCTTGCAGCAAGAGGACATATAATTGTATTCTCCGGTAATCATGGTAATCCGATAGCAATTGTTGAACAACAACATTCTTCTGATACTTCTATTATTGCAGTTGGACAAAATACAGCACAAACAATTGCTGTATTGTATAACGAACCTTCTGTAAAATACAATGAAACAAAAGAAGAAGGTCAGGAACGACTCCTGATGGCGCTAGCTAAGCACTTAGGGTACACAGTAACAAAGGATTAAATAATGTTCTTTCTTTTTGCAATTGTTGTTCTTTTTCTTCCTTATGGGAAGCGAAAGAATAATAGATGGCTAAATGAAAGAGTTTATATCCTTTTTAGTCAATCTCCATATAAAAACTTTTTATTAGAGAGACTGGAAAGAGGTTATAGACCTTTCGGTTAGTTATCTAAAAAGATACTCAATTAAAAGAAAAATTGTTACGGTTGATTGTTTTCATAACTGGCGCTGGTATGGAATGGCACCTCCTGCCAGCGCCAGTTTAATAGAAAGAGATATCATGCTTTCAGACTCAGAATATAATGATATCGTTTCTCGTATTTGTAGCGACGAAAACCAACGGAAAGTTTATGAGAATAATCGTTTTCGACGTTTCATTAGCGATATGATTGATGCTGAGTTGGAAGATAATATCCGTCATTACAACGGACGTTTCTTTTATTCTGGTCCAGCAGTCTCCTGCGAAAGCGTTCAAGATGTTTTATCTAACACAAAGGTAAAATGTCAATGGGATAACTTGGGTCTAGGTTATATCGTATATCCAAGGACTTAAAATGCTGACTTTTCATGATACGATGGACGAAAATTCCAGGGATGTCAAGCGAGATAATAAAATCATCGGTTATATTCTTGTTGGCGACAAGTCTGGATTTTACAATCTGACCGATGAACGATTCCTCCCTCTTAATGAACTCCAGGAAATTGTTGAGCATATAAAAGAATGCAGAAACAAATAAGGAGTAATGATGAGCAAAAAGAGCGAGCCTCAAACCATTGAAACCTTGATTGAACGGTGTCATGACAATTGGGTAAACGGCAATAGGAAGGATGTAATGAACATCCTTGGCAGTCTTGACCCATATACATCGGCTTTGGTTTCTATCTATGTTTGGCGTAGATTGCCAGAAGATGAGAGACCATTTTTTACAAACCGATTAGAAGATAAAACGAATATGGCATTCGCATAAGGAGTAAAACATGACTGGAAGATGGATTATTTATCCTGAAACCAAATTCGTTCCAGAAACGAAACTCCGGGTTATGCTGACCGATGCCATAGATAATGGTGAGGTGAGCAACGATATCTCAGTAAATGAAGTTTATGCTATGCCATTGTATGAAGTGTGCAATATTTTATCCGATATTGGCAGCGTTACATTTGTCGATGTTACAGAAGATGAATCTCTCCTGAAACAAACGGCTTTGACAGAAAAGTTGTTAGAGCAAATGGAACGAGAATAAAATTATGCCCCTGTAGCTCAGCGGACTAGAGCGTTCACAAGCTTCAGATATGCTTTTTTGTAGTTGGAAGCGCTTCTTGCTACAAAATAGATAGTTTCTAGGGCTATCTAAAATAGTGTTAATGAATCTAAGTGAAAGGTCGTTGGTTCGAATCCTTCCAGGGGCTTTTTGATATACGGGTGGTTGGTGAGCCGAAAGGTTCGCTGCAAGGCTTCTGAAAAGTTCTCAAAACGACTGTAGAACTATTAAGTCTCCAGGATTAGAATCGACTACGAAAGTAGAGACGCCTAATATTTGAAAGACAATAGGATGTAACAGAGACGCTTGATTACAAAGTAAGAGCCAACCGCCCAAACGTACAACAAAGAAAGGTTTCTACAATGGCAGCAAATGTTATTAAGGGTTTGAAAGATGCTCTGCGAGTAGCAAAGAATAGTTCTGAAATTGCTGATTTGCTTGCAAGAGGCGAGACATATAAGGATGCCTCTACCGAAACCCGTCGAGATTGGCAACGTATTGCTGAAAAGCGTACTGTTGAATTGGATACACCAAAGACAAAGAAATCTCCAGACAAAAAGAAGTAAACATAAGTAACGTCTATTAGATAAGAAGGAGAAACAATGGCTTCAAAGATGATGGATCATGACTGCGTAAATGTACAGCAAGATGCCATTCATGGTCGTATGCGAAGGGTTATGAATAAGACCATGAAAGATAATGAATGGCGCTGTACCGCTTGCGGAAAGACAGTGACAAAGGGCGGTCCCCCGCCTAAGAAGTCAGCAAAGTAACTTAAATTGCCTATATTAGCTTTGCCTAAGACATAACCTGTAGGCTAAGGCAAGGGTCATCAATTCAGGGTTTAGGCTGTCTACAGAGCTCCTGAACCTGAGAATTGCTAATTCGGTAATATAAGTTAGCACTTGTTTAATGATTACAGAAAAGGAATGTAAAATGAAACTAAATTGAAGAATCTTGTTGTGTACCTAATAACTATTTTCTCCGCAAGAGAATAGTTATGCAACAAGAAAAAATGCGGAATGTTTATTTAATCGAGAGCTTCGGGTTAAATAAACAAAAAGAAAACTATGAAGCAATCCCGATGATAGACTGAGGTAGTAACTAATCGGGAAAAGCTAGCAAACATATCCAGCAAAGGTCGCTCCTTTGTTGGATATGTTATTTTGGAGCGGTACGCAAATTGGAAAAGCGGACTATATAGCGATATACTAGTTAAGTTGTTATATAGTTGTTTGCAAGTTCGACTCCTGCCCGCTCCGCTTCCCATTAAACAAAATCATGACAAGACGAGAATTTAACCACATCCTGACCCAGGAACGAAATACGCTGCTTGAAAGAATCGCTAATGAAGGTTTTTATTATCGCAAAGAAAAGCGATATGACGCCACAACCTGGGATATTAACAACGGTTATTGTGATGAATTTGCACAATCCGTTTTTGATAGATTAGGTGGCGAAACCGATAAAATGTACGGTATTTGGCTACATGATATCGGTGAATTTCAAAAACAAATGGAAGGATGCGGAGAACACTATGTAATTTTCTACAACCAAAAATACTATGATGCTGAATGTATTGGGGGTGTAGATAATCCGTTATTTCTCCCGTTTTACCTTAACAAATATAAAACCCGCGAACAAGTAATAAAGGAGCGTCAAAATGATTCAAATCGATAACTATGATTCTCAGTTTTTCCGCTATGCCAAGGGGTGGTTTGTTACGTCAGACAATGTAATTGAAGATCTACGCCAAATTTGCGCTTGGCGATGGATGATGAATGTTACAGATATTGCTGACTCAACAATCCTGGAAGTACTCCTGATTGTTTTGAATAAAGCAAATCTGTTACAAGAATTGTCACGTACAAGGAATATCTTGACAATCGTTATGGGCGATCCTTATGGAAAACCCTTTGTAGGAATGCCGCAACGTTCTGTGTATGAACGAACGATTGATATTATTCTTGATATCTTTCGGCATTCTCGTGCCAGCGAAGTCTCTATCACAACTCCTGATCCAAAAACTGGATTGCAATTAACTGAAAATGCTAAACAGCAAATTGCAACCAGCGGAGCATAACTATGGAACGTAACTGGCTCTCAATTGGTAAAGAAGTTGTTGATCAAATTGGACAGGACAAAATCCTACACGCTATTAGTAACATCCAATTTAGCAGCGATAGGAAGAAACAATATAGTTTTACAGAAGGATACGCACTGAGAGGCATTATTGATAATTATTTTCATCAAAATGTCTTGTCAATTGGTATCGGTTATGATGTTGCCCCGTATTCTTTGCTTGCTATTGAAGCAAGTTATGCAAACGGCACAAGTAAAACGTATTTTGTTGAAATCAATGATGTTGTAACTCCTGTTGTCAGCGATTTCTTTCCAAAATGCTGAAGAAAGGACAAAACAAAATGGATATGAAGGCATTTTTGAAAGAAGTAGTTTTGTTGACTAGCGATTCTGGATTGAGCCACGATTCTCGTGTTTTTGCACTCGATGAACTGTTGAAATTTAATTCTGTTCAACCTAATGGGATTACGGCGGTTGTTAATAACAATGAGTACATAATTCCTTATCCGAATTATATTACAATCCGCGAGCTCCTGCTACGAGATAGGCTAATCCAAGCTATCAAGGAATTCAGGACAGTTACAGGCTTGGGCCTGAAGGAAAGCAAGGACTGGGTTGAAAATTTACGAGACAAGGAAAATCTGCGTATTATCCCTGACGACAGACGAACTTACTAATCCTCACGGCGGCTGCTCCCCGCCAATCCCCTGTTTGTAACGGTCGGCTCCCCGTTATAAACACAATTAAGCATAGCGCTATCGTAGTTGCTCCCTACGGTAGCGCTATGCTTTTTTTCTCCCGATAAAACCCCTTTCATGGTATATCCACTATGAACGATAATACATGCACACCGTACAAAAACCGCTATGTTACCCTAAAGGGAGAACCTTTTCCTATCGGTAAACTCGGTTTGATACTCCAGACAAGGGGAGTCCTGGATTTCAAATATGAAACGGATGATACTGTTTATTATGAGGTTAATCCTAATCATTCAGAAGAAAAAGTATTATCCTTGATATCCAGTTTGGCAGCGGATCTAACTAACATTTAGTAGGAGCATAAATGAGTAGAGCCAATTTGCCAGATGTTGGCAATAAAGAAAACCCTATTCCATTTGTGAAACGTGGTTCACTTGTGGGATATCGTGAAAATGGTTTTTGGTATTTGAAAAACCCTGAAATAAAAAGCGGTTTCTTCTCCGGCTGGATTCGTCAAACCGACCCATATTCGGCAGTCGAGTTTGATAACGAATATTTAGAACGGAGCAAAAATGAGCCAGACACGCAATGAAATCGGTCAGCAAATTATAATCGAGGGGCAATACGAGGAATTCTACCAAAAGGGTGATGCAAGGGGTAATGGTAAGAATTCATACATGCAAGGTTGGCACAAAAATCGCCGCCTTGAGATCCAGAGGGTCTATGATCGTCTGGTTGAAGAATGTATTCAACGGAATTTAGACCGTAGAAACATTCCAGATGTTGGTTCGGAAACGAATCCCGTATTGTTTCATCCTGTTTGTCCAATTGATTTGTCATTTTTCTATTATCGGAAAGACGGTAATTGGTATCGGAAAAGTGCATATCAAACCAACTCCAGTTGGCTTTGTATCACCTATGGTCCTGCATTAGAGGACTTGGATAACGAATACTCAAGACAACGGAGCATAGCATGAGCCAGCGTATTCTTAAGAACTATCTGTTTTATTACAATGGTTCATTCGTCACGGAACAATTCGGATACGATGCAAACCATGCTAGGCGTATCATACGATATAATATTGATTCTGTTCCTGGCATAGTTTGCGGTAATCATTTACCTTGTGACTTCAGAAGAAAAGTGTATTTTTCTGATGCAAAAGAAATGGTTATGCCTGATGCTGAAGGCGTAGAACGCCGCACCAGAGAATGCGTTGATAAACTCAATGCAGAGAAAATCGAACGAGCAAAGCATTGTCGCAATGAAGCGGCTCTCCTGAGAGTATTCGGTTTTGTACAATGCTGCCTGGATCTTTAATTGGAGCAAAAAATGGAATTACCAGAATACCTACCTGATGAAACAAGTGGAGACTATCGTGTGCGGAATAATCTCCCCTATGTTTACACTCCATTCTTTCCATATCCATCATATGGAAGGCACACAGATGTTTTGACAGGACCAGGCACTGGACAAATTGACTGGCAAAAAGAACTCCAGGATAAATTCCCCACTGTTATCCTATATCCATACGAATCATTGCAAGTCAGTCTCTCAAATGAATCTTTATTTATTTTATTCCAAAATGAAACACAGGTTCACGAACTGGCACGACAATGGATAGTGCAACACTGTCTTGCGTATGGTAAAAATCATGCAGAAAAAGTGACGCCTACGGTAGATGAACTCCTGAGCTATTATCTTAGCGCAAAAAACATATTCAGAATCGATCATCCTTGAGCTTGGAGCAATAATGTCAATCTATGCAATCGGTGATATTCATAGAAATATCCCTACTTATGAAAAGATTTGTAAGAATCTTCATAAAGTAGATGAGAATGTCATTACGATTCAGGTTGGCGATGTTGGCATTGGCTTTGAAGGTGTTGAAATGCCTAGCCTTCATGCTAATGATTATTTTATTGCGGGCAATCATGATGATGCTGAAAAATGCAAGTTACACCCTAATTGTTTAGGCGATTACGGTGTTAAAGAATTTGACGGGAAAACAGTCTTCTACCTCCGGGGCGCATACAGTACAGACAGAGATATGCGAATCCCTGGTATTAGTTGGTGGGAATATGAAGAACTGAACTATGAACAACTTTGTAATGCTATCAAATTATATGATGAAAGCCGTCCAGACATTGTAATTACTCACGATTGTCCAACAATTGCGAGAACTAAAATGTTTGGTTATAGGCACAGCGGACGAACAGTGCCAGCATTGCAAAATATGTTTGAAATCCATCAACCTCCTGTTTGGGCGTTTGGACATCATCATCGTCAACTGCATACGAGCATTTACGGGACTTATTTTTATTGCATTGGCGAAATGCAGAATAAAAAGATTTCCCCTTAAAGGAGCATACTAATGACAGAGGCGATTGTTTTTGTTCGTAAACGCGGTGCGATTGGTATCTTTGAACGTCAAACCTTCCCTATCAAGGAAATTTTGCCTGGCGAAAATATTTGTCAAGCATTCATTCGTCAATACGGTGAGCAATGGGAACTTGGTCGCTTTTGTCAATTGTCGATGAAAGACAACCCATATTTCCAGGCTTATCAAGCCGAATTGAAAGGGTAAAATATGAAATTGTGGAGCGTCAACGCGAAATTAGGAACGATGCGAAAGGTTGTTGATTGGAGCGTTTACCCTAAGCCAACAAATGTTGGCGATGATTATCATTATGTATTGATTCAATCTGACAATCGTATTTGTAGGATTGATTTGAATACTAAGAAGGGAATTTTAAGCGCTCATTGCCCGAATGGTGCTTATCATTATCACCTCCTGCAAAATACAACCGAAGTTGATATTCCACAGGACTTGATGGATCAAATCCTTCAAGTAAGACCGAAAAGCGGCGATAGTATGGTTGTCAATGGAACAACTGTCATGCGTATAGGATAAGGAAATAACAATGTTTTCCCCTAAAACGTTTTCGGCTGGGGCATTTACTTTGCTGGGTATAATCTGGGGCAAGAGCAATTGGATTAACGTTTTTATTAAGGCAGGATTCTTTGGAATGGCTGTCTGGGGTGTTTATATCATCCTACATAACTAGCTCCTGAATACCAGAAAAGCAAAAGAGGGTATATGAGTCAACATACCATTACCATCTCTGAACAACAATTCTATCGAGAGGTTGTTGAATTTCGTAAAATTATGTGCAGCAAAAAGTATTGGAATAATGGAGAACCTATTCCCATACTTGAAAAAGCCTTTCAAACCCTCACCTCCTGCTATTTTGCCTGTACCAACAGTCAAAAAGTAGAACCTGTCTATCAAGCAACTGTAAATGAATTTAGCAGACGACAAATAATGCTAAGTTTGAAACAGCATTAAGAAAATTACAAGCCTCCTGATTTTTTCGCGCTCCAAAAATAAACATGAAAGGAGCAAAATCATGTTTGAAGATGATGAATTTGACCAGTCTTCACCAGATGAACCAAAAACCGGGCTACTAAGTAAAATTGTCTTTTATCCACATGATATGTACACCGCAGATTATGTAATCGGGTATATCATTGGCGCAAATGAACATCATTGCGATATTCTGGTAGACCACGATTTCCGAGTTATTCGCGGTGTTCCTATCCATAAAGTCCAACGGATAAAAGTATGAACGGTAAACCGGAACATTGGAAACAGCAAAATGCTATTGACCAATTTACAGTATTACGTTTTGCGCTTGATGGTCATTTAATCAATTTTGAAATGAACATCATTGATAAAAAGACTTTCATCGAAAAAGCACAAACGTTAATTGATGAAATGCACCTTTTAGACCCTTATCTAAAAGGTAAAAAGTGGTAAATCTCCCAACCCCAAAAAGAAAGATACAATAATGAGTCAACCCTACGTTAATAACGGGCCTGTCACAACGTATCGTCAACTTAGGGATGCGATCAACCTAATGAATGATGAACAGATGGATTCAAACATAACTGTTCAAGAAGCGCAAGAAGATGATTTAGATGAGTTTTATCCAGCAGAACTCCGAATTATTAGGGAAACTGATGTGCTGGATGAAAATCATCCAGTTATCTATATCCCGTTGTAACCTCCTGATTAACAACACAAAACAAATAAAAACAAAGGAGCAAAACAATGGCATACACCGAAACGAATTTCAAGACGAAAAAGGCACTCAAAGAAGCTGTCGCAAAGGGCGAAGAAGTCCGATGCTTCCAACCAGGACTTGGACCTGATCTCTCCAATTTCTCCGGCAGAGTCTCACTCGAAGGACCACACTTCCCCAAACCGCATACTTGGTATGCAAGCGCGACACTCGAAAATGGCAAGGTTGTAAAGGTTTCGTAACATGATAGAGCAAGCCGTAATAGAGCGAAGGATTAAAGAAAAAGCACGAGAATTGGCACTTGAACATTATCATAATCCAACGTCACAGGATTTACTCCTGATTGAAATCATCCTTCGTCATGGTTGGATAATGGCAGTCAACGAATACAACAGCGAAACAATCGAATTGGAGCAAAATCATGAAGAAATGGAATCGTTACAACCAGGCAACCCGTTGACCCAGGATATGTATCATATGGCAACAAACATCGGCTCAAATGTTTGTATACTGTCCGCAAAACGGCAAGCGTATCAAGGTCCACCTCCAGGACTAATTATTTCTTCAAATAACAACGTCTAACAAACGGAGTAAGTTATATGAAGAATCGCGGGATATACGGAACAAACGACGGTTCATACAATCGCGGCGGAAAAGATGGCGGAGCAGCCATTGCTACCGAACGATTTGCAGATGCCGCTGTCGATGATGGCGAAAATATCAAAACCTTCCAGCGAATGCTGAAAGAAAAAGACTGGGCAAACCTTGAAAAATTCTCCCAGAAACTTCGACAACAAGGTTATGCTCAATTCCGCGTCGAAAGCATGATGCGAAGCGCAACAGTAGGAGTAAGATTCTAAGCCTCCTGACCTTGCCTTAAACAAAAACACCAGCATGATGAATACAACGTTACAAACAGCGTTTCTTGATTACTTCAACAATTATCTGACGGTCGAAAAGTATGCGGAGCATAATCAACTTACAGTTGAACAAGCCCAAAAACTGATCGACCTGGGGCGAGAGGTTCACGAAGATATTGTGAAATTGCACAAAGAAATTGCTGCAATTCCAAAAATATAGTCTCCTGAACCCACGACAGTCTCAATGAAGGTTGTTGCCAATGGGGGCAACAAAACAATGGAGCCAGTCATGAGCCTTACTGTTGCGGACTATATCGAAATCAACGAACGTCGCGCCCAACTCGAAGCGGCAATGGAAGCCGAATGCGACCATCTTGTATCAACCCAAACACGAGTGCGTAGGGAATGCGGTTCGCCCCTCCTGAACTCCAAGGGGTTTGGACATCGTACCATCGGCGCAAAGCAACATGGCAAAGTAGCGATGCCAGTTCGGGGCAGCGGATATGGACGCTACGATGCCGAACGCCTATGGCGGCGACAGACTGCCGCAGTTTAAGCCTGACACTTTACAATTGAATAGCAAGACAACCTCTCCTGAGAAGGGAGAGGTTTTTTATTTTCTATGAAAGGATCTTTTATTCAGATGGAATAGATCTTTCTCTCCTGAATAGAGCAGTACCCCAATTAAGGGATTCCTTAAATGCATACCCCACTACCCCTCGGCGGGTTTTTATAAATAACCCTTGGAGTCCCAAAAAGGTACACCGCCGTGACGGGGGCCTTCCCCCAACGTGATTCTTTCCTATAAAGTAACGTCCCTAAAAATCATAAAGATCTATAATATGGGTTCCCTAAAAGGATACCCCTTTTTGTGTAAAAATATATGCGCAGGAAAACGACCCTTAAAAAAGACCCCCTATGTTTTAAAATGTCTAAAAAAGGATACCCTTTTCCAGAAGCCATATATACGCTAGCCCTGCATCAAAGCTAATCCCCATGTTACTTTAAGATCTTCTTTATACAATCGTTCAGCAAGCCATTTATATATGTTCGTTTCTTGAATGGCTAGAACATCTGCTGCAAAGGTAGATGGGACATCAAAAGGTTTATCGTGCATATTGTCCCATAATTCTTCGCGACTGATAGGGCAACGATAATCGACTCTAAATGGTCCTGTCATTTGCCAGAAAGAGATAACATCAGTTTCGCTAGAGTTCCAAATCATCCAGTCTTTGCCTGGAAGGGAGTCTATGGATATGCTGTCTTCCATTTCATTGCATAACTCAAATGCATTTTTATCACATTTTGCATCAATTCGATAACCAATAACATACATGTTGTCCATAACGATCCTCGTTTATAGGTATTCTTTTGCTTCGTCTGTTGTGAGAAGTTGGAGATTTTCAAGGTTACGGTGTCTGAATAGATCTTTGACATCTGTTAAGGTTAGTTCGTCTCCATTGTTTGCGATTGCATGGTTGATGATGCATTTCGTTTGCATGTCAATGAGTAGGATTTGGGTGCGGTAATCTCTACGGTTAGCGTATCCGTATGAGGCTATCATATAAAGTTTTTTCTGTTTTGTATCATAGACATAGTTGCCTACGCTCATTGACGTTCTATAAAACTCTGTGACTTGTCTCATAAGATGGTTCCACAAGGCTATAAAATAAAGAAATAAAGCATTTATACTGTTTTAATGAGTCAGAAGGCATTTCTGGAGGGATAAGCGTTAAATCCTATTTAGAATGGATGACGAATGATAATATATGAAAGAGATTAAGGAATACATTCACATGAAAAATGACATATACTTTTTAGATGATGAGACGTTACGGACAATCATTTTTTTGAGAGCATACCCAGACGCAAAGACTGCAGAAACAGCGGATCAGATGATAGAATTGCTTGCAAACGCTGAGCAGCCAATCAAATACATTTTTTTAGATCACGATCTGGATCATGATGGATATGATGAGAAGCAGATTAAGGGTACAGGGATGGAAGTTGTTGAATGGTTAGAGCAACACAAACCGCAAGTGTACAAAATAATTGTTCATTCCAGAAATGGGTATGCAGGTCCAAAAATGGCACAACGTCTTGCTAATGCGGGGTTTAACGTTTGGCTAATGCCGTTCTTCGATATCAAACTACCATTAGAATAATGAGAGTGTGAAATATTTCACTAAGTCTATAGATTTATGTGTGTTTCTTTTTGAGGGAACCGCATTTACAGCCTTGAGTGAAGATGGTTTGTTTGCTGCAAATACATTGAGCATTTTGAGGTGTATTATTGTGGAGTTTTGCATATTGAAAGTATGCTGCATGTAGGAAGTAATGATCTGGATGTTCATGTTGAAGTATATGTATAAGTTCATCATTTTCATTAACAGCAAACCAAGTATACAATTGATTGAATGAATCAAACTTTTGTTGTACATTTTGCATTTCTTTAAGATAATCGCCTTCAAACCAAAACGCTTCCTTTTGTAATATCTGTAATGATGGAACAACTTTATGCAATTGCCACGGATCACCGCAGAGGAATAGATGATCCGGGTCTGCATGAAAGGATGAAGCCTCATACCCATAACTGAGTTGTTTTACGCAACGATATAGATACCATGCCGTAGGACTAATATAAGATGAAGATGCATAAGACGCTACAAAACCAGCATTACAATCTTTCATGCTAGGGTACATCTGTAATGCCAAATCAGTAGTTTCATAGCGTATCGCAAATTTCATAATATCTCAACTTAATTTATAAACATTGTGAAATATTTCACTGACCCATGTTATTTTTGTTTGACGATTCGGATCATTCTGGTAGCGACATTTGTTCCGCTTTCTTTAAACGTTCCTGCTTCTATGGATTCGTTGTCGCACATATGTTGTTTGAGGAAGTTTTGGAAGGCAACTGCTTTTTTGTCGCTTCTTGTATAGCTACCTTCGCCGATGATAGCCACGAGAATACCGTTTGTTTTGAGGAACTTGTAAGCATGTATTACATGTTCGGCATCTTGCCCTGCAGTAAAGGGTGGATTCATTAAGACACGATCAATTGTAGGTTTAGGCTCAATTGACAAGAAGTCTTTAGGGCAATCTACTTTTATATTGGGTGTGAGGCTTTCCAAGGTTGTTTTATGTTCGGGGTCAATCGTAACAAACTTTTGTTTCAATGGGGTTGCAGTTGGCATTATCGATGTTTTCCTTTTGCTTTGGAGTCTGTTTCATCTATTCCAGTGTATTCTAGCCATGCACAGATATCTTCATATTCTGTTGTTATCCCGTCGATGGTTTTCTTTCGTTTGATGGGGCCATTCCAGGCTTTGAAGCGGTAAGGTCCAAATCCAAGGATATATTTACCATCATCTGTTTTCTCTAGTAGTTTATATGGGCATTGGGCGATATAAACTCTGTCGTCACGTCCTTCTTCCTTTGAAACACGTATGTGTTCAAAGGAATCATGTGGTCCTGGTACTTCTATGATTTCATACCAAGGACAGGAGAAAGCGGTTGGTGGTGGATAGGGGAGCGGGTCTTTACCGGCGCGGAGTCGCCAGAAGAGACGTGATTTAAGCCAATCAATGTCATTTGGCATGAATAATGTTTTATTTTTATTCTCTAAGAACAGGTTTCTGTATTGGTCTTCTTCAAATAGTATATAAACCCATGCATTATAGGCTTTTAGGAGGGACAAATCGTGTCGGGTCAGAATTGGATCGCCGTGGTGAGAGCCAACTGGTTTAGCATCTAATTCTTGCAGTCTTTTTTCTGCATCAAGTGCGCGTGCTTTCCAGTCTTCTAGTGTAAGGTTTTCATCTGTCATATGGATATGCCTATAGGGAGTAAAAGGGTCTGAACAAAGAAAATATTTTTGCGCGGGGCAAATAAAACTGTTTTAGTTGTTTATAGTTCTAAGTCTCCTACAACAAGATTTTTCGTACTATTCCAGTCTTTGTCTAATTTGTTTCGTTCTTCAGAAGAGAATTGGTTTGCCTGGTTTTTGAAGTATTCTTGGATTAGTTGATCTTTAATGGGTACAGAGCAATTAAATTTTTTGCGTGTTAGTTCCCACGGTGTACCAGGTTCATGAGACATATTCGATAATTGAATTGCTGTATAATCTGACAAGACATCCCATACTCTATCAACAATCGCTTTTGATTGAATAAATTCATTAAATGTTGTAAAATCTTTGGGTTGACAATGCATGGATGGAATATATGTATTTACTACTTTTTCAGTAATCTCTTCATTTCCGTAGGGTTTTAGTGCATGATAAAGTGATGGTATAACGGGACCAAAATCCCAAGCTTCCACACATTCATTAATAAGGGGTCTTTTAGTAACTGCAAGATGCCAACCATGAGCATAATAAACAAGTCTATGCAGTTTCATGGGGGTAAGAGGTTTGTTTTGAGATATACTCAAAACTATTAAATAGTTTGCTACAGCGGTAGCTTCAAATTTTTCATATGGTGGTATTTTTATCATTTGTTTTAATGTAGATTTTTCTGATACGAGTATATCGTATTGTCTACGTAGCATAATAACTTTTATTCCTTCATTATGTAGCTGCACTGCTAGATATATTATGAATACAATACAGAAAACGATGATTGATAAGAGTATGATTGTTAACATTTTTAAGAAGTGATATCTGAATCACTTATTGGGAATTGTGACATTGACTTAGCGGGTTCTGTTCTGGCAGTCTTGCTAATGAAACGGCTTAGTTTACCTTCTGTAAACCTTATGACATAATCAAATGATTTTGCATCTTCGCCATTTTCTGTGTATCGATCATATCCGCCATCAGGATTGGGTGAGCCTCCCACTATATTGCTCGTATAGATATTCAGATCTCCATGATAGTTTAAATCTTTGCCGTCTTCGTTGGTGAGTCTTCCATCTTCTGTTAAAATATAAACATCAAGAGAATTTTCCAAATCTTTAGTTTGAAAGATTGTGCCTTTTTTCACGTAGGCTTCATCCTCTGGTGAAAGAGGGTAATTGAATATAATTTCATCAAAGAGTCCCATATAGTCATTCCTATTTATTCAAAAGCACATAAGCCTATTTCTTCATAAGACATAGAGCCTGAATGTGTTTCGTTCAGGTTGGCATACATATGTGTTGTTTGTTGTCTAATAGCTACTACAACTGTAGAGGGTTTAAAGCCAAATTCTTTTCGAAACATTTTTATTAATTCTCGTTGGTTGTGTAAACGTGTTCTTTGTATATACCTGTTAGCCAGGTATTTATCTCTTGATGAGATATTATGTTTTTTTATAAAAGTTCTTCTTTGAATACAGCATTTGTTTTCAAATGTCGGTAAAATCACTTATATTAATAAATGTTGTGTAGTCCATTGGGAATCACTTAGCACCTGTTGCATTGCATATCGTGTTACGATATTTATTATTAATGGAGCGCGTAGGTTTGCCACTGGAGATTGATTAACTTTGGAGCAGATGACTAATAATCGTGATAATTTGCGGTCTATTTTCTGCCAGATTTCTTCGCTATCGTAGTTTTCAAAGAAGAGAGAGGGGTCTGTTACTACGAATGCAATGTTCGGTTCTTCAATGGATTGTAGCCAGAAGAAGTAGCTATTTTCTTCTTGTTGTATAAGCACAAAACGTGTGTGATTTGGGAAGCCTATTAAACCATTTGAAAAGGTAATAACACTTTGTGTGTCAATATCAATTTCGCCAAAATGTTTTGTTTTGATAATCATAATCACCTTTAAAAGAGTTTCTTTTCGCTTAAAATAACTTCAGGTGGTTTTTCTATAGGTTCAGGAATTTCGGATTGAGCAGATTGTAACATCTTCCAGTATTTAACGCAACCTTCCATTGCATCTAATGAGCAGACTTTTGGAGGTTGAGGGACAAGTTTTTCGGGAAGTAGTTTTCCAAGTTCATTGTAATTTTCCCAGCACCAATCTTGTCCTTCTTTGGTAAGGAACATTCTGATACCATTTCTAAGTTTAATAACTTCATCAATTAGTTGTGGTGCGTTTAGTTTAACTAAAGAGAAATCATTTTCATTATCTTGATATAGAAGATAATTAATAAACTCTTGTGACTCAAATATTTTAGATCGTTCCATGAGAGGTGTGGGATGAGGCCAGAACCAGTCCCATAATTCGCATTTGCTTTTTTCTTCTTCGGGAACAGTTGGGATGCCGCTTTTCCAGTCTGCGGTCATAACGATAACTGTATAATGTTTTTGATGATCTGGCCAAGGGCGGTTATAACAAGTTAGGTATTTGATGTTTTCTATTTCGAGGGTTGTTTCTTCGCGGACTTCTCTGATAGCGCAGTCTTTCCATGATTCATACATATCTAATTTGCCGCCGGGGATTTGCCATGTATTAGCGCCTGGTTCGCTTAGACGTTTGCCAAAGAGAAATTTATTGTCTTTTTTGACAAGGACAGAAACCCCTACTTGTGGTTGTAATGTTGTCATACGTTATGTAATCGCCTTTGTGCCAGTTCGGGAGATTAAGGCAGTTAAGACCATGTAGTTTATAGACTAGGATTTACATAAATACTGAAGACAGTTTTATTTTCCGCCACATTTACATCCTTATGGAGAGCATCACTGGGGATGATACTGTAATAATGGTTAGCCATAGGATATTTATTAAACATTTCAGATTTTTGTACACAAAATTGAAGTCCGCATTTAAGACCGTAAATGCATCCAGATATGAGTGTTGTTACAAATAGAGAACTTTGGTTTATAAGATCGCATTGTAGATCGCAGAAGGGGCAGATTAGTATGTTATTTAGTTGTTGTATTCCTACATTAGTATTTATGGTATTTTCTATTTTAGGGCATATTTGTGCAATTCTTGATTTTTCAAGATGGTTTTTATTCTTAAATCTTTGTTCTACAGAAAAAGAGCAGATATAATCATATGAGGTTATAATTACATCATTGGAGTGGTGTAATATATAACATCCTTTTCGTTCTGCTAGACAAAAAGGGCAATAATTGCAGGTAAAAGTAACTTCTTCATTAATAGCATTTTTCATATAGTTTTTTAAAAGTAGACTTCTTCCATAAAGACTTCCCAAGTACCTTCATCATCTTTGTATGATGAGATTGTTGTTTGTTTTTCATCTACTTTAAAAACATAAGTTATGCTTTTATCTGTATTTAGAGTTTCGCAGAAGTAGAGGAACGCTTTATCATTTGGTTCTTGTAGGTTGCCTTTTGCGAATTTGCCTGCTTTTTGGATGATTTGTGGTATACGTGCTTCTTTTGGGTCGAGTTTAACGACGCAGCGTTTTTGGTTATTAACGGTTGTAGTTTCTACTATCATGGTTTGTGTCTTTTTAAGCAGGTCATTAATATGAGAAGTAACGTACTATATGCTGGAAAAATTTTAGGCTGGAGAAAATTTACAACAATGTGTTTTTTTTATGAATATATAAATAGTTTAAGTATAAAAGGATAATAAAAATGATAGTACAATGTAAAGATCTAGATACAAAAACGATTATTTATTTTAATACAAAAGAAATATCTTTTCTGGCGACATCGCTCCAGCCTTTATTTATGGCAAAACTTGGACATTCTATTTTACAAAGTCCTAAGAATGTGAACTTTGTACTTTTAAAAGACGGGCAGCATATTTTTGTTGATGATAATCAATTTGATAATTTACTGCACATTATGAGGGATGAAGATGGGTCTGCAATCATGGATTTAGATAAGAATAAGGAAACTAGAAAAAATTGAAGAAGTTAAGTAAATATGAATTGGTTTAAAAGAGCTGGATTAGGAGATGGTCAGGCGTGGGTAATGCCGTCATCTTTTATTCCACCGACACGTCGTGGTAACATCATATCTGGTTTAGAAAGAGTTATACAACAGAATTCGACTTATTTAGCTCAATTAGGGATGTTAGATTATGAGCAAAAAGGGAAGAACATTAATGTTTGGTTTGCGAAGGTAATAGAGGGTTTAATGACTCAAGATGGGGTAAAGGGTCAGCGTTTGTCTTGAGTTCTCCCCTAGCACATTTATGAGCAAGTTTATTTTCTCTGCGTGGAACATAATTAACATTATGTCTCATAACAGAAACATAGCAATCTGAATAGATTTTTTCATCTGGAAAAATTATTCGCGCTCTTTTAATTGCTTCTGATTCTGGATTTTGATTAGTTTTAAGTTTTATTCTAATAGAGCAGGCTATTCGTTTGGATTTAATTTGTACGATTCCGACCCATTGAACACCATTTAACTTTGAAGCATCTACATAGACTCCATTAGGTCTTTGGAGATAAGCAGCCATTTTCTTATAAGTTTTGCGCCGGTCTTTTTCGGTTACGCCTGGTTCCCATAGCCAACCAGAAAGTACTCTTTGAGAGTATTTAAGATAGCCTATGTTTGCTGGAATTGAGAAAAGATTAGTCTCCTTTGAATCTTTATCAGGCATTAACATCCTCCGCATTGCTCATTAATTTGTTCTTTTAAGTATTTTAGGACTTCTCCCCACAGATTTATTGAGACAGGGGAGAAACTCTAAAATATCTATTTTAACGTTTTCTACGGATCATGAACGGGAGGGCTAAGAAAGCGAGTGATGTAGGTTCAGGAATTACTGACATGAATTCAAAATCAGGATATGGTTCTTGCAAGCGCCAGACAACCCGTGCATCCCAATAAGTGATACCATCAGAAATATATTCATTGTAATCAGCAGTAGCTTGAATAACATTGAACGGTGTAATAGAGGCATAAATAGATGCGTAGTTATCAAATGTATTGGTTTCAAAATTATAGGGAGCATTAAGGTTCATAGCTGTAACAACGCTAATACCATTACGATTAAAGTCAGAGGCATGAATAATATCATCGAATGTTTCTGCAGGCTGGACTCTGCCGTAAAAAGAAACATTCATATTTCCATCGCCTGAATACCATAATCCTGCAGCATCAATAAGATGAGGCGTCAAAATGAGGGCATTCATTACAACAGTTGGTCTACCGCTATCACTGGTGGTATTGGTGTAAAAATTCAATGTTACACCATCGATAGTAGTAGTGCCTGCGAGGGATCCAAACGTCATTACGGGGGTAATGAGGAAGGACAGAAGAACGATAAGGAAATTAGAGTTTTTCATACAAGAGATTTAGAGAATAATTAGAATCAGGAGATAAGGGGATTTTATTTGTCGGAAAATTTATTCAATTCAGATTGAATCACATCAATATTAAACATTTGATGTTGTTGTTCTTCTAAGAAGGCTTTTACATGTAGTGACATTATATACAGTGCATCTTTTGCAAGACTTGGAGATTCTATTGGGAATATATTTCCCAGCATATATCCTCCTGTTTCAGTATTTACTCTTTTGATGAGGTTATTTTCAAAATCAAAATATGGGTATACTGTGTAGGTTTGCCCCATTAAGACACTAGTGTATTTAGGGAATAGATAGACACATTTAATAGAATTCTCGCTACTCCAAGCATATAAACCAGGTTTTAAATTTTCAAGTTTATTCATTTAATTTCCTTAAGTCTTTAAATGTATGGGGGAACCAATACACTTTCCATCCATTTTTAAATTTGCCAGTTCTTGAGCATTCTGATTGCCCTGGAGGTTCTATATGAGCAACGATAGCGGTAGCTACGGGTAGCTTATCAAAATTAAAAACAATAGTATCACCAACTTCGCATTTTGGTTTGAATCGGAAGCTCCAAAACTCCCACATTCCGATTGGTGGTTCTTCCCAAAAATGTCCTCTTGCAACAGAAGGTACATTAATATTCATATGCTATTCTTTCTGGAATTTCTTGTCGAGATGGATATTTTCCATTCCATATTATGTTCCAATTGAGGTTTTTGACAGCTTTAATTGTGGCTTCTCCAACATAGGTTATATTATTATAACCTAATGAATACAAGAATGCTTTATGGATGAAAGGTAAGATGTTTTCTTGTGTTACTTTTTCTTTATTGATAGAAACTTTTGTGAATACTGCAGTTAATGGATTAATTATAGGACAGGCATATGCTGTTGCAACATATCCTGCCGCAACAAAATCTTTTTTATGCCCCACAACATCTATTAATATATAACTTGAACAACCTGGATGAGTAGTATGTTGTTCTATGAATTCGATATCATGAGATTCTTTCGCATAGACGTGAATTCCGTAGTAGATAAGATTACTGGCGAGCTCTATGGCATCCAATTCAACAGCATTTCTATTAGAATTATAAAAGTTGTTTTCATCTAGCTCCAATGTTTGTGATTGAAACGGGCTTACTACTACTACTACATTGATATTATGTCCTAATAATGGTAGATCTATATAATTGTTGAGCATATCAAGTTTATTACTACATGCATAATTTGAAACATATTTTTTATTTGGCGAAGATCTTATTATTGAGCCGTCGTCTTCTCTTTGTATTGGTTCCCCATGCTGATCAAAAAACAGCAAAGAAAATAATTTTAAAAATGTCTTTTCATTGGTATCTCCAAATAAGCTATCTACTGTATGTGTAGAAGAAATTTTTAAGCACATAATACTTTACCCTTAAATGATGAGTCTGCATAGTGTAACTGCGAGTTATTTTTATCTGGAGAATGTTAATAATTTATCTCATAATAGCAACCACAGCAATACTTTACGACAATTAGACTATACTAAAAGACACAATGTCTATAAAAAGCGGGGGTTTTCTGGAACAGGTCACATTTTGTGAAAATAAGGAAATTCTTATAAAATCATCAATTTTAAGTCCTTATATTCTTGGGAGATAAAATTATCTGGAAAACCATAAGTTAAATATTTATGGCATGTATTATGCAATTCTTTAAATTGTCGTAGCGAGTTATTGTTTTTTTGAAAGGAGTAATTTTATGGCTCAGACTCAACAAGGTAATAGGGGGAATACAAATGCCTCTGGTTCTGGAAGCGGTCAGGACCGCAATAATGATAACAGAGGCAGAGGTAATTTTGGAAACCCTGAACAACATGCGGAGGCAGGTCGCCAAAGCAGTGGTAATAGGGGGAATCCAGAGCAACATGCAGAAGCTGGCAGACAGAGCAGTGGCAATAGAGGGGGTCAACAGGGTGGTTCTGGCGGTCAGCAAAGTGGCTCATCTCGTGAAAAAATGGAATCTCGCTTTCATAACAGAACTATAGAACAGATGAGAGATCTTTTGCAAGAAATGCAAAGTGATTTAAGTTTCCATGAAACTTCTGCAGAAGAAATCCGTATGGCTTTGCAAGAAGTTAAGGGTGAAATCGATCAGATTGGTGAAATAGCTCAACAGTCTGAAGGTTCATCTCAGCAAGGAAAACAATCATCTGGACAAAAACAGGGTGCAGAAGAAGAGGATGAAGAAAGAGGTCGTGGGCGTCCTGTTGGTTCTGGAAGTGGAACTGGACTTATCTTAGATATCTTGCAAGACGGTCCAAAAAACCGTCGAGATTTGTTAGAAGAAGCGAAAAAGCGAGGTATCAAGAGTCCCTATTCTTCATTCTACTCTTTAGAAAAGAGTGGAAAAGTAAAAAGGGACAGACAGGACAACGTAACTCTTGTATCTTAAATTATTAATATGATTATTCGCTATGGCAAAAGTCACCCTTTTATAGGGTGACTTTTTTATTTAACATCCTATTAAAAATATAAGAATAGAGATGAGTACTGCAATGATAGCAGCTATAATAAAGCCATATGGATCGAACCAATCATCATTAAGCACATAATTAGATTCAGATCCATATAATAATTATCCTTTAGCTTCAGACATTTCTTCTGCTTCTTCTTTTAGGGCGTAATATTCGCTTAATTTGAGCGAACGACATCCATCAATATTAGGGGTTTCTTTATCTTTTATTTTTGGTATTAGAAGAAAACGATATTTACCTTCTTCAAATACTTGATTAGTAAAAAGTCTCATTGAGCCATCAGAGAACTGTATATTGCTGGTTGGCTTATATAATCGGTTAGCAATATGGGCGTTTGATGGTACTGTAAAAGTTTCCATTAATTTCTGATTCTCTTTTCCTTCTCTTGTTTTTTTATCAGGCACATAAGTTACATGAGGTGGAAACACCCAACCTCTTTTAGTAATAGATTTCCATCCTTCTTCCATTTTAGCATCTTTTTCAGCTAAAATGCCAGTCATGCTTTCGCCGCTTGCCAAAGCGCCTGATCCTCCCTGAGAAAGACACCAATCATGTCTTTTCTCATGGTCTTTTTGCATTTTATCTTTGCCTTCGTCAAAGATTTTATTTTGTTCTTCGCCTTCAATAAGATAAATGTGGTAGTGATCAAAGTTCATAGTTTTCATCCTTTATGATTTGTGTTTAAGGTATATCCTGATTTCTTCATCTGTTGCATCTTTAACAGAAAAGATTTTAGCATGACGAAATCCGTTAAGAGTATTTAAGTTTGTTAAATTTACTGGAGCAAGAGATAGTGTACCTATAACAAATGCTCTACCAGATGCTAAAGGATCTGCTCCTGGTTTAATTGTCAGATTTTCTTCGCGGATTATGACAAGAGAATATTGATTATTTAATAATATGGCACTCTTCATTTCTCTCAGGGAAAAATTTATATCTGAAGTAACGTATATAGAAGAATTTATAAGTTTATTTTGGTGAATGATACGATTTTGTTGGTTGCATGAAACACAATAAAAAAGAAGTAAAATAACGAATAAATATCTCATGTGTTTGATTAATAATTGTAACTTGACTTTTTCTGGAGAGGTTAGCCTTTAAGAGCATCGAGAAATGGTTTCATCTTTTTTAGAGAGATAATTTTTCTCCAAATAGATGTTTTGATTAATTTTTCATCTGAATGATAAGAATAGGTATCTTTATATATAACACCATCAGTGATTTTTGCGATGCAATATGAAAGAGCATGTAATGCTTGTAATTTATATAAATATTTTAAAGCAAAAAAGTCAGCATGATATTCGGATAATGTTAATGAGTTTTGTTCTGGATACCAGCATTTACAATATCTTTTAGAACAAAGATAGTGTTTATATTCATGTAGCCATGTATATAAGCGTTCTGCAGGGTGGATATCTTTTTTGAGTAGGATAAATCTTCGTGGAAGATTAACTTGAACGCTTTCTTTTTTATTTAAGTAAACAAACATTCCATCAAAGACATATTCATCTAACATTGTTGTAGCTGGTACATTATAAAAATAGAATGTTTTATTTTCAGGTAATAATCTAGAAAGTTTTTTTATAAATTCATTGGGATTTGTATGAAATGTTGTAACTTTGCTATCTTTAATTAAATCATTTAAGGTTTTATTATATTGTGAAATTTTTAGCATATTTATTCTAATATATATAACTTCCCGTTAACAACAATACATTTAGATGATTGAAGTGGAATAGGACGATCAGATTCTATTAATTGTAAAATAGATTTAGGGCAGGTACGAAAAAGAACAAAGTACGGTTCTTCAAATGCAGAGTTAGATATGTCATATCCGCTAGATTCCAAGTGTTTAAATCGTTCATAAGAATCTTTTATTTCTTGAGCAGGTTTTATGGAGAACAATATTAATTCATCAGAAAATTGAACGGATATGTTGTTGTTATTTATATCTATAGGTTTCATGATTTTTCGTACTTAGTTGGTTTCCTGTTTACAGTGCCATAGCGATCTTTAACAACTATGTTTTTAGTTCTATCAATGATTTTAATTGCGGTTGAAAAATCGCTAAAAGAACATGTATCTTTGCAACGTATTTTTGCAACGTATTTTTCGCTGTTTAGTTTTAAAATTACAAAAGAACAATTTATATCTAGATTTTTTCATCTTTTATATCTTTCACTTTTTATCTACAGTATATTTTACTCCATCAACAATAAGGTAATTAATGGTTCGTAGATCTACTTGTCTTAATCGATCTTTGCTGTCTGCAATATCCATATCTTCTGCAAGGCATCTTCCTAAGATATTATGGCTGATGAGTCTGCCTCTCAGGGTTCGTTCTTTTCCATCTTCTTTGACATAACTGACTGTAAATGGACGATGATAAGAAGAAACAAGGATTTCAGCAGCTTTGGTTTTCTTTACTGTTTGTTCTTCTTGATATTGGTCTGCTGATGTGGCACTTTCAATTAAATCAACTCCATCTACTTTAATCTCAGGCGCTCCGGCACCAAGATTGGTTGTGAGCAACGCTGAACCTGACAATACTTCCTTTACTTTTACAAAGAAAGTAATAGCCATTAAATCATTCTTTTTGACTTTCGATGCTTGAGGTTTGTGAAATGGGCGTGTATCTTGAGAATCGTGTTTATTAGACATATTTGTATATTCCTTAATTTCTATAACGAGTATTTAGTTTATATATGATTTAACCACAAGGCTAGTTATTACGTTCTTTTTTCTTCCACATATACCAACCGTATATATTACAAATTTGGTAGGCTGTAAATGTAGTGAAAGCTCCCCACTGTTTATTTACAAAGAAGATATACATCCAGAAGCAATTAGCGATTAACCAGACAGGCCAAGATATTTTATTTTGATGAGCGTTTAGAATCACGCCTATTACTGATAATATAGTTGCAATCCATTCTATCATTATTTATTCTTTCACAAAATTATCTAATCCTATGTTGTACATCCAAAGATCGCCGTACTTTTTTCTTAGGAGAATCCTAATCACTTTTCCGTCTTGTATTTCATCTTTTTTATATTTAAGGCTTTCTTGTTTACAATAGGATACAAAGACAGACTTTTCTTCTGTCGTAAGAGAAGAACAGCGATATATTCTGATATTTACAGTAGAAATAAAGTGATCGGATGTTATTATGAGGATACGGACATCTGTATAAGTTAAATACGTATTGTTATACCAGATAAATCCTATACAGGCAGGCACTACTGTTGTTGCTATTATTAGCAACAAGATTAAAAAATTAGAAAGATGCCATTTGTTGTTGTAAGTGCTTCTGAGCATTTTTAGTTAATGGAAAGCTACTTTGTACAGCACTATAAAAAGTATCTTTTATCCATTCACTATCAATATGAATATGGTGAAGGTTTCCCATTTTATCTGATTCGCTATCGAATTGAGTTGTGACTTGATATATAGCCATATATTTGCGATATTCTTCATCTCTAAAAGAACCTTCATAAGATGTTTTCGTATAAGGCAAATAATCCAAAATATTATCTAAATTCTGTTTAAAGAAGAACGTAGTAGCACCAGGTTCTTGGAGTGGGAGAGTAATATGATTATAAATTTCAATAATAAAACAGGGAGGTGTAATATTTTCAAAGACTACAGAACAAACAAAGTTTTCTTTATTTACTGGATACAGTTGTTTATGTAATTCCTCATTAAGCAAACAGCGAACATAAAGACGTGAATTTGCAGGGTTCTTATAAATATCAGCAATCATTTTGGATTCCTTTCACTATTATATACATTTGCTTGGAATAATCTGGAGATTCTCCTGTGATATTGTGATTGAATTTATTCCTTTTATCAAGGAGCAAATATGAGGCTAGGTTTAATATTGGCCCAAACATTGGATATGTGTTGTCCTGTTTGTGGGCTAGGTTCAGGAGAAGATGAAGATTATGCAGGGGAGATTACACTTCGTTGTTTGTCTGATATTTCATTAGATTATTCTGAAGTTGCAAAGAAAAGAACAGCAAATTGTCCCAGATGTGGTAAACCAGTTATGCCGACATTTATGATTATTAGGGTCTATAAAAAAGTAAGATCACTCCATATTAACGATTATAAGTCAACAATGGAGATCTTTAATCTTGGACCATTTACAAAATGGGAAGCAAAAAGCGTAGTTAGAGCAGAAAATAAAAAGATTAAGATAACATAAATATTTATTCGATTGGATATTATATGGCAAAGTCATCTCGAATATACACTGCGGAAGAAAAAGAAAATCATCGTTCTGCTTATAAAGAATATATAAAAGCACGTAAAAGATATCATCAAGAATTGGGAAATGGCGAATGGCAAAATATAAGCTGGAATGAATTTTTGAATCTTGTTACTCAAAAAGAAGAAATACATCTTTCGCCTGATTATCCACATTGCCCATTTTGCAATTCAGATGAATTGGAATTTTGTAAAAGAGAAGAAACACTAGTTGCTAGTTATGGCATTTACGACTCTAATCATCATTGGATACATTATAAATGTAAAAAATGCAATGAACTTTTTATTATGGAATATAATGGATGTAATAATGCAAAACCTTTGCCACGATATAATGTTTGGTATACACAGTGTAAAAAGGTATTAAAGGGCATTCCAACTTGTTTTGAATCATATTTATATACTTGTCGTTATTGTGGAGGAAACGTCCAACGTCAATCAGAAGATGAGATAGACGTAATTAATTATTATAATTGTCATACCAAACCTAAAATAATTTTTAAATGCCTTAATTGTAAAGAAGAAGTTAAATCAAGTAATAATTATTTTTGTTGGGATTCTCCTCACCGTCCCAAAAAACCTTTTAAACCAAGAATGAAACTTCGTCTAGGTTGGAAAATCTATGAAGAAGTCGGAATTGCAGTAATTAATTAGGTTTGATCTTTTGTGGTTCGAATAATTCTCGCATAGTTAAAAAGACAGTATCAGGAACAACAAAACTCTCTCCGTTTTTACGCCTAAATATCCAATCGCTATTCCTTATAGGTTGTTTCCCGTTTTTTGTATTGAGAAAAAATTGAATTTGCGCTCCTTGCAATGTATTGGGGTCTCCTTCAATTATGTCTTCAAATATGTCAGGATATTTTTTATGATCAATGACACAGAATTGCTGAATAGAATATGAATTATCAATGGATTTAGGTTGATGCCGTTTTTTAGCAGCTCGTTCTCTCCAGGGTCTTTCTATTTTTGTGTCCCATTCTCCATCATCAACATTAGTTACCTCTGTTACTCTTAATATCCCACATTTGGTACAAAAATCTGTTACTTTATAAGTTTTATCATTTATATCTACACGTTCCCATTTAACTTTTTCTTTTCCGCATTCATAACACAAATCTCGTTCGCTTCTTTCTTTTTTCTTCCATTTTACATTGATGTTATTTATATAACCTGCAGATTTTCCCCATTCTAACCATGATAAAGCAGATTGATTTACGTTGTAAGCTTTAATAAGTCCATCACATCTCGACTCCCACTTACCAAAATCTTCACCTGCTAATCGAGTCAGAAAGCCTTGGTATCCCATCCAGGGACTGACATCCCGCAAATATTCCAATAGGATAGGAATCATTCTTTTGGGTTCTACTCTCCTTAATTCATTAAATGCTTCTCCATCCATTATAGTATGCGGAAATGAATGCATTCTAGCATCATTATGCCATTCTCTCATAAGACCATGAATTTCATCATCTTCTAGGATTGGAGCAGGATTAAGAAGATCGTTAACTTGTTGTTTTAAATGTCTATTCTCAGAGGCTACATGACATAGGTTTTCAGAATTTTCTTTGTATTCGTGGGCTAAAGCAAAAAGGATATTTTTAATTTCATGGTTGTTTACTTTTATTTCATGTTTATCTTCTATTTTCAATAAAAGACTATCATCTTGGGGATGCATTATTACATCATATGGATATTCATTATTTTTATCCTTTTCAGGGTTGAATACCCATTCAGGATTACCTCTTAGTAAGCGATCAACAAGCCAGCTTACTGAAGGTTGTAATGATTTTAGAGTTTTCTTATCTGGGACGCTCATATAATTACCGCCTAATAACCAACTCACAATCTTCAAGTTGGTGCAAATTGTTTAAATCTCTCTCGCTTAAATCTGTTTCCGGTAAAGGAGATTCTTTTACACAAAAAGACGCAAATCTCAAAAGTTTTAGTAACCGTTTTACTGTTTGTATTCCATCTTCCTTAACTTTCTTCATTTGCTCTGAAAATCGTTTCTCATCTGCAACTATTTTATTTTTGACAAGTGATTTTTTACCTTCTGCAATTTCTGAAAACATTACAATTTGATTTTGTAATTCATCTTCAACAAGTTGCCACATTCTTATTAAATGATAAATTTCAGCTAAATTAAATCGTTCTTTTGATCCATTAAATAGTTTGTTAACAACTTTTAAATCATCTGTATTTTTACCTATAATCATAAACACAGATTGCCATGATTCAGCATCTTTAATTATTTCGCGCTCCGTATTGGTATCAAACAGGATATTTTCGACAATAAGCATAAATCACTTCCTTTGCTAAATTAAAGGCATTTGTGATTACTTTTCAAGCATTTGTCACACAGCTTTTTCTGGCAGATAGTACAAATAACTAACTGTTGTGATAATGTGCGGCAAGCTTCGATACCACAATTATCGCACTCATCGGATGCTTTTTTAGACGCTTTCTGTTCTCGCCAAGCTTTAAACTCATCGTATTCTTCTGGAGGAACACAAACGACTGGAGTTGAACGATTTACCCATCCTGGTGCATAGTATGGTTTACGTACTCTGGGCGATAAAACAAACCCGATAAAATTACCATCGGCACAATAATCAGGTCTATCGTCCAATAGAATATCGATACCTAATTTGTCACAAACTACAGTTTTGCAACAATCACCATGAGCGCTCCAATCAGCGGAATGAATATTTTCTTCTGGTAAGAAGTTAATATTGTTTTCGCGACAGGCAGATAACGCATCTTTTTGGTTCATATCTGTTATGATATGAATATCAACTCCTCCCTTTTGAAGTGATTGCATAAGATTTAACATTTCTTGTGGGTAGCGGCTTATGACTCCACCAATATCAAAAGCGATTTTCAGACGTTTTTCACTCATTTATTTCTCCTGTTCGTCAAGAGTTAAGATAAGTATGGTTAGGAAATTGCTGGAGACGATACAAGGTAAGAAGAAAATATTTAACCAATAAACTTTTATGTTCAAGAAGATAATAACATCTCAAACGATTGCCCCCTTGCAAACTCAACGTGTTTGGTTAGATGACCTTAGACCAACTCCTGCTGGTTATACCCATACTTGTCGTACAGCTAAAGAAGCGATAGCATTATTAAGCAATAAACAGGTCGAATTTATTTCTCTTGATCATGATTTAGGACCGCCCGAAGCTGGAACTGGTTATGAAGTAGCTACTTTTATTGAGAGGGCAGCTTATTTCAATGAAATTCCGCCTTTAAAATGGCAGATTCATTCAGCAAATAGTGTAGGTATAATGAAGATGAAAGTTGCATTGGACAATGCAGATAAATTTTTTGAATCACACATTAATAAAGATAATAACCCACAACAGGAATTGCAGTTATGAAAAATATACAAACCCCAGGTTTTATACAAAAAGCTTCCAAATCAAATAAGACTGAAAGAGCAAAGCATTCAGATTTGATTACTTTGCCTGAATCAGTTAAAGGGACTAATTGTGGTAATTGTAAATATGTCCAGGAATTGGAAAACGATATTTTAGATTGTCGTCATGAAGAAGTAGCACAAACTGTAACAGAACGTATGTGTTGTAGTTATTGGGATCACCAGGATGTAAAACGTCCCTGGCTTTAAAAATAAAATTGTCGCAAGTGATTGTTGAGAACCCTATATCCTTAAATCTTAGGATGTAAGATGTTACACGAGATTAGCAAAACTGAATCACACCGTTATAAATATACAATAGTTTTCACTTCATTAAGCAAACCTGAAGTATCTATTGAAAAAACGATATCATCTGAGACTCCTATTGATCATAGACAATTACATGCCATTGCTAATGATACTAAGGCCCGCCTTACAGGAAAATATAATATAAAAATAATAACGTCAGAAAGAGATAATGAGAAAATGGTATTTAATACTAGAAAAGATACGCCTTTGCGTATTGATAAATGCTATTATAGCAGAAATGGTGGAAAAGTAGTAGTTAAAAAGATCGTAAGTATTCAAAACAACAGAATTACTTATAAAAGAATATATGGGCGACCGGCTAAACTTTTAAACTCTGTTGGAGAATGCAGTATTATTACTTTTCGTAATTGGATGAATGGGGAAATTGGAGAAGACGTTGATTTTTCTTCTATAGAAGGGGCAACTATTTACCCAACATATCTAGTTTATAATACAAAAGGCATTCCTATTTTTCGTTGTTTCCAAAGACGCGCTAGATTTTATCTAAAACGAAATTTTGCAATTGAAATAGGGAATTGCGAATTACAGCTAACTGAAAAGGGAGCAAAGACAGAAGAAATGCTAATTAAAAGATATGGCGATTTATCTCATTTGCCATTCTTTATGGCTGTTAAAAATGATAAATGCGTTGTTTGTGGTTCAAATAAAAGTTTGACTTCACACCATATAATACCCAAACGCCTTAAAAACACATTGCCTATTCAAATGCGTAAGGAACTGTCAAACGTTTTATACATATGTTCTTCTTGCCACGAAAGATATGAAAGACATATTGAAAAACAAGGGGATTTTATAATGGAAGACCCTGAAAGTTTCGTTATCGCTTGGCGGGATGATTTTATAAACACTATGAATCCTAAATATCTGCCTGCTGGATGGGATATATTTGTGCAAAATTATAACCATAAGAAAATAAACGCAGCATAAACTTTCTCCAGACAACCACGAGATTCTAAGTACATCTCTATAACTTCATTTAATGAAAGGAAAAATTCATGAAGTATTTTGTCTTGGGAACATTTGGTTTGATTGTTGTGACAGCTGTTATCTTAGTTGGCATGTGGTTGAGCTATTCTAACGGTGAAGCTAAACTGCGTAATTTAATTACGGCGAAGCAAAAAGATAACCAAAGTCAATTGGATAACACAGTTAAAGTCATTTCTCAAACTGCACAAGTTACTGATGCACAAGTTCAATCTATTAAAGATATTATTGTAGGTAATGCTACAGCAAGGCATGTAGATGGCGGAAATTTGATGTTATCTATTCAGGAAGCGGTTCCCAATGTAGACAGAACCACCGAAACCTTTACAAATCTACAGAATATCATTGTTGCCGCAAGAAATACTTGGACTAATAACCAACGAGAGTTGTTGGATTATAAACGTGAACACGACAATTTAATTGATACACAACCTTCTCGATTTTTTGTTGTAACTTTGGGTGGAAAAGATAAAATCGATGTAGTTATTGTTACATCAACTCGTACTGAAAAATCATTTGAAACTGGAAAAGACGATGATGATCAGGTGTTTCGTCGTCCGCAGTCTCCAAATCCAGCTACAAATGTTGAAAAATCTAACTAAAGCATATAACCAATGTGGGTATTTTATCTAGCATCTGTATTACCGCTGATCCCAGCCACATATCTATTATACAAGCATAAAGAGATTGTATGGTATGAATGGCTGGGATCATTTGGTATAGGGTTACTTCTCGCTGCTGCATTCCATCTTCTTGCAGTAACGGGTATGACATATGATACAGAAACATGGAGCGGTCGAGTTGAATCAACAACTTATTATCCTAAATGGGTTGAACGTTACACAGAAACTATTACTGAAACCGTAAGAGACAGCAAAGGGAACACAAAAACAAAAACTCGTAAGGAGACCAGATATAGAACGCATGGTCCTGATTGGGTAGCTTATACTGACTTAGGCTATAACATTGATATTAGTTCTGATACGTTTGAAGATATAAAAAACAAATTTGGGGGAAAGGTTGAAGTTAAACAACCTTGGAAATCAGGTTTTCATAGTGGTGACAAGAATACCTATTCGGTTAATAATAATACCGGATATTTAATGCCTGTTAATATTCATAAGAGTTTTGAAAACAGAGTTAAGGCAGCTCCCAGTTTATTTAGTTTTGCTCCTATCCCAAAAGATGCAAAGGTATATCCTTATCCTAAGAACGATAATATTTTTAGATCTGATAGGCTTGTGGGGAATGCTTCAAATTATATCTCAGCATTGGAAATGGACCGTTTGAATGCTCGTTTAGGTGGCGATAAAAAAGTGAATATCATTTTGGTTGGATTTGATAAAGGAACAGATCCGATGAACGCAGTTTTTCAACAATCTGCTTGGATTGGTGGAAAGAAAAACGATATTGTTATTTGTTATGGTGGTGGAGATGGGAATAATCCTCCACAATGGGTTAGAACATTTGGTTGGACAGAAGAAGAATTATGTAAGCAAAATTTAAATACATTATTATTAAAACACCCCATAAATAATGATGTATTAGATATCATAGAAACAGAAGTAAGAAAGAATTATAGGATAAAAGATTGGTCTAAGTTTGATTATATAACAGTTGAACCTCCTACATGGAGTTATATAGTCTATTTTATAATGTTACCGATGGTTCAAATCGGGTTTTGGGTTTTTGCATACCAAAATGAATATCAAAAATCATTTATTCATCAGTGGCGGTAATCTTGAAGGATTAAACAACGATCAAAGTAATACCTGGAATAGAGACTATCTTTCAGGTGATACATTGCTTAATGATCTTGCTTTAGACAGAGAGAAACATACTCTTTATCAGTTAACTTGGCAAAAATATCCTTTGCTTGCAGAAGAAGGTTGGTGTTTTTTCTCCAACCTAAACAAAGACCAACAGATAATACAGAAAATAATTTTGGAAGATGCTAAATCACTAAATCCAATTGATGTAATGGGAAAAGTTAATTTAGACGCTTTTGATTGCACAGGACGAAAGATATCATATTGCTATCCAGTATTTGTATTTGTTGGTATTGAAGTGATGAAATTAAAGAGATAATTTGTGGAAAATAAAGAATATGCGGAACTTCAATTACATGAAGACCAAATGGGATATTGCCCTTTTTGTTTAGAGATCCTGTATTCATATGATTGTTCATTTGACAATACAAATTATGTTTATTCTATGACACGGCACTATGATTGCGGTTTAACAATTTCAACAAAAAACTCAGTACCTTTGGATAAATTGTATAACTTTGGTGAATTAACTTTTAAAGTAATTAATAAATGTACAAACTCTAAGCCGAAGACGGAACACAAATGTGTTTGCGATAAAAAATCTTTACTTATGAATGGTTGTAAATGTGGGGGAATCTGATATACATGTTGTAAATGTTTAAGCACCTTTATTCAACATGAAAAGAGAAGAAAAATGAGTATCAAAATTTTTGGTCTAAATGGGACTCAAGATTTTGCTGAGAAAGTTTGCCGCTACATAGACATAGAAATATCTTCACATATAGAAAAACATTTTGAAGATGGGGAATTCTATTCCCGTGCAGATCAAAACGTAAGAGGGGGAGATGTTTACGTAATACACAGCTTATACGGCGATGAAGAAATGAGCGCGGGGGAGAAATTGGCTAACTTAGCTTTTTTCTGTGGTTCCTTAAAAGATGCTTCTGCTGGTAGAATAACTGTAGTTTGTCCATATCTTCCTTTTGCTAGACAAGATCGAAAAACTGAAAGTAGAGCTCCAATAGCAACAAAATATGTTGCCCAAATTTTAGAAGCTATGGGTGTAAGTCGTTTATTAACGATGGATATTCATAACTTAGCTGCATTTCAAAATGCTTTTCGTATCCCTACTGATAATCTTGAAGCAAAATTGTTGTTTGTTCAATATTTGGAAAAGCAAAAAGATTGGAAACAACCTTTGGTATGTTTATCACCAGATAGTGGCGGCATGCACAGGACCAGGAGATTTAGAGAAAGCTTGGAACGCAAGTTAGGAATGTTGAATCAGATTAGTATAGCTTATTTGGATAAAGAAAGGTTAGTATCATCTGGTGCCGTGAATGGAGATAAGATCGTAGGAGACGTAGAAAATAAAGATGTTATCATTATAGACGATATGATTTCAACTGGTAGTACAATCAAAAAATCGAAAGAAGCGGTTGAAGCACATGGTGGAACGGTATATGCAGTCATATCTACACATGGTTTATTTATAGGGGATGCCTCCGGTAACTTGGATGGTCTTCATAATATCATTATTAGCGATACTGTGCCTCCGTTCCGTTTAACTGGCGGAGATGTTAGCAAAAATGTGCATGTAGTGGAAACTGCCGAATTATTTGCTCGTGCAATTCGCAGAAATCATGATGGAGCATCTATTTCAGAACTTTTAGAGGATTAAATTATGTTTAAAGGTGTACCTAATGATAAGGTTCTTGCTGATGGTGTGCCATTTGAAATGGGAATGACTATTTTTTTTGGACATCCAATAAGCCCAAGATCAATTGAGACTAGTCCAGAAAAGCATCGATTAGAATTAATTCAAGGGCGATTTTGGTATCTTTTACCAATTGAAATTACTGAAATACCTAAAGATTGGAGAGAAGCAGGGAAAATTTGTGGCGCTCATAATATTAAATATGCTTATTCGACAAAAATAAAACTTATTCAAGCCAAGGTTAAGGAAAGAATTATCAACATAAAATTGTCTGCAGATACGCTTTGTCAGGTATTTGAAAAACATGGTTCTCCTGAAAACGGTCTTTCTGAATTAGCGAAAGAGATTCAGGAAAAAATGAAAAAATACTAAATTTAAGGAAAAAATGCAATTATCAACGAAGATTAGAGGGATGATTTTAGGTGCAGCTATTGGTGACGCTTTAGGCGCTCCTGTGGAATCTCTTTCTGCAGACGAAATTAAAAAACGATATCCCTCTACGCAAGGTACAGGAATTACTGATTATATTCAGCGAATGCAAGATAATGGCAAACCATCTCGTTTAAAACCTGGATATTGGACGGATGATACTCAATTAACTTTAGCAGTAGCTCAAGGATGCATTAATTCTAAGTCATTTAGCGTTAACGACTTCATGCAGTCCCAATCTCTCGCTCATGTTCAAAGCTATAAGGATATTGGCACTGGTGGATGGGGAAGAACAACCCGTACAGCTATTGCTACTTTAAGTGGCACAATAGAATCTACTAAGAATGCATGGCTTACTTCTGCCCCTCGCGAGAAGAATTTAGGCTTAGGCAACGGTGTTTGTATGAAAGTCTCACCCGTTGCTGCTATTGCTGCAGCACAAAATACAAGAAGAATATCTTCAAAAATTAGAAGATTAAATGTTGAAGAATTAGTAATTCCTTTAACATTAATGACACATTATTCTAGTATAGCTGTTTCTTCTGCATTGGCACAATATTCTGCAGCTCTATACTGTTTAACACGGAAAAATGCGGCAAGTTTCAAGCCTAATGAATTTGCCGCAGAAGTAATAGCAAGTTCAGCGAAAGGTCTTAAATATGTTCCAGAGACTCTTGTTGATAATATGACTTCCAGATTGTCTTTATTAACAGATGTATCTGCATTCAATACCAATCGTATTATCAAAGAATTCAATGGTGGCACTGTATATTGCTATAATAGCTTACCTTTCAGTTTAATGTTCTTTTTAAAGGATCCTTATAGCATTAATTCAATGTTTGATTGTGCTTCTGCTGGAGGAGATACAGATTCAAATGCTTCAATGGTAGGATCTTTATTGGGTGCATTACATGGAGAAGAATTCTTCAAACCATTCAGCTATTTAGTAGATAATTTAGATAGTAATAAGTATATATTAGGGGTAGCCGATAAACTTTGCAAAAGGTTAAAAATTTAAGAGCGCGTCATATATGCAGCAAATGGGTTACTCCAAAAATCAGAGTTAAACATATTCTGCATTCTGTTATCGTAGACTTGATTAGAGTTTGGATTTACCATTGTTCTTTGTTCATTGTAGTTTTTTAAACTATCAATTAATCGTATTTCATCATTTAATTTAGTCAAGGTATCTTGTCTATTTTTGACAAGATTATCTAGATACTGATATTGAGATTGTGATAAAGCTAGTTCTTTTTGAGCATTAGCTTTCATTTGGGTCATTTGCATTTGCGTTGCAGGATCATTTGTTGGAATAGGGGTATTAACTTGACCCTGTAAGATATTTATATACTGTTGCATATGAGCCAACTGACCTTCGGCACGTTGTATATCTTGCTGAGTTTGTTTAACTTTTTCTTCTATGTATTCGCGTTCTTGTGCAAAATCCATTTGGGTTTGCATAAGATATGCTTGAGATTGATTGGCTATTTGAGATCGTTTAAACCAGCTCATATTACCTATATTCTTACCCAATTTTATTATATTAACCTTTTGTTTTCTCCTGTGAAATGAATTAAATCTGTATACACGATTATATACAGAGAAACGGATAATTTATGGATTTACAATGGTATAGAGGTATAAAAAGTGATTTAGAAGCAGCATTAAATGGTAAAAAAGTTGTTTTACATTCAGATAGACATCTTTGCAGGATACTCTCGTATCAGAATGGTGAGTATCATATAACTACCTATCCATCTAAAGAAAAATTAAAAATTGCTGCTTCATCCCAATCTTTTAAATTTAATAATATTGAATATTGTGATTTAATTTCATATAATTATTTACAGTTTCAGCCAGAAGATGAAGAGACTATTAAAATTGCATATAGAAAATATTGTGATAATGATAATCCAGATGTGCAATTTGATGAATTTATAAATTCGCTTACTAAAATGAATAAGTCTAAGAATCCCCTTGTAGTAAGCGAAGATAGATCTCATGCAGTATTTAATACAGTCATTACTCAAGGTGGGAGAGCGGTAGGAACTGTAGACATTATTGTTTATTTAGAAAAAACAGGATTTGAAGATCCAGAATATCGAGTTTGTTCTTTTAATAAAAGTCGAGTTGTAGACCAAATCTTTGAACTTTTTGTTAGACATGGGAATCCTCCATTAAAAAGTATTGTTGTCTCTTTAACCGACAATTTATTATCAATCATGTCTAATTTATTGAAAACAAAAAGTATTGAATTTAAGCCTACGGCTTTTTAGAATCAAGGATGATGTTTATGCTCAAAGCCTTAATTGTAGACGATGATAAAGCTTCCAATAGAGCTATTTCTTTATTATTATCTTCTGAGGGTTGGTCTACAGAGTCTGCTTATAGTTTTGCAGATGGAGTAAAAAGTTTAAAAGAAGATATAAACTATGCTATTTTAGATATCATGTTGCCAGATGGTAACGGCTTAGATATATTAAAAATAATCAAACAGGATTATCCTCATATTAAGACTATTTTAGTTACAGGTACATATATATCTAATCCTAAAGATTTTTTTAAAACTCATTTACCAGACTTTTTCTTTCAAAAACCGATTGACTACAATTCTTTGATTAGAGAGATGAAAGGAAATTGACATGCCTCCTAAATTTGAAACATTTACTTTTGAATTTGACACATTAGATTGCGCCTTACTGGTAGGTTCTTTATATTGTAAGTTAAACCAAATAATACCTATAACCGATACATTAAAAGACATAAGAGAAACAAAATCCATAACTCCAGAGGAAAGAAAATCACTTCCTATAACACTAAAAGATTTATCTATTGAAGAGTTAACTGAGCAAGTAGACGCTTGGATTTCTTATGTTCAACAAGTCGAATATCTAATTAAAGTAATAGAGGAAAAGACTGGTCAAAAATGCTCTTTAAATCCGTTGGACAAATCCGAATTCACAGAGAAAGCTGGCTAGCTGTACATGCCTGCACAGATTTAGGAAGATACTATAGGAAAGGGTTTAATTGGATTCATAGATTTGAGAATTTTAAAATAGGAGATACGAAATGGGGTCCACATATATCAATAGTTCGTTCTGAACCTTCTACGAATATTGACTTTCTCCAAACCCTTCATGAAACAGAAATTGAATTCGAGTATGAACCAGTCTATCGTACAAATGGGAGACATGTATGGTTTAATGTGTTTTGTGAAAGAGCATTTGAAATTCGAAAAACTCTTTTATTACCAGAACCACCAATTTTCAATTTACATTTAACACTCGGCGTCTATCATCGTGAACATGAAAATGATATGACTCAATTAACGTTAATTGACACAATTTAAAGAAAGAACATATGAAAATTCATACGGTTACAATGACAGGTGCAGATGATTCAATTAATCCTTTAGACCTTTACAGAATATCTCAAACCTATCCTTATGTCGAATGGGGAATTCTTGTTTCTAAAAAATCAGCAGGAAGACCTAGATTCCCTTCTTACAACTGGTTAGATCAACTTGTTCAGCTTAAAAAGGCAAATGAGAATCTTTTTTCAGGATATACACGGAATCCACCGTCCTTTTCTTGTCATATTTGTGGAGAATGGGTTAGACAATTATTACTAGGTGAAGAAGAAGTTTTTATAGCTTTAAAACAGTATCTAGATATATTCGATCGTATCCAAATTAATACACATGCAGAACCTCATGAGATTAATAAGATAAAGTTAATTAACATTCTTAATGAGTTCGTAGCAGATGATAAAGAAATTATTATTCAATGGGACAATGTAAATGGAGAAAAATTATTACATCCTCTTCTTGAAGAAGAACTAGATGTAAGTGTTTTATATGATTTATCTCATGGCGAAGGAAGGCTACCATCTGAATGGCCTGCACCTATGGTATTCCCTCAAGACGAAGATGAAGAAGATGATTATATTACAACTGGTTATGCCGGAGGATTAGGTCCAGGAAATCTACAACAAAGTTTAAAGAATATAGAAGGCGTTATCAAAAATGCTGTTAATAAGGAACCAATTTGGATTGATATGGAAACTCGTATCAGATCTAATAATAACCAGTTGTTTGATTTAACAAAAGTCATAGGTTGTCTAGAGATAGCGAGAGATTATGTAGCTATACCCACCAGCACTTGGCTTAAATATGTTATCAGGGAAACAACTGAGGAAGAGAAACAATGAAAACATATAAAGAACTAAAAGATGAAGTTTTTCTAGCCCGGAAAAAACTTGACAAACTAAAAAAACATAAATTTGATCTAATTTTAAATGGAACAAAGATATTATTTGAAATCCTTGAAACCGATTTTCAATGGGTCTTACAAGATTTCAAAACATTTTATCCTGACCAAACTATTCAAGTCGCAGAAAAAGAAGGTTGGGTATTAAATAAACAGGGAAGTATTCCAGTTTGAGAGTATCGCGACTACTCCATCAAATCTGAGCAATTAGATCTCCGTAAAGGGACAAATAGATTGCGTAATAATTACGCTTACTCAGCTTATTTGTCAAACCGCTTCGGAGTTCAAGACTGGGAATAATTTGTATAAAAAAGAAGACGGTTGATAATCTCAAGATAGTGGTCGGTTTTATGGGTGTGAAGAGTAGGATTTGAACCTACAACCTTCGCCTTGACATGGCGATGCTCAACCAATTGAGCTAACTTCTGAAAAAACCAACTAGTTCTTAAGATTATCAACCGCCCTCAAATGCTGCGATTGAATATGCTTTCATTGTTCTAGTCTAATCAGGATAGTCGTTCGTTTTGTTTGGTGTTACACTTTAATAGAGTGTTGCCTTTCCACTAGGCTACCATCGCGTTCATTGGTGCGATAGGCAGGATTCGAACCTGCGTTTCTGAAAAAACGAAACAGTCCCTGATGAGACTGGAACAATGAAAGGAATCTTTAGATTGTCAATTAGTCCAAACAGGATAGATACCCGTTGCTTGCGTTGTAAAACACAGTCCCTTAAACTGTTGCCTTTTCCAATTAGGCTACTCCTCCGTTATTGTCTATGGTAGCCAATTTTCATTGGTACTAACATAAACTGGTTTTGGAGCTCCGCTTGCCAGATTAGAGGTTTTACCCTTTGTACCTAACAAACGGAGCATATGGAGGAGGTAGGATTCGAACCTACATAAGTTGCTGAATCAACGAATTAGTCCCTGTTGGGACTAATTGACAATCGTTCGTTCAAAACTCTTATGAGTCAGAGCCAGGATAGGTACTCGTTGCTTGCGTTTTCACTAAGCTACCTTGCCATTCTCCATTCTCGCAAGAACAGAGAGTGGCAAGGGTTGGATTCGAACCAACGGTAATCAATTTTCAAAGCTGATGCTTTTCCTATTGCTGAATCAACGTGTTAGTCCCTGACGCTGACTCATAAGAGTCTTCATATTCAGTTTTTAAAGAGCCAACTTATTGTATTCGACATTAAGTGCCGAATTCCTTCAACGAAAAAGATTCTATCATGATAATTTTCACAACCAAATCTTTTTTCATCTTTCGGACAACATTTCTATGCGACAAATTATTTTCTCTGGAGAAACAAACCTTCAATCACATTTTTATTCCGCAAAATCTTAAATACCAATAACTTACAGTCTTTTGAATTTTCTTTTTTCTTTTTAATAAAGCTCTTAACTTTTCGTCGGTAATTTTCACAACATAAAAAACATAAGAATTTTTAGATTTTCTCAATTTTTTCTGTTGTCCAAGCTTCATTTGTTTTATGTTCGATGCCAACTGCTCCTCCATCATTAATTACTACACGCGGACTCTCAATATTAAAAAGGATAGCTTCATAAGACACTTTTAAAGACCTAATGCCTTCTAAAGCTCCTTTTTCAGAATAGATAGGGTGATTCTTAAAGTTCTTATCCCCTCTAAAAGTGGTAAAGATAATTTGATATCCTTTTTTAACAATATGATCTAGGAGATCTCTTGCCCCTGGAAGCAATTCATTTGTACCGTGCAAAAATAAAGTTCCGTCTAAGTCTAAAAAATATGCTTTCATATTTATATATGTGATATATTATTTTCTGGAGAAATTATAAAAATAAAAGAGGCTATGATAAGTTTGTTATCATAGCCTCTTGTTGAAGTTACATGCTGAATGGTTTTGCAGTTAACCATTCTTCATTATCTTTCCAATGCTTAGTAGAGATTAATGATGCATAAACAACGCTTTCATTTTCCCTGAACAGTTGTCCAACGAAACGAGCATTTACATCACCAACATCCTCTACTTTCTTACCACCAGTGGATGTACCAGAAGTTTTAACTGGTAAATCCGATTCGCAAACAGAGTCTACCAGATTCTTGACACGCTGATACTCCAAGTTCTTTGCAGTACGCAATGCATCTTTAAGATCTGCAATCTTCTCTGAAAACGAACGTCCTTTTGTTTGACGTAGCTCAACTCGTGTCTTAGGCACAGGCGGTACTCCGCCTGCTTTACGACTCTCAAGGATTGCCATTGAGCCGTAGCATTCACGAATAAGCATTGACCAAACTTGCAACCAATATTTTGTATTAGGTGCGCGTTCTACGCCAACAACTTTTCCACCGATCAAAACAATAGCGCCAATCTGATTCGTTACTGGTTCAAATTCAGCAACGAATTGATCCAACTGCGTTTCGTACTGATCAAGAAACGCAATCAGATTGCTTGCTGTAGATCGAACGCCAGTTTCGTTGAGAAACTCACCGATTGCGGGCCACAGACGACCTAATTCAGTTCCGCCACGAGTTTTTAACGCACTTTCTCGTAAAGTAACAGGCAAGATGATAAGCCTGTTATCATCTGACGCCTGAATGTTACCAGGCTGGCTTTGCTGAATACAAACCGCAGAATTAAAAGTTGCATTTTTCTTTTTTGCAACCCAACCAGCAGTTGTCATAGAATGGTCCTGCGCTCGCTGTTTAGTAAGAACAGCCATTTGTGCTGGAACAATCATATCTGCTTCAGCGTTTGCAGAGTTATCAAACGTTAAGTTTGCATACCCTGGGTTTCCCACTTGACGAGCGATAGGTGCAACATAATGATCGAATGTTACATCGCTGACAAGTGGAATAACTTGCATGAAACCGACAGTTTGAATCTGACCGACTTCACAACCTCGCAATACATCTGAGATTCTAACTGTAGACATAATACACTTCCTTTCTCTTTAAGCAGCCTGAGATTCCAACATTGGAATAGTCTTATTCAAAAGACCACGAATACCGTTTTCAATATCTGCTGCTAAAGCAGCGCGGATCATTGAAACACCGATACCTTCTGGCTTAGAAACAGACATTAGTGCTGCATCGTTAGAAAGACGACGAACCGCACCAACTTCTTTACCCACAGCTTCTGCAGCCATTGTTGGCGTTAACTGATAGATAGGTGTATCAATACCCATCTTGCGTAAACGCTCAATAACTTCAGCGGTACGACCGGCTGGAGCGTTTTCGTATCCATCCGTAATTAAGAAAACTGCTTCTGGATTATTATCCAATGCTTCAAGCAATGAATCAGCCAGAGAAGTTTCACCAGATGGAACAACCATACCCAATGAATCAAAGTCTCCATTTGTAGCAACAACAACTGCATCCTCTGTTGCAGATGCAGATAGTACATCACGCAACGCTAATGCAATTGCTATTGGGCGATTTTTCTGTTCTTTTGAGCCAGTCATAGAACGAGAATTATCAACGACCACACCAATATTGCGATACGAAAATGGGATAGTTGCAGCAACCTGTTTTGCCTTTTTGTTCAAAGCAGAACGGATTTCCTGATTCATACCCATTTCTAAAGCATAAACATAGAGTTTTACCATGTCTTGCTTTGTTGGATCGAATTTGATTTCAACACCAGCTTCGCGAGCTGCGCGTTGAACGGTCATTTTTTCGCCTTCTGTCATGGTCTCCTTGGTTAATTCAAGGATCTGTGACGAAGGAATATACTTATGGTAAACACTTCGGATACCTTCTAAAACTTCTTTTGGAAGTTTCTTACCTGCACTTAGATCTTGATGAGCTTCCATAAAAGAGCGAATTAAATCACTCTTGTACGGCGCACGAACTTCTCCACCTAGAACAAAACAAATAACTTCATAAACAGTCTTACGTACAGTCGCATCAGTCATATCCTGTTCGCTGTACTTATCGATCAGCTTACGCAAACTGTTCTTTTCGTCTGTATTTCGACGAGATTCAGGTTTTGAAAGCGTTACACGAACAAAAGTAGCAACTTTTTGACCCCATGCGTGAGTTAAAGCAGTTGCCATTTTTTGGCGGTACTTTACAGCCCACCATTCTAAATTTTCTGCGCCCAAAATAGAACGAAGAATAAATGTGCGAGTACGCTTGTTATTTACTTTGCCTTCTCGCAACATGCCAATCATCTTAAGTAAACGTTGAGCTGGCAAGCGTTTAGAAAGAAACGAAATTACCTTTCGTTCTTGTTCATCAGTAATCATGGAGCTTTCATCCTGACCAGTCTTATCATCAAGTAAACGGGTTAAACCTCGCTGACTTGAATAGTCTGTGAGACCTGGCAGGGTAAGCAATGCCGCATACAATCCACGGTTAACAGCAAAAACTGCATCATGAATTTTATCAATTGCGGTTTGCTGTTCTTCTTTTGTATTGTAGAACGTAGATTTGCCTGTAGCCGTAGAAGCCATATCAAGGAAGGCTACAACTGCATTCCTGACATCTTCTTTAGCACGGGATGCCACAACTACACGTCCATTACTATCTAAAGACGCAAGTGCATTACAGGATTTAGTTAAAGTAGCCATGATATTGCCTTCCTTTCAATTTTATAGTCGATATCTTAAATCGCAGAAGATGGCTAAACAGCCAAAAAGGTTCTCTGGAGAAAACTGAATTTGTACATTAACTCCAGATACAATGTTATATCAATAATTAAGCACATGTCATCGGTAAAACCTAATATTATCGTATTTGGTGGCACATTTGACCCACCTCATAAGGGACACATCGGACCCGTTCAAGAGATTAAAAAGATAAAAAATTCTTCATTTGTGGTTTACGTGCCTGTTGGAAGACCTCCCCATAAATCCAAGATTTTAGACGCTCCCCTTCGTTTAGAATTGTTAAGAAGTAGTCTGGAGGGGATTTCTGATACTATTATAGATGAATTTGAAATTCACAAAACCACCATTTGTTATTCATATGAAACATTAGAATATTTATATGAAAGATATAAAGGGTATGAACTGTTGTTAACAGTAGGTTCAGATCAGGCTAAAAAATTTAGTCGATGGAAGAATGTATCCAGAATTTTAGAAATAGCTAAACCAGTATGCATGGTTAGAGATGAATGTTATGATATTCCAAATTGGCATTTCGATATCATAAATGTGGCTGATTATCACATATCAAGTACTATGCTACGGGAAAAACTTAAACAGTGTTTATATGATGATCCAATAGTACAAAAATGGATCTTTCCACAAACTCTAGATCTGATTAAGAGGCAAAAAGTATATGAGCATCAGTCTTCTACTAGCATTCGTTAATATATCTTTATTAGTTGGTATATTATTTCATTTTATCACCTTGTTTTCTTATGTATTAAATAGAACAAATTGGGAAGATAAAATGAAAGAAGCTGGTGAAATGCAATTTGCATTCTTTTGGATGTTTCCAGTTTTCTGTCACCTTGCAGTAGCAATTATCTTAAGTTGGCAACCTTATTTTGGTTTTTCAATAGGTGGTGTAGCTATTCTTGGTTTGTATATTATAGATTCGTTGCTGTTTGAAATACCCTATTTTACAAAATTGTCGAGCTGGGCAAGACTTACGATACTGCCTTTGATTCAAGTCCTTATTACATCCGCTTTATTCCTCGCACTTTCTTAATCTCCAGAGAGTTTAACCCTTTATCATATAAGCATAAGGAGTTAAACATGAAAAACGAATGGTTTGAGGTTGACAAAGAAGGACTGTCCAAACTGCTGTCCCGTCGTGGAGGGAAAACATTCCTTTTATATGAATTAATTCAAAATGCATGGGACGAAATTACAAGTGTTGTAAATGTAACTCTTCAACAACATGGACCACGGCTTTACGAATTAACAGTTGAAGATAATAATCCAGAAGGCTTTAAGAACCTTCGTCATGCTTTTACTTTGTTTGCAGAAAGTGAAAAGAAATCCAACCCGGTAAAAAGAGGCAAACTGAATTTAGGAGAAAAATTAGTTCTAGCCTGTTGTAATTCTGCAGAAATTATTTCTACTACAGGATCTATTCTATTCAGTGAAAACGGCAAACGTACAAAAAAGGATAAGAAAACAAAATCAGGTTCCGTATTCAAGGGCATCATAAGAATGACTGTCAGCGAATACGAAGAAGTTTGCAGAGAAATTAACAAACTGATTCCACCATTAAATGTAGATACTTATTTTAATGGTAATTTGATTGAACAACGTGCCCCAATTTGCGAATTTGAAGCACCATTGCTTACGGAAACTCCAGATGGAGACGGTAATCTTTTTCGCACTGTAAGAAATACAAGAGTACGAGTTTTTAACATCAAAGAAGGGGAAACTCCGTCTATTTATGAAATGGGAATTCCTGTTGTCGAAACAAATGATAAATATCACGTTGATGTTCAACAAAAAGTTCCAGTAAATTTTGAAAGAGATAACGTACCTCCTTCTTACTTACGTACTCTACGTGTATATACACTAAATAACACTTTTAATTTGTTGCAAGAAAAAGATACAACAGATACTTGGGTTAAAGATGCATTAGAAGATAAGCGAGTAGGATCTTATGCCGTTAAAAAAGTAATTGAAGAACGTTTTGGCGATAACGCAGTTGCTTTTGACCCTACAGATATTGAAGGTACAAAAATTTCTGCCAGCGAAGGAAGAACTGTTGTACCTGGTGCTACTTTCTCAAAACAGGCTTGGGAGAATATTAGAAATTCCAAGGCTCTCCCTCCTGCAGGACAAATTACACCTTCTCCTAAACCTTATTCCGAAAATGGAAAGCCTCTTAATCTTATTCCATCTGAACAATGGACAGAGCAAATGAATAAGGTAGCAGAATATGCTAAGAACTTTGCTTTAAATGTTTTAGGAAGAAGTAATTTGCCTGTTCTTATTGCTAAGGAAATTAGCTGGCCTTTTTCTGCAACTTATGGAAAAGATTCTCCGTTAGTTCTAAATATGTCACGCTTAGGAAAAGCTTTCTTTGACGAATTTCCACAAAATATCGAAAGAGTAGATAGACTATTCATTCATGAATTTGGTCATCATTATTCAATAGACCATTTATCTTCTGAATATCATGAAGCTCTTTGTAGAATTGGCGCTAAATTAAAACAATGCACCTTAGACAATGTTGCTTGTAGTTCAGTTAGCAAAGGAGCATTATTATGTCAAATATAGATGATGTAAGAAAATTACAAAGGCTAGAGGAAGAAGCCAATAATCTTAAGTCAAAAATTAAAGCAGTTCAAGATAGATGTCATCATGTGTGGGAAAGAGAAGTGTATGATCCCACTAGCCAACTTCAAGGTTATGGGCATAAAGTAATTAAACAAGGGTCAGATATTTGGGGAGAGCCAGAAGGATATGAAAAAGTGGAAGTGCCACGCTGGAGAAGAACTTGTGCCCTATGCGGTTTAAACCAATATACCACCAAACGTAAAATCAAACAAGTAGACGATGGAGCAGATTTTGATTAAATTGATTTATTTAAATTGTTAATATGTTCTTCAGCACGTTTCTGGATTGTTGCATGATATTCTTTTATCTGGGCAACAATTTCAGGTGTAACAAAATTGGGATCTAGATTTGCTAAATCTTTGCTAAAACCAATCTGACATGCGATTAACCATTGTTGATGTACTGCATTCTTGATATTTTGAGCCTCAAATTTATCAGGAATCAGGCTCATTACATAATGAAATGAGAGCAAAGATATAATATTCATATATGCTTGTACTAACGAAGCTTCATCAACGGAAGAAGTAAATGTACTATCTTTCAATTTAGTATTGTCATTTTCCATATTGTTACTTTTATGACAATATATTTATCACTTTTCAATTTTAATTGCTTGTGCCAAAATAGATTTGAGATCATACCCTTCGGATTGATACCAACCAACCGGCATATCTTCAAAATATCGATGTAGGTAGGATTTAAAAGCAGAATGCCATGTCTCACGTTTTTCGTTATCTGCTTTAGCTAATTTTCTGAATGTGATTCCAACTGAAATAGAAGCAAATTTTTCTGCTTCTATTTTAATTTCATCAGATTCTTCTTTAGTAGATAACGTTGGTCCCCAGTGTAATAATTTTTTATCTGATGAAATAGCCCATGCGTCAATGGGTAAGTCTCTGATTGCAGTTATCTTTTTTGTAAATTTAATTGCATTTAAATCATAAGGTTGCGTTTCAAGATAATCTATTTTATAAGATAATAAATCTTTTTCAATTGCTAATAAATCTTCTGAATGATAAGGAGTGGCAGCTATTATGTCTATATCTTTTATTCTAAAATCAGGTTCATTTATATGTTCTGCAAGAGAACCAAATATGTATAAAGTTTTAACCCCAGGTATAGATAAAACATCTGTGCGTAAACTATCAAAAGAAGCTTTCGCTTCTTTAACAGTAGGCATACATTGCTTGTGCCAAAGTTCACTCATATGAATTGAATACAAAATAAAGTTATTTTTTCCTCTAAAGGTCTACCATTATCTACAAGACAAATATGTATTTATGGCAAATTGTATTCGTCCAAATCCTTATAATAAACGCAGACTACCCTGTGCTTGGATCGACATTATTTTAGAAAGATATTCAACAGCTCCTAATCGTGGAGCCTGGCAAGATGCAAATTTAGCTTGGAAAGCATATAACGCAATAAAGAATTCTGCTAATAAAGATTTTGGAATATTTGATCCTACAGATGTACCTGAGCCTCCTGATTTTTCTCAATATCCTGATAATAATAAACCTAGAGAACCGGAAAGGGACTTGGAAGCCCCCTAATTTCTCCTGTCTTTTCTTTATTTTGCATATTTAAAGTATGCAATGTAAACAGTTTTATATTGAATTGAAGAAAATTTTCAACGAACGGGATTTAGACTTTAATTGGTTTTTAAATCCAAAGTTACAGCATGCGCACTTCTCAGATGTACAATTTGTCTATTCTTCTGGTGCAATATGCCCACCTTGGAAGCCTAATGCAAAGAATATTTATTTTGCAGACCCATTAAGCGGTCCATTTTACAATATGAAAATTGCTGGTTTATCTTTAGAAGAATTAAATTTGGCTGAAGGTTGGAATGGAGTTAGAGTTATTGTAATTCTGCCGAATAATAAATTAGCAGCTTCTTCTATAATTCCAATTAGATCTCCTATTAATAAAATCAAGGAGAAGCTAGGTATACTAGTGAATAATAAGTGGTATATTATAAAAGAACAAGATAATATTGTAGATATAACGCCCCATGAACCAAATATTTCGAACGGCAGGATATAGCTATGTTGAAGACGTACTAGATCAAATGCTAACCACAATGACGTTGCTAGGTAGCTGTAAAATACCTCAATGTCAACAATGGTACGCCAAAGTAGAAACAGCATATCGTAACCTCAGAAAAGTAAAAGATTCCCCTCCTGAAGACCTCCAAAACAATTTCTACGGCAGTCAATTAAACAAAGCTTTAATTGATGCAACTAAAATATTAAATGACAAGATGATAACCGAGTTTTTAAGCAAAGCTCAACCTGGATGGTCGCAAAACATTAACGAAACAACAGGTACAAAGAAACTAAATTGGCTACAATGGGAATCAATGGGAAATGTAGCCGACAAAATAATATATATACCTTCCCAATCTCCATCAGTTCCAGGACAAATAACTCTTAAAGGATTAAATTTAGGAACATCCAGAGCCGCAAACAGTGTCCGGTCTACAATGGGCGAATGGATGCAAGAACAATCAACCCCTATTGATAAATGGCAATCTCAAAATGATGTGATTATAAGAGGAACAAAAGAGGCTTGGGAAAAATTTGTAGATGCAGCAAAATATATTTTAGGAAATACATCTTTATTAGAATCCAAAAGGTTTCGTCCTGCGTTACCATCAGAATCTGCTTTAAATCCATCTTATCAAAAACCAGAAGAAGATAAAGCACCAAGATTCCTAGAAGCCTATTTATTAAATTATCCTGAAGATCCAAACTCTCTGAATAGTTGGGATGTTGGACCTAAAAAACAAGAACAGAAAAAACAACAAGGCATCCGTTTGCAATTCGCACTTAATGATCCTATGTTCTATAATATCAGGAATTTGGTGCAAGAAGCGGGTTTCAGTAATATAAGAACAAGTTTTAATGATGCATTCATAGATATTTTTGAACCCAATGCTACTAAATGGAATGCCGTCTGGAAAAAACTACAATATTGGCGATATGATATTAAAAAACTTAATCGTCTAATTGAACAATTTACAGGGAAAAGCGTTGGTGCTGTTGCAAAAGAAAAAGCAAAAGTCCAAAAAGCAGAGGGATTAAAACCAGGTGCAATTGCCAATGCAATACAAGCAAATCTAAATATAAATGAAAATAATAAGTTACAAGCTTCGATAGCACAACGTTTTGGAAGTGGCACTACAATGTCAGAAGATGAATTAAATATATCTTTAGAACATTATTATCCAAATGCTTTTGGAGAAAATATTCCAGACAGTCAAAAAGCAGCACAAAAACAGGGAATATTTTTTGCAGCTTCCAGAAATGTTTCAGTTCTTGCGGACGCACCTGGTTCAGGCAAAACAATGCAGGCTATCGTAGCTGCAGATCTTGTCAGAGAGAATAATCAAAAAGTTCTTGTTATTACGCCAAATATTCTCATTCGCGAAAATTGGATGGGTCCACAAGCAAAAGGACCAATGTTTTTCGCAAAACATAATCCAACCCGTGTTGCTCGGGTAAATAACGTTTCTGATTTACAGCAGGCTGTAGAAAATCCAGAAGTTAGCTGGATAGTAGTTCCGTTTAGTGCATTTAGAACCAAATCCGCAAATGAATTGGCTGTCGCTATCGGTAATTATTCAGATAAAAACATATTCAGTTCTCTTATTATAGATGAAATACAAACTATTAGACAACAAAAGAGTAATACATACAGCGCTATACAACGTGCTATCTCATCAAATGGAGTTAGATCAGATGGTACACCTTATGGTATAAAACATCGCATTGGTGTCAGCGGGACTCCTGCAGATAATGAACCTAGTGACGTTTATACACAGCTTCATTTATTAAGACATCCCCTTTTATATGGTAATAAAGGGGTAAGAACTACTGGCGAAATAGATTGGGTCTTACGTCTTAATCAAGAAGGTTTTTCTAAACAATTCCTTGGCGGAGGAATGTTAAAACCTATTACTCTTACAGCAGAACAAAGAAACTTACCACCACAAGAACAAGAATTATATGTTTCTAGAAATACTGGTTTTCAAGTCAGATCTTTATTAGAATGGGCAAAAAGGCTAACAACAGAACAAAAATTACAAATATTAGATTTATTCTCTTCTACTTATTTACGTAGAGACAAAAAAGATATACGTCCAGATATACCTGAAAAGAAAGTGGTAGAAAACGCGCTACCTGCTCCCGAAGGAATGGACCACTCAACTCGTATGCACAATTGGCATCAAGAGAAATTGATGCAAATGGCATTTGCAAAAATTCCCTATACTGTAGGAAAGGCTCTTCAATATCTTCAAGATCCAAAACAAAAGATTTTTATTGTTACTAAACATCCTGAAGTTGCAAAACAAATTGTCAATGAAATAAATGCAAAAACAGGTGAAGGAACAGCTGCAGCAGTAACAGGCGAAACTGGCGAAGATGAAAGAGGTTTGGTCCCAACTGTATTTAGACAACAAGCAGGAATTTTGCCAGGAAAACAGGCACCTCTAAAAGTTGTAGTTTATACAATGCAATTAGGTGCTGTAGGATTAAATTTTGCAAATGCAACAAAAGCAATATTTAATGATTTAGATTGGAATCCATCAGATAATTTACAAGCAGAATACAGAGTACACCGTATCGATTCTCAAGAACCTGTACAAATTGATTATATGTTTTTTGAAGGAACATATGATGAAGAAATGTATCGCCGAGTTATACGAAAACAAAAAGTAAATGATGGCGTTACTGAAGTAATGAGAGAAGCTGGCTTCTCTTCAGACCCTCAACAACGTTTAATGTTAGCAAATCAATTTATCGTGTATTTAGTAGACAGTTTATTGTTTGAACTAGACTTAAATGATACTCAGAAACAAGAAATTCAGGCGGCAAAACATCAAATTTTATCCACTGCACAACCAGTTAACCAAACTGAACGGGCAGTTGCCGCTAAAAACTGGTTCCAAAGGTCATTTGTGAAAAATTAAGGCTATCTCCAGAAATATAATCCAACCTTTTAAAGAAAAAGTAAGAATTTTAAAAATTAAAGAAGGAATGTGAAAAAGTACGACAGTAACATAGTTCTTACATGATCGCAGGGTAGAGCAGTCTGGTAGCTCGCCGGGCCCATAACCCGTAGGTCGAAGGTTCGAATCCTTCCCCTGCTACTTTATGAGGGATGATTTTTGTGCATATAGCGCGCAAAAGCAAGAATCATCCCTCACCAAAATTTATGGGGCATAACTGAATGTAACAGGCTAACCCCTGATTAGTTATTTGGTTATGCCCCACCAAACGTTTTCTCCAGAGCCTAGTGTTAGGCTCATAGAGGTATTAAGATTTATGCAACATCAACCCGAACAACCTGGTGAACCGGCTCGCCCGGAACCTCACGATAGTGAGGGCGATGTCTGCCATGTGCGGACAAATCGCTCTCCACAGCGTAATGCTGTACAATTTAGGTTGTTTGATTTGATGCAGAATTTGTTAGTTCTTTGGCAATTGAATAGTCGGTTTGTGGTAGGCGGTCATCCGTTACACCGTCTATCTACGTAATTTGCCAAAGATGTAAATTTGAAGTTGGAGAAGCAACCTTGGCAATATTTGTCAAGGTTGCTTTATTTTGCGGTATTAGTGCTAACGTTCAACACGCCACATTGCCATTGTGGAAATCCGGTTCAAGTCCGGTATACCGCATTGTTCATCTCTTTTGTCTATTCATACTGAATAAACATTCTGTTTGATGAATAGACAAATTTTCGTCCTTGTGGTGAAACGGATATCACAGAAGCTTGCGAAGTTTCGATTCCAGGTTCGAATCCTGGCAGGGACATTTTTATTGAGGCGGATTCAGTGTTGGATACTGATGTGAGTCTTTGAAGCTCATTTTCACTGGTTCGATTCCAGTCGCCTCAGCTTTTTGCAAACCCTAAGAGGCGTACAGAGTTTTGCCCATCGTTTCGTTGCCTGTCGAAGGCATACCGATAAGTGTACATTAAATCGGCGAAATGGAACGTATAGTAAAAGTGGCTTTTTACAAAAATGGGTTTACTGCAGAATTATGTTTTAGAATTATCCTGAGCGCACGTTTAATTATTCTGAGAATAAACAAATAATTAAATGCTGCCACAGGTAAGGATAAACTCAGATCCGATACGATGTGGTACGCGACTTCGTATAATTCTAACTAACGGGGATTGGTATAGTGGAAGCACTTACGGTTTGGGACCGTATGGCGTCAGTTCGATTCTGACATCCCCGACTTATATGGTGAATGTAGCTCAGCCTGGTTAGAGTACTAGTTTGTGACACTAGGGGTCGCGAGTTCAAATCTCGTCATTCACCCTTGCTCAGAGGTACAAAAGATGAACCTGTTGGAATTACATAAAAAACGTAAAGAAGAAAGAATGATAGAACTATCCGATTTGTATGCTCGCATTGATGATAAAAATAAAAATGGATGCGGCTGTGGAAAAGGTTGGTATAATTTACTCAAAGAACTTGATGTAAAATTATCACAAATTGATCCAACTTATACAGTATATCAATTCAAAGAGAAATTCGGCATACTACGGTTTTATGCAGAATGTCATTCTGATAATGATAACGATAAACAAAAATTCAAAGATGTAGTTAATGAAGCACAACAAGCTTCAAGTAAAATTTGCGAGAACTGCGGAAAACCTGGTACATCAAATAACAGTAGACTTTGGGTTAAAACTTTGTGCGTTGATTGCAATAATCAACCGATATTGATATAGAAACAGATTTACAGATTCTTCTAAAAAAGAAAGATTGGTTCATCTTATTTAGAAGAATCTATTTTGCCCCGTTGGTGAAACGGATATCATGGGACGCTTCGAACGTCTTGTTCTGGGTTCAAATCCTGGACGGGGTACTTAATAGTCTTGTCGGCTAACGGTAGGCCATCACTCTCTGAAAGTGATTGTCTTGGTTCGAATCCAAGCGAGACTGCTTAATATTGAGGATGATATTATGAAGCATTTATATAGTAACTACGAAAATGAAATGGTAGATGCTGACACGTTAGAAGAAGCGGCAAGATATCATGATTGCGAATTAGGTGGCGCTGATTATCCTGAAGATGGGTGGTCACAAATAGCAGATAAAGCAATTATCCCTATTGTTGATGAAGAAACTGGATTAACTGAAAAGAAAACTGCTCGCGAATGGGCAGATGAATATGATACAGTAACGCAAGTTGCGACAACATATTATTAATAATCTTACTCAGATGCACACTAACACCGTCTAGGGCGTCTGATTTAGGGTAAATCATCAAGAAATGCCATGAGTCAGTTAGATTGTCCCTCTGAGTAATTTGCTCCCTTCGTCCACGTTGGTTAGGATATCTCGTTTTCAGCGAGAGGAAGTCGGATCGTCGCCGACAGGGAGTACTGACCTTTCAAATTAAAAATATATTGAAGCGATTTTTGTATTCATCGTTCTAACAATGATGGATTAAACGATTTTTGCCGCGAATGTAATAAAGAATATCATCGTCAACATTACAAGAAAAATAGATTACAATATCTTGAAAAGGAAAGAAAACATCGTAAAGAGTTAAAGATATGGTTTCAAGAATACAAGGCTACATTAAAATGTATTCAATGTGGAGAAAACCATCCAGCCTGTTTAGATTTTCATCATTCTGATACAAAGACAAAAGATGGGAGCATATCGGTATTGATACATAAATGTTGGTCCAAAAACGAATACTAGACGAAATATCTAAATGTCAAATTTTATGTTGTAAATGTCATAGGATATTTCATTGGACAAAAAATAAAGAAAATGAAATTTAAAATCGGAGTTCAATTCTCCGCGAGAGCATAGAACAACCTTTCTCCTGTAATTGTTTTATCAATCTTAGGAGTATGTATGATAAGCGAAAATACACCTGGATGGGATTATTTTACACCAGATAACTTTAAAACGTTCAAGACAAAGAACTGTCTTGCATGTGGATGTAAGTTGAAGTTGGTAAAGAAAAATAATCATGGAGCAACTGGATTTGCTGAAGCAATGGCTAAAAGAGGACATAAACACGACGTTGTTTCTTGTCCAAATGCTGGAAAAGATTGGCATAGCCAATTAATAGGTATTAAAAAAGTAATTATTAATACACCCAGTAAAGTGCTTGCTAACATGCTAGAAAAAGAAGCCAAAGAGTTAATACGAACGAAAAAAGCAACCAAAAAAGACTTTGATCATTGGATATGAAAATATTATTTTTAGATGTTGATGGAGTACTCAATAACTGGCCTGCCCTAAAACGAAACGGCATGACGGCAATAGATGCTCAGTGTTTACAACAGTTAACACATGTAGTAAAAAATACTGGATGTAAAATAGTGTTGTCTTCTTCATGGAGAACATGCGATAACTTAAAACGTACTATATTGGAGCATTTTGATAAAGTCGGAATTGATAAATGGATTGGCGAGACTCCTGATTTGTTTGCTCGCGTAAGATTCAATATTCCACGGGCAAAAGAAATCCAGACATGGTTAGAAAATAGAACAGATGTAAAAAGATTCGCCATTGTAGATGACGATGCAGATGCAGGAAAAGGATTAGAAGATCATTATTTTGAAACTTCAATGGATTTGGGTTTGACAAAAAAAATTGCTAATCAGATAATAAAATATCTAAATGAGGAAGAGACAGTATAGCGGGATGTGTGTATACGAGTCGGTGTAAAACCGAGCATCCCGATTTAAATAGGAAAAGCATGGGTGTTCATTCCACGATGTGTATAACTAGAGAAGATGCGATTAAGGAAATCATCAATCGCTTGGACACAGCATCAGATGAAGAAATCGCAGAAGCTTTATTTGGCATTGCTGGAAATAAATTGCTTTTTAATTTTTGGATTGTTCAGAGTTATGAGAACGAAGATATGTATCCACATTCATACACGAAAGGTGGACTGTAGAAAAATCTTTGGAATCTAGATTGTAATAACAGGGTGTAGCACAGCTTGGTAGTGCGCCTGGTTTGGGACCAGGAAGTCGTAGGTTCAAATCCTATCACCCTGACTGAAAGGTTAAAGAAGGTGGATGTTTGCATGGTGCAAATTAAAGATGAAACCGCCTAAAAAATGTTATGTCACACTGTATTCGTGCAATTGTCGTAAAAAAGACTGATGTTATTGAGAATTTAAATTTTCAGTCTCTTCCGCAGGGATTTGCTCTTTTACTTGATTCCGTTGAAAATAGGAATGCTTTAAAAGACCAAGATTTTGCGGTTATTTGGACAGATTATTTTGGAGGTGCTGGAGAACAAGGTTGTACATTATTTCAAGCATTTAAACCAGATCATGTTTGCGATAAATGTGGAACAACTTTACATTCAAAAGCAAAAGATCTAAAAACTATTAACGATGGATTAAAGATATTAGGAGTCATTAGGAATGATTCTGATGAATTTGATGCTATTAATTTAGGTCATTTTCGAGATAATAACGATATTTATGATGAATGTTGTTATTAAAAATAGAGCTCCCTTAGCTCAATCGGCTAGAGTATCAGCATGACACGCTGGGGGTTACAGGTTCGAGTCCTGTAGGGAGCATGGATGGTAAAAAATGTTTAATGTACCTTGCAAACTATGTAACGAGTTGATTACAGAAGAATCTCAACAAGAGGTTGCTAAAAATAGTAGTATTATAACAGTTGCACAAATGTTAGATAATAAGCGTTTTACTTACGGAATATCTGGTGAGTATTCGTTTATAACAGAAGATCTACCTTTACAAAAAGGTGATTCAGTTTGTGCAAAATGCATGAAGAAGCATAAATTTGAACCATTTAAAGGGCTTGAATGTTCTTTATGTAAAGAAAAATATAAAGTTATATTTGAAAAATCAGGTGATTTTTGTAGTGGTCATATAAGAAAAGAAGGCGAAGTATTTGAAATATCTTGTGGATATGGTTCTCGATACGATACTTCTGTATTTTCAGCCCCTGTTAACGTTAAAGAAGGGGATATTATTTGTGATTTTTGCATTGCGAGAATGGTGGAAACAAAAGAAATAGAACTTAAATCTTGTTATTTGGAAGAATTATTTGTAGAACATCAAAAACTATACGGAGATAGAGCACGATTTATGGTTACTTTACGTTATGACGATCCAATGAAGTTGAATGAAGAATAATGGCTAGAAACCTTAGTAAAGAAGAACGTACAAACCTTATAAATCTATATATTAGTGGTTTAACATATAGGGAATTACACGAAAAGACAGGTTATAGTCAGTCAACTATTGCAACGTGGTGCAAAGGTATTAGAAGTATTTCTGAATCTGTCAAAAAAGCAAGACAAACTGGCAAATATATCTTAACTGAAGATGGCAGACAAAAATTAAGTGATGCAGCAAAATCAAGACTACAAAAAAGTAGAAAAATTTGGACAAAACCGGAACAGGAATTGGATTTCCTGATGAGTTAAAAGAAATACTTAATGTAGAAAATGATGCAAATGCCATTATTTATTGTCAATATCCATTGCAAAGATATGTATGTGATTTTGTAGATATTAATAATAAAATAGTCTATCTTGTAAATGGTGATTTTTGGCATGCTAATCCTATATTGTATGATAAAGATAAATTAACAAAAGTTCAAAAACATAATAGACGACATGATAAAAATCGTAGGATATATTTAGAAACGAAAGGTTTTGTAGTTTATGAGATATGGGAAAGCGAAGTATTGTGGAATAAAGATGTAGTTAAAGAAAAAATTCGGGCGTCGAGGAAGCGGGTGACTCCGGCTGTTTTACACGCAGTTTTAGCTGAGTTCGAGTCTCAGGATGCCCATAAAGATTGGTCAGAGCAATTAAGATCTATTTGGTTTAAAAAGCCAAAAGAGAAGAAAATTACGCGATTGCTCTGCAAACAATGCGGCAAAGAGTTTTCTGTGTCATTTGCCAATAAGAAACTTTTAAGACGGCAATATTGTGGTAAAAAATGTTTTAATATAGATAATCGTGTTGTTGAACGTCCGTCCAAAGAACAATTGGAAAAAGATATTAAAAATATGTCAATATGTGCAACTGGGCATAAATACAATGTGTCAGATAATACAGTGAGAAAGTGGATAAAGCATTATGACAGAGGAAAGTTATAGACATGTAGGAATGTCCGGGAATATTATGAAGCAGCACCGCCCATTAAAATATCTCCTGAATATCATTTTCTTTATCTAAAGATATTATGTCGAATGAATCCAAAGAACAAAAATCCGAAGTGGATTCAAATTTCCCATACATAGCGTTTACGAACCATCCGGCATGGAAAATTATGGAAGATGCACTTTGTGAACTTGAGAATAACTCTGATTTACAGATTCAAACTTCGCAACGCTATATCGTAGGCTTCTTGTTAAAATCTTTGATGGATAAAAATATCCTTTCTTCTACGTAAATTTATCATGATAAACGAAACAAATGAATCTGGTAAAATAGGTATTTGTTCTAACTACCAATTCTTCTTAAAAGGCTATTTGTCACAATGGTTTAAATCGTATTTTGTGGATAAGGAAGGGACTATTTATAATTGTTGTGAACAATATATGATGGCTCAAAAAGCCATTATATGCAGAGATACAGATACATTACAAGCTATACTTGCTTCTTCATCTCCTGCAGAGCAAAAATCTCTTGGTAGAAAAGTTAAAGGCTTTGTAGAAGATAACTGGAAGGTCGTAAGAGAAGATGTTGTTTTTCAGGGTAACTTGTATAAATTTTCTCAAAATGAAGATTTTAAACAAAAATTGCTTAACACGAAAGATAAAATATTGGTTGAAGTAAATCCTAAAGATTCCATTTGGGGTATTGGATTAAGTATCGATGATCCTGAGATATATGATGAAACTAAATGGAGAGGATTAAATCTTTTAGGCAATGCAATCATGAAAGTAAGAGAACGATTGTTGGCTTTAGAAGAAACTAAAAAGTTAAACAAGTTCTCTATTAATAGTGCTTCCTTTGTTGATTAATATGGGTGCGTGGACAAGCCTGGAGTTGTCGCTTCCCTGTCACGGAAGAGATCGCGAGTTCAAATCTCGTCGCACCCGCTTGTTATAAGTTATTAGTTTCACTTGTACAAAGGAAAAAGATATGGAAATCCGCCGAGGCACACCGCCACAAACCGTTGAACGTACTGTTGATATCGATTTTAGCGAAGATGATGTTTTACTTGCGCTTACGTTATATCTGAAAACAACACAAAAATCAGATCGTTTTAAATTAGATAACATATCTTTTGAATCAGGTGATAATGGACCTACTAATGTTAGAGTAACTGGTATAGAAGTTATTCCTCTACGTTGGCCTGAAACAACTACTTTAGTTGATAAGGATGAGAAGACTATCCAGCCAACTCAAACCGAAGCTGCTTAAAATGGACGATAAGACCAGAACAACATTGCGGTTTCTTCGTGAAGCCGCAATTAAAGCTGCTGGTACTAATATCAGAGATCCACATGCTTCTCCATTGGAAGGCTATTGTGCTTCAGTATCAGTTATTGTTAGAGGCATATTAGGTGGGGATTTAGTAACTGGCAAAATTGATAATTGCAGGCATTATTGGAACCGTTTACCTTCAGGTGAAGAAGTTGATTTAACTAGTTGTCAATTTGGGGGAGATGGTTTGAATCCTTTAAAGAAAGGAAGAAAAACAAAATCTCCAGAGTTGACAGATTTTGGCACAATATGCTTTGGTCAATTGATGTTAGAATACCTTAGAGAATAGTAAGTATGAAGCATAAAGTAGCGTTAATCCTCATACATGAAAGTTATGATTATACTTCAGAAAATGATTATAAGAAGGTAATTCCTTTTTATGTAACAGATTGGACAGAAGTTACAGATGAAGAACTTAAGTTACTTAATAGCGCAAGATATCGACATGGAAATTATGTAGTAATTGAGTGCATTAAGAATCAGGATCAATTTATAGCTGAAACTGTAAAGGATCAGCTTAAGTATATTGAAAGTTTAAAAGAAAAAGAAGAGCAGCGTAGGAAGATATTAGAAAAACAAAAATTGGAAAAGAAAAAGAAAAGAGAACAAAAGCAGAGAATATCAGAAAAAGAACAGTACGAAATTTTGAAAAAGAAGTTTGAAAAATAATTGTTGCCCCTATCATCTAATGGTTTAGGATTCTAGGTTCTCAGCCTAGTCATGCCGGTTCGAATCCGACTAGGGGTATTTAAAGAGATTCAAATGATTCCAACACTGGAACAAATTAAATTAGTACGCAACCAAACTCAACGTACTATATCGGATATTCGTAAAGCTTTTAATTCTGTAGATACATTCGATTATGTATTTGATGCTTTAAAAGACATTTCCCAAAACAATTCTTTATCTAAAAACAACAGACCTAAAATTTATAAATTACACTCTTATTGTCATTATAATGGTCGGTGTGCTTGCATAGCAAAATTTTCCTGCGAAACAGATTTTGTAGCAAATAATCCACTATTTAAACAAATGATGCATGATGTTTGTATGCATTTAGCTACTTGCTTAAGTTTTCAAGATAGAACATTTTATGAGTCTTATGAAGTATATAAAATGCCATTTATAAAAGACGATAAAAAGAATTTAGCACAAGTATTGGAAGAAACATCTTCAATAACAGGCGAAAAGATAGAACTGATTGAATACACGGTAAAACATATCTAATGAGGTTTTTATCATGTCTTTATGTTATAACAGCAATAACAAAACAATTGGTTCATTGGTTATAGTCCAATCGGATCGTATAATACGCGCTTGTGAGCAGGTATTAAAAGCAATTAAACAAAAAAGGGATAAGGAAAAGAAAGAATATTATGATGGGGAGATAGCACGTATTAAGAAGAAACAAAAGCGATTTAGTTGGTTTTTAAAACAAAAAACAGATGAAGAAATTGTTGCATATATAGACAAAGACTTGAAAGATGATTATCGTAAAGCGTTGTTTATTCGTTGCCAGTGGGAATATGCTTTTAGTGATGACGAACATATTGCGAATAGTCTTTTACGAGTTGCTAAAAAAGAAAAGAAACTTTTCTTAAGTGAACAATATTACAACACTATTTTTTCTATATTTTGGGAGACAGCAACATGGTAATCGATGAACCAACTTTAGCTTCAATTCATGTATTAACAGAGAATACTGAGGATATTGAATATTCTTATGTAGAGTTAACATATAAAATACCAGTTACCGAAGATATATCTGAGTTATATCATAAACTTGTAAAACATAGTAAGGAACAATCTAAACATCCATATTTGATAAGGCATTTGTCAAATGCTGGTCAAAACTGTAATATAGTTGCTATAGTAATAAAGCAATCAAATATGTTGGGTTTTCATGAAAATATGATGAAGTTTTTTAAATCAAAAAACACTGAACAGGGTGTAGCTTAGTTTGGTAAAGCGTCTGGTTCGGGACCAGAAGAGCGGAGGTTCAAATCCTCTCACCCTGATTTATCATATGTTCATAGAATGTGTATTGTTAGGTTTTATAATAACTTGTATTCTTTCCCTATCTTTTGGTTTTAAGAATGCAATAAAAATCCCCGGTGGTGCTATTGGTGCGGCTGTAATAATAGGAATTACAAACAACGCTTTTATAATGGCGTTAATTGGCGGATTAACAGGATATTGTTTGTACATTCTCTTATATGTGTTTTACAAGAAGATATACAATTCAAAACAGGTATAGTAATGCCAAAAGATGATCCTAATAGTGTGGCGTATTGGAAAGAATTATATAAGCAATGGAAAGAAATTTCTGATACATGGGAAAATATTTCCAGGGAAAAAGAAAAATCTGCTATACAAGCTAGATCTCTGTTGTTAGCAGCATCTATACTTCACGCCGACTGTCCTCATTTAGACAAATATTCAAAATTATTGCGTACACTATTTGTAGCAGCTGATTCTGTGTATGTTACTACAAAAGTCAGTTCAGTTTCTGATGAAAAAATACATAGTATTATGGCTGCAATAAGAAATCTAAATGAGGCTCTTATAGCAGATGGCTTGCAAAGCATTAGAATAGATGATATATAATAAATTATGAATGAGTTAGTAAAAGATCCTGCAAAACCAGATGATATTCGCGAAGCTGGATGGATGGTTGCGGTTCACAATGATTATCGTTTGAATGGTTCGTTTTATACCTTTTGGTTATTTACACAGGGAGAACGGGCTGTAAAAGGGGAAGGACAGACAGATGCAGCAGCTCTTGAAGAAATACGATTAAAAATTGGTCTACCGCTGCTTTTAAATAGTTGAATCTGGTTGGATGTTTCTCCAGAATATAAATAGTCGCATAATAGGTGGTATGGAGGTAAGATGTTTCAGATATTAAATGAGTGAGCGATCTCTTTTCGCAACGCTATGCGTTAGAAAGGAGGTTGCCACATGAAATGGACAACCCGTAAGCCTAACGGCGATTACGTCGTTCACTTTATTGATAGTGGTGTGGTTCATAACCCACCGCCGTCAACTCCACGAGGGAGACGACGTGCCGCAAGGCGTCAGGCTAAATCCCAGCCTGAAAAGAAATAAGAATTGGGATAACTGCCACCTGTTGAAAGACAGGTGGCAGTTTGTAAATATATCTCTAAGACATATGAAAACAATCAAACCATTTAAATATGTTGACGAATTGGATTGCTTCATTATTAATGATGAATTTGCAAATCTTGCAGCTCGTTTAGGATTGCAGGAATGGAGTAGTGTTGTTTGGTTAGGAAGATATTTTGCTTTAGATAATGATTACGGAGAACATTGGTTTGATAATTGGGATGAAAGAGAAGTTATAACTAAAAAAGCAAAACAATTGGGATTGCCTTATGCAGACGAAGACCTATTAATAATTGTCCCAAAACGTTTCTCTAATGGATATGACGGTCCATGTCATACTGATGAAATGAGAAAGAAATTTTGGACCGAAGTATTAAAATCCCTTAGTTTCTCATATGAATTTTTATTTACAGAGGCAATGGATACATATCAAAAGTATAAACAACATGATGAGAAAGCCTTTAACCCATCTGAACAGATAAAGTTAATCAGTGAGAGTCTAAAAAATATTAATATTTCTCATCGTATAAAGCAGAAAGTTTATACAGTTTATGTACAGTTAACATGTGTATGGGGAAAGGGAGCTGGACAAAAGTTTAAACCAGAAAAAATAAAAGAATTTAATCAATTATGGAAGGCACGATTATATAAATGGTGGACAGAAATGAACGATAATAGATGGGCAAAAGAATATTGGATAGAAGAGGGTTACGCCAATGATTAAAAACAAAGTTACTCGTAGGATTATCTTGCTGGTTATTTTTGTTCCACTTTTTATATTTGCAGTATGTGAAGATGTATTTTGGCCCATTATAAAACAGTTGTTTCGTGCTGTTATAAGAATTCCCTACTCTGTCGTCCAAAAATGGAAAGAGTATTGTTATAAAATTAAAACCGAATGTTGGTAGGAGTTTATAAATGGAAAATGATATAGACATTGAAACAAATAAAAAATCAAAGTTTTTACGTTATGGAACTGTTGTAATATTATCGCTTATCACTATTATTGGTCTAGGCTTTTATGCTTCATTGAAGATTACTTATAGTAATGGCGGAAGAAGCGGTTACATTCGTAAATTCAGTGAAAAAGGTTTTGTTTTTAAAACATTTGAGGGAGAATTAGATAAACGTATTCAGGGTGGAACTTATGATCAAAGAGACATTTTTGAATTTAGCGTAGCAGATAAGAATGTAGCTAATAAAATAATTGAAGCAGAAAAGACAGGTAAATGGGTTACAATTCATTATAAAGAGCATTTGTATCCTGTTTTTTGGAGAGGTGAGACACCTTATATAGTTAATGATGTAAGTGTTTCAGAGAAATAGTGGATAATCAAATCGTTCCAAATGCAACGATATTATGTTATATTGCTATCATAGCAATAATATTTCTTTTTATCTATATAATAATAGTATCTTCGGATTCCGGGGAAGAAGATAATGGATGGTAGATTTATGAATGCTGAAGAGAATTTTGATCGCATCATTTTGATTGGGGTTATATGTTTTATTATTTTGTGTGTTGGATTAGTTGTTTTAAAAGAGATAATTAGATCGATTTGGACTTGTCGTTCCCAGGGACCGTTCTTACATTTTTGTGTTCATGAAGATAAAGACCATATCCGATGTGCAAAGTGCAATATCCGTTGGTATGCTGCATCTCGAAATGCATCTATATTAAGTGATGGTGATCCTGATAGTTGTTTAATTAACTGGAATAGAATCATTAGTAACAGATATGGGGAATGGATCTTCTTGGTGTTCCAATTGTAATTGTGATTTAACAGCATATTTGAGTACGCATATTTCTCCGGCAGAATCGTTATCATGTCCTACTTGTCAAAAGCAGTTAAGATATGGCAAAATTGAACCTTATCAATTTGGTGGTTCTGATTACTAGGAGATGGGATGAAATATAAGCGTCTATTTATTTTGTTATTATTAAGTCTTATTGCAACAAATTGTGATAATCCTGATAATTACAAACTTACTTCTGTTAACACCAATTCAGATGTATTAGGAGCGCAAATCAATAAAAAAGAATTTGAAGGTCACGATTATTTAATATTCGAATTTCGCAATAATCATGGATATCTTTGTGCCGTACATGATCCAAATTGCAAACATAGAACATGTAGGCAAATAAATTCTGTTTTGATTGAATCCAGCATGAGAAGAACAAATGCCAACCAGTAAGCGAGATAAAAAGATACAAAAGATTAGATCTGATGCTGCTTACGAAAAGGAAAAGCGGGAACAAGGTGAAGCTGTATTTGAAGAAGCACGTTCTATGGGATTAAGTCTAAATTTTAATAATGATTGTATCAAATATCGTAAAATTAAAAGGGAACAGAAAGAATTGTATAGGAGAATATATGATACCAAATAAAATCAATGAATTTAATGTTGAAGTCTTGCATTTAACCGAGCAATATATAAATATTATGGATAATAGCACTTCTGCATATTTAAAATACGGAAATGGAGAACTTTGGATACCTTTTTTCCACTTTAATAAAAATGGGAAGATTATACCCCACCGAGATATTAAATCTGGAAAACAAAAATCTTTTCCAGCAAAAGATGAATGGATCAGACCTATCTTGATGGATGTGTATTTCGCATCTAAAAATGATAAAGATAAAAACCTATATCTTTACATTATTACTAATGAAAAAGACAATTCAATTGGTATTTGTTCTTCGGAACATCCATTATCTCCAGAACTAGCGGCATAAATAAGGTCTAAAATGGAACGTATCGCAGATACTGAATTCGATAAGCTAGAACTTAAGATTGGTTTAATTACTGGAGGTTGTATTCATCCGCAAGATGAACAATTTCTAGTTTTAAGTGTTAATTGCGGAGAAAGAGATTCTACAAATTTGCCTTATGATAGACATATTTGTGTAGATATCAGAAAAGAGTTTGAAAATGAGATTTATAAGTTAATGGGGAAACAAGTGGTTGTTATTACCAATCTTAAACCAAAAGTAATTAAAGGCATTGAAAGTAACAGCACTATACTGACTGCAAAAGATTATTTTGATAACAAAACTCTAATTATGCCACAGGGATCAACATTTCCAGGAGCCAGGGTACAATAATGAGAAAATGGAAATTTAGAAATCTTTCGTTCTCTTTAAGAACAAAGAGTATTAGTAAAAAGAAAAAATCATTTTTACTAAAATGGTTGCCTTGGGAACAAAGTCCGAACCCCGGCATTCGTTTTATAATGAATCGTTGTGGCATTAAAAGTGTTAGTTTATCCATTTTTAAATCATGGAAAAACAATAAGTGGCAATTTCATTTTGGACCCGCTTGGAAGGCATAATATGATAAATCTTACAGAAAAAGCAAGATCAATTTGTTCTGACCTGGAAAAGAACGGTTTTAATGGAGTTTATTTTCATAAGGCAAAAGTAGAGGAAAAAGTTCTCTCTGATTATTGGTCAGAATTTGATAAAGAAGGTGAATTGACCCCAAAACAATTTGATAAATATTGTCGCGATTATGTTTGTTTTATAACAGAACCAGATATTCCATACGATCTAATGCATCGTGGTTATGAGAATTCTCCCTATGTTGAACAAGCATCATTTAGCGAAACGACTTTTCTAGATGATCTAGAAGCATTTGTTAAAAAACAATTTAAGAGAGATATTAAAGTTACATTTCGCAGAGGCTCAATATTCGAATTTGAAGTAATACGAGAAAAGAGTTTAGCTAAATATATTAAATGAAAAAATTGCCTGTAATATTTTTGTTACTGATAAATGGTTGTTTGAGCCATAGAAAAACAACGAATTTTGAACCAATAAAAATCTTACAAAATTATCCCTATGCAGCTGTTTACAATGAGCAAAACAGTGGGGATGTAGTTAATGATTTGGAAGTAACTGATATATTTAGCATATCTCTAGTTGAACCATCTTCGATAAAAGACTATAAATGGGAAAATCATCAATCTGAAGTTTCATCATTGGTTTTACGCGAAGTACGTAAAGAAAGAAGCAGTGATTCAGCAGATGATAATATAGTTACTTTTGTTTATCAGATAGTAGATACACAACCATCTCTGCTTGCAATACGTTTAGAAAACGACATATCTTCCAAAATTGCAGAATTTGAGCTATTTGTTGTTCCGAAAAAATCTCGGCTTTTAGATAGAAATAAGTAGTAGACTCTCCAGAAAAACCTTTAATTCTGTTATAAAGGATAAGAGGTAAAATATGAAGAATCTGATTAAACGTGCTTCTCAAAGAAAAAAGAAAATAAAGCGTCATACTAAGCCGTACACTCCTGGCGAATATGTATCTAAAATATTCCCTAACTCTTCTAAAGATTTTATTGAACATATCATTTGGGGATTAACAGGATACCCGTACTTTTGGAATATTTCAAAAGATGGGAAGACTCCTTATCAATGTTTTACTAAACAAGTCAGAGAAGTTAAAGCTAAATTGAATAAAGGCATTAGTATTGATCAACAAACTTTTGAGAGCTGGGATAGACCTCTTGCTAAAGGGCGCGAGGACGATTTTAAAGAATTACGTACCAAAATCGTAAACTCTGATAATTATAACGAAGACCGAGAAATTTCAATGGAGTTATATCAACAAGGGCTAAGCAAGATAAAATCAAAAGATGAGTTACTTAAAGCCATAGATGAAGAAATTAGTAGAGCGAGTCACTCTCAAGTTTATATTCCTCGTAATGATACACAACCCGTAGCAATATAAAATGAAATGGCAGACAGCGGCAAAACTAAATCGCGCAAAACATGCGACCAGGACGCATAGGAAGGATGGTTCTGCAGACAGGTTTGTTATGTTATGGGATTCAAAGCAATATAATAATGCAAACTTTGTTGGACGGGTTGATCCTAAAACAATGGAGTCAGTATCAAAATTAGGTCTATGGGAACATGATTTTTCTCCTTGGACTGAGTATCAAGATACTACGATAGAACATTGGTGGCTTGTGGAGGAAGTAGCAAATGATTAACGAACAGGTTTTTACAAAGATTGAAGATAATTTTGTTATTATTCAAACTCGTGTTAAAGAAAAAAGTGTGCAAAAAATAACAAGTGAGTTAATCTTGACAAAACCTATGGCTTTAAGATTATCTAACCAGCTTAATAACTTAGGTTTCACAAAATATCATAAGGCAAAGAAGATATCTTTTAGTACTCCAGAATCATTCTAATTATATGCAATACTTCTTTTTACTTTATAGTAGCGCTATTGATACTCTGGAATTGGAAGATTTCAGACAGAGTATAGTAGCAGAAGGTATAAAGATTATAGAAGAAGAGGATAGAGCTATTTTATGTCAAGGTGATTCTCAAAAGGCTAAAATACTTATAGAGCCATTTTTAGGAGAATGGTCAATTCAATTAATTAAACAGAAAAGTGATAAATAGATATGGGCAACGTAGAATTTTTAAAGAAAATCAAAGAAATAGGATATATGTTTGATGCTGGCTGTGAAATTTCTATTAGCGCAGATAATGATATCTTTTGTATTACTGGATATGATTACGATCCTAATGATAATGGCGACAAAGAACCAAACGCATATATTACCTATATTTATGATGTAGACTTAAAAACTGACGATGATGATAATATAGTTGATACCTTAACCCCTGTTTTACAACAAATAATAAAAGATAGGGATAAGAGATTTACAGAAGCAATGAAAAGAAAAAATGGAATCACAGAATAAATTAAAAGAGGCTCAATTAGCATACGAAAAATCATTTACAGCATTAATACAAATTAAAAACCAAATGACTGACTTGATGCATAAATATTTAGAAGAATGCCGTAATTTTGCAGATAAAAAAGCCTCATATCATATTCTATTAAAAGAGCAAACAAATGAACGCCCAGATGTTCCTTAGAGATTTAGTAGATCTTTGTTCAAGATATAACGTTAAATTTTCTGATATCCAAAACGGGGAAGTAACAATTGGATATGATAAAGTTCTTTTAAATACATTAGTCATAGATAAGAATATATACAGCGCTCAAATTGTGCAACATATAGAAGAATCTATCGGATATGATATGAATGCTTCACCTCAACGCCCGATTGTAAGAATTATACATGCTGGAGAACATCCTAAAAATTGCTGTTTAATTTGTAGATCTTCTTTGCAGACTAAATGGTGGGGATTAATAAGAACTGATAAATGCATAAATCCTTCGTGTTCAAACTATTATGATAGAGGATTTGAAGTATTACAACCAACTCCAGAAGAATCAGCGTTATCTAATATTGGAAACGAATAATCAAGCGTTCCGCGCTTACGCTGTCTCTATTCATTTAGAGATAGAGGAACTTCAAGGCATCACTGCTCGCTGAGGGAGACCTATAAAGTCGTTCGTACCACAGCCGATGAAACCTCATGCAGACTGAGCCGGTGTAGCAGGGCGATCACAGTCGGGTAGAGGGATTAGACAAATGTAAGTGACTCTGTTTCTTTTATAAGAGACAGGGATAAAACAGAACTTTGGGTATGAGAACGCTTGGTTATTCTTTTTAGACGATAAAAAACTAATTAGGAGTAACTTTAAAAATGCCAGTAAAACCAGTAGGCAGAGGCTATACGCTAAAAAACAGTAAAGAAAATCCAGGTAAATTAGAAAAGATATTTTCTGATGGTACTTCGCAGATTATGGACCCAGAAGATGACAGAGTTAATTTGGACAAAATGGCAGATAATATTAATAAAGTCTTTTTTGAAGTATATGTGCCACAGTTATGCGAGCTAAATTCTTGGGAGTATATACCAACTAATCTTCATTTTAATGGAAGAATTGGGAAAGTTACTAATTGGATTTACAAACAACTTATTAAACTAATTGTACGGCTGACAAAACGAAGAATGACTAATTACAAAATACCCTTAAATAACATTCGAGATTTGCATATAATGCATTTACAAAGAGATAAGTATTTAATTGATTCTGTAGATCAAAATCAATTTAGATATCCTAGAACTATTTCTAATCCATTCTCATAATAAGGCATGATAATATGAAAATTGAAAAAAAGAAACCATCTTCAAGCCAAAATAAGACTCTCTTAGAAATTGATGAAAGTTACTCTATAAAAGTTTCATATAATCCAACAAAGAAACATTTAAAATGCGATATTAAAGATGCTGCTTTTAGAACTCCTTTTCAGCCTCATTTAATTGCTGATATATTGAATAATATCTATAAATTAACTGCTCCCGATAAAGAAACTAAATTTGAATATTTTAAAGATGATAATAATTGGGGATTTATTGTTAAAGGAAAGTAATATATTATGAATGGGTTTACAGATATACTTAATGACGATTTTGCACAGAAAATGGCATCTGAGATACTTGAAAGATTGCATAAATTTAAAGGTTATCATGCAGAAAAAGATATCGAAAAAAGGGAGAGAATAGGATATATTGATTATAACTTTGAATTAAGCGGAGGTTCTGTTAAATCAAAAGACGTTAACACTTGGATATCATTTGATCCTGAGAAAGGTTCCTACTGTAATAAATTTATTAAAAGTATATATTCGGAGGAATGGACTCCTGATGAAGAATTATCTATCTATAATCATAAAAAGAAGATTTACAGCATTCTTAAAAATGAAGAATATTTTCCCCAGATTAAAACTTTAATCAGAGATGTAATCATGCCTGGGACAGATGAAAAAATTATGCCCCTTTCTACTATAGATATTATGGAAATGGAGATGATTGATTACTCTTCTGTTATGGATACAACTAAACGCACTTTCACTCTAATTAAATTGCCTGGCGAAACCATCAGAACTGATCGTATAATGGAACGAATTCAAAGCGCTCAATCCGCCTCTCCAGAATTAACCATTAATGAGGCTATTCACAAAGAACGTTTGGCAGCTAATCCACTATTTGATGCTGTCTTGGGAGCTCATGTTGGCAGTAAGTATTTGTGGGAATTGACTTTATCTTTGTACGTTGATTATTCCCTACAAAAGCCAGAAGAAATTAAATAACCGTGTGTTATGTCTCGCAAATATGCCAATCTCGCAGACCCTCATTGCCCTTTGTGTGAAGGTAGCGGAACAATAGTGGTATGTCTGCTATGCCAACAGGGATTTTCTCATTCACATTGTGATGATACCTACTCTTATAGATGTGAGTGCATCAAGAAACATAAAGATTTTAAAAAGAGAGAACAAGAAGTTGAAAATAGGAAAACAAGAAAGTGAAAAATTCTTTAGACTTTTACGACAATATATATTCTCGGTTATTTAGACGTAAATATACTAAAAAAGGGGATCGTTCAGTAGTATCATTAGAACGATTTGAGCAATGGAGAAAAGATAATCCAATTGAAATAAATTCTGTTATAGATGTTGGATGTGCGTGGGGAAAAGCATTACAATATTGGAAAAATGCAGGTGTTGAAAAAATAGTGGGTGTAGATGTTTCTGATGTGCCTCTACAAAAATGTAGAGAATTAGGTTTTGAAGTGTATCGAACATCTGCTACAGATTTATCAATGATACCTAATAAATCCTTTGACTTATACACATCTACAGATGTGTATGAACATATAAGAACAGACGATTTAGATGAATCAATAGAAGAAGCTAAAAGGATAACAAATAAATTATTGTTAATACGGGTACACCCGTCAAAAGATAGAAGAGGCAAGTTGCATTTAACAGTTTGGCGGTTAGAAGAATGGCAAAAATTCTTTGAAAGGCATAATTGTAAGATTATTCCTTTTGGAGAAAATGGTGATATGTGGTATTATAACACTTTTCTCCTGAAACCAGATTAAAGATTTTATAAGGCAATGAGGAAATGAGAAAACCTGATATTATTCATACTTGGTCAAAAAAATCGGCTGGACATTTATTAATAAGCCGCGCTCATATAAATGGTCACATTTTAGCTGTTGTAGAGATAATTGTGCCATTATATGAAGAACCAACAGGTGATTTGAAAAACAACTTGGAAGAAAAAGCAGCAGAGTTAGTTATGTTTACTGCGATATCAGTAATACAAATTAAAGAAGTTCCTCCAAAATCTATTTAGCAGGATGTCAAAATGACAACTATTCAATGTGAAGCAAATAGAAACAAATGAAGAAAAGAAGGTTTTAGAATAAAAATGACGATATATAGGTTATAGTTGGATACGCGGGTGTAGCTCAGTGGTAGAGCGTCACGTTGCCAACGTGAATGTCGAGGGTTCGATCCCCTTCACCCGCTTTTAATTTGCAGCTGGAATTCGTCTGGCAGAATGCTACCTTCCCAAGGTAGACGTTACGGGTTCGAATCCCGTCAGCTGCTTTCTCCCTAATGGAAAATCTTGCTTTCGTTCAGTCAAAAAAGTAGATTTGATTGATTAGATACAAAATTAATGTATTATTTATTATTAATGAATTTAGAAATGCAAGATTAGATTTGATGTTAATTTAGAAAGACTGAACGAAACAAATGCGGTATAGGTGTTGATGGATACATGCGAGCCTTCCAAGCTTGAGTGGACAGATCGTTACTGTCATACCGCACTTAAATGAAAACACGTCTTACGGATCCTAAGGAGAGGCTTGAACGTCTAAAAATGCTTCGCCAATTCCGTGCTATTTTAAAAGAAATGATGAGTAACCTTGTTACAGCCTCTAAAATAGCCCAAAAGAAGTAAAAATATTAAATTGCGTGATATCTATATAGTATATTTTACGATACTATATGAGTCTCTTATTAAAGAGTTATTATGATATCACATTCTAAAAATATAAATAATGCTTGGCAATTCATTCCTGGATTATGTATAAGACTTTATCATGGATTAGATACAGATGCCAGTGATGCTGCTATAAAAATGCTTAACAAGTTGCTTCATGAAGAACAAATTTTAAATGCTAGGACAAGTTTAAACGGTGGGTATATAGCCTACAAGCCAACTAAGGATTTTAAATATGGTATTCTACAGTTATCAAGTGATTGTAAAGAAGATGAATATTCATATGATTGGTATGATGAATTAGCCCAAGCCACTGAAATATTATCAGAAAATAAGGCATTACAAAAATTCGAACTTGACGTGCAGATATTGTCTGTTTTACCTAGTTGAATTGTGTCATACATTTAAGCATTCTATCATTTTATGATAGATGCTACAAAAATAACTGATTTTAATCGCAGTGATTATGAATTAGAAGAGTTTTTCTTATTCTCTATATTTGTGGCGGGCAAAACAGCTTCCATCATTGAAAAGAAATTAGAGATATTTCTAGAACCAGCCAGGAAAGCGTCTCTTACACCACTACAATACTTAAAATCCGTATTGGTTATAAACGAATCTCGTAGTAAATCTGTAAAACGTTTATCTCAACTTCTAAAGAAATATAAAATGGGCAGATACGATGTTCTTAGTATCGCTATGTATCAAATCATAACAGAGGGGATTAACTTAAGAACATGCACAGTTGATGATTTAGAGAATATTCATGGTATTGGTCCTAAAACATCTAGATTCTTTATTATGCATAGCAGGCAAGATACAAGGGTAGCAGCTTTAGATACTCATATTTTATCATGGCTAAAAATGCAAGGATATACCGTTCCTAAATCTACGCCATCAGGCAGAAAATATAAGTTTTTAGAGAGTATCTTCTTACAAGAAGCAGATAAAAGAAACATTTCACCCCATGTTCTAGATTTAGATATTTGGAATACTTTGTCTATTAGATCGGGTTTAGCTAGAAAAAGCAAGGTATAAAAAATAAATTACAGTAATTAAAGCAACAAGGGCTTATACTGTAATGAAGTTTATTTTCAGTAAAAAATATTTGAATACCAAGAATATTCCTCTATCCGTAGATGGAGAAGCTAATTCTATCCAACGAATTTCTTCCGTTATCTCAGATACTATTCAGAATAGACAGCTTTATGAGATAGACAACGATGGGATTGGGGTATATGAATTTCAAGGGCATAAAGGCTACGATCAAGGGAGTGATTATATTTATGCTAGTGGCTCAGTATCTATTGATGTGACAGATATTTTATCCCACCAAGAAATTCCATCTCGTTTACAGGGGCAAAGTGAGACATTTCCTGATAATTCTCCCGTAGAATTCAATTGGTTTGCTACTCTAAGAGATGTAACAAATGTGGACGGAAAACACATTGCAATATACGATTTAGATTAGTGATTTATGAAAGTTCATCTGCAAAACGGAAACAACGACGATCAAGAAATATATGGTTGTTTTTGCGGTTCTCTAGATCATACTATGTCTGTATGGTATCTTGGAAAACCAAAAGAAGAGGATCCAGACGATGAAGATGTAATTTATGTTTCTATGTTTATTATAGGATGGAGAAATATTTTTCAACGTATTAAAGTATCTTCTTTATTTTTATTTAGAAATACTCAAAAGGATTCTCCATTAAGCGGTATTAGTCTTAGGCATCAGGATATCTTACGTTTTTATAATTTTTTGGGAAAACAAACAGAAACGGAGATAGATACAACAGATTTTTATTTAGTAAACAACAAAGATGACCATTCCATTTATAATATAAAATATTCATTTGAAACATATACTCATCCAACAACTCAGGATATTTCCCCCGAGTTTGATGTAGATATTTATTTTAAGAATAACCTTTCCTTTCTCCAGAGATTAAAGATTGCATGTCAGTACGTTCTGAATAGGTTGCCAAAGTTTAAAAGCTATGAAATGTTTGACTTGACTCCTTTGGACTCTCAATGTATAAAAGGTGTTATTTGTCGCTATTTAAACTTAGCAAATCAAGCTGAACGGTGAAACGTGCCACATGTTGATATATTTGCGGATAAAAACAAACCAAAAGCTCTTATTTTAACTAAAAAAGAGCAAGAGAGAGTTTCGTATTTAGAACGAATCTTACCTCCCCTTATCATCCAACATGGTAAAGGGGAAACTTGTACACATCCTGAAACAGGCGATACTGTATCTGACACAGAATTTGATAAAATGTGGTCAGATCTTGAAAAATTAAAGCCTGATTCTGTAATCTTAAAGAAAACCGCTTCTGCTATTCCAATTGACCCAAATGCAAAAAAGATGAAGCATGATCCGCCCATGACTTCTATCAAAAAAGCAAATGGAACGCTTCAAGAACGTCAAGCAGAATTTGAAAAATGGCTAAAGAACATCTGCACGAAACGTAATATTTCACGAGATAAAGCATTAGAAAAGATAGTATGTTCATATAAACATGACGGGGCAGCTTGTTCGCTAAAATATGTTAACGGTGAATTGGTACAAGCTGGCATGCGTTCTGATGATCGTCATTGGGGTGAAGATATCACAGAAAACATTAAGTTTGTTAAGGATGTTCCTCTTAAACTACCAGTCCCTATTACCTGTATTATCCGTGGTGAATTAGAATGTAAGATTTCTACCTTTAATAGATTAAATGGTACTGCTGCTGTTGAAGGTCAGGAGTTTGCAAATCCACGTAATTATACGACCGGAAGTATTCGCCAATTTAAAGATCCTCAAAAGACCAAAACACGAGAACTAAGTTTTGTAGCTTACAGGATATTGGGACTTCATCCAAGCCCGTTTAAGACCGAAAGAGAATGTGCTATTTGGTGTAATAAAACTCTTAAAATCCCTTATGTAAGAACAGAATTTTGGAATCCTACTCTATTCGAAGATTTAGAACGAAAAGTTCCAGAATTAGATTACGAAGTAGATGGTATTGTTGTTTCTTTTGATAATTTAGAAGAACAAGAACAATTAGGTACACATGGCGATACCGCCGATGGAGATCCCAAAGGCAAAATTGCATGGAAATTTGCAGACGATACTGCAGACCCAATTATTGATGAAATTGTATGGGAAACAGGTAGAACAGGCCACATCTGTCCTGTAGTTACCTTTAAAGGTGTAAAACTAGCTGGAACTATCGTTAAAAGAGCGGCAGGACATAGTTTAGGTTTCTTATTAAGAAATAAAATTAATGTTGGTACTCAGATAAAAATTAGAAAGTCTGGTAAAATTATCCCTGAAGTCTTGGGACATTTTGAAAACAATACATTTATTTCTAAGATTCCTGGTGGAGATCCATCTTTACCAGCAACTTTTGATTTAACCCAAAAAGGAATTCATCCTGATAAATGCCCTTCTTGCAATCAAGATACAAAAGTGATTCCTGGTGCTGATAAGGGAATGTATGAACTACATTGTGAATATAAAGACTGCCCTTCTCGTAATATCAAACGATATTGCAATTATCTTGAGAAATTTGGAGTTAAAGGAGTAGGAGAAGCTACAGTTGAGCGTTTAGTTGAGGCAGGAATTATAAAAAACTTCTGCGACTTTTACAACTTGTCAATGAATCAGTTACAAGCATCAGGGGAAACACTAAGAACAGCGTTATTAACTATTGCTCGCATTCATATGGTTGATGCTCCAGAACAGATTAAAGATAATCAGGAGCTGGCAAGGAGAACAGTAGACGCCATTAAGAAAAAGAAGCACATTTCGTTATCTAAGTTTATAGCCTGTTTAGGCATTCCAGGCGCTTCAAAAGGAACAGGTTTTAGTTTAGCATTGCATTTTAGAGATATTGATAAGATTATTAATGCAACTGAAAACGATTTTGCTAGTTGTGCAGATATTGGAGAAAAAACAGCCAAAGCATTAGCAGAATATCTTTCTTTGCATAAACAGGATATTTCTGGATTATTGGATAATCATTTAAATATCGAATTGCCTAAGACTGGACGTTTTACAAACCAAACATTTGTATTTACTGGTGGTCAACCTGAAGGCAAAGATTATTGGAAGGATTTGGTTGAACAAGAGGGTGGTTTAGTAAAAGGTTCCGTTTCTGTTAAAACCAACTATGTAATCGTTGGTACAGACCCTGGCGAAAAATATGATAAGGCAAAAGAACTGCTTGCTTCAGGTACAAAATTGACTATCGTGGAGTCTCACGCAGCGCTGGTAAAGCTTTTTGAATAGCTTTTAACTTAAGGAGCGAAAATGGAAACATTGGTAGCTTTAAATGAAGAAGATCAAAATGCAATAACTTCTTTTCATAAGAAAGCACATTTCTTGGGGAGAAGTGGGTGGAACGGGAATAAGGCAATACAATACTATAAAATCGAAAACAGATTTTGCGCCATGGACGTAGATAATACTACTAAAACATGGTTTCTTCTCGATACCGGCAGATATGTTGATCCTGATGAAATAAGAAAAGGATTAAATAGAGATATTGATGTCTGATTTAATGGAACGAATCACATCGTTATGCAAACGACGCGGGTTTGTTTATCAAACTGGTAGTCTGTATGGCGGTCTGCGCGGGTTTTGGGACTACGGGCCTTTAGGAGCGCAACTTCGCAAAAATATTAGAGATTAATGGTGGAAAGATATTGTAACATGTTCTCCCATTGATACTAAACATCAAAAGCCTTTAACAATCCTACCGTTTGAAGGTAGTATTATTACCAATCCGAAAGTTTGGGACGCATCCGGATTCTTAAGACATTTCTATACTACTTTTATTCATTGTCCATCGTGTGAACGTGACAATAGTATAGAATCCTGGGAGACCGATGATAAATGTCCCTACTGCGGAAAATTATTAGAAGATATCAATAATTTAGAAGAGCAAACAAAACATAGATCTCGTCTTATTTCAGTAGAAGAGATATTTGCAGATTCTCAAGGATCTAAACTATATTTAAGACCCGAATCTTCACAAAATATCTTTACGAATTTTAACAATATTATTCAAACCAATCGTGTTAAATTACCATTTGGCATTGCTCAAATTGGCAAAGTATTTGTTAATGATATTGCGCCTCGCAAGTTTTTCTTCCGTTCCAAGGAATTTGAACAAATGGAAATGGAGTTTTTTATAGATCCCGAAGACGACGTGAACAAATGGTTTCTTTTTTGGGCGGATAACAGGATGTCCTGGTGGCTTGATAATGGCTTGTCAGAAGATAAATTATCAATATATGCCTATTCTCAAAATGAACTGTCATATAACGCAAAAAGTTCAAATGGCGTTGTATCTATTATGTATGAGTTCCCATTTGGTAAATATGAAATCGAGCATATTATCCACAGGGGAAAATTTGATTTGTCTTTGCATTCACAGGCTTCAGGTACAGAATTATCATTTTTTGACGCCAAAACAAAAAGCACAATTATTCCTCATGTCATAGAATGTTCCACATCTTTGGAAAAAGGATTATTAGCTATATTGTGCGAGAGTTATCATGTAGATAATGAACGTCCATGCAAGGAATTCATGAACATTCCTGTGAGATTAGCACCAATTAAAGTTGCCTTTTGCCCGATGGAAAATAAGGGTGTTTTAAGTAATATTGCTTTTTCGCTTTTTAATCATTATCGTCGAAACTTTAATTGTTCGTTAGAAGTCAAAGGCAGCATTGGTAAACGATATGCAAGAATGGATGAAATAGGTACACCATTTTGTGTAACTGTAGACCGTGAAACAAGAAAGGACAACTCGGTGACAATCCGGTTTTTGAAAACTATGGAACAAACACGAGTTAGTCTTGAAATGCTAGATGTATTTTTTCACCGTAATTTAAATTAAGGATGGGAGTATGAAAATAAAGGAGAAAAATATAGAACCAGGATTGTCTCGTTTATTTTCGGGTATCAGTTTAGCGATTAAAGAGTACCGACGTGAATCTGGAATGTCGCAAAAAGACCTTGCCACTTTGATCGGATTAAACCAATCTGCTATAAGCCGTTTAGAGCGACAAGATTGTGCTGGATATTCTATTGCTACGCTTTATCGCATATTTGATAAAATGAATATGGATATAGAGATACAAATCGTAGAACGAGAGCCATCTCCCGTAAATAAAGAAGAAAATCTTGTAGAAGCAAGTTAGATTTATCCTACAAAAGAATGTTCATCACTTGCTTGAGTGCATTCAGCCTGTCCAGCGCCAATATCAATATATGCAACTGTAGGACTTGGATCTCCATATCCTGATTGACTTTGTAAGAACGTTAGTTGATGATTTCTTGCCTCTTCTAATGAGATTGTAAAATCTCCATCACCTGGATCTACCCAAGGATGCGTATCTGTCGGATAATCTACTTCTCCATCTGATGTAGCAACTTTCCATCCAGTATATTTTCCAGAAGTATTAGCCATTGTTCCAGTACCAAAACCGCAATTATTCATAGATAAAATAACAGGACCAACACCAGAAGCTTGAAGACCCCAAGCTCCATTGTCAATAAAATTGCATCCCTCACAAAAAACAAGAGCTGGCGAAGCACTATTATGATTTATACCATCAGCTCCGTTTGCATAAAAATCACAATTAATAAATGAATAAGTACCAGTCGTTTGTATCAAAGATGCTCCGTGCGAAGCATTGGAATCAAATATGCATTGATAAAATATTGCAGAAGAAGTATTCGCTGTTACTCTCATACCTGACGCATTTGATTGAGTATTGTCATGAAAAATACAACGAGCAAATAAATTACCAATTCCTCCTTGTGCAAGTGCACCCGTACTAGCAGTATTACTTGTATTACAATTATACCATTCGCATCTTTCTATAACACAATGATCCCCGCTAATAGTCAAACCCGGTCCTCGCGCTGCAGAGAAAGTTATATTTCGAAGCAATATTTCAGTTCCAGAAACATCCATTGCCGCAGTGGTGCTAGTTGTTCCATTAGTATCTAAAATAAGATCTACAATTTCCATTCCGCCCCCGCTGACTGACAAACCTATAGCTGTTCCAGCTCCACTACGTGTATAAGTTGCTCTACCTCCATCTCCAACTGTTGAAGAATAACCTTGTACCCTATAAGGACCACCAGATAATGTCATAGTTGTAGTTACAGCATAACTTGCATCATTTTTAAGATTAAATCTTGCAAGATCGCCAGATGTATTTTGAAGTTCAGTTGCGAATAAAGCGAATGGTCCAGATGTAGTGCCTGTTGGTCCCAACCAAGCACCTCCAATTTTTAATGTTCTATTATTGGTTCCATTGCTAGGAGCTGATCCACCATCTACCGTAGTTGACAATGTAATTGTTGTAGCGTCCCTTGCTGTTACTCTTGCTACGAAACCTGTAGCAGTAGAACCATCAGCGTATACGC
>Ga0187893_10000060_pt1 | contig 232257 bp, 243 predicted proteins | sample MA1701074metaG_FD_139574 | JGI IMG/M metagenome (GOLD analysis project Ga0187893, IMG submission 139574) | White microbial mat communities from a basaltic lava cave in the Kipuka Kanohina Cave System on the Island of Hawaii, USA - MA170107-4 metaG ...
GCCGCCTCTCGTAAGAACCCAATAATCTGGACCTCTGAAAACCGCTTCTTCATCTCCAATCTCCTTCCAGTTCAGAGATTGGACTCTACATCGTTGTGCTACTCAATCAAGGGGTGGCGTCGAGCCGACAAAAAACATAGTGTGTATCAAGATCTGCTTTTATAGGACACTGCTCGGTGTATATTTGTACTTCTTTAGAAAGTCCCTTATCCTCTCTTCCAGTCTCAGTGGCTCAAGTGAACTGGCTTAAGAATCAAGAAGCGGATACTGCAGTGCCTTAAGAGGACCGGTCGCGCTCCGGCGAACGAGTCTTCGAGACGTCCCGCGCCTGCTCGCTCAAGTAACGGACCAGGTCTGCGGCTAGTTGGCGATCCTCACCACGATCTGACCGGGCTAGCGCCCGCATCACCTGCTCATAATTCCGCATGACTTCCTGGGCTTGCCTAGAACGGCGCGTGGTGCGTTTCATCCGTTCCAGCGTCTTTCCTTTGTTGCTCGCTTCATGCAGATGCCGAACCTTCCAACGTGCCTGCGTCGTGCGGTGTAGGCGACTGGTCGTGGTCGCCTCAATCCCATGTTCCCGTAATGCCCCCGCAAACCCCTCTCGCCAGCGTTGGAGGTCCGCCTTCCTTGGATTTAAGCGAGCCCCATCGAGACTGGCGGCTTTCACCGTTAGGTGAACATGCGGGTGCGGAGCTGGGTTCGGATCCGGATCGGTCTCGAACGTGTGGAGGACCATCGCGTACTGAAAGCTGGAGAACTCCCGCTTCGCAAAGTCACGCGCCGCACGCTGGACCGACAACGGATCTGTCCGTATCGGCATGGAAAGGACGAGGTGAAAGGCATCGCGCATCGTCGAGTCTGCGGCGATCGGTATGCCGCCGTTGCGCCATTCGGTCTTCAGATCCGCCACGGCATCCTTCCCGTGGATTATCTGGCCGTCCTGATCCTCAATCTCGAGTTGGCCATCACGCGAAATGTACGTGAGGTTATTGGAGATCCCCTTCATACCTTTCGGAGACTTGACAAGTTTCACCACGACTTGGGGCGAACGGCGGACCATGGCCTGCAGTTTCTGCCGCACATAGGTTGCCCGAGCGTGCGGCGTACTGAGCCGCCCGCCAGTACTTGCAGGCTTGGCTAAGCCGAGAGCAATGCGCTTGCTACTGCGCGGTCGCGGGAGGGTCTCGGTTGAGACGTTGAAGAGCCGACTCCCCCACTCATCGAGCTTCTCGTCAATCCGGTTGATTGGCCGGGTCATTGAAGGTGCCAGCGCTCCACGGTCCCGCGTAAAACATCGGACACCTTCTTCGTATGGGCTTGGATCACGCGAGAAAGTTCGGTGACAACCTCCACCCGAAAGGTTGTCCTGTTTTGAGGCGCAGTGTTCAGAACTTTCGCAATCTGGTTTAGGTTCCTCCCCAAGGCGAGGAGTTGTTGATTCGACCGGGCCAATGTCTCCAATTCCGACTGTCCGACCTGCGGCTGCCCGGTCAACTTAGTGCGCACCATGGCCACCATCCATTTCGTCGGGACGTAGCCTTCGTGACCGGCCATGCGCTTCAAAGCGGCAAGCTCTGAGGTCGTCAGGTTCAGTTCGATGCGAGCGGTGGCTCGTTCTCGCTTGGGAGTGACCCGCAGCCGAGGCGCAGTAGTCCGCGCTGCTGTCAGGCCCATGGCTTGTCGAAGGGCGTTCCGCAGAGCATGGCTCGGCGTGATGCCTTGGGCTTGGCACCAAGCCTGCCAGGACGCTTTCAGTTCCCCCAGATCCACCGTGATCGTGGTCGTCCTTTTGGCCGTCTTCCCCATCAGCTCACCTGCACCAGCCTAGGTCAAGACGCCCCCCGCTGATCACCAACCTGTGCCTCATCGCGGTCATCGGAGGAGAGTTCGGGCGCAGTGATCGGAGGGTAAAAGAACATAGGCAACACGAGACAAGAGGTGTAAGACAACTACGGGCAAAAGCCATATCCTGCAACCTCTTACAATCCGTCTCGCGCCTTAACTACGTCCAGTCGGATCAAGGCCCGAAATCATCCCTCCCACGCTTTCCAAGGCCGTCAAAAACGGGCCTCGCTCCCTGGTCGATGGCGCCTCCGTCAACATGGGGCATAGCCGCATAGTCTCGCGCGGCATTGTCCGTTTTCTCTCCCCCAATGGAGGGGATTATCCCCTTGTTATACTGTGAACGAGTGCACACCCTGTGCGTTTCACTCTCGTTTGGTGGCACCAACGATGGGCAGCAAAGGGCTGAACACTATCGGATGGATTCTGGCAATCTGCTTTCTGAGCGGCCTCGTTGCCTGCGGCAGCCTTGTAAGCTGCTTGAATAGCGGGTTCGTGTCCGTCACCTGCGGGGGTGGAGGCGGGTATAGCGAACGTCACCCTTCTTCTCTGCCGCAGCCAACGGCCCCATCAGCTGAAGGTCTCTGGACGGGCACGACTCCCACACATCGCACAATCCGTGGACTTGTCCTTGATGATGGTTCGTATTGGGTCTTCTATACGGCAATTAGCAATCCCAACGTCCTGGCTGGACTGCTTCTGGGAACTGGCACTTCGTACTCTAGTTCCTTCGGTTCCTCAAACACCAGAGATTTCAATTTGGAAGAGGCTGGAGTTCACGCGGCGACGTAGAGGGGCTCCTATGTGCCGAAAAATAGCTTGAACGGGACGATTGCGTACTTCAATGGAGATAAGGAGAGGCTTTACGAGTACGTAAATGCTGCCTACCAGTCGGCCCCTAACATGAATATTGTGGCGGAGACCTATTCGGGGCTCCGTGCCGACAACCACAAGGCCACGGTGACCGTAGATTCAGCAGGGACTCTGTCAGGTCCTTCAACAGATGGATGCACGTTTGTTGGCACCTTGTCTCCTCGTACAAAGGGCAATGTGTTTCATACCTCGCTGACATTCGGAGGTGGCGCCTGTCGCCATGGAGCTGAGACGGTCACTGGGGTGGCCTTTTACGATGCATCAGCACACCGGCTGTACAGTCCGGCCCTCAACAGTGCCAGGACCAGCAGCTTTGTCTTTATCGGCACGAAGCAGTAAGCCTCACTGGGTGAACATTCTGTCAGGGCTTCCTGTTCTAACGGAAGCATGATCGCAGCGCAGAATAGCCATCTATGGATCAACGGGATCATGGATACAGTATCTCTCGACTCGCAGTGTCCCCAAAGAACCCCTGATCTCGGAGAGTGGCGAACCAGGTCCGGGCAAACTCTTGTAACTCCTGTTTCAGCATGGGAAACACGTGCGTGCGCTTGCCCGTCTCGTCATACCGATAGACTTCTTGAGAGATCCCTAGATAGTCGTTCCTGATGGACACCGGTTCGGCTGCCGCACCGCCGGGTAAATTATGAAACAGGAATACGATGTCGGGATCGCGCATCAGATCGCCATTCTGTTCTCCATAATGACAGAGAGACACTAATCGGTATCCCTCTTCACTGGATCCAATCTCCTCGAGCGAGAGCGGCATGTAGCCAGATACCGTGATACGCACCGCACGTGCGCCACCGAGTAGCTCATTTAGGAGCTTCGCATATTCCAGATGTGTTTCCATCGAGTTTCTCCTTTCTTCGAATGCAGGAAGCCCCCGGCGCGAGGGCCGGAGGCTTCCCGTGATGGTCAGCGATCTGACCGCTCAGTGACCCAGAGCTTCGCCTGTTGGGCAACAGCCACGAGCGCGTCAAGGTCCGCCAGGCCGAAGGACTCGGAATTCTTCCAAACTCCATCCTGGCCCTTGTACGAGCGGGCGACGGTCACGTTGTAGAACGGGCCGTTCATGCCCTCGTTCTTCCAGATGCTCGCCTTGATGCGGCTGCATCGAAGCGTGGTGACCGGCTTGGGTTTTTTGTCTTGAGTTGCCATGTGTTGTCTCCTTTGGTTTGAGTTGATGTGTTGGCCTCTCACCAGGCGTGGAGGCCACACAGCGACGACAAAGGAGATACAGAGGCCGGCGCCTCCTGGCGGACCGGCGGGCGCGAGGCGGAGGAATGCGCGCGGAAGGAAGCCGCCTCAGAGGCGGTCCGCGGGCATGAGCGACGCAGCCCGCCGGTGGAAAGCCAAGGCGACGGCCGGATGCGCACAGGCACCGGACCTGAAACCACAAGCTGGCCACCGCTCATCAACAGCGGGGCATGGCAGAGCAGATTCACCGGACGAGCGACAAGGCAACGGTCTATGACACGATGATGAACGTCACATGCGCGAGCGGTTGGACATGGAGGCCGATGTCGGTGACGTGACTATGAGCGGTTTTGAAGCATCCGCCGCCTACAGGGATCACACGGTCATCAAGGCAGCCGCTGAACGGCATGGACAGCCGAGCGGCCCTTGGGAGGCCGCAGGGGAACTGTCATGTGAGAGGAGGCACGGAAATGTTCAAGGTGCGCCACAGGCTGACCCACATCCCGATGGCTCTGCAGTCGTCGGTCGGGCGGCATCTCAAAGCGAACAGTGGCGTGGCCCACCCGCAGGACCCGCTTCGATCGAAAATAGTCCCCGCAGAATCGTGAGCTGGCCGGCAGTAGTCCACGTTTGGATAAAACCGTTTGCATTTAGTTGTAAGTGCATGCATATTTATCCATACCTATGAAGCGCGTTACGCTAGATCGCCGAGCTGAAGCTGTGTTCCGCCGCCATCGGGGCGTGCTACGGACCTCTCAAGCGCTGAAGCTAGGGATCCATCCGCGTATTCTCTACCGCCTGCGTGACGCCGGGTGCCTTGTCGCGGTGACCCGGGGAGTGTATCGGCTGGCCGACCTGCCGGAGCCGAGCCATCCGGATCTTCTTGTCGTGGCGCGTCGAGTCCCGCAGGCCGTGATTTGTCTCATCTCGGCCCTCTCGTTCCACGGTCTCACCACTCAAATCCCGCACGAGGTCCAGATTGCGTTGCCTCGTCGGAGCCGGTATCCACGGCTTGACCATCCTCCGCTTCGCGTATTTCTCATGACGGGTGCCGCATACACTGAAGGGATCGAAACCCATTCTATCGAGGGGACCCCGCTACGCGTCTATGGCCCAGCAAAGACGGTGGTGGATTGCTTCAAGTTTCGGAACAAAATCGGCATTGATGTGGCCGTTGAGGCGCTACGACTGGCTCGTGAGCGGAAACATGTGACGCCCCGTGCACTGCTTCAGTATGCCCGCCTCTGCCGAGTTGAACGTGTCATGCGTCCCTATCTGGAGGCGCTGACATAATGGCCGGTCATCCACCCAATCTTCCGGCATCGATTCATCAGCGGCTGCTCAATCACGCGAAAAAGCAAGGCCGGCCTCTTCAAGAGTTGCTCCAGTATTTTGCCATTGAACGATTCCTGTTCCGCCTCAGTCAATCACCGCATGCCACCCGGTTTTATCTCAAGGGGGCGCTCATGCTTCGACTCTGGGATGCGCCCCTTTCGCGTCCGACAATTGATGTGGATCTGATGGGGCGACAGGTGTTGTCCCCGGATGAACTGGAGCAGATCATCAAGGACGTCTGTGTGCAAACGGTGCCGGATGATGGCTGCCGCTTCGAGGCAACCACCGTGCGAGCCCAGCCCATTCGCCTTGAGGATCAGTATGGGGGCATCCGTGTCGCGTTCATTTCCCATATTGGAAAGATACGGCTCAACATGCAGGTGGATGTCGGATTTGGTGACGTCATCGTTCCAGGACCGATTCCGATTGATTTCCCGGCACTCCTGGATTTTCCAACCCCTCATCTTCTGGCGTACTCGCCTGAGAGTGCGATCGCGGAAAAATTTCAGGCGATGGTGATGCTGGATTCAGCGAATAGCCGAATGAAGGATTTTTATGACATTTGGCTTCTTGCCAGCGGTCATCCATTTGAGGGCGCTGTCGTGAGCCACGCGCTCCAGGCCACGTTCACGCAGCGACAGACCCCATTGCCGGTGGACATCCCCACTGCACTGACGGATCGCTTTGTGAAGGAACGCCTCAAGCAGACGCAGTGGAATGCCTTTGTCCGGAAGAGCCATCTTGCTCCTGAGCAAATGTCACTCAATGAGGTTGTGGAGGTACTTCGAGGCTTCCTGATGCCTCCATTGCGAGCCGCTGCCAAAAGAGAGAGCTTTGACCGTCATTGGCCAGCCGGCGGGCTATGGACGTGACGTCGTGACGCAGAGTTCGGACACAATTCAGAGTAGATGATTAAGACGGTGCCGGTCAAGAACGGACAGTGATACATTGTGCACGTGAGTGATGACCTTGCCGAGTTCGCGTCACAATCATATTTCCATAGCATGTCGTCCTGATAGAATTCCAAGTCGGGAAGATCGATGAGAGAGAAGGCTGCCAGTTCTCCCTCTAACGTGGTGGCATTCCTGAAGAGAGTATTTCTTTCCGATCTCTTGTTTCTCCTCCTCGATCACACTGAAGAGCCCAACCGTTCCTCAACGGACTCAGACAGCGAGTCTGCACACACCTCTTCTTAACATATCGTCGCGCTCCTCACTCACGCAGGGGCGCAACAGAATCTGCTGGTCTTTGGCCACGAACGGATGCAAGCCTGACACCGTTGGCGGGGGCGCGGTTGCCCCGGGTGTGCCCCACCCCATACTAGACGACGGTTATTGTTCTCGCACGGTCGGGCCACGTTTCGCGGGACTACGGTGCCTGAGTCCAGATGGCACGGCGTCTCCGGACGCGGTGCTTCAATGGCGTTCTCCCGAAACCCCTCGACCGCCGCAAGCCAGCGCGTCTCAGGGGAAACCCCTCTGATACTCCGCGTTCCTGCGAGCTCACGTGAGTGCCCCCTCGGCGCGCAGGCGTACCTGACACCACTGTTCCTTCATTTTATGCGGTCCCCCTACCTTTTCGGTATGGTTAAAAATTTTGGACCCTCTCATAAGTGCCACTGTGACACGAGCTTTCTTCGTCTGCTGCTCTGAGGCAAAAGACATAGCGGCACAAGATCCCTCGTGTGGCATGAGGAACGCGGCAGAAACATGCACCAAGCACCGGACGGAAAGCAGTTCAACGATCTCGACAGAGGGGGCTACGATGCTGCGTGATCCCTTCGAACCAGGGCACCTCAAACCCCAGGCCTGGCGAGCTACTCGCCCTGCTCAGTTCGATGGCGGAGAATCGCCTCGTGGATCACGTGCGTGCGCTGCCCCCTACCGGATCGAACAGAAGGTCCTGGTGAAGCGAAAAGAGTTCGACCGTTGGTTACCGGGCTCGCACGTCGTCAACACGGGCGACTGCCTGAAAGCACTCAAACTGCACAGCCGGGCATTGCCAAGCTACCGAGTTAACGCGGAGACGAGATCATGATACCACCGAGCCTTGATCAATTGATCCAGGACCCTGCAAAGGCAGCTATCCTATCACCGGAGATCGCGCAGGCGCTGTTGATCGGACTCGCATCGATTCAGCCATTGTTGGTTCAGCGGGCATTGATGGGCCCAGCTGAGAAAGCAGCCGAAGAGGATCTGCTTACGATCGATCAAGTCGCAGCAAGACTAAAGCTCAGTCAATATCGCGCCTATGAATTGTGCCGTCAAGGAGAGCTGAAGGCCATTCGACTTGGAAAATCGGTGAGAGTAAAACCGTCCGATTTGCAATCGTATGTGTCACAACATGGCGGTTGAAAATAGCAGTATACGAATCGTATCCTATCCCGCTGAAGGAGACGAGCTTGCTAACCATTGGAAAACCCATGGGCCTCACGCAAGACACGATGGCTCGGGGAATCGGTGTCGCTAAGGAAACCGTGGCCCCATGGGAACGCGATGAATTGACGATTCGAGAACCGATGTCACATTTGATTCGATTGCTGAATTCCCACAACAACCGGTGACGTATGGCCTGTGTACGAAAACGGCGCGGCAAATACGTGGTGGACTGGCGCGATGGGGCCGGAGTTCGACATTGGAAGTCGTTCGATAAGAAAGGTGATGCCGACGCCTTCCGCGATCATGTCGGCCAGGAAGCGCGTCATCGAGTAACGCCGACGATTCCGGTATCCAGTACCATGAGAGAGTACGCGGAGCACTGGGAGCGGTTCATCGGCCAGACGGTGAAACCGCGGACGTTGGCCCGTTATAGCGAGATACTGAAGCTACATGTTCTTCCACAATTCGGGAAACTGCGGGTTCGAGACCTAACGCGCGGGCAACTCAAACTCTTCTTGACCGAAAAGTCGTACTTGGGCCTTCAGAAGCGGACCATTCGCAACATTCAGGCCGTGATACGTGTGATGCTCAACGCTGCGATTGAAGATGGACTGATCGCTGCCAATCCTGCTTCGAACCTGGGACGGGCGCTGAAGCTCACGGCCTCAAAGACGACGCGCCAGGAAGAGATCAAGGCAATGACCAAGCTCCAGCGGCAACACTTCCTTGCTACGGTCTTGCAGCAAGCTCCGCGCTACTATCCTCTCTTCTTCGTGTTGGCCGGAACCGGAGAGCGATTGGGGGAGGCCTTGGCGCTTCAAGATGGTGATCTCGACCTGACCGCCCAGACGATCCACATTGCCCGTGCATTCTCAGAAGATGGAACTCTCGACACTCCAAAGAGCGGCCATGGTCGAACCGTTGATCTTTCACAAGCCCTCACGGCGGTGCTCGCTGGCCATCTCATGACCCTGAAGCAAGATCGGCTCAAACACGGCTGGACAGGTCAGACGCCCTGGCTGTTTGCGACGAAAAACGGTACTCCGTTAGATCCTGCCAATGTGCGTCGCGCTATGATCAGCGTGCTGAAGAAGGCCAAGCTTCCGCTCCACTTCACACCCCATTGTCTCAGGCACACTTACGCCTCGATCCTGCTCTCCGAAGGTGTCCCAGCTCCTTACGTTCAAGAGCAATTGGGACATGCGACGATTGAATTAACGGTTAGTACATATGGGAGATGGCTGAAGAAGAAAGCACCCGGGGCATTGGATCGCCTCGACGCAATGCCGTCTCAATCAGAGAGCGCGGTAGCTCGTGGTAGCAAAGTGGTAGCAAAAGTGGGTTCTGCACAGAATCCCCAGACCGGAGGGGTTCTGCAACTGCCTGAAATTCCATGGAAGAGTGTGGAGCCGGCGACCCGGATTGAACGGGCGACCTGCGGTTTACGAAACCGCTGCTCTACCAACTGAGCTACGCCGGCGCCTTGGTAAGACGGAGGGGATGGAGCGGCCCGATTTCGGAGGCATGATAACGGCCATCGGTAAGCCTGTCAATGAAGCGAATCGGCCTCGTCTGACACTATGGCCCCATAGGCTTCGGACTTTGAGCCGGACCAACAGAGTCGGCTGAGGGTTCCGGTTGCCGTGGGGTGGGAGCCGGTTTGGGGTTATTCCCTTTGGCCAGTGGATAGATTCGGACCATGGCTTCTCTCCCCACCGGCGGCAAGCAGAGCGGATCCTGTTTGTTCCCGAATTGTTCACGAGCGATACGCGCCACCTGCCCCCGAGCATACGTACACAGTTCCCCGGCGACAATGGTGCCATCCCGATCCACATCCGCGATCCCTTGCAGCCCTCGCAAGAGATGATACGTAAACAACCCGTGTTTCCCTTCTTCGAACGCGTGAGCTTCTTGCAGGTGACGATTGCCGACCATCCACATCTCCACATCTTTTCGCCCTTCACCCGCGCTGGACATCCAATCAGGTGACGGCATCGCGGCAAGATTAGCGCCCGGAGATGGCTCCAGCGAGACATCGAACATCAGAATGGCTCGTTCGATCGACAGCCGATAAAGAGATTCCTGCAGCCGACGGAGCGGATAGAGCTGCTTCGGTTCAGAGGGTGTTCCATCAAACGGCACGAGCGACACCGCACCGGTCGCTCCATCCACCAGCGCCCGCCCGGCAAAAAACACATAGACGACGGTGTCGGCGTCCGCCCGCTTGCGAAGCCATCGCTCAAACGTCTCTTCAAACTCCCGTTGCAGAGCCTGACGATCAAGCAAGATCTTCATGCGTTCGCGCGGAACACTCCCGATGGTGTGCAAATACTCCGCCATCACCGCCGCATCATGGCCGGCATACTTGACCTCCGGCATCTGATTGTCACGAAAGGTTCCGACTCCGATCGAAATGATGACGGCTTTCGGCTGTTTAAATGCCGCGAGAGACTTCGGCATATGGTCGACATCCGGAACCGACACTGCAGCCGCGTTTTTGGGTTTGCCTCCAAGACTGAATATTTTTGGCGGCGGAACGGATTCCAGAGGGCTGGCAGTCCGCAAGTTCAACGTCAGTTCAAACGGATGGGCTCGTTCGGGCACCGTGACTCGTTTCGTGATTGAAGTACGCCTGATCTCTCCCGGCTGGAGCGCGCCGATTAAGATCTCAGGGGGAAACAGTGAGGCCGCCTCGGCTTTTCCTTCGACTGTAACCGCTACGTCTTTGGCTTCCGTCATTCCCTCGTTCTTGACTTCAATTTCGATCGTGATAGCTTCGTCGGGCCCCAGCAACTGATCACGATTTTCGTCTCGGATAATAGCGCGAAAGCTGAGCTGCGCCGGATGGACCAGGTCTGTTGGAGCGGCAGATGGCTGCTCCACCATCTCCGGTACCGCCGCAGCGGGCACCGCAACTGTCCCAGCCGTCGGCGCCGCCACAGTGGGACGCGGGCGCGCAGCCATGGGAACCCACGTATCACGCTGGGCGGCGTATTCTCGGATCTGGGCGGATTGCGCCATCTGTTTCGCTAGGCCGTCGGCCACCGAGTCAATGGCTTCCTGAACGATTACCTCCACTCCCGCTATCTCGCAAGACTGATCGCCGACCGTCACGGTCCCACGCCCGGTGCCGGTAAGTTTCTTGCTGAAGAGTAGAGCCCCATCACGGGCCAAAAACACCATTTCAATGCCCACCGTCGCCGTCGCCGGATATGTCCCCGGCGCTTGCTTGGGAATGGCAAGATCGACCCGTCTGAGTCCCACTCCCACCTCGATAACCCCGTCGGATGCGAGAGTTTCCTCAGGCAGGCTCTGGGTGGTGATGCCGGTAAATACCTCGTTCAACTTTTTCGGGACCGACCCCATCAGCACCTCGGCCAGGGGAAATGACGCCGACTCGCCACAGGCATTCTGGAATGGAACCTCCGCCGTGGTGCCGCTGGGCGAGAACCATATGGCCGGCGTCAATGGAATCGGTTGGGAATAGATCGGCTCCTTCCCGCGCTTCAGCAAGGAGCAGCCGACAATCGACAAGACCAGCAACAGGACCACACACGACGTCGTGAGATATCGGCGCGGTGGGAAGCAACTGGTCAGCACTGTGTGTCGTCCTCTCACGCTGTGGTTATACCGAATTCCCTATGAGCGTCACAACCAGGGAAAGCGCATTGACAGCCCTTTTCCCCTAGGCTAAGGTCGCCTGCATGTCAAGCCCCGCGGTGTCCTCTTCCCCGACTTCCTCAGGGATTCCATGGTCTGCCCTTGCGCGATTGATTCGTCTGCAAAACCAAACTGGTACTTACTTATTATTATTCCCTACCATGTGGTCCCTGGTCCTTGCCGCTCGCGGGATTCCGCCACCCCATTTGCTCCTGATTTTCATCGTCGCCTCGTTCTTGATGAGGAGTGCGGGTGTGATTTTGAACGATTTGGCTGATCAATCGTTCGACCGGCAGGTCACCCGCACGAAGACGCGCCCGCTGGCTTCGGGTGAACTATCGCGGCGCCATGCCTATATCTTGCTCAGCGTACTGTTATTCGCGGCCGCAAGCCTTCTGCTCTTTCTCCGCCCCATCGTGGCCTGGCTTACCCCGGTGGCAGTTTTACTAGCGGCTTTGTACCCATATTCCAAACGATGGATCCATATCCCCCAAGCCGTACTCGGTATCGCCTTTGGTTGGGGAACGGTCATGGCCTGGGCTGCAGTACAAGGAACATTGGAGGCGCCGGCATGGTGCCTCTTCGGAGCGACGGCTGCCTGGGCGGTCGCCTACGATACCATCTACGCCATCCAAGACCAAGAGGACGACCGACGCATCGGGGTCAAGTCCGCTGCCCTGTACTTTGGTTCATCCGTGCACTATGGAGTCGGCCTGGCGTTCGGGGCCATGGTGGCCTTCTTGATCGTAGCGGGATGGCTGACTCAGCTGGGATGGCCTTACTACGCGGTTCTATCGGGAGCGATCCTGTTCTTTCTGTTCCAGATCCGTCAGCTACAAGGATCTCTTACGCCATCACACGCCTTTGCCATGTTCCGAGCGCATGTCTGGGTTGGCATAACCATCCTCGCCGGACTGCTGGCGGGAGTGCTGGTCTAATAGTCTGCGAAAACTCGGTCGATGACGACAGTATGACCAGAATTATCCGTACGGTGCTGACACCAAATAACTTCAGGATGCTCAAAAAGGCCCGTCGGTTCTCACCCGCCCGCCCCGGCGCGCCAAGACGTGCCTTTCCGCGGGCAAGGCCGCAGCGAGCGAAGCGGCGAGGCGTATTCTTTTTCACCCACCGCCCCGAGCTGCTCCTAGCAGCTCTAACCCGGCGGTACGTTTGAGCCTCTGAGCGATGCGAGAACGCCGCTGGCGGACTTTTTCAGCGTCCTGCTAAGGCTTTTCGACCGGCTTCTCGGCGACAGGCTCCGCTTTCGCAGCACGTAACGTGGACACGTACATGGTCACGGCCTTCGCATCCGCATCATTCAATCCCAATGCGGGCATGCGTGTTGCCGAATCCATGGCTTGAGGATTCTTGAGCCAGCGGTAGATCCAGGTGGCGTTCAGCCGAAACCCTGCCCGATCGAGGGTCGGACCGATCTTCCCACCCTCGCCGGCAAGGCCGTGGCAGCCATTGCAGCCATACTTGTTTTCGTACAGTCGCTTGCCACGGTCAGCCAGTTGTGTGGCTTCCGCCGGCTTGACCGTGAGATCAGGCCTGGGAATACTGAGGCCTTTTCCAGGCCTTGTCGAGAAGTTGTTCAGCGCAACCTGGGCCACATCCATCTCTTTTTTGGCTTGGACCATGGCTGCCTGCTCGGCGGCATACGCGGATTCGTCCACTTCGACATCCTTCTTCAAGGCTTCGCTTTTCCGCTCCGCTTCCTCGCTCGCCTTCGTTTCGGCCGCTTCATAGGCCTGCTTGGCCTGTTCGAACTTCGCCTGCGCCGCCTTCATACCTTCGTCGAGCGACGTCTTGCGCGCCGCGACGTTGAACTCCATCTTCATTCCATGCAACGTGCGCACGTGCCCGACGATCGCCCAGATTTCATCCTCGGACAGCGTGTATTTGAACGTCGGCATCGTCGGGACGGCAAAATCGTCGTCCCCGATCTCATCTCCACCTTCTTCGCTGGTGTCCAACATGTCCCGTGAAATGGTATTGAAAAGTTCCTCATCCTTGAACGTGCCCATCTCCGACTTATTGGACAAGTCTTTCGGCTTCGGGTCAGGCATGGCCGACCAATTAAATCCTTCGTTTTGCTTGCCGCTCGGGCCATGACAATCACTGCAGTAGTGCGTGTAGAGTTCCTTTCCCCGCTTCTCCTGCTCGTTTGCGCAGCCACCGGCGACCAAAGCCAAGCTTCCCATCACTCCAAGCGCCAATCCAACGACACCCAGCTTTGCCGCCTTCATACTCACTGCCCTTTCTTGAGTTTTCGGATCAGGACAAATTGAAATCCCAAGGCCAATGCCGCGGCAACCGCCGCATACAAATAGGCGGAATAATCCGGCGGCGCATCGGCCCGGAAATACCACCAGGAAGAAACGGCCTTTTGAGATCCTTTTTCGACCAACTCTCCGGCAGCATCTTTCCGTCCGTCCCATACCGCAAAAGCGATGCTAATGAATTCCCCCGGCGTAATTTGAACATCTTCCTCGGCGTGGCCGGTCGATAGATTACGGGAAAAGACCACTTTCCAGGTCCCGTTTGAGTACACGCCTTTCGCTTTCACATCTTGATGCTCTTGCGGCTTCAATGTGCCGAAGCCCTTGGCAGTCATATCGACGGCCTTGTCGGCCTTATGTTTCCAAAACCATATATTGACCGGCCCACCTTCCACCTGCAACATCGGCTGGCCGTGAGCAAAATGGGATTTCTTGTCCCCAACCATGAATTCGAGCGCCGCGGCATCGTCTGGATCCTGAGTGGGATCGCTATATTCAAGAAGGATCGCGACCTGATTGCCGTCGTGCAACGCGCGCACGGACACATCCTTGACGGTGACTTCTTGAATACGGTCCTTCCAATGCACCTGTGGTGACATGGGAAAGGAAGCCGGCGCCGCGCTGGTCCAGGCCGCAGCGCTCGGATCGTCCAGGGGCAGCCCACCAGTCATGAGCGTCGCTCGAACCGCCACGCTCTCCTGAGCGAAGCTGAACGATGCTGCACCGAGAACCATGGCCACGATCACTGTCGTCCCACTCCGCAGAACCTGTCTCACTACGCGATTCGCCGGTTTCATACTGGCCTCGTTCTCCCTACACATCTAGATCCGTGCGCGTTTCCTCGCGCGCTTACTCCCATGTTCGCGGGGATTGATGGGCTCCGTCGTATTCGCCCATGATGATCTTCCAGATCCATTCATCCGGCAATTCCACTTCCCAACGAGGCATCGCGGACTTCCATGGTGTACCTTCGATTGGAAGACCGACTCCGCCCTTCTTGATGCGCCAGAACAGATAGCTTTCTTGCAACATCGCGATCGTCGTTGGATCGGCGAAGTTGGCAGGCGCCGGAATAAAACCACGGGCGGCCGGTCCCTTGCCATCGAAGTTGCCCCCGTGACAGGGGGAACAAAAGGCCGCGTAGAATCCCTTCCCCTGCATGATGTTGTCAGGGGTTTTGGGAACGGGATTCGACAGCCCGGTATACTCTCCAGGCGGCGCCGGATGAATCGTTCTGCTCTCCACCGGTGGAAGATCGCTCGTCGCCGTGCTGCCGTAGGTTTGCCATCCCACCAGCAGAGGGAAGAAAATCAGCACGCCATATCGAAGCGCTTGCAGCCCTCCGATCTTCTCTCCGGTCAGGAATCGCTGCATGGGCCCCCAGAAGGCATCTTTAGACTCTCCGCTCACCGTCTCGTAGATGATGATGCCCGACGCGGTTAGGAGGAGATACAGGAAAATCAGGCTGGAGGGAAGCGGCGCCGAGCCGGGTATGTTCGGCAGCACAAACTTCAGGAACAGGTACATGGCTACCATGAGTATGATCGGCTTACCTAACGCGCCCATACGTTCCTCCCTAGCAGGATGTTGAAAAGTCTCTCCAGCTGCGTTCTCACATCGCGCAGAGGCTCACCGTACGACAAAAAGTACGCCTCGCCTCTTTGCTCGTTGCGGCCTTGCCCGCGGAAGGGCACGTCTTGGCGCGCCGGGGTGGGCGGGTGAGAACCGACGGCCTTTTTGAACATCCTGTGAATGTACTGCTGGTTCATGACGTCCGAGGGATCAAGATTTTCGCGTGCCAACATAGTTGTTCACCAGCCTGTTAGCGCGAGTGTGCCTTGGCGACCAGCGCGGATGCAGCCGCTTTGACCGGGGCCGGCGCCGCCTTGCCCGGTATCTCAAGATCCGACAGGCTGACGGAGATCGGCTCGCCGCTCATTTGCTGCAGAAAGGCGATGACGGCCAAGATTTCATTCTTCGAGAGCCCGATCGGGTCTTTGTCGATACGCGGCATCGTAGCCGGATATTCCTTCGGCACGCCGCCATGACGGTAATCCTGATACACGAAAGCTTGGGGATCGGTCAGGCTTTCATAGAGGAAATCCTTGCTCAATTTGGCACCGATTCCCTTTAAATCCGGGCAACGCGCGGATTCGCTGGGGCCGATAGAATGGCACAGCGCGCATTGGCCTTTACTGAAGAACACCGTTTGGCCGATTGCCGCAATGTCGGTCGGGGTCTTGATACTCGCAAGGTCGACCTTTTCTTCGGCCGGCGGCAACGAGGCCAATTGCGGCACGGCGAGTGACATGAGCGAAAACAGCCCGAGGACAATGAAGACGAATCCCGTCACCCGGACAAAGGTGGCGCGGATGAAGAGGAGGATGAGAATCCCGAACCCAACGATTGACAGTGCGATCAATTGTAGTTGTGCGACTTCACTCATGGCTCTCCAACTTGCTCGGTGTGTAGCTCATTGTCTGGTTCACTCACGATTCCCATCTATCTCTGTTGCCGCTCCCCCGGCGCCCCTCCGGCCATCGCAGGAATACCGTGCGGCAGCTCGCCTTTCCCTGACGCGGCAGCAGCCTTGCCCTTATCGCCCATGGTGGCCACCCAGAAGATGAACGCCACAAGGATGCAGAAGAAAAATGTACAGAAGGCCATGATCAGCGACGCGCTGCCAAGCGCCGGTGAATAGGCATAGGGCGACGAATCGCGCATGACCCCGTACACATGCCAGTGCACCCGAGATGAAGATCGCGCGTAGCCCATCAGCGTCATAAGGAGAATCACCATGACGGCGTTGAGCACCAGCGCATACCCGGCGCGGGGAGGCATGCTGCCCCAAACCATTTCTGTTGTCGTCTTGGCACTCTTGAGCAACAGCGCCGTCAACGGTGTGATCGTCAGAATCACGAAGATGACGATCAGCACCTGGGACGTGGAGAAATAATTGATGCGGACGATCGCCGGCACAAAGTACCCCCACACACCGAGAACGATGACGGCGAGACTGGCCAATACCAACACGGCGCCCATGACCGCCTTTCCCAGCTTCGCCCACCCGGCTGTATCTTGTTTTCCCGCCCGCCAGTACATGACGAAACTCATGAACGTAATGAGAATCATGAGGTTGGACACGGTCATTTTGGCGGACATGACACCCAGGACACCCAACAAGGGGTGGTGCGCCCCTCCCATCTTCTGGGCCTCTTCGATGCTGGCGACAAGGGAGTGCGGCGTCATCCACACGGCGAGACACAGCAGCAAGCTGACGAGCATCATCAACATCGCCCGCCGATATTTTCCCTCCGATCCGGGAATACGATAGGTAATCCCCAACCAGAAATAATAATTCGACCCGAGGAACAACACACCGATCAGCATGGCCTGGATGATGAAGAGCCAGGACAGGAATCCTCCCATCAGGGTAATGCCCATCTGCTGGTTGTACTGGTAGATTTCCCGCATGAGCCAATAGCCGGCAAACGGCAGGGCCAACAGGCCGAAGACGCCGATGAAGTTGCCGACATAGCCCATCCAATCGTAATGCTCACGCTCCTCGGGATTCTTGACCGACAAGTATCGGACTCCGGCATAGGCTCCACAGATGTATCCGCCGAGCACGACGTTGGCGATGAGCCGATGGATGTTGATCGGCCACCACGTCGGATTCCACGTCGCGGCCCACGCTCGTTCGATGGCCGTGCCTTCTGAGATGACGACCGGGCTGGACTGAAACGTGGCCCACGCATTCGGCACGATCATGATGAAGAGCGCGAAGAAATTCAGGAGGAATCCCAGGACCACGTGCAACGTTTTCAGCTTGCCGTACTGCATGGCGTCCCATCCGTACCAATACAGATAGAGCGTCGCCGTCTCGAGCAAGAACAGGAGACAGTAGAGCAAAAATGACGGGAAGAAGACATCCGTCAGATAGTTCATCAGTTTTGGGTAGAACGCCACCAAGAGAAACAACAGAATGCCGCCGAACAGGGCGGTCGTCGCATAGGCCGAGGTCAGGAGTTTGGTAAATTCCTTGGCAAGCTTATCGTAGCGCTTTTCGCCTCCCCTCCAGGCGATCACTTCGCAGAGCCATGCAAAGATCGGCACACCCAACACGAACCCAGCCAGCAACAGATGCAGCTGCGCAACAATCCACACGAGGTTCCGACTGCCGATATAGGGAATATCGCGATACTCAGTCGGGCCGGTCGCCGCGCCTTCCGCAGCCACACCGATCGAAGGAAGCGCAAGCCAGACCACCGTCAACAAGAGACCTGCAAGCCATCCGCCATGGCCGCTGACAGCTCGGAGAGCTAGTTGTATCGTTCCGATCCCCTGTCGTATGGCACTCACCTCACCACCTCGCAAGTTACGGTTTCGTCTTGGCAGGTGAATCGGCGGTGGTCCCGCCTTCGGTCTTCCCCTTGCCCTTATCTTTTTGGCCTTTTGCTTCCGCCTTCTGCTGTTCGATGGCATCAACTTGCGCCGTGATCGACGCAAGCCGTTGCGTATTCTTGTTCAATGATTCGATCGGCTTGAAAACCGGCTCGACCTCCACCTCAGGCTTCTTGCAGCATTCATGCGGATGGGGTGTGGTCACCGGAAGGATGGACCAAAACATCAGCGACAACACCACACCGGCTCCTGCCAACGACGCCAGCAGCAATCCCTGATCAGTCGGCACACGCATCAAGTCCCAACGGGTCACGAGCCCTTGATAATTTTCAGGCGCCGGGCGGGCATTTTCCGCTATCCGCCGAATGATTTGTCCAAGGATGGACACACCGATCACCGCGAGGACGATCAGCACCGCTGAAGAGATGGATCCCCATATCGTCAGTTCGAGGCCGATTCGTTCTGCGACGGGAAGTCCCGTGTCGAAGAGATGTCTCATGCTTTCCATTTCGGCCATTGAGTGCGATGCGGTGATGGCGGTCTCCGTGACACGGCTGACGATCCACCAGAGGAGCGGAAGAAAGAAGGTCCCGATGAGCGCCGTTCTCCACCAAATCGCAAAACCAAGCCCATCGTGGGGAGGCTCCTTCCGAAGCCGTTCCAGGAAGAACGTTCGCCCAACCAGCCCGAGCGCCCAGATGTCGACGGGAATGGACATCCCGAAAATGAGCGGCAGACCGATCCCTTCACCAAACTGCGTGTCAAAGATAGCCATGATGATGGGAGCGGCAAAAACGGTGACGGGACTGGCCAACAGCATCAAAAAGGCAAGACCGAACTTGCCTTCGAAATGTACCAACCCCATCGTCATCGCAAGAACGGCAAACACTGCCTTGATAGGAATGCCGGTCCAGCAGGCCGGCCAGAGGATACCGAACCCTATCTTCGTTGGGGACATCGATTCGCGTTCTTCAGCCATAACGTGTGCGAGGATTAATCCAGAAACTCACGGTTGATCACGGCTGCAACCGTGAACAAAGCAATGACCACCATGATCGCAATCCAGCTGATCAAGGCGATCGGTCGCTTGAAAATATTCCGTTCGGGATCTTTGTCGAAAAACGGAAGCGCAATAAGTAACGCCATGAACACGACCGGCAAGGCGACGGCACCCATAAATTGACCAAACTGACCTGCAAACAACTTAAGCCTCAGCAATTGGAAGTAGAAAAGGAAATACCATTCGGGCTCAGGGTGGTAGTCCCCTGGGTCCGGTGTGGCATGGTCCAATAAGACGACCGGTTCCCAAAGGGCTAAGGCGCAGATTCCGGCGAAGACGAATGCCATCCCGACAATGTCTTTCCAAATCTGACGAGGAAAGAAATAGTCGGTTTTGGCCTTGATCTCCTCAGGCGTCCCGCTAAATGGTCCCGCTGGAGCGGCCACACGAAACAAAAAGAGGTGCAGTCCGGCGAGAGCCATGAGGGCCGCCGGAAGGATCATCACGTGAATCACGAAGAATCGGCTCAACGTCATCTGACCCGGGGTCGCTCCACCCTTCAGAAACCGGGCCATAAAATCGCCGATGATCGGCGTCTTATCCAAAATCTCGACACCCACGAGCGTCGCCCAGAACGCCCGTTGGTCCCACGGCAACAGATAGCCTGTAAAGCCGAAGCCGATCACGATGCCGAACAAGGCGAGCCCCACAAGCCACAGTAATTCTCTGGGCTTCTTATACGCACCCCAGAGAAATACCTGGGACATGTGCGCGAACACGCAGACGACCATCGCACTGGATCCCCAGAAATGGTAGCTCAGCAGAAACCATCCGTAATCGACATCGTGGATAATATATTGGGTACTGTCATAGGCGTGATCGGCAGTCGGCACATAATAGAACATGAGCAGGATGCCCGTCAGCGCCTGCATGGCGAAGATGAACAACAGGATGGATCCGAACACGTAGGCCCAACGAGAGCCGCCGGGAATCGGCTCGTTGAGCATCTTGGCCTGCATTTCCTTGAGGCCAAGACGTTCGTCGAGAAAAGCGATGAGCTTTTCAGTCGCGCTTGGCTGCTGATCGGGGATTGTTGCGGGAGACGAATGCTTGATGTCCATGTCGCCAGCTTTCACACTATCCTGACTTGCGACTTCGTACCAGCCTTGAATTCCATATCGATAATCTCCACCTCTCCCCCCGCAGAGACTTTGAGGGGTAATGCGTCCAGAGAGCGTGGAGCGGGACCGTCGAGCACTTTTCCTGCGGCATCATAGATGCTCAGGTGACACGGGCAAAGAAACACTTGCCCGAGCGTTTTGTGCTGTCGCCATTTGAACCCGCATCCTAAATGCGGACACTTGCCGGAGAACGCCAAGTAAGGAATATCCTTCTTGTTCGTCCAAATGGGCTTCCCCTTTGCATCGCGAAATTCAGCGTCCTTCCCTTGGTACACTTTTTCGAGAAGTTCCGGAGTCGCTCGGAGAACCCACACGTTCTTCTCGACTTCGTACTCCGGCATGTACACTTCTTTCACTTTTTTCTTATACTTGAACTGGGTGCCGACATCGTCCTGCTTGATCTTGCTCACGTTTCCTACATTCAGCCATCCATTGTCGAAGTCTGCGTACATCGGCTTCATGAGAAAACGCAGAATGGGGAAGGCGATCGGAAGGCCGATCAAGAACCCGATGATATGCGTAAAATTCATGAAAAACGTGCGGCGCTTGACGTTCTTTTCCAGATCAGGGAGAGGCACCAGGACCTCGCCCGGCGTCACATGGATGTTGTCTTCGAGATGCGAGATCTCCACTTCATGGGTGGTGACATAGTCTTCCCGTTTGAACGGCGGTAACGCCAGGATATCTCGTGAGGGCGCGCGCAACTGGACGACGTCTTCGGTGACAGCCTGCACGTGGCCCATCGCGATCTGTCGCTCACCACTGCCGTTCATGGACACCACGATGTGGCTGATCTCGTGTGAGAGCGGATCGAGCACGACTTTCGTGACTTCACCGATGTCGAGGTCGGTGCACCGGACCTTGGATTTCAGCTTCGGTTGCAGCATTAGTTCTTCTTGATAGGCTTCGGGGTGTTGACCGCGGTATTCTTGAAGGTACCCAACCAGGTCGCAAGCGCCAGCATTTCTTTCGGGTCCATGAGGTCTTTAAACTTATTGGGCATGATGCCCTTCTGCCATTCCTTGTCATACCCCTCAGCCATGAAGCTCTTGGGGTCGGCAATCTTCTGTTGAATCTCCTCGACTGTCAGCAACGTACCGATATTATCCAACTCAGGACCGCGCTTCTTTCCACCTTCTCCCCTGAGCTTATGACAGTTGTAACATTCCTGGAGTTGCCACTGCTCCTCTCCGACCTTCATCACATCACCGGAAGCACCAGACGCCGCGCCGGCTGCTGCGGGCTTCGCATCTCCGGCCGTAGACGTCGGCGTCGCCGCCACACCCTGACCCAACGATTTGAGCCGTTCCTCAAGAGCTTTGACCTGTGCATCAAGAGCCTTGGCGCGAACGATCAGTTCCTCGGCCTTCCCCTGCGCGGACCCTTTTTTCTCCCGGTCTAGGAGCTTCCCGATCTTGACTTTTTCGTCTTCAGGGTCGAATTGAGGCAAGAGAGACGCACCAGCCACACAGACCGTCACCAAAAAGATCCAGAATGCAATGACGGCAAAGAGGGATTTCCCACCGTTCATCGTCTTGACCGGCTGCGCGTCAAGCAGCATGAAGAGGATCGCCCCGATCACCGAGACGACGAAGAACAGCACCTGAAATGAGGACGGCAACTCCTGCGAGTGCGCGACAGCAACCAGGGCGCCACCGACCACCACGCCTATCACAAGCTTTTTGAATATGTTGCCCATACGAATTCTCGTCTCCTCGGTAGGCGCCTTACTCCTTGATTACTTCGCCCCGACAGGAACAGGACTCCCCTCAGGCTCCCGCACCTTTGCCACGGAGGGCCGAAGGGCCACGAGCGCAGCCAGACTCACGATAGCAATAAACACCACGGCAATCGCCGTAATCCATCCGGCGGAATACGACAGTGTTGGGGTAAACGACTCAGCGCTGAGGTCCGACACCAGGCTATAGGTGTGGAAATATTTCTTGAGCAACGACCGCACCGCTCCCATCAACCCCATGATCCATGTCGACGTGAATGCCAGAAAAATCAGCACAAATTGCGATGCGAAATCGATCTTCCCCCAGAGAATCGTGCCTTGCTTGATCGTTCGGTTATACAACACATAGTTGACGACGGTCACAAACACCAACACGATGATCGCGGAAAGCTTGGCCGGCATCGACGACAGATAGTCCCACCCTTCCGGGAGTTTCATCTCGTCTGGCATATCCGTGCCGGTGGCCACGAACCCGGCGGGAGTGAGCCAGACCGCATCGCTGATGAGCATGATGATAAAGCCGATCTTGATGACGGTCCGCGCGGAGACGGTCTTGGGAACGAACCGACCTAAGAGGAATGGCGACAACGTCAGAGGCAGGAGGAATGCCAACGACATCGGATCCGGAATCCAATAATTATTCATCACCCACATCGTTACAGGGAGCAACACTATTAAGACGATGGGAGCCAGAATAGTGATCCGAACGTTTTCCGCCCCTTCAATTCGTTTGACGCTGAGCCAACTATAATAATTGATGCCCAGGAACAGGAGCCCGATCATGACTCCCTGCATTTCAAAAAACATGGAGAGCTGATCGGCCATCATGTACGGACAGAACGAAAAATCGTAATCACACATTTCATACGCCAACAAGAGTCCCGTAAATGGCTGTAAGAGCGATCCCCCCACCGCAATCCAGATGGCGGCAAATCCCATCCAATCGTAGTAGGCTCTCTCCTCCTGCGTCTTCGCGGCCATATACATATAGGCGGCGATCAAACCGGCGATGAATCCACCGAACGCAACATTCCCGTCGATCCGATGGAGACTCAGGGGGAACCAACTTTGGTTGGCAATCTTATCCCATAAGGTCGCCGCGGCGATGAAATCCTGCGGTGAGACCCCTTCGGCCTTCGGCGGTGTATTCATGAACGACGTTGGGCCGTTAATGACAAACAGGATGAGCAGGCACACGAGGTTCAGGAGCACACCAAGGGCGATATGCCGTCCTTTCTTCTCACCTTTCCAGACATCCCATGTGTACAGGTAGGCGTACATCAAGATGGTCTCGGCGATAAACAACGCCGGATACAGCACTGCGAAGACCATATAGAACTGATTGATGAACGAGGTGGTGAATTGAGGATACGCTGCGAGCAGAACGAAAATAAATAGGCCGCCCGTCACAGCCGTCATGCTGAAGAGAATGACCGTGACCTTGGTGATCTCCCTGGCCAGACGATCGTAACGGGGGTCTTGCTTCCGATAACCCAGCCACTCCGCGATGACGACGAAGATTGGCGCGCCAAGGATAAACGCGGCGAATAGGATATGGAGTTGTGCGACGATCCATACCGCCGTTCGATTGCCCGTGTACGGGAACTCTACCGCAGATGCTGCAACCTCCTGGGCGTTGACGATTGATGCACCTAACGCAGACAGCCCAAGCAACACAACGAGAGCCAAGAGACTGCTCGATAGTTTTTTCACGGTGTCTCGATGCCCCCTAACTTTAAGAGCCCAGTCAAGGATCTTAGTCTTAACTTTCCGGCCAAACAAACACTTCGAAGAACTGAAATCTTGGACGGTATCCGGCAAAAATATTCGGTGCATTGTGCCTCAAAAAGGCTCGGTATAGCATCCTAGTTTTTCCAGTTTTATTTATCGGGATGTGCCCCATCTAATAACATCTGAAAAGGACCTGAGCCTGACTGGCACAAGCAGAAGACCTCCCGCTATTTCGTGCCGGCATCGACCCACTGTTTCTTCTCTTCGTGCCAGACCTTCCCCGGCAGCGCAAAATTTCGCTCATAGAGCACGAGTTTCCACCGGTCTTCATCCGAGAGCTTGCTCTTCCAGCCTTTCATCTTGGTGTTCGGCACACCCTCAGCAATACGCCAAAACCATACCGAGTCCGAATAGAGCTTCATGCGCTCGAGTTTCCGGAAATCTGTGGCACCCGCCTTCACCGGTTTTCCATCTTTCCCATGACAGCTGGCACAATTGACGTCTGGATTTGTTTCCCCGATGAAGAGCTTGCGGCCCTCTTCCAGCTTTTGGGCATCTCCCCACCAGTCAGACGGCATATGCTTATCGGCATATTCAGCCGGAGCCGGAGGTGGTGGTACAATCGGTCCTTCTGCGCCTTCCTCACCACCACTGCAACTGATGAGTAACCCCATACTCATCACCATCGCAACACGAAACGAACCCAATTTCATTAGCATGACGACGATTCATTCCCTAACGAGCACACGGCTGTCGCACACGTGGCGAAATAGGGATAGAAAGCGGCCTCCAAAAAAAAACGCTTCTGCCGAGGTGTTGGCACCTCCAACAAAAGCGTTCCAGTTACACCCATCTCAATAACGCTGTACACCGGTCCTCGCCCACCCAATCCACCGATTCGTCGAGGGACCCCGCAGCCCTCGAAGAACCGTCAACGGCGATTACGTTTTTCTTTTTCCCTGCGATTTCCCCTTGACCCGTTCTTGCCTCTGCTGAGAACGGACAAGTCTCATACCGATAAGACCGCCAGCCGCTGCGACCATCGCCCCACCACCCCACCACAGCCAAACAGGAGGACCACTCGCATCGCAGCCGGCGCCGAAATCAACCCGGACTTTTCGCTCACTTTCAAGATCTTTGGGATCGAATTCAATTTTGAGATTTTTCTGTTCGCCCTTCGCCTCTACCAGAAGGGGATCACCAAGATTGTCGTTGTGCAGATGAAACATCGCTTTGTAGTAGCCATCTCCGTCCGTCCTCACAACCTGACCATATGAGACTCTGGTGTCTTTGACCAGAACGTCCGCGTTCGACACCCCCTTGCCATCTGCGCCACAAACATACCCTTCAACCATGAAACGGTGATCCGCTTCGTGGGTGGCGGGAACCACAGGTGGGAATGCAGCGTTCAGTGCGAGGCAGCACGCAAAGACAAGCAGTCCAACCGGACTTCGTCTGCCAAGCTTCGAACTCGATTGCTGACTCGTCGCTCGCTCCTTACGAGGAAATGCACGCTGCACGACCGCGAGCGCGCTACATTCGGGCAGGCGTTTCTAGCACAGCGCAAAATCTTTGTCAACGAAACGGCTGGCTTTTTTGCTCATGCAGGAAGGCTGTTCACGACCTTGGCATTCTGAGAATCGGCGGGACAAGAGAAAACCTTAGAGGTAGCCTTGTGTGCGCGCGGCCGCCTCAATTTTTGCAGCTTCTGCTCGACGCTCGGACTCTTTTTTCGACACCCAGGATTCCCAGGACTTCCCGTTCGCCGTATCTTCCCCGGTAAACGCAATCGTGACGATATCGTGGTACGGAATGCGCCGGGGATCTGGCCGGTCCGAGGGAAATAGTTCGAGATATGAGCTCTCGGCATCCAGCTGACGATTGAAGAGATATCCCATGACCGATTCGCCGGATCGCAACGTCAAGGTCACGTCCCCGCGGTAGTCGAATGCTAGTTCAACCGCCTCTGCTGTTTCAGCTGGAGAGACCGGCCTGAATACCCGCCCTTCTAGTGAACCGGTGATCGCAGCTGTATGATGCTTCGTATCGGTCATGTGGAGATCGTCGTTCGTGAAGCGTATTTCGTGAAGCGCGGGATCGCCCTGCGAACGACGAGAGACGAACGACGCTTCACGAGCAGCATCACCGTGAGGTAGGCATGAGCGTCAATTTGGCTGTCCGTGAGAATCCGGAGACGGTGCTAAAGGTATCTTCGACGGCCGATGCCTCATAGCCGCAATGAACCATGCAATCGGCACACTTTTCATTTTTACCGGTGCCGTACCGATCCCACTCCGTCGACTCCATCAGCTCCCGGAAAGTTTTTGCATATCCTTCTTGAAGTAAGTAACAGGGCTTCTGCCATCCAAAAACATTATAGGTCGGATTCCCCCAGGGAGTGCATTGGTACTCACGCCGTCCCATGAGGAAATCTAAAAACAGCGGGGATTGGTTGAATTGCCAGCCCGGCTTGGGACGAGCAAGGATCTTGGAGAAAAGTTCCTGGGTCCGCGACCGCTTCAAGAAATGCTGCTGATCCGGGGCCTTTTGATAACTATAGCCGGGTGAGATCGTCATACCTTCGACACCAAGCGCCATCATTTCATCGAAAAATGTTCTGATTCGCTCGGGATTTGCATCGTCGAATAGAGTGGTATTCGTCGTCACCCGATGGCCGCGCTTGACCGCCGCCTTGATGGCCTTGACCGCGACATCATAGACTCCATCGCGGCACACCGCCAAATCGTGCTCATCTTTCAGCCCATCCATGTGGACACTGAACGTCAGAAACTTGGATGGCTCATACTCATCCAGCTTGCGCTCGAGCAAAATCGCATTCGTACAGAGATAGATATATTTTTTCCGGTCGACCAAGCCCCGGATAACCTTCGCCATTTCCGGATGGATGAGCGGTTCGCCCCCGGGAATGCTCACCATGGGAGCACCGCATTCCTCAGCTGCGGCCCAGCATTGCTCGGGCGTCAACCGCTTATCGAGGACATGATCAGGGTACTGTATCTTCCCACAGCCGGCGCAAGCCAGGTTGCAGCGAAACAAGGGCTCCAACATCAAGACCAGGGGATACCGCTTCACCCCCTTCATTTTCTGGGAGAGCACATACGTCGCCACGGTATACATCTGAGAAATCGGAACAGCCATTCCGTTCTCCTTGATTAACTGACGTTGTTGTTTTTTCGGCCTATATATGAACAGCTACAAGTGGTAGCTGAACTTGGAGGCACACGAATGGAGGATTGTAACATCTCGCTTTGGGCTCGTCAATTTCGAAAAGCGTAAACAGTTAAGTTAAGAGGTGGTGTGCATCTACTTGTCCCAGTATCAGGTTTCTGCTACCGTCTTTTTCTGAGGCAGCTATGGGACGTATCCCTCCTGCTCGCTATCTCTTCTGGTCTACCAGCTGTTCAAACGCCGATGGACGACGCCCTCGGTTCAACCAGGCCAGGGTACGCGCATCAATCACTCGGCAATATCCAAGCCATCCATCTTCTTACAGAAGGAGGACGCATCATGATTATGAAAAGCCTTGTGCTGGGAATCGCATCGCTACTTCTTCTCGCATTCGTCTATTTGGGAGTATCGTCTGGGGCAAAAGACTGTGGTGGAATTCCTGCGGAGAAAGTGGCCGACATAGTGCATGCAGTAATCGAGTCACACCGCAGCTTTTATACAGTCCACGTCGTTGAGCGGTTGCAGGCGAAGGGCGTCGTCGTTGCTTCTGAAAATTGGCGAGACGAAAAAACACTTCCTCTCCCGGCACAGTTAGTGAAAGAGACAGCGCGATTGGCTGTGAACACGCCAGCCAAGATCGGGTATAAGCTCATCAGCCTCTGGCCGATCAACAAACAGAATATGCCCAAAACCGATTCTGAACAGAAGGGACTTATGGAAACCTTGCAGCATCCTGATCGCCCCTATACCGAAGTGGTCATGAACGGACGGGATGCGTATCTCCAAGCCACTTATGCCGATAGAGCTGTTTCTCAAGCCTGCATCGGGTGCCACAACTCACATCAGGACAGTCCGAGACACAACTTCAAGGAGAATGATGTCATGGGTGCCATTATGATTATTGTCCCGCTGAACCTCTAGCAAAGTGACAGACGTCCTGGCGACTGGCGCGTCCAACTATACCACCAGAGGAGTACAAGCAAGAGGTTTGATCATTCTTCTTGTGATCAGCTGCGATTGGGGCAGCTCTGAATCGGGACGAAAAGCTGGACGAGGGTTACAAAACATTCAGAAGCGCGAGCGGTACACACGAAGTGCGGTTTGGAGGCGCCGAGCGGGTTCGAACCGCTGCATCGCAGTTTTGCAGACTGCTCCCTTACCACTTGGGTACGGCGCCCCGGGGGCGCATTATAGTCGCTTCCTTTTCTGGAACACAACACGAGACCAACCCATCTTGAACGGCAGTCGCATCGTGCATCGGTATCAGTGTTTTGGAGGTTCTCTCGGGCAGACAGATTATGCCTCACTGACCATACGGGGAGAGCCGGAATGCATTTTTTCTGGCTGCAGGTTCGGATGGCTCCGATCTCCTCTACTGCTGAGCAGCAATCCGTACAAGATCAGCATCGCGATACCGAGATGATGATAGCTTTTCAAGGCCTCCCATCTTGCCGAACCCACGACTTCATAATTCAACACCATTGTCAGTACAACATAGACCGCCAACATGACGTATCCGGTAGGGCTCAACCCGCCGCTCACTTTCGTAGCGGCGGCGACGACGACACAGGCCGCCGGTATCATCCAGACGAGATGCTGGTCCCACGTGATAGGAGAGAAGAACAGTGCCAACATCAAGGTTCCCGCGCAATCCCTCGCCCAGGTAGAATCTCCAGGCCCCTGAAACACCCGCCTACTAGACCAAGCGAACAGGCCAAGCAGGCTCAGCGCGGCCACTCCGACGATCGCGTTGGCGACCGGTGACGAGAGATCCAATACCGGCTGGTAGCCCCGGTCCACTTGCCGAAGCCGATGGGTGGGCGGATAGGTCACCAGGTAGCGAAGCATGGTATGCCGGAGCGAGAGATTGGCCTTTTGCAACTCGTTTTCTTGCCGGCCCTCCGCCTGCCGATCGAGCACAGACAGCACGGCATTCCTCGTCCATTCTGTGTGATGTTCCCACCAGCTCGTGGGTCCCATATACAGAACGGGCAACACAACCCAGGCAAGCGTGGCCACCATGGTGTACCAGGCAACTCGCCACTGCCGTTTCCAAAGAAACAACAGCACGAAGAGCGCGGGGGTGATCTTGAGTATGATGCCCAGCCCGATCAAGGCCGCACCAAGCCGTTCTCTCCCAACCCATATCGCATAGATCCCACCAGTGAGAATGCCCAACAGGATAAGATGCGGGCCGCCGTCGTCGAGATCATTGAGGATGAATTGCAACGTCAACGTCCCCGCGCCGACGCCCACCAGCAACCGACCCCACCCGCTCGAGTCTGATAAACCGCATATCATGCGGTGGAACAGCATGGTCGTGGCGACTAAGCATCCGACAGCGACGGCGTAACGCAGGGCCAGACTCGGGTTTCTGTCCAGGACGAGCAAGGGAGCGAAATAGACGCCGGTGGTCGGCAGATACATGTAGCAGTAGTCGTTGGCATAGAGATACTCTCCGGAGAGAAAACGCCTTCCGATCTCTCGATGGATATCGATGTCCCGGAAGTGGAACGACCGTCCGAAGGAGATGATGTAGCCGTGCACCACCGCGGCAATGATGAGACCGCTCTTCACCAATCGCGCAAACAGAGCCGACCTGACAAACTCATTGATCCGGCGGATGACGGGATTTAATTCCATCGTGTGACGGCACTGATACATGAACCGCCGGAGCGCGTCAATCGTTTCTTTGGTGAGATGGGCTAGAAGTTGCTCGGGTCGTGGGAGAGTCTCGGACTAAAACAGTGCCCCTACCGACGAGGCAGTACGGGAATTTCTTTTCCAAGCGTCGAGGGGAGATCCGACTGGGGCATGAGTGATTCCCATCCGTTCGAAGGGATAGAAGCGACGGCTTCGCCGCTTCCCTCCGCCTCTTTTTCCTTGGCGAGTAGTTCCACTTCCTGAATCAGCGTGTCCATCAATTCTTCCATGGGGACTTTACGGACAAGCTTACCCCGTTTGAACAAAATTCCTTTGCCCTCGCCACCGGCGATTCCGATATCGGCCTCTTTCCCTTCACCGATTCCATTCACGACACATCCGAGCACCGACACGTTCAATGGAGTCTTGATGTGGCCGAGTTTCTTTTCCAACTCGTTCGCCATCCGGACGACATCGATCTCAACACGCCCACAGGTCGGACAGGCGATGACATTGATGCCTCGATGGCGCAATTCGAGTGATTTCAAGATCTCGAATCCGACCTTGACCTCCTCGACGGGGTCCGCGGCCAGCGACACCCGCAGCGTGTCTCCGATACCCTGTCCAAGTAAGTAGCCGAGACCGATCGACGATTTCACCGCCCCTGTCATGGCCGTTCCCGCTTCTGTGATCCCAATGTGGAGCGGATAATCCGACTGGTGCGCGAAAAGCCAATAGGCATCAATGGCATGATGCACGTCAGAGGCTTTGAGCGAAACCTTCATATTGGTAAAGCCGACATCCTCCAGCGCATGCACCGCATTGAGCGCCGACTCCGCCAGAGCCTCGGGGGAAGGCCATCCATATTTTTCCAACAACGGCCGTTCGAGCGACCCTCCGTTGACACCGACTCGAAGCGGAATCCCTCGCTCATTCACGGCCTTGATCACTTCTTCCACTTTCCACCAGGCGCCGATATTGCCGGGATTGATGCGGACGCAATCGACGATCTGCGCGGCCTTGAGGGCAAGACGATGATCGAAGTGAATGTCGGCAATCAGCGGGACCGTCATAGCCGCTTTGATTTGCGGAAGGACAGCGGCGGCTTCGTCGTCAGGCACGGCCACGCGGATGAGTTCGCACCCGGCGGCTTCAAGCTGGTGAATTTGAGCAACCGTCGCAGCCACATCACGGGTGTCCGTTGAACACATCGATTGCACGGACACCGCAGCATCGCCGCCGATTTTCACCTTCCCGACAGAGATCTGTCGGGTTTTTCGCCTTGCTATGTGCATGAGAGATTGTTCGCCTTTTGCGATCAGCTACCCTGCTCGTCTCCGTGAGGAAGATGGTCTGCCAGTGCGGCACCGGCAAATTGAGATTTCACCGACGAGGCCGTGCCGATCAGTTCCTTGACGCTTTGATAGATTCCTTCGCTCGTCAAGCCATACCGTTCACGAAGCAGATCTTGAGGGCCTTGTTCGATATACCAATCGGGCAAGCCTAAAACCTTGGTCTTCATATGAGTCACGCCGGCCTCTGAAAGGGATTCCAGCACTGCGGACCCGAACCCACCGGTCCTGCAGCCCTCTTCCACCGTCACGACGTATTTGACTCGTTTCGCTACATCCGCAATCAGTTCGTGATCAAGCGGCTTGACGAACCGACCGTTCACCACCGCTGTGGAAACCCCTTCCTTGCTGAGACGTTCCGCCGCTTCCACGGCCTGCCAGACGGATACCCCGATCGCAATGATGGCGACATCCGTTCCGTCCTTCAGAAGCTCGCCTTTTCCCACAGACACCGCCTTGGGAGCCTCGTCCATCTTGACGCCGAGGCTCACACCTCGCGGATATCGCACCGAAATTGGCCCGTTATACTCCAGGCAGGTTTTCACCATATGCTGCAGCTCGTTTTCATCTTTAGGAGCCATCACCACCATGTTGGGAACATGGCGCAGAAAGGCATAGTCGAAGGCGCCGTGATGCGTCGTCCCATCCTCAGCGACGAGCCCGCCACGATCGATGCAGAAGACAACCGAAAGATTCTGGGTCGCGACATCATGCACGACTTGATCATATGCCCGCTGGAGGAAGGTCGCGTACATCGCGACGACCGGCTTCATCCCCTGAGCGGCAAGCCCCGCCGCGAACGTCACGGCATGCTGCTCGGCGATGCCGACGTCATACAGCCGATCCGGAAATTCCTTTTCGAAGGTCGTCAATCCCGTGCCTTCGCACATCGCCGCGGTGATGGCCACGACACGCTTATCCTCGCGCGCCAACTTGACGAGCGTATCCATGGCGATCGCCGTGTAGGACGGGCGCGAGGCTTTCTTCGCCGGCGCACCGGTTTCCCGAACAAACGGAGGACAGGCATGAAACCACACCGGATTCTTCATGGCCGGCTCGTAGCCAAGCCCTTTCTTCGTGATGATATGCAGCAGGACCGGTCCCTTCATCTTGAGGACGTTCTCAATCGTCGGAAGAAGATGTTCAAAGTTATGGCCGTCGATGGGACCACTGTATTGGAATCCCAGCTCTTCAAAGAGCAATCCCGGGAGAATCACGCCTTTGGCGAGTTCTTCAGCCCGGCGAGCGAGTTTTTGCATGTCGTAGCCGATGTGGGGAATCTTGCGCAGCAACTGACCGGTTTCCTCGCGCATTCGTCCGTAGAACTCCCCGGTGATGGTCCGACTCAGGTAGGCGGAAATGGCCCCGACGTTCTTCGAGATCGACATCTGATTGTCGTTCAAAATCACAAGGAAATCCTTGCCGAGTCCGCCGGCATGATGCAGCCCTTCCAGAGTCATTCCCGCCGTCATCGCACCGTCACCCACGACACAGACGACCTTATGTTTTTGCTTCAACTGATCCCGGGCTGCCACCATGCCGAAGGCAGCCGACACACCCGTGCCTGCATGGCCGGCATTGAACGTATCGTACTCGCTCTCCTCGCGCTTGCAAAATCCACTCAATCCACCATACTGGCGCAGCGTATGGAACTGTTCACGGCGGCCGGTGAGGAGTTTGTGCGTGTAGGATTGATTGCTTGTATCCCAAACGATTTTATCAGCCGGTGTGTCCAGGAGATATTGCAACGCGACCGTGAGCTCAACCACACCCAAGTTTGAGGCCAGATGCCCGCCGACATTGGAGACCGCTCCGATAATCTGTTCACGAATCTCTTGGCACAACGCCGGAAATCGGTCGGGAGACAACCGCTTCAGATCGGCCGGACTATGGATCGTTTTAAGAATAGACATGGATGATCTCCTTACTTTCGTCTTCTATCAGCGACGTGCCATAAAGACATGTCCAGGGTGCACCTTTGGCGCGGGTGCCAAATTCTGTGGAGTCTCACACACGAACCGTATGATGTCAAGCGCTTATGGAAGATCCCTTGCTCACGCCTCTCAGGTTGATTGAGGCTTAAAGGGTCACGATCGATGACCTGGGGCACACGCATCCGATGGGTTGCCTAGTAAGGAAAATCGAGCCCGGCAAAAATGGCTCCGCCCTCCTTACTGAACCCGTAGTCGATCCGTCCCACGACGTTGGGCCGGATGATACCCCGAAACCCGATACCCGGCGTGATTCGGTAGTCTTTGAAGCTCACATTCTTAAATGAGTTGAATACCTGCCCGGTGTCGATGAACGGCGCAATCTCAAAATCCGCCATGACTCCGGCAAGACGCGCGCGCAAGATATGAATTCGCTCCTCCACACTGAACGCGATCAGTTGCTTGTCGATGTACCGGTCTACCCCAAACCCGCGCAGGTTGTTTTGGCCGCCCAAGGAGCTCTGCTCATAAAACGGAACATCCGAACCCAGCGTGGCCTGCAGATCACCACGAACCACAAGGATGGCGCGCTTGGACTCGCTCGCAAACATCTTCTTCACCTCAAGCCCATACCTGGAATATAGCGGCTCCGACCCCTGCTTGAAGTTGTAGTTGAGCTCGGCATAGGCGGTAATCGCCGTCCCATCGGTCGGCGTGACCAGATTGTTACGGGTATCATAATGGAAGCTGATCCGCTGCCCGAGAATCGTGGCCCCTTCCACACCCGGCGCATTCGGAAAAAGATCTCCCGAAAAGGGGAGGTTAGTGCCGCCATGCTGGATCGATTGCATGTGCCGCAATCGCTGACTGACCGCGATTTGCGTGACCTCGTTCGCGTGGATCCCGAATTTCCAATTCAACCTCGTCTCAGCAGCCGTGTAATTTGTCTCGTTAGCCTTCACGGTGGTCGGCCCAAGTCCGAAGAACCGCACCGTCGCATTCTTGAAATGCATGGCACTGAACCCAATGCTATACCGACCATTGCTAAATCCTGGATCAACATAGCTTAAGAGGAATTTTCGCTCGATCTGCTCTGTCCAGGACGCAATCCCTCGAAGTTCCTTGCCCCCTGGTTCGTAACGGAACAGATTGACGGTTGCACGAGTGCCGACGATCGAATTGTAGACCACCATCGGCGCAACCAGATATTTGAGATCCCCATCCGGTCCCGTAATGAGAGCCGGCACAATCATGCCGATATCGTTGCCGTCGTTCTTGCTGGAACTGACGGCAGGGATGGGGAAATACCGCACGTCGGCCTGGGCTCGGTTAAGAGAGATTGGGCACAGACTCCCGAGCAGTACGAAGATGATACAGACAGCAAGGCTACGCATACACGTACCCGGATCCTGCTATTCGACGTTATGGGGCCTTGAGCTTATCGGATTTCTTGCGGAGTTGATCGACGAGATCCGAATAGGAAGAGGCACGAAGAATCTTGGTAAACTGCCCGCGATAGTTGTTCACCAGGCTGACGCCATCGACGATGACGTCGTAGACCCGCCAATCATCGGCCCTGTTGATTAAGCGATAGTCGAGCGGGATCTCCGTCTTTCCGGAGAGCACTTTGGTCCTAACTTCCGCGTACTCCTTCTCTGTCCGTTCGTTCAAGTACTGCACGCCTTCTCCGGAATAGGTCTCGATCTTATCGGCATACGAGTTCGTCAGTAACGTCCGAAAAAGGTCGACGAATTCCTGCTTCTGCTGATCGGTCAGCTGATTCCAAGGCGCGCCGAGTGCCCGCCGGGACATTTCCGTATAATCGAATCGAGCCGCCACCACTTTCTCAAGCAAGTGGCGACGCTCATCGGCTTTCTCCGGCTGTTTGAGCTCTTTTTCCCGGACGATGTGAAGAACCTCGTCTATCGTCACCTTCATGGAGTCGGTCGGAGCGCCCGCGTACCCTGGAACCACCCCCAGCCCGACCGCTGACACCACCACAAGCACTATCGCGCCCCAACGGAAACATGCTTGCCTGTCCCACACATTCCTAGTCACCATCATCGCACAATCTCCCTCTACCGATTGGCTGATTGCTCGCCTGCCGGCTACTCGAGACCGAGTTAGTTGACCTTGCCATGAACGTACTGACTGACCAATTCCTCCAGGTCAAGGCCTGATTCGGTATCGCGAATGGCATCCCCCGGCTTTAGTGGATCTCCGCCCCCACCCGGCGAGAGCGCAAGGTACTTTTCTCCGATGATCCCTCTGGTCTTGATCGAGGCGATCGTATCGGAATAGAGCTTCGTTCCGTTCTGGACCGCCAGCTTCACCATCGCCCGATCCTCTTTCAGATTAATGGCCTTCACGCGGCCCACCTCGACACCGGCGATTTCTACAGTGGCTCCCGGTTTCAGTCCCGACGCTGAGTTGAACAGGGCATCGACCTCGTACAAATCTCCTCCGATGAGCTCCAACTTCCCCAACTTGATCGAGAGATACCCCAGACACACAATCCCGACTAACACAAACACACCGACGATCAATTCCAGTCTGCTTTTATCCATCATGGCTCCCCTCTAGCCCGCAGAGACCTCTCTGGTCAGCGGTACCGTCCCGCCGACCGAGATGAATTCTCTGATCTCAGGATCCGTGGTTCGCTGGAATTCAGCCGGCTCGGCCATCGCCGCAATCTTCCCTTGTTTCAACATCGCCACGTAATCCGAAATGCCGAATATCTCCGGAATCTGATGACTGACCATCACCGCGGTAAATCCGAACTTCCGCTGCATACTCGTGATGAGATCATGAATCGATTTGGCCATCAGAGGATCGAGACCCGTTGTCGGCTCATCGAAGAGAATAATCTCCGGCTGCATCACCAGCGCTCGTGCCAGACCGGCGCGCTTGCGCATCCCGCCGCTCAATTCCGCAGGGAACTTGTGTCCCATCCCTGCCAGGCCCACTTGATCCAACATCTCCTCGACGCGGCGGGTCACGTCTTGGCCTTTCATCCGGAGTTTTTCCCGGAGCGGAAACGCGACATTCTCAAAAACCGTCAGCGAATCGAACAGCGCCGCCCCTTGAAACAACATAGCGAACCGCTTACGAACTTCGTTGAGCGCATGGCCGCGAAGCCTTGAAATCTCCACGCCGTCTACCCACACTTCTCCGGAATCCGGCTGGAGTAGGCCGATCATGTGCTTCAGCAGGACACTCTTCCCTTCCCCGCTTCGGCCGATGATCGTGGTGAGCTTCCCTTCAGGAACCGCGAGATCGACGCCCCGCAAGACTGCTTGCCCTCCCAAGGTCTTCGTCACACCCACCAGTTTCAGCATGGTTACAACAAGACCGAGGTCAAAACATAGTCCCACACGAGAATCAAGACCGACGACAACACAACAGCCTCGGTCGTAGCGGTCCCCAGGCCTTCGGCGCTCATCCTGGTGTAGAACCCCTTATAGCAACAAACCCAGCTCACAATCAGCCCAAAACTGATGGATTTGAGGATACCGCCATAGATGTCTTTCCACTCCACCGAGGATTCAATGGAATTCCAATACGAGCCGGCATTCACGCCAAGCAGGTCCACTCCGACCAAATGGCCGCCGTAGATACCGACGACATCGAAGATCGCGACCAACAGCGGCACACCGATCAAGCCAGCCACAAGTTTCGGAGCGATTAGGTATTGGAGCGGATTGATCGCCATGGTGTCGAGCGCATCGATCTGTTCCGTGATCCGCATGATCCCGATTTCCGCCGTCATGGCCGAACCGGCTCTCGCCGTGACCATAAGCGCGGCCAAAACCGGCCCCAGTTCGCGAATCATGCTGAGCGCCACGGCGGAACCCAACAGCCCTTCGGAACCGAACTTTCGTAACGTATAGTATCCTTGCAGGGCCAGGACCATCCCGGTGAATGTCGCCGTTAGAACGACGACAAATGTCGATTTATAGCCGATGAAATGAAGCTGCTTGACGATCTGAATGATCCGCATCGGCGGACGGGCCAACCAGGCGAAGGAGGACACCACGAAGATCAGCATCCGGCCCATTTCGGCCACGTATCTGAGCGCCCATCGGCCGATTGCTTCAGGAAGGTTCATGGTCACGTCGGTGAGAGTTCTCGCTCTTGCCGCTCCGTTGCCATCGCCGCAGTATAGCGCCTGAAAAATGTCGTCAAGGCCTCTGCTGCGACCGCACTCTGTCGACGAAGCCGGCCAAGACCCAAGAGGCATGAAGGGGCGGCCAAAACAGTACCGAGACCCTTGAGCCATCCAGTGGGCCTGAGAAACAGATTGAAGTCAAGCGGAAGATCTTCGTCGAGAAGATCGGAAACAGCTCGAATGATCACAAAGGGAACCTGCATGCGCTGCGCTTGAGCGGCTAAGGCGGAACTTTCCATATCGAGGCCGATTGCTTGCGTGCTTCGCGCAAACCGTTCTTTTTCCGAAGCCTGACCGATGATTCGATCCGTCGAGACAAATCGTCCGATGTGTGCAGGTGGCACCAGAGTCTCGACAAACGCCAAGACGTGATCTCGCTCATCACCCGGCACAGCCGTAGCTTGTGACTGCTCCCCGTTTGGCCCTGTCCTATACACGACCTCGCGGCCGACCAGGAGTGCCCCAATATCCGCCGCGACAAGCGCACAGGCAAATCCCGTCGATACCATGAGACTAAAAGGCCGGCCGTCGATGAGTTGAACGGCGCTTTGCCTCGCCTTCTCCAGACCGACGCCGGTTTGCACAAGCCAATATTCCCGGTCACCGACAGTGTGTACGAAAACAGAGTGGCCGGCAATTTGTCGTCCGATGCCAGGAGGAAATGCCGACCGAACGGCTCTCATCTCCCATGGGGTCGCGGCAAAAATGGCAATCCGTTTAGGCGGCACAGTGTCAGATGAGGGCAGGGGGAGCGAACCGGCGGGGGTCAACGCTCGGACCGGTATGAGTCATTTCCTTGCATGTGATGGCGAAGTTCATCGGCTCGCATCTTCCCGCGAGAACGGAGGTTGCGATACATCGCTAAGGCCCACAACGGGAAGTACTGACAGTACCAATGATACCGAAGATAGAACACTCGCGGAAACCCGGTCCCTGTATGAGAAATTTCTTCCCACGATCCGTCCTTCATTTGATGACGGAGAAGAAATTGCACTCCGCGCGCCACACTGAAGGAGTCAGTCGCTCCAGCCGACATCATGGCCATGAGTGCCCATGCTGTTTGCGATGGCGTACTCTCTCCTTGACCATGATGCTCGAGGTCATTGTAAGAAAGGCAGGACTCTCCCCATCCACCGTCAGAATTCTGTTTCGATTCCAGCCAGGACACAGCCCGCCGTATATAAGGCGCCGAGAGATCTTCCCCAATGGCTCTCAACCCTGCCAAGACGGACCAGGTTCCATAAATGTAATTGACCCCCCACCGCCCATACCAACTGCCGTCCTCTTCTTGCTCTTTCTTCAGAAAGGCCAGAGCCGGCGCAACGGCTGGATGTGTGTTGTCATAACCCAAGGCCCCAAGCATCTCCAGACATCGCCCCGCCAGATCGGACGTGCTCGGGTCAAGAAGCGCCTTGTGGTCGGCGAACGGGATATAGTTGAACACGACCCGATTATTGTCTTTATCGTAGGCGCCCCACCCTCCATCGGATCCCTGCATCGCCAACACCCATCGCATACCGCGGCGGATGGATTCGTTCAGCTCGCCCTCCCCGGTCGGAATCTTCAATTTTGCCAACGCCATGAGGACCACGGCGGAATCATCGACGTCCGGATACAGTTCGTTTTCAAACTGAAAATACCATCCGCCCGGTTCCGCGTTCGGCGAGGAAACAATCCAGTCACCCACCGACTTGGTCTGCCTGGAGATGAGATACCGGCCCGCTTTTTGGAGCGCCGGGTGATCTTGTGGCAGCCCCGCTTCAACCAGCGCATTGGTGAGCAAGGCGGTATCCCAAATGGGAGAAAAACAGGGCTGAAGATGGAGGGTAGGAGCAAGCTCACCATCAATCATGGCGGAATCGTAGACTTCCAACTCCTCGATCTCACGAAGCGCCTTGACGACAAGAGGATCATCCGCGCCGTAGCCCAAGCATTCGAGTGCCATGATGGAATTTGCCATCGCCGGATAAATCGCACCGAGTCCCCCCGACCCTTTGAGGTGCTCCAACATCCAACAGGCTGCTTTATGAAGCGCCTTCTCCCGCAGCACCCGCATGGGCATCCGGTCGTACAGCTTCAACATCGCATCCAGGGCAACAAAGAAATTATGGGGCGTGAACCACGCTTGATCCTTGTTAAACGGAGGATACTTCCAATACCTGATCTCCGCTCGTGGGATCGGATAGAGTTCCTCGATGCCCTGTTCACGGGGAATTTGGCAGACCGGGCGGTGAGCAAAGACTATCAACAACGGAATCAAGACGGCCCGAGACCAATAGGAGATCGCATAAATACTGAAATAGAACTTTTTCGGCAGCAGCATGATCTCGACCGGCATATGGGGAATGCCTTCCCAATCGTACTGATCGAACAACGCCAGCGTGATTTTTGTAAACACGTTGGCTTGGACGACTCCCCCCATTGCCAAGATTCGTTCTTTCGCGCGAACCATACACGGTTCGTCCGCCGGCACACCACTCAACTTCAGGGCAAAATACGCCTTGACGGACGCACTGATTTCAGTCGGTCCGCCGTAATAAATCGGCCATCCACCGTCGGGTAATTGCATCGACTTGAGATACCGAACGGCCTTCTCCTCCCGATCCGGGTCCACACGATCAAGGAATCGACGGAGCATCAAGTATTCGGATGTCAACGTGGTATCCGCTTCCAGCTCGGCGACCCAGTACCCTTCAGCATGTTGACGGCTCAGGAACCATGACTGACTTCGCCGGATCGCGTCATCCACCGCATCAGGCTGGCTGACAGCATGAGCGATGGGACGACGAATAGAAGAAGGATCCAACGAAGGGAGGACAACCGGCTTGTCGGATACCAACCGAAGCGGAGTCATGGGTGTAAATTCCGTCGCAGGATCGAATCGTCCCTGAACGGTCGAAAGCAGGCTGTCAGAGAGGCGGCTAAATAACGCCTTTATGATGTTCATGAATCGTTATGATTTGAAAGACAGGGCTGAGGGGGGTGAAAGACCGGCATCTCGCAATGGTCTCCCTCGTGAAAAGCTCCTCTACACTCCCTCGAATGTACGGCAGGCTTATAACAGACGTTGGGAATTGAGTCAAGCAAAGGGAGTGAGAAGTGACTGAAGTATATGTATTTTTATGGGTGTGTGGATTGAGGACATCTTCTCTCAGCATTTGTAACTGGACATCGCGGCAGTCCACTCCATCGTTCATTTGTGAGACAGGGTCGAGGTCTTCACGGAGACCGTCGGCCTGAAGCTAGTGTTCGCTGGCGGATGTCACGAATGACTTCGCGTCTCTTGCGCGAGCTGGATGCGATTCGTCCGACGGAGTCTCCCGTGCCAAGTCAGGTTTTTCTTGGACTGGGATCTCCTGGCTGTTAATGTCACGATGTAAAAGGAGGTGAAGAACATGTGTTCTCGCAGAGGATTCTTGATCGGATTGTTTTTGTTCGCCCAAATGGGTCTGCTCACTCGCATTTTTACCGATCTCCATGGCGGAAGGAGCGGAAAATTCATGAGACAAGGCTGGGTGCTACAAACAGGAGACGTTTGATGCATGTTGATTTCAGCCTTTCAGTAAACGGCCTACCCAAGACAGCGGATTTTTGTGTTGTGGGATCAGGGCCTGCCGGAATGACTCTGGCATTGGAACTTGGAGACTATGGTCGTTCAGTTATTCTCTTAGAGGGAAGCGGACTTCATCAGAGCGTTGAGTCTCAGGAGATTTATAAGGGGGATGTGATAGGCGACCCCTACTTCGAACTTGATTCTGCTCGTTTGCGATATCTGGGGGGAACGAGTGGCCATTGGGGCGGGGAGTGCATACCATTAGGGGAAATTGATTTCCAAAAGAAGCAGGGTTTTGAGAATGCACACTGGCCAATCACAAAGAAAGACTTAGACCCATTCTTGGCAAAAACGCTCTCTATTCTCGATATTCCACCACCACGCGATGAGGTGATATTAGATCGGGAATTCGGCATCAGACAAACTGGTATTTCATATTCGCAAGTTCGGTTTGGTGACAAATATCGGGAGAGACTTAATCTGTCGAAAAACGTGACCTACGTTACGAATGCCAACTTAACGGGATTGACAACGGATGGACAACGTGTCGTAAGCGCACATGCGACCAACTTTTCGGGACAATCCACCAACGTAAGAGCGACACACTTCATTTTGGCAATGGGCGGAATAGAAAACAACCGGATGCTCCTGTGGTGCAATCATCGTGCGAATGGAAAAATTGTTGACCCTCGAGCACCGCTAGGTCGTTATTGGATGGAGCACCCCGCTTTCAGGGTCGGGCATGCGCTCGTTGACCTTCAAGTGGCGTCCGTTCATCACGGGAGGAGCGAGATTGGTTTAACAGATGCAGTAAAACGAAAGTTGTCGACTTTAGATTGCCGAATCATCGTGAGAGGAATGCCGCCTGAAGGCACACAGGCGCTGCTGAGCGACCTGTTATGCGTTGCACCGAAAGCCGGCGCCTGGGCCGCATCGCTAGTAGGGAAAAAGCTCGTCTGTGGACAACATCTCAGTACGGAATGGGAACAAGAGCCTATTTGGACCAATCATGTGAAGCTGTCCGAAACGAAGCATGACCGTTTTGGAATTCCGTTGACGGAGCTGCATTGGAAAAAAACGGATCGCGATCTTGCTACGATACGACAAACCCTCTCGCATTTTAACGATTATGTGATGGCCAGAAATCTCGGACGTATCAAGTTTTTTGATTGGGTGTTTGGCAACGGTGGCTTCCCCGATTACCGGGTAACGGGCGATTTTGGCGCGAGTTATCATCACATGGGCGGTACTCGAATAGCGGACACGGTCAAGAACGGTGTGGTGGATTCAAATTGTCGTGTATTTGGACAAGGCAACCTGTATGTCGCTGGTTCATCAGTTTTTCCATCTGGTGGATCGGCTAACCCAACTCTCACGATTGTTCAGCTCTCTTTGCGATTGGCAGAACATTTGCGAAATGCCTGACCTGCCCCGGCTATGATCGTCTTTACCTTTCGTTATGGTGTTGTCAAGTATGTAATCGCCGATACTTTTCTCTGGCCTTCGCGTCATACCGCATCATACTGAGCGCCTCATCTCTTACCCTTCGCGCGTTGATAGTGCTGATCATGCCCCTCTTGTGTTGAACCGTACCAACGGTGAGGCGGCTGTTCTTTACAGCGCAGTAGCTACACAGCCTTCCTTCATGTGCTCGAGGCCGCGATACGTCAACTTGACGGCGTGCTCGCGCATGAGGCTTGAGAAGCGGTGTTCCCGAATACGGACTGCAGATCGCGCAGCCTCACGGATACCAATTTGGAGACACCCGGCTCTTCCATCGTGACGCCGAAGAGGGAATCGGCGATGCCCATGATCCGCTTATGCTCGATACCAGCAGTATGCGCAAGAAAATGATCGAGACAAGGAGGAACGGGGTTATCGCATCAACAGAATCACGAGAACCATGAAGCTCCACAACGTGATGGATAGGCGTAGTCCATTGACAATCCCCGTGGCGGGCCCGAACGGATCATCCTCCTGTTCCTCCTGCACTTCGTCGTGCACCCTTCGCAGTGACCCTTGGCCAGCGTTCGCACTGGACATGCACAATCTCTCTAATCGCGCATCGTCGAGAGCGAGATTGCCGACTGATTGCGGATATGGTCTTCTGCCCGGGGTCCGTGAAGGCGCCATGATCGACCTCCTTCCTTGCAGACGGTGAAACCAACTTCACACTCGCAACAAGGATATCGCAGGCTTTGTGCTTCTCATAATGAAACCGTCTTTCCAGGAGGTGCACGGGACGGAAAAGCGGTCGGTACGGAATAGGGACACTCCAGCACTGAAACCTGAGGGCGCGTTGCTGAACGAACAAAGAACCCGCTTTAGGAGAATCACCCGAATCGGAGACGGCCGTTGAAACGTATACGCACGACAGCCCGATTTCCAGAAGGATATGGGTGGCTGCCGCGGTTCAAGCCCTGAGTGACAATCCAATGATTGCGGCTGGACTGGAGAACGTGCTCTCAGGCCGGCTGCAGGTCCCCCAGCCTAACGGAAACCAGCTTGGAAACGCCCGGCTCTTCCATCGTGACGCCGAAGAGAGAATCGGCGATGCTCATCGTCCGCTTGTTGTGCGTAATGACGAGAAACTGGGCATTCTGCGCTAACTCCTTCAAGACACCTGTAAAGCGCCCGATGTTTTCCTCATCCAGCGGGGCGTCGATTTCGTCCAACAGACAGAACGGCGTCGGCCTAATGAGAAAGCTCGCAAACAAGAGCGCCATTGCGGTCAGCGTCTTTTCGCCGCCCGACAGCATGGTGATGCTTTTCAACCGCTTCCCAGGCGGTTGTGCAACAATTTCAATACCCGGTTCTTGGCTGCCGGGAAGCTCGCCGTTTTCTGACGGCGGTTCGTCGATCAACTGCAGCTCAGCCCGGCCGCCGGGGAAGAATTGGACGAATACCTCGGAAAACTTCTGCTGGAGTTCGTCGTACGTGGACGCAAACATTTCTTTCGTCGTTCGGTGAATCCGCTGAATGATCTCCTTGAGCGAAACAATCGAATTCGACAGGTCTTGTTCCTGCGCAGACAAAAACTTGTGTCGTTCCTCCAGCTCTTGGTGCTCGCTGATGGCAGCCAGATTGATCGGCCCCATGCGATCGAGCCGATCACGAAGCTTCTGCAGCTGCTCTTTCAGCTCGACATCGGAACGTTGGGCCGCCTCCTGCCCGGTGGTATCGGTCTCGAGTACCGATTCACTCGATGCCGACGCATCGTCGACCAGCGCGAGCGGATCGAGCTGATACGTTCCCGACAAGGTTCCTTCGACTGTGCCCAATTGCGTGCGAAGTTCGGCGCGGCGCACTTCCACTGTCATCCGTACATCGCGAATCGTGGAGACTCCTCGGCGCACTTCTTCCAGACTCGCCTCCAAAGTCTGGCTGGCTCCCATTTGTTGCGCTTGTTGCTCCTGAGCGGCAACCAACTCCCCTTTCACCCGACTTGCCGTCACGCCAAGCTCTTGGCAGAGCACCTCCTGACGGGCTTGCTCAGACCGACTCCGCTCGATCGAATCCTTCAGGCTATTCAGATGTTCCCCCAGCAAACGGCGCCGATCCTCCGTCTCTTGAATTTGTTGCGCCACCCGAGCCCGATTCTGCTGTTCGTGTTCCCGTCTTGCGCGCAAACCCTCCGCCGTCAGCTTCGCTTGCGTCACATGTTCCTGCTGTTCTCTCATATTCTGGTCAAACAGCCCCAGTCGTTCACGCACACGCCCCAACAACGTTTCCTGACCGTGTTTTTCAGCGACCCATTGCCCTAATTGAGCCTGGGCTGATTGCGATTCTTGCTCCAGGCGCTCTCGCTCACCGAGACCTTCCTGAATCTCCGTCTCCACCGCATTCAGTCGATGATCAAGATCCGTCAGCACATGTTGAAGCTTCTCTTCGTCTTTACGGAGCGATAGATTCTGCATTTCGGCATCACGAAGCGAATCCCCGAGCTGGCGGTCTCGCTGAGTCAGGAGCTGGGTCTGAGCGAACACATCGTCCCGCTGCTGCTTACTGTGATCGAGCTCCGTCACGAGCGCATGCCGCTTGACTTCCAGGTCGATCACCTCTCGTCGGCGCTCGAGCAGACCCGGCGTTCCTTGAACATGACCGCCGGTCACGATACCCGATGCATCCACCACGTCACCGTCCAGAGTCACCAGGATCGGACCATTCGGAGCGTGCCACGCATGTTGCTCCCACAACTGCATCGCCTGGTCCAATGACCGAACAATCACGACGCGATCGAACAACGAGTCCCGTGCCCCCGTTCGAGCGGCGTCGGTGTGGATCAGATCCACGGCGCGCCCAACCACGCCGGGCTGCTCGGCAATCGCCGGCCACCAATCATGGGTCCCTGCCCCTTCCCATCGAGGGTGCTGCGGAATAAAGCTGCCTCGCCCCAGTCCCTCCTGTTGGAGGAAACCGATCAACCGCTGTCCCACGGACGGTTCATCCACAAACCACCCTCGAACACGTTCCCCTAGCACCGCCTCGACCGCACGCTCCATGCCTGATGGGATGACCAGCCATTCGGCGACCGCATCCCGCACCCCTTCGCACGATTTCAAGGCGGGGCCCTGCTGAGCCCCTTGCCGGCCATAGCCCATCTCCTCGCGCACCACGCCTTGCAGCGCCTCCAAGCGTGAATCCACGCCCGCCAACTCCTCCGAGCGTCGTAAAATCGCCTGATCCAGCGACTGCATCATCCCGGCAGCTTGAATGACCTCTTCCTGCACGGAGCGTTGGTCCGCCCGCAGTTTCGCCACGAGGCGGTCGGCTTCTCCGTATTCCTTGCGCACCGCCTCATGACGATCGATCGCGGCTTCACGTTGCCCACGAAGCTCGTCTCGCTCCGAGACCAATCGAGTTCCACGGCCTGCGAGGTCTTCCACTCGTTTCGTGAGCTGCGAGATGCCCTGCTCGGTATTCGCAACCAGGACCGCCAGCTGCAACACGTCTTTGCGCCCTCGCTCTTCTTCCGCGACGGCCGCAGCCCGTTGCTGGAGCAAGCGCGCCATCTCCTGATCAAGCTCACCGAGGGCACGATCCCGAATCGCCATTTCCTCTTCGACAGAATGCAATGATGCCTCAACGGTCTGGAGCGCGCCGGCCAGATTGTCCCGCGAACGGACCAGCTCTTCCAGCTCGGCTGACTCTTCAACTTGTTGCTGATTCAATAACTGACCTCGGTTGCGTTCGACCTCCGCCGCGGTCAGCGCGTGGGACTGCTGGTGCTCAATTCCCGCCAGTTCTTCTCGGGTCTTTCCGATCAAGTCAGCCGTCGCAATGGCATCAAGGCGAGCCTGTTCGAGATTCGTCGTGAGCCGAGCCTGCTCGGCGGCTTTCTCGGATTCCTGCCGATCCAAATTCAGGACTTCGTCCTCCACCTCTCGCAACGTCTGCCGCAATACCCGGAATTCCCTGGTCAATAACGTCACTTCGATCCCGCGCGCTTCTCCTTGCAACGTTTGATAGGTGCGAGCCTGGCGCGCCTGCCGTTCGAGAGAATTGAGTTGCTTCTTGATCTCCGCCACGATGTCTCGGACTCGCAAGAGATTTTGCTGCGTCGATTCCAACTTCCGCAATGCCTCGGCCTTCTGTTTCTTATAGCGGACGATGCCGGCGGTTTCCTCGATGAGTTCGCGTCGATCCTGAGGAGACGCATTCAAGATCTGATCGATTTGGCCTTGCGCAATAACCGTGTGCCCTTTACTTCCCGCACGGGTATCGAGGAGCAAGCCGCGAATATCTTTAAGCCTGCACGGAGTCTTATTGATGAGATACTCGCTCTCACCATTGCGGTACAAACGGCGGGTAATCATCAGCTCTTGAAATTCAGTCAGTTGGCCGGGAAGCCCCGCGCCGGCATCCAACTTCACCGACGTCTGATCAAGGCCACCGATGACTAACGATACTTCCGTCATCCCCAACGGCTTGCGGAGTTCAGTGCCATTAAAGATGACATCTTCCATCTTTTCACTTCTGAGTGTTTTAGTGCTTTGCTCGCCCATCACCCACAGAATGGCATCCACGACGTTGCTCTTTCCGCTCCCATTTGGGCCAACAATCGCCGTGACGCCCTCCGGGAATTCAATCTTGGCCTCAGCGAACGACTTGAATCCCAACATATCCAATGATTTCAAGTACATCGGCTCACCCTTTCACGCGCGCGTGGGGCGCTCCCATGGAAATAAAAATTTCCGGCCCTTGTATCATAGGAGCTTCAAGAAATCAAAGAAAAACACAGCCAATAGATGAGATGCAGCGTGATCCCTACTAGGTATAGGGTGCGGGCTAGAAAAAACTCAAGAGTGGTTTGGAATCCGATACATGGCTTCGGAACCATCACTGGCAGCGCATGACGACCGTCCTAGGAAACTGCACAAAGCGAATGGACGAAGGCTTTATCTACAGCGCACTACCCGGCAATGCTGGCCATCGATTTTTTGGACGATTCTATTTGGACAAGTTCCTTCGGCAACAGGAATTCCACGTCTTCTTCGATGACGGTGAGTTCCTCGACTTCGGATGGTCCCGAAGCTCTCAAGAACGCGACCACTTCCGTGACCAAAATTTCCGGAGCGGAAGCCCCGGCGGCAATGCCAACCGCTTTGGCACCTTGCAGCCATTCCGGATTGATGTCGCTGGCTGAATCGATGAGATAAGAGGGAATGCCGCACTGCTCTCCAAGTTCCCGCAGGCGATTGGAGTTGGAGCTGTTCGGCGACCCGATCACCAGAATGACATCCACGAGACGGGACAATTCCTTCACGGCATTCTGCCGGTTTTGTGTCGCATAGCAGATATCTTCCTGATGCGGGCCCTTGATGTTCGGAAACCGCTGATGGAGCGCGCTGACGATGTCCCGACACTCATCCACGCTCAGCGTGGTCTGCGTGACATACGAGAGGTTGATGGTGTTTTCTACCAGCAATTCTTCCACATCTTTCACCGAAGACACGAGATGAAACTTGTCGGGAATCTGGCCCAGCGTCCCGATCACTTCCGGGTGACCGGCGTGACCGATAAGAATCAGTTCATACCCCTGGGTATAATCGCGGTTCACTTCGTTATGCACTTTGATCACCAGCGGACAGGTCGCGTCGATCACATGCAGGCGCCGACGATTCGCTTCTTCCCACACCGACTTCGCAACACCATGCGCGCTGAAAATGACGACCGACCCTTCCGGAACTTCGTTCAACTCTTCCACAAAGACCGCGCCTTTTTGCCGGAGCGAATTTACGACATGGCGGCTATGAACGATCTCATGCCGGACATAAATGGGTGCGCCATACTTCTTGAGGGAAAGATCCACGATATCGATCGCCCGATCGACACCGGCGCAAAACCCACGGGGATTGGCAAGATAGATTTTCATGGTCGTCGCAGCTCCTTCGCTCGGCACTCTACACGATCGTCCTGTCCGCAGTCCTTACTGACCATTCACGATACGTCAGATCAGCTCGTTCCGTCAACAGAATTGCCTCCGAAAAGCCACGACGGTATCACCGAGGGTGAGTGTCCCGGAGATCTTGCCCGCCTCCTACAGGCTTGGTATGTTGCGGATTCTAGGGATGATCACAATCTTGGAGGTCATATGAAAAAGACACCTGCAAAAACAGTTGCCAACGTCGGAAAGCAGCTTGTGCGGAAAGGCAAGACTCTGCGAGGCAAAGCGGGCGCAACAGCTCGTAAACTCGAAAAAACCGTTACTCAAGCTCTATCCACATCGAGCCGGCGGCTCAAGAAAGGGGTCAAGACGGCGAAGTCTACGCCCACTAGTCGTCAAGCCAGAAAGGTCGGCCAAGCCGTCGGCGGCTTCCTAGGCCAAGCAATTGGCCGCGCTGAACAGATTGTCACACGAGTCGTGAAGAAGGGATAGCAGAACGCGCCGTCTTTCTGAGATCGTCCCTCCCGCATTTCCTGCAAGGTACTTTGGGAGTCAGAAAGCCATTCTGTACGCAGACCCCAAAGCCGACCTTTTCGGAGTCATGTCCACGTCCCCGAACAAATAGACACCATCATGTCGTCATCACGCTGTTATCTTGACTCTCTCTCTCGTCCCCCGTACGCTCAGTGCCTGCTGAAATTTCATATCTTTGTGGCAACTGAACCTTTCCCTTTTTGTTCTGCCTGTACAAGGAGATCCTCAGATGGCTCAAAGACCATTTCAAACGGGAGCTGCCATCAATCTTAGTAATGGAGAAAGCGTCAAGGACATCATCGTCCTGACCGTTCCAGCCAGAAAACGATTCGATGTCAAATTTGTCGGTATCAATGGGTTCGGACAGCCGAATCAACCGCTCTTCTACGCAGTTCACGTGACCACACGGTCGAAAACGGGCATCTATCCCATTGCGCCTACCGGCACTTCTGAGATCGCTGATCCCGAATTTCCTGTAAGATATTTTGGGAGTCAGGAAGTCACCCTTTACGCGGATCCCAAAGCCGACCTCATCTTCACGGTCGCACGCAAGGATACCTCGGCCAACGTGAGGGTATTTATCGATATCTGCGGGCTTCTCACCGATGTGTGATGAAAGCAGCGGACTCGGTGAGCGGAAATTCCCGGATGAAAGACTCGTAACCATGACCAAGGAAATAACGACCACATGCACTCTGCTGTGAATCCGTCTTCTATCTTGCAGACCGCCTTTGGTTTTTGGGGGTCCAAGGTCCTGCTCACGGCCGTTGAGGTCGGCTTGTTCACCACACTCGCGGATCGGCGTCTCACCGGCACGGAGCTGGGCAGGGAATTGCACCTCCATCCACGCGCCATCGCCGACTTTTTTGACGCGCTTGTGTCGATGAAGTTTCTCGACCGAGACGGCGACGGACCCGAGGCAAAATATTTCAACACGCCCGAAGGTGCCGTGTTCCTGGACGAAGCCAGCCCACGGTACATCGGCGGGCTTCTGATCATGCTCAACGCACGGCTGTTCAAATTTTGGAACGATCTGCCCCAAGCCTTGCGAACCGGCCGGCCGCAGAACGAGGTCAAACACGGGCAGAAAGGCATGTTCGAGGAACTCTACTCGAACGTGCCCAGACTGGAACAGTTCATGGGTGCGATGACCGGCGCCTCGCGCATCAACTTCGAGACGTTCGCGGAGAAGTTTGACTTTTCGCGATTCCGGACCCTCTGCGATATCGGCGGCGCGACCGGCCTGCTCAGCATTGAGGTCGCGAAGCGACACCCGCATCTCACCTGTATCAGCTTCGATCTGCCAGTTGTCGAACCGATCGCGAAGAAACACATTGCCGCCTCCGGGCTGGAAGCTCGTGTGAGCACGGCGTCCGGTGACTTCTTCAAGGACCCGCTGCCGAAGGCCGACCTCATCACGATGGGTATGATTCTGCATGACTGGAATCTGGAGAAAAAGATGAGCTTGATCCGATCAGCCTACGACGCGTTGCCGCCAGGCGGCGCACTCGTCGCCATCGAAGCGTTGATTGATGATGCCCGCCGCGAGAATGTGCAGGGACTCCTGATGTCCCTCAACATGCTCATCGAATTCGGCGATGCGTTTGATTATTCTGGCGCGGACTTCCGCCGATGGTGCGGTGACGTCGGCTTCAAGCGCTTCGAGGTTATGCACCTCGCCGGGCCGTCGAGCGCGGCTGTTGCCTATAAATAGACCGTCCATTACTTGACTCTGTCTCCCCTCCCCCGTACGCTGAGGCATCCTATGGGTTCCACCAACCACAAGAAAATTCTCATAGTCGAGGATGAGCAGGATATTCTGCAGCTCGTCAAACTCTATCTGGAAAAGGAGGGGCTTCGACCTGTCACGGCGATGAACGGGCTCGAGGCGCTCAAGAAAGTCAAAGAAGACAAACCTGATCTCGTCGTCCTCGACCTGATGCTGCCCGAGATGGACGGGCTCGAAGTCTGCAAGCGGTTGCGTTCCGCAGCAGATACCGCGATGCTGCCGATCATTATGTTGACGGCAAAAGCCGAAGAATCGGACACGATCGTTGGGCTCGAGTTGGGCGCCGATGATTACGTGACTAAGCCCTTCAGCCCCAAGGCGCTCGTCGCCAGGGTCAAAGCCCTGCTGCGTCGGGTGGAGCGCTCACCGACTACCGGGCCGGATCTGTACCGCTATGATACGCTCACGATGAATTTGTCTCGTCATGAGGTCAGCCTTGGTAAACAAGAGATCCCCTTGACTGCGAAAGAATTCGGTCTGCTGGAGCATCTCCTTCGGCATCGCGGTCGCGTGCTGACCCGCGAGGTGCTGCTCAATGCCGTGTGGGGATACGACTACTATGGCACGACCAGAACCGTCGACGTGCATATCCGCCGACTGAAACAAAAACTCCCGCTCCTCGAAGAAGCCATCGTATCTGTCAAATCCCTCGGATACAAACTGAAAGATTTCGACGGATCAGGATGACTTGGTCGATTCGATGGAAAGTGACGGTCGGCACGCTCGCAGCGGTCGGCTGTGGCCTCTTGCTCGCCGGAGTGATCCTGGTTCAATTCTTCGAGCGACAGGCCCTCCTCGAACTGAGTGCGGTGCTGGAAACGAAAACCCAGCTCGTTGAGTATGCGGTCCAGCCACTGTTTCACTCAGACTCTTCACCTCCGACACCGGCTTCCCTGCAAGAGACGGCACGAGACCTCGGCAACCGCGCATCCGCTCGCGTCACGTTGATTGCTGCGGACGGAACGGTTCTTGCCGATAGCGCCGTACGGGATATCGACCTATCCGCCATGGAGAACCATCAGTCTCGGCCTGAGATCCGACAAGCACTTTCCACAGGAGAGGGGCAGGACATTCGGATGAGTCATACCACCGGCGAGCGAACGATGTACCGTGCCGTCCTGCTGCGGCAACCTCAGCCCACCCCGCCGATCGTCGTGCGCGTGAGCCTTCCCATGGTTATATTGGACCGCGAGCTTTCGGAACTGCGCCAACAGCTCTTTCTGGCGTTCGGCGTCGCGCTCCTCGTCGCTCTCACGGTCAGTATCTGGCTGGCTCACAGTATCAGCAGGCCCCTCTCGGACATTGCGGCGGCAGCCCAGTACTTGAGCTCCGGCAGCCGAGTCCTTCCCATCCGAGCCAGTACACAGGACGAGGTCGGTCTTTTGGCCACGACGCTCAATCACGTGGCGGAGCAGCTTCACGCGAAGATCGACGAACTCTCGGAAGATCGTGCCCAACTGCTTGCCGTGCTCACCTCGATGGTCGAAGGCGTCATGGTGCTGGACTACCGCGGCCAGGTCTTGCAGATCAACCCGGCCCTCGAACGCATGTTCGGCATTTCTCGAGTGGAAGCCAGAGGACGCCCATGCGCGGAACTCTTCCGCCATCAGCAACTCAACGATCTGGTGACGGCCATTCTCCAATCCCGCGCCCCCCATGAGGATGAAATCATGCTGCCGCTCAGCGGACGGTATCTCCAAATCGAAGCATCCCCGGCGGGAGGTGAACGGGAAAACGAAGCCTGTATCGTCTTGGTGTTTCACGACATCACCGAACTGCGGCGCCTGGAAAAAATACGGAAGGACTTTGTCGCGAACGTCTCACATGAACTTCGGACTCCGCTCACGTCCATCAAAGGCTATGTTGAAGCGCTTCTCGACGGTGCCAAAGACGACCCCCCCGTGGCCGCAAAGTTCTTGGAAATCATCCTCAGACAAAGCGATCGCCTCAATTTGATCATTGAAGACCTCCTCGAGCTGTCGAAGATCGAATCGGGCCGTGTCCTGTTGAAAGCGGAGCCCCTTGAGTTGCGCACTATTGTGGACCGGACCCTGTCGATCATGAAACCGATCGCCGACAAGAATCGGCACCGGCTCGTCACGGTGATCGACTCGTCGCTCCCCTCGGTGGCGGGTGACGAAGGCCGGCTCGTGCAAGTCTTGACCAATCTGCTCGATAACGCGATCAAGTACACCCCGGCAGGCGGAACCATCACCGTCGGCGCCAAACTCATCCCTTCGTTTGGGACTGATCATCCGGCAAAGACGATTGAGCTCAGCGTCGCCGACACTGGAATCGGAATCCCCGAGCAGGATCGTCCCCGCGTCTTCGAGCGCTTTTATCGTGTCGACAAAGCCCGATCCCGAGAGCTGGGCGGCACAGGGCTTGGGCTCGCCATCGTGAAGCATATTGTGGAAGGACATGGAGGGCACGTGTGGGTAGAAGCCAATCAGCCGCAAGGCAGTCGATTCGTCGTTCGCCTGCCGCTCAGCCCCAAAGCCAGAGGTCTGGCTCAAGTGACGGAAGCAAGTAGGGCATAAACACCCGCTCCCAACAGAGCGGCCCCCGGCAATGTAATCACCCACGCCGAGAAAATCTTGCTCGTGACTCCCCATCGAACGGCAGACAGCCGTTTGGTCGAGCCGACTCCCAAAATCGAGGAGGTGATGGTATGCGTCGTACTGACCGGCAACCCAAAGTGTGCTGCGAACAGTAAGACTGTTGCTGCGCCCGTTTCAGCTGCGAATCCGTGAACCGGTTCGAGTTTCACCATCTTGCTTCCAAGAGTCCGGATTATCCGCCACCCGCCGACAGTGGTTCCAAGCCCCATGGCCAGTGCGCAGGCTACGATTACCCAAGTCGGCACTTCCGACGAAGTCAACTGGCCGGACGCTATTAACGCGAGCGTAATGATCCCCATCACTTTCTGAGCGTCGTTCGCTCCATGACTGAACGCCATGAAGCTTGCTGACACGATTTGGAGTCGACTGAATATTTTACTTGCCACACCCCGATGAACTCGAAAAAACACCCAACTGACCGCAACCATGATGAGAAATCCCATCCCAAACCCCAAAAGAGGTGAGACAATCATGGCCTCAAAAATCTTGCCCAGGCCTTTGAACTTGACAACGTCCCAGCCGCCATGAGCCACTGCCGCACCGACAAGTCCGCCGATCAGCGCATGAGACGAACTAGTCGGCAATCCCAGCACCAGCGTGAGGAAATTCCACAGGATCGCGCCACCCATCGCTCCCGCGACCACCGTGTTGGTAATCGCGTCGGGGAAGACGATACCTCCTCCGATCATTTTCGCCACAGCCGTGGAAAAGAACGCCCCGGCAACATTCAATGCCCCGGCCAGTAACACGGCAGTGAGTGGACGTAATACACGCGTGGAGACGACCGTCGCCACGGCGTTCGCGCAATCGTGCCAACCGTTTGAAAAGTCAAACAGAAGAGCCAACACCACCGTGACAAGCAGCAAGCCGCTCAGTTCAGTCACATCTAACCAAAATGTTTTTCGCTGGCTTGGCAACCGTTGAGGTGTGCAGAACTTGAAAGAGGGAGTTCACAACTGAGCCATTCTTCACGGAGGGTTACGTCTGTTTGAGAACAATGCGTTCTATCACATTTGCGACATCCTCACACCGGTCGGCCTCATTCTCAAAGCTGTTCACTTGCACAGTGAACTCTTTGATCTCCGTGTGAGACATGCCGATTCGATCGACTCCCCGACCTACCGCAATGGACGTGTGGTAAAGAATATCGGCAAGCCGGATCGCCCGTTCGGTAGGTCGCACGATCTTGTAGATCACCAATCGATCCGCCACGGCCTCGACGGCGTCGAGAATATCGTCCAATGCGCTGGCGAGGTCGTGAATGTCTTCCCGGTCGAGAGGAGTCAGAAAGGTTTGATTGAGGCGCAATGCGATGTCATGGGTAATTCCGTCTCCTACATGCTCCACTTCCTTAATCCGCTTCGTCTTTTCATGGATGTTCGTGTAGTCTTCCATCAACTCTTTGAGTAGGCGGCTACCTTCGATGACATTGTGAGCTGCCTGTTTGAAGAGGTCAAAAAAGGCTTCTTCTTTAGGAAGCAGGCCGAAGAACATTTCCCATTTCCCTATGTCGAGTGCTTTCGCTCATGATACGCGAATATGCAAATCGCCGCCTTGACTCTCTTTACCACCGAACAAGACCGGTTGCCCATGTCAGCCCGCCGCCGAAGCTGCCCAGCAACACCAAATCTCCCGGCGAAATCTTCTCGCCGCGGACCGCATGATCGAGCGCGATCGGAAGAGACGCAGAGGATGTATTGCCATAGTGTTCGATGACCGACGCGAGTCGGCACGGCTCAATACCCAGCCGATCCGCCACTTGAGTCAGAATTCGGCCGTTCGCCTGGTGGAGCACAACCTGCTTCAGGTCTGCGGGACGGATGCCGAATTCCTTCAGGATGTCCAGCACAGCCTGCTCGACCCGTCGAATGGCTAATCGAAACAGCGACGCTCCCTGCATGCGAAGCACGTGCTCCCGTTTGTTCAACGTGTCGGATGACAGGGGCCTACGTGACCCACCACCGGGGACCCGAATGAGCCCATGGTGCGACCCATCGGCAAACAACCTGATTCCGAGAATCCCTCGCCGTTCCGGGCATTGATCTTCTTCGCCCCGAATCATGACGGCCCCAGCCCCATCTCCGAACAACAGTGCCGTTGCGGCATCCTGATGATCGAGCGATCGAGACTTTACTTCTGAAGCCACGACCAAGCAGGTCTTCACTTGTCCACTCTGAATCATGGCTTGCGCCATCGAAAGCCCATACAAGAATCCCGAGCAGGAGGCAGACACATCAAACGCCCCCACTTGTTTGCATCCTAATCCGCGTTGAACAGCACAGGCCGTGGATGGAAAGACCATATCAGGCGAGGTCGTGGAAAGAACGATGGCCTCGATAGAAGAAGCCGCAGCCCCCGCAGCATCGAGCGCCCGACGCCCCGCCTCAATCCCCATATCAGACGGCGCTTCGTGATCACCGGCCCAATGGCGTGTCCGGATACCGGTGAGTCGTTGGATTCTGGCTGGGGACAAATTCAGCGTGGGAGCAATCTCTTCATTGGACACGACCCGGGACGGGAGATAGCTGCCAGTTCCAATAATCCGTGCTCGAATCATGCCAAAACCACGAGATATTCCAGGGGAATTGTCCGGATTTCCAATGTGCACGGGATTATAGGAGGCACGAGAAGGCAGGTCAACCAAACCGTTCTTCTGATTGCTTTTTGCCCGCATCCTTGCTATGTGTGTCCGTCATGGTCCCACGCTCTATTCGAACTCTTGCCGGTCCGTCCTCCAGGTGTTCAGGTTTATGGCTGGTGGCTTGGCTCGGTGTAAGTTCTCTCTTTTTGGCCTCCTGTGCCGGCGATGTCGGTACGGACGATGTACGGAAGGGGATAAAGAAGGCCGTCAGTGGTACAGACGAGCAGATTTTTCTCGGAGATACCGTTGAGAACCACTACCACCCGAATGTGATTATGAAGCGGGGTGAAGCGTATTTTGAAAAGGAAGAGTATGCAGAGGCCCTCGTTGAGTACAAGCACTTCATGGATCTCCATCGCAATCACGTTCTGGCCCCGTATGCGGCCTTCAGGATCGGCGAAATTCATTTTAAGATGGCGAAGACCATCGATCGTGATCCCGAACCGATGCAAAAGGCCATTACCGCATTCGATCAGATGAGAAAAGGCTTCCCTGGTAGCCGCTATGATACACAGGCTCAGCAAAAGCTCGACGAGTGTCACGATTGGCTCGCTCAGATGCATCTCTTCGTGGGGCAATTCTACTACCGGCGGGGGTCCTACCTCGCGGCCGCCCATCGGTTTGAACAGATCATCAAAACCTACCCCAATAAGCCCGTCGCTTCTGACGCCCTGTACTTCCTAGCCAAGTCCTACCATGAAATGGGAGCCGACGATTGGGCAAGAGAAAAGCTCATCCTGTTAGCGGAAAAGTATCCGGATAGTTCTTCTTCAGAGGCTGGGAAAAGCTTGCTGGGGAAAATCGGCGGGGCGCAACCAAGTACGCTACTGGCACAGAAGTCGGACTCGGCTCTCCTTTCCGATGCTGGACCCACGACGATGCTCCGAAGCAGCCGACCAGAAGCCACCAATCGACAATCCGCTTCCTCACTTTCATCTTCCCCAATGACGACGCTTGGCGTTCCTCCGTCGCTCGATTCCTTTGTTGCTCCCTCTACCAACACGCTGGGGCAAGGCTTTACGGCCTGCCGCCTTGGCGCCTGGTGCTGATTCAGTCGTTAAAAGTCCGAAGAACTGAGGGCTGAATACAGACGAGTTGAAGATTGCTCTCGGTTATCCTGCTGACTGCTTAAAAGATCGTTCAAAAGACCGTCCAACGAGGCTTTAGGGAGTGAGGATCCTGCGGCGTACGATTGAGATGAGTTGGGGGGAAACGCGAGGCTAAGAACGACCTTGTGGGGGGTCTGTTTCAACGCCCGTTACTGGCCCAGATACCAGCCGATCCCATATCGCTCCAAAAAACTGGTTACCATCGTCAGTGAATTCGCATAGATCATCACGCCGACCAAGACCAGCATGACCCCGCTCACGGTCGAAACGCCCCACAGATAGGCCCGCACTTCTTTGAAATAGGCTAAGAACCGATCCACACCCAATGCGGTCAGGAACAACGGCAACCCTAAGCCGGCCGAGTAAAACGTCAGCAGCACGACCCCATTGAGAAGGGAGTCCGTCGTACTGGCATAGAGAAGGATGGATCCTAGTACCGGCCCCACACACGGTGTCCACCCTGCGGCAAAGGCGACCCCGATCAAGAATGATCCGAGATACCCGGCCGGGCGACTGCGGAATTGATACCGATGCTCCATTTTTAAGAACTTCAAGTTCAGTATCCCGAGCAGATAGAGCCCAAACACGATGATCAACACCCCGCCGATGCGTCGAATCGTGTCTTGATGGGTGATCAGGACCTGACCCAGAAAACTGGCTGATGCGCCGAATGCAATAAAGACAGATGAAAACCCGGCGATAAACAACAACGAGTTCAGAACAATCGCTTTCTTGAACTTCACCCGTTCAGATGCATCCGCCAATTGTTCGACGGATAGACCCGTAATGTAGGAAATGTAGCTCGGCACCAACGGCAGAACGCATGGAGACACGAACGAGAGGAGCCCTGCTGAGAAGGCGGCAATGAGCGAGATCTGTGGGATAGACTGAGTCATGGTCACGACTTCATCAGTGCAAAAATCAAATCGCGTGCCTCTGGTGAGTCCCAGTCACGAGCGCCGAAAATCTTTTGCCGCACGATACCTTGACGGTCGACCATGAAGGTGATTGGGATCGTCCGAGCCCCGTATGTAAGGCCTACGCGATACTCCGAATCGTGCAAAATGGGAAATGTGAACCCCATTCGTTTTTGGAACGGGCGTGTCACGGCCACACCCTGCGGATCGGTAGACACCGCCAAAATCTCGAACTCGCCTCGTGGAAAGGTTCGATAGAGCTGTTCCATCGCCGGCATCTCAACACGACATGGCCCACACCAGGTCGCCCAAAAATTCAGCAGCACGACTTTTCCTCTCAGCTGAGACAAACTCATGACGTTGCCGGCAAGGTCCCGCAGCTTGAAATTCGGCGCTTCGTCACCGACCTGGACGACACCACGTTCAAAGGCTTGCCACGTTTTAGTCCGGGGCGACTCTGCCTCGGAACAAGGTGCTATGAAAAGCACGCCGACTGCTATGAAGATAAAAACCGCAGCCGCTGGAGGATGTTTCATAGCTAAGAGCAGCGAGGACTTCAAGCTTTTGCCCTTGACATAATCGCGGTCGCTAAGTTTAAGAGTTCTGGATCAGGTGGCTCATTTGACAACATAACATGTTACAAGTCCGCAAAAACCTGAGTCAAGTAAAGGGCACATGACAAATTCTCATCCCCCTACTATCGAAGTGATGGACAAAGTGAGCTGATCTCTCTAGAATTGCCGAAGTTTGTGCTTGGCTTATCACTCAGCACTGCTCATCACATTCACAATCAGCAGACAGACCAGCGATGGTTTTTCATAACCTGAACCCACGAGGGGCATATGCGAAACAATTATCTCTTTACTTCGGAATCGGTCACTGAAGGACATCCGGATAAGATCGCCGACCAGATCTCCGACGGCATCTTAGACGCCATCATCGCTCAAGACAAACATTCCCGTGTCGCCTGCGAAACGATCCTGACCACGGGCATTGCCTTTGTGGCCGGTGAAATTTCCACCAAGGCCTATGTCGAAATCCCGGATATTATCCGTGATGTCATTAAGGATGTCGGCTATTGTGATGCCTCGTGGGGGTTCGACTTCCATACCTGCTCAGTTCTGACCGCTATTCACCAGCAATCCGGTGATATTGCGATGGGCGTGGATTCCGGTGGGGCCGGCGATCAGGGCCTGATGTTCGGGTATGCCACCAATGAAACGGATGAACTCATGCCGATGCCGATCGTGTTGGCCCACAGACTGACCAAGCGTCTTGCCGAGGTCCGAAAAAAGAAGATTCTCGATTGGGTGCGACCGGACGGCAAATCCCAAGTGACGGTCGAGTACAAGAACGGCAAGCCTGTGCGGATCGATACGATCGTCGTTTCCACACAACATAGCCCGGATGTGACGAGCAAACAGATTGAACGTGACATCATGGAAAAGGTTATCAAGCCTGTGATACCCAAAGGCCTTTATGACCCGACCGGCGTGAAGCATCACATCAACCCCACCGGACGTTTCGTCGTCGGCGGTCCGATGGGTGACACAGGGCTTACGGGCCGAAAGATCATCGTCGATACCTACGGTGGACATGGCAGTCACGGCGGTGGCGCTTTCTCCGGCAAGGACCCCACAAAGGTGGACCGTTCCGCCTCGTACATGGCGCGCTACATCGCCAAGAATCTCGTTGCCGCCGGCTTGGCCGAAAAGTGCGAGGTACAGTTAGCCTATGCAATCGGGGTTGCTGATCCTGTCTCCGTGCTCGTCGACACGAAGAACACCGAAAAAGTATCGGTCGACATTCTCGATAAACTTGTGCGCAAGCACTTCCCCTTGACTCCGCGAGGTATTATCGATCATCTCAAGCTCCGACGGCCGATTTTCCGTAAGACGGCCGCTTACGGACACTTTGGACGCAACGAACCGGAATTCACCTGGGAGAAGACCGACAAGGCCAAAGCACTCCGCAAAGACACCGGCCTGTAAGCGTAGTGAGCCTCGCGATGTCAGCACAGGGGGACGGGTTCTCCACCCGCCCCCCTTTTCATGACGGCAATAGACGACCGACCAATCCCGATTGGCATTTTCAGAAGGAGGATTTTCGTGGACTACGATGTGAGAGATATCAAGCTGGCAGACCAAGGCAAATCGAAGATCGAATGGGCGGAAGCAACGATGCCCGTATTGCGGCTGATTCGCAAACGGTTCAAGCGGCAACAACCATTAAAGGGAGTTCGCGTCACCGCGTGTTTGCACGTGACTACCGAAACGGCGAATCTGGCTATCACATTGAAAGCCGGCGGGGCCGATGTCCGTCTCTGTGCCTCAAATCCCCTCAGTACTCAGGACGACGTCGCCGCAGCATTGGTTCAACATGAAGGCATTCCAACCTTTGCCATCAAGGGCGAAGACAACGCCACGTACTACCGCCATATCGAATCCGCGATTGCGCACCGGCCCCACGTTACCATGGATGACGGCGCCGATGTGGTGTCGCACCTGCACTCCAAGCGCAAAGAACTGTTGAAAAATGTCATCGGCGGCACGGAGGAAACCACCACCGGCGTCATCCGTTTGCGCAGCATGGCTGAAAAGAAAGTCCTCAAGTTCCCGGTCATTTCCGTCAACGACGCCGACACAAAACACATGTTCGATAATCGCTACGGCACCGGTCAATCCACCATGGACGGCATTGTGCGCGCCACCAACCGATTGATCTGCGGCTCGGTCGTCGTCGTTGTGGGCTATGGGTGGTGCGGGCGCGGTATCGCGATGCGAGCCAAGGGTATGGGCGCGGACGTGATCGTGACCGAGGTGGACCCCTTGAAGGGCCTCGAAGCCGTCATGGACGGTTTCCGCGTCATGCCGATGGAACAAGCTGCTCCGGTTGGAGATTTCTTCGTGACAGTCACCGGCAACATCCACGTGATCCGCGGAGAACATTTTGCCGTGATGAAAGACGGCGCCATCGTCTGCAACAGCGGCCACTTCAATGTGGAGCTGGATATCCCGACTCTCGAAAAGCTGGCCAGCAAGCGCAAGGTTGTTCGGACCGGAGTTGAGCAGTTCACGCTTAAGAAAAATGACCACCGTGTCAGCTTGCTCGGCGAAGGCCGGCTGGTGAACCTTGCCACGGCTGAGGGACATCCGTCCAGCGTCATGGACATGAGTTTTGCCAACCAGGCACTCGGCGCCGAATACCTCGTGAAGAATTACAAACAGCTCGAAAAGAAAGTCTATCCCGTCCCGGAGGCTATCGATAAGGAGATCGCCCGGCTCAAACTGGCCGGCATGGGTGTGGCAATCGATACGTTGACAGCGGAACAGAAGAAGTATCTGGCATCCTGGGAAATGGGCACGTAACAGGATGCTGAAAATGTCCCCCAGCGTCGTTCTCCGTCGCTCGTCTCCCTGCAACGTACCGCAAGGGTACGCTTCGGTCACCGAGCTCCCTGCGGCCTAGCCGGGAGCCATTTTGAGCATCCTGATTCGGACGATGCTCGCTGAGGTCAAGAGCGCGTCTCGACGCGCTCGAGTGGGCGAGTGAGAATAGTCCGCGCAATTGAGAGCACCCCCATCGCATCCGCAGAGAAGAGAAAAAAGGCCGCCCGAAAAGGCGGCCTTTTTGTCTTGCTGCTTAGGGATTTGCAGGTTGATCGATTTTCAGGCAGGAATGGTTACCTTGATCCTTTCTTCAATCTGACAAAAGAACTTCTTCATTCTCCCAGTCAAATTGTATTGCCGCAATCAGTGGGGAAAATCAGTGCGCAGGTGGTATCACCGCAATGATCCGTAGGGGGCCACCGGTGCCGCTGGCAACCTTCATCGGAAGGGCGATCACGTCGAAACCGCGAGACGGCAGATCATGCAGCTTGGCGAGATTCTCGAACACCGGCACATTCTGGGAAAGCAGCGCCACGTGCGTTTCGAATTTCGTCGACTGGCCATAGTCGATCGATGCCGTATCGATCCCCACTCCCTTGACTTGGCGTTCACGTACCAACCAAGCCGCCGCTTCAGGATGTAACCCAGGGAAGTGCAACGCGCGCACTCCCTCCTGCCCCCTCTCTTCTGTTCCCAGATAGGGTTTCCGATCCGGCCAGAATCGCGCATAGCCCGTGTCCAACAGAGCGATGGCGTCGCGTGGTATTCGCCCATGCCCAGCTTCCCATCGCTCGAAATCGGAGATCGCCACGCGGTAATCCCGATCACGCGCGCATTGCTCAGTGACGTCGATTCGGATGCCGGTCCCCACTAATCGTTCGACTGGAATCTGATCCAACGTCTGCTTCCCTCTGGAAAAATGGATCGGCGCATCGATGTGGGTGCCGCCATGCTCAGCCATCTCCAAACGGTTGGAGGCATAGTAGTACCCGCCCGGCGCGTCCTCTGCATGCTGGACGACGAGCTTGAAGTCCTGCTCCGTCGGCCAGACGATCGTATCCGCCCCGAAGGAGTGCGTGAGATCAACGATCCGCGACTGCTCCCAGACAAAATGATCGCCCTGAGGAATAGCAGAGGAGCACCCCACGACCGCGATCAGTGCCCCTAACACGGGAGTCAGCATCTTCATATGCGATAACCATGCTCTACAATTTGAAGACTGCAGTGCAGCAGCATCGCTAGTCTTTCTTTCACTCTCCTTAGTCTCGGATCGAACGGATCCACGGTGAGGTTCGCGCAATAGCAGAGATTGCTGAATCGGCAGGCAAGAGATATTGGGTGCGACGGCATTGCGACCGAAGTCGCAGCATGAGAGTCGCACCCAAGAAAAAGAACGAAGTCCGTCAGCCGTCTGAATTCAACGCATTATGGCGCAACCGACTTCGCGCATCTGTTCGTCACCGAGACCTCCCTTACTTCCCGAACGCTTTTTTCAGGAGCGGTTCGATCTCACCCTTGGCGGCCATGGGATCGAGGATATCGGTGTCACCATAAAAAGTCCCGTCGATAAATACTTTGGGAAGCGTCGGCCAATTCGTCAGCTTCGTCAGGGCTTCCCGTTTTGCAGGCTGTGACAGGACGTCGATAAGCTCGTAGGGATACCCATATTTATCAAAAAACTGCATGGTCTCCCTCGTGAACCCGCACATCGGCATGGTTTTGGTTCCCTTACCGTAGATCAAAATCTTATGAGCCTTTACTTCCTTTTGGATTTCGTCCTCGATCGGATCGGCCATTGTCTCCTCCTATGCCTCATCTCTGGTTCGTGCCGTTAACTCCAATGCATGGATCCGTCCATCCTTCATCGGGGCGTCTAGGGCTTGATAGATCATGCGGTGCCGGTCCAAGAGATTCTTTCCCTGAAACCCATCCGAAACGATAACGACCTTCAGATGATTCATCGTTCCCGTCCGATCGGTCACTGTCACCACGGCATCCGGCAGGCACTTGTGAACATAATCGGTCAATACATCGGGTGTGATCACGGGTCTCAACTCCACTAGTTTTTTCAATACCCTAGCTGAAATCGGTGTGGAAACGCAATGCAGCATCCACATCGGTGGCTTTCAACATACTGGTGGTGCTTTTGAACCAGATGGCTAAGAGGGCACGAAATCCGGATGAACAAGTCATTGAAATCCTACGGCTTTGATCCCATTAGGCTCGGCATCAACTTTGCGCCTACTCTTTCAGCAATTGAAAATACTTCATTTCGTCCGTCACAAAGGAGGTTGTTATGAGCGAATTCAAATCCGGGTTTTTTGTAGGAGGGGAAAGCTGTAATGGTCGAGTGCTGATCGTCGATGACGAGCCCGACATCCGCAAGGTTGTCCGGATGACGCTGCACAAGGCAGGCTACGATGTCCTTGAAGCAGAGAATGGAGAGAAAGCTATTGAAGTCATCAACTCGGGTGAAAATCGTCTCCTTCTTGACGTCATCATCTGCGACATCCGGATGCCGAAGGTAAACGGCATCGAAGCAATCGCCTACTTCCGCCAGAACTATCCGCGCGTCCCCTTGATCGTCCTGACCGGATTCCCAGATACCGACATGGCCACGTCTTTACTCAGACAAGGTGTGGTGGATTACCTCGTGAAACCGGTGGAAGGCGAGAAATTGAAGGCCTCCGTCGCTCGTGCCATGGAACAGCGCGAATTGGCTCATCTATGAGGGACTGGCGGACATCACAGGGGGAGAGCGTAGCGGCCACTTCTCCGACCAATGCTCGTGTGGAAATCGAGGGTGAACAGATCGAGCCGGCGCCCACCCTACTTCCGACAGGGGTGGCCATCATCGGTGCGGGCCGGGGTGGTACCGCACTGCTCGATGTGCTGCATCAGATCGGTACGATCGAGATCCTCGGGATTACCGATAAGTCCCCCTCGGCTCCCGGACTCAAACGGGCTCAAGAGCTCAACGTGCCGATCTATGAGCGGGTTGCCGACCTGATTAAGAACCAAGCGGTCAACCTGGTGATGGACGTCACCGGCGACCCTGCGATGAAATCGCTGCTTCAGGCGCAGCTGCCGGCAGGAGTCGACATCTTAAGTGGACAGGCTCCGCGACTACTTTGGAAACTCGTGCAGCATGAATCGATATTACAGACCGAGCTGCTCCATGCGGAGAAACTCGCGGGAATCGGCTCGTTCGCCGCCGGGATCGCTCATGACATGAACAATCCGCTCCAGCTCATTCTCGGCATGGCGGAAAATCTGGCTGAAGAAGTCGACTTGGATACCGTACATGCCCAAGCGCTGGACATCATTGAAGCAGTCAAACGCACAACAGCCATCTGTCGGGATCTCACCTCCTACTCTCGCCGCGCATCGTTACGACAAGACTGCCTGATCAGCGTCAACGGCAAGCTGGATGAAGCCTTGAAGATTGCCCGCTATGCCGTGGCCCTTCAGGACATTGAAATTCTAAAATTCTACCAGCCGGACGTGGTCGTGAAGGGAAACCCCGATGAGCTCCTCCATGTGTTCGTCAATCTCATCACCAACGCAGTCCAGGCGATGGAACACCACGGAACCTTGACGTTGGCAACCGCCACGGTGGCCGGCGCCACGCAGGTTCGTGTCTCGGACACCGGCTGCGGCATCTCCCCTGAGCTACAGAGTCGGATTTTCGAGCCCTTTTTCACCACGAAGCCTCCGGGAAAAGGAACGGGATTGGGGCTCTACAACATCAAGAACGTGATCTATCACATGAAGGGGACCATCGAGGTCCAGAGCCAAGTTGGTCATGGCTCAACCTTTACGCTCACATTTCCCGGAGAATCCGGAGCCGGTGCGAGGAGTACGCAGTCATGACGGAGACGCCGACATCATCGCCGCCCGGCACACGATGGGGGCTGAAGACCAAGATCATCCTCTCCATGCTGCTCGTCGGAATTGTCCCACTGGTTGTTGGTTTGGGTATGGCGTTCTGGCAGGGCTCCCAAGAAATCCGGGAGGTCAGCGGGGAAAGTTTCGAAGCGCTTGCGACTGAAGCCGCCCGCAAACTCGATCTCCTCCTTGCCGAAGAAATCGCGCACACCGCACGTATCGCGAATGACTCTGCGATCATTCGAGAGTTGGAGCACCGGCGCGATGCGCGAGACGACTCCAAGAATCCGACCACCACGATCACTGATTTGGAGCGGCGTTGGACAGATCGCGACACAGCCGCGATCAAATCCATCACGGACAACCGTCTCAGCGCATTGCTCCACGAGTACTATACCGGCGTCCATAGTGCGCCTGGCCAATTGCTTCCGCACGTCGTGCGCTCCTCGACAAAGATGCTGTTCCTGACGGATGCACACGGTGTGCTTGTTGCGACCATGACCGACCATCCGGCGTTTCGCCACCATACCACCCAATGGTGGAAGGAGACCTTCAACAAGGCCGTGGGGAAGCTCTATATCGAAGATGTCCGTTTCAACGAGCAGGTGAACGCCTATGTATTCACCATCTCACTCCCGGTCATGGACAGTCTTCGGTATGAAGTCGTCGGAGTCCTTCACCGCGTGATCGATGCCAAAGAATTCTTTTCTCCTGCGACACATGTCACGCGATTTGGAAAGACCGGCCATGTCATGCTGATCGACACCAACGGGATCGTCGTCAGTTGCCCAATTCTTCCTACCGGCGTCCCATTGTCCGATCCGAAGTTAATCCCGCTCGTGACCCCGCAGCAACCCGGTTGGGTGCAAGCCTCGAGCGACGGTCACGGCGGGCAAGCTACATCCGTCATCGGGTTTGCCCCGCTTTCTGAAACTAGCCGGGTAACCAACGGCTCCAGCGACAATGGGTCGTGGCACACCTTCGTCTGGCAATCGTCCGATGAACTCTTTGCGCCGATTGAGCATCTGTTCGCCTGGGTGACCGTGTTTGGAGCCGTGGCCATCGTGCTGCTGGCCTCGCTTGGCTACGTGGCTGCCGGTCGCATTGTCACGCCGGTACGGCAACTGCAACAGGCCGCGCAGTCTATCGGGCGTGGTGAATTGCGAACCCCGATTCAGATCCACACCGGTGACGAATTGGAAGACTTGGCCGAAGAATTCAACCGCATGAATCAGCAATTGAAAGCCGCTTTCGCCGGACTGACCGACCAAGTCAAATTAAAAACCCAGGAAGTCCAGGTCCTCCAGCAATCTACGGATCAGATTCTAGACGCCGTTCCCACTCCCATTCTCTTAATCGATGCACACGAAATCGTGCGCTACATCAATCGGGCAGCCCGAGAATCTTTCAAGGTCCAGGAACCGATGTCGGGAGCGTCGCTGTTCACGATTCTTCCACTCGACTCAGCCGTTCAGAAACAGCTTCAAGCGGAGTTCCGAACCGACGGGGATAAGCCTTTCGCCACAGCTGACTTCGAGCGTGAGACAGCACCGAGGGATCCGTTGGTACCTACCGCCGATCACGAATCAGCCCGTCATCGGTCGGAACTCCACATCGGATCGCGCGTCTATCACTACCAATGGTTCCGATTGCCCGCGAGGCCCGGGGAAGCAGACAGTATTGGACTGGTGCTTCGAGACACCACGGATGAGAGCCGGCTGCAGGACCAGTTGGTTCAAGCGGAGAAAACGGGAAGCCTGGGCGTGCTAACGGCCGGCATCGGCCATGAACTCAACAACCCCTTGTTCGGAGTCATCGGTCTTGGAGAAGCCATCCAAGAAGAAGTCAATCTAGAACAGATCAAGAGCTATGCTCAGGACATCGTGGCCCATGGTCGCCGGATGTCCACGATCATTCGAGATTTTACCGGCATGACCAGCCGAGACACCTCTGACAAGCCAGTTCCGATTATGTTGGAACGTGAATTCGACGAGGCGTTGGCCACGGCACAGACCATGGTTGAAATGAAAGGCGTCGCGATCCAGAAAACCTATGCGGGCGAGACTCCGGTACTCGCCTTTCCAGATCAACTCCGGCAAGCGCTGGTGAATCTTGTGACCAACGCCGTGCAAGCCATGAAAGGCGAGGGCACCCTCGCATTAACCACCGTCCAGTCAGGCCAGGTAGTGACCGCGACAATCACAGACTCCGGACCCGGTATTTCCAAGCAACATTTATCGAAGGTCTTTGACCCGTTTTTTACAACAAAAGGACAGGGGGAAGGTTCGGGCCTCGGGCTTACGGTTGCGAGACGCATTATCCGAAAATTCGGGGGCGACCTCCGCATCGAAAGCCTCGAAGGCCAAGGCACCACCGGCATTGTCACCCTGCCGATCAGTGGGTCGCTGTCTCCCGAAGGAGGTTCATGGGCACCTTCCGCCTCGCGTTCCGAGCCACAACCATCGCACTCTTCTTAGGGGGGTTCTGGAGCGTGGCGGCTCTCCTTTCTGCCAATGAGAGCCCCATCGCCGTCGGGATCTCTCCTGAAAAGGTCGCTGATTATGTCCATGCTGTCCTCGAGGCCGATCGCACGATTTACACGACCCAGGTCGTTAACCGTATGCAGGGGAAAGGGATCGTCGCTGCAACCGAACATTGGGAGCAGGACAACGCGCTCCCCCTGCCGGCCCAGTTCCTCCAACATTCAGGCCAATTGGTCGCCGAGAGCGGCCGGGGTATCCGTTATAGACTCATCGGGCTCTCCCCGATCTACCAACGCAATGCCCCCGCCACCGAGTTCGAGCGAAAAGCACTGGCGGTGCTTCGACGCCAGCCCGATCGGCCGATCACCGGAATTGTCTCAAGCGGCAAGAAACAATACTTCCAAGCCATCTATGCGGACCGAGCCGTCTCCTCTGCCTGCATCACATGCCACAACAGTCATCCGCTGAGTCCCAAGCAGGACTTTAAGGTGAATGATGTGATGGGAGGTATCGCGATTACGATCCCGCTGGAGTAGCAAGAGACCTTCTCGTCATGGTCGCCAAGAAAAAGCGACTGTGTGCGAGTGAGGGTTGACGCGTGACGAGGACGTTAAGATGGCGTTGACGAGCTCGCGGGCACAACCGTCTGCTTGAGTTGGTACTCTTCCCGATAAATCTGAACCGCGGTCATGAGCAAACTGACCAATATCGGCCCGACGAAGAGGCCGAGCAATCCGTACAGCGCCAGCCCGCCCAACACGCTGAGCACGAGCAGCAACACCGGAATCTGCACATCTTGGCCTATCAACCACGGGCGAAGAAACTGGTCGACCATCGAGACCACGCCGATCCCCCAAGCCAGCATCGCAAGCGCTTTTCCAACCGAACCGATCCAGAAGAAGTAGAGGACAACAGGGCCCCAGATCAATCCGGTTCCCCCGAATGGAATCGGGGCCAGAACGATCGTCAATGCCGTGAGTCCGATCGGAAACGGCACACTGAGCGCAAGGTAAGCCAGCCCCGCCAGCAGGCCTTGAACAATGGCCGTCACCAGCATCCCTTTTACCACCGCACGAATCGTTTGATCCAACCGGGTCAGGATCTTGGACTTGTGCGACTCTTCCATCGGAATCAGTTCGTATAACACCGCGAGCCACTGTCGGCCATCCTTGAAAAGGAAAAACAGCACCAACAACATCATGAAAAAATCCGTCACGAGCGCGAACGCATTCTTCAGCAGGCCGCCCATGCTGCCGACTAAAAATTGGCTGACCTCTTTCACCCCGGTCATCAACGACTGCTCCACGGAAAGCACCGGTGTGCCGGTTCCCGATACGGCCGACTTCAACCAACCGCCGATGAAGGGGATGGCCGCCAATTGGTCCGGCAACCGTTGAAGTCCGCCCGACGAAATCCATTCTCGAATCTCCTGTTCCGCTGCTCCCGCTTCCCGTACCAGCATAGCCCCCATCACGACCAACGGAACGATCACGATGCCCAATGCGCCGATCGTCAGCACCGCGGCGGATACTGCCTCCTTGCCACCCAACAGTCTTGTAAGCCGAAGATGGAGGGGGAACCCCCAATGGGCAAGCAGTCCCGCCCAGAGAGCCGACAGCACGAAGGGTTTGAACATCAACCCAATCTGATACAGCAGCAATACCAGGAGAGAGAAGAACACGATGGAAAAGAGTTGCTGTCGAGTCATGAAAAAGATCAGAGTCTCTTGAGGAGATAGTCAGTAAATAGCAGATCCGGCGGCATCTGTCACGGAAGGAACGAGCAGGGCAAGAGAATGGACTGAGCCTTAGACAGACACGAACTGAGGATAAGAGGTGCGAACGAACCTACAGGTCGGCTTCTCTGCCGATCAACGCGACCGCCTTTCCACGATGCGCATTCATGTCGCGAACATTGCTGGGCAATCGAGGCGCTTCTTCCGGCCAGCCGGTGACTCCCATGTCGCTCACTCCCTGAAATTTGGCCCCCTCTTCCATCAGCAGCATCGGACTATGCACTTCGCCGATCAGAATCGCCGTTTTGAGCAGTTGTACCCGCCCGGTCGCCGTCACCGTCGCTTTGATGCGTCCGCTGCTGATGAGCGAGTCGGCATGGATGGCTCCTTTCACGACTCCATCTTCTCCGACGATCACTTCACCTTTCGTGTGCACATCACCTTCCAGGCGGCCATCGATCCGCACCGTACCGTCGACTTTGATTTCGCCCTTCAATTCAACGCCTTTTGCCAACAGCGTGATATTGCCGTCATCCACATACCCGGTCTTTTTCATGGGACACTCCTCTGTGCAGGCCAACCTTTCCCAAGGGTACCTTAGGACCGGAGATACGCCTAACAGTTTGCGGAATCCGGCAATCCGGTAGGCACTTGCCGCCATTTATTGTGAGGAGAGGCCGAACGTCTGCTTCAGTCGTTCCCAGAATCCGCCTCCGTGAACTTCGCAGTAGATCGTCGGCTCAGTCCCGGCGATGAAGAACTCCGATGTTTTCTCCGGACATTGCGAAGTCGCCAGCTGGCCGGTTCTCGGGTCGATCCGACGCTGGACGACCCCGGACGGTATCTCAAAATCCTGCGCACCTTGTGGCATGAGCCGAACCGCCAACTCACTCCAGATCGGAAGAGCGGCCTGCGCGCCGGTCAGCTTAAGCGGTCGCTCATCATCAAAGCCGACCCAGACACCGATCGCGATATCCGGTGTGTACCCGACGAACCACGCATCTCGATAGCCATCCGTCGTCCCGGTTTTGCCCGCTACCGGCCCTTGAACCCCGAAGGTTTTGGCCTTGGCGGCGGTACCGCGATCCACCACTCCTTTCAACAAGGACGTCACAAGATATGTGCCTTGTGGAGTGGCCGCTTGACGTCGATCAAGGGTAGGACTCCAGATGGTCTCGCCACCCACACTCGCCATATTGGACAGGGCGACCGGATGGATGACCACTCCTCCATTGGCAAGCCCTGCGTAAGCCGATGTGATCTGCAGTAAGGAAACTGAGGAACTCCCCAAGGCCAACGATAAATTGTCGGCCAGTGGCGTGGTAATCCCGAACTTCTGTAGCAAGCCCGTCAGTGTCATAATGCCAGTCCGGTGAGCCGTTCGGACAGCTGGAACGTTGAGTGACTGCTCAAGGGCTGTTCGGACCGTAACCTGCCCTCGATACTGCCGATCGTAATTCTGAGGCGACCAGGGACCGGTGCCGGATTCCAAGGTCACCGGTTCATCCGTTAGCAGCGTCGCCGGAGTCAGGCCGGTCGTCCCTTGATCACGGGCCGCTTCGAATCCGGCCAGGTAGACAAAGGGCTTGAAGAGAGATCCCGCTGATCGATGCGCCTGCACCGCACGATTGAACTGGCTCAGCCGATAATCTCGTCCACCGACCATCGCCAACACATGGCCACGCTTCACGTCCAACACAACTGCAGCGCCCTGAAGCGATGGTTCAACACCGGCCAGCGACGGATAGCTCTTCTCCAGTTTGGCCAATCCTTTTTGTAAGACCTGCGCGACGATTTGCTGAGTTCTGGGATCGAGGGTTGAATAGATTCTCGATCCTTCCGGAATTCCCGTCCCTGTTCCTTGCTCAATCTCCCTAAACAGATAATCAACAAAGTACGGCGCATCGGTGAGCGCATCATTGGTCAGTACGACTTTAACCGGGCGATTCAGGGCCACCGTCAAGGCTTCCTCTGTCAGGATGCCCTCTTCGCATAGGCGGCGAAGCACGACATTACGGCGCTTGGTTGCCGACTCCACGTTCTTGACCGGCGAATAGGTATTGGGCCCCTTAATCAATCCAACGATCAATGCGATTTCCTCGATCGACAATTTACCGGGTGTTTTGCCAAAGTAGCGATGCGCCGCTTCGCTCACACCGTAGATCGACACCAGCCCGGCTTGACCGAGATAGATCTCGTTCACATAACTCTCCAGAATTTCTTCTTTGCGGTATTTGAACTCAAGCGCGATCGCGGCCACAAGCTCCCGGAACTTCCGCCCCATGGTGCGTTGGGGAGAATAGAAGAGGTTTTTTGCCAGTTGCTGAGTGAGGGTGCTACCCCCCTGCACAACGGCTCCGCGAGTGACATTGATCCACAGCGCCCGACCGATGGCGAAAGGATCAACGCCGTAGTGAGAGAAGAAGCGACGATCTTCGACGGCCAGCAACGTTTCAATCAGTGCGGGAGGTATCTGGTCCAACTGAATCCATTCACGAACTTGTTTGGTTCCTGCCCGCATTCCGCTGATCAAGACCGGCTCGAGGGCCACGAGTGAGAGTGGCTGATTATCCGGCACCGACAACACCTCGGTCACGATCCCATTAGTCAATATCAGCCGTATGGATCGGGCGGGAAGCCGATGTTCCTCCTGAGCACGCAGGACAATCTCGATCGCATCGTTCGTGACGAAATACTCACCGGCTCTCCGCGGCGTGACAGTGACCGGCCTGTATTCCAGCCGATGCAGGCAGTCGAACAAACCTGAATCCACGGGATGGAGTCCCGGCGTCAGGAAAAACGGAGCCCCGTAGATGAGGAGCGGAGGATGCTCATCACTCTTTGGAAGCGACAGGCTGGCGGAGAGCACGGCAGCATAAATCATGAGGCCGATGAGACCACATAGGACCAATCCCAGCGTGGCGCCTATTCCTCTCTTGAACCAGACACGAGCCGACGCCATCAGAGTCATTCCTCACTTGGACGGCAGAGGGACATACGCAAGCCTATTGCCGCCAGCGCCATTTCAGCGGCAAATGAACGGTCTCTTGCCGATGCATGACCATATTCTACCCTCGACACCCCTCTTCCGTGTTACCCCCTCCGGGTCTACCTCATCTGCAAGCCTTTAGCTATCTTTCTCTTAACACACACGAGTCCCCCACAACTTGTAACAGGGAGAAAATCATGAACTGTTCACGCTGCCACGGCCTCATGGTGAATGACCATTTTTTGGATTTTGATGGAACCATCGGACACATGTGGGCCAAGGGATACCGTTGCATGAATTGTGGGAACGTCCATGACCCGGTCATCGAGCAACATCGTCTTGCTAGGGAGCAACAGGGGTTGGTCCTCACGAACGGGGAAGTGGACTTCAAGGAGAATCAACTCCACCTTGAGGTTCAATCGGCCATGCCGCATGCAGCCTGATTTCAGCCTCGAGGTATGAGGCTTCACGAGTCCGTTGGTGTGCGTTGTCGGAGCTGCGAAGGAGAGACATGGCTTCCATCTTGATCGTCGACGACGATGCGCCGATTCAGGCATTGTTGCGTCGCATTCTAGAAGAAGACGGCCACCGGATTCGTGAAGCTGCCAATGGCCACATCGGTCTCATGCTCTATCGCGACACACCCACCGATCTCGTCATCACTGATATGTTGATGCCGGAGCGAGATGGGATGGATGTCACTCTCGCTCTAACGCAGGAATTTCTGGATGCCAGAGTGATAGCCCTAACCAAGGCAACCGGTCACTACAACTTTCCAAATGTCGCCAAGCTCTTCGGCGCGCGACGTGTTATTCAGAAACCCTTCACATCGGATGAAATCCGTCGAGTCGTGCGCCTCACGCTCGAACATTAGCCCATTAGAACGGCGAATTTAAGGAGCCATCGGAGGCTTGCCTGCAGAATCAGGCGCAGCGTTACGCTTACCCTTCCGTCGCTTTTTCATTAGTCCTATCGGATCCGAGCATTTGTGAAGGCCACAACGATCCCACAAACATGCCGATTCCCGCGGCTAGAAACCCAACGAGTTGTGGGGGCCAGACATCGGTCGGCTCGCTCAACACTTCCAGTACCAGCCAACTCGTAAGGCCCGCGACAATGGCGCAAAGCGCGCCCTGTGTCGTCGCTCGCTTCCAATAGAGCCCTGCAACTAATGGAATGAACGCCGCCACCAGAGTAATCTTGTAGGTATTCACCACCAGCTTGTAGATCGTCGCATCTGACCAGAGTGCAATGGCCAGAACCACCGACGCGAATCCGAGCAAGACAGCACGCATCAAGCGGAGAAACTCCGAGTCATTCATGTGCGCGAGCAACGGTCGAACGACGTTCTCGCTCAGCGCCACCGACGGTGCCAGCAGTGTCGCGCTCGAACAACTCATGACAGCAGACAGAACGGCTCCAAAGAAAATGATCTGCGCCGGGAGAGGCGTGTACTGGAGAATCAAGGTCGGTAACACCAGCTGCGAATCCTCCTCCAACAGCATTCCGAATTTGTCGGGGTCAATCAGAGTCGCCGCATACGCGAGAAACATGGGAACGAAACAGAAGACAAAATAGAGCGCGGCACCCAGCAACGCCCCCCGCACGGCTGTCTGTTCATTCTTGGCCGACGTAATCCGTTGAAACACATCCTGCTGCGGAATAGATCCAAGCATCATGGTCATCCAAGCTCCGATGAAGGGGATCCAGGCTGTGATCGTGGCCGGTGGAAACAAGTCCAATTTGCCGGTGATGGCCGCATGAGAGATCACCGTTTGCACCCCACCAGCCAGATTCCCCACGATCGACGCAATATACAGCAGTCCCCCCACAATGACTGAAATCTGAACGAAGTCCAGAATCGCCACGGAAAACATACCGCCGAAGGTCGTATAGGTCAGAACAATCGCTGCACCGATCACAATCCCGACCGACTGACTGACGCTTCCTTCTGTGACAACATTGAGGACTAAACCGAGCACTTTGAATTGGGCTGCAACCCACCCCAAGTATGAGGCGACGATGCAGAGTGTGCAGAGGACTTCGACAGTCCGGTTATAGCGGTAACGATAGTAGTCGCCCACTGTCAGCATATTGAGTCGATACAGCCGTGGGGCGAAAAAAAGTCCGGCGAGTATCAAACACATACTGGACCCGAATGGATCGGCCACGACACCACGGAGCCCCTCTTTGACGAAAGTGGCTGAGATGCCTAATACCGCTTCGGCACCGAACCAGGTCGCAAAGACAGTCGCCGTGACAACGGCGAGTGGCAAGCTCCTTCCGGCCACGGCAAAATCCCTGGAATTCTGAACACGTGTCGCGGCGAAAAGCCCGATACCGACCGAAAGGAGGAGATAGAGGATGACGAACCAGAGCACCACACGGGCAGAATAAAGCGATCCTAGTTCGCAATCAATGAGTATTCATGATTGTAGAGGCAGGACTAGCGAACCTGAATGACATCCCCAGAGAAAAGAGAGAAGAGATTGCAGAGAGAAACTCACCCTGAGGGCAGAGGCGCACATCGACCATTGAAGATCATCACATTGAGCAAAAGAACGTACCGAACGTAGCGGCAGAACGAATCAGCCACAGGCTAGAAGGCCCAATATCGAGATGCTCCGAACACGAGACGACATCCGACGAGAAAGAGATCACCATGTGACTCAACCGGCACTGCTTTTGTCCACTGCACTTCGTATAAATTTAAGGAATGTTCCCATCGCGTTTCGGGAACATGAAGTTCGATAAGCTGCCGATATCGAGGTAAATTTCCCATCAGCACGAGAACTCCGTGCTCACTTCGGTTGAGGCAGTACACCTCGCCCTGCTCAAGCATCACACGTCCACCGTCTATTGATTCAGACAGACCATAGGCACACACCTTCTGTTCATTAACTCGCGCCTCTTGCCGACGAGAAGGAAACGGAGATTCCCCTTGACCTTCACAGGCACCCGTAATAGCAGGCTTGGTATTGAGACTCCCAGGACGGTAGAAACGAGCTTCCCGAATAGCTTCTTTTGATCCGATGTTCATGATGTCCTCTCAGATGTACTGAAATCGTGCTGGAAACTGAGCAAATGCCATACCCATGAAGTGTTCGCAAATGTTCTCGAGAATTCTTAACAAATCCTCCTGTAGTCTTTATTTTTTAGAATCATTGGTCCGGGAAAGCGAAGGAATATGGATTCACCAATCCATGCGATATACGTATATCTTATTGAATATAAATATAATTCATTCTGTGAATGATAAACCATACAGCACGGTAGAGGTGGCCTTCACCGAAACGTAGGTCTGCACCACATCTTTATCGGCAGAGAATTAGCTGCAGCGCGTTCAGGTCGGACTCCAAGATCAATCAATCTAACAAGCAGTTATGGAATCCTACATCTTGTCAACTCAGCCGTTCTACGCGAAGGCCGAGCAAGCGGATACGTTTTCTATGCGGGTTTTCGCGCCGATCGAGAAATGGTAGGAGCAACTTCAAGGCCTCACGGCCCAAGACAGCCCTGTCACCGGTGGGCATAGCCAATGTGTGGGCGCGCGACCTGGTCATAAAATCCGCAAAGCGAACGGTCAGAACTACGGTCCGGAAGGACTGAAACGCTTCGTGATGCAGGCGGTCGATTACACCTCGAACAAGCGAATCGAGCTGGTTGAGAAGGATCTGACTGTCAAGGGTATCGGACTCGAAGGTTTCCTGTTCTCCAATGGATTTTGGTTCGGAATATTCCTCAACTGGTGAATCATCTCGGCCGCGAGCTTTATCATAGAGTGTCACGCCGCGCTTCCCTAGCAGCTCGTCGAGCTGGTGCAGAGTCAACGCTCTCAACTCGTTGACGACCGTGATTCCCTTTCCCCTTAACATGGCTTCCGTTTTAGGCCCTATACCAGGAATGACTCTGATCGAGAGAGGAGCCAGAAAAGCCTCTGCCCCTTCCTCGTTCACTACCGTAAGGCCATTTGGCTTCTGCCATCCCGAGGCAATTTTTGCGATTAACTTGTTTGGTCCGATGCCCACAGACGCCGTGAGTCGCTGTTCCAAACGGATTGTCTCTTTCAGACGATAGGATAGTCGTTCCGCCTCTTCGTATGATTCTGTCCAACTCAGATCACCATAAACCTCGTCGATACTGGCCTGTTCCACCTTTGGGATGAAGCGCCGAACAATCCGCAACACCTCTTCGGACACCTGCCCGTATTTTTGCATATCGACGGACACAAACGTCACCGGGGGTTTACCGGCTCGCCGAGCCTCTTCCGACAACCGCCAGGCAGTGGAGATTGGGGTCGCCGAATGAATCCCATAGGCGCGAGCGAGATAGTTCGAGGTGGAGGCAACTCCACGCCCTTTTCCGCCAAGCGGATCTGCACCAACCACGAGCGGAATGCCGCGAAAGGCCGGGGTATCCCGCTCCTCAATCGCCGCGTAGAACGCATCCATGTCCAAGTGAGCGATAATCCTCAGCATTTTATTTCACAGCACGAACGTGTGGACACACAGGCATAGTAGGCATAACCTCACGACAAAAAAACACAGACTGAGAACCGAGGCTCACTTTCTCTCTAGCTTTTTGAACTGGAGCTGGCATAAAATCCCACCCCGTTCCGAGGGAACGATCATATAATAGATCGTTTGATACACATTAGAGATCATCAACGAAAGGAGGCAGTCGTGGGCCTGCGTTGGTTCAATCTTCTAGGATTTGTGATGCTGTTTCTCGCTCTGTTCTTCAATGAGGTCGTGTATCTGAACGTGTGGCACGAGTCCAACTTCTTTTTGGTTGCTGTCGCGATAGCATATTTCGGTACTGCACTTTGGCTCTCACTCTGGGGAGGTTCAAATCACCAGCAAGCTTGATGGCACTCCCTCCACCAATTTTCCCATGACCAACCAGAAGTCCGAGGCGGGTCAGCTATGGCAAAAATAGCACCACCGAAAGGTGGGGGAACCCAGGCTATGAGTAGCTCGGCATAGGAAACTCTGGTCCTCTTCGCTATAGCTTTTTGTGATGGGGGTGGCGTATAATCCGCCCCCAGTCACAGTAAGTGGTTCCTTTCAGCGATCGGCATATAAACCTGGAGATCATCAACGAAAGGAGACGATCCATGGGAATGACGTTCTACAATTGGATTGGATTCGTGATGTTGATATTGGGGTTCTTATTGAATGAGCTCTTCCTGGGAATAAATGCATGGTACGACCTCAACTTAGGGGCCGTTGTCGCTGGTGTCGTGTACCTGGTCGTTGCCGCCTCATTGTCAATATGGCCAAGCTCCCATAATCAGGCAGCCTGACCGATACTTCACACGCCTCGCCGGAAGTCGAACATGCAGTGGTGGTGTGCCGTCTGCCCCCTCTGATCCTGAATCGCACTGACATCTTCTCGAATAATGAGGGGAAAAGCGCCTTCACTGAGCAACCTTCCTGTTGAGAAAACAATCTCCTGTGTGATCATTCGCCAAACCGACTGCCTGCATATAGGCATAAATGATCGTGTTGCCCACAAATCGGAAACCGCGTTTTTTTAGATCCTTTGATAAGGCATCGCCGTCGGCTGTCGTGACCGGCACGTGCTTCATGGTCTTCCAATGATTGATCTTCGGCTTCCCACCGACAAACCGCCAGACATATCGGTCGAATGAACCAAACTCTTTCTGCACTTCGAGAAAAGCCTGGGCGTTCGTCACGGCCGCATCGATTTTCAATCGATTGCGGATGATCCCGACATCTTTCATCAGCGCGGCCTTTGTTTGAGCTGTGAAGCGGGCCACTCGGGCGGGGTCAAACCCGACAAAGGCTTTGCGGTATCCTTCTCGACGCAACAGGATCGTCTCCCAAGTCAAACCTGCTTGAGCCCCTTCGAGTATCAGCATTTCGAAGTGTTTGCGATCCTCATGTACCGGCACACCCCACTCCTCATCATGGTAGCGAATGAGATGCGCCTTATCCCCTACCCATGCGCACCGGATATTCCCATCTGATTCCGTCATCGGCTCTACCGACTCCAGCAAGACAACTACTCAGGCCTAATTGTAAAAGCGATCCGAACAAGAAAACAACGTTCGGCATTCTCCACCGTAACGAATTTCAAAGGTATCGCCCCACTCGGCTTCTTATTCATGAATGTACATGCACGAACGCGCCTCAAGGGGACGGTTGATCTCCTCAACACAAATCCACTACCATCCTCTTAATGGATGATGCATTGACAATTCCAACCCTAAAAGTGGAGGAGACCATGCCGACCAAACAGTATAAGCAACTGGGATGTCTCGATGTTGACGCCAGCGCCGGCTGCGGTTTTCAGGTGCGGGCCGAGACCGAAGCTGAACTCATGCAACTCGTCGCCACGCATGCAAAGCAATGCCACAAGCTAGAATCCATCCCACACGAAATGGTCGAGAAGGTAAAAGCAGCGATCAAAAGCGTGCCCGTCACCGTCTAGTGACGCTCGTCCTGTGGCAGGGACCATTCCCTCGTACAGTTACGTACCAGGGGAAGCCTCCCCGTCACGTCCAAGGCGCGTGTTGAGGAGGACCTATGAGTTGGAAGACAGCACTCCCAATCGCCGTGGTTTTACTATTGAGTACGAGCGGCTGCAGCTATCTATTTTATCCCCATGCAAAAGAATTTACGGCAAAGGCAAAGGGAGCCACAGGCGTCGAGACACTGATCAATCTGACTCACATGGCGGAGGCCTCGGCCAACGCAGCCAGGGGAGGGAAGGGCGTCGATCAATCTTTCGACGATCTCCACAATCAGTTTCATGCCATCAACGATAACATTTGCCGCGTCGAGAAATCCGTGAGCGACCAGCCGGCGTATGCCTTGACCGTGACGCACAACAAGGAACTGAAGGCTATTTTCAGACGACTGTGGAAGTTCAAAGACGATCAACCACAACGGGATCAACACTTAAACCTCTTTGTGTCGGAAGTGAAGGAACTACGCGAGACATTGCAAACCTTGAGGTAATTCATGGCATCGCCGTCACCCGAGCAAGTCATCGAGAGCCAACGTCAGGATTGGAACCGCGTCGCCGGTGGTTGGGAGAAATGGGATCGATTCTTCGACGAACAGATGGCATTCCTCAATCACCGACTCGTAGGCGACGCCAGGCTGCGCGCCGGTCTGCGCGTGTTGGATCTGGGATCAGGCACCGGCTATCCGGCCTTGCTCGCAGCTCAGACCGTCGGGACGAGCGGCAGCGTGATAGGAGTTGATTTGGCCGAGCAGATGCTCGAAGCCGCCGGACGAAAGTCGGCTTCGCTGAAGCTCTCCAACATCACATTCCGCATGGGAGACGTCACGACCTTGCCGTTCGAAGCTGCTTCATTCGACGCCGTGATCACCCGCTTCTGCCTGATGTTCCTGCCGGAGATTCCGAAAGCCATTGCCGAGATTGCCCGTATCCTGAAGCCCAATACGTGGGCGGCTGCCGCCGTATGGTCTGTTCCGGAAAAGAACCCTTACCTTAAGATTCCCATGGACATCATCAAACAATTCATCGACCTTCCTCCACCTGATCCGGCGGCACCGGGAATTTTCCGCCTGGCGAAGCCCGGGGAGCTGGCCGGCATGCTGCAACAAGCCGGACCGAGCTCTCCGAGCAAGAGTTTCTCGGAGACGTGCGATTCGCAACAGCGGACGAGTATTTCTCGAGTCTCATGGACATCGCTGCCCCGATTCAAAATCTATGGGACAAGTTGAGCCCGGGACAACAGGGTGAAGCCAAGCAGCGCATCGTTGAAACGGCGGAACGGTATCGAAACGGATCGGTCGTCGCATTGCCGATTGCAGTACGGATGGTCGCCGGGCGCAAGTCCGGATGAGGAATGCCGCCAAAGGACGACGGTTTCAAAGACTTCATCCTGGATCAGCTTGCCGGTTTACGTAACCTGACCACACGCGCCATGTTCGGCAGCCACGGGCTCTACCATGGAGCCACGTTTTTCGGCATCATTCATAAAGGCCGCCTCTACTTCAAAGTCACCGCAACGACGGTAACTCTGTATAAGAGCCATGGGATGAAGCCCTTTCGCCCGAACGTCAAACAAACGCTTACATCCTTCTATGAAGTGCCGATCGATGTGATCGAGAACGCGGACGCATTGACCGATTGGGCAATGCACTCAGTCGGAGAATAGCAAATTCATGTCTGATGTTCTTTGGACCATCGGTCACTCGACGAGGTCAATTGACGAGTTCCTCGCCCTGCTAAACGCTCATCGTGTTGACCAGCTCGTTGATGTACGTACCGTCCCTCGTTCTGGTCACAATCCTCAATTCAACCAAGACAATCTTTCAACGAAGCTGATGGATAGTGGGTTGGTGTACAGCCATATGCCCCGGCTCGGCGGATTGCGTAAGCCCACGAAAGATTCCTTCAATACCGGCTGGCGTAATGAAAGTTTTCGCGGCTACGCGGATTACATGCAGACTGACGAGTTCTGGAACGCCTTGGACGAGCTGATGGCTGAAAGCCGATCACGTCACACGACGATCATGTGTGCGGAAGCCGTACCCTGGCGGTGCCATCGGTCCTTGATCGCTGATGCATTAGCAGTGAGAGGTTGGAAGGTCCGACACATCATGTCGGAGACGAACGCGGACCACCATCAGCTCACGTCCTTTGCCGTCGTGAAGGATGGCCGTCTGCGTTATCCAAAATCAAAAGCCGGCCCCAGCTTGTTCTTATGGGCTGATTGAGCCGCTTTGCTACTTTGGATGAGGAATGATCGATAAGAGAATGCACGTGTCGCCGTCGATCTGGAAGTAAAACCGGTAATCACCATCCACACGTGCCTGCCAGATGTCATTTGTCTCGTCATACTTCTTGGCCCGCAGCGAAGGATGTCGTAAGTTCAACGGAAGAAAAGCCAACTGCTTGTCGAACTTGGCTTGGCGCTCCGACGATAACCGTTGATATTGTTCGCGAAAGCGTAGGGTGAAGGACGCCGTCATGCCGTTCGACGGCGGAGGGCACGGATGGTCGACTGGGCAGTAGGGAATGGCCCTTTCACGCGGCCGCGTTTGACATCGTTAAGGGCTAATGCCAACTCGCGGTCGACCAGGCGCTTTGGAACCAGAGTGATGGTTCGCCCTTCGACCTTGGCTTCAAAGAGATCTCCAACCGCCACGTGCGCCTTAGCGCGGATCTGCGGTGGAAGCGTCACTTGGTAGCGAGATTTAACTTTGACAACGGCCACGGCACCCTCCGTCCAAGCTGGAAACTAGATCACTATAGGTCTATGCGACTCAGGCTGTCAACGAAGTGACTGAACTGGCGAACCTTCTCAGAATCTCGAATGTTTCCGGGTTGGCCATTGGCTGTATGTCCTAGCCAATTACGTATTGAAATAGAAATGCCCGGATATCGCAGTGTTGAATAAATGCCCGATATATGTAGGTCTTCGTGTATTAGGCTTTCTTTCTATAGACATTTACTATCTTTTCAGGAATCAGAACATACTTCTGAACTTCATCTATGATCTCCGGGTGCAGAGCAAGAGGAGCATTAGCGGAATAGAGCCGGCTCCTGTAGCTAATATTCCTTCTTCGGCGTTTTCCGAAATATAGATTTTTCCATATTAAGGCCTTCCTTGCAGGATGCTCCTTATCCCGTATTACTTTTTCTAGATACCCTCCCTGTAACTGCAATTTCTGCGGCAAGTCGTTCTCGCTCTGCTCTATGCGACGCAATTCCACTTCCAACATTTCCTTCTTTTCTCCATTGGGCTTTCCCAAGCTATAGTTAAGTACAGTGCAATAACGTCTCATCTCCCATACAGCTCGGTCGAGAACAAAGATCTCCGATCCAAGGGAATAGTATGATGTTTCAAAATATCTATGACTCCCATACGTGGAGAGATGTTCAAGGAATTTAAGGCTTTCTGGCGATATACGTAATGGAAACCTACCCTCACACTTTATCTTGGCTAAGCCGATGCAAAGATCGTGTCGCATTGTCGTGGCAGGAGTTCTGTTCAACAAAAGAATGCACTTCAGGTACTTTTCCATTGCTTGCTGACTAGACCAAAAGAATTGCTGATAGAGAGTGCACCGGAACGCAGTTCTAGCCGCAATGTAATCCCCATCGGCAGTATCTCGAAAGGACCGAACTGCAAAATCATTTAGCAAAGTTTTCATCCGACTGGTAGGAGTCATCTTGTGCTGCCTCCCATGTATCACGCGCTCTTGAACTTGGTAAGTTTGGCAAACAAGATAGCCGAGAAGGGAAGGGCCAGGCCGATCACCACTTGCGTGATCAGGAGTTCGCCAAGCTGGCTATAGTCAGGAGGGGTCTGAATGACACCGGTCGCTTGATCACGCACCTCTCGCGTGATGACGAACAGTTCATTGAGATACTTCGTACCGAGCTGGCTCAAAGAAAGCGCCAGATTGGTAAATGACGCCATCACGGCGAAGAAGGTGGCTTTTAGATTGGCCGGAGCCGAGTTCGCGATCCATGCCAGCATCGGAATCATGGAGATCTGCACGAGGGGGGATTCCAATGCCGTGTCGACCAAGGCAATGAAACGCGCATCGACGACTCCGCCGGTCACGCTCGCCGTCCACTCATGCAACCCATAGTACAGACCTACGATTGGAACAGAGAGGATCGTGCCGATGACAGTCAAGAATCCGACCACATACATAATCGAGCGTTCAGCCATAAAGCGCCGGAAAACAAACATACCGGCCAAAGCTAATATGCCGCCGATCAGAGAAAGTACAGAAAGGAACTGCTGATCGAACTTCAGATCGTCGATCATCCACCAGGTCGAGCCCGGACCAGGCCCAGGAATGGCCCGCAACGCAAAGATCACCGCAGCAGTGCCGACCAAGGTGAGCCGTTTATCAGGCTCCAATTCCCGGACGAGTTTCGACATCAAGAACAGCACAATGGCCATAGATCCGGTAAATACGATCTCTTCCCGGTAGGGAAACCCGCCTAGCCCGACCGTCAACGTAAACAGAACAAAGGCCGAGCTTCCGCCGAGAATCCACCAATTGGGTTTCGTCGGTTCGTTGTCGGCATCACGTATATCCACCATCTGCCGAACCTGCTCCGGCGAGAATCCTTCCTGAACAAGTCGCTGCGTCTGCCGCCGTTTGATCCACCAAGCCAATCCGACTCCCGCCACAGACACGACGGGAATCACCATCGCCATAAGATAGATCTGTTTGTAGAGCCGAATGAGATCGGCCTGCGGAAGCCCTTCGGTTCCCGTAAAGACGTAGACGTTGACCAGCGCCACGAGGATACCGCCTCCGACAATCGCGACACGCCCGAGTGTCTGCATCGTCGTGTGCATAAGTTTTCTCGTCTGGTCATCGAAAGAACGGCCTTGGTCATCGACCCGCGGGACGGCCTCCACCGTCATGGCGTCCGCGACGGCGTCTTGAATGACGTACCCGATAGGGGCAAGCAGCACGCTGAGGACAAACCAGACTTCCGCCGGCAGGATGGCCGTCATGGCTTCGCGGTTACCGATCAACAGAGCCATGATCCCGAGGCTGATGGCCAGCAGCCCGGCGCCCAAGCCAACGAGCCAACTCTTCCATCGCCATAAAAGATCAACCGTATGACCGATCGGCATCTTCAGCGCCCAGGGAATCCCGGCCCAGAATCCGAGTGCGGCCAGAAAGGCAGCTGAGAGGCCAAGGTAGTCCTTGACGAAGAAGGTTCCGACAATACCGGTGAGACCCGAGATGCCGTAGGCCATGTAAACCATCAACGGTGGCAGGTAGGACAGCCGCACCTCACGGCCGAGAGAGAGAATGTTGCGATCAATCCAGGCGACCAGTGTATTCGGCATCGTGCGGTTAGACGCCTATGCCGCTGTCGGCCAGGACGAGATGATCCATGATCCGGCTGGAACTTCTGCGATCCACAGAGAAGGCGATATCCATAACCTTTCGAGCTCTTCTATGTGCTGACTGCAGTCGGCGCCCGACGTCGGATCAAGTCCCGAAGAGCGGCATGCATCTCGGACTGTGGCAGATGAATCCGATCGCCGTGTCCGGCCAGCACCCATTCAAAAGGATAGTCGAGAAGCTTACGGAGAGAATCGATCAAGACCCATTTTCTCCAGACGAGGCGAGTGGGGGCTTCGAGCGACTTGGTATGGGAATCCCACCAGAGATGATCGCCAGTGAAGAGAAATCGCTCACGGTACAATAGGACCATGCTTCCGGCTGTGTGGCCGGGCACAGGAATGATTTGAAACTCGGATCCAACCCGAACCATCTCTTCCCCCCCAATCATACGTTCTGCAGTCGGAGCAACCTCCGCATCCGCCTGATGGATGAGCCTCTTTGCGCCGAAATGTGCGGCATACTTATCTGCATCGGCGACATCATCCTTGTGGGTGAGAAATATATGGGTGATTCCTCCCCTCTGTTCAAAGGCCTCAACCAGGTGCTTTAGATACCGGGGAGAATCGATCAGCCAGTTCCCATCCGGATGTTTGATGAAGAAACTGTTCGCCCCGAAGGATTTCTCTGAATTGAAGCCGCAATAACTCACCTCATCTTCCAGAGGGATCGGAAAACTCGCCATCGCCGTGTGCATCCGTAATTTGTCGCTCTGTTCCGTCCCGATCGAGCCGACGGGGCAAGCGAGTAACGCCTGATAGGCCTGATGAACTTGTTCGTCACCGTCGGGCTGGCGACTGACCGCGGAATAGTCTCCAATCTCTTCGAAATTCAGAGGCGCCAATTGTCGGCAGGTGTCGCAGTTAATGCACGTGGCATCGACGTAAAAGTTACCCTGAACGTTGGAATCAAGGCGCTTGTGTCGGTCAGCCATCAGAGCACACTCATTGCCCGCTTTGCCCGATCGGCGGCTCGCCAGAGGTACCAGGCGGCAGCCGTACGATGGGGTTTCCATCGCTCGCCATATTGTAACAGTTGTTTTGGCGTGGGCATCGCCGGCCGCCGGTAGGCAATGCGGAAGCCGTTGCGCACGCCGAAATCGTCGACCGGCAACACATCAGGACGCCCCAACTGAAAGATCAACAGCATCTCGACCGTCCATCGCCCGATGCCCCGAACTTCAATCAGTCGATCGATAAGAGCTTGGTCGTCGAGCATAGTGACCACTCGTCCCGTCGGAACGGTTCCGTCGAGCGTCTTTGCGGCCAGGTCGCGAAGGGCCAGCACCTTCGCGCGAGAGAAACCGGTCCTTCGAATCGATCGGACATTCATGGCCAGTAGCTCCTTGGGACGAGGAAATCTCCGGCCCGGAAAGAGCGCGATGAATCGCTTCAGGATGCATTCCGCCGCTTTGTCATGGAGCTGTTGGTACGCAATCGCGCGGACAAGCGATTCGAATGGGGAACGGCGCACTTTCGGTTTCAGAGAGAAAGGGGCGATCTCCATGATCAACCGGCGCATGACCGGATCCACCTTGGAAAGATAGTCCGTTGAGTCCGAGCTTGCGCAGTATATCACCCCAGCCGAGAACCGATCAGTCATCCGGATGAGACTACATTACGATGCCGCCGCCGGCATGGATGGTCTGTCCTGTAATCCATCGGGCCTCTTCACTGACGATGAACGCGACGACATCCGCAATGTCTTTCGGGGTCCCCAGCCTTTTCAGCGGTGACAGCTGAATCCCAATCTGCCGATATTCGTCCGTCATCATGCCAGTTTCAGTGAAGCCAGGGGAAACTGTATTGACGGTAACCCCCTTCGAAGCCAATTCTTGCGCCAGCCCTTTGGTATATTGCTCGAGAGCGGCTTTGCTGCCAAGATATGCCGTGGCGCCTGGAAAATGCAGATGAGTCCCACCGGTTGAGATATTCACGATACGTCCGCCGTCCTTCAGCACTCGGGCCGCTTCCTGCATGGCGAAATACGGCCCTTTGGCGTTCAGCGCGATGACGCCGTCAAAATCGGCTTCAGTCGTCTCCTCAAGCGATTTCGGCATGAACTTCCCCGCGTTGTTCACGAGAATATCCAGCCGGTTGAACTGCTTGACCGTGTCGACCACGAGACGCCGCGCATCCGTCACCTGACTCATGTCGGCCTGAACCGCCAACGCCTTGCCCCCTTTTCCTTGTATGCCCGTGACAACCTGCTGAGCCTTTTCCGAACTTCTGACATAGTTCACGACGACGATGGCACCGTCATCCGCCAGCCGTTCTGCAACGGCACGACCGATTCCATTGGATGCTCCGGTGACAATCGCCACCTTCCCGCTCAACGATTTCATCAAATAGACTCCTCTTCTTGAACCCCGACCTCGCTACAGAATCGGGATCCCCCACTCTCCTGAAAACGTCCATTCTCCAATCGGTCGTCGACTCCTTGCCTGGAGTTCACGTTCTCGCAGCCGTTCCGGAAGGATAACGGGATCACCCGGATAGCCGATCGCGATCATGGCAACCGGCTCGTAGCCTGCAGGAATTTGGAGATCGGCTCGCGCCTTCTCGACGTCGAAACCCGCCATCGGATGGGCAACCAGTCCGCTTGACGTTGCTTGCAACAGAAGATTTTCGGTCGCCAATCCGGTGTCGTGAAAGGCATGCCGGTTCGGCGTTCCATCATCCTCGAAATTCATACCGGCAACCAAGAGGACGAGCACCGGCGCACGGAAAGCCCATTTACGGTTGCCCTCTGCCAGACACTCGAATAGCCGGTTCCACGCCGTTTCATTATCCTTGCTCACAACGAAGAACCGCCAAGGCTGCTCGTTGCTCGACGATGGAGCCCAGCGAGCTGCCTCGAAAAGCGTTCGGAGCAGGTCGGTGGCTACAAGCCGCTCATCGAACGCGCGTGGACTCCAGCGACGGGCGAGCAAATCACAGATCGGGAATTGAGTGGGTGCCGGTTTGTCCACAGGCGCTATCCTTTCTTCCCATCTGCGACCGATTGCATATCAGGAGACCACCCGCCTCCCAGCGCCTTGTACAGTTGGACGACCGACGCCAACAGCAATCGACGCGTGCTGGTCAGGGCCAGCTCCGCCTCGAACAGATTTCTTCGAGCCACCAAAACATCAAGATAGTTGGCGAGTCCTCCCTTATAGCGAAGCTCCGCCAGTTTCAGCGCCGACTGCAATGCGGTGACCTGTTGCTGTTGCGATTCGCCCTGCGCACGCGCCGTCCGAACGGCGACGAGCGCATCCTCGACTTCACGAAAGGCCGTCAACACCGCCTGTTCGTACTGCGCAAACGCTTGCTTGGTTTGGGCCTCCACCGCTTCCTGCTGGAAACCCAGCACTTGAGCGTTCAACAAGGGAGCAGCCAGCCCAGCACCGATCACCCCGAAGGAGGAGGCATCTGTGATGATCAACGACAATTCAGGATGAGCCACACCGAGCAACCCCGTCAATGTGATTCTTGGGAATCGCTCAGCTTTGGCCGCCCCGATCCTGGCGGTCGCGGCCGCCAACTGTTGCTCCGCCGCCAACAGATCGGGCCGCCGCTGCAACAATTCGGACGGCAGACCCGCAGGGACAGCGGGAGGTACGATTTGCTCGTCCAAGGAACGACCCCTCGTAATGGCAACCGGTTTTCTGCCCAGCAGCACGCTCAACTGATTCTCGGTTTGAACCATCTGCCGTTCGAGTTCGGCGGTACGGGCCGCCGCGTTGGCTCGCTCGGCTTCAAACTGATCGGTATCGAGCTTCGAGATCATTCCTTGGCGCAGCCGCGCCTCGGAGATCCGCACCGACTCTTCCCAGGATTGCAGCGTCCGCTTCGCGATATCGAGCTGCAGATCGAATTGACGCAGATTAAAATATGCTTCAGCTACTGTGCTGACGAGCTGAATCGTCACCGCACGCCGGTTTTCTTCCTTAGATAACAGATCGCCGCGCGCGGCCTCGTTGGATCTCCTCACACGCCCCCAAAGATCGACTTCCCATGCAAGATTGCCCAATAAGTAATAATTGAACGGACTCGCGAACCCGGGAAAGAGGAAGTTCGCCTTGCGGCCGGCCGGTGCGCTCGCAGCAATCGTGACCCCTGGGAAATAATCGGATCGCGCGATCAGTGCTCTCGCTCGAAATTCCTCAACGGTCGCCACGGCACGCTGGAGATCTCTATTCTCCACAAGGGCCAATCGAATGAGTTGCCGTAGCTGCTCATCCTGCAGAAGATCCCACCATGCCAGATTCGCCAATGCCGGCATATCCGATGGGCCATCAGCCATACGGAACCGGTCTTCGATCTCGGTGTGAGGTCGTGAGTAGTTCGGGCCCACGGCACAGGAGAGCAGTGATAACGACAGCCCGATGATGAGGACAGTGCGTACCGTCAAGGCTGATCCTCCGGCAATCGCGAGACACTCGGTTGGTCGGTCGTGACGACCCGTTGAGCTCTCCGCTGGGTCAATTTGCGGATCAAGACATAGAACAACGGAACGAAAAATATTGCAAGGAACGTCGCCGCCAACATGCCACCCATGACACCCGTCCCAATCGACTGACGGCTTGCCGCTCCTGCCCCACTCGCGATGACCAACGGGATCATGCCGAAAATAAACGCCATCGACGTCATGATGATCGGGCGAAAGCGCAACCTCGCCGCTTCGACCGCTGCTTCGATCAGAGGTCGCCCCGCTTCATAGCGGGTGTTGGCGAATTCGACGATCAGAATGGCATTCTTAGCCGAAAGTCCGATCAACGTCACAAGGCCGATCTGGAAATAGATATCGTTCTCGAACCCTCGAAACCACACGGCCGTCAACGCGCCAAACACTCCGAACGGAACAGCCAGAATCACGGCAAACGGCACCACCCAGCTCTCGAACTGCGCCGCCAACACCAGAAAAACCATCAACAATCCGATCACAAAGACTTGACCCGATTGTCCGCCGACGCGCCGCTCTTGAAATGAAATATTGCTCCAATCGAGCGCATATCCCTGCGGCACCAACACTTCCTTCGCCACTCGTTCCAACGCTTCGAGCGCTTGTCCGGAGCTGAATCCCGGCGCGGCGGCGCCCAGCACCAGGGCGGTATTATACCCATTGAAGTGATTCACCGGGTCCGGCCCGCTTTGATACTCCGCCGTCACGACCGTATCGAGCGGGATCATATTGACCTCCCGCCCGCTCTGGGTCCGCACATAGATTTTCGAGAGGTCCTGCGGCGTCGATCGATACTCAGCCTCTGCTTCCGTCTGCACATGATACACACGACCAAACTTCACGAAGTCGTTGATGTAGAAATTGCCGAAGTAGGCCTGCAGCGTATCGAAAATATCCGAGATCGGGATCCCCATCGCTTTGGCCCGCTCACGGTTCACGTTGGCATAGAGCCTCGGCGAGGAGACTCGGAAATTCGTCCCGATGCGCCCGATCGCCGGTTCTTTTTGCGCCCGCTCGACGAATTGCTGCGCGACCATGGCGAATTTCTTAAAGTCGCCGCTGCTCGGATCTTGAATTTGGGCGGAGAAACCACCGACGGCACCCACTCCACGAATCGCAGGCGCATTGAACGCGAGAAGCAGGGCTTCCGGAATCTTTGCAAACTCCCCATAGGCGGCGCCGACGAGCGCCTTCGCATGGTACTGCGGCTCCGGCCGTTCATCCCATAACACCAGCGGCACGAACATCGTCGCGGAGTTCGGCCCTCTGGTGCCGAATACGAAGTTCTGGCCGGCCAAGGCATCGGTGGAATGCACCGCCGGAATCGCCTGGAAAAACCGCTCGATCCGTTCGAGCACCGCCACTGTACGCTGCTTCGACGCCCCGTCCGGTAATTGCGCGACCACGATAAAGTAGCCCTGGTCTTCTTCCGGCAGAAAGCTTTTCGGCAGCTTCTGGAAGAGTCCGACACACACGATGATGAGCAGCGCAAAGACCGCCATGACACGGAGCGGCCTGACAACGAGTGCAGCCGTGGTGTTCGTATAACCGTGCTGCGTCCGGCTGAATATCCGATCAAAGAGGTCCCAAAACCCGCTCCGCCTCCCATGCCTGGGTGTGAGAACGACACCGCAGAGTGCGGGGCTCAGCGTCAACGCCACAAATCCCGACACGGTGACTGAAATCGCGATCGTGGCCGCAAATTGCTTATAGAGAGCCCCTGTGATCCCACCGATGAAACCGACAGGGGCGAAGACGGAGACCAAGACCAACACGATCGCAATGATGGGCTCAGTCACCTCACTCATCGCCCTTTTGGCCGCCTCTTTCGGAGAAAGCCGGTCCTCGCGCATATGCCGTTCAACATTCTCAACCACCACGATGGCATCATCCACTACAATCCCGATCGCCAACACCATCCCGAATAGGGTAATCGTATTAATGGAGAAACCGAGGGCGTAGAGCCCGACGAAGGTGCCGATCAGGGAGACGGGCACGGCGACAGTGGGAATGATGGTCGCTCGCCAGGTCTGCAAGAACAGATAGACGACGAGTACCACCAGTACCATCGCTTCCAGCAGTGTCTTGACCACTTCCTTGATCGAAACTTCGATGAAACGTGTGGTGTCGTAGGGAGTGTCATACGACACGCTTGGTGGAAAATTCTTGGCCAGCTCATCCATCCGAGCTCTGGTACGGCCCACCGTGTCGAGCGCATTCGCACCGGGAGACAAGAACGTCAGGATGAACGTCGTTGGTTTGCTGTTCCAGCGGCCCTCCAAGCCATAAGACTGGGCCCCCAGTTCAACGCGCGCCACATCCTTGAGTCGAACCGCGGAGCCGTCCGGAAGAGCGCGAACGATCAGCTCCTCGAAATCCTTGACCTCCGTCAGACGGCCCTTCGTGATGATCGGGATCGTCAGCTCGGTCCCCTTCGGAGCTGGTTCCCGCCCAATCGTCCCAGCCGGATAATCCCTGTTCTGCTCACGGATGACGGCCGTGATGTCACTCGGTGTAAGGCTCAACTTGGCCATCAACAGCGGATTGAGAATGATCCGCATGCTGTAATTTTGCTGTCCGAACACCAGCGCATCCCCCACACCCTTGACCCGCTTCAGATCATCGACGAGTCGAAGCGTGGCATAGTTCGACAAAAACACGGCATCGTGTCGAGGATCTGTGGACTTGAGCGCGATGACCAGCACAAGATCCGGAGACAGCTTCTTGACTGAGATCCCCTGACGGACGACTTCCGGGGGAAGCTGCGGCTCGGCGAGTTTTTCACGATTCTGAGTTTGAACCTGGGCGATATCCGGATTCGTGCCGATCTCAAACGTCAACTTGATCGAGACATGCCCATCGTTGCTGCTGGTCGATTCGTAATACAACAGATTGTCGACGCCGGGAAGCGTGACCTCGATCGGACGAGCAACGGCTTCGGCCGCCACTTCAGCGCTGGCACCGGGATAGTCCGCGTCGATCTGCACCACCGGCGGAGTGATTTCAGGGAACTGCGCGATCGGCAGGAACTGCATGGCGAGCAGCCCCATCACAACCACAACGATCGAGACCACCGATGCAAAGATCGGCCGATCGATAAAGAGGTGCGAGATCACAAATGATCCTGAGGGGGGGTGGGTGCAGACTCCGTGGCGGATGCATTCGCTGCGACCCAGGGGACGGCCTTCACCGGCGCGCCGGGGCCGATCCTCATCAGCCCGTTCACGACTACACGGTCGCCCGTATTCAGGCCTCTATCGATCAGCCATTGATTCCCTTTCCAGTCGGACGCAATCACGTCTCGAATTTCGACCTTTTCGTCCCGATTGATCACGTAGACAAAGGGTCCTTGGGGGCCTTGCAAGACGGCTCGTTGAGGAATGAGGACGGCATCCGTTTTCGTGTCACCGGTGAATCGCACCTTCACAAACTGTCCGGGCAGCAGCGTGCGCTGTGGGTTGGGGAACGTGATTCTGACTTGACGCGAGCTGGTTTCTGTTCGCAGGCCGGGCTCCAAGAGATCAAGGACTCCTTCATGGGCATAGGCCGTGCCATCCATGAACGTGAGGCGGCCTCGCAATTGGTACACCCCTGGGTGCGTGATGATTTTCGACTCGATATCACGTCGCCGCTTCAGGATGAACGACTCGGGTACGTTCACGACCACATACATGGGATCGACACGATGAATCGTGGTCAGTAGATCGGTTTGAGCTGAGACCAATCGTCCTTCATAGTAGCGGCTGCGCTCAATAATTCCGCTGATCGGTGCCGTAATGAGGGTGTTATCGAGATCGAATTGGGCCTTGATGAGATCGGCCTGTGCTCCTTGCACCGCCGCGTTGGCCGACAACTCTTCCGCGACGGCATCGTCGACATCCTTCTGACTGACCGCCTGGTCCGCCAGCAACGGTTTCACACGAGCTAAGTCTTGCTTGGCTTGGACCACGCGCGCCTCCGCCTGCGCAATCTTGGCCTTAGCGCCCGCAGCAACGGCCTTGAAGGGGACGGGATCGATCTGATAGAGGCGATCGCCCTTCTTCACGTCACGGCCTTCCGGATAAAAGACCGCCTTCAGAATTCCCGTTACTTGCGGGCGAATCTCCACCGGACGGGAGGCCTCGGCTTGACCGATAAATTCAGGTTCATCGGGGACCGTCTGCGTCTGCACAGTGACGACCTCCACTTGCGGCACGTCCGGTGCAGGCATCGAACCGGCTTCTTGTTTACAGCCGGCCGACAGCGTCATGGCCGCGACAACAAGGCACGCTGAGACATAGTGCGCCGATTTACGATCCATCAATATGCCACCATCCTCTTTGAAAAGCCGATCAGCGTGCAATGACAAGAAAAACACGCCATTCTACCCAGGGGCGTGAGACGGCGGCAAGCCCAAGACAGGCGAGACTTCTCCAGACTGCGGTGAGATTTGCAAAACCGAACGTTACATTTCATTCGGTGTGATGATCGAACCGATTTTGTCACCATTCCTACACGACGGATTTCGCCTGCCGACCCCCATGATCTCTTCGACGATACACCGTGTCAAACAGCCCGACGCCCGCAGTTCCACGCCGTCCTGCCACAGGCGAGCCAGAAGCGCCTTGCCGGCGGCGTCAATGAAGGTCACACCGGTCAAATCGATCACCGTGCACTGCTGCTGATTTTCAACCACGACGCGGCAATACGTCTTGAGTTCCTCTACCCAGGGACCAGCGAGACGCCCTTCAATGACGAGCGAAACTCCCTGCAGCGCCGTATCCCGCTGACCGGTGATCTTTAACATCAACGTATCCTTACAGCAGTCTTCCATCGGAGGTTCGACCCAGATCAGTTCTGAGTTGCGACCGCCGATTTTGCAGGATAACCGGATCTATCACTTCCCCACATTGCACACAACGTCTGACCGGAAAACCGGCATGAGCATCACCGGCTATGGAATCGAAAGACTCTTCTACAACCATAAGCCCCGTGCACCTGAAGCATTGGATGGAAGCGGCGGGATTCTCCCGCCGGTTCAGAGTTGTTTCATATAATCCCGCCGTTGCCATGATCGACCTCCCTTGTTCAACCTTACGCAGGTTTCATCACCGGCGACTGTAAGACTCGATCGCCCGCCTCAAGCCGATGAGCAATGACACCATCCAACGCCCACTTTCCTCCCCCGATCACAACAAGGGCGGCGCTCATGGCAATGACCAGCAAGTGATATTCGAAGCCTTCTCCCTGCTGCTGTCCAAACCAATTCATGAAAAACCCCTGCGGCCAATGCACCGTGGCGATCGCGCCAATCATGATCGCGATGAAACTTCCTGCAGTGAACCGGGTCAACAATCCTGCGATCAATCCAAGGCTACCCAGAGACTCCCCTATGATGACGAGAAAGGCCACGAGCCACGGCAATCCCATCTTCTGCGTGAAGAATCCCATGGTGCCGTCGAATCCGAATCCCCCAAACCAGCCAAAGAGCTTCTGCGCGCCATGCGCAAAAATCACCATGCCGAGCCCAAGGCGCAAGATCAGACCTGCCCACGAATCGTCGGTCTTGAAAAATGACATGGCACACCTCCCGACTATCTACGATTGATGGAAGAGAACACTCGACGACGTCCGACTGCCCTCGACATCGCATGTTTGATCAACATCCTTGTCATGACCAACGGCAACGCAATGAGCGCGGCGTACCACAAGCTCCACAGAATTACCTCTTGCATGGCTCACCTCCAGTTCCCTTCAATTGATGCTACTTATACCTATGGCAAGAGGCATTCCAAACTCTACTCTGGCGGGACCTGAGTGCTAACCTGCTGTATTCTCAATTAAATGTCGTTGCTTTTCATAAGGGGACGGTATTGCCGACTACGCCATGACGAGGCCACGAAGACGATGGATCGTCATGTGACGAAATGGTTCGTCACACGATAGGAATGGAGGCGCTTACGGGATGTCACATCTGAACGAGAATGACCGCTTGGTCTTGGCGAGTACCGAGGAAAATCGAGACCGACCACTGCAACGACAGACTGTCAGGTGATGAGGCGAATCTTTACTCGAGGGGGCGAGTAATACCGAGCTTCTGCATCTTTGATTGGAGGGTCGTTCGTTTGATCCCTAATCGGGCCGCGGCACCTGAGGGGCCGCCGATGACCCACTTGGTTTCCCGCAGAGCGCGCAAGATCTGCTCACGTTCTGCCTCTTCAAGCGTCGCCGGAGAGCCGAGCGAAAGCGGATGGTCATTCTGCAGTTCTCTGATGGGCACATGCAGATCCGTCCCCTGCGTCAGAATGACGGAACGCTCGATGAGATTCTCCAATTCGCGAACGTTGCCGGGCCAGGCGTAGCGGGAGAGCATGTCGAGCGTCCTGGCGGGAACCGTTTGGATATCTTTCTTCATGCGGACGGCGTAATGCTGAGTGAAATAGCGCACAAGGACGGGAATGTCCTCTCTGCGTTCGCGCAAGGGCGGCAAGGTCACCGGAAACACATTCAGCCGATAGTACAAGTCACTGCGAAACTGCTTCGCCTCCACCAAACTCTTGAGATCTCGATTGGTGGCGGCTACCAGGCGCACGTCAACGCGAACGGTCTTGGTGCTACCCAACCGTTCGAATTCCTGCTCTTGCAACACACGAAGCAGCTTCGATTGTAACTCCAACGGAATTTCCCCCACTTCGTCGAGGAAGATTGTCCCTTTATCGGCCAGCTCGAATCGGCCGGCTTTCTGAGAAATAGCACCGGTGAAAGCGCCCCGCTCGTGCCCAAAGAGTTCGCTTTCCAACAGGCCGGTCGGAATGGCGGCACAATTCAGCTTGACGAACGTGCGCTCCCTTCGGCCACTCAGTCGATGGATGGCACGGGCGATGAGTTCCTTCCCGGTCCCGGTTTCCCCTTGGATTAAGACCGTCGAATCGGTCGGAGCCACGACTTCAACTTGTTTCAAAACCTGCATGAGTGCGTGGCTGTCGCCGATGATATCCTCAAATCCGTGCTCGATGCGCAGCTCTTCTTCGAGATAGAGTTTTTCTTTGGCCAGTTTGTCTTTGAGTTCTTCAATTTGCTGAAAGGCCAGGGCATTTTCCACTGCGACAGCCACTTGTTTGGCAACTTGCTGGAGAAACTCTAAATCCGTGTCGCTGTAGGCCTCTTTCTGTAAACTCAAAAAGCCCATCGCACCCATTCGTCCTCTCGCCGTGGACAAAGGGACGAAGCAAAACGACTGCGTCCCATCCTCCTTCATGAGTTCAATGACCTTTGGCCAGCGAAATTCTTCCGAGAGGTTCGGGACCAACAGTGACTGTTGCATGTGCCACACCAATCCGGCAGGACAATCTTCAATCGCCACCTCATGCCCGCCCACGAGATCAGCCGGCACATTGGCCTGGATCGTATGCAAACGCATAACCTTCTTCACGGGATCGTGGAGGGATAAATCCACATAATTGACCTGTACAACACGAGGGAGACGGTGAGCCAAATCATGGAAGAGCTGATCGAGGTCTCGTTGCGCAGAGATCGCCTGTGCGACCTCCAGAAGAGCCTGATAGCGCTCCGCGAGCGTCTCGCAGGGACTTATGCTCGGCCGATCCATAGGCGCAAGTATGGACTACCGATCAACGACAGCTCAAGGGGTCTCATCGTTAAGCCGACAACAGAGGCTTCGCTGGACGTCAGAGGGTTTGGTGTGTCCCGTCGCAGTACGGCGGGGTTTTGGTCTGCTTGCACTGGCACAATGCCACTTCCTTCTTTTCAGTCAGTGTAAACTCAACCGGCTCAAACCCGGTCCCTTGATGAGATCCGTCACAGAACGGCTGATCTCTCGAACGCCCACATTGACACCAATAGTAGGTTCCCGGGTCCAATGACAACACCGCCGGCTGCTTGGCTGCAATGCGTGGCTGTCCCATGTGTGTTCCTCCCTCGGTCATGGTTAAGTCGGACTACGCGGCTGAAGTATATCGTTTCATGATGCACTTCGCACCGTCATCTTGGCAATTCCCGTCGTCATTTCCATCTTTCTGGATCTGGCCTCTGTAGCTCACCACCATTCATTCATGAAGAGGCGGCATTCTTCACCTCGTCTATGGTATTTTCGTTCCCCGGTCATGTGGCCATTGCCGCCAATCGGCCATGGCCGGTCAATGTGCAGATAGAGTTTGCTGAAGAGGTATTACGTGCAGCCCAATCCCTTGTTCTTTTCGGTATTCCTTGCCGCCGTCGCCGGTGGCGTACTCGCCCGGATTGCCGGGCAGCCGTTGATTCTCGGCTACGTCCTGGGTGGCATCGCGATTGCGACCTCCGGATCGTATCCTCCGTTCGCAGTCCCACGGAGTTCGTTGTGAATGAGACAGCGCCCAAGAATGGCACACTCCTCTTGGCCACCGATTTTTCGAAGCCGGCGCAAATGGTGGTTCCGCATGCTCTTAAACTTGCGCTCGTGTTGAATTTCCGTCTCATTGTCCTGCATGTCGTGAAGGCCCCTCCCGGCTTCGAGCATTGGTCTCCTGCCGCGCGCCGCTCCCTTCATTCCGTGAAGACCAAGGCGCTTCTTGAGCTGGGCCGGATAGTTCGCCTTGCGAGCGAGAACGGGCTCATGGCCGATTACAAACTTCTCGTCGGTATTCCGGAAGATTCCATCGTGGAGGTTGCACACAATTCCGACGTTGCCCTTGTCGCGATGGGAACTCACGGTAAGACCGGTTGGAATCGGCTTCGGTTAGGCAGCGTTGCGGAGAGTACCTTGCGCCGGACGCCTTGTCCCGTCCTCACGGTCCGTGCGTCCGTTACTCACCATACCCCCGTCGATCCGCGCCGGCTGAGGGTATCTCGCCTTCTGGTAGCAATGGACTTTTCTGCTTCTTCGAAGGCCGCGCTTCGGACCGCCGTCGTGCTGGCAAAACGGCTGAACGCGGGGGTGGTGCTGGCACACGCCGCCGAACCCTCAGGCTCCTCGCAGTCTGACCCTCTTCGCATCGCTGAACTCTCGCGGAGGCGCTATGCCCAACAGCTCCAGAAGATGATATCGGCATCCCGAGCAGATGAGGTCATCACCGACACGGTCGTGATCACGGGAAATCCGGTTGAGGTCATTCTTGATCAGGCAAGACACCAGAAAACCGACGTTATCGTCGTTGGAACCCATGGCCGTCGCGGTATGAAGCGACTCATGCTGGGTAGTGTTGCCGAAGCTGTGGTTCGAAGAGCCACGTGCCCGGTCTTTACTGTGAAGGCTCAAGTGAGAAACCCGTTTGACGTGACCGACAGTGCGAGGCGCTCCCCTCTGCGCAGCAGTACCCGTTAATACGGCTCGGCTTTCAGAGCGTCGAAGTATCGCCGACGCTCCCACGTTCTCTCGCCTGATCTTGCCTCCTCGTATTCGTTATAAGGGACTGCCGATGGTTTCAGGCCGTTGAGCTGACCAGGTACTTTATTCCGAGCCGAGCCTTATTTGAAAGGAGATCGCATGCGAGTCGTTCTGCACTTCATTTTCGTCATAGGTATAGGTGTGTCCGCATTACTAATCAACGCTTCTTCAGCATATGCCAAGACCGTTGAGTCAGGCGACTCCAGTTCGAGTTGGAACGGAACCGGCGAGTTCTTGGAACTTGGAAACGGAGAACAGATCGTCAATGGAATTGTAAAAGGGGTGCTGATCTCCCGTCATAAGGACGGAGGCAAGATGATTGTCCATTCATCCAAACTGACTTGTCCGGTGCGTGTGAATCTCAATAGAAGCAAGGATTATCAGGCGATAGAAGGCCTCTGCACGATCGTGGCGCATGAAGGCAAGGACATCGGATATGCCCACTGGAAGTGCACTGGAAATTTGAAAGAGTGTACGGGCGATTTCACGTTTACGGGCGGCGCCGGTGGATTCACCGGAATGTCAGGAACAACCCCTTTCCAGACCAGCATTGTTTTTGAGATGCAGGAAGGGAAAAGCGGTCAAGCGATCGGGTATGCGGTCTGGCCGAATCTGACATATACATTGCCCTAGGTAACCATCTCCTCTTTACTCGCTTTTCAGACGTTCTGACGGGAGGAGCTTCCAATGAACGATGGGGGCTCCTCCGACAAAACTCCGACTCTACCCATACACCTGTTTGATCAGTAACCCTACCTGACTACTCTTCCGACAGAAATCCTCACCGAAACTACACCACATTCCTTTATCCTTTTTTCGAGGCTCTTCTCATCATTAAACCTTTCACGTGGTGAGTACCGAGCGCACGCTGATGACTTCGGTGGTGGCGTACGATGACATCTGCTCGAACCCTCATTTCAAGTGGTGTGAGAAATCGGGGACAACTCAGGCTGACCCCTTCGCTTGGGCCAACGGAAGGTCGGTACAGACAAGAACCATTTCGTCACGTTGTGGACAGTAGTGATTCAACCCGCTGCAGAAGGCCCTGTGCGCTGAAGGGTTTGACGATGATATCGTGTGCACCGAAGACCTTTGCCGTTCGACATACATCGAAACCGTTGATCGGGTTGCCGGAAAGCACCAGAATTTTGGCGGGCTTGGGACACGACCGGAGATGCAACAGGACTTCCAGACCATCCACGTTAGGCATGAAGATGTCCAGTAGGATCAGCACAGGCTCAGCCCGTTCGAGGTAGGCCAATGCTTCCTTTCCATCGCCGGCTTCCTCGACCTGGTACCCCTTGGACTCAAGAATCCGGCGTACCCAGGCTCGAATCTGAGGGTCGTCATCCACAACAAGAATCGTGGGCATAAGATCCTCACACTCTACGAAGAAATCTCGTGGCGTATCGAGTTCATCGAGGATTCCCCGGACTTTGCGGAGCAGGACGTCCGGGATATGTGGCTTCATAAATGGGGCAAACCTCTTGGGTTAGACTCTCTATCGCTTCAGACTCGTCTGGAATGGTCGGCTTAACCCAGAATCGCTCGAACCTTATTTGCGAGCGAATGGACCGTGAACGGCTTCTGCACAAATTCGCTACCAGGATCCATAAAGCCCTGCGCCGTCACGTAGTCCTCCGAGTAACCAGACATGAAGATCACTCTTAATCCTGGACGCAACTGCAGCATTTCCCGGGCAAACTCCCTCCCGTTCATCATCGGCATGACCACGTCGCTCACGAGGAGTTGGATCGGGTCTTCGGCAATCCTGGCCAGTGCCAGCGCCTCAATCTGACTTCTCGCCTCCAGGACCAGGTACCCCAGGGACTTCAGAATCTCGACGGCGACCAAGCGTACGTTGGCATCGTTCTCGACAACAAGGATCGTCTCGGTGCCTCGCTCGGCTGTCAGGGGGGCAAGGGGAACGCTCCCCGTCCCATTCTTGTCTCCGTCCTGGGAAGCGCGAGGAAAGTAAATCCGAAACGTGGTGCCTTGCCCCGGCTCACTATAGACCCAGATGCTGCCTCCGCTTTGCTTGACACTCCCATAGACCGTGGCCAGTCCCAAGCCGGTTCCTCGGTCGCCCTTCGTAGTAAAGAAGGGTTCGAAGATGCGGGATTTGGTCTGCTCGTCCATGCCGCACCCGGTATCGGTCACCGCAAGCATCACATAGCGGCCGGGCGATACCGCAACGTGCGAGCGGGCATACAGTTCGTCCAATTCGACCTCATCCGTCTCGATCGTGACAGTGCCGGTGCGGCCTAAGGCGTCACGCGCGTTGATCACAAGATTCAAGAGCACCTGCTGGACCTGGCAAGGATCGGCGAAAATCGAACTCAATGAAGGAGCTAACCGTGGCGACAACTGAACACCGGTTCCGAGCAAACGCTGCAATAGGTCATTCGCTTTGCTGATCACCGAGTTCAGATCCAGCACCTGTGGGCGGTGTTCCTGTCTGCGGCTGAACGCCAACAGTTGCTGCGTTAAGGCGAGCGCATGCTCGCCCGCCTTGCGTATCTGCTTGACATGACCGTAGAGCTGATCTTCTGTTGAGAGTTGACTTTCGATTAACTGGCTGTAACCCAGAATAGCCGTGAGGACGTTGTTAAAATCGTGCGCGATGCCGCCGGCCAATCGGCCCAGAGATTCGATCTTCTGGGCTTGCAGGAGCTGCGATTCCAGGAGCTTGCGATCGGTGATATCACTCAATGACCCGGCCATGCGGGAGGCGCGTCCGGACTCATCCCAGATCGCAATCCCACGGGCCCGGAACCATCGGACTTCTCCCTGTTTGGTGCGCAACCGATATTCGATGTCGTAACGAACCGTTCGGCGCTCAAGGTAGGCCGTGATGGCGGCGAAGACTCGCGCGCGATCGTCCGGATGCAACAGCGCATCCCAACTCGCGAGTACGTGGGGCAACTCATGCTCGGCGTACCCGAGCATCTCTTTCAGGTGTGTGGAATACCACACCGGCTGCGCCGGATTATGCCAGGGCGTTCCCGGCAAGAACGTGACGTCCCAGAGGCCGTCGGATGAGCCGGAGACGGCGAGATGGAATCGCTCCATCGTCTCGCGCAGCCGTTCCATGGTCTGCCGAAGGATCGCCTCGCTTTCTTTGTGGGTCAGGACCACGGCGCGAAGCGCCTGAAACTGCTCACTCAAGCCCCGTAGGATCGGCCGGAGTTGATCGAGGCCGTGCACCTTATCAATGAACAATTCAGCCCCTGCCGTGAGGCAGGCTTCGCGGTATTCCTGATCCACGTGATTCGTCAGGATGATGGTGATCGGCGCGGGCTTCTTGCCTTTGACGCGCCGGAGCACCTCGATCCCTGTTTTCTCCGGCACGTTGATGTCGAGGATCGCGACATTGGGACATTCTCTCTCGATGAGGGCAAGCACTTCTTGCCCGTTGTCTGCCGTCCCGACGACTTCGACGCCCGGGACATCCTGCAAGATCGTATACAACTTGCGGCGCACGATCGCCTCACCATCCGCAATGAGCACTTTCATGACTTGCCTCTTCGCAGTTTAGTTGCAGACAAACATCGCCTAGTTCCAACATGCATGGGACCTGTACGAGCGTCTATCGGCAAAAATGGGAATTTCCTGTCGGAAAATCGTGGGCGAGTGTCGAAAAAATCCCGAAGATCACGTGGGACGGCATGAGGAGAGCCTCAAGAACCATCAGGAGGCGATCCAGGAGGAAGTGAGCGTGGACTGCAGGCAGCTCGGCGAGCAGCATCCTGACCCGCTCGCGAAATATGACGCATCGTCGGCAATGACGATCTTCGTGCAGAGTCCTCCGGGGCGAGACCGTTCTGCTCCCGAACCAGCGGTAATCCTACCGATTCGATGTGAACACAGTCCGTCGTAAGAACCCTGAATCTCTTCTCATAGTTTTTACGATTGACCGCCGAATGGAGCCACAACACCGTGGCAGGGCAACTGATGGGTGGACCGGGAAGGAGGAACGTTCACTGGACGAGATGATGACGAATGGCGTAGCGAATCAGTTCCGCGGTCGTTCGGAGCTTGAGTTTTTCGAGCAACCGAGCTCGATACGTGCCGACCGTCGAGACGCTGAGGCACAGTTGGTCGGCGGTTTCCGTGAGGGTCTTGCCCTTGGCTATGAGGCAAAGGACCGCCAGTTCACGATCCGACAGCGTCTGATGCAGCAAGGTCGGAGCTTCGTGTGCGAAACTTTCGGCCAGCGCTTCGGCGAGAGAGACCGTGACGTACCTGCCTCCCTGCATCGCTTTTTTCAGCGCGGCCAACAACTCGTCCGGCGCGCTGTCCTTCGTCAGATACGCCTTCGCGCCGGCCCTGAAGGCGCGAACGGCATACTCCGTCTCCGTGTGAAAGCTGAGTATCACGACTGGTACGTCAGGCCGTCGGGCCTTCAGTTCCTTGAGAACATCCAAGCCGTTCATGTCCGGTAGATCAACGTCCAAGACCACCGCGCTCCAGAGATCATCCTTCACGGTGTCCAGCACCCCACGTCCTGATCCGGTTTCTGCGACAACCATCTGCTCGAAACCCTCAGCGATGATCTGCCTCCACCCCTGTCGGACGATGGCATGGTCATCGGCGATCATGACCCTCAGCATGGTCGGGCCTCCAGCCTCCTCGGCTCGGAACGATTCGCGGCATTTACCCTTGTTGTGGCATGGGGACACGCACGCTCGCGGACGTCCCGCGATGCGGGACGCCCTTCATCGTGAGTTCTCCCTTGATCGAGACCAGTCGTTCGCGAATGCCGCGCAACCCGAAGGACGTCGGCTTGGCCATATCCTCCTCCATAATCCCTCGTCCATCGTCGTTGATAGTCATCACAAGCGCGCCGCTTTCCTCCTGAAGACAGATCTGTACGCGCTGCGCGTTCGCATGGCGGATGACGTTGGTCAGAAGCTCCTGGGCGATACGGAAAAGCGCCGTGGCCTGGGAGTCCTGGATTTGCATTTGCGCCACATCAGGGCCTGTCAGCAGCGTGCATTCCAGTCCTGTCCGTTCCTGAAAGTCTCGGGTTTGCCACCGCAGAGCAGCGACCAATCCAAAATCGTCCAGGAGGCTGGGGCGCAGGGACATGGCGATGCGTCTGGTGGAGTTCGTCAGCGCGTTCACCAGCTTCATCATGGACTTCAATCTGCATGCGATCTCGGCTGCTTGCGCTCCGCCCTCTGCTTCGCTGTGTTTGCAACTCAGCCAGATCAGGTCCAAATGGAGGGCCGTGACCAACTGTCCTAATTCGCTGTGCAGTTCCCGTGCGATCCGTTTGCGCTCCGCTTCCTGTGAGGCTTCCAATTGACCAGTCAGCTCTCTGAGTTGTTGATAGGTCCGCTGAAGTTCTCCCTCAACCCTGTTGCGCTCGGTCACGTCCACGTCCATGCGTACGAAGCATGGCGCACCGTCGGGACTTGAAATGCCGAACGTCGTCGAAAGGCAGACGCCAGGGCTGCCGTCGCGGTGATGGAAGCTCGATTCTGTAGGCCCAAGCGACTGGCCAGTCATCCGAATTTCTTCCAGAAACTTGACAAATGCGGCGGCGTCCTCGGGCGTGAGGAGGAGTTGATCCAACGTCTTGCCAACCGCCTCCTCGCTTTTCCAGCCGAACATGTTCTCGGAGGCGCGATTCCAATACAGTACGCGACCGTTGTTGTCATACCACTGCACGGCGACATAGGGGGTGTTTTCAACGGTGGCGCGGATGCGCTCTTCGCTCACCCGCAGCGCCGACTCAGTCCGCTTGCGCATGGTGATCTCGCGAATAATCCCCGGGCCGTCGACCATTCTTCTAAATTGAGCAGCAGGAGGCACACAGAGAAGATGCCGACCAGCCACGTCCATCGCTGTCTGAGGGAATAGTGTGTATACAGGCAGACACATGCATAGAACAGCGGCAGTGAGAGCATGGCAAAACTTATTCCGACACGTAAGACCTGCAGCATGTCGGGAACGGTCGCTGCCGAATAACTGACAGCTGCGCTGGTCATGAATCCGGTTATTGTCATGCACAAAGCGCCGAAGGCGAGAAACAGGGGTTCCTTTCGCGGCCACAGGCCAACGATACTGAACAGGACGCTGCAACAGAGAAAGATACCGGCAACGACCCAGAGCGACGGGATGACCAAGGTGATAGGTGATGAGAGAGAAGCGATACTCATCGGATCGGCGTTCTCCCCACGCGTGGAATTCTGCACTCGGCGCTTCTTCGGCGCAGGCGGGCTCGCGGCTAATATCGTGAAATGAGGGACCGCGCCCGACGAGACTGCGCTCGCGACCATTCAAGGGCTTGCGTCAGAGCGGAATTCATGTTCATGGCCAGTCGGATCGGCAGCAAGTATAGCCTAAATTCTACACTCGGGAAAGTGTCTTAGGGCTCACTGCCGGGATAAGGCATGCGGCTTCGGATGGCATGCGATCTTAGCCCGGACCGGGTCAGTTACGTGTGAGAGCTGATCTTGTCGAACTGGGCGTCATCGCATAAGGATCTCCTAAGGGCCCATCGGCTATGAAGGACTCATAAGGGGTCTGATCTCTTAGTTTGGACCCATGCGAGAACTATTAAGCAGGACCACGATTGATTCATGAAGAAGCGACATTCTTCACCTCGTCTATGGTATTTTCGTTCCCCGGTCATGTGGCCATCGCCGCCAATCGGCCATGGCCGGTCAATGTGCGGATAGAGTTTGCTGAAGAGGTATTACGTGCAGCCCAATCCCTTGTTCTTTTCAGATCTTGCTACGGTATTCCTTGCCGCCGTCGCCGGTGGCGTACTCGCCCGGATTGCCGGACAGCCGTTGATCCTCGGCTACGTGCTGGGCGGTATCGCCATCGGTCCATTTACCCCGGGCCTTACGATCTCAGAACCGCATGCCTTCGAGCTGTTTGCAGAGATCGGCGTCATTCTCTTGATGTTCTCGATCGGACTTGAGTTTTCTGTGAAGGACCTGATGCGGGTCAAATGGGTCGCCCTTGCCGGCGGTCCGCTCGGCATTCTCATGTCCATCGGATTGGCCATCGTGATCGGGAGCCTGATCGGGTGGTCGACCATCCAGAGCATCGTGATCGGAGCGGTCATTTCGATGGCGAGCACGATGGTACTCGCGCGCCTCCTCGTAGATCGGGGGGAGCTTCGCTCGAAGCATGGACGGGTGATGATCGGCATTACCCTCGTCGAAGACGTCGCCGTCGTAGGGATGACGGTACTCATGCCGGCCCTCGGAGAGTTCGACTCGGGGCGATTGCTTCTGATCGGTCAAGCCTTGGGAAAGGCTCTATTGATCCTTGTGCCAGTGGGGTACTTGGGCGCCAAAGTCATCCCACCGATCATGACTCACGTCGCCAGAACCCAGAATCAAGAACTCTTCCTACTCGTCACACTGGCCATCAGCCTTGGGACTGCCGCCGTCACGCAGATGGTCGGACTTTCTCTCGCCTTGGGAGCCTTCTTGGCCGGGCTCATTATCAGCGCATCCGACTATGGGCACGAAACCTTGGCCCGGCTTCTTTCGCTACGTGATGCCTTCGTCGCGCTCTTTTTCGTGACCATCGGTATTCTGATCGATCCGCGCGTCATCCTCGATAACGTTTCTCTCCTTGCCACGATGATTGCCTTGATCGTAGCCGGGAAGCTCTTGATTTGGATGACCGTCGTGCGGCTGTTCGGCTACCCATGGATCACCGCAGTCCTGGTGGGAATCGGCCTCACTCAAATCGGCGAATTCTCGTTTGTCCTTGTGCAGGTCGCAAAATCGTCAGGCCATGTCGGCAGTGAAGTCTACAATGCGACGCTTGCCGCCTCTCTTATTACCATTCTCATGAATGCAGCTCTTGTCCGGTATGTGCCCGGCTGGCTCGTTCAGAGACGTCTCTCTCATGATCAGCAGGAAATGACGCCGTGGCCGCCCGAAGGCGAACCGCTCCGGCAGCATGTTGTCCTGTGCGGATTTGGACGAGTCGGCAGCTCGCTTGGAAGAGCGTTGGAAGCCTTCAGTCTTCCTTATGTGGTGATCGACCGCAATCCGGACATCATTCGACGGCTACAAGCCAAACGCACGGCCTGCCTCTATGGCGACGCGTCCCATCGCGAGTTGCTCACGAAGGCCGGAGCGGCGGATGCGTCTCTGATCATCGTAGCATTGCCTGAAATCGAGCCCGCTGCGTTGACAGTGAGTCGCATCCGCGACCTCAACCAAAAAGTTCCGATCCTGGCCCGTGCACATGGACTCGCGGAAGGGGAACGACTCGGTGTCGTTGGGGCGACCGAGGTCATTCAGCCTGAAGTCGAAGCATCGGCGACATTGATCCGGCATGCCTTGAACTGGTTTGGGGTACCGAAGGACCGCATTCTGGACTATGTCGAACAGTATCGGCAATCTATGGAAACGAAGCGGCGAACAAGTTGAGGATGTCGCAAAAGTCCTCCAGCGTCGTTCTCGCATCGCTCAAGGCCTCAACGTACCAACCGCGTACGCTTCGGCCTTTCGCTCGCTGCGGCCTTGCTGGACGAGCTTTTTCACCATCCTCTGAGGTTGATTGAGCACAACGCTTAGCTCCTAATGTGTCGCCGGCATGGATCACCTGTTGGGAATGGACTGCATGAGTAAGTTTCTGACCGCCGCGTGCGCCAGAATCACCTCCGGTCCCCGTTGCAGCGCGTCGTAGTATTGTCTGCCAAACCCCTCCCCAGCCTCCGTCGGGGTGAGAAGTTTCCCCACCGACTCAAGCACGGCGATTTTCTCGTTGTTCGACGGTTCAACGGCCTCGCTAGGTTCGTCAAGCTTGGCCGTTAATTGGGACAACGGACGCAACCAGGCAAACCAGGCATCGTTCAGCACCAACTGCAAGAACATGCCGTTGGACGGAATGCGTCCGTGCACACGCTCGTAGGACATTCGCTCATCGTCCAACAACGCTTTGTGCAGATGAAGAAGGGCCTGAATGAGATTGTCCGATGAGATGTCTCTTCCCCTTGGCTTCGGCATACCCTTGTCTCCTCGTCGAACTCGTGGTTGTCAGCCGGTAGGCTCGCTGTCGAGTTGATGGGCTTTGCGCCCGCCACGAGCCAGGGGATGTTGGGGAAGTTGTCCGTCGATCATGAGCTTTGCCATGTCTGCCGCGCGTGCCACCAGCCCCTGCGCCCCTTCACGAAGTTCCCGGCTGTTCTGGACCTCGATGACGTTCCGTTCCATATCCTCGGCACTCCAGCCTCTGGAATGGGCGATGAACGGGAATTGCGGAAATTGGCAGCCGACCTCGGCCCAAAACGTCAAGAGTTGCCCGGCTACGCCTTGAACATTGTCCTGCCCGCCCATGATGATGAAAGCGGCGACTTTGTTCTTCAACAAGTGTTTGCTGGCGATCGTCTCCTGATTCTGAATGCAGTTCAGCCGCTCGATCATCTTGTAGTACAGACTGCTCGCGTTCCCCCAGCGGATCGGCGTGGCGATGAGAATCACGTCGGCCCAATGCACGATTGCTTCGTACACGCGATCGAGCTGATCGCTCGGGTCCATCTGAGTGATGGAACACGGCCACGTGCAGGCCTGTGCCGATTTGGAATAGAATCCTTCGCAGGCTCGGAAGCTCAGGTCTCGAAGCTTGATGTACTGGGTTTCGAGTCGGAGGTCGGCCCGCGCATGCTCCAAGGCAGTCTCGAGTAGCGCATCCGATCCACTGTAGCGCGGATGGGCGACGGTCATCGCCGTCGTGGAAATGCCTACGACCCGAATCGGACCAGCCCGGCGAATGACCGGTCTCGCCAAGGGATGCGGCGCATGCGCCTGCTTCCTGCGCTTTGTCGCCGAGGAAAGGTCGACATAGAGTCGACCGCTCTCTACCTTGGTTGCGTAGGCCGGAACCTGATCCTGCTCATAGCCGGGCTCTCCTTGACCGGTTCGATGATGGAACTTCCAGTAATGCCAGGGACAAACCACATACTCACCGTCGAGAGTACCTTCGCCTAACGGGCCGCCCACGTGATTGCAGACTCCGGAGATGGCGGCAAACGCGCCGTCCTTGTGCGTCAGCGCGATGGCTGTCGTCCCGCACACGACTTCCTGCAAGGGCTTGTTCTTCAGTTCCTCGACAGACCCGACATCGATCCAGTTGCTCTCAGGCATCGAATCTCCCCACACTGTGTGCCTCGCCTCACAACAGGCTCGAACTCATGATACCCGCACTTTTCCGAGTTCGCTATTTTCAGTTCGAACGGCGGCCACCGGCTGTACCCGACCAGGCTCCTGAGGCGACCAATCGCCGCCCAAGGCTTTGTACAGCTGGACCACCGATGTCAGATATACGCGGTGAGTCGTCGCGAGCGCCCCTTGTTTATACTCGGCGGGACACTCCGGGAGATCCACAGACTTGACGCCAGGTTTGACTTCCAAACTTCCAGCCCCGCCGACGACGAACAATCGCTTGATCCCGGCATTCTCGACCCCATCAATAATGGCTCGCGTGCCCTTGACCTGAAGATCGTACATGTCTGGATTGGTCCACCCTGGGGTGGAGGCGCTGATCACGACAGCATGACCCGCGACTAAACGAGCCGCCTCATTGTCATTGTAAGCATCACCCTTCAGAGGATAGAGCGTCGGGTGTGGCTGTAATTTCTCAGGGTCCCGCGCGATGGCCGTGACCTCATGGCCGCGATCCAACGCTTCCTTCAAATTCGCCGACTGCCCGCACCGGCAGAGCCACGTCTCGTCTCCATCGAAGGCGATCTCCCGACCGCCCTGGGTCACGATCTTGAACGCTCCCTTGACGTGATACGGTCCATTGTTGTTGGGCGTGATGATGGCGCCCATGTTGACCTCCTCAATCACGGGGTGACGGATGATCTCACAATCGGTCTTCCCGGGAAGCCCTTCCCTTCCTTTGCTACAACACCGAGAAGTCGGTTCGAAAACTCATTGCATCTGCATCTTACGCCGGACTCATCGTGGGACACATTCGCTTTGTTCGGCTCCTCCATCCCGAGGCCCCTGCGTCGCTTTCTGAATACTGTGCGCGATACGGGTCCCGAGTGCGTCAATCGCTTTTCGATAGGCAAGAATTGCGTGTCTGAGACTCCGATCGTCCAATTCCGTTTGATACACCGAGCGGCAGAGGAAGTCTGCGCTGCCATCGATCGAACGGACCGTCCAGACTGCTTGCATCATCGCCCCATGACCCGGAGCAACCTTGAACGACTCGACACTGACGGTGATGCGGTAGGTTTTGCCTTTGGCCGATTCCCCATGAGGGGCAGGCGTGTGATACATATCGATCATCCCGAGCCGGTGTCTCAGCTTCTCGCCGATGGATTGGCGAATCTCGCTTTTGAGCGTCGCCGCCCAGCGATCTTCCTCAAGAATGTGTACTCGGCCGGCTTCGTCGTACAGCACGACCTGAGGGCGGTCGAGTAATTCCGGCAGGGATACAGGCAAGATTTCTACGAAGTCGTTCCCGATCGGTGCATCCTGTGTCCCGTCCGGCATCGAATCAGAGAGAGTATAGAATCGCTCCTGGGTCGCACGGGCACATCCCGTGGCGCTCATGACCATTCCAAGAATGAAGAGGACAACAACCCGCTGAGTCAGTGTGCTCACTTCAAGCCCGCTCTTTATTTTCCTCGAAGTAAGGATTCAGGATGACGCTCGAGATAATCGGTCAATACTCGCAACGATTGGGCTGCGCGGGTCAATTCTTGCACAGCTTGCCGCGCATCGTGCACAAGTGGTGCATCTTGCGACAAGGTGTGCTGAGCCGCGGTGAACGATTTGCGCGCTTCGGCGAGTGCCGCTTTGGCCTCCGGCGTCACCTCATTGACTTGCCTGAACAGTTTCTCCGCATTCCCCAGCAAGCTCTTCAACCCTATCAGGCTTTTGTCGAGATTCGCGGCGAGGCTATCGAACGGGACCTTGTTCAGCTTTTGGGCGATCTCGGTCAACTGAGACTGCAGATCTTCAATTCCGCTGACGACCGTGGGTATCTCGCGTGGCGTTCTGTGTGGATCAAGCAGAACCGGCAACGCGTGCGGGAAAAAGTCGAGCGCGACATAGAGTTGACCGGCCAAAACATTTCCCGTTCGCAGTTGGGCGCGAAAGCCGCGGTTGACCATGGCTTCAAATAACGACTTCCTCGTTGTCGGCTCGCCCCTTAGAATCGTCTCACGATACCGCTCGCCAAGACGCTCAAGGTAGACTTCAATGGTGACCGGCATCCGGAATTCTCTTGTCCCTGGGTCGAATTCGACGCCGATCGATTTCACGTCGCCGAGCGGCAGGCCACGAAAATCGACCGGCGCACCCGGACTCAGCCCTCGGACGGACTGGTCAAAATACAGGACGGCCAACTCCGCCTTTTCGTTCTGCCGTTTCATGGCTTGCTCTTGGTCTGCCGCCAGAACGTAGGCCGTGCCTTCCTCCGCCGGAGTCGTTGTCGGGCCGTCCGGCGGCGCGTCAAAAGCGATTCCGCCAAGCAGCAGCGAGGCCAGCGACGAGGTCTTCACTTTGACGCCGTTCGCATCCATCCTGACATCCACACCACTGGCATGCCAGAAGCGCGTCTCGGACGTGACAAAACGATCATAGGGAGTCTGCACAAAAATCTTCAGAGTCACCCCTCTCCCGCCCGGATCCAGATCAAACGCGACCACTTGACCCACTTGAACATGGTGATAGTAGACGGGGGAGGCAATGTCCAAGGATCCTCCATCGTCCGCGTGGAGGGTGAACTGGCGTCCGACCAGATCCGTCGTCACAATCGGAGGCGCTTCAAGTCCGATAAACTCCTTTCGCTCTTCAGACGATTGCCCCGGGTCGGTGCCGATATAGGCGCCTGAGAAGAGCGTGCCCAGCCCTGACACGCCACTCGCAGCCACCCTGGGCTTGACGATCCAAAAGCGGGTATCCGAAACGGCGAATCGTTCCGTACCTTTCACCAACTCCAGATGGATGAGGACATGGCTCAGATCCTTGCTCAGGGTGATCGCCTTGACCTCGCCGATTTCCACGTCCTTATACTTCACCTTGGTTTTTCCGGCCTCGAGACCTTCCGCCGTCTGGAAGCGAATCGTGATAGTTGGTCCCCGTTCCAACACCATGGTGACCATGAGCGACAGACCGATCAGAGCGGCGAGAATCGGAATCGCCCATACCAATGAGGGAGCCCACCGCGTTGTCTTCACAACGATCGGATCAGGAATGTCGGGCAGCTTATCGTGGTTTTCTGGAGTCATGGTTGGTCTCGACAGGATCCCAGATCAGTCGGGGATCAAAACTTTTGGACGCCAGCATCGTGAGGACCACGACCGCTCCGAATGCCGCGGCACCGGGGCCGGCATGGATCGTCGCAAGCGACCGGAGATGGACGAGCGCGACCACAATGGCCACCACAAAGACATCGAGCATCGACCAGCGGCCGATCCGTTCAATTAGACGGTAGAGCTTCGCACGCTGCTGAGGACGCCAGTGCGAACGCCGTTGTGCCGTGATGGTCAAGAGGACAAGCGCGATGCATTTCAACATCGGGATCATCACGCTCGCGGCAAAGACGACCGCGGCGATGAACGGCGACCCAGTGGTCCAGAACAGCACGACCCCGCTCATGATGGTATCCCGTTGCACGCCAAATAATGTACGAGTCTCGGTCACCGGCAGCAAGTTTGCCGGGATGTAGAGGATCAAGGCCGCAATGAGGAAGGCCCAGGTTCTGCCGATACTGTCCCGTTTACGGAACTGGACTGCGCCAAAACAGCGCGGGCATCGCATCTGAAGGATGGATCGGACGCGCCGGCACAATGCCCCACACGTGCGACACATCATGAGCCCCTTGTCGGCGGCGGTCATCATGCATGACTCCCTGCAAGCTCTTCCGCGATATCCCAAAGATGACGCGGGTCAAACATCAGAATAGCGGCAAGCAACACCGTGAGCGCTGCAAAAGCCCACAAGGCCACACCGGGCAGGATACTGGCTGTACTCGACAGTTTCACGAGTGAAACGAGTACACCCAGCAGAAACACCTCGATCATTCCCCACGGCCGTATGGTCTGAATGACACGTGTGAAGAGGTGGAGTTGGGCCGGAAGTCGGCCTTGTCGCAAGGGAACGAGCAGGTAGAGGAGTATCATCAATTCCGTAAGCGGGAAGAGGATCGTCGTCGCCAGCACAAGTCCAGATACGATCGGCATCCCTTCGCGGTAGAGCGTCACAATCGCCCCAAAGAGCGTCGACCCGTTGCGTACCCCTTTCATTTCGAGAGTCACGATGGGGAATGCGTTCGCCATCACAAACACCACGAGGCTGCCGAGTGTCAACGCCAGAACCGTATCGATGTGGAACGCTCGAGAGCGGAACAACTCCGCGCCGCATCGGGTACAGCGCGCAGCAGATTCGGCGTTCAAAGCTATCCGGCGGTGGAGAGCATCGCATTCTTCGCATGCAATCAGTTGGTGCGTCATGTCCCTATATGAAAGAGGTTGGACAGAGAAAGATCCTCGTCGATCTATAACCACGGTCTTGCTGAATGGACTAGACCGGAACAGACCTTGCGCGGCGTTCGTTTTCCAGTGGTCAAGATCTTCACGTTGGTCCCGCCGACATCAATGACCAACACCTTGGGAGAACGAGCAGGTATCCTGTCATCGTCCTTTACGCGCGAAGTTCCCTGTAGCCGCTCTCCAGAAAAAGATTGTCTCGGTGTGTCCGTTCGCGATCCCGACCTGACATAATCCAGCCTACTTGCTAGGGTTTGCCCACAGAGGTGGTGCCGCCTCCGGTGCCGACGGGAATCGCGGCTCCGCTGATCTGACCGGCTTCGTCCGAAGCGAGAAAGAGCAGTGTCTCGGCGATGGCTTCCGGTTTGACCCAGCTGGATGAGTCGGCCTCGGGCATGCCCATGCGATTGGCAGGTGTATCGATGGTCGTGGGTAAGACTCCGTTGACGGTCACGCCCGAGCCTTTCAACTCGAGCGCCAACACCCGCATCAGCGCGAGCAAGCCGGATTTGGCGACAATGTAGGCGGCAGCTCCCGGGAATGGATCGACCGCCGCCCACGCGGCCACGTGGAGAATGCGACCCTTCCCGTGTTGGAGCATGTGGGGGACGACCGCTTTCGAGAGCAAGAAGGCCGCCGTCACGTTCATAGCCCACATTCGCTGCCATTGCGACCAGTCGGTTTCGACTATACGACCGGCGACAAATCCACCGACCAAGTTGACCAGGGCATCGATACGGCCTTCCTTCCGTACGACCTCCTCGACAAGCCGCTGCACGTCGTTCTCATCGGTCACATCGGCTGCGACCGCGACCCAGCCCTTCGGTTGGCCTGCAGATCCATGGCGATCAACTGAAATCACCCGCGCCCCGGCATGCACGAACGCCGGAACGACGGCGTGTCCTAGGGCCCCGCCCCCTCCTGCAATCAGCACGACTTTCTTTTCCAATCCCATTGGATCGCCTCACGAATGACAGGCGCCATCAGGGCGCAAGATGGTTCGCCGCACTAGTGATCTCCCGTTTGGATCGCGGCGGCCACCGGCTGTTCTCGACCAGGCTCCTGGGGCAACCAACCACCGCCCAACGCTTTGTACAGCTGGACCACCGATATCAGATATAAGCGGTGGGTCGTCGCGAGCGCCAATTCCGCGTCGAACAGGTTCCGTTGCGCGATTAAGACATCCAAATAGTTCGCCAGACCGCCTTTGTACCGGAGATTTGCCAGGCGCAGAGCTGCTTTCAGCGCATTCACCTGTCGCTCCTGCGCAGCCGCCTGCTCACGTGCCATCGCGACCCCTGCCAGCGCGTCTTCAACTTCCTTGAAGGCTACGAGGATCGTCTGTTTATATTGGGCGATCGCTTGCCTGGACTGAGCTTCGGCAGCCTTCTGCTGAAACCCGAGGCTTACCGCATTCAACAAGGGACCGGTCAGCGTCGGACCGAACGCTGCGAAGTCTCCTCCGGCCGTGAAGAGTTTGGATAGGCTTGGATTGGCGAGGCCAAGAAGCCCGGTGAGAGAGACTTTGGGAAAACGATCGGCTTTCGCGGCTCCGATTCTGGCCGTCGCCGCAGCCAGCTGCTGCTCTGCCTGGACGATATCCGGCCGCCGCTGCAGCAGTTCGGATGGGAGACCGGCCGGCACGATGGGCGGCAGGACTTGATCGGTCAACGATTGCCCCCTGGCGATCTGGCCTGGATTCCTCCCTAGTAACACACTCAGTTCGTTTTCTTTCAGAATCACTTGGCGCTTCAGATCCGCAATGCGCGCCGCCGCGTTTTCCCGTTCCGCTTGAAACTGTTCAACATCCAGCCCGTGAATCAATCCTTGCCGGTGGCGAGCTTGGCTGATTCGCACTGACTCGTCCCATGCTTTCAACGTGCGTTCGGCGATCTCCAGCTGCAGATCGAACTGCCGAAGGTCGAAATAGGCCTGCGCCACTCCACCGACCAACTGCAAAACGATCGCGCGCCGATTTTCCTCCCTGGCCAGCAGATCACCGCGAGCCGCTTCATTCGACCGGCGGATCCGTCCCCACACATCGATTTCCCAGGCGAGATTGCCCTGCAGGTAGTAGCTGAAAGGGCTTGGGAATCCTGCGAAACGGACTCCGCCCGACCGTGCAAAGGGGAAATTGGCCGTAGCCGTCATTTGAGGAATGTAGTCTGTCCGCGCGATGAACAACCGAGCTTCAAACTCTTCGATCGTCGCGACGGCGCGTTCGAGATCCTTGTTTTCCTCCAACGCAATACGGATGAGCTTCTGAAGCTCCTCATCACGGTACAGTTCCCACCAGGGCATATTGGCGAGAGACGGGAGGTCGGTGGCTTCTTTGGCCATGCGAAACGAATCATTGGCCGGAATATCAGGGCGCGAATAATCGGGCCCCACCGCGCAGGAAAGCAGTACGCCTGAAAGGCCTAACAGCGGGAGGATGCGCATATCAAAGTCCTCCTTGCACAGAAGCCGAAGCGAGCCCGGTACGGTCTTCTCCGGTTCTGTCTTGTTGGACAGGTCGGGGAGCCGGCTTTCCCAATATTCGGATCAGTGTGAAGAACAAGGGGACAAATAAGACGGAAAGAATCGTCGCCGCGATCATGCCTCCGAACACACCGGTCCCGATCGAATGGCGGCTGGCCGCGCCGGCTCCACCGGCGGCGACCAGTGGCACCACGCCGAGAATAAAGGCCAATGAGGTCATGAGGATGGGTCGGAACCGAAGTCGGGCCGCTTCCACCACGGCATCCCTCAACGGAAGACCGTGCTGGTACCGTTGATTCGCAAACTCTACGATGAGAATGGCATTCTTGGCCGCAAGCCCGATAAGCGTAACCAAGCCGATCTGGAAATAGATGTCTTTCGTCATTCCCGACAACCATACCGCCGACAAGGCGCCGAACACTCCAAACGGGACGGCCAGGATCACGGCGAACGGAACGGTCCAGCTCTCGTACTGGGCAGCCAGCACCAGGAACACCATGAGCAACCCGAATCCAAACGCGACAATCGATTGAGAACCGGCCTTGCGTTCTTGATACGATATCCCGCTCCAATCGATGTCGAACCCCTGGGGGGTCAACACCTCTTGCGCCACGAGCTCCAACGCATCGAGCGCCTGGCCCGAACTGTAGCCTGGCGCCGCTGAACCCAAGACAAGCGCAGTATTGAATCCGTTGAAGTGGGTCACGGGGTCTGGCCCGCTGGAGTAGTTCGTCGTCACCACGGTGTCGAGCGGGATCATAGCAGGGCCTTGGCCGTTCACGGCTCGAACATAAATCTTGCTGATATCGGCGGGGCGGGATCGATACTGGGGCTCCGCTTCGGTCTGGACCCGATAGACACGGCCGAATTTGACGAAATCGTTGATGTACAGGTTGCCGAAATAGGCTTGAAGCGTGTCGAACACTTCGGAGATCGGCACCCCTAGCGCCTTGGCCCTCTCCCGATTGATCTTTGCATGCACCCGGGGGGCGCTCACGCGGAAACTCGTACTGACCGCCCCGATCGCCGGGTCCAGACTTGCCTTTTTGACAAACTCCTGAGCAACCGCGCCAAACTGCTTAAAATCCCCGCCGCTCGGGTCCTGCAGTTGCACGGAGAAACCGCCGGTGGCACCCAGGCCCCGAATCGAAGGAGCGTTAAACGCCAGGATCAGCGAACCGGGAATCTTACCGAATTCCTTGAACGCCCCTCCGATCAGCGCCTTGACATGGTCCTGCCGCCCCTTCCGTTCATCCCAATGTTTGAGAGGCGCAAAGAGAGTCGCCGTATTGGTGCCTCTGGTATTAAAAACGAAGTTCTGTCCCGACAGCGCTTGTGTGGCATAGATTGCGGGAAGCGTATGGTAATACTGCTCAACTCGATCGACGACTGCGTCCGTCCGCTTTTTCGACGCCCCATCCGGCAGCTGAACGACGGTAATGAAATATCCTTGGTCCTCTTCCGGTAAGAAGGCCATGGGAATCACCGCAAATAACTTGACTGCGACACCAATCACCACCCCGCACAGCGCCAATGAGAGGGCCATGTGCTTCAACGTGAAACTCACGCTCGTCGAGTACCGAATTTGGACCCACTCGAACAGCCGATTGAACAGTCCAAAGAAGCCTTTGCGCGGCCCATGAGCGGGCTTCAGCACCAAAGCGCAGAGCGCGGGACTGAGCGTCAGGGCGACGAACCCCGAGATCGCGACGGAGACCGCGATCGTGATCGCAAACTGTTTGTACAATTGGCCGGTGATCCCGCCGAGAAATCCCACCGGCACAAAGACCGCGCACAACACCAGCACAATGGCAATCACGGGGCCGGCCACCTCCCCCATGGCTTTCTTAGCCGCGTCCTTCGGGGACAGCCCTCCCGCCATGTGACGCTCGACGTTCTCCACGACCACGATGGCATCATCCACGACAATCCCGATGGCGAGCACCAAACCGAAGAGGGTCAGAGTATTGATGGAGAACCCGAGAGCGGCCATCCCGGCAAAGGTTCCGATCAGCGAGACGGGAACCGCCAAGACAGGAATCAATGTGGCGCGCCAGCTTTGAAGAAAGAGATACACCACCAGGACGACCAAGACCATGGCTTCTCCCAAGGTCTTCACCACTTCTTTGATGGAGACATCGACAAAGCGTGTCGTGTCGTAGGGAATGTCGTACGTAACGCCGGGTGGAAAGACCTTGCTCAGTCTGTCCATTTCTCCGCGAATTCGCTTGACCGTGTCGAGAGCATTGGCACCGGGCGAGAGAAACGTGAGCAGCAGCGCGGTAGGCTTGCGGTTATAGCGGCCTTCGAGCACATAGGATTGGGCGCCCAACTCGACCCGCGCGACGTCTTTGAGCCGAACCATCGATCCGTTCGGCAGCGCGCGAACGATCATATCCTCGAATTCGCGCACGTCGGTCATGCGTCCCTCAGTAATGAGAGGAAGCGTGAGCTCCGTGGGTATAGGCATGGGCTCGCGTCCGACGGTTCCGGCCGGGAAATCACGATTCTGCTCGCGCACGACATTCGCGATATCGGTCGGCGTCAGACCCAACTGCGCCATGCGCACCGGATCGAGGACGAGGCGCATACTGTAGTTCTGTTGTCCGAAGACCAGCGCGTCGCCGACTCCCGGCAACCGCTTGATATTGTCGAGGATTCGCAGGATTGCGAAATTCGAGAGGAAGAGCGCATCTTGCTGCGGATCGTCGGATTTAAGCACCATCACCGTCAGCAAATCCGGCGACAGTTTTTTAACGGTCACCCCCTGGCGGACGACTTCAGGCGGAAGTTGTGGCTCGGCAAGCTTCTGGCGGTTCTGGGCCTGAACTTGCGCGATATCGACGTTCGTCCCGATTTCGAACGTCAGCTTGATGGTCATGTGACCGTCGTTCGTGCTCGTCGAATCGAAGTAGAGAAGCCGATCGATGCCGGGCAGCTGCAATTCAATGGGACGCGCGACCGATTCCGCGACGACATCTGCGCTCGCACCAGGGTAATCAGCGTCGATCTGCACCACCGGGGGAGTGATCTCAGGAAACTGAGCGATGGGTAGAGCCAGCATTGCTACCAGCCCCACCACAACGATGACGATGGAAAGGACCGAGGCAAAAATCGGCCGATCGATGAAAAACCCGAGGTTCATTCTGACTGTTCCGCGCCGCCACCGGCCGGCGATGGATGCGTATCGGACTTTGTCGAGGCCACCGTAATGGGCTTGACTTGGGCTCCGGGCACGAGTCGTTGGAATCCCTCCACGATGACTCGCTCTCCAACACGGAGTCCATCTTCGATGAGCCACTGGTCCCCTTGCCAGTCCGTCGCCTTCACGTCTCGAACTTCCACTTGATCGCCTTGACCGACGACATAGACCACCGCGCCCTTTGGCCCCTGCTGAACCGCGCGTTGTGGAACAAGAATGGCGTTGGGCTTCGATACTCCATGGAAGCGCACGGTCACGAACTGGCCTGGCAACAACACCCGGTCGGGATTCGGGAACACGACCCGCGCTTGCCGGGAACCCGTCTCCGCCCGTAACCCTATATCCGCAAAATCCAACACACCGTCATGCGCATAGGATGTTCCGTCCACAAAGATAGCGGTGCCCGTCAAACTGTAGATCCCGGGGTGCTGTATCCGTTTCGAAAGCGTGTCCCGACGTCGCTTGAGAAGAAAACTCTCCGGCGCGCTCACGATGACGTACATCGGATCGACTTGATGAATGACGGTCAGGAGATCCGTCTGAGCGGTGACCAACCGCCCCTGGTAGTACCGCGTACGCTCGATCAAGCCATCGACCGGGGCCACGATGAGCGTATTATCCAGATCGAACTTGGCCTTGACCAGATCTCCTCTGGCCGCTTCCAGTGCTGCCCGGGCGGTAAGATCTTCCGCGATCGCGTCGTCGACATCTTTCTGACTGACGGCATCCTCAACGAGCAATGGCTTGACACGAGCCAGATTTTGCTTGGCCTGGACAACCCGGGCCTCGGCTTGCGCGACTCGTCCTTTGGCGCTCGCGAATGCTGCCTGGAAGGGCACAGGATCGATCTCGTAGAGTCGATCACCGTGTTTGACGTCGCGTCCCTCGGAAAAGAAGCGTTGCTTGATGATGCCGGTGACTTGCGGACGGATTTCGACGATGCTCGATGCTTCGGCCTGCCCGATAAACTCCGGTTCATCAGGGACGGTCTGAGAAGTGGTTTCGATGACTTGGACTTCAGGGGTCGGGCGAGGCGCCGAAGAGCCGGCTTCGCCCTTGCACCCGAACAAGCCGGAGACTCCAACCACGAAAAGCACGCCGATGGCGAGCCTCATCGGCGTCGGTTCGGTTCTCAGAGCAGTTTTCATGACATGCACCCCGCAGTGAGGATCTGCGCAGCAGGCATGAGATGTCAAGGCCATATACCTCCGGTCTTTTCAGTCCAAGACACCCAGTGCCGGGGGTTTATGATGCGTCTGTTGCAAACTCCTGAATGAAGTTCTCTTGGCAGGAGACCTATAACCAGCCCGTTCCCACAGCTTTGATTTCACGCAGTGTCTCCGCCATCGGCCCCGAGCGGGGACCCGGTCATCCGCACGAGTTCGTGTTAGGGGACTGTTCTCCCTCACGCGAAGGATCGGGCCGCTTCTTCGATCAGTGCGACGATTGCATCGGCCTGTGAGGCCATGGACGCGTGACTCGCCTGCAGCGTCACCGTCTTCTTTGGACGCATGCGCTCCGCCATCCACCGCTCGGCCTCCGGCGGAATCATGCGGTCGTCCGCCGAGATCTGATACCAACTCGGCTTTCCCTTCCACGCCGGTGGTCCAGACTTGTCCTCAAAGCATCGCCCGGCGATCGGCTTCTGCGTGAGCGCCATCACCAATGCTTCTGTCTCGTCGAGATCCTGGCAGAAACTCTCGCGAAACTTCTCCGGGGTGATCCAGAGAAACCCATCCTTGTCGGGACGAATATTGGCCGCTCCTGGAGGCGGTTCTTGCCGCGAGAAAATGCTCCCGAGACTGTCCCCTTCGTCTGGAGCGAATGCGGCCACATAAACGAGTCCGACGACGTTCGATGTGTGACCCGCGCCCGTGATGACCGCCCCACCATACGAATGGCCGACCAGCAAGGTCGGGCCATCTTGCGCTGCCGCGAGTTTACTTGTGCGATCGATATCATCGGCCAATGACGTGAGGGGATTCTGCACGGCGCTGACCCGGTAGCCTTTGGCATGCAGCGGTGGAATGACATGGCGCCAGTGCGAGCCGTCGCCCAAGCCCCATGCACGAATACGATGTTGGGTTTAGTCGTCATCGTGGCTCTCCCCTCTTGGTTGAGGATGGATCGGTTCAGAATACTTCACGCTCTAGCTGAGCCCAACCTCTTTCAGGAGCGCCTGAGCAGCTGCTTTACCAACATTGTTAGACGCAAACGGGCTGTCACCGGTTATGAGCTTCCTATCTTGGTGGGTTTTCCCGGTGATGTCGCTATTGAGGATCTCAACACCGAGTTCCTTCAGCTTCTCGGCAACAAACCATGGCATCGGACCAGGCATGTATCCGATATCCGGATTTTTCTTGTCGATGGAATCCGGGAAGACACAGATCTTGTATCCCTTATATATGAAGTCGTCCTTGGACTTCCCGAGCGCCGCCGACAGCAACGATGCCGGCCCATGGCATAGGGAAATAACATGTTTGTCCCTCTTCATCGCCCATTCGAGAACGTGTTTGACGTCTTCGCTGTGAGGGATTCCAATTAGGGCACCATGCCCACCCGGGATGAAGACGGCAATATAATTTGAGTTCTCTCCAAGTTTGTTCTCGATAACATCCGAAAGCTTGAGTGGGCTCTTAAGTTTTTCCAGATACTTGTGATATACGCTCTGGACAGCTTCGTCTTCTTTCGGCAACGCCCAAAGTTCCAGCTTGACCGGGTTGCCCGATAGAGTCGCGATATCGAATTCAAAACCGGCCTTGTTCATATGGTACATCGGAAGCAGCATTTCAACGGGATGATTTCCCGTGGAGAACATCGTGCCGTTCTGCATGAGCAGGTATCTCTCATCAGAGGCAATCATCAGTACCTTCCATTTCCCTTCGCGATAGGGGTTAGGGTAGTCCGCCCCTTCCAAATCGGATTTGGATGACGTGTAATTTTCTAGGGAATATGCCGAAGGAAAGAAGGCATTATCCTCAGCCGGATCCGGGGTGGGACGCTTGTCTTCGGTATTCTTATTGGTCATGGCTTTCCTCCTCTCTTGATCGTGATTCTAGGGAACAGATCGATTTTTGATCAGGACACTCGTTTGCTCCCGCAGCCTGTTTGGCCATTGTCCTCGTCTTCAGCAGAATGACCTCATTTCAATGATAGCAACACGCATTACCTGACTGAAGTTCGTTGAACTTTTCTTCCCTTTTTCTGATCTCCCTTCATTCCTGGATCGTCGAGGTTCAAGGATCCCAGGCGTCGACTTGGCACATGGCACGTTGAAGGACGGTCCTGAGGGTCTCGATATCGTCTGCGCCGCTGTTCGGTGATGGGCTGAGACAACTGCGTGTTCGATTGCTTGTGTATCGCCATGACTTGCCCCCCGAGGGGAAGACACCTCCACAGCTCCCTCCCCCAGCTGGCCAAAGTCGGCTTTCTTTATGTCTAGACGAATCACGGTGCGCCGCCTAAATTCCAACGACCTTTGGTGGTAGTTTTTCTCCCTCGTTGAGCAGCCGCTCCAACGTCACTCTGGGACAGACATTGTGCTCGATGTAGGTGAGCAGGTTTGTCCCGACGCTGCGAATGAGCTGCTCCGCGTCAGGATCCAGACATCTGCCCTCGCCGTCGAAGACACTGCGGACATTCGCGACAGAGATCGGCAGCGGCAACACGATGCCCCCGACGTGGGAGACCACGCTGCGCAGATGTTCCAACGATTTCACAGCCCCGATCGTGCCACCCGCGACACCCAGTAACGCGACCGGCTTCCCGGCCAGGGCAGACGGATAGCCAAGACTCTCGATGACGAGCTTCATCACGCTGCTGAAGCTGCCGTAATATTCAGGCGTGGCCAGAATAATTCCCGTGGCCTGTCCTACTTTCTGTTGGAGCTGTGTCGCATCCTTGGACTGTGGGTCGGTCCCAGGCGATGGAAGATTCAATGTGGCAGGATCAATGACCTCGGTCGAGACCTTTGGATGCTTCTTCAGTTCGTCCAGAACCAGTGCGGACGCCATGTTTGTGTAATTGCCGGGCCGCACACTGCCGCTGATGATGACAATGCGAATCTCCTTGGATGAGCCCGGCATCATGTTCCTTCAGTGCGAAGACCACTCCTATCTCTGTCACGTGCTTCCTTGAATACCCGCCCCCGCAACGCGGGACTACCACACGTTTAATCGAAATGCCCCATCTTCCCTAATCTGTAGTCTTCTCTTGCTTGGGCCAACTCCTCTTGTGTGTTCATCACGAAGGGACCGTCCCAAGCCACCGGCTCGTTGATGGGCTCTCCGCTGAGTATCAACAGCATCGCCTTCTCTTTGGCCTGGATGCCGATCCGATTCCCCGGCGCGCTGCACAAGGCAAATTCCACTTCTCCAACCTCATGCGATTGGTTCAACACCACCGATCCCTTGCGCACGAAGAGCCCGGTGTTGTAGCCCGACGGCAGGTCTATTTCCACGTGTTGATGGGCGTTCATCTGTACATCGTAGGCGTGGATGGGTGTGAACGTCTTCGCTGGCCCTTTCACACCATGGAATTCTCCGGCGATCACCCGGACCTGGCCTGCGCCTTGAGCGAGATAGGCCACTGGAATCTGTTCGTTCAGTAGCGTCTGGTAGCGGGGAGGCGACATCTTGAAGGCGTTCGGCAGATTCACCCACAGCTGCACCATTTCCAGCATGCCGCCGCGTTTGGCAAAACCCGGTTCATGTTTCTCCTCATGCACGACGCCTGAGGCCGCCGTCATCCATTGCACATCGCCGGGTCCAATAGTGCCATGATTGCCGGCCGAATCCCGATGCACCAGCTCACCCTGGTAGACGATGGTCACGGTTTCAAACCCGCGGTGCGGGTGCTCACCCACACCGCGTTGTTGGTTCGACGGTGGGAATTCGGCAGGCCCTGCATAGTCCAGCAGCAAAAACGGGCTGATCGCTTCGCCCAGATTTTCATCCGAAAAAATGTTTCTGACAGGAAACCCGTCTCCAACCCAATGGGCCGATGTGGGTTTATACACCCGCAACATTGGTTTCATATTGTCCATGGTGCTCCCTCACTGACGACGCAACGGCATGACCAACAATGTGCCGCCGCTCGGTCGTGCCGGACTGCGCTTCTATTATTGTTCGTATTTCTCCACGACTTCCGGCGGACGAACCTGCGCGTCGTCCGGGTTCTCCCCAGCATCACGCAGCGCACGACGCTGGCGCAAGAGATCCCAACATTGATCGAGTTCGACTTCGAGCTTCGTCAGCCGTTTTCGATCTGACTCCTTCAATGAGCCCTGTGAGTAGAGTCGATGCTCCTCCGTGACCAAATTCTGAATGTGATCCAAAACCGGTTGATCTTTCGCTTGGCCCTCCATAGTTAATTCCTCCAGCCCCCAGTCCCGCTGCCGTTGGCACAGCAACTAGGACCAGCTGATCATCTTGCCACCGACTACATCCGCCACAATAACCGACTGCCCCGGCACCGATCGCCCCCCGGTGTCCCCCCAACTAGAAACGTGGTTGCCTCGTCTCTCCTCAAGAGGCATTAGAGCTCCGCTCAGCCAATATTTTCGAGTTTATAGAAGTCAACCTTTTCAACCTTGCCCTCGCTAATCTTCTTCCAATGCCGGATGTGGGAACTCTCTGCATCGTGTTTCGCGTGCGCCGCCTCGTCTGTCCAACGCTCGACCACGACGAAACGCCACGGCTCATTGCGGTCCACGTACATCTCGTACTCCAAATTGCCTTGCTCCTTTCTCGACGGCGCGACCAAAGCCGCCAACGCGCTCCGCAACTCCTGTTCAGTTCCCTTCCGCACAGTAAGCACCGCGACGATCGCCAGCTCAGTCATCGCCTCTACCTCCATGCTACTTCGTGAGCACTTTGCTCATGGCTTCCTTGGAAACCCCTATAACGCCCGTGTCATCACTTTCACGGTCGTACGAGAACTGAATGCCAGCGGTACCACCTGTCTCAATAAAGAGGTTCATGAATGCCGGTACCGTCTCTTTGCGCACCCAATCACGCTGCAGTTCGCACAGTAATTGTACCCACGCCATCGGCTTGCCGCCTGCCTGTTCGATCCGACGTAACGCCGCTTCGTGCGCGGATACCGAGGTTCCGCCAACCGCATCTACTATGACATAGACTTCGTACCCTTCACGTAGCGCGTCCAGCGAAGGAAATGTCAAGCAGGCTTCAGTCCACAGCGCGGTCATGATCAGTTTTTTGCGGCCCGTTGCCTTTACGGCCTTGACAAACTCGACGTCCTCCCACGAGTTGATCGACGTACGGTCATAGGTCGGCAGGTCCTTGAGCACGTGGCGCAACTGCGGGATCGGAGGTTTGTTCAGGCCGCTTTTGACGTTCACGGTTGAGTGAATGATTGGCAGTCCGTAGGCGAGGCCGATCTTGGCAACACCGACGATGTTGTTGATCAATAATTGCCGGTCCATTGAGGCGATCGAATTCACCTGCACCGGTTGGTAATCGATGATGATGAGCGCCGAGTTCTTGGGGGACAGCAACGAGTCCTTGACGGGGTCACGAATCGGTTCACTAGCCATTGCGTTACCTCCTTTTTGGTTAAATTCCCGGCGCACCATGCCCAGGAACAATTTTCCATTACCGTTGGGAATCCAGGACTTCGTGGTTGGTCGCGACTTCCTTAGCTTTCGCATAGCTTTCAATTAAGAGTTGGTAGGGAGGGAAGACCGCGCTATAGGCCTCGGCCCACTCCGCGGCATCAGGCCGACTCCAGGTTTTCTGCAGCTCGGAGCAGACGGCGGCCGTATCAACTGGAACCACGCCAGCCTGCACGATACGCGCCAAGGTGATTTCCTGTGCCATCTTCGAATAGGTTCCACAGGCATCGACCACCGCGAACACCTTGTAACCGGCATTCACTGCACAGATGCTAGGGAAGGCCAGGCAGACGCTCGTAATTGTTCCGGCGATGATCAAGGTTTTTCGAGTCGTCGCTTCGACTGCAGCGACGAAGTCCGGATTGTCCCAGGCGTTGATCTGTCCGCGCCGGGCAACATATGTCGCATGCGGCGCGAACTTGTGAATCTCCGGGATCAGCGGCCCGTTCGGTCCTTGAGGGACGGAGGCAGTGGTGATCACCGGTATCTTGGCCAGGGTCGCGACCTTGGCAAGGGTGACCACGTTGGCACGAAGCTCGGGAACCTGCAAATCTTTAACGGTCTGAAACAGGCCGCTCTGATGATCGATAAGGAGCATGACGGCATCGCTGGGATTAATCATCCCACTGTTTTGTGGCGTAGGCATAAAATCCTCCTTGTGGGGTTCAGAGTTATCGACAACTTCCTCGATCGAATTACTTCTGCCGCCTCTGGCGGAATTGAATGTCGAGGAGCATGTTCGACTGGTGATCAACGAGGATCAGATGAGCAAATCAATTGCCAGAAATCGCGTTGAGGGGTTCGTCTGTAATGCCCTTGAAACAAAAGGGGAATACGGGAAACGCTTGCCGCAAGGAAAGGTGGGGCCAGGAAATATCAACGCCACATACGGCGTCGGACACCACATGCCGCGTCCGTTCGTAGCGTCAGAAGGAAAACGGGAAGTAACAAGAAAGAAACTATGGGAGTTTGTTCATGCGATGACGACTGTGGAGACCGACAGGCTGAGGATCTCCGCATCTCCTCTTTACCGACGATGACAAAAGAGATTCTTGCATGCAATGCCGGACTGACGCACGAGACCTTCACCTCGTCGGTCTTGACAATAGTTCTCTCAAGAACTGTTCCAGGTATTCACTGGTCAAAAATACTTGCGACTGCAGCATGTTTAACATCCGGACTCTCACCCGAAGGTCTTCCACTCTATAGTTGCCCCCCGGTCCAAATATGAGCGCAACGCGCTGCTTTTCAACGGCTGAATCCGACATCCCTATAAGGCCGTCACGCCGCCACCGTGCAATGATCGTGTTGCGCAGGGTCGTGCCCGGGGCTTCTTCTAGTGGCCGATTGAGAAAACGCCAGATGACGTCAGGAAAAAGGGCAGGATTAGATGGACCTTCCCAGATTTCCCGCAGCAGATTGCGCGGATGTCGGAGCTCACGTTCTTGGTCTTGAAAGAGTGCCGCCGTGCCAAACACCGTTGACAATACGCCGCCAACGGCCACTGCCGCACCTTCAGAAATGGGGTGCTCGGCAATTGCCAGTCCTCCTCCCACCGCCGACGCGATACCACCAGTCACCACCGCAATAATGGTTAAGAGGCGGGCGCGGCGCTCGTTCTCCTGCTGGAGATAATCTGCCAAATCCTGTGCGCGTGCTGCTTCGCAAGTAATTTCTGCGTTGACGCCATTGGCTTGGAACGACACGAGTAAAATCCGTTCGACAATCCGATGTCGGTCTCGCTGGAGTGTCTCCTTCGCCCCTTCCCTGTGTTGGGCCACAGCCTGTTCCAACGCCGACATTTCGGTAAGGAGAGGCAAGACACCAGACGCGTAAGCTGCCTCGATACTGACGGCGGAAAATCCGGTAGCGACGGCGACTTCAGCGGCTTTACTTGGATCAAGTTGTGGCAACTCGGATAAGCTGGGGAAAAGTGTGCCTGCCGGAGGTTGCGCCAGGGGTCGGCATCGGTGCTCAAACTCCAGTGGGTCGGACTCGGATCCCGATATTCGGTTTCCCGTAGTGGTGCATCCAGTGAAGAAGCAGACCCCCATGATTAGGAATAATGTTACATGATGAGGGTATCTGGTTCGCCGGAAGAAGGCGCAACCGGAAGGGGATCTCATGGCATCCTCCAAGGTTTTCCGATCCAGTTAGAACATATATGTCATCCAGGTCGTGAAGTAATCGATGTCCTTGCCTGGCGGAGTCTCATCGAAAAACGCTCCTGAGAAGAAATGGACATAACCTGCCAGCAGCGTCACATGCCTGGTCACTCTCCATGTCACGGTGAATGCGGGCGCACTGCCGACGTAGAGTTTCCGACTTTGCTGTCCGGTCCGAAAAGAAGGCCCGGAAATCCGATAGACGCCATCGTGCGCGCTTTCCCGCCAGAAGAAGCCCCAATCTGCCGTGGCGGTCACTTTCTCCGTCACATGCAAATCTAGGAATGGATGCACGTGCATGAAGTTCTGTGGGCCGGCGGGATCTGCCAAATTAAAATAGGCCCCCGTGGGAAAGAGGGGGTTATACGTCTGAAGGTTGGCCGACTTTGGATCGCGGTCGCCGCTGGTGATGTCAGCAACGAGGCCCAGACGAGGGCGCAGGGGCAGGTCGCTAAAGTTGTAATACGTAGCCGAGGCAACCGCCCAGGCTTGAATGGTGCCTGAACCGAATGTGCCGAACTGCCAGATAAATTCAAAATTATACTCCCATGGGAGTGGTTGGCCCCATATGCGCGTGCCCAGAGAATGACGCAGTTCGTAGGCTGTGCCTTGGTTGAAGCGGCCCTGCTCATTCTCGAATCCCAGGTAATAGAGGTCGGTATGACCATCGGGTAGCAGGGCCAGGGGACCAACCACGTACAGACCCCAGAGTGAGCGCTTCGGGTCAGGATCGTTGTCAAACACATCGTGGCGATTGCGGACCGGCTTGGAGACAAACCCATCCACCGACCACGCACCGGTCCGCAGCAGGAATCGCACGGCGTCGAACGAGCGGCGCAAGGTTTGGGCCTCCCGTACATCGATCAATCGACGACCACCATACGTCATCTCCTGCCGTCCTACACGCCAAGTGAGCGTGGTGTCCTTCCCGAGCGGGAGTGCGACATCCACAAATGCCTGATGGACATCAAAGGTATCCTCGTCGATGTCCGGACGTAGCCCACCGATACGCCCGTTCTCCATGCCACTCCAAACTTGCCCAAAAAACCGGAACGTCTGCCCGACGTGTAAATCACCGTGCAGCATATAGCGCTGGAGCGCATAATTGTTGTTGCCATGCTGGTCCGCAGGTGCGCCTCCGGCTTCCTCGTTGCGATAAAACTCATAGCGTTCTCGGACTTCTCCTCCAATGGAGAAATACCAGTCCTCTCGGCCACCGAATGGGACATACTTGACGTGGTCCCAAAAGTCGGTTCGACGGCTGGGATCCTTGAGGTAGCGGTAGTCTTCCTCGTAGCGGAGCTGCTTGTAGGCTGTCGGCTGGCTTGCCCCCCTTCCACCAATGCCAAACCCAATATCGACTAACCTTTTCGACCCCAGGGTAGAAACCTCAACCTCTCCAGCGGCCGGCAAGCAAGCCGTCACAAAGACAGACAAGGTCGTATCAAAGCAGTTGGTCAGGCTTTTGGGTCCATAATCTTGCACATGAACGGGTGGTAGCGCCGAAGGCGCCACTTGTGCCGTCACTTGGGCGCTCGGCGCCAGAAGGAGACACAGTACCGTACCCAAGGCCACACGAGAGATTCTCCCTCTCCTTGCCACCTGAACCATAGCTCCACCGATAACCGCTTCATCACTCCGCTGATCCGCTGGTACCGTCTTTTCACTCTCTGGTCGGACTCTGAAACCCAATTCTTGCTATGCCGACTCTTCACGATTGGAAAGAATCGGATGCTAAAGAAGCAAATTGGTTGCCGAAAAGGTCCTGGTCGTACTTTATTGACTGTATGAGAGCAATAGAACGGAGAAACGCCGAAGACAGCCCTATGGGAACTTCAGGAAATCACGCAACCTGCGGCGTTGGACACCACATACGGTGTCCAATGATGGCGTCGGGAAAGATGCAGGGTGAAATAAAGAAAAGAACCGGTGTGTTACTTGAGCCCTAATCTCTTCATGCGATTGCGCAACGTGGACGCCGGTAGACCGAGGATCTCTGCGGCACCCCCTTTGCCGGCAATTACACCATTGGTGTGTTTGAGGACTTCTTCAACGTAGCTTGCTTCCATGTGGGCAAGCGTCTTCAAGGGTTTCGGATGTGAACCAGATAAAACATCCGATCTCGACACCTTTCCGTTTAATGGTTGATCGATAATCAGCACTTCACCTTCGGCCAGCAATACCGCCCGCTCAATAATGTGTTCCAACTCACGCACGTTGCCCGGCCAGGCATATTGCTGAAGAGATTTGAGCGATTGTGGATCTATTGCGGAAATCTCCTTCCTGAATCGATCTCTATATCGCTTCACGAAATACGAGGTGAGCACGGTGATATCCTCCGGCCGTTCACGCAAGGACGGAACGTGAATTGGAAACGCATTCAACCGATACAAGAGATCTTCGCGGAATCTACCTTCCGCTACCAGCTTCTCCAGCGGTTGGTGCGTCGCGGCCAGCACCCGGACATCCACTTTGATCGTGCGCGTCCCGCCTACTCGTTCAAATTCACCTTTCTGCAATGCGCGTAGAAACTTCGCTTGTGTCTGAATCGGCAGTTCGCCGACTTCATCGAGGAAAATCGTGCCGCCGTCGGCGACTTCGAACCGCCCAAGTTTCTGTCTGAATGCCCCGGTAAAGGAACCCTTCTCATGTCCAAACAATTCGCTCTCGACGAGGCTCTCCGGCAACGAGGTACAGTCGACCATGATGAACGGTTGTTCCTTGCGGTGACTATGGGCATGAAGCAGGCGAGCGATCAGATCCTTTCCGGTTCCGGTTTCCCCGCAGATCAGCACAGTGGTGTTTGATGTGGCGACCCGCTCAACCTCTCTCATCATGCTTCGGAATCCGGCACTGGTTCCAACGATTTCCTCAGTGCCGACAGACTCCTTAATGGCTTCTCGCCAGGACCTGAGTTGTGACTCCAGAACGGTCACGTGATCTTGCTGGCACTTCAGCTCTTTTTGATGGCTATCCAGCGCTTCAAGCAGACAGCCTAATTCAGCTTGGATGCCGTCAGACTCGGAATCAGCTTTGAGCGCCTGCATCTGCTGGTTCACCCCATCAGCCGCTCGCGCGATAAGCACACACTGTTCATCTCCTTTTCCAACGCATTCCTTCTCATAGCAATATACATCGCGGCCGAAGACGGCCGTGGCATGTCCGCTGGCATAGCCGACGAGCATCCAACAGACCGGTGTGTCGGCGATGCCCAGGTGAGTGCGGTGTTGCTCGGCTTCGTAGGAGTTGCGCCACGCAACATCAACTTCAAACACTCCTCGGGCCTTGTCGATTTGTGAGTGCAACGTTTTAACATGGACCACACCCTCGAGCGTGTGGAGCCGGGGACCGAGCGACCACCACTCGACAACCTTGTCGACAGGCTGCCAGTCTCTTGTCGTTAAGGCATCACGGTATCCACAGGCATAGCCCACCCGCGTCAGAATGCGCCTTGCCCTGTCGCTCCCGACACTCTCGATCAGCTCTTTACGGAACAATCCCATCGCATCGGCATCCAGAACCAACATGCGACGATGTCCAAAATGAATGGTGCCTGCGGCCTCATTCACCTTCAGCAATTCGAATAATTTGAGCTTATCGGAGTTCATCTGTTCAGCCGTCTTTACGGGGACAATCAGGATGCCTCCAAAATGAACCTCAATGCAATCCCTTTCTTGTGATATGAGATATCACAGGAGTTTAATCATGATTGTCACGGATGGATCCGCCGTTCGCCGAGCCCGTGGCCGAGCTTCCATGTCCAGTCCTGTTCCGGGCGATGGGGCATTCAAGAAAATGCTGCTCTGTTTGAGGCTGATGTTCGGCCGTAACAACTAATCTCCCTCTTCGAGGCTGGGTTGCTACCCAATAATTCCGATGTGGCCGGCAATCCACGCGGCCTGCACCAGATCCTCAGCATAGAGCTTCTTTCGGATTTCCTCTAAGTGCATCTTGACTGTGCGGGGTGAAATATTCAGTTCGTGGGCGATCTCTTTGGGAGATTTGCCCTGTGCCCGCCATAACAAGATCTCCCTTTTTCGCTGCGTCAAGATTGGATATCGATAGGAAATCATCAAGGCTCGACAGAGATCCGGGAGAAGCTCTCCAAACGATCCGAAGTATGCGCGTGCTTCGCCTTCTGATCTGAATACCAGAGAGAAATATCCAACCCGTTGCTGGTCTAGCGTGCCGCCTTCGATTTCATGCTCAAGATGATATTGCTCGATCTGTTTAATATGTTCAGGATCGAACTGATGGCGGAGGCGGGTCATCACATCAGATCGGATTTGGGGTTGTTGCGTCCGTATCCATTCTTGATAGACGGGATCTCTCCGGCACATGCCATTAGCCAGATACCACCCGATGTAACGCCGGGGATACTCTACATCGACCATGTTCCCGATCACATGGGTCATGGCATTCCCCCACTTACAAACCAGACAGCGATAGGGGATGATGGCTCGGAAGTCCTCCAGCAACCGTCTAAATTGCCGAGGTGTGTGGCACCTGGCTGCATACTGCTGGATCGCCTTGGCGTGCTTTCCCATTGGAATCCCCCCTTCTGCTTGCACCCTCCGAACAGGTGTTGTTTCTCTCATTCGAAGCAGTGCTTCGGGTCTTCCTTTTGATCAATACCCCCTGTCCTTAGAGCCACCTGGCTCCGGAGCCAGAGGACAAAAAACGATCTGGTTGACCCAATTGTATTCGGATAGTGTCTTTGTATCCACAACGGCACCCGTCAGTAACCGGTCGATTCATCAGCCCCGTTGGGATTGGCCATCTTCGTACCCATAGAACTGCTGCTGATGGGAATACCCCTGAGTATTGTGGCGGCCACTTCTTGAGGACTCTTTGACTGTGGAGGACCCCGGTGAGCGACCCTATACTTTCTCGCGCCCAAATCAGATGAAAGATGTGTTGAATCGGCTAGGCCAGCGGATTCGCGAACTGCGTCTCAAGGCAGGGTTGACCCAGGAGCAACTTGCTGAACGAGCGGATTTACACCCGACGTATCTCGGCGGGGTTGAGCGCGGAGAACGCAATCTGTCGCTCAACAACCTCGACAAGCTGGCTGGAGCTATGCAGGTGCCCCTGCATAGCTTGCTGAATTTTCAAGATGAACACAATCGCCGAAGCGTCGAGGGTGTGAAGTCTCTGATCGTCTGGGGAAACCCCCGCATGGAATTGTTCTTCACCGCATTCTGTGGAAGCTGCAAGTACCTGAACGGTTTTCTAACCTTAAAAGACAACTCCTGCCACTTAACCTTTTTCTCGATTGTCTGCAAGAATTGTGAGCCGTTCATAACTTTTAAGCACTTCATCGGCAAGCCCAGGCGATGAGTGATGGAAAGAGCTGATGCCCAAAAAGCTTCTGATCGTCGATGATGACGACGACACCCGCATCGTGCTCCGCGACCGACTGTTGTCGATGGGATTTGAGGTGGTGACGGAGAACAATGGCCACTCCGCCCTGTCCCGTATCGACTTGGAAGCACGACAAGGGCCGATTCAGGGCATATTGCTTGATCTCCAGATGCCGATGTTAGACGGGATGGCGGTCCTAGGTGAGATCCAGAAGTATCACCGCGAGATCCCGGTCATTATGATGTCCGCTACTGCGGATTTTGGCCAGCTCAAGAAGACTCTTGATGTGGGCGCTCGTGGTTATTTGATCAAGCCGCTTGATAATCAACTGCTCAGAGAACAGTGTCTTCGCATCTTCCTAGGGGGCAATGAGTTGTCCGAGATATCGTCTCGCGACACACACTAGCGTCACACGGCGCGCCTTTTCATGAACAATGGACAGGTCCATACCACCAATCGGCCCGGCGGCGGGAACAATCGGGAGTTAACCATTTTTCTTGAGGCGGCTGTCAAGGATTCTGTGCCTGCGGAGATATGACTTTGGAAAAGTATCACATGATCCCAATGAATTGAGACGAGGTGCATTGTGTCAACCATCCTACTTGTCGAAGATGATGGTACGGAAAGAGCCCTGATTCGTTCTGCGCTGGAGGCAGCCGGCTACCAGGTGCAAGAAGCCAGCAATGGGACAGAGGCATTGCGTCAGTATCGACTTGCTCCAACTGGCCTGGTGATCACGGATATCTTGATGCCGGAGAAAGATGGTCTTGAAACCATCTGGGCACTAACCCGTGAATTTCCCGACGTTCCGATCATTGCGATGAACGAGAACGATGAGACCTTAGACTATCTAAGACTAGCGCGCTTCTTTGGCGCAGATCGCGTCCTTCGGAAACCGTTTCTGATGAATGAATTGCTCAAGATGGTCCGAGAAGAGTTGCAGCGCGGCCCCAGTTCTACCTGAGACCCAGGCGAACTTCTCGACGAGGCTGTTACTTCACTGGAGCTGCAAAAGAGATCGGTGCATGCCTTCCAGATTCTCCGAGAACCAGCTGATGTTGCGTTGCTACCGATAATGTGACCGTTTCAACGGTCAGGGCACCGAGAATCGGGCTGGGAATGTTCCACCAGCCAGCGCAGCATTTTCTCCGATCGAACGATGCCGATCAGACGTCGATCCTCCTGGCTTTCCACCACCGGAAGCCAGTCGATGTCATGTCTACTCATCAAGTCGCCGACCATCAGGCTCATATCATCGGGAGTCACTGCAACGGGATCGACGCGCATGAAATCCCGCACCTTGGTCGTCGGTTTTTTCCCTTGCGCAAAGGCTTCGAACAGCTCGTTCCTGGTGATGATGCCTGTTAAACGCCCTCTCTCATCTAAGGCGCTCATATATTCCACCGCAAACTGGTCAAACATGCGAACGGTGTCTTCAAACGTGTCCTCAGGAGAAAGGCGGTGGTCCGGAACCGCTTCCATAAATGTGCGCAGCGGTTGGCGTTCAAGAGCAGTCCACGCGTGGCTCAGGTGCCGGTTCAATCTGGGTCGCCGCCACCTCAGCGCCTGAGCCATGAAATTGCGGAAAGGAGTCAGCGCTCCGGAGATTTGGGAAAAGACCTCTTTGCCCATCACGAGCACCTCCACCGCCGTGCGGGCACGGACACTCCCGATGCGGACCGTACCGTCAAGAAGCGCAATCTCTCCGAAAAACTCTCCCGGCCCGAACACCGCCATGAGACGCTGTTGTCCGGTGGCGTCACGCCGGAGGACTTCAACTTCGCCCTGTTCGATCACATAAAAACTCATCGCCGGCTCGCCTTCGACAAAGATAAAGTCGCCGGTCCGATAATGAGCCCGTGCGATCCGTTCGGTTTGATTGATCCTCGGATGGGCCAGATCGCGCGGGAAAAACAGTTCCCAGGTCCAGTCGAATGCGACTTTGACCCGGCGTGACCAAGACGGCGATTTCAGCAGATACACGGTTCGCCACAGCCACCACGCCGGAAACCCGGAGAGGCGTACACCCAAAATTTCTGCGACGGCCTTCCGCCCCCCAATCCCACACAGTTGCCCCAGCGGCTTGAAGAAGAACGGCCTGGTGGATTCACCCTGCAGGGCTCGAATAATATTCTCTGCCGCTTGCCGCCCTTGCCGTTCGGCAAACTGGCCGGTCGTGGGTGAGACATGGCCGTCATAGGCATTCACGATGTGGGCGCAGTCGCCGACCGCCCAGAGGTTCGACGTGCCGCGCACGCGCATATCGGGATCGGTCAGTAGTCGACCCCGCTCCTTCGACACATCAAGCCGGTGCACCAAAAGCGGTGCCGTGGTGCCTATCGTGCAGACCACCGTGGCGCCGCGGAGCACTTGACCATCATGCAGTTCGACACCGTCGGCCGTCGCCGACACCCCACGAGCGTTGAGAATCATGTGGATGCCGGCCTGCTCCATCTTCGTTCGAGCAAACTCCCGTAGAGTTGGGCTCACTTCCGGAAGAATCTGATCGCGGCTGTGCACCAACGTCACCGTGACGTCACGTGCACTGAAGTTTCCGTAGAACCGCGCGCTGGCTCTGATCAAGTCGTTGATCTCCCCGGCCGTCTCCACACCGGTGAAGCCGCCGCCGACCACCACGAACGAGAGATACCACCGCCGCCGCTCCGGGTCGTCACAGACTTCGGCTTTTTCCAGCTGTTGCATTACGTGAAACCGCAAGGCCATGGCATCGCCCACCGACTTCAGTGGGAACGCATGGTCGGCCATACCGGGGACTACGTTAAGATTGACTGCGGTCCCGCAGGCCAGCACGGCATGGTCAAACGTCACGCGACCCGGACGACCATCATATCTTTCGTATTCCACTTCAGATCTGGTCGGGTCGATTTGGCGAACCTCTTCGGTTCGACAGCGCACTCCAGGCAGCATCTGACGCAACGGCACTGTAACCGCACCAGGATTGATCGCAGCGCCGGCCACTTCGGCCAGCAATGGGTAGAACACCATGTTGTTTTCTTGACTGAACAGCACGACTTCGCAGGTGCTCGTTGACAGCCTCTTCCGCAGAGTTTTTGCGCACTTCACCCCGGCAAATCCGCCGCCAATTATGATGATCCGTGTCATGCCCATGACTGTGATGCTCAGCCCGTCTAAACCCGTTACCATGGTCAATGACGAAGGTCCGTGCTCAGGTTTCCGAACGCGTACCGTTCATTAGTTGCCGAACTCGAAGATGTCGTGTGCGTCGGTCACCACACGCATGCCGGTGATACCGGCGGACTGAATGTCCCCGCTCGCGAGGTGCAACCGACCCTCTACGACCGCCCCAGCCAGCCCATGGCGGGGCATCGGCATCATCGGGAGTTCTGACCAGCTGTTCGTCGCCGGATCATACGCCTCCAACGCGCGAAACGCCGCCATGAGATACCCATCCTGATGTTCTCCGCCGGCCACATAGATTCGTCCTTTGTAGACGGCCCAAGCTCCCCCGCTTCGCTCGGTCGGCATGCGCGCTTTCACCAGACCCCACTGGTCGGTAAGGGGATCGTACTCCTCGACCACGTTGGTGTTGCTCGCGGTAAAAATGAAGGCACTGCCCAGCCGGCCGCCGATCACGTAGATCTTGTCATTCACCACTCCGATGGCGGCATGGTTTCGCGCCGTCGGCATCGAGGAACGTTCGGACCATCGGTTGGTCTTCGGATCATATTCTTCGACGGTGGCCACCGACCGATGGGGCCGTGTCGGGTACAATGCGGTCTCGCTTGAACCAGGGTGGAGTGCCGCGCCACCGATCACGTAAATCTTCCCGTTGACGGTCGCCGCGACCGCGGAGCCACGTTTCGACGGCATCGGTGCCAACGCCTTCCAACTATCATTGATCGGGTCGTACTCCCAGGCATGGTTGATCGGCACCCAGGCCGGTGGCCCGGATTCGGGCGGAACGAACCCGCCGAACGCATAGAACTTTCCATTGAGCTCCGTGAAGGCGACATGATGAGCCGGCAAAGCCATCGGTTTCTTCTTCGTCCACTTGTTCGCCTGCTGGTCGTACTCATACACGAGGCCTTGAGGGATCCAACCCGGACCAAGCCCGCCGAAGACATAAAAATTTCCCCCAACCGATCCACCGACAAGTTCCTCCGAGGGCTCCGGAAATGGAGCGCCCTGATCCACTTGCCCGGGGCTTGCGCAATAGCGGGGGCGCCGAGCATGAGCGCGCTTATCATTGCGATCAACACACGCGCTTGCATAAAACCCTCCCCGGTTATAGGACAATAGCGTTCAAGAGAACCTGGCCCTCAGCAAGACCTTCGAAGATGTCCTTGTTTTTGCCGTCATTCGTCTCAACATCCTCGGCTCAAGAAAACGGTCTGCACTTCTTCGCGCTCCGGCACACTTAAGCACGGTCGCGAAATGCTGGTCGCCGCTCTCTCGATGTTTTCTTTTACACCTCAATATCGTTGCGACCATCAAGGACGCGAATGATGCGCGCCGGGTTGCCCGCTACGACCTTGGCCGCCGGGACATCATGGACCACGACGCTGCCTGCGCCAATCACGCTGCCGTCGCCGATGGTCACGCCTGGAAGAATGATCGCGCCGCCTCCGATCCACACATCGTGACCGATACGGATCGGCCGGGCGTACTCCAGACCGGAACGGCGCACATCCGCTTCGAGCGGATGCGTCGCAGTGTAGAGCTGCACGGCCGGTCCCATCTGCAAGTCATTCCCAATCTCGATGGGCGCGCAGTCGAGGAAGACGCAGTTGTAGTTGATGAAGGCGTTCCGGCCAAGCCGGATGTTGTAACCATAATCGCACGCAAAAATCGGCATGATGACCGAGCCGTCGCCGACCTCACCGAGCAGCTCGCGCAGCAGCGCCGTGCGGGAACTTATGGCCTCGCCGGATGCCGCGTTATATCGGATCAGGAGGCGCTGTGTCCGCCGACGCTCTGCCGCGAGTTCAGGATCGGCCGCGTGATAGCGCTCACCGGCCAGCATCTTCGCTTTTTCAGTTCTTATACTCATAACCGTCCATCGAATCGATCGTGCCGCCTTTTGTGAATCATCCGGCCGCACTCTCAATCAAGGGCCCTACTCCTGAGATGTGTTTGAGTAGTTCGTCGCGCAGCCCATGTCACTCCTTGAGATATTCCTTTCAGCGACTGCAGGTGTGCTGCGGAATGCCGTGATTCGCCCATTCCCAATCCTCGTCATTTTTCAATCTCAAAGTCATCGTCCCGCCACCACCGCCATCCACCGTCCAATTCCATGACGGGATAGCCCTTGCCGGCAAACTCGACCGCCGCTGTCGCGGCGAGGTGACAGACCTGTGAATAACAATACAGGACATTCGTCTTGTCCTTGCGCAGGCCTTTCAACGTGTGCCATTGATCCTTGGGCAGATTGATCGCGCCAGGTATATGCCCCTCGGCAAAGTCTTCAGCCGCCCGCACATCAACCACGTTGACCTCGTTGTTCTTCATCATCCGTTCGAGTTCGACGGGCCCGGTGGTGAATGCCATTTTCGCTTCGAAATAGGCTTTCGCCTTCGTAGGATCTTGGATCGTGACTTGTGTCGCCATGAGTATCCCTCCATTGATTAGACTGTTGTCTGGCAGAGCATGCACGGTCATCGTCCCGGATGGGACAAATCGGATTGGCATCGACAGAAGACTTGCTCATGTGCGTTCGCTCCTCGCACCGGAGACCACCGCTCGTCACTGAACCTCACTCGAGCATGACCACGCGTCACGACTCGCGTCGGTATCATGAATTCAGACTATGGCTTCGCCTTCACCTTGACACACTCGATGTTGAGCCTGATGATCACCTCATCGCTCACGACCATCCCCCCGTTATCCAACAGCGCGTTAAAATTGATGTTGAAATCCCGGCGATTGATCTTTCCTTCCGCAACAAATCCGCCGCGAATATTGCCCGTCGGATCTTTCACGACGCCGATCAGGTTTCCCACCAGCGTGACGGGCTTGGTCACGCCGTGCAGCGTCAGATCGCCGATCGCCATGTCCAGCTCACCGGACTTCCGGTAACTCTTCAGCTTATACGTCATGGTCGGATACCGCTCGACATCGAGAAAGTCTGGACTACGCAAGTGTGCGTCCCGCTTCTGATGATTGGTGTTGATCGACCAGGTCTTGATCGTGGCCTCGATGGCGTTCACGATCTTGGTCTCGGGATCCATCTCGACAAATCCGTCGAACACCATGAACTGGCCCTGGACCTGCGAGACCATCATATGGCCGGCACTGAATCCAATGGTCGTGTGCTCGGGGTCGATCTCATACCGCGCCATTTCCGCATCGGCGACCGTACAGAGAAACACGACTGAACAGGCAAGTACCAACGCCCGCACGTGCGTTGCCAAAGATGTACCCATAAACAACCTCCATTAGAGTTTATCGAAGCCCCCACCCGCCGCCATGCACCCTCCAGTAACCCGAAACGATTCGATTGCTCCATGTTGTTCGATGGGGGGCACACCGGAGCCGTGTGTCTTGAGGCCGCCGGTGATCTCTATTTCACGGGCGGAACCGCCTGGTTTGATACTCAATGCAACCGCGGAAAGAGTCACCACAACTCCTTTCACCAACGACTGGCCGGTGCCGCCGAAGGTCTCGATGCCGCGCCGAACTACGATCCGACCGACCGGTTGGCTGATTTGGATGCCCACGGCACCGTCCGCGTGGGTGGTCACGCGATCGAACTCGGCGAGGTTCACGGTTCCCGTATAGACGTTGAAGCCGCGAGCGCCGACACCAAAGGTTTCGATCGGGGCGTTGACTCTCAGCTCATTGACGATCCCGAAATTGACGAAGCCGATGCCGCTCGGACCGTAGGACGTGATTTTCTCTTCGGCGATCCAGCGATCGACGACACCCCAATTGTCCAGCACCATGTCATTCACGCCATACGTCACGACCGGCCCGCGATTCCGAACCACGTCAACATGGGCACCAGAGACCGTGAAGACTCCGCCGGTGATTTCGTCCGGCGTCCCGGGGACGATCTTGCCGTCGCTGTATACCGCCTCGGTCTCCAGACGCCGCACGATAAGGCGGCCTCCCTTGTCACCGGCGCCGCTCACGAACACGCCGCTCCCCAGCACCGGCGCCCCGTGCCGCCCGACCGACAGGCCCACCAGGTCCGCGCTGACGACGACGCCATCATGAGCCTGCATGTTCCAGAGCGTAAACGCACCCTGGATGACAGAGACGCCGTAGCCGTGAGGCCGCTCGCTCTCGCCGCGCGCATCCGCTGCCAGGATGTCGAGGCCGTTCACCTCAACATGGCCGCCCCGCACCTTGTCGCGGGCGAGAATCTGCACCCGACCGGTCGTCGTCACCCCGTGCAGTTCGATCCGCCCAAGATGGTCCACGGCAGTGTCGTTGAAGATCGCGCGCCGCTTCGATGAGGCGAGAAGGCGAATATTCTCAATCCGATTATGGGACGAAACCTGCAGGCCATCGACCCCCTCGGCGAATGTGATTCCACTGTGATCGCCTTCACCTTGAAGAGACTGGCCGGGAAAAAGACGAATGGACGGCACGTTGATTACCTCACCGCGGATGATGATCCGTCGAACGCTCGCATCCTTCGTCGCGGCAACCAGTTCATCGGCGGTGGAGACTGCTCTCTCTGGAACATTCAGGCGATGACTTCCCACTGCTTCAGCATCGGCTCGGTCAACCACAGTTCCGGATACGGATACCAAACCACCACACCACAGCACACTACAGGCGAGCGCCGGTACCCACCCGCGCGTTCCACGAACTGTCATATCTTCTCCTCCTCAGCCGGAAGGTTCCGGTTTGCTTCCTTGTCGCCTTTGAATCATCCGGCCACACTCTCGATCAGGACCCCAACCCCTGAGATGTTTTTAAGCAGGTCGTCGCGCAGCCCATGTCGCTCCTTGAGATATTCCGGTGCATTGTATGAGAGCCAGACCTTCCCCTGTGCATCTTCCCAGGCCAGAGCTTTTAACGGCAGATCAAGCGCGCTGCTGGGCGAGGCAACCATCACGGGCGTGCCGGATTTGGGATTGCCAAAGATCAGCAACTGTGCCGGCCGCATGCGGAGGCCGACCCTGGCAGCGTCGCCGCTAAAGTCGATGTGCGCAAACACGGTGAGCCCTTTCGATTTCGCAAGACCGTCCAGTCGTCGAATGGTTTCAGGCACCGAGTACTTGCTCGGCACATGAATGATGCCGTTTTCGGAATGCGCCTGACGTGACATCGTGCCCCTTCCGTGCACTGCATTTATTAGCTACCGCACATCAGGTCTCGGGTCCGGAATAAAGCCGTTTCTGTTCGGCATCTGCACCTTCGGCAGCGTCTGCGCATCAATCACCTCATCTTCAGCGATGATCTGATTCTGGAACAGCAACCAGGCGATGACGGAGTAGGTCTCGTCCGGTGTGAGAGATTGCGGCGCATTAAACGGCATGGCTCGGTGGATATAGTCATACAACGTCGTCGCATAGGGCCAATAACTGCCGATGGTCCTCACCGGTTTCGGAGTGGTTAGCGTATTCCGGCCGCCTACCAGTTTGTCTTTCGGCCCCTCGGTGCCAGTCAGGCCGTGGCACGCGGCACACTTGGCGGCAAACACCTGAGCGCCCTGCTTGACCGTCCCTTGTCCGGGAGGTAATCCCTCTCCTGTCGAAGACACATCGATGTTCCAGGCGCGAATTTCTTCGTCGGTCGCCAGTCGGCCCATTCCATACTCATTTCGGACTTCGGCAGATCTCCCGAACGAGGCGACGCCAAAGGCCATGGCAAGCGCGGCCAGGCCCGCGATCACATACTTATGCGTAGATGTTGCGTACCCGTCCATCGCGTTCCACCCTCCAGCTCTGAATAGCGTTGTAGTGATAGACTGAATTAGCTCCGCGCACCTTTACAAGGTCCTGGCGTGTCGGCTGGATATAGCCGGTTTCATCGACGCAGCGGCTCTGTAAGATTGCCTCTTGCCCATTCCATCGCCAGGGGAACCGGAATCGAGTATGGCACTTCGAAAGCACAGGCTCCTGAAGCTGCGCGCCTTGCCATATACGGCCTCCATCCAAGCTGACGTCGACTTTCGTCACCCGTCCTCGGCCGCTCCACGCCAATCCGCTGATTTCATGAAAGCCCGGTTGTATCTGTTGCTGACCTGATGGATAGGTGATCACCGACTTGGCCTCCATGACCAACGTGAATTGATAGGCCTTTCCATCCGGAAGGAGATCAGTGTATTTAGCCGTCTCCCAGCGTGTCATAAATGGAGCAGCACCCAGCTTCAGTCGTCGAAGCCACTTCACATTGATGTTCCCCTCGAACCCAGGCAACAAGAGCCGCAGTGGATAGCCTTGCTCAGGGCGTAAGGCCTCACCATTTTGACCGTAACAAATCATCGCCTCATTCAAGACATCTTCCGTGAGTGGAACACTGCGGTCCAATCCAGCCGCATCGCTTCCCTCTGCGAGCATCCACGTCGCCTCGCGTCGCACACCGGCTGCTTCCAGGAGCGTTGAGACCTTGACTCCGGTCCACTCACTGGTGCTTGTCAGTCCATAGAGGTCCTGGGCCGTGACATCTTGCGCCTCGCGCCACCCGTCCCAGGTATTCCCCGAACATTCTAGGAATGCGATCCGCGCGACAGAGGGCAGGCGTTCCAGTTCCTTCACAGTAAAGATTAAGGGCCGCTCGACGAGTCCATGAATCAGGAGGCGATGGCGGTCCGGATCGATGGCCGGAACACCGTTATGGTGCCGTTCGAAGTGCAAGGCGGACGGCGTGACGATCCCATGCAAATCCTGAAGCGGAGTCAACGAATTGAAGTTATTTGGGGCATTGGCCCCCCAGCCATGAGGTGCCCCGGGTCCTGCTCCGCCCAATCGCGTCTGCTGCTCGAACGGAGAACGTTCGCCATAGGGACGAGGCAAGATTCCCGGGATACGCATGGGGTCGTCCTCGGGCTTCGGCTCTTCAGATCTTGCAGTTGGCAACGCGAGAGCTGCTGCGCCAAATGCGATGACCGAGCCACTGCGACGCAGAAATTTTCTCCGGGTTATTTCACTTGGGTCTTCCTTCATAGAAGCCCTCCTTTGATGGGGCGCTTGCGTCGAACAGGACTCAGTCCTCCCGAACAAGCGGCGCATCGACGAGATGTTCTGAAATAAACCAAACTTGTAATTCGTTCGTGCGGATCACATCGCTGACAAGGAGATCATTCGTTCCGTCATCGCCGGCTTCTCCGGCGTGCCGGGCCATCGTTCTCGCCTCAAATAGAATGACTTCGTGTGCGTGGAGCAATCGGGCCAGTTGGACCGGCGGATCCTGCCGGCCACGGGGCAGCCGGGGAAGGTTCGTCGTCTCCGCGACATCATGGGCCATGGCAATGGCAACCCCTCCGAGTGTCTGAATGCGTTCTGCCAGCAGATCCACGATTTCGCTCTGTTCCTTATAGTGTTTGTCATACAACAAATGCAGTTGATAGAAAGTCGGACCTGCCACTTGCCAATGGTGCTTCTTGTACATGTCGCGGAGGGTTATGGTATCGGCCAGCAATTGATTGAGATTCTCCGCGCTTGCCTTGCAGGCCTGCTCACTGAGCCCGATCGGAAGTTTGGCGATCGTTCCGTACGGCTGAGTTTCCTTTTCATGTTGGTCCGTCAGAGGCCTCACTCGATCGAGCACATTGCTGTTCTTAACAGTCTGGGTCTTCATGCTGATCCTCCTCCTTGTGCTTTCGCGATCCGCAGCTGGGCCACGAAGCGATTGAACTTATTTGACTAAGCCTAATTGCTTCATGTATTCCGCGTTGTCCCAAAAGAGATGCTCCTCGGCGATGCAGCCGTTCTTCCACTTGGCAATCGTCGCCATCGGCATCTTGACCTTTTTCCCGGTCGGGGCGAGCGTCTTTCCATCCGGCATTGTCATCGGTTCGGAAAAGGTCGCCTCCATGACTCCTGTCGTCACCGTCCACTCACCGGAGCCGAAGGCAATTGGATGCGCCGTGATGCGGCTATCCGGCGTGCCATTAAACAGTCCATCAATATCTGTCACATGCTGTTCGATGCCTTGTGTCGTTCGGCCATCGGGGAACACCACCTTCACATCTGGACAATGAATGTCTCGAAACAATTTCATATTCTTGCGCTCGCTGTAGGCCTCAAAATCGAGCCGATCAAAGCGCTTGAGATTGGCCTGAACTTGATCAGGCTTTCCTTTCCTCGATTCCGCGGCTTGCGGGGCTCCCGCGAGCCCGAATGAGAGCGCAAGAATGATGATCGCGCATGCCTGCTTCATGTCTCCTCCTTTTCGATCTGACCGGGTGGCGCGAAAGGCCCCACTCTTCAATATCCCACGGTGAACCGCTGCCTGATATGCGCCGGCCGTTCCACTTCGTCGATCATCGCCACCGCATAATCCTGCGTGGAAATGCGGCTCTGTCCGTTGGCGTCTGTCAACAATTGATCCTTTCCAAGCCGGAACTTTCCGGTTCGTTCTCCGGGAGACAGGTCGGCCGATGGCGAAAGAAAAGACCAGTCCAAGCCAGGCTCTTTACGCAGCAGGTTGAGGGCTTCACGCGTTGCGAGCGCTCCCTGCTTCCAGTCTTTCGGAAATTCCGGTAAATCGACGGACTGGACGCCCGGCTTCACCTCCAGGCTACCGGCCCCTCCCACGAACAACAATCGTTTGATGCCGGCCTTCTTGACACCATCAATGATCGCTCGTGTGCCTTTCACCTGTTCGTTGTAAATATCGGGGTTAGTCCAGCCCGGGTTGAAGGCACTGATGACGGCATCGTGGCCTGCGACCAAACGAGCCACTTCATCTGCGTTATAGATGTCGCCTTTCTCGGGACGCAGCTTCGCATGCGCTTGTAGTTTTTCCGGATGCCGTGCGATGGCCGTCACGCCATGCCCCCGCTCCAGGGCTTCCTTCAAAATGGCCGATCCGACAAACCCCGTTGCCCCAATCAATGCAATCTTCATCATGGATCTCCTTTTTTATGAGTCGGATGCCTGAACCGACTGTGACAAGATCACGCCGACCTCGGGGAGCTCTGCTCGCTTAACTGCCACCCTGCAATCTGCGCTTCTTCAGGCTCCGGCACACTCAGGCGCTGTCGCGAAATTGCATGGCCACCGCTTTCTCCAGGTTTCTTTCACACCCCCATAGCTTTGGGCGGTCGCCGATGGTGTACGCGCTGCATTCGTTGCTCTCATCGCGATACCTGCCCCCGAACCGCATCCACGCTCCAGATGCCGGACCCTTGAGACGAGATGTACAAGAACGTGAAGCAATACAGAACAGCGAGTTCTCCCATGTTCTGAATGGGCAACAATGCCTGCGTGCCGTGCGCCATCCAATAGGCGGCGGCCATCAGACCGCTGCAGAGAAACGCCGCCCACCCGGCAAAGAGTCCGATCATCACGAGCGCGCCGCCGATCAATTCGATCGGACCGGCAACGTATGCGACAAAGGGAGGAACGGGGTGTGGCATTCCAGGAAATCCGAACAACTTCTGGGTACCGTGCCAAAGAAACAGGAAACCGGTGACGATGCGCATCAATGCATAGGCCTGAGCGGTATAGACATGCATGAACGGCGGCATAGGCTCCTCCCGGGTTAGCAGCTCACAAACTTTTCCGTTCAAACTCCCCATCGTCGATGCGGGTGTCCTTAGGCATCGCCCGATTGGCCAGCACGCCACTCGAGTATTGAAACCGGCTAGATGTTTATCAAAGACTAGTTTGTAAGCGCATAGGCCATGCGCACACCAATGACGGCACTGTACGATCACGAATCGCTTCTACGTCCAGCATCACTCCACCTCGATCGTCACGATCGCTTCTGTTCCCAGCGCGTCGTGGTCGTGGCTTGCGGCTACCAGCTTGATCTCGTGCGAGCCGCGTGTGAGACCCTTGACCACGCCTTTGAACCCCTTTTGATATTCACCGTCCACGTAACAATGGATGTGCGTTGCTTCCGTACTCTTAGACAGCCTGTACCGCACTTCGACGGAATCCCCTTTTATCACTGCACCCTGTGTCGGACTCACGATCGTAAGTCGTCTGCCCTCGCCATCAGCTGTCCAACCGTCCATGCCAGCTCCCAATGACAACAGGCCGATCAGTACTGACATCACAACGGAGCGAATCATCGTGCACCTCTTTGAATGATTACCGATAGCTCGATCAAATGAGTGAGTTCCATGTTGATGAACCATAACATCACTTCGGCATTATCGAGACAGCATCACCGGTCCTTCTTTATTACGATGGGTATTTCATACATCTCTTCAGAGAATCGAGCGAATGACACCACCGTCCACACGAAGCGCTGCGCCGTTGGTCGCAGAGGACAGCGGGCTGGCGACAAACGCTACGAAAGCGGCCACTTCCTCAGTGGAGGCAAACCGTTTGAGCAACGAGCTTGGACGAACAGTCTCAAAGAAATCCCTCTCCACCACCGAAGGCTCAACGTGGCGAGATTTCGCCACATCGCCGACGAACTTCTCGACGCCTTCAGACTTCGTCGGGCCTGCCAAGATCGAATTGATCGTCACGGCGGTGCCCACGGTGGTTTCCGCCAGGCCTCGCGCCAGCGCCAGTTGCATGGTTTTCGTCACACCATAATGGATCATTTCCACCGGGATATTGACGCCGGATTCGCTCGAGATAAAAATGATCCTCCCCCAGTTTTTTGTCCTCATCTTCGGCAAGTAATGGCGGCTCAGCCGCACGCCACTCATGACATTAGTTTCGATGATCGTCTGCCAGTCTTCATCGGAAATCTCCTCAAAAGGCTTTGGCTCATACGAACCCAGGTTATTGATCAAAATGTCGACCTGAGGAAAGGCATTCACGGCTTGCGTCACCGCCTTCGCTGTACTCAGATCGGCGATGAGCGGTTCGAGCTTCACGTGAGGATATTTCTGCAGGACCTTTCCGATTGCCTCGGTTACCCGCTCTTTCGATCGACCATTGATAATCACCGCCGCACCCTCGCCGGCCAGAGCCGCAGCAATGGCCAAACCGATACCTCCAGTCGAACCGGTCACGAGCGCGAGCTTGCCCGACAGTTGAAAGTCCATGCGTGGAACCCCTCTCAATCATTGAAATGAACTTATAAATTTAGCGGCTTGATCGGCGCCATCACCGACGCCGGGTTGTTTTTCCACACTGACTCGTCTGCATCCACATACAACTCAACCTCATTCCCATCGGGATCTTTGAGATAGAGACTTTGGCTGACCGTGTGATCGCTCATGCCATCGATCGGGATTCCTGCCTGCTCCAAGTCCCGCTTTGCCTGACGCAGTTCGTCAAGACTGTCTCCCACTTTGATCCCGATATGGTAGAGGCCACGGTGTCGCCCACTCGGCGGCCCGGGAGCATCGCCGACTTGAATCAGCAGCAATTCGTGATGCGTCCGGCCGGATGTCAGGGCAGCGGCAGCACCATTGAAGATCCGGCCGACTTCCTTGAAGCCCAACAGATCCCGGTAAAAGCCGAGCGATCGATCAAGCTCTTTCACGTAGAAGACCACGTGGCCCAAATACTGTGCTTTTATATTCCCTCCTCGTGTGGAAGGTTCCAACGTGTGATGACACGCGTTTCACGCTCAAAACCGAGCACACTTATCGAAGCAGTGCGGAGCACGAACAACCGTCCCGCGTCAGGTGACAGACCAAGCCAGCAGGCGGCGAGTATGCGTAGGATATGGGCATGCGCGAACAGCACCACGTCGCCGTCGACCGCCAGCGCCCGCTGGATCACCCGTTGTGCTCGGTGCCGGACCTGCTCGATCGACTCGCCCTTGGGAACAGATGCCGTCCAGATCGACCAATCAGGCTGTTCCGACCTGATCTCCGATGTCGTTCTTCCCTCATAGACACCGTAATCCCATTCGAGCAGGTCATCGGTCATACTCGCCGCCTCGCCAAAACCGGCCAGCCGGCAGGTCTCGCGTGCCCGGCGTAGCGGGCTGCAGAGCACCAAGGCAAATCGTCGACCGGCCATAGATCGACCAAGCGCGGCCGCCTGACGCTCACCCGTCGAAGTCAGCGCAATGTCGGTCCGCCCCGTATGCCGCTTAGCCACGCTCCATTCAGTCTCACCGTGCCGAATCATCCACAGTTCCTGGCGCGGCTCACTCATGTTTTCCACTGGCTGCTCTCTCAATTCAATTTGATCTTCTGAACACCCTGGCCTAGTCGGACACTGACGATTCGGAGATTAGGTCTTCCTCTCCAATGCGCGATCAAGATTGAACGCGGCACTGATCAGCGCCAAGTGGGTGAAGGCTTGAGGGAAATTCCCGAGCGCTTCCCCGCGGGTTCCAATCTCTTCGGCATACAGTCCCACGTGGTTGGCATAGCCCAACATCCGTTCGAACAGGAAACGTGCCTCTTCAAGTTTGGCCTGATCGACACGCCCTGCCCGCGCCAGGGCCTCCACCAGCCAAAATGTGCACATATTGAACGTTCCCTCTTTCCCATGCAGACCGTCTTCACCCGTTTCGCTGTCGTACCGATACACCAACCCATCCGACATCAGCCCACCGAATTTCGGTGAGCGCGTAATCGCCGCCAGGGTATCGAGCATCCTCGGATCGTTCGGCGAGAGAAAGAACACGAGCGGCATGATGAGATTCGAGGCGTCCAACGAGTCGCTGTCGTAGTGTTGGACGAACGCCCGACGCTTGGCGTTCCATCCCTTCTGCATGATCTCTTCGTAAATCTGATCCCGAACGCGCAGCCAACGAGTGCGATCGGCTGGAAATGAGCGTTTGTCGGCCAAGCGCAGGCCCCGATCCATCGCCACCCAGCACATCAATTTGGAGTAGACGAACTGTCGGCGTCCGCCCCTGGTTTCCCAAATCCCTTCATCCGGCTGCTGCCAGTTGTCGCACAGCCAATCGAGCCGATGCTTAATTCTCATCCAGGTGTCGTGACCGATCGGCAACGCGTATTTGTTATAGAGGTATGCGGCGTCGAGCAGTTCGCCGTAGATATCCAGCTGCAGCTGATTGTACGCGCCGTTACCGATCCGGACAGGCTTTGCGCCGCAGTAGCCATCCAGATGGTCGAGCGTCTGCTCCGTCAAGTCGTGACGGCCGTCGATTCCATACACGATTTGCAGTGAGCCATCCGCCTCGACCTCCTTGGCGCGCGCCGCCAGCCAATTCATGAAGCGGTCTGCTTCCTCGGTAAACCCGATTTTCAGAAAGCCATAGACGGTGAAGGCCGCGTCACGCATCCAAGTGTATCGGTAGTCCCAATTGCGGACGCCCCCGGGGGTTTCGGGCAGACTGCAGGTCGGCGCGGCCACGATGGCCCCGGTCGGCTCGAAGGTCAGGAGCTTCAGGCACAGTGCGGATCGATGGACCATTTCCCGCCATCGTCCGGTGTAGGTGCATCGCGACAACCAGCGGCGCCAATACTTCACGGTCTGCTCGAACAACTCATCGGCTTCGCCCGACGACGGACAAGAACCGCAGCTTTCGTCGGATTCGATCAGTCTAAGAACGAAGACGGCCGACTCACCCTCCTGCAGAACAAAGACCGACCGGACTCCCCGATCATCCTGGGTAAGGGGAATATCTGTAGCCAGTCCTAGGCTGAGATCCGGTGAATGAAAACTGGCTCCTTGCTTCGTCAGCCGCGTGCGATGAGGAGTCCGAGCATAGTTGAAGGCCGGATGGCAGCGAACCTGAAACTTCATACTCCCCTGCGTCACACGAACCCGCCGAATGAGCTGATTCTGCCATGGGTATTCCGGAGACAGACCGACCGGCATGAAGTCCAGAATCTCGGCGACGCCGTTCGCTGCATGGAAACGGGTCACAAGGACGTTGGTCTCCGGCCAGTAGAGCTGCTTCGGGGAGATGTCCGTGTCGACGGCGGTGATCTCAAACCGGCCGCCTTTCTCATCGTCGAGAATGGCGGCGAACACGCTGGGTGAGTCGAAATGCGGAACGCACAGCCAATCGATCGATCCGTTCAGACCAACCAGCGCCGCCGTCCGCATGTTGCCGATCAAGCCATGGTCTTTAATCGGTAGATAGGCCATGGTCTCACGCCGGATTGCTTGCTACACGTTGTTGGAACCTCTGAGATGGCATCTGCTAGCCCTTTCTATTTTTCTTTGGCGCGAAGACGAGTCCGGTTTTCTGCACTTCCTGGTAAGGCAGAAGCCATACCAACGATTCATCGCTGAGATCCCCAACCTGAATACGATTGCCCCAAGGATCTCGAAAGTCGCAGCGGAAATTCGGCTGGAGTTTCAGCTTGTACTTTTTGGTCAGCTTACGTCGCACCTCTTCAATCTGCTCCGCATCGCGGACCATGAGACCGAAGTGCTTCGTGCGGTCCGGCTGAAGCGTATCTACTTCGAAAATAGCCATGAATTGGTGCTCGCCGAGTTTGCACCATGCGGCTCCCTCGCCGCCTCTCAGCATTTTTAGACCGAATACATCCGAATAGAACTTTACCGCTTTCTTGGCATCGGTGACTTCGATCACGACGTGATTGCAGCCATACACCTGCACCGCCATGCATATCCTCCTTTACGGTCGAAGAGCCCCAAGCTCCTGCCTCCCCTATCGAGCACCGCCTGACTCCAGTATGCGGACGATCTCATTGAACCCTCTTCGCCGAGCATGCTGTAGTGGTGTGATCCCTTGGCCATCCGGTAGGTTCAGGTTGGCCTTGGCGGACACCAATAAGCGCACGATCTCCTGATGCCTGGGTCCACCATCGCCGAGCACGATTGCCTCCAAGAGCGCCGTCCACCCCAACTTATTGACATGATCGATGTCGATATCCGTCTTGAGCAGGGCTTCAACCGTTTCGACGTGTCCGCGCTCACAGGCCGGAATCAGCGCCGTCCCGCCAAAACGGTTATAGACTTTGAAATTCGGACCGGCCTGCAGCGTGAGCTTGAGAATTTCGAGATAGCCATTGGCGCCTGCCAGGAGCAGCGGGCTATCGAGCTTGTCGTCCTGCGCGTTGACATCGCCCCGGCGGCAATCAGCAGTTTGGCGCTTTCGATATGGTTGTGCGCAGTGGCCGCAAGTAACGGCGTACGGCTATGGGCATCTCGAACACGAACGTCGGCTCCGGCCTCCAACAGCCGTCGCATGGTTGGGACATCGTTATGCTCTGCCGCAACAATCAAAGCAGGATCGTCTGCTGCCTTTCTGCCTTGGCCATACACATCGGCCGCGGCGGCAACAAACGTCACACACACTAACCCGGTTCTTTGCAGTGCGGTCATTGCTCACACAACCCGTTTGACCTCATCGTGCAGAGCACGCGATCATCGCCGATGCGGCGTGCCCTCCGCACGATCGGCTTTCCCGCGTTGAAAGGCAGAAAGAAATATTTCAGGCGGTTGTGCACCGGAGATTCCATCGGTTCCGCCGAGCACGAAGTAAGGCACTCCTCGAATGCCCAACCGGTGACCAATCGATTCTTCAGCCTTGACCTCAGCGGCTCCCGCTTCGCTTGTGAGAAACTCCTTCGCTCGTACTCCTGCTCGATCGGCCAGCTCGACCAGTGTCGACAGGGAGCCGATATCGAGACCTTCTTCGAAATAACCTTTGAATAGTTGCTCGACCACCGCGTCTTGGTGACCCTGCGTCCCGGAATACCAAATCAGCCGATGGGGCAAGAGTGTGTTCGGTGTTCTCGCAATCTTCTCAAAGGCAAACGGTATCCCTTCGTGGTTTCCTGCCTCCAACAAGCGCTGCTCCATCTCCCTAAATCTATCCAGGCTGCCGAACTTGGTTTGAAGGTATATCGTTCGATCCATCCCGTCCTTTGGCATAGTCGGATTCAATTGAAACGGCTTCCATTTCACGTCCACCGGGGAATCATCACCCCATTCCTTGAGCGCCCGTTCGAGCCGCCGTTTGCCGACATAGCACCAGGGGCAGATGACATCGGAATACACCTCGATCCGAAGAATCTGATCGGTCACGATAAGTGCCCCATCCTGCCGGCCTGGTAATCCTCCACCGCCTGAACGAGTTCGGCTTTGGTATTCATAACAAACGGGCCGTAGCGAGCGACCGGTTCATCGATGGGAACTCCACCCATGACCAGAAGCCGACTCTCTGCTTGCGCATCGATTGTCACCAGAGAGCCATTGCGTGCGCAGACAATCAATTCCGATTCTCCTGCCTCGCGCGACCCGTTCACTGAGGCTTGGCCTTGCAAAACAAAGATCAAGGTGTTGTGCCGCTCCGGCAGGTTGAGCTCGATCCGACCACGAGCAGCCAGATGCAGATCATAGAGCTCGATCGGCGTAAAGGTGCGGGCGGGCCCTCTTCGACCTTGAAATGACCCTGCAATGGCCCGGAGCTGTCCAGCCCCGCCGTCCAGTTCGATGGCTGGAATATCTGTATTGAGAATTTCCTGGTACCCTGGTGCCGACATTTTCTGCGCACGCGGCAGATTCACCCATAACTGGATGGCCTGCAAAGTCCCACCTTCCTTGGCCCACTTTTTTTCGTGCATCTCTTCATGCACGACGCCTGACGCTGCCGTCATCCACTGGACATCGCCCGGCCCGATCACGCCGGCATTTCCCGCCGAATCTCGATGGGCCACGACACCTTCATAGATGATCGTGACTGTTTCAAACCCTCGATGCGGATGTTCCCCCACCCCTCGAGGATGATCGGTGGATGGGAAATGCTGTGGCCCGGCATAATCCAGCAAGAGAAACGGGCTGACCTCTCGATCGAGATCGTTGCTCGGGAACAGATTCCGCACGGGAAATCCGTCGCCAACCATGTGGGTTGAGCCAGGCTGATAGACACCCACCACTTCCTTGCTAGCCACCGTTCCTATTGTCATGACAGCCTCCTTTACACCATCCCCCGTAACGCTTCCGACAAGGTGATCGTTCCACGCACAAGCTTGCCGGGCTCCTCATAGGTGATCGTTCCGTTCGAAAAGGCGGCATACATCTCCTCGAATAACCTCGCTGCCTCGTCAGAAAACCCAAACGATTTGAACGTCGGCACAACGGCACTCAAGGGCGCATATTGGGTCGTCACCTTTTTCCCCAGAATGTGACCAAGCACTTCAGCCACCTGATTCGGACTGTACTCTTCCGGGCCGGCCATTTCCACGATCCGCTTGCCATACCCCCCGGCGATTCAGGTGTTCCGCACCGACTCTGCCGATATCTTTGGTCGAAGTCATCGCAATTTTGACCTCAGGCGCGAGAAATGTCGGAAGAATTCCATCTGCCTTCGCCGCACCGATCACCGGCGCCCAGTTCTCCATAAAATAGGAAGGGCGAAGAAGGGTCAGGCGCTTGGCGGTACAACCAAGTGCATGTTCGCCATAACTCGCGGCTCGAATCGGGCCCGTCCCTCCGGTCATATGTCCTCCGACCGACGATAGAAAAACAACATGCGGCACCCCACTCATTTGAACGGCTGTGGCGGCGCGATCCATCCGTGCTCGTTGATCCGACAACCAGGCCTCGGTGCCATAATTTGGCGGCACCAACAAGTAGACTCCTTTCGCTCCTTCAAGCGCCGTGGTTAATGACGAAACATCGTCGAGTGACGCAACAACCACCTCCGCTCCTCTTGCTTTCCAACCGGCACCCTTCTCAGCCGAACGAGCGACCACCCGCACCGGCTGTCCTTTGCTGAGCAATGTCTCGACAACTGCCGACCCCGTATTTCCAGTGGCGCCGATCACAACAAACATCATCAACCCTCCTCTTCTTGCTGAACAGTCAGGCGATCGTACTTCTCATGCATCATGGCGTCACGATTGTGAACTGTAAAGCGCCACACCCTGCCAAGAGCGACCGCATCTTCATAGTAACAATGCCTTGGCAAATCGCGTTCCACTGAAACAGCGTACATGTGAAAATCTCCGAGGCTGCTGAAATTAGTGAGGATTGGTTGTGTTGGAACCTGGATTTGAGAAAATGGAGAGGACGCGGATCAGTGGCGAAGTAGCGGCACCGTGCCGAATGGTCGGCTCCTGTGGAAAACCATCCTCAGCGAGAGACTCATCATGATGGCTTATGACTTTCGAGCTTGTCTGCCAATCCTCATCGCAATCACCACTTGGATGTTCTTCCCACATTCAGAAGCCGCATCGGATGATTTACGTCAGTCTTCACGCGTCGGAGCGTTGAGAATTCCGCTCGTCTCTTACGAACGGATTCCAATCGCCACGATCTTAGCGCATCTGGACCGTTATCAGATGAGAGAAATCAGGCTGACCGGAACCGTCATGACGATTCAGACAGAGACCGTCACCAATAGGTCGATCTGCGGACGCGCACACGAGCGGACGGCGCTCACAGTGGAAGATGACAGTGGACAGATCGAGATTATCGATCAAGGAGCATGCGGTAGGAATCTCAGTTCGCTGAAAGCGCCTATGCTGAAGGTAGGCCAACAGATCGATCTGTTGGTACTGATCAGCATTCCAGCGAGCTCAGGCGCTTCTAGTTCCTCGCTGGAAGCGACGATCCGATTTGTCGAAGTTTCCTGGAAGTGATCTCTGCATCGGACGCCCCTGGCAGCTCATGTCACAGCTTTAAGCTCTTGCTTCGTCGGGGCCGATGGGGCGGTTGACTTGCATCGATCCGCTATCTAGACTTCCGCCGATTCTTGAAGCGGGTATGAGGTTTGGAAATGCCAGTGACTCGGAATACCATCAAACAAGATTGTTTCAACCCGGAAGCAACTCTGCCATATGCGCTGCGACTAAAAGACTTTGAAATGGCAATGCAGGATATCTACGATTTCTTTTACGATATCAATAAGGGGCTCATTCGGCGTGGACTCCTTCGGTTAGACGACATGTTGCGCCCCGCAATCATGTCTGGCCTTCTCTCAGACATGCTGACTGCAAGCTTGTCGAAACACTCGAGAAGCCTCACGATAAATCTCTATCACAATGGCCATCCAGACCTAATTGTGAACGGTGTTTATTCAGACAATAGCGTCAAAGCAGGAGAGCAAGGGGTAGAGATTAAGACCACAAGGAAGACGGGCGGCGCGGTAGATACCCACGGAGCTCGCAATCAATGGATGTGCGTGTTTGTGTACGAAGTGGATTGCCTGACTGAACCGGCAAGGAATCGCAAGCCAATGACTTTCAGTGAGGTCTATCTAGGGAAAGTAGTGCTGGATGATTTTCGGAAGAACGCGAGGGGAGAGCTAGGAACTCGTACAGCAACACTTCATAAGTCTGGCATCGAAAAACTTCGGAAGAACTGGATCTATATGATCACTGAATAGAGGTTGCCGTTCTTATATTGAGCAAGGCGTGGTAGCGCCTTTTTTGCGATTTCAAAATAGTGTGAATCCTTTTCAATCCCGATACTTGAATATCCCACTGCTTCCGCAGCTGCGAGAGTAGACCCGGTTCCGCAGAATGGATCAAGGACAATCCCACGCCCAAGCGGAAGAACTCCTCTTACTAGCGTGCGTAGGAATTGCTGAGGCTTCAGACTCGGGTGAGGCGCAAGTTGTCTTTCTGATTTGTGCGTTGGCGAAGAGGCAATAACATCTCCGAACGGCTTCTCTGGAGATGGCCTTCGAAAACCACCGGTATTCCACTTTCTCAGATTATCCTGTACTCTTCCGTCCAGAGGTTTTCTGAATATCAACCATGGTTCCCACATCGAGCGCGGCATGACGCTGACATCAGGAAACTCTTCATGCGCTGCTTTTGGTCTATCTCCGCCCCTCATCGTCATCACAAGGCGAACGATTTCTCCACGTCTTTCAAGACCAGCCCTCGCCAAAGCACCTGAAACCAAATAGGAAAGTAAGGGATTCGTAGCAACAACGACGTTTGCACCTGGGACTAAGGCCGGGATGAGTACTTGAGCCCACTCAAAAAAGAAAAGTTCTAGGGCGCGAAGGTCTTGTGGTGAAAGGACCGTAAATCTGGGAAGAGGCGCCCGTTGAACCCCGTCAAAAGACGGAGGTATGCGCCAAACACCACCTCTGCCATTTCTCAACTTTTTCTGCTGTTCCGCAGTGTATTCGAACAACCCATACGGGGGATCAGTGACAACGCCATGAATCGTATTAGACTGCTGTTGACGGAGCCAGTTCAGACAGTCCGCTTCAAAAACTTCGGCTTTTCCATAGGAAAATCTTCGATAATATTCAGGGTAACTCTCAGCGGTCTTGCCTGCGCGCGATTGTGAGGCGATTTTCAATCCATACTGTCCCCTCGCGGTTCGCACGAAGACCGACGGCGTGTTTAACCTTAGATAGGATCGGACACTCGACCGCGCTCCATCTCCAATAAGATCAGCAACATACTGTTCAATCACTTGAAGGGAAGCGCCGCCTGGTCTTGCGGTGAGAGCCGAAAAAATGGCGTCCCGAACTTCTCCAGGACGCCGCTTCTGGTGCAGGGTTGCTTTGTACACGCTGCGGAGAATAAGACGTCTAGACGTCTTTGTCAACAGTTCTCTATGCAAGTGGTCGAAGGATCATATCCACCAACTGGTCATACGATACCTACTCCCAACCGCTGACCTCATAGCCCTTTTCTTTCAGGCAGCGGGCGACGGCATCAGCGTACGGAGGTTCTGGTTCGAGCGGTTTAAACGTCCCTCCCGCCAAACCAACGACCAACCCCAGACCACTGCCGGCAGCAGCTCCAATCGCGATCCCCGCTAACCCACCAACGATCCCGGCGGACGCCCCGACCGCACCGCCAAGCGTCAGACCGAGCACGGCGCCGGTAGCGGCATTCGCGCTTTGGTTCGTCCCGGCACGCAATCCAGTTTCTTCAACTTTCTTTCGGCAGGATTCAATCTCTTGTTGGGCCATCTGCCGGCCATACAAGTGGAGTTGCTTATTGGACCGCAAGATCGGCTGTGGCCCAGCGCAGGCGGTAAGGCTTATCAGTGCCACATACACAACGAGACGATGCCATGACCGATTGACCACAAACATCCCTTCGAATGCGTGCTTTCCCTTTCTTCACTTCTCACCCTTTAGCGGAAATGTCGAGGGTTTTCCGATTGTGCACATCGTCCAGTAACTGCTCTCGCTCCCCCCTTACCTTCTCTCGCAGAGGGGATGGGTGGGTGCTCAACTGCGCGCATTGTCCGAGCACATTTCTCTCACACTCCTCGCCCACTCAGATTGGGTATCGAGGTTGTTTCCATTGCGCGCATCCAACGAGGGCCTTCTGAGGCCGCGCGTTGGGCGAGCACCGAAACGACCTCGATGCCCAATCCTTCCCCTCACTGCCAACCTGTCACTTCATATCCTTTCTCTTGCAAACATCGGTTGACGAAATTCGTATACGCCTGGTTGGGTTGCGAAGGACCGGCAGCGTGGAACAAACCGGTCAGAAGGCCCCAGACCGCTCCGCTCGCGGCACCGATCATCGATCCTCGCCCTACTCCCCCGAAAATCGCTCCGCCCACTGCTCCGCTTGCGGCCCCGACTCCGGCTCCGACAGCCGTATTCGTCGCAACGCGCCCCCCTTTGCCTCCACCGCCCTCTTCCGCTCCGGCCGACTCTGCCAATTGCCGACAGGCTTCGATATCCTGCTCCGCAGCTTCCTTTCCAATTTGCTCCAGATGCGCGTTGGGATAGAGCACTGGGCGTGCGCTGGAACACGCCGAGAGCATCAACATGGCAACCGCAGCGCCTATTCGTAATCCGTTCATATCTGCTCCGCTCCTTTCCCGCCCCGTGGCAGCAACCGAGCCAACAGCACCCGGGCCGAAACCCCTTTCACACACAGTCGTTTGTGTCGAGACTGAGTTCCCGCATGAATGCGCACGTTCGCACGTGGGACCGCACAGCGATCGGCAATGAAACGGATCAGTTCCTCGTTGGCGGCGCCGTCAATTGGACGAGCGGCCAGACGGATCTTCACTGCATCGCCGTGAATGCCGATACATTCGGTAGCCGAAGCGTTGGGTTGGACACGCACGGTGAGGAGCGCGCCGCGCTCACTGTCCCGTACGATGACAGGAAGGGAATCCACAAGAATCGATGGATTCAAAAGATTGCTTTGACAAATTCCAGTATGGTGCGTTGCATGTCCGCATCATCGGTAATCGGACGTGCGACGGCGACATCACAGGCTCGTTCTGGTGGTACGCCTTGCTTGATTAGTGTGCCGGCATAGATCAAGAGTCTGGTGCTGACTCCCTCCTCCAGCCCGTGATTTCTGAGGTTACGCACTTTTCTGCCGAGCTTGACGAGATTCCCGGCAATCACAGACTCCACACCCGCCTCACGCTGAACCACGATTGTTTCGATCTCAGGCGCGGGGTAGTCAAATTCAATCGCCAGAAATCGTTGCTTCGTGCTTTGTTTCAGATCTTTGAGGACACTTTGATACCCGGGGTTGTAGGAGATCACCAACATGAAATCGTCGGCAGCTTCCAGGATTTGGCCTTTTTTCTCGATCGGCAGCACCCGCCGGTCATCGCTGAGGGGATGGATGATGACGGTAGTGTCCTTCCGGGCTTCCACCACCTCGTCAAGATAGACGATGGCCCCATGCTTCACGCCGATGGTCAGCGGCCCATCCATCCAGACCGTATCCTGTCCCTTGAGGAGATAGCGGCCGACCAGGTCTGACGCGGTAAGATCCTCGTGACACGCGACGGTGATCAGCGGTCGGCCGAGCTTATAGGCCATGTGTTGGACAAAGCGGGTTTTTCCGCAGCCGGTCGGTCCCTTGAGCATGACCGGTAGCTTTTTCTCGGCCGCAATGGTGAACAGACCGACCTCTCCGGAGACCTCGGCATAAAACGGCTCCTGGGTGATGCGATAGTGTGCCACATCGATTTCGCGTATCTGTTGCATCACCGCATCATTCCTAGTCGTGACATGAATCTGTCCGGCTGATCACAGCAGGCTTCAAACACCGCCACAATAAACGGAATAAACCGCGAAGATCAAGCGATGGGGAATTCCGTGGCCAGCTACGCAACCTTCTTCCCGTCGAGGACTTCACGAACTTTTTGCGTGAGGACATTCGGCGTGAACGGCTTTTGGAGAAACGCCGTGTCTCGTTTCACTCCTCCTTGCGCGAACACCGGATGGTCAGGATATCCCGACATGTACAGAACTTTGATCTCCGGCCGCACAACCGTCAGCTTTTCCGCGACCTCAGGCCCGCTCATCTGCGGCATCGCAACGTCGGTCAGCAGCAAATGAATCGGGCCCATATGTTTCGCGCCGGTCAGGAGCGCTTCGATCCCGTGACGCGCCACCAAGACCTCATACCCGTTCAGGCGAAGTGCATCCTGCACAAGCCCACGAACCGACGGGTCGTCCTCGACTACGAGGATCGTTTCTCGTCCGATGGCCCGGCCTACGTTTCCGCTGCCGACCGGCACGGCCTGCGCGGCTTCTTCGACTCTTGGGAAAAAGATCTTGCAAGTGGTTCCCAACCCCAGTTTGCTCTCTATCCCAATCGTTCCACCGCTTTGCTTCACGATACCGTACACGGTAGACAATCCGAGCCCCGTCCCTTTTCCCTTTTCTTTCGTGGTAAAGAAGGGTTCAAATAAATGCGATTGGGTTTCTTCGCTCATACCATGTCCTGTATCCCGGATCGCCAAGAGCACGTAGGATCCCTGATCGAGCATCATCGTTTCGCGCCGGGGGCCTTTCCCGATCGTGACGTTTCGGGTCTCGATCGTCACCTTGCCTCCCGTCGGCATGGCATCCCGAGCGTTGACGGCAAGATTCATGATCACCTGCTCGATCTGCCCCGGATCGGCCTTGATCGATCCCAATTTCGTTTGGAGGTCGGCGCACAGTTCAATGATGTCCTCACCCAGCAATCGCCGGAGCATCCCGTCCATGTTCATGACGATCGCGTTCAGGTCCACGACCTTGGTGGCCACGAACTGCCGTCGGCTGAAGGCCAGCAGCTGGCTGGTGAGGCCGGCAGCCCGGTCGGCGGCTTTTTTCACTTCTTCCATTTCACGTCGCGAAGCATCGCCCTGCGCCAAGCGGCTGAGGATCAGCTCGCTATATCCACGGATCACGGTCAGCAGATTGTTAAAGTCATGGGCGACGCCGCCGGCAAGTCGTCCCACAGCTTCCATCTTCTGTGCCTGGCGTAATTGCGCCTCGGTCTGGCGCAACGCCTCCTCGGCTCTGGTGCGTTCCCCGAATTGCCCGATTTTGAGGGCGACATCGGCGATCATGCTCAGCAGCTCCCCATCCGGCTCGCGTATCTGATGGCTGAAGAACTCGATGACGCCCTCAATCTCACCTCCGATACGAATGGGAAACCCAAAGGCTCCATGAAGCCCCGTCTTGGCCGCCAAATCCGCTCGCACAAAGGTAGAATCGAACGCCACATCTCTGATCCACACCGGCCGTCCGCATTCCCAAATCCGACCCGGCAACCCTATCCCCGGCTTAAAGCTCTGACCCTGATCCATTGCCACGAACTCATCGGCACAGATCGCCCCAGTTTGCCAATGATGGGTACACCGTAATGTCCCTGTGTGTTTGTCCACCCGCCAAAAGACACCCAAATCCCATTCAAGACTCTCTCCGACGGCTTCAATGATTCTTGGGACCGCTTCCTCGATCGTTACGGCCTCGGAGAGGACGCGCGTGACCGCATACTGGGAGGCGAGGCGACGTTCAGCCCAGCGGCGGTCCGTGATATCGCGGACGAAGGCGCTGAACATATACGTTTCGCCGATGCGCGCCGGCGAGACGGCGAGCTCGACCGGGAACTCGTGACCATCCTTGTGCCGAGCAGCAATCTCAATCCGCCGATTCAGTACGGGACCGACCCCGGTCCTGAGATACTCCCGGATCCCGTGGGCATGGGCCTCTCGATCACGCTCAGGGATGATGGTTTCTGAAAGCAATTTCCCAAGCGCTTCATCGCGGGTCCACCCAAAGATAGCCGTAGCTTGGGCGTTCCATTCCGTCACAATCCCGGCAGCATCGATGGTGATCACTCCGTCGAGCGCCGTATCGACAATCGCTCGATTTCGTTCCTCACTTTGCCGCAACGCCGCTTCTGCGGCCCTCGCCCATGCACTTTCCTGTTGGGCTTGGCGATATTCTGCGCGCAACCGCGCCGTCGTCCACAGCAGGAACACGACCAAGGCCAACCAGACGATGATACCGACTGTCCCGACCTTCCACAGCACGGATCGGATCGGGTGAAGCACATCGTCGCGATCCATCCGCATCAACACCGTCCAGTTGAGGCCTGGGAAATCCCTGAACCCCTTGGACGAGGCAAAGCCGGTTACAGCCCGCACATGCCGCCGCAGGTGATCTTCTTCGAGAAATCCGGTCCGGCCGTCCCGGCTCACTACGGCGGAGGGCAGCCCCATCTCCCGCAGATTCACGTTGCCCTTGTATGCCAAGTCAGAATCCACGAAGGCGTCACCGTGCCGAGTGATCATCTGATATTCAACCGACCCCACAAACCCTGCGCGGAGTTCCAGGGATCGGATAGTCCGGAGGGCGATCTCTTCGACCGTGGTCACCGCGATCCGGCTGATCACCACGCCCAAGAAGTTGCCTTCCTGGTCGAGCATCGGCGCGGTGAAGGCCACCGTTTCGATTCCATTGTCCGCCTGATGGCCCCCGACGTCGTCGGCCACAATTTTCCGATCCACCCGCGCCGACTGAAACCACTCGTTCTTGCTGAAATCCTGCCCGACCAGTGCGCTTTCCGTGGAAGCTGTCATGATGCCTTGCCGGTTTGTCACCCCCAACCAGGCATAGACCGGTACGTAGCTCAATTTGATCGACTTGAGGTAGTTCGTCAGGTAGGGCTGGTCGGCGATATGATTGGCCAGTGCCCGAGCTATCATCTGGGTATCGCCGTAGCGCTCATATAGCAGCTGATCCAGCTTGTCCGACACACAGGCAGCCGCCAGCATCAGCTCTTCTCCTGAGGCGGCGACGAGGCGACGCTCGACGGCACCGAGGAGAATGATGCCGTTCCCCAGCGCGAACACGCTGATCCAGACGATCAGAAACGTGAGCCAGCTATACCGGTGGGGGGTGCCGCCCGCTTGTGCCTCCACTTGCACATCCGGTGGCGAAGCCTTCGGCAATGTCATCGTAGAAAATCCGTCATGGTCCAATTTTCGATGACGGCCATGGGGCGATATCCCAGCTTAGCCCTGCGCAGCCCGGGAAGCCCTGCATCGTCCATGGCATTGATATAGACTGCCCCTTTGGCCATCGCGGTTCGACAGGTTTCGCGAAAAACCCACTGAGCCAGACCTGGGATCGAACGATCCGCAACTTCCAACAAGATGGCCCAGGTTTGAGGAGTCAGCCAGTAACCGAAGGTATAGGCTGCAATGTCATTGTTGATCTTGACCACTGTACCGGACAGTCCAATTTGCTCGTGTTCTCGAAAGACACGAGTATGGGCGGCTTCGGCGTCCTCCAACAGCAGCTTCCCCATGCGATCGAGATTCCCCTGACGCTTCTGGTCTGCCCACCGTCTGTGCAGGAGCGCGCAATGACCTCCATATTCAACACGATACGGTTCGATCGCGAGGGCGTAGTCTCGGCCGGCTCGATTGCAAAGCGCCCGTTGGGATTTATAGTGGTCTCCTGCCAATGCAGCAAGAGCAGCGGCGGAGTACAGATAATCCCCATCCTTATTCCTGAACGAAACCCCGTCGCGTTCCAAGACGCGTTTTTGTGACTCAGTCACGTTTTCGATTCGACTCACCGGCGATCGCCCATTCCACTGACGCATCAATGCAAAGGCGTGATCGACCGCCTGATCCAAAGGACCAGGCCCGAACGGTGGCAGCAGCATGAACCACCCGTCTGGAGATTTCGCGAAGAGAAACAACGTATCATTGGATTCCATCCACCATGAGGGGAGCAGCGACGTCCATATGTAGTGGTACGGGAATGCGAAGGCGGCCGGGGAGTCATGGCGGAGCACCTGAGCTCGTTCGAGCGCCTCCGTGATAGACGGCGCGTCCGAGGCCGTCAATGGACGGAGGCGAGAATCAATTCGCCTTGGCGCGAGACGGGCGGTCAGGTGAGGAAGTGATCGGAGAACGACCACATCGTCCTGAAAGGGGCCAATCAGACGAGGGTGAGCAACAATCCTCTCAACAATGGTGTCAGACGCCAAGAAACTTGCCACATGCTCGGCATAGACGCGAATCGCACCGGAAGACTCTTCGCGCATAAAGGGGCACTTGGTATCCCAGCCAAGAAGGATTTCCTGTCCCGATGCATCCCACATCAGTGCCAGCGGATAGAGTTGACAATCCAACGGGCGCACGTCGTAGATTCCACACCGGCCGGACTCTCCATCAAAAGCAGGACAGAGATATCCCTCGCCTGCTGAATTCTTGACGAGATTGACTTGCGTGCCGGACTTGTCGGGAAAGAACGAATCGGACACTCCATGCATCACGGCATCGGCGATTTCTTGGCGCGTAAAGTATGGGCGCAAAAAACTGTCCGCCTCCGGAAAACGGCAGCAGACATCACAGCGTAAACACGTTGAATCAGGCACCAACTGGGGCAGCGTCCGCATAAGAAGTTTGGAATCCAATGTAATGAGATTCATCGGCTTCCAATCATACGACGCAAGCCGAAAGGTAGCAAGGATGGTTCGTTTCCGATCAGCGCCCTCCGTGTCCCTGCGCCTGACTTATGCCCCCGAGAAAGTCGCGGACCCCTTGTCCGCCCATGCTCTACGTGCTAGTATTTGAAATTTTAAATCATCCGACGCCCCATTTCCGCTTTGCCGAAATATCCAAGGATCTTTTGTTGGCACAGACCGAAGCCATCTGCCAGACACTCTCCACCGAGGCGGCGCGCGATCGCTGCGCCGCCATCCGCACGCAGCTGTCTCTTGCCAATCTGTTTGGATCTTCATCCACCGCCCCTCCTAAGGAAACAGCCTCAGACATATCGGTGGTCAATTCCTGGCGAATCAGCCCCTGCCCGTTTTTCCTGTCTTCTGATCAGCTGCAGTTCTTCACACAATTGGGGCCGCAACTCCTGTCGTTCTATCGAGGACTGAATCGGCTTTACAACGAGAGCGTTAAAGGAATTCAACCGGGCTGGGTCGCCGGCTACCTGGATCAGGGCAAGCCGGAAGCATTGGTCCAGTACAGCCGGATGAAACGATTTCGGGACGCATTGCCGTCCGTCATCCGGCCGGATATCATTCCTACCCAAGACGGCATGGTCATTACCGAGCTCGATTCAGTTCCAGGGGGCATCGGGCTCACCGCCTGTCTCTCCCGCATCTATCACGACCTTGACGGAGGTCGCCCCCAGATCATCGGCGGACGGGACGGCATGGTACGGGGCTTTGCCCAGATGCTGCGTTCTTACCGTGATCAGCGTGGGGGGTGGGTTGCAATTCTGGTCTCTGAAGAATCCAAAGACTATCGGCCGGAAATGTCTTGGCTAGCCGCTCAACTCCGCGAAGACGGAATTTCCGCTTGGTGCGTCGAACCACGGGATATTCGATTTACGGAAGACGGGCTTCGGCTCCAGACTGACGGTAGCGAGCAACCCATCAGCGCGGTCTACCGCTTTTACGAATTGTTCGACCTGCTGAACATTCCCAAGGCCGAGCTCGTCCAATATGCCGCCAAGAAAGGGTTGGTCTCCATCACACCACCCTACAAGCCGGCCCTGGAGGAAAAATCCGCCTTTGCGCTGCTCCACCATCCCATGCTTCGGCCTTTCTGGGAAAAGGAACTCGGAGCCGACGGCATGCTCCATTTGAGTACGATCATGCCGAAGACCTGGGTGCTTGACCCAACCCCGCTTCCCGCCATCGCGACGATTCCCGACCTTCATGTGGGGAACCGCCCAGTGGCGAATTGGGCTGCTCTCGAGACGGCGACGCAGAAGGAGCGGCATTTCGTCATCAAGCCTTCCGGATTTTCAGAATTGGCGTGGGGGAGTCGAGGCGTCTCGATCGGGCACGACATGCCACAGGCCGAATGGACGCAAGCGCTTCGCGAGGCGCTTGGATCCTTTTCTAGGACACCCTATATCTTGCAAGAGTTTCATAAGGGGCGATTGTTTGAGATGAACTTTATGGACGAGGACCGAGGCACGATCGCACCTATGTCAGGCCGAGCGAGACTCTCTCCCTACTATTTTGTTTCGGAAGGGAGGGTAGAACTCGCCGGTATTCTCGCGACGATCTGCCCTTCCGACAAAAAGATTCTTCATGGCATGAAGGACGCGATCATGGCTCCCTGCGCCCTTCTTCCCGACTGATGCATTCCCCGACAATAAACCTCAAAAAATGGGCGTTTCACTTTCCGGCTTTTCCTGGTAGCCTTATACGATTGTGACACTAACGCTTTTCCATGTTGATTGGTGTCCGGAGTGCGACGTCGTCCGCGAAAAGCTGGCCGAGTTGGGAGTGGCTTATGAAGATGTCGTCGTGCCCGACAGCAGACGAATGCGGACGCAAGTCTACGACGCGTCTGGTCAGTATTATGTGCCGGTCATCAAGGACGGAGATCTCGTTCTGACGGAAACCGCCGATATTCTGGCCTATCTGGATAAGCGATACGGAGCCCACGCCGAAGGATCCGCATCCTCGACACAGTTTCAGTCGCAGGCCCGAACGACGCCCGACGCGTCGGGCCCAGACGACGAATTCCCTTCTTGCAGGATCAACTGATCAAAGGACGATTCATGGAAGACTGGAGACAAGTCCTCGCGGAAAGTATCGTAAAGGCCAAAGACCTGGCGGATCGGTTCGGCCTCGACGAGAAGGAGGTAGAAGCGATCGTCGGCCCATACCCTATGCGGATCACCCCGACCGTACTCGAGACGATCAAATCACCGGGGGATGCCATCTGGAAACAGGTGATCCCTGACGCGGCGGAGCTGGACGATCTTGAGGCCGACGATGATCCGCTCGAAGAAGATCTCATGAGCCCGGTACCCCATCTCGTGCACCGCTATCCGGACCGAGTGCTGCTCATGGTCACCAATCAATGTCCGATCTACTGCCGGTTCTGCACCAGGAAACGGTTGGTCGGCAAACCTGGATTCCTCAAGAAAGGCGAATTGGACCGCGCCATCCAGTATCTTCGCGAACACACGGAGGTGCGCGACGTCATTCTTTCGGGCGGTGACCCGCTGTTGCTCCCCGATCATCTGCTCGAACGTGTGCTGAAAGCGCTTCGGACAATTCCGCACTTGGAGCTGATACGAATCGGGTCGCGGGTCCCGGGGACATTGCCGCAACGCATCACCTCCAAACTCTGTGAGATAGTAAAACAGTACCATCCCATTTATATGAACTTACATTTCAACCATCCGGACGAACTGACCCCTGAAGTCAAAGCAGCCTGTGGCAGGCTCGCGGATGCCGGCATCCCGTTGGGCGCCCAAACGGTTCTCCTCAAAGGGGTGAACGACGATCCGGAAATCATGAAACGTCTTGTCCATCAGCTGCTCCTCGCACGGGTGAAGCCTTACTACCTGTATCAGGCGGACCTGACGAAGGGGACCAATCATTTCCGGACCACGGTCGAAACCGGGCTGAATATCATTAAGGCCCTGCAAGGCCACACGAGTGGAATGGCCGTGCCTCATTTTGTGATCGATGCACCCGGCGGCGGAGGGAAGATCCCCTTATTGCCGAACAATTACTTAGTACATCTTGATGAAGACGGCGCGCTTCTCCGTAATTACGAGAACAAATCGTTCCACTATCCGCAGCCCAAGATTGAGCACGGGCGCGAACTTCCGATGCTTGGTGCACGATCATCGCGTGATGATTCAGAAGAGGCCTATGTGGCCTGCGGTGATAGTTACCCTGATCGCGATGGCTATGCCGCCTGGGGCAACAGCTGCGGCGGAGATTCGGACGACCTGTGACGACTCATTCACGCCGGGCCGGCATTCTTCCCTATCAAGACATCAAGCGGCTGATCGCGAACAAAGCCGTCAGTGCCTCTCCCGCAGTTGAAGACAGGCAGATCCAACCGGCCAGCCTTGATCTCCGTCTGGGCCGTAAAGCCTATCGGCTTATCAGCAGCTTCTTGCCGGAACTCTCGGCCATTTCCTCCAGATTGAATGTGCTGGATTTCTATCAATCGGACCTCGTGATGTATGAGATGGACCTGACCGACGGTGCCATTCTGGAAAAGGGCCATGTCTATCTCGTTCCGTTGCTGGAACAGTTGGCTCTGCCGAAGACAATTCGTGCACGGGCAAACCCCAAAAGCACGACGGGTCGTCTGGATGTGTTCACCCGCGTGGTCACCGATCTCACGGCCGGATTTGATGAAATCCGGGCCGGCTACCAGGGCCGGCTCTTCTTGGAAGTGGTTCCACGCTCGTTTGCCATCAAGGTCCGCACCGGGCAGTCGTTGAACCAAATCCGATTTGTCTGTGGCGAGTCTACCGTTTCGGACCGAACTCTTCAGACGCTTCATCGGAGTACGCCGTTGCTGTATCACAATGTGACCTCCGATAAGATCGTCAGCAGCCGAGACTTTCGCGCTGAACGGGGCTTGTTCCTCCGCATCGATCTGAAAGGCACGGATCAAGCCGACTCCCGTGTGATCGGGTACCGCGCGAAAAAGAACAGCCACGTTATCGACCTTGCCAAAGTCGGCCACTATGCGGCGGCCGATTTTTGGGAACCGCTCCATCGTCATCGCCATGACAGTTTGCTATTGGAGCCGGAAGAGTTCTATATCCTTGCTTCGAAGGAGCGCATCTGCGTGCCTGCCGGCTATGCTGCTGAAATGGTTGCCTATGAAGCAGCCTGTGGAGAGCTGCGGACCCACTATGCCGGTTTCTTCGACCCAGGCTTTGGCTATGGGTCGAAAGGAGAGATCAAAGGCACACAAGTCGTGCTGGAGGTTCGCCCACACGACGTGCCATTCTTGATCCATGACGGACAGACTTTTTTCAAGGTCGTCTATGACAAGATGATGGGGCTGCCAACACAACTCTACGGATCATTGCTGGGATCATCCTATCAACAACAAACGTTGACGCTCAGTAAGCATTTCAAAGTCTGACCATGACTCCATCCGATCTGCCACCTCATCAAAATGAATCGCTGAAGCCGCCGCCTCCGACTGAACCAGGCGAGCACGATGGTGGGAACGATCACCAAGTGCATGTCATCGGCTTGATGGTCGGCACGGCGTTGATGTTCATCGGCTTTCTCAATGTGTTTCTGTCCATCAGCGGTGGCTTCGAAATCAATGTCGTCCCGTTTCTCATTTATTTCTGCGGCTTGACGATATGGGCCAATGCGGCCATCGAAACTCCGACTATCCGTTACGGAGTTATGGGCCTTGCGATCGCGTTAGCCTTGGGCCTTTTTCAGTATGGGGAAGTCCTGTTTTGGCATAAGCAGGTCATCTTCTGGGCAACCATCATCATTGTCATGTACTTCATGTTCGTCGAGCCCAAGAAACCTACAACGTGATCTCCTCGATGACGTTATCCGTCATCATTCCAACTCTGAACGAAGAGAGCGCACTTCCCCGGACTCCGGCATGCCTATCGGACTCGGACATGCACGAAATGATCAGTGAGTAGAAAAGAATGCCGAACCCTCGTCTCAGCACTCAGCCCGTTTCACCCGCTCAGCGAGGCGAGCACCCAACGCTTCGCACTGCATTGGTGATATTCGCCAAGGCACCGATTCCAGGCCAGGTAAAAACGCGCCTCTGTCCGCCGCTCACTGCCGACGAAGCGGCTACCCTGCACGGCAGTTTCGTCCTCGACACACTCGAACGTACAAAGGCCGCGGTCGGGAAACTGCCGATCGAACGCTATCTAGCCTGCGCGCCATCTTCCACCCACGTTTTCTTCAAAATTCTGGAGGAGCGGCACGGTGTGAAGTTGATCGACCAAGTCGGCGACGACCTCGGTACACTCATGAACCAGGCTGTTGCAACACTATTCGCCGGAGGATACCGGCGGGTCATCGTTATCGGGACGGACGCGCCGACGCTTCCGCTCGACCGTTTCAAACAGGCACTTACCCTGCTGGAAAATCACGATGTCGTGCTCGGTCCCGCCTTCGACGGAGGTTATTATCTCATCGGCCTGAAACGGACATGCCCCGAACTCTTCGGTGATATTCCCTGGTCTACTGAGCACGTGCTCAGACTCACACAAGAGAAAGCTGCCACTCTCGGACTTCAGACAGTCTTGATCGAGCCCTGGCGTGAGGTCGATACTTTTGACGATCTTCAAGCCCTCATCGAGACCAGCATCGCTGACGGCAAGAAGCCCAAGAATGATCGGGCCTTTTCAAGTCGTACCACCGGCGTGCTGCAACTACTCGCCAAACGACTGAGCTTAAGAGCATAATGCGCGAGGAATTCATCGGCCAAGGGTATTCATATGGATGAACGTGTCGCACTCATTACCGGAGGGGCTAAAGGCATCGGACGGGGCATCGCGCTCGACCTCGCCGCCCGGCATTGGAAGATTGCCTTCTGCTATCGGAATAGCGAAGCAGCGGCGCAGACAACGGCACAGGACATCACGCGGCAAGGAGGACAGGCGCTGGCGATTCGCTGCGATGTCTCAGACCCCATAGCCGCCAAGAATCTGGTGGCACAGGTAGAAAAAGACTGGGGGCGGATCGACGTCCTGATCAACGGAGCCGGTCCTTATCACCGAGTGAACATGTTCGACGAGACGGTCGAGGGGTGGAACGAGATGTTCGACGGCAATCTGCACCCTATTTTCTATCTTGCGCAGGCTGCCGCGCCAGGCATGAGAGCCCGCAAGACCGGTCGGATCATCAGCTTCAGTATGGCCAATGCGGACCAGATGGAAGCGCAGGCCGACGTGACCGCCCATTATATCGCCAAAGCCGGAGTGCTCATCCTCACACGCACGTTGGCCAAACTATTGGCCCCATATGGCATCACTGTCAATGCCATCTCGCCCGGCTTCATCGACTCGGGCAGCGCACCGCCGCAGGAACTTGCAGCCATGACCAAACGCATTCCGGCCGGCTACATCGGCACAGTTGAGGACACCGTTGCAGCTGTCCGTTACCTGCTCAGCGAGGACGCACGGTATGTGAATGGCGCCAATATCCAAATTAGCGGAGGATGGGGGATATAGGAGGTAGAACGACACCCAGGTTAGTTCCTTGCTCACTGAGCGCGCACTCGGAATAATCATATTCTCCAGTGAAGGGCTGTGCTCGCTCAATGTGCGCAGGGGAACCAACCTGGCTGCCGTTCTTTGGCGAGAAGAGAGTTTAGGAAAGGGAGGGGTGCCGATGAAATCGGAACAGGAACGTGAAGCTCATCGCCGGTTTGTTCAGGTGCTCCAACATGAGCACTTGACTTGTACCAAACCCGGCTGCGGGGGAGCGATGGCCGTCACCGATCACACTCCGCATAGCGCCCGCATTAAGACCTACGAAGCCGCCTGCGAACGTTGTCACACGATCGAGAAGATCGCCGGCAAAGAGGAACATCAGCCCTCGTGGGATGTCGCCTCTATCACCTTGATGGCGGAAACGCATCTCCTTCACGAACAACCGGCGTGCCCCTACGACGATACACCCATCACTTTCATTTCCTTACCCAATCCTCGCCGAAAAGCCCGATACCGTCTCTTGTGCTACTACTGTGGTCGGCACACTGAAATGAACTGGCCGCCACCGGAAGCGAAACGGTAACGGATACTTGCAGCTAGCAACGTGGTCCAAGGGAGATGGCGATGCCACGTTGGCCATCCATCTCCCTTGAAACCATAGCGTGAGTCTACCGGTCCGCAATTCCTGGCGCGAGGACCAAGTTGACCGGAAGCTTCTCGTCTAGCGTATATGAGCTAGCTCTGTTTTCCTTGACCCATCGCTTCTCCGCCACAGACTCGAAAGGGGCAGGCAACTCCCCTTGAAGCGACCACAGGTCAAAGGGTGTTTCGTCTACGGATATCTCCCAGTCATATCCTCTGTCCTTCACAAAGGGAGCAATAACTTTATCCAGTGTCTTGATCCACCATTCTCTCAGAATCGGACCGGGCAGTGTCCTGGCAATTTGATCGACCTTGAATCGCACAAATCGGTCATGTGGTTCGCCGCCTACAAAGCAGGACCCCTTGGGCACTTCCTCGAAGATATGGACGACATAGAACTTCGGCAAGGGAATGCTTGCGTACACCTCCGTGATGCGCTTAGCCATTTCCTTTTTGTCTTCAGCAGAGTACGCTCCCGCCGGATGATAGACTTTCCACAATGGCATCGTTCGTCCCTCCTCATCTGTTAAGCACATGATGTGCCAGCTTGGCCACCTAATAGCTACCCTGTCGCCTCCCCAATAAACCCATTGTCTAGGTCGCTCACTTATTGATGATGTCTCCTCAACCGAGAGTCCGCCTTTCCCGGCAAGAACTCTAGCCATTGCGCGCTTACCGATTGCGAAGTCTCTTCTTATATATGGGCATATGCCCCCATATATCACCGTGCACTTTCCGTGTCAAACTCTTTATGTTCAAGGTGATCCAGTCATATAATGGTGTGGTATATTGGGGCCAGCTTAGATAGACCATCGATCGCCGCGTAGGAACGATGACTGATCATCTGCCGTTTCAATCTCCTTGCTACTGCGCTGAATTGCGAAAGGCCGCACGTCGCGTCTCGCTCATCTATGATGCTCGACTGAGGGCGAGTGGGCTCAGAACGAGTCAGTTTTCTTTACTCGCTGAGATTGCCAGAGACCGTCCTGCACCTCCGACGATGAATGAACTGTCAAATTATCTGGTGATGGATCGCTCAACGCTGGGACATAACCTGCGTCCTCTTCTACGTAAGGGACTTGTGGCCTTGCAGCAGGACGCCACCGATGCCAGGACGCGTCGCGTCACTCTGACCGCAAAGGGAACCGCTAAGTTAAAAGCGACGAAGAAACTGTGGCTAAAGGCGCAGCAGGAATATGAGAAAGCATTGGGAGAAGGAGAGGCCGTATCACTCAGGAATACGCTCCACAAACTATGTAGATCGAGACTCCTTAAAAATTGAACTCACACAAGCGCCATCATTTCCGCATGGGAAAGAGTGATGACGGAAACGTCGACCTAACGCGCCTTCTGCGCTAGGCCGAGAGGGCTTTTTTGACGAATTCTCCGAGCCGGCGGAAGTAGGTTTTGCCACCCACTGCATAGGTATCATTGTGGTCGGCCCCTTGAATCACATACCATTCTTTAGGCGGTTTGGCGGCGTCGAACACTTGGCGTCCCAATGCAACAGGGATGATGTCATCCTTGTCCCCGTGAATGATCAGCTTCGGCAGTGAGAGATACGGCAGGCGATCGATCAACCGAAATTCAGCCCCAAGGAACCAATGCATCGGCAAACCGCTGTAATGAAATTTAGCCACAGCCTCAATAGAAGGAAACGATGACTCGAGAATCAACGCTGAGGCAGGTCGTTGGGCCGCAAGGTCACCCGCCACGGAAGCCCCAAGCGATCGCCCAAACAGGACGACTCGTTCTGGGCGAATCTTTTTGGTTCGCGTGAGATAATCGTACGCTCCGCTCGCATCTTCGTAGAGCCCTTTCTCACTGGGACGGACATTCTGGCTCTTCCCATAACCCCTGTAGTCGAACAAGAACACGGACAACCCCATCTGGTACAGGAGCCTGAGATTATCAAGGCGGTTGATGATATTCCCCGCATTGCCATGACACCAGAGCAGAACAGGACGGTCGGCTGCTGCCTCGACATACCAGCCGAACAGTTGAACACCGTCAGATGATTGAAACCAGACGTCCTCAAGCGGCAACCCGCTCTGCCGTGCCCAATCGCGATCTTGCCAAGGTTCCGGATGATAGACGAAGAATTGATCGAGGATGCTCACCGAAGGAGAATAACGGAACCGGCGCTGAGAAGGAAGAGTAAGACCTATCGGTGTCAAACACCTTCAGTTCAGATGGAAAAGGAGAGTCTGCTTGTCATAATTCAGAACCTCCGCTATACGTTCTTCATTGGTTTTTCTTGTCCCTTACCTACCAATGGAGACACCATAATGCGCAAGGAACTTTCCGCGATGCTCTGCGGGTTGTATGCACTGCTAACCCTGTCCGGATGCTCAATCGCCATGGCCATGATTGGCGATAAAGAACCGGATTTTGAGCATATCAAGGTAGGTACAACAAAGGAGATAATTGAATTCGAGTTCAACCAACAAGGAACGTCAAAGGATCTGGGCGAGGGTAAAACTGAAGTGACGTACAATTACAAGATGGGCAATTCTCCTAATGCCGCCCGCGCTGCGATTTATGGGTATTACGACTTAGCTACGCTAGGATTTGCCGAACCAGTATTTACGCTGATCGAACTTTTTGTGGGACACAGCGAAGAAACTCGTGTGGTGTATGACTTCGATAACAAAGCTCTAACTATTTCAGGATATACTCCCCCACCCCTTTCCCAGGAAGAGAAAGCCGCTCTTGAGGAACAAGACAAATATACACGCAAACGCCCGACGCCTCGGCCAGAGCAGCAGAGTAGCCCACGACCAGCTGATAGCCAATAGAAGTCAGATTCTCTTTAAGATTGCCTAAAAAAATGCTTGGACGCTGAATAGGACATCGTTGTCGCGATCGCGGTGGTTGTACTCCAGCCTCATCGACCAATTTCGAGCCAACGTGAAGCGCGATCCGACATACCACCGAAAATCGTCGGACTTATCACCCACCGGATACTTCAAATACGACCCCGTCGCCATAAGTTTCCAACGCTCCGTGACATCAGCCAACATCCCAACCGTTGCTCCACCTCCAACTCGATGCATCTCATCATAGGCCTTGCTGACGTTCGCCTCTACTTCCGCAAAGGCGAATAGCACTTCCCGTTTCAGCAAGCGAAATTCCTTCGCCCCTCCGATGCCGCCGTTGAAGAAGCCGTTGCTGCACAGTTGACAATCGTTGTGGCGGATCGTGTTCATACCGATGTTCAGTTTCCATGAGGGTGCGTGAAAGACAGAGTCCATCGGGGAAAGCGAGAGGAGATTCAGCAACGTGGCCCGTTCTACCCGTGTCTGATCCGCGCGGTTGTAGTGTCGTACCGTGATGGAAGCCATTTCAATTTGCGCATCGGGAGTATAGCCGACCTCAGGATCCAGCAGAGTGTGATAGCCTCCTCGAAACGTCGCTTCTTCAAAGGCATCGTTATTCCGCCAGCCTCCCCCGATGGCAGCCTGTAACATCTTGTGGCCGAGTTCGGGCTGTCTCGCGAAGGGGCGCACGGTAAACTCCTCGGATGGGATGCGGAGTTGACTTCGAGCTGTCAAAACCGCTCTGTTTCGCTCCTTCCATTCTGGTTTCCGAGAATCCGTCGTTTCAATCCGATAGCGTAGATAATCTGACACCAGATCGAGCACAAATGCCTGTTTCGCGGGAACCAATCGGGTGAACGTCGGCGAGGTCAACTCACCAAGATCCTGTGTAATCCGGTGAGCCAGATCTCGCTCCGCAGGAGGTAAGGACTCTCGCTTTCGCTTGATGACAGTACTACGGGAAGGGCGATAGGTAATATTCGATACCAAGCCTGGCTTTGACACAATCAACCTAACGGTGTCAGCTGGAACCGTCCAAAACATGAACTCGTCGGTCAAATGCAAATCTGGATCGGCATAATCCAACAGCGCCAGGAGATGATAAGAACAATTTTCCTTGAAGAAAAAATAGTCGAAGTATGCATTCCCGAGTTCCCACGCATGCATCAAAAACCGCCGCAGCTGGGTCTCCGTGAGATTCAGGCGATATTCCCAAATATCCCGGTTCTCGATGTCCCGATACTGTTGCACCTTGAGATAATAAGGAATGGTCGAAAAGTATCCCTTATAGCTTCCGAAGATACCCCGAATAGGATAGGCAAGGCCGGCGCCGCGAGGGACATCGGCTGCATAGTTGATGGTATAGGCAAGGATTCTGGTCTGCTCGGTCTGCCCCTTCTGGTCGACGCGAAACAGCGTATGGCCGAACATCGACGCCGGATTATTAAGGAAGGCCGAAGGAAAGATCAGGGAAATAGATTGAACCTCGAAATCTTCGTACCATCGATCAAACCGCTCGCAGGCGAGAGGCGGAAGACGGGTCGGATCAAACTTCAGTAGCTCCTTGAGCCAGTGGTAGCGGGCGATAAAGGCACATTGAGCAGGCTGTCGAGAGCGACCGACCAGTTCGGCGGAAAAGAATTGGGTAAGGGTGGCGACCAGCTCGGCAGAAGGATCAGTCTTCCCGTTAGCGGATAAGAAAAATCCTGGATCATCTTGTTCGCTCTCGTAGCCTCCAAAGATTCCCTTGCGGTAGTGCAACAACAGATGCCATTCACGCCGATCAGCAAGTTTCTCTTGCTCAGCCTGGTCGATCAGTTGAGCGAGATACTGCTCATGATCCGATTGTTGCGCACTGGAAGGAAACGGAGCGAACAAACAGGCTAGAAGCACAAGGAGGGAAACCAACACGGTATAAAAAGAGACAACAAGGGCTCTGGCAGAGATGCCAGAGCCCTTGAAATAACTTAGTTAGCGTACCGATGCTTGTGCGAGGACTGGATGGCCCGCAATGGCATCATTGAGGGACTTCACCAATGCTACCGGAGAAGCTTCTCCAGCTTGTACCAGAGACGTATAGCGCTCCTGGGTCATGGCAAAGAACTGTGCATGGCGCTCGGCCGGCACGCCCATCAGAGTCGCGAGTGAGGCCAGGTGTTCACCCTGCCCCTGAGCCATCTCCGCCGTGAGGGCATCGAAGTTCAGCGACGCGAACATCGTCGTCTTGTGCTCGCTCATGATCTTGCCATCGTTGGTGCATCCGGAGGTGCCAAAACTGATGCCGAACGTCTGGCTGCCAAAGGTACCGTTCGTGGTTGCCTGCAGCACTTGAGGGGCAATTTCCTTCTGGCCCTTATACTCGCCCCACGCCAGTTTCCCCAGCCCGCAGCCTGGACCGGTGTCTGGATTTGCCGCCATTGCCAGACCCGCCTGGGCGCCGAACAATACGGCGATAGACAACAAGAGCACTTTCTTCGACATAAGTCCTCCTCCGTTAGAATTGATTAAGTACCCACCGATATTGTGATATTGCCAAGACACCGACCCGAAGTATAACCGAATTCATCTCCGATGTTGATAAAAAAGTTCTCGCTCCGACATCATCCAGCCCCCTGACGCGAGGCGGATGATTATAGACAAATCACGTGAGCACAACAACTTTTTCTCAGCCTTGTGGATAATTCTCGCCTTAAGAAACTATTGTCATACTCTCCTGGACCAAACAGAACCAGATTCCCTGCGTCGGCTGAAAATAGCTATTTATCCTGAAACTGTCACACAGTGCGTGCATGGCACATCGACAGGGGGCTTCTCGACACACAAACAGCGTCTGTGAATTGGCTGCTGGTTTTCCCTCTTAGCGGTATCAAATTGACTGATAGTAAAGGCAGGACTATTCTGCTACCAGTAGATGTTATTGAGAGGGCTACGAAACGACGCCTGAAAGGTCCTTCGTTTTCGTGTTTTCTACACTCGTTGACCCGTGGGACTTCATCCTCTTGCCCAATTCGCCGCATTCTTTAGTTTGCTTCCCTGGTGTCTGAGCACTCCCGAGTTGGCCTTCTCAGCTGAACTGGGATCCATTGAATTGAGTGGCTATGCGCTGGGTAGCTGGCCGCGCGATCAGGATACCTTTAACCAAGGAGCGATGGTCGCATCGTCCATTGAACAGGGGTTTGGCGCCGGGCTAAAGGCTGGTCTCTTTCCCTCTGTACTACATGGAATGGCCGGGGTTACGTTGGATTCAAACATACACAGCGGAGCGCTTTCTTTACCTAACATCGTGAACGGACAGAGCAATAAAACTGGCAGCTCTGACTTGCTCGTGGTCAATACGACAGCCAACCTGATCCTTCGCTACCCGAGTGAGACAATTCGTCCCTATATCGGCATTGGAGTGGGATTGTCTACGGGCACCCTACTCAATCCAAATATCCCAGGGCGAGACGATGCAGATTTTGACTCAGCTTACGCTTTAGCCCATCAATTTCTTGGCGGAGTGCAAGTGTTCCTCACCCCCAAGGTCTTTCTGTTCAGCGAGTACCGGTATGTTTCATCCACTTTTCATTGGGATAGATTGGCCGTCGATTTTCGCACCCACTATGGATTAGTGGGAGCGGGCCATAGCTTTTGATTATTCAACAAGGGCCGATGCAGGCCCTCTCCACACCTCACAATCCCTTCGAGACAGTTGGATTATCAGAACTCGAGATAATGCTCCGAGCAATTGACTTTAGCTGTTCCTCATTCCAGTGCTTCACCACCTGACACTCTGCATTAAGAAGACGAACGCCGCCATCATCCGAGTACTCAGCCTCCGACAATACGGTTCCGTTTTCATCAACCAGACGATAGCCTGCTGCACTGGCTACGATTGAGGCACGGCGTTCGACGATCCCATGGCGCTCGTACGTCACAGCTGCACCATCATCTGTTGGCGTCCATCGGATCGTGGTTTCACCCAAGTTGGTCACCTTCGTGCCGTCGCTACCAAAATCAGACGCCTTAATCGGACTTTCTCCGGTCCAAAAATGCATCGCGTTGAAGATGAACGTATCCAGCAACGCCGAGAACATATAGGCGGGGATGATCAGCATGCCGAAAAACACAATTTCCTTCATCCATTTGTCATTGATTTGACCGCTGCCTTTGACGTTGCTGTTCCAGTGATAGACATTCTTCGTGAGATTGAACGGGCCATAGCACGCGGTGCTCACGGTTACGAAACACATTAACACCATCGCGATGACAAACCGGCGAAATACTCTGCTCATTATTTCCCCCTTTCTCGAAGCACGAAACAATGATCGGACTGTTTTATTCGCACTCGTGTATTTGTCTAGCACAATGCAAAAGCGCGCTCAACCTTTCAGACCCAGGTCTTTCAGAGTTCTAGACTATTCCGGCCGGTCTCTCAATCTGATGTGTTTTGCCAACGGCCGATCTCCAATTGATATCGTTCCAATCATCCTGGGCAATGTGAACCGTCTTGGACCTGCCGACCCGGGATTGAATAGAAGCGTCTTTCCGAGCCATTCGTTTCTTGGCTGATGGGTGTGGCCAAAAATACAAATGTCCGGATGTGTACGATCCAAAAAATTCTTCCCCTCTTTGGTGAGTTTTCCGCCTTCGTACAGAATGTGGCGAATGGCAATCCTAATGCCGGCCAGCTCGATCACTGTCTCACGCGGGAATCCGCTTCGTTCATACTCGTCGACATTTCCGGAAACGACGGTTACTGGAGCAATCGTCTTGAGCTGTTCGATCACGGATTGCCCGCCGATGTCGCCTGCGTGAACGATATGATCGACACGACGAAAGTGCTGCTCAAGCACCGGATCGAAGAGACCATGGGTATCCGCCAGGACACCGATACGAAGCGTACGGGAGGTACTCATGAGCCTGCACCGTTCTGCGCGCCAAGCGACGCTCGGACCTTGACCCACTCGAATGTGAAAGGCTCAGGCCGTAACTTCGGCAGAGCCGCAAGCTCAGTTCTCAACCGTTCAGCCCTGGCGCCACTCATTGGATGGGTGGAGAGCCACTCAACTCGTCCCTCGTCTTTCTCCGCTAGCCGTTCAAAGAAGGTAATCATGCCGGACGGATTGATCTTGGCGCGATGCAACAGCTGAAGGCCGGTTAGATCCGCTTCGGTCTCCTGTGCCCGGCCGAACTTCAGCGTCACCAATTCAACTCCAAGTTGTTTCATCACCTGACCTACGCCTTGCTGGTTTCCCAACATGATCGAGACCACGGCTACAAAGCCCAGTTGCTTCACCATACGTTCGAGTCCATGCCGCTGCAGCACATGATTCAGCTCATGAGCCAAGACTCCCGCCACCTCTTCCGGGCTTTCCGCTTTTTTCATCAATCCGGTAAAGACAACGACATAACCACCAGGCAGGGCAAAAGCATTCACCACGTCACTCTTCACGACGGTAACATCGAATGTGTAGGGGTTATCAGGGATCTGACTGGTCAGGCGATCGGTCATCTCTTTGACTGCCGCTACCGCCTGGCCGTCTTTTACGACCTCTTGACGAGCAAGGAAATCATGATAGACCGACTCCCCCAACTTCTGCTCCCACTCGACCGGGATTCGATCAACGGCGAGTTCTACCAGCAGGTCGCTCCCAAACCATAGCCCCAACACCAGGGCCAACAGCGTCCCTCCGACGATACTCCACACGATCCGGCGCCGTTGCCGCACATGACGGACTTGTTCCACTGCCTGCTCAAGCGGCCTGGTTAAATGATCAGGCGCTGCCTGTCGAAATGCGCGAATCACATCGGAGTTTTTGAGATACAGCGTTCGCTGCCCCGTAGGCCCTGCCCATTTTATGACGAGTTGGTCGTGGTCCAACCCTCCTGCTGAGACAGCCATACTTGAAAATGGCAGCGCTTCCGACCGGTTCTGGTTAGTCTCAGAGGTAAAAGCCATCGTGAGGCCATGGCCTTCGACACGGACAAGGCAAGGCGCGCCACTGGCAGGAAATTCTTCTCCAAAACAGAGTGCGTTGGGGTGGAATTCGGTCATGGTGTGGTTCTCGATTGATTCATTGGCAGCGGAATGTTCTCGAGCGGAGGCTCAAAACGGCCACCAACAAGGCCGCAGGCGTCGTAGTTTTCACCCTCCCGCCCCGAGCTGCCAAGACAGCTCTCTCCTCGTGTGGGGTACGTTGAGGATTGTGTCGAGCCGAGAACGAAGCTTGGGAACTGGCGCGTCTTGGCGCGACTGGGTTGGGAGGGTGATAACGTAGGCGGTTTCAGCATCCGCTATTCGGAGACTGGAATGAACTGTCGTACCCACGCACCGAACCCGCCTGGGTTGCGGCTCTGGATGTAGACAACACCCGGCCCGCGAAATCGGCAGACAAACCCTTCACCGGAAGTGAAACTGGCCACCCACCCGGAAGTGGCTTTTTCGATGTTATACGAGGTCGTGGTGGACCAGGCCACCAGATGACTATTGTCGACAATATATTCCTGACCGGGTTTCAACTCGATCTTGTGAATCGCCCCGAAGCTGTTCAGAACGAGCATCCCCTTCCCGCTCATCTTCAGAATGAAGAATCCCTCGCCGCCCAGCAGCCCGCGGCTCATACTCTGCATTTGGCTGTCAATGTTGATGCTATCCGCTCCCGCAAGGAATCCATCTTTTTGCACCATATACTCGTTGACCCCATCGAGTTCCAGGACGACGATTTCGCCGGGTACGGTGGGAGCAAGCAAGGCTTCTCCAGCGCCTCGGCTGGCACGCAGCGTCTGGAAGAAGAACTTTTCTCCTGTGAGAAACTTCCGCGACAACGCTCCCAGAAACCCGCCTTCCATTTTGCTTTCAATGTCGATGGTCGGCGAGCACGCTACCATCGCGCCTGACTCAGCCTTGATGTGCTCTCCGTCTGCCAACTCTATACGCACCATCGGGAACGCACCCGGATAAAGAATTTCACTTTTCATCGATCCTCTCCTCTTTCTTTCACTTCACCCATCCGCGGGCGGAGCTGGTCGATGTCTCGTTGCGCGCATGCACCAAGCACCGACCGTCGCCTAGCTCAATAATCAATCCTGTGTGCGCGGTGCGCGAGCCGGAGACACGACCTGCTCCGCCCGCTCACCCCACTACCCATCCATAGACTCGTTGACTCGGTTCCGGTCCCTCTTCCAGATAGCTCATCCTCAGCCGACCCAAAGCGTCCTGCGGCACCTCATGTCGTTTAGCCTCGGCGTCGACACCGAAAATCTTGGCAGCGTTCAACCCGAAAATCCGTTCTTTGACCTGCCTTGTCAAAGGATGATAGTGATGATTCTCGATCAATTGATCGGGGATCTGGAACCGCCGGAACGCTTCGATCTGCCATTGCGGTGTCCCATACCAAATCGAATCTGTCCCCCACAACACGTGATCCACACCGAATGCGCGGGTAGTCTGTCCAAGCAGATGCGCGCAGATCAGCGGATATGTCGTCACCAATTGCGCGAAAGTCGAACCGAGCTCCATATAAATATTGTTAATTCCCGGCTCCTTTTCTTTCATCCGGCAGAATTCTGTCGTCCACGGAATCTCGCCTGTCTTCGCAAACACCTGATCGACAGATGCCACACCGCGGAGCCCGGAGTGATATACCAAAAAAACAAGATCGGGGAAGTCTTTGGCCGCTTTGATCAGATCTCTCGGATGGTTGTAGTCCGGTACGGGACCGAGGGGCAATCCCTTGTGGACGCATACCCGCTTCACCTTGAGCTTTCGAGCCTGTTCCAACATCGGATAGGCGATGTGTTCATCGTCCATCCACCAGCCTCGGTCAAATCCCTTCGGGCAAGAACCGGTATAGCATTTCCAGGCATCGACCTTGAGGGCTTCAGCCTGCATCGCCATGAATTCCAAATCGGCCGTGCCCAATTGCGGAGTCGCCAATCCATGCGCCAACATCCGTTGCGAACCGGCCAACCGATTGATCTCATCCCGAATATGGGCCATTTCCTTCGGCGGAACGACGGCTTCTTGCGGATAAGGCCCGGGCGGCGTGCTGATCAACCCCACGGTGGTTTCACTATCGAGAAACACTTCCTTCACAAAATTCTTCCACGACAAATCATCGATGGTTCCTCGATCCCCTGCCAACCTTGGGTTCAGCCCTGCTTCACGGATGTGTCGTCTCAACGAGACCAGAGCCTGTTTAGAAACAGCACCCTTGCGTTTAGATTCGGCGTCGGACGGATCATAGCCGGCACTCACGTAGTGCGTTTGCACGTCAAAGATAAAATAGGGCATCCCCTGTTGCTCGGCAAACGCCGCCGACTCGAAGAGCTCAACCTCCGTGATGTTGAAAAACCGTCCAAACGCGGCATTCATGGCCAACAATGCGGCCGCCATTCCCCCAGTCGTTGTCAGAAACTCTCGTCGGGTCAACCCTGCTCGAGCCGCCGCTATTCCGGACAGCTCTATCGCGAGGTGCTCGACGGCCTCTTGTTCCGCAGTCTGGGGAACAGGACGAAATTCTTCGTTGGAGACAATCTGCGTAGGAATAGGCGTGGGGCACGTCATCCCCTGCTTCATCGAAAGATGGCCAGAAGATAGGTTGGGTGGATACCCCATAGAGCCTCTTCGTCTGAGCAGCACGGGGTGATTGTGTGGAATACCGGCAGCGCTGTCAAGCAAACGATTCGAGGACAGGATAAGAGCGATTGTGAGAACGCAAAGACCTTATCTGGACTTGGATGAACCAGTCGAAGATTTCGTCGGAGGAACTGTCGAATGAGCAACGGGGATTTCCACTACCACATCAGACTGCGGATCGGCATCCTGATCTTTCCCGTCGTGCCCGACACTGTAGAACACACCTTTCTTCATGTTCACCAGCATCGGCAGCCCCGTATAAGGGTCATAGAAATTCTGCCCGGCTTTCGCCATACGAGCGAGAAGATCACCGTCTGCGGGGCCACGACGGAGCCAGGCCTGCAAACTGGCAAGCCGAAGATGGGCATCAGTGTCGACGACGAATCCATTGTACAAATCCCAAGGCGCAAGCGGTTCAAGACCCACAACGTTTTCGATCGGATTGGTGAAATAGTCCATCAAGCCGGATGCAGGGAAGTGGATATAATCCTTCCATTTCGGCAAGGAGCCGTAGCGTCCTTCCCCGGCAGCCTTATAAGAGGCTTCATAATACTCTGCGTAGTCGTTGAGACGGCGCTGCTTCGGCAAGGGAAGAGCCGAAGCCACCATTGCGTGAGCCGCCTGTTCCTCGGCTCTCTCCGCCTTCAACTGCGCGTCGTATGTCTTTGACGCGGAGACCAATTCGCTCTGCATCGGCCAGCGCATCGAGAGTTCACCCTGGTCAAGCGGTCGAAGGAACTTGGTGACACGTCCAAGGTATTTGCCATCGAAATCGGAACGGACAAGTAGCCCAGAAGCAACGGCAATGTCGTCATTGATCGCCTGCAGTGCCAGCATTTTCACTGGAAGGGTCTTTGCCTGGCCTAATACGATACGCCACGCTTCCATGTCCGTCTCCAGTCGGTCAACGCCGATGTCCGTACTTTGTACGAACCCATCCGCCACATTGAGCTGGTGCGCAACAATCATCCCGGCACATGGGGGTGTGACAGTCTGGCCATAACCCCAGTCCTCGAAAGGCAGTTTTTTCCACTGGTCATAACGATTGAGCCCAAGCTGATGCCGACCCACCCACCCTTTGATGGTCTCCTGATGAGATTTGAACTGACTGATGGGATCCGAGCTACGGAACCATCCGCGCATGACATCTGCTGATGCATTCGATCCTTGCATCGACTCCGATCTGGAATTCCCAAAACAGGCCAGTGCCATCTCACCACTTTTCGCATCAGGCTTCCGATCATACCCCGCTTGCACAGGATCTTGATCTGCCGGCGCCTCGATCCCGAGCAGGAGCAGATAGCCGTTCTTTTTGTAATCAGACAGAGTTCGCTGAGGAGTCGTCGTGAGACTGTGATACACCGGTGACGGTGCTTCTTCCATAACGAGCCATGTCACCGCAACGACACCGATTCCCAACGCGACAAGCGCCCCGGAAAGCACCACGAGCCCCACCAACGTCGTCACGATGGCACGCGTGGTTGAGAAGCATGAGCTGACAAATCCGGCAATCGCGGCGCGGATTCGGCTCAGTGTTGAGTCGAGTTTTCGGTTCAGCTTCGGCTCAGCCGCGCGTTCTCTCGTCTCTGCTTTCCTAACATTCCGGCTCGATTCGAAGAGCACGTCAACGGCATTGGCTGCTGCCGACAGCGGCCGGCCGACTTCCTCTGGACCCGATAGTTGCGGCGACGCGTGCACAACCGGAGCAACGGAAGGCTGTTCGACGAATCGAATCGATTCTTCGGTCCGCAGATATTCTTCTTGCCGAGGCGCCGGTTCAGGAATAGGCATTCGCGCTTCAACGGATGCTGCTTCCTGTGGTGGGCTTTCCTGCGGCTGATTCTCGGTCGCTTCCTTTGTGACAGGAGGGAACCCCGCGATCTCAGGTGACGGCTCCCAAGCTGCCTGTTCCTTGAGTGCTGACGGAGAAGATTGAATTTTGTCAGTATCCTTGTCCGTGATCTCGTCAGAAGGTTGTAATGAATGAGCAACAGGCTCTACCGCGGATTCCTGAAGAGGGTCCGGGGGTGCGACCGTAGGCACCTCCACCATTTTCAAGAGCGCATCGGGGTTCTCAGAATGGGGTGCTTCCTGAGGGGCCGCCACATTGTCCGCGATCGGTTTGTCGGTAACCATCAGCGGTACTGGCTCCGAGATCGATGTTTCCGAGATCGGCTCCTCCATCGCAGGAGCCTCCGCTACAGCAAGTTGCTCAGGCTCTACGAACGTAGATTGCTCTCCTTCTGTTTGGACTAAAGCTAGCCCCACATCGCCGGCTGGAATGTCCGGTTCCGGCGACGAGAGGGCTTGTGGAGCTTGACCTATTGAGAAAGAATCCGCCTCTGCAGCGGGATTAGCTTGTGAAAGAGGTTCGGATTGGCTTTCGCCAACCGTTGGTATCAGGTCTTGCTCAGCTACTTCAGCTGATCGATCTACCGTCGGCTCCACGCTCTCGGCAATCAACTGATCCGTCTGAGCCGGAAGGATCGTGATAACTGATTCCTGAACTTGATCCCATGGCATCGGCGTAATTGTGAATTCAGAGGCGGGCTTGTCTCCGAGCGAGGGTTCTAGTTTCTCTTCCAGTATCTCAACCGATGGACTCTCAAGCACCGGTTCCTGAAGAGAAGAAACCGTCGGAGCTTCGGTTTTTGCCCCTTCGGCACGAGCCGGTACAAGCTCTGGCTGAGAGGTCTTCGGCGAATCGTCCTTTCCGAAATTCCAGGCACTGTTGAACACCGATGCCCATGAAAATCCCGGTTGCTTCCAAGGCTCTGAGATCTCATTGCCTGAAGCTGATGCCGGGCTTGACGAGTTATCGATACCGGATGGGGTTTCTGCAAGCATCTCGTGAGAATCTGTCTCGATAGGTTGCGGACTGGACAATCCTGCCTTTTGCGGCTGAATCGGTTCTGTGGCTAATGGCTCCGGCTCCAAGGACGGAGGAACTGATACTCCTTCAACCCGAGGGGAGGGTGTCTCGTCATCATATGGAACTTCCGCTGACGTGCTGATCGGAGAATCTTGTGCATTCACCGAATCTGTCAGTACGGAAACCACTGATGCACCGGCAGCATCTGCAGGCGTCTTCGGTTGAGACTCCCCCGGCAACCTGTCTTGCTCATGAGCCGGGGCAGGATCGGCTACCGACACAATTGGATCAGACTCTGCTTGTGTTCCCGGGATCTCGGCCACGGAATCAGATAGCAAAACAGATGACGAGGCATCTGCGGAAATAACCCGTCCGGAAGGATTGCTTGTTTCCGCTCCAGCCCGAGCGAGTCTAAATTCCTGAGCTGGAATTTCAGTCGGTGCCTCAGGGTGCACTTCTTTGATCCTGCTTTCGGCTGGCTGTGGTAGGGGTGGAGCAGAAGGCGATGCGTCTCCTACTAACGAAAACCCCTCGTATGCACGATCATCTGTACTCGCAGGCAAGTCTGAAATGGACCGAGAATCAGCTGAGACGGCTGCGTCGGCAGAGAGTCCGGCCGCATCCGGAGAGGGCTGAACCTCCCATGGCATCACTCCGGTCGCCGGCGCCGGTATGGACGAACCACCCTGACTCTCTGCCGTCGAAGAAAGGGATGGCGCGGCGGCGGTTTCTCCGGTATTACCAGGCTGGCGGGCCAACAATTCGCCGGTTTGCGCGTCAAAGAAGGACGACAGACGGAACGCCACGGGACTCGCGGGAGCGAGTTCCCGTATTTTTACATAGAGCTGAGTGGCATGGTGCGGATTTTCAGTATCAGGATCCTCGATCAAGATATCGACAGCCTTGCCATACTCGGCTACGGCCTCAAGCGCATCACCTTTTTCTTGATACAGCGCCCCAAGCTTTTCTAAGAACGGAACACATCGAGGACCGGCCACTAAGTATTCACGAAGCAGAGATTCCGCAAGCCAGTAGTCTTGACGTTCAAAGGCTTCGTGAATGAGCGAATCAAAGGCCTGTCTCGCCGGAATGAGACTCCCAAGTCGAAGATGCAGTGTGGCAAAAAGCCGCCTTGCCTCCATGTTCTGCGGATCGAGTGCGAGTAATTCTTTGAGCGCAGTGGAGGAACGCCCATATTTCCCGGCGTTCATTTGGGTGATGGCCTCTTCAAGAAGAGCGGTCTTCCTGCTGTAGCCGACCACACCGCGCTTTTGAGCACGCATGGCCTGAGTTTTATTCGCTTTTGATGGGGGTTTCTTATTCGACAGCACAGTACAACCTTAGCAGATTTCCGCGCTGTGGAAGCCTGCAACGGCGACCTGATCCGCTACTCAAAAGCTCTCGAAACTGGCTGTTCGCCCAGGCAAACTTGTGAAGAGACTGCAATCTAGGTGCCTTACTTTTTCAATAAGCCACGCAGAAAAGGTATTAAAAATTAATAGCTTATATCCTGACTCTTTCCTCCAATTCCCATCGCCCATCCATTATTGGACGGTCCAGACTTTGTGAAGGAGGAGGCGTAAGACTTCGGATAAACATCGAACGAAGTCGATCAATCAATGGTGAAACCACCATACAAGCGCAGTGCTGCGAAAAAATGGATCTCGGTCTGCGCTCCAAACGTCGAACCCACTTGTAGGTACATCATCGCCGGCATATAGCGTGGATTAAGGTTTTAGGTACAGACTCGGTAGTCATCACATGGTTCAGAAGTCAATCGTGGCCCAATTTCGAAAATATACCCCGGAACAAACGTTTCTCCTCGCTCATGACAATCTCTGGCCAAAACCTTCCCACACCGAAGGCAATGTTGAACCCCCTCCCATGAGACGTCTCCGGCAAGATGCTGAGTGGGTACCGGGGGATCGCTTATACTGTCCGGCATCAGAACATGGCGTACTTCGAGCATGAGGCGCCAAGCATGATCTGGTGACGGAAGCTCTGCCCCATCCAAAACCAGGACCAAAAGGCCCAAGGCGCGTATGGGGTCACCATTCGCCTCATGAAGCAGTTGCTGAGTAAATGCCGCAACTTTATCCTGTATAGTCCTAGGATCCATCGTTGGACTCGCCCCCTTCACCTCACTCTCTCCTATCGGCTATTTTGTGAAAGGAATTAACAGGTATGGAAACCGGCCCGTCCCTCACCCTGTGCGCCTTTGCCTGGACTGTGGAGGGCACTAAAAGGCGTTCAAGTCGTCGGGAACTATGGCAGAATCCGCAAGACAATCATTGAGTAAGAATCCTTCCCTTTCGCAGTTGTGCCTCAGATCCTCCCTCAAGAAATTGCATCCTGGTTGTGTCATTCGATATGCCTATGATACGGTCAAACTTTGTTATCTGACTCGGCTGATATCACGGAATCACTAACCACCACCGTGCTACATCGTTCAAGCTTGAAACGTGCATTGGAAACGATCAGGGGATCTGGAATCTGCCTGGCCTTGTTCCTCCTGTTCCCATTCGTCTTCCCTTCTGATCTTTTTTCGCAAGGAACAGGAGCTCCATCGACCAAAGTCGCACTCGATTTCAACGATGTTGATATCCCCGTTTTTGTTCGTTTTATCAGCGAACTCACCGGAAAAAACTTTGTCTTGGATGAAACCATCAAGAAACAAGGGGGCAAGATTTCGGTCTTCTCTCCCAGCAAAGTTTCCGCAGATCAGGCGTTCACCATGTTCGTGGCGGCATTAGAAGCAGCCCGCATGGCCGTGGTCCCTAAAGGCGGGAACCTCTATCAGATCGTGCCGATGGGCGACCTTCCGCCAGAACGTGGCGTGTTTGTATATAAACTCAAACATGCCAATGCTACGGACCTGGCTGCAGTGCTGACAAATCTGGTGGCGCGTTCACAAACCGTTGCACAAGTCACTCCTGGTGTTCGGCCTCCGATTAGGCCCCTGACGGAATTTGAAGCTCCTGTTCAAGTGTTTGCCGATAAGGCAACAAACTCAATCGTCATCAGCTCGACCAAAGCCGCCTGGAGTCGTCTTCAATCCGTGATTCATGATTTAGACATACGGCGTAAGCAGGTCTTTGTGGAGGCAGTTATTTTAGAGGTTCAAGTTGACCGCCTGCGACAAATCGGCACTGACCCCACGCAAGTTCTGGGTGCAGGGAAGTCTGGATTTTTGCAGGGAATTGGCGGATTCAACAGGACACCCGAAGATCTTGCCACCGTAGCCCAGGCCATCAGTGGGGTCGCCGCGGGCGGGGCCACCGGTGGCGCAGTTACCGTGTTAAACACGATCAACGTCCGTGCCTTCTTAAACTTACTGATGAACCTAACCGATACCAATGTTCTTTCCACACCCCAGGTCCTCGCTGCGGATAATCAAAAGGCGAAGATCGTCGTCGGTGAAAACCGCCCATTCCCAACCGGACAAGCTCAAGGCATCACTGGTGGAACCCTCGTGACAATCGAACGGAAAGACGTCGGTGTCACATTAGAGCTGACGCCACAGGTGCTTGAAGATGATTTGATTCGCCTCGAAATCAAGCAAGAGATTACGGCCATCGCAGAAAATGTGGCTCAGACGATTGGGTCTGGTACGGCATCCATCCCCGTTGGACCCACCACGACGAAGCGATCCATGGAAACAACGACGATTGCCCAGGACAAACAGACACTCGTGGTTGGTGGGCTGGTACGTGATAACGTCACGCTCAGCGAAAAGAAGATTCCTCTCCTAGGAGATATTCCTTGGTTAGGCTGGCTGTTTAAATCCCAGTCTCGCCAAACTGAGAAGCTTAATCTTCTCGTCTTTCTCACTCCCCATCTTGTTCGGGACGATGCGGATATGATCGAATTGAACGCCAGAAAAGCTAAAGAGGTCAATATCTTACAACGAGATAATCGTATTGAGGAACCGACAAAACTCAAGCAGGATGTGATTGAGCGTCTCGAACTTTCTCCGACAGCCCCTCCCTCTTCGCCTGCTGAACGGCCCAACAAGCCATAACGCTGACGAATTCTCGATACCAAGTGAATGCCGGACAGAAGCATTCTCTTGGAAGCTGACCAGCTACTGATCGGAACGTCCCCTGGTTTTCAAGAACATTGCTGGAATCGTTGAATTGCCTACTTCGTATGCCCTGAGGCCCCTCCTCCGAGGAATGGTCCCATTCCATCTCTCTCGATAGACTCCGTACCTAATGGAGGGTATGAGAATGGTGGACACAACTGTCAACTGGCGAATACATCCTCGGCTTCCTGTGGCATATCCTGTGATATTTGGAGGCGCCCCATTTGTAGGAGAGGGTACGGTCTCTGACCTTTCCCTTTCCGGCTGTGCAGTGACCTGTGATCGGACAGTCCTGTCCGGGAGCTACATTAAACTGAGCGTCCTCTTACCCGATCCAGCCTCTTCTCTATTTATCGAGTTGGGAAAAATCCGCTGGGTTCGCGAAAATACCTTCGGCGTGGAGTTCATTCGCTTGCCGACCATCGCCCGTCACCGGCTCGATCGAGTGATGACTGGAGGGCTGGCCACAGATCAAACCCTCCTCCCAGCGTTGACCTAACCATCAAGTCTTGCTTCCAAATACTCTTCACAAGCATCCCGCATTTCGGTATGCCGCCTCTCAGAAATCCATGATTCAATCCATACCGCATGGTACAGTGAAAGCGGATACTGGATTTGAAGATTGGCGGCCGGTATGAAATCGATGCACAACCTTCCTTTCAATCTCTCCGATTATGAAATTTCGCCGGAGCGGGGATTCCTTCCGGAAGAGCCTTCTAAGGACCTTCCGGACTCTTCAATGCTGAACTTTGTCGGCGAGGAACTACCGAAGCTGCTCGTCGCGCGAGCAGTTCGGCGATTCATCGACGAGCAATTTCAGCAGGGCCCAGTTATTCCCCAGACATGGCAACGTGAGCACTATAAAGCCGCGATGCGGATCCTTTCGTTCGCCGGCCACGCCTATGTATGGGAAATCCCTGACCAACCGGCTCCAATATTGCCACCCCAATTAGCACAGCCCTGGGTTGAGGTGGCCCAGCAGCTTGGAAGGCCACCGATACTATCGTATGCGTCCTATGCTCTCGACAACTGGCGAAGGCTCGATCCGGCGAAGCCGATTCAAGTCGATAACATCGTCTTGTTACAGAATTTTCTCGGCGGTCAGGACGAAGAATGGTTTGTCGTTGTTCATATCCAAATCGAACGACAAGCCGGCCCGGCATTGGCTGGACTTCTCCACGCGATGCAAGGCGCAGTTGAGGACAAGGAAGACGAAGTCTTGTCGGGCCTTCAATCGTTGGCGACAGCCCAAACCGCCATGCGCGATACGCTGATCAGGATGAAAGAGCGCTGCGATCCTTATGTTTACTATACGCGTGTGCGGCCCTACATCCACGGGTGGAAAAACAGCCCCGCCTTGCCATCCGGTCTCGTCTACCAGGGGGTCGCAGCCTTTAACGGTACCCCGCAGCAATTCCGCGGTGAAACCGGCGCACAAAGCTCTATCGTGCCCTGCCTTGACGCCGGGCTAGGCATCGTCCACGCGCCGGGTCTTCTGACACTTTACCTGCAAGAAATGCGTGAGTACATGCCTCCGCGTCATCGGGCATTCCTGGAAGCATTGGAGCAAGCCACCGATGATCTGGGCCGGCCGGTGCTCCTCGGTTACGTTCGGGATCGAAAGCTCCGACATCCTGCTCTCTGGGCCGCCTACCGAACCTGCATCGAACTTCTCGCGCAGTTTCGCGAGATCCATATCGGATATGCCGATAGCTACATCCACCGCCAGCACCAATCGCACACGAGCAATCCCACCGCCGTGGGGACAGGCGGCACACCCTTCATGGCGTACCTACAAAAGCATCTCGACGAGACACGGCAAGTGTTGGTTGAGTAATTGGTATGGCCAAGATCTCCATCGGCCTGTCCGGCTATTCATACAAAGCATGGCAGGGCCCACATAGGTTTTATCCATCGGAGATCAAGCCAGCTGAATTCCTCCACTACTATGCTGCTCGGTACTCGACCGTTGAACTAGACGGTGTCTGGTATCGGCTCCCAACCAAAAAGACAGTGGACACCTGGTCTCACACAACACCGCCGGATTTTATCTACGCTCCGAAAGCACATCGAGAGATTACACACATCCGCCGCCTGAAACCGGAAGCATTGCCGATACTGCTGATGATGTTCCAACGGCTCGAACCGCTTCGCAAGATGGGCAAGCTGGGTCCAATCTTGCTTCAGCTGCCTCCGAACTTCAAACGCGATGACGGACGGTTGGAGACGTTTCTCGAATCCCTGCCAACCACACATCGGTGGGCCATAGAATTTCGCCACGAGAGTTGGCACACGGACGAGATCGAACAACTCCTCCTCCGATATGCTGTTGCGTGGGCAGCAGTTGAGACGGATGAAGGAGAGGCGGAGCCTCGAGACACGGCAGACTTTCGGTATGTGCGGCTTCGAAAAAGCGCCTATAGCGAAAGCCAGCTCAATCGATGGGCGGAACGACTTCAGGAGGCATCACAGCAGGGGAAGGACTGCTTTGTTTACTGCAAGCATGAAGACGACGGTTCGCCCTGGCTCTGGGCAGATGAACTGATACGACTTCTGAATCTGTCGAGGGCTTCAACCGACACAGTGCAGGAGAGAAACGACGGCCAGCTCTAGAAGTTGTCCAGAGCTGGCCGGCTGAGCCTTTCGCGAACACTGAGTGACGAAACCAGTGTGTTACGTCTGCAGGCTTATGGCTTGATGTCCCAGTGAATCGACATGCCCGCATGCGCCAGGATCGTATCGATATTGGATGAATAGCGATTCACAACAAGAGTCCCTTGCGATATAAGATCATCGCCAAAGGCTTGGCCAGAGTTCCCGTACCGATCCGTGGTCAGCCCGGTGTGATGGGCATGGATATACTTCGCTTCCACAAACACGGCCACGTACTTGAAGAGATGCGCCTTGATTCCGCCCACACCCATAAACCCAACCGTCGTATCCCGTTCTTCGGTGATGGCGCGGAAAAAACCCGTCGCCCGTTGTCCACCTGGCTTCATCGCCATCTGATGCGCGCCCACGCCGATCCCGACGTACGGAAACCACCGCCCGTTGGGATAGGCCTCGGAAATCGCCAGGGGGTAGCGAATCAGGAAATTGGGGCCGACGTAGATGCCATTGATTTCAGTCGTGGTACCCCGATTGGCGATACCATCCTGTTGAAAATTCCCCGTGGGGTCATTGTTATAAAAGTCCTTACAGCAGGCCACATCCGCATACCACAGCATGCCGGCGATTTCCACACCGAGATCGAATCCCCACAACTTGTTTCTGGTGGGAAACCAGATCCCCGCGTTGCCCCCGAATGAGTGTTTCGTCTGATAGTTGATATCCTTGACCACCGTCGGCGTGGTCCCGTCCGTAAACGTGGCGTCCTCACTGCGCGGAATTGCGATGCCCGCGAAAAAGGACAGATAGGGCTCGATCGTCCCGGAGGACATGGTCGGGGGGGCGGCACTAAGCGATATCGCATACGGATCGGCGACCCGTTGGCTGGAGGGATCCTCCGCCCTGGTAAGATCCGCAGAGCCGAAAACAGAGAGGAGACAAATTATCGCCGAAATTCTCGCTTTCATTCATCGTCCTCCTACAGTAAAGCAACCATGTTCTGCAACGAATGTGGGTTGCACAATCTGAGTTCCGTCAGTCGATCGTCGAGGGTCAATGCGGTGAGGCGGGTGTGTTTTCATGCGACTCGACTCGACCCCCGGACCCTACGGCTTCCAGTCAAAGTGAATGGACAAGCCCGCATGCACCAGGACCGTTTGGATCGTGGATGAATAGGGATTCACAACAGGACCAGCGCAATTTGTCCCGGTACCAAAACATAGACTGCCAGGGACGGAATTCCCGAACCGATCCGACGACAGCCCGTTGTGATGGGCATAGAGATACTTCGCTTCCGCAAACGCCGCCACGTACTTGAAGAGATGCACCTTGATGCCGCCCAAGCCCTGAAACCCGATCGTCGTATCCCGTTGGGTGGTGTCGTTGCCGAAAAGGGACCCCCCCCGGAATCCACCTTCCCTCATCCCCATCTGATGCGCGCCCACACCGACCCCGACGTACGGATGCCACCGCCCGTTGGGATAAGCTTCGGAAATCGCCATGGGGTAGCGAATCAGGAAATTGGGGCCGACGTAGACGCCATTGCCTTCAGTCGTGGTGCCTTGATTGGCGAGCCCTTGACTATTCTGACTCCCCGTGGGGTCATTGTTAAAAAAGTCCCGACAGCAGCGCACGTCCGGATACCACACATAGCCGGTGATTTCGAAGCCGAGATCGAATCCTGCCAACTTGTTTCTGGTGGGAAACCAGATCCCCGCGCTGCCCCCCCATGAGTGTGACATCCCATAGTCGACATTCGGGACCACCGTCGGCTGGGTCCCATCCTGAAACGTGGCATCCTGACTGAATGGAAGCGCCACGCCCGCCATCATGGAAAAATAGAGCTCTGGCGTCCCGGAGGACATGGTTGGGGGATCAGGCGAGATCGCATACGGATCGGCGACCCGTTGGCTGTACGGATCTTCCGCCCGGGTGAGATCCGCAGAGCCGAGGACACAGAGGAGACACATCATCGCCGAAATTCTCGCTTTCATTCAGCGTCCTCCTAAGGTAAAGCAGCCATGTTCTGCGACGAATGTGGGTTGCACAATCTGAGAGCCATCAGTCGATCGTCAATGGTCAGTGCGGCGATCCGAGACGAGTGCGTCTGCATGCGACTCGACTCCCGATTCGGCGGTTGCGGTGCTTGGCATGAACGTCCATCGATCCGCCTCTCAAAGCGATCAGGAGGGGATACTCTTCTCGCATCGTAGGGGCGAACGGCGCCCACAGTAGCAACCCCGCGTTCAGTTTTGAAAATAGATAAAACGGATTCGAGCTATCGGTAAATCCAATATCCCATCTGACATGCGGACAGGGCTGTGGCGCTGGCTGAATCGACTCTGTCTCCTGCCTGTACCCGCCCTCATCACACGTCGCGCTTTATCTATGGCACTGCCGCACACTCGCAAACAACTCATTGAAAGGAAAGACATGACCATCGTCACACGCGCTTCACTGCGCAGAGACGATGGACATCCCATCGAGATAACACCGACGACGTTGTGACAGAAGGACGATACCAACGGACGAATGGACCTGAGGAACTACCGTCTCAACGCTTGTTTGACCGCCGCACCGATCTCAACTGGATTCTTGACGACTGTGCCCCCAGCCGCTGCCAGGGTTTTCATCTTTTCGGCTGCAGTCCCCTTACCGCCGGAGATCCGGCACGACCCTACGGCTTGACGTCAAAGTGAATCGACAAGCCCACATGCACCAGGATGGTATTGATCGAGGATGAATATTGATTAACAACTAGAGGACTTCCCGCTCCAGGTAGTCCGGAATTCCCGAATCGATCCGTCACCAGCCCGTCATGATGGGCATGGATATACTTCGCCTCCGCAAACGCCGCCACGTACTTGAAGAGATGGGCCTTGACTCCTCCCACTCCCAGAAAACCGACGGTCGTATTCCGTTGGTCAGTGATGGGATTTCCATTTCCAAAAATATCAGAATTCACCCCCCGGGATCCACCTGGTCTCATCGCCATCTGGTGCATGCCCACGCCGATCCCGACGTACGGATGCCACCGCCCGTTGGGATAGGCCTCGGAAATCGCCATGGGGTAGCGAATCAGGAAATTGGGGCCGATGTAGAGGCCTTGGATCTCAGTCGCAGTGCCCTGACCCGTCGCAGGATCACGATTATAATTGTCTTGACAGCAGCCCACGTCCGCTTGCCAAAGAAAGCCGGTGAGTTCCATGCCGAGATCGAATCCCGCCAACTTGTTTCTGGTTGGAAACCAGACCCCCAGGTTGCCTCCGACCGAGAAATTCTTTCTATAGTCGACATCCTTAACTACCGTCGGCTGGGTCCCGTCCGTAAACGTGGCGTCCGCACTAGAGGTATTCGCATAGCCCGTCAGAAAGGAAAAATAGAGTTCGGGCGTCCCGGAGGACATGGTTGGGGGATCAGGCGAGAGGGCATAGGGATCGGCGACCCGTTGGCTGTACGGATCTTCCGCCCGGGTGAGATCCGCAGAGCCGAGGACACAGAGGAGACACATCATCGCCGAAATTCTCGCTTTCATTCAGCGTCCTCCTAGGGTAAAGCAACCAAGTTCTGCGACGAATGTGGGTTGCACAATCTGAGAGCCATCAGTCGATCGTCGATGGTCAGTGCGGCGATCCGAGACGAGTGCACCTGCGTGCAACTCGACTCGATCCCCGGTTCAGCGGTTGCGATTCTTGGCATGAACGTCCACCTGTCCGCCTCCAGAGCGATCAGGAGGGGATACTCTTCTCGCATCGTAGAGGCGAACGGCGCACACAGTAGCAACCCCGCATTCAGTTTTGAAAATAGATAAAACGGATTGGAGCTATCGGTAAATCCAATATCCCATCGGACATGCGGACAGGGCTGTGGCGATGGAGGAATCGACTCTGTCTCAAGCCTGCACTCACCGTCAGCACCCGGCGCGCTTCTAGATGACACGGCTACACACCCGCAAACAACTCATGGAAAGATATGACCATCGTCACACCCACGTCACTGCGCAGAGGCGATGGACATCCCATCGAGATGACACCGACGACGTTGTGACAGAGGAGGATGCCGACGGAAGAATGGACCTGAGGATCTACCGTCCCAATGCTTGCTTGACCGCGGCACCAATTTCAGCTGGATTCTTGACGACTGTGACCCCAGCCGCTTCCAGGGTTTTCATCTTTTCGACTGCAGTCCCCTTGCCGCCGGAGATAATGGCGCCGGCGTGGCCCATGCGGCGTCCAGGAGGCGCCGTGATACCGGCAATGAAACTGATCACCGGCTTCTTGACGTTTTTCTTTATAAACTCGGCGGCTTTTTCTTCCGCGTCGCCGCCGATCTCTCCGATCATGACGATCGCCTGCGTCGCAGGGTCCTTTTCAAACAGAGGCAACACATCGACAAACCCTGTGCCATTGACCGGATCGCCGCCGATACCGACACAAGTCGTTTCTCCTAATCCCAAGGTCGACAATTGATGCACGGCTTCATACGTCAAGGTGCCACTACGGGAGACCACCCCCACGACGCCTTTCTTGTGAATGAAGCCCGGCATGATGCCGATCTTCGCTTCATCGACCGTGATGACGCCGGGGCAATTCGGTCCGACCAAGCGCACCTCGCGGCCTCGGAGAGCCCGCTTCACTTTCACCATATCGTTGACGGGAATACCCTCCGTGATGCAGATCACGAGTTTGATGCCGGCATCAGCCGCTTCCAAGATTGCATCGGCGCAGAACGGCGGCGGCACAAAGATCAGCGAGGTATCGGCCTCAGTCTTCTTGACCGCATCAGCCACCGTGTTGAACACGGGAATGCCTTCTACCTCTTGCCCTGCCTTCCCCGGTGTGACACCGGCGACGACTTTGGTTCCGTAGGCCTTACACTGAGTCGCATGGAACGAGCCTTCTTTACCCGTAATCCCCTGCACCACCACCCGCGTATTCTTATTGACGAGAATGCTCATCGTTCACTCCTACAACATTAATTAGAGAAGACTAAAAACGGCTTCAGTACCGGTTGCTAGTGATATTGGGGGATCTCCCTTAGGAGTAACGAGAAAGAACCCGCTTCCCTCTTTCTTTACTGTAAAGTTCCCTTTGTCCTTGAAAACTTTGAGCTTGAAAAGCTCTTTCAACGGGATCAAGACAGAAGCCATCTCATCTTCCCAAATTTGCAGCAAGGTAAAGGCTACTTTCTTGCCTGCATATCCATTCCACTCAAGACGCTGCAGGTTGTATCTCTGCGGCGGTTCAATTCGATTCCAAGCCTTGCTTGAATGTTCCCTATCAAGAGACGGGACCGAAACCATCCCAACAACGCCTGAGCCAGCGCACTCTACTGAAAAAAAACTCCGCCTCCCAGGACTTACTGCTACACCCAGAAGCCATTCAAAACCTGGCTTTGGTGAAGGCCCGAAAACACAACCTCTTTCCTCCGCAAGCTTCTTTATCTCTGGCAACACACCATCGTAGTAGCTCACGGTCTTCTCTTTACCACCCCGCGGGCTGGTCGGACTTGCCGTCGCGACTTACGCCAAGGCTCGGGTCCCGCACTTGCCGAACATATGCGGTCCGCCGAAGGCGAGACGGCGAGGACTGTTCGAAGTTCCGTTCGAGCGAAGCTCGGAACGGAGCGAGTTCCACAGCCGAGCAGATGAGAGGCTTAGTGCGGTCGAGCCGGAGCGTTGGAGCAGCGCAGGTGCGACCAGCCTCTTCACGCTGCCTTGCCCGTCAGCTTCACAATTTTCTGCGCCGCTTCCCACAGATCATCGGCCACATCGAGCTTGAGGCCAGATTCAGACAACAGTTTTCGACCTTCTTCCGCATTGGTCCCCTGCAGGCGAACAACCAGCGGCACCGTAATCTTCACTTCCTTAGCCGCTTCGATCACGCCATGCGCAATGCGTTCGCAGCGGACGATTCCGCCGAAGATGTTGATGAAGATGCCTTTGACGTTCGGATCTTTCAGGAGAATGCGGAAGCCGGCAGCCACGGTCTCCTTCGTTGCCCCGCCACCAACATCCAGAAAGTTCGCCGGCTCACTGCCGGCCAACTTGATCACGTCCATCGTCGCCATGGCGAGGCCTGCGCCGTTGACCATGCAGCCGATATTTCCGTCCAGCTTTACATAATTCAGGTTGTTGGCTGTCGCTTCGATCTCCAGTGGCTCCTCTTCGTTGAGATCCCGCATCTTCTGCACATCCTCGTGCTTGAAGAGGCCGTTGTCGTCGAACGAGACCTTGCCATCCAACGCCACCAATGTCTTTTCCTTCGTGACGATGAGCGGATTGATTTCAACCAGCGCCGCGTTCTTTTCCATGAACAGACGATAAAGATTTCCAAGCATCTTGACGAAAGGATTGATCACCGCCGGCTCAATATTCTGAAGTCCCAGGGCAAACGCCACATTGCGGCCGTTGTACCCTTGAAAACCGACCGCCGGGTCGATCGCTTCCTTGATGATCTTTTCCGGTGTTTTCGCGGCGACCTCTTCGATCTCCATTCCGCCTTCTGTACTGGCGATGAAGGTGGGCCACCCGGTGTCGCGGTCAACGAGGATCGACAGATAGAGTTCTTTGGCAATATTGGCGCCCTCTTCCATCAAAAGGCGATGGACCTGGCGCCCCTTTGGGCCGGTCTGATGAGTCACCAGAGTCTTGTCGAGTAACTCCTTGGCGAAACCAGCCACTGCGCCCTTGTCCTTCGTAATCTTCACCCCACCGGCCTTGCCGCGGCCACCGGCATGGATTTGCGCCTTCACGACGAACACCGGTGTGTTCAGCTCGTCGGCCCAAGCCGTCGCGGCGTCGGCAGAGGTAATCTCTTTCCCACGCGGCACAGGCACTCCGAATTGCCCGAACAATGACTTTGCTTGGAACTCATGCACGTTCATTCTGTTCTCTCCCTCAGGACGGTGACGGGGATCTGTCTCCTGGCGCGGGCTATCCTCACCCGCCTCCCCTGAGCGCGCGCTACTTCCCTGCGCGCACCGACCGAAATCTCAGAATCTGAATTAGCCTTGCGTGCGCGGTAGGTAAGCACAAGACATATCCGCGTCGCGGTCCTCTTATCCTACCTTTCGAGTATAGGCCGGCAGAATCATCGGTGATACGACCCCGCTCACATTCCCATGTTTTGTGGCATCTTCTCGGAACCGTCTGAGATGGTTCACCGTGAGCCTTCCCTGCTTGATCGATCCGGCACGTGAGGCGGCGGTCAGTCCCGAACGCTTTCCGAATACCATCAAATCGAGCAGTGAATTGCCCATCAGACGATTGCGGCCGTGTAACCCGCCAGACGCCTCGCCGGCGACGAAGAGATTCTTCACGTTCGTTTCTGAATTCGTGTCGATCTTGACGCCGCCGTTTTGATAATGCAGCGTCGGATAAATCAGCACCGGATCCTTGCTGATATCGATGCCGAAGCGCTCGAATTGCAGCATCATGGCCGGAAAATGCTTTTCGAGCGTGCCAGGCCCGTGCTCCGCATCAAGCAACGGTGTATCCAGCCAGACGCCCACACGACCGGACATGGTTCGGATACCACGTCCTTCTTCACACTCGCGGATAATCGACGAAGACACGACGTCACGAGTATCGAGTTCATTCACGAAGCGCTCGCCTTTTGCATTCACGAGCTGACCGCCCTCCGAACGAATGCCTTCCGTGACCAAGGCCCCGATCAGCTGCTCCGGATACACGGCGCCTGATGGGTGGTATTGGAACGTATCGATGTGCGCCAGCTTGGCACCCATGCGGTAAGACAAACAGAGGCCGTCACCGGTCGCGCCATAGTGATTGCTCGTCGGGAAGCCCTGAATATGCAGCCGGCCAATCCCACCCGTGGCGAGAATGACGGCCTTCGCCGAGACGACGACATGACGCTGGTTATCGAGGTCTTTGAAGATGGCGCCACTGCAAGCCCCGCTGTCATCACTGAGTAATTCGATAGCCGCTGCAAACTCGAGCAGCTGAATCTTTTGATTGATGACCTCGTCCTTGAGGACCCGCATGATTTCGAGGCCGGTGTAGTCGGAGCAGGTGAGGAGGCGTGGCTTGGAACTACCACCACCCTTCTTCACATGCAGGTTGCCGTCTGCCTGCCGATCAAATAGGACCCCTAATTCGAGCAACCATTTGGCGATCGACGGCCCGTCCTCCACCATAACCTTGAGCAGGGCATGGTCGTTCTGCATGTGGCCACCCTTCAGCGTATCGAGAAAGTGGGTGACGGGAGAATCCTCCGGGGCCACAGAAATCTGCATGCCGCCCTGAGCCATGACGCTATTGGAATCACCGAGCCGCAATTTCGTGGCCAGGATGGTTTTGGATCCGGCCCCATGCGCATGCAAGGCCGCGGCACAGCCGGCTCCACCGCCCCCGATCACAAGTACGTCGGTCGTATAGTGAGGCGTGAGGTCGACAGTGTTCTGAATCGGACTGTCGCCTTCGAGCAATGTCGCCAGCTCAACGACGGTCTTGTCCCCTTCGTTGGGACCAAAGCGAATCGGCCGATAGGCGCTTGCGCGGTAATCCGGATGATATTTATGGATCAGCTGGTCGCGGTCTGCGGAAGAAAACTTCGGGATGGTCTGCTGACGGCGGGCATCCCGCGTCTTGTGCACGATCTGTTGGAGTGCGTGAATGTCCATATCAAGCTTTGAGCGATCGACGCGCCGTCTTCAGCCACGGCATTCATCGGAGCCTGAAAGCCGACGGCTGACTACTGTCTGCGCTATTTCACCGTCGCACAATGATCGGCTAGTTCCTTCTCACTCATCTTGAGAATCCTGTTCCACTCATCGCTGAAGCGGCCATCCTGAATTTCCTTGATGCGGGTATCGAGTCCCACCGGCTTCTCCGTGAAATGCGCCCCCTGCGCCCGGCTCACGTAGAGCGCCACAAGATTCGGCGCGATGTCCGCGATACAGACCGGCGTGCACATGCCGCACATGACACAGTCCATGAACATCTCGGAGACACTCTTGAAGTCACCGAAGACGGCTTTCCACACCCCTTCGCGCACATCGATTTGCTGCGGACAGGCTTCCGTACAGGCATTGCAATTCCGGCAAAGCGGCGCTTCCGGATAGAAATTGAACAACTCTTGCTTCGGATCTTGGAGCTTCTGGATATCGTACGTAGCCTTGCGCGCCGGGAACGGCGGCATCATCGTGAAGCACATTCCATCTTGCACCGCCGTCTGGCAGGCCAGGCAGGTCCTGACTTTCGGATCGTCCTTCGTCCGATAGTAGGTCGCGCACGCGCCGCAGAATCCACCAAGGCAGCCGACACCGCGGATGACATCTTGGCCGGCATACCACATCGCCTTGATGACGGTGATCCCTTCCGGCACTTCCACCTTCTTGCCGGCGATTTCGATCGTCACCATCCGAGGCTTCATCACCTCAGGTTGATCGATTACATTGGTGTCTTCTTGAGCCATCGTTCTCTCGTAACACGTGAAGCGTAAGAGGCGAATGCCTCCTACGCCTGACGTGTCTACCTGACTTGTTCTTTAGGCAATCGCGTCGATGATCTTGTTCAAGGTTGCGCTCGGGCGCATTGCCTTGGAAGCCCTGGCATCGTCCGGGTGATAATACCCACCGACATCCTGAGGCTTGCCCTGCGCCGCAAGCAATTCCTGATCGATCGACTTTTCGTTGTCACTTAGATCCTTCGCGATCTTTTGAAATCTCTCCGCAATCTTCTTGTCTGCAGTTTGTGCTGCAAGAGCCTGCGCCCAATAGAGTGCGAGATAGAAGTGACTGCCGCGGTTGTCGATCTCACCGACCTTGCGGGCTGGAGACTTGTTGCTCTCCAGGAACTGCGCATTAGCCTGATCCAGCGTATCCGCCAGGATTTTCGCCACCGAATTGTTTCCCACCTTCGCAAGATGCTCCAACGAGGCCGCCAGCGCAAGGAACTCTCCGAGCGAGTCCCACCGTAGATAGCCCTCCTCCTGGAACTGCTGCACATGCTTCGGTGCCGATCCACCCGCACCCGTCTCGAACAGTCCGCCGCCGTTCAACAACGGAACGATCGAGAGCATCTTGGCGCTGGTCCCGATCTCGAGAATCGGGAACAGGTCCGTGAGATAGTCACGCAGCACGTTGCCCGTGCAGGAAATGGTCTCCTTGCCGTCCTTCATCCGCTCGATGGAGTAGCGGCAGGCATCGGCCGGTGACATGATCTTGATCTCGAGACCGGTCGTGTCGTGCTTCGGCAAGTAGGCATTCACCTTCTTGATCAGCTCAGCGTCATGCGCGCGATCCTTGTTCAACCAGAACACAGCGGGAGCTCCCGTCGCCCTTGCACGGCTCACCGCCAGTTTGACCCAATCCTGAATCGGTGTATCCTTCACTTGGCACGCGCGCCAAATGTCGCCTTCCTCGACCTTGTGCTCATGCAGGGTCGCCCCAGCTGCGTCGACGATGCGGATCGTGCCGTTCCCGGGGGCCTTGAAGGTTTTGTCGTGCGAACCGTATTCCTCGGCCGCCTGCGCCATCAGACCAACGTTTGGAATCGTTCCCATGGTACGGGGATCGAAGGCGCCGTTCTTCTTACAGAACTCGACGACCTCGTGATAAACCGGCGCGTAGCTCGCGTCGGGAATCACACACTTGACATCCTGCAGCTTGCCCTCAGGATTCCACATCTTACCGGAATCGCGGATGACCGGTGGCATGGAGGCATCGATGATGATGTCGCTCGGCACATGGAGATTGGTAATGCCCTTGTCACTGTTCACCATCGCCATGGGAGGCCGTTTCTTGTAAACCGCTTGAATGTCGACTTCGATCGCCTTGCGCTGATCGTCCGGCAGAGACTTGATCTTGGCGTACAGGTCGCCGAGCCCGTTATCCGGATCGACACCCAGCTGCTTCAGTGTCTCTCCATGCTTCTCGAAGACGTCCTTGTAAAAGACCGTCACGGCATGGCCGAAGATCTTTGGGTCCGAGACCTTCATCATGGTGGCTTTCATGTGAAGCGAGAAGAGCACACCCTGCTTCTGGGCATCCTCAATCTGCTCTTCCAAGAACTTCCGCAAGGCCTTCACGCTCATGTAGGTCGCATCCAGCACTTCACCGGCCTGCAAGGCGATCTTCTCTTTCAGTACCGTCACCCTGCCGTCCGCGCCGACGAACTCGATCTTCGCCGTCGTCGCAGCGGGGATCGTGAGTGATTTTTCGTTCGAGCGGAAATCGCCACCCTTCATATGAGAGACGTGGGTCTTGGAATCCGACGGCCAAGCGCCCATTTTGTGGGGATGCTTCCGCGCATAGGCCTTTACCGAGAGCGGTGCGCGGCGATCCGAGTTCCCCTCACGCAATACGGGGTTCACCGCGCTTCCCTTCACTTTGTCATAGCGGGCCTTGATGTCTTTTTCCTTGTCGTCTTTCGGATTTTCCGGATAGTCCGGCAGCTTGTACCCCTGGCCCTGCAATTCCTTGATCGTCGCCACCAACTGCGGAATCGACGCGCTGATGTTCGGCAATTTGATGATGTTGGCTTCGGGTGTCTTGGCCATCTCGCCCAATTCAGCCAGAGCATCATGTTGCTTCTGCGCCGGAGTCAAGTACTCCGGGAACACCGCGATCACGCGGCCTGCGAGTGAAATGTCACGCAGTTCCACCGACACCCCTGCCGCCTTTGAGAAGGCGTTGATGATCGGGAGGAACGAATAGGTTGCCAACATCGGCGCTTCGTCGGTCTTCGTATAGATGATCTTGTCTGCTTGTGCCATGGCTTTCCCCTCTTCAATATCTGTTTAGTTCAGCGCGTTCAACGCGGAACCGGCCTTAAACCAGGTTAGTTGTTGTGCTGTCATGCTGTGGTTCGCTTGGATCTTCACATCGCCGCCGGTCTTGTGAATGACCACCGTCACCGGCTTACCCGGCGCCAGGTTCGCCAAGTCCACGACGCTGAGCCGATCATTCATCTCGATCTTCTCGTAGTCCTTGGGATCGGCGAAGGTCAACGGCAGAATGCCCTGCTTCTTGAGATTTGTCTCGTGGATGCGCGCGAAGCTCTTGGTGATCACCGCTCGCACATTCAAGAACCGCGGCGACATGGCGGCATGCTCCCGGCTGCTGCCTTCGCCGTAATTCTCGTCGCCGACGACGATCGATCCAATGCCCTTTGCCTTGTAGGCGCGGGCGATCTGCGCGATCGTGAGGTTTGATTCGCCGGTCAATACGTTCGTGCCCTTGCCCGGCTCGGACGCGAACGCGCTGTTCGCGCCGAGGAACATATTATCACTGATCTTGTCGAGATGTCCGCGGAACTTGAGCCACGGCCCGGCAGGAGAGATGTGATCGGTCGTCGTCTTCCCTTTGGTCTTGATCAATAACGGCAACTTCTCCAAGTCTTTCCCATCCCAACGCGGGAACGGTTGCAACAATTGCAGCCGCTCACTGGTCGGTGGAATGTCGACGGTCAAGGCATCGCCGTTATCAGCCGGCGCCACGTACCCTTCTTCACCCTTGGCGAACCCTTGGGCCGGAAGCTCTTCTCCCACGGGAGGTTCGAGCTTGAACTCCTTCCCGTCGGCAGCCTTCAGCTTCTGGTTGACCGGATCGAACCGGAGATCGCCGGACAGCGCGTAGGCCGTCACGACTTCCGGGCTGGCCAAGAACGACAATGTCTCGTTAATGCCGTCGTTGCGACCCGGGAAATTCCGGTTGAAGGAGCTGACGATCGAATCCGCCTTCCCTTTCACGCCGTCGGCGCGTTTCCACTGTCCGATGCAGGGTCCGCAGGAATTCGACAGCACTGTGCCGCCAAGATTCTCGAACGTCTCCAGAAAACCATCGCGCTTCATCGTGTGATAAATGCGCTCGGATCCCGGCGACACGAGAAACGAGGTCTTCGCTTTCAACCCGGCCTTGAGACCCTGCTGGGCGATGTGCGCCGACCGGCTGATGTCTTCATAGGAGGAATTGGTACAGCTCCCGATCAGGGCCGCCTTCAATTCAACCGGATACCCCTTTTCCTTCGCTTCCTCAGCCAGCTTCGAAATCGGCCGCGCGAGGTCCGGGGTATGTGGACCGACGACATGCGGTTCCAACTTCGACAGATCGACTTCGACGATCTGATCGTAGTATTTCTCCGGTGACTGATACACTTCAGGATCGGCCACGAGCAAAGCCTTGTTGGCCTGAGCCAAACTTGCCAGATCCGATCGGTCCGTGATGTTCATGTAGGCAACCATCTTTTGGTCAAACGGGAACACGGACGTTGTCGCCCCGAGTTCGGCCCCCATGTTGCAGATGGTCCCTTTCCCTGTCGCGCTGATCGTCTCCGCGCCGGGTCCAAAATATTCGACGATCTTATTGGTCCCGCCCTTGACCGTCAGCAGGCCGCACAGGTAGAGGATCACGTCTTTCGGCGAGGCCCAACCGTTCAATTTGCCGGTCAGACGGACACCGATAAGTTTCGGATGGAGCACCTCCCACGGCAAACCGGCCATGACCTCACCGGCGTCAGCACCGCCGACGCCGATCGCCAACCCACCCAATCCACCGCCGTTGGGCGTGTGGGAATCGGTGCCGATGATCAAACTGCCGGGGAAGGCATAGTTTTCGAGCACTACTTGGTGAATGATGCCGGCGCCCGGCTTCCAGAACCCGATCCCATATTTCTTGGCTGCTGAGGCCAGGAAGTTATAGACCTCCTTGTTTTCATCCACCGCGCGAAGCAGATCCTTTTCGGACCCCATTTCGGCGCGAATCAAGTGATCGCAATGGATCGTGCTCGGCACGGCCGCTTTACTTTTTCCGGCTTGCATAAATTGAAGCATCGCCATCTGCGCCGTGGCATCCTGCATCGCCACACGATCGGGGCGCAGCGCCAGCATGGCTTTGCCACGCTCCCAGTGTTGGGTCTCGAAGTTATCGGCATGCGAAACGAGAATCTTCTCCGCCAACGTCAAGGGACGGCCGAATTTCGCCTTTGCTTTTGCGCAAAGATCCGGCATCTTGGCGTAGAGCTTTTTCGCGAGCTCGAGTGACATTGCTCTCTCCTTACGAGCGGGCTAGGGACATGATGTCGGGAGCGAGGGAGTTGCTCTCCCTTGCCGCGCACCCTTCACCGATAGCCTCTGTTAGAGCGGCGCATCCCGCCACTCTCCGAGCGGCAGGAGCTCCCGCAGTTATTTCAGCGGTGGCACTTCGCGACCCTATTTTAACGGCGGAACTTCCCGCCGCTTCGGCGCCGCGTAGTTCACCAGGTAATCGAATAGCCGAATCAACCGGCTGTCCTGTCGCTTCTGATCGACCCAGTGGCCGATCAATCCGATCGTGCGCGAGAGAATAAAGAAGCCGTTCAAGCTGTCGACTGGAAAGCCGAGATCGACCAGAACAGCCGCCATCGTCCCATCCACGTTCAGAATCAGGTTGTCTTTCTTGGCCGCCGTCACCTGTTCAACTTGCAAGGCAAAATCGAGACAGGGTGTCTTGATATGGAGGCTCTTCACATAGCCGACGAGTTCCTTCACCCGCTTGTCCGGATTTCGCAAGCTTTTCACCCGGTGGCCGATACCAGGCACAGGCCCGACGTTCTTCTTCATGTAGGCCAGGAACTCATCCACGTTCATCTTGTTGTCGACCGCATATTTGAACCAACGGCCGGCGTCCGTGACGGCGCCTCCAAAGCGAGGTCCAATCATAATCAATCCGGCAGCCACGGCTTGCGACAGACCGATCCCGGCGCAGGCAGCCAGAATCGTCGCATACGCACCGCTGACACAGGGGCCATGGTCGGCTGATAACATCATAATCCGCTTGATGATTTCGGCCTCTTGTTTCGAGATCAGCCGTTTGTCCCATAGTAAGCCGATGACGTGCGGGATTTCGTAACCCTTGTTGATGAGTTCGGAGGCTGGATAGCCGTCATAGCACGGTTCGTCACCGCGATCGTCGCTGATCGTCGTGCGGATGAGGGGCGCCACCATGACTTCGTCCGCCTTGATCGCTTCTTCGACGGTCTTGGGGAGCTTGGGAAGACTGACAGGCTCGATGACTTCTTTGATCTGACCGGACTTCAAGAGTTCCTGATACGCGTCCTTGATGGCAGGTCCAAGAGCGCCGAACGTCGGAGGAACGATGGCACCGGCCTTCTTGAGCGCATCCGACTTGGACCTGGCCGACCCTTCTCCCTTCATGCCTTCCTTGGCGCCGGCATGGCCGAACTTCATCCCCTTCGGTAAGCTCTCCTGACAGAATCCGGAAACGACACCGATCAGCTTGACCCGTCGCTTCTTGGCTCCATACCACTCGGCAGCCCGCTCTTCGAGGTCCCCACCCATTTCACCGACAATCACGACGGCTTTCGTCTGCGGATCGTTCTCAAACATTTCGAGATAGCTCACATAGTCGGTGCCGGGATACGCATCGCCGCCGATCCCGATGGCGGTCGTAATGCCGTCCGCAAACTGCGAGCAGATCCAGATGATCTCGTTGGACAACCCGCCCGACTTCGTAATGACGCCGAAGGAACCCTCACGATATAACTTCGAGAGCACCAGGTTATCGAACGCTCCGCCGATCACTCCCAACCGGCACGCACCGGCGGAGATGATTCCGATCGAGGAGGGACCATTAAACACCTTGCCGAGCTTGCGGGCATGAGCGCCCAGCAGCTTCGCGTCTTTTTCCGGCACTCCCTCTGTGATCATTGAGACCACTTTAATGTGGGAGTCATCCAGTGCTTCCATCGCGCCCTTCATCGCGCGATCCGCGCCGATGTAGACCAGGCTGGTGTTGATCGTCGAATGGTTCTTGGTCGCTTCAGCAATGGTCTTGTAGATCGGGATGGCTATCAAGCCGCTGCCGTACGGAATTTCGTTGGTTTTGCCGGCGTCCGGCGGATAGACGAACGCCTCGACGTTGAGCGGGCGCTTGATCAGATAACAGAACTCCGCCATACGGCGGGCTGCATTGACGCCCGCGGCGCCACCCTGGATCACCACACGGGTGTCTTTATTGGCTAGAATACTCATCGAAATCTCCTCTTGATCAGTGCTGAGTGCTCAGTGCCATGGGCTGAGGCGAAGAATAGCCCGCTACTCAGCCCTCAGAACCGCTGTCGTTTTACTTCTGCATCGCTTTGTCGACGATATCCGTCAGCGGGGTGTTGCGGTCGAAGACGTGGATGTCGAAGCCCTCGTCCTTCAGTGCGCGCATCGCGTCAAGACCTTCTTTTTCACGAGGCCCACCGCGGCGGACCCAAATCTTGACGTTTTTCATCTTGCCGTCGCCCTTCGCCTTACGGAAGCCGTTGATGATGCCTCCAAACGTTTTTTTCACGTCAGTGAAGTTCGCAATCGCGCCGCCGACAATAATGTTCTTGATCCCGGGCAGGGAACAGACCTTCTCCGTCAGGACTTCGACGGCCCAGTCGGGAGGATCGCCGGAATACTCGGCGTAGTTGGCCAACTTTCCACCGCGGGCCACCACCGCATCCGAGTAATAGACGCTTGCACCACCGCCGGCCGGAAGCATCGCCGTATCGCCACCCGGAATTTCGATGAACTTGACCGACCCTTTGATTTTCGAATCGACCGCCATGACCTCCATTTCATCTTTGGAGTAGGCACGGCCGAACTCAGCAGCAAACTGGAAGTTCCAATCCGGATGGCGGAATTTGGCGTCACCGTCAAGGAGGGTGACCGCGTCAAGCGCCACCAATCCGCCGTCGTTCTCCCGGATCACGACCGGATTCACTTCGAGATACTGCGCATCTTCAGTGTCGAAGCAGGTGAACATCTTGCCGGCGAAATCGGCCATCTTCTTGGTCAGTGCACCGGTAAAACCTGCGTCTTTTGAAAGCTTTTCCAGCGCTTCGGGAGTGGGAGCCTGCCCGACTTCGAGACACAACCGTTTCACACGATCCCAGTTCGACTCAACTTCGATCCCACCGCAGTTCGCGACGAGGATCTCGCTGCCTTCACGTGTGGACTTTACCGCGCAATAGTATTCTTCCTTGTGGGGGATCATTTCGGAAACGATGACCTGGGTGACGGTAATGCTGCCGACCTGACGACCAATCATTTCCTTGGTGGCAGCCACCGCACCGGCGAGATCGAGTCCGACTTTCACCAGACCGAGTTTGAAGCGCGATCCAAGGGCCTCATGCGCCTTCGCTACCAGCTTGGAGTTTTTCATCCAATCATTGGCTTGTCCGAGCTTGGCAAGTTCGTCTGCGGAAGTGACGACGACATAATTGGGAACATGAATGCCCCACTTCTTCATCAGCCCCATCCCGGGGCCTTCCAACACCTTAGCCATACGAATTCTCCTTCGTCGTGAACGTAGCCGATTAGGGGAGCCGGATTGTAGCGGAAATCAACAGGATGTCTCAAGACACCAGAGGGACTAAAGTGGAGAGGATCAAAAGGCCTAGCGTCGGGTTACCAGGCTGCCGTAGGCTCTAAGGGCTTAAAAAATAAAATGTTCTTCTAGGGTCCATTACCGTGTGAACCCTAACGATTGGCATCGGGGACACAAATAGGAACTTCGTTCACTTTGAAGACGCCGAATGACTCTGCCACATTGATTTGGACAGGCTTGTCCTTCCTTTCCATAGACCAGATGCTTCCGTTTGTATTGCCCTTCTGTTCCATCAGGGGCAAAAAAATCTCGGATGCTCGACCCTCCGCAGGCGATCGCCTCTTCAAGGACCTCGCGCATAATCTTGTAGAGCCGTTCAACTTTACCCACGGAAAGCCGGTTGACCTGCACATTCGGGTGTAAGCCGGCTCTGAAGAGAATCTCATTCGCGTAGATGTTCCCGATGCCGGCAATGACCTGCTGATGCATCAAGAGCGGCTTCAGCCGGCCACGACATTCTCGCAAGACTCTCACGAAGTCCTGTTGCGAAACAGAGAGCGGGTCCACTCCGAATCGGCGAGCAAGATAGTGCTCAAGTCCTGTTTTGTCCAGCAGTGAGAGCCGGCCGAATCGACGAGGGTTCCAGTATCGCAGTTCCGATTCACTCGCACCTTCGAACAATAGCCTGACATGTACATGCTGTGGGTATTTGGTCGGCACCGACCGGAACAGGAGCAGTCCGGTCATCCCAAGCTCGGCCACTACATAGCGCCAGGCTCGTTCATTCACAAAACCCAAGACAACACTTTTCCCGTATCGATCGACGGACTGCAAGATGGCACCGCGATACAAGGACAAGGTCGTGAGTCCAGCCCGTACAATATCGGCCCGTCCGACCCACACATCGCACAGGTGTGCACCGAGAAGGCGAGAACGAATCTGTCGGGCAACGACTTCTGCTTCTGGCAGCTCCGGCATAAATCGACCAGGCGAAAGAATGGAGAGAAACCTATTACGCCACGCGGTTACGGAAAGGCAAGACGATAGTGGGAGATTGGGAAAAAGATCACGACTGAGGGACGGGAGGATTACCGGCACGTCGGAGTTGGCGAACCCGTTCGATCGCCACTTGAAGATTCGGCAACGGCATGGCGCCGGGTCGCCGAGCCATGACCAACTTCAACATCTCATCATAGGTCCGGCCTTCCACACAACACAGGTACGCCATGACGACGGAAACCGAGCGCCCCATTCCAGCCCGACAGCAGACCAGCGTTCGGCTTGTTGGTGCGCGCAATTCAAGCCATTGTACGGCTTCCATCAGCTTGGCGGGATCGGCTTTGGCAAACTCTCGAAGGGGAATCCGTCGATAGTCCACCCAAGGAGCCGGCGTGATCGAAAACTCTTCGGCCACGAGCAAGAGCGTGCCGACCGTAGCAGGAGGCTCCTGCGCATCATCGATGCTCCCCACCAACAGATTGTCCGTTATCACATGCATGGCGATGTCAGTATAGCTCGACTATAGTGCGCGTCAAGTATTCTCGCCGGCTCTGCGTAGCGGTTGCGATTTCATTTCTTCGCCCGTTATACTCGCAGCATGGTCACCCTGACCCAACAGGAAGTGGAACGGCGCCTGAACACGGTCTCCTGTGCCATCTGCAAACAGTCCAGCTTTGCCATCGACGAACGATTTATGGGACCGGACGGTGACTGGCGTGCCATCTGCAAGAAGTGTTACTATACGTTTCCGGTCTATACGGACATGGAGTTCTACCTGCGAACGCAACCCGATGTGCCTCTGCGGCTAAAGGAGATCTCCTGCACAGCCTGCAGTCAGAAGGGAGTGAGTCTCGATTTCCGAGCGACGGTGTCCGTACGAGACGCGTACTATTTCGTCACATGTCGGAACTGCAAGCAGCAATTCCCTGAGAAGTCGTCGCTGGAAGCATTCGAATAAATTTACCCACGTTTTTCTGAGCGCGGGTGTATACTAAAGCATCATGATCGACCATCCCAAACAGCCTGAGCCCTCCTCGCCGGAAGAGAAGCCCAAGACGAGAAAAGAAATTCCTGTGTTCGCCATTCAGGATGATGATGCGGTAATGGCTGAAGAAATGGCCGACCTGTTCGAAGAAGATAAGGTGTCCCACCAACACGGCAGTTCAGAGCCGGAAGCGGACTAAGTCGCGCCTCCTCCCTACTAGACTCATATCTGGCTACTGCAATCCGAATAGCATCCCTGAACAGCCTTGCCTGCTCAAACTCCTTGTTCGACCGTGCAAGCCTCGGACTGCTCGGCATCGCAAACTCGTTCAGGCCCAGCGTTCCTCGGCCTGAACTTCAAACACGCGCCGCCGTCCTCATGCTTCGGATCGCAACCTTTCGGCAAGCGCGGTATCCGATTCTGCGCTATTCGCGACGCAACCCTCCCTCAGTGCTGCTCTAAGCGAGAGTTATCGGCGGCGAGTCGTTTGTAGACCCGTCGCCTTACTGTTGCTATTGGAGAGCCTTATGGGCGCAGATTTTCCCTTAACTCTCTTGTTGTTCCAGTTGACGTTTTAGATTCAGTGCGTCAAGAAGTACATCTCGGTCAAGAAAATGAATCAAACCTGATTGAGGTGTCCCTCGTAGCACCATTCCGCACAGGACTGGAATGGGTCGTTGCCCAGACAGTTCAATCCAGGCAAAGACAGGTGCACCGCTCAATCCTCCAAACCTTTCTAATGATCGAGCGTCTGCAATCCGAAGCAAATGGACGTGTGGCTGCGTAGAAAGTCCTCCATAGGACCCAAATAATGTTTCACGACCTGCTTGAAACTCTAGAGTCTCATAGTTCAAAGTCGATCGTTCGCCTGGATAGCCAATGACAAAGAATGATGCATTACCTGAGTATTTCTTCCACTCACCGCAAGCCAGCGACAGGTCAATAAGCAATGCCGCTGCAACCTCCGAATGAGCTATCCGCCTGACGTCAATTTCTTATCACGGCAAGATCGACAAAATCTTCATCTTCAGAGGATTGCGGAACGTAGAAAACATCCTTGAGCGGGATGAGCCTATGTGAAGTTTCAGAAGGGAATACACAAATTGGCATTAAGTTATCGGGGTTAAGAGCGTGTCGCGTAGTTAATACATAAGACGTACCTTGATAACCCACCAAGAATACTGTGCCTAGGGTAGAGGAGTAAGGCGTTTCTTGAACCCCAGTTTCACAAATCAAGGGTTGGACACATCGTGCGAGGCGATCTATTGATTGCTGATGAATCGGAATAGAGCCTCCAAACCTATCAAAATTTTGATGATTTTAAGCCCGCACGTTGCTGATCCAATCAGGGGGCCAATCTACAACTGACTAGTCCCATTTCCACCCCTACAGCTCGTCTGGAAGGGGAGCATGAAGGGCCAACCATGGCGTGCGCACGACACCAAGAAGGAATTGAGGGCATCGAACGCTGTTCTTCTATTCGAGGTAAGGCGGCTGCCTCTGAAACACTGACCCTAAGCGGTCCTAGGCGCAGTCGCTGGATAATTTCTTCGGGGTACGGAGGATCATGCATTCACATGGAACAGCACCGCTAGGCTGCACTTAGTGGGGAAATGCGATTGATTCTACCCTTGGCTTGCTTGGCCGCTTCCCACAGATCAACTGCCCGCTGGGCATTTAGCCAAAACTCGGGAGTGTTGCCAAACAATCGTGACAGACGTAGTGCCATCTCAGGACTCACCGCCCGCCGTTCCCGAAGGACCTCATTTATTGTCTGGCGCGAGACACCAATGGCTTTGGCAAGACTCGACACAGTCAGTCCGTAATCCGGCAAGAAATCTTCACGCAGCATCTCGCCTGGATGGGTGGGACGCACCTTCCGAACTCCTTTGTTGGAAATAGCCATGCAGCACCTCAATGATAGTCAGTCATCTCGACATCGAATGCATCACCGTCAACAAACCGAAAGCAGATCCACCACTTCATGTTCACCGAGATCGAATACTGGCCCTCTCGATCTTTCTTCAGCCTATGTAACCGGTTGCTGGGAGGGACTCTCAAATCGTCCAGGCATGAGGCCGCATCGAGATATTGCAGCCTTCGCAATGCGACGCCAAAAATCTCGGCAGGGAATCGTTTCGCCTTACCCGATTCATACAGTTCTGCCGTGTGTCGATCAGCAAACGTCCTGATCACGCACAAAAGTGTAAACCACTGCGTGACACACGGTCAACCACCCATCTAAATACTGAGGCAGGACTGTACACGACCGGTTCTGTTCTACCCCCGAAGAGATCTTGCGGCGGCGAATGATTTACGTTGAGCGGCAGAATTGTCAGAGGAGCAGGACCAGCCTACCATCGACTAGTCCCATTTCTACATGATTCCGACCGGCCTCACGATCTGGACGGCCGCATCCTGTTCGATCCGTCCCAGCGACGACACCTTACCCTTTCGCTCTTTGTGAACGATCTTTTCGATCTGCACGATGGCGCCGCGATGCCACTGATCGAGTGCTTGGTTTTGAGGAGAGGCGAGACGATCCTGCCGCCCAACTTCCTGTCGGCCCTGCTCATTGCACAGCCACGCTCGCTTTTCACCCTTGAGCTGACGGAGTTCACTCACGACCCGAAAGACCTCCGGTCGCCGTTCGACGATTGTCTTGCCATCTTTACGCAGCAGCACATACGAAAACTTCAGCGCGTCTTTGATGAAACCGACTTGTTCGTCGATTTGCTGAATCATCATAGGCGGTTCCCACACCCGCTCTTCATGGCACCAATCGTCAGGTTTCACGAGGGCCGGACAATTCCGTTCATGAAGACAGGGACTATAGATGGTGCAGCGGTTGTCATGGAGTAATCGATCGCGCACCCGATGCAGCGCTCGTGAAGTTTCTCGTAATGCCGGCTCGATGATCATCATGGTACCGGACGGTTTAAGGAGCAATAAGGCTTGTGTCACGAAGCGAGTTCGCATTTCGACCGGGTCGGTCGCATCTGCATACATCTCGTTCAAACAGTTTGCCAGGATGACGAGATCGAAGGGTCTTTTTGGTCCTACTGCGTTCAGCCATACACTTCGTTCCAAATCTGCTTCGTAGGTTTGAAGATTCGATCCCTTCACCCCTGCTGCTTGGCTATATCCCTCCCACAATTGTGCAGCATCACGCAGTGCGGAAGACGAACGGTCCAGGGTCACGACGGACAGTGCCACAGCATTCCGGCGCCTATGCCACCAGTCGAGGACCGCGAGGCTCCCGGTTCCCGGCCCTGATCCAAGATCGAGCACTGAGAATGTTTCATGTTTCTTCTCGACCGGCATTTCATCGAGAAGCACCTGAATCTTGGCAAGGTTCACCGGCAGAAAATAATTGAGATAGGCGGCGGCAAAGGATGGGACGTCAAGGTACGAGTAGGCTAGTGCAGCTCGCTCCTTCGTGAAGAGGCTTGAGAGTTGAGCGACTTCATGCGCGAGACCCTTTCGTGAGACACCTCGCTGTGCCGCTACCTCTTGGATGACCTGGAGCACAAGTGAAGAGACCGTGGCGTTGAGGCATTGCATGGACCTAGTGTATGCTTTGCTTATTATGGAGGACAACTATGACGGACGAAATTCTGAAAGCCTATAAAGAGGTCGAGGCGGCCGTGGAACGCTATATCAGATTGCTGCATGACCACGTCACGATGTTGCAGAACGTGGAACCACCTGGGTCGGACAAGGTCGTACGAATGACCGCAGGCTCGAAGGCCATGACGGATAGTGCGTCAATCTACCTCTCGTATGCGAAATACGTGGCCTATGGGATGCCGGTCAGTGAAGAGATGGTGGAAGACGAAATTCAGGGCTAAGTGCGAAACTCGTCATTCACCAAACCTCACTCGTAACGGCACATCACGGATTCTCAGAGTCACGAGTGACGAAGAACACGCCTTCGCTGAAAATAAAAAGGCCCGATCCCACGGAGGATCGGGCCTTTGTTTCTCAGTAGCTTCGCCTCAGATGCTGCGCATAAAGTGAGCAACCTCGTCAGGATTGACACCCCCGCCCATTATCTGCGACATCGCGACGTTGGTGGATTTCTTACCGCTCACACCGGATTCGACTTCGTCCACGATCAACTCCACCGGCATGGACTGACCGCCGTACACGCGCGGCCCGCCGATGATTTTTGCGTTGGAAAATCCATAGATGGCGGTTGCCACTTCCTTCGCCAGCCAGCCGACATAGTTGAATTCTGGAACCACGATGAGCTTGGCCTTCACGCACAATTGGCGGAGTTCCTTCGTCGGAAACGGACGGAGGGAACGGACCTTGATCAGTCCGACCTTCATACCCTTTTCCTTGCAAAGACGAACCGCTTCGCGCGATTGCGCGGCCGCGCTGCCGGACGCAATGATGATCACTTCCGCATCATCAACGTTTTCTGCCGTAAGCAATCCGCCCATGTACCGATCGATATATTTTCTCGACCGTTCGACCGCTGCCCAGACTTCCTGCTGCCAGACCGCGTGAATATTATACGCCATGAAATTGGACTTCTGAACCGGCGCATCGCGCGATAACCGGGCCGGAGGATTTTCTGCATCGAGGACTGGAACCGCCCCGCGCCATGCTTCTCGACCAGGAAGTTTGATTCCTCGATCCTGCATGCGAACGTAGCCACGCGCATGGGTGACAAAGAAACCGTCGCAGCAGACACCGACGGGCAACGTCACGTCATTCTTTTCGCTAATCGTGAAGCCCGCCATCGTAAAATCGAACATGTCCTGCTGATTCTCAGCATGGAACACAATCATACCGCAGTTGAGCAGATAGGACACTTCGATGTTGTCCGGCTGAATAGCGAGTGGAGCGTTGACAACTCGGCAGGTAAACATGGCGACGACCGGAAGACGGTGGCCTGGCCAGGAGGCGATACCTTCGAGGCCGCGCAACGTGCCGGGACCGGCAGTGGCAGTATAGCAACGGACCCCTGCACGAGACCCGCCGGCAATAGCGGCCATGACGCCAACTTCTTCCTCCCCGCGATAATACTCCTTCACATAGCCTTCCCCGTAGAGTACGCCGACGAGCTGCATCGTTTCGCTCTGCGGCGTGATGGGATAGGCAATGGCCAAATCCACGTTCGAGCGTCGGATCGCCTCCTTCGCCGCTTCACTGCCGGTAATGAACTCTTTTGTCCGAGGCGCCTCGTGAAACATATATTCCGGCGTCACGACCCGCTGCCTTTTGGCCTCGCCATGGGGATCTTTCTTCCCATCCGACTTAGGCACGGCCACGCTGGTAATCGGATCGCCTTGTGGATTCGTTTTGACTTCGGTCTCGCTCATAGTTACACCTCTTGGCTAGTTCGAGCGTTGCCGCTCGACCTTATCCTTCTCGCTTCATGTGCTCGGCAGAATGACCAAACATCGCCGCAGTACCCGTCCCACCTGGAGTCGGAACGAGCGCCATGGGGTTAGTGTGGGTCTGCCCACCATGCACTTTGGACTGCGTACCGGTAAAGCGGACGTTTTCACCGCTTTCCGGCAACTTGATTCCCATCTCCTCACGCACACGCTTGAAAATTTGCGCAACGCGCTTGATCTTCAGCGTATCGGAGTCTCGGATCGTCAGCATTGCATCCTCATGGCCTTGCTCCGCACAAATCGCCATAGTGCAGCAATTGGTTCCGGCCCTGATCATCTTGAGGGTGAGATTCGCATAATGGCAATGCACACCGATAAAAATGCAGGCTTCGATCTTATTGCCCCAGATCGTCAGATTCGGATGATTAGGGTTGATCACTTCTTCAGGATCGATCTTTGGGTATTTCGGCCGATAGTCCGGCATCGGAATGATCATGACTTCAGGAATCTGCGCCGCGATCTCAAGCGTCGCCTTCGCTTTTTCTACAGCGTGATCGTTCCAAGCCCACAAGAGTAGAGGACCCGGGAAAATAGTAGCATTCGGGCTCGTGAGCATCTTCCGAGCCATCTCTTCAATCACGACCTCTTCATTGGGCTCAAGGAGGCCATAGTACAATGCCTGCCCGGGATCCGGCAGGGCTACACCTAACTGCGCTGCAGACGGCGGATGAAATCCAGCTGGACCCGGTACAATGATCCGCTCTCTCGTATCTTGTGTAGTTGCCACGCCTGACTCCCCTTCCTTACTTACCCGACGACAGGACTTGCCAAAACCGCCGTGGTGCTCTTCTCACCATAAGTAATGTTGTCTGTCAATGCCGCTTTCGGCAATTGATCGATCATGATCATCTTGATGGCATTGTTCTTCGCCATGTTGTCACAGACCCACACGCATTGCGCACACCCCTTGCAGCGGTCTACTGCCACATAGGCTGAACCGTACTTGAATCCCTGCTCCTTGCCCATCTCATCGCTGTAAAGGATCGTGTTGGCTTCCGGACAGTACTGTGTACAAAGCTTACAGCTCTTGGCAGCACATATTTCAATGCTGATATCGGCTACGAGGTACATGAAGACTCCTTTATAACCGGTTATGCGGTAGCCGTTGCCACTGGCTCTTCCGCACGTTTGACGTCGGCCGCGGCCCAACCATGGTCGACGGCATAGTTCCATCCCGCGCGCATGACGGCTACGTTCTTTTCGATCAGTTCCTGCTTCTTTTTGAACTTCCTCTCAACAACGCTGTCGAGCGCAGCGGTACCGCCGGACACCACGAAGCCTTTTCCGAGGAACCGATCCTTCACAGCCTGATCCAGCCCCGCCATACTCGTCAGGCCCGTAATCGCACCGATACAGCCCATCAGCGCCATATTGGTGGCGAGATCCATGCCTGCGACCTCCAATGAGATCTTCGTCGCTGGGAAATAATAGAGCTTCACGCGACGCTCCGCTAGCTCGCGCGCCTGATCTCTGTGAAGATTCATCGGCCCATCGTTGTTGATAAGGGCAACCCCATCTTCCTTCAGACCAAAATAGAACGGCATCGTATAGGACTTGCCGTGTGTGATGACCTGTGGATGAAAGATGATGATAATGTGCGGAAATGTGATTTCTCCGATCTCATAGATAGGCTCGTCAGAAACACGGACATAGCTCTCTACCGGCGCCATTCGCTTTTCCGACCCATAAAACGGCACGATGGTGCTTTCACCACCGGCATTGATGACTGCAGTGCTCAGAATATGCGAGCCAGTCACAACACCCTGTCCACCGACACCTGCCATTCGAATGTTGAATCGTTTCGCCATAGTTCAGACTCCTTTTCGTCGTTCCTTAGGCCTTACCTGGAATGGCACCGGCAGGAGCAGTCGGCTTCGGGAGATATTCTTTATAGCCATACCGATCGGCCAGATATTGCTTTGCCTCGTCGCTGACGTACTCCGTGAACTGATAGCGATCGTTTTCGACCGCCTTTGCATCTTCCATGACTTTGTCGGTAGGAATCGCGTACTCGATATTGCAGGAGGTATATGCCTGGATATAGGTCGAGCCGACTTCGCGAGCGATCAAGACGGCTTTCTTAATGACACTTTCTACACGGCGTGGATTATTCGGCACCACAGTCGCCACATAGGCACACCCAGCGACCTTTGCCATCTGTAACATATCCATCTTTTCGAACTTCTTACCGAGGGGTGCCATCTTCAGCACAGCGCCCCGATTGGTCATCCCGCTTTCCTGACCACCGGTATTCCCATACACTTCGTTGTCCAACATGATGGTCGTAAATCGTTCCTTACGGAACCACGAATGGAGAACCTGTTGGAATCCGATATCCGCCGTCCCGCCATCGCCAGCCATCACGACCACGTCCTTCGGTTTATCACCGAAGCGAAGACGGAGGCCACGAGACAGGCCGCTCGCCACTCCGTTTTGGTCGCCGTAGTTGCCGTAGACGAAGGGAATCGCAGCCTGAGAGATGGCAAGGCGACCGCACCCGGCTGTTCCGACGGTGATTGTGTCCTCGGGATTGGGAAACGCAATCATGGCAAGCCGAATGAAGAGCGTCATCGCGCAACCGGCACACATGGGATGCTCCTCCAATACTTCCTTGAAACTTCCCATCTGTGAGACCGTGACCTTTTTCCCAAAAGGTCCATGCTCCACCATATCCCGGTATTCTTTTGGCATAAACTTTTCGAACCCATTCGAAAATTTGACATAATCAAGACTCATCAGGCACCTCCCTATATCGTGAGCAACGGTAGACCGCTGCTTATATTCCTTACACCATCACATGCAACGAAAAAAACTTGGGGACTTGAGGATCTGGGCAATCGGACCAACACTCTCAACCACTAAATCTCGACCATCCTAGCAAAGCCGAAAAAAGACTGTCAATCTTGCTCCAGCCTTTTCTCGTCCCCACGGTTGTGCTCATTCACACCAACCGCTCGTCTCCACACCTCTAAAGATTATAACGCCACGGAAATCAAAGCAACTTCTAAGTGGGCCCAGGGCATCCGAAAGAAGGCCTAGGTCCCACTGGCTGGATAGGCCATTCGCCCCAAACATCTCAAACGAAGGAAGAGCACGCATGAAGGTCTCCAAATGTTTCAACAATTCATGTTTAGAGATTGCCGATTCGCCGCGTTCCGTTTACACTGACTTTCATGCTACTACGCGTGCTCATCCCGGGCGAAGATGACGCGGGAGTCCACGTTGGTGGGGTCCATAAGCGCCCGCCGATCCCGGACGACTCAGTCAAGGCTGAGTGCCCGAAGTTCATGGCACACGGCCCTTGTGGAGGGGTCCGTCGAGGTGGACTGTGCGAAGTCTATCCCGAAATGAAATGTCCATGGGTCTCACTCTACATTGAATTGGAAAAAATCGGCCAGACCGAATGGATGAAGCAAGTGTGAAGAGGCCGGCGGAGAAGAGGAGAACATGAGCGGCAAGCAGAAGACCACGAAATTGGGCTACAATGAGCGGCACGCGAGAAGCGGTATCAACTCTCCTCTGCCTGAACTAGAAACTTTCCCCAATCAGTATAAGGGGTATGAAATAACGATTGAGATTCCCGAGTACACTGCGATCTGTCCCAAGACGAATTTGCCGGACTTCGGGACCATCACGCTGCACTACATGCCTGATAAAAAATGTCTCGAACTAAAATCCCTCAAGACATACATCCATGCCTATCGCAATCTCGGCATCTTCTATGAAAATGCCGTCAACCGAATCCTCCACGATGTCGTCACGTCCAGCCGACCCGTTTGGGCGAAAGTGACCGGTACTTTCACCGCACGAGGCGGACTGTCGAGCAAAATAGAAGCCAAGTTTCCATAACTGAAAACTCGAATGGACTGAATCTGCCGGTGAGATGTCACCGTCTCGCCTCGGTGTTGTCACGACAAGTTGAACGCGAAAGGAGAACGATCCTTCATCCATGGCCACCTATGCGATCGGCGATGTGCAGGGATGCCATGATGCCTTGCAACGGCTTATTGAGCATATTCAGTTTGACCCGACTGTCGACCGTCTCTGGTTCGTCGGTGATTTGGTGAACCGCGGTCCGGATTCGCTCCATGTCCTCCGCTATCTCAAGGATCTGGAGGATAGGGCTGTTGTCGTGCTGGGCAACCATGACCTGTTCCTCCTTGCCGTTGCGGAGGACATTGTCGCAGTCCGCCCTGAAGACACCCTGCAGGCCGTCCTTGAAGCGCCGGATCGTGATGAGATCCTCGCATGGGTCCGTCAACAACGGCTCTTCTATCGCGAAGATCCTTTCGCCCTTGTCCACGCAGGCTTGCTGCCTCAATGGTCGATCGATGAGGCTCAACAGCTGGCCCATGAGGCTGAAACCGGCTTGAGGGGTCCGTTTTATCGGGATATTCTCCAAGCCCTCTACCCAAGTAAACACTTACAATGGTCCTCAAACTTGACCGGCTCCACTCGACTCGCAACCATCTTGAAAGTCTTCACAAAACTTCGGGCTTGCTCTCCCGATGGTCGGATGGAATCTACTTATAGTGGCCCCCCCGAACGAATCCCCGCCGGATATGTCCCCTGGTTCAGAATTGAAGACCGATCCCATCGCGACACGACCATCGTCTGTGGACACTGGGCTGCATTAGGACTCCACTGCGAAGAGCATCTTTTAGCCATCGACAGTGGCTGTGTGTGGGGACGGCAGCTGACAGCATTACGGTTGGAAGACCGGGCAGTCTTTCAGGTGCCCTGTAACAGCGTGTGAGATGATGGTGATTGAGCCGACGCCGCCCAATCCGAACTGGCCGCGTTATTCTATACAGAAGTTTCCCTCGTACCGTTTTATGCCGGGCCTGACACCACACCCACGCCGTGATCCAAGCGGGCACTCATATGGTAAGCCGGAGCCAAAACCAACCCGGTTCGCCGCAGATGAATGGCAAACCTCAGAGGATTACTTGTATGGGATCGACCTCTATAATTTTGCCTATTGGTGGGAATGCCATGAGATTTTTGAGGGACTGTGGCGCGCGGGCGGACACAACAGTGAGCAAGGAAACTTTTTTCAAGCCCTCATCCAGTTTGCCGCATCGAACCTGAAATGGTTTCTAGGCAATGAGAACGCTGCACGGAAACTTGCCCACAACGGGTTAGACCGGTTACGAAAGGTCCCTTCTCCCTACATGGGCATCGATGTGACCGCCTTGACCGAAAGGTACAAAACGACAACCTCGGAAGGTTCAGAATTCCGTCCTGTTCTCTTCACCCTTCTCACCTACGACTCCTCAAAAAATCCGGGATAACTGACTGAGCGGGAACGAGGCCGCTCGTCCACATGCACGGCAAGTCGAGAAACGATGCTGATTTAGTGGTAGCTCTCGGAGTCGGTGGGGAATTTCCCCTGTTCGACTTCTTCCTTGTAACGACTTAGCGCTTGAAGGGCATCTGCTTTAAGGTGAGCGTAGGTTTTGACGAATCTCGGGGTGAAGGTATCAAAGAGACCAAGCAGATCGTAGAGCACGAGTACTTGACCGTCACAGTGTGGACCCGCTCCAATCCCAATAGTGGCGATCGAAAGGGCTTGGGTAATTTTCTTGGCCAACCCCACAGGCACCGCTTCCAACACGAGGGCGAATGCCCCGGCCGCCTCGAGCGCTTGAGCATCTTCCAATAGTCTGGAGGCTTGATCTTCGGCTTTGCCTTGGACCTTGTAGCCGCCAAGCGCATGGACCGATTGCGGTGTCATGCCTAAATGGCCCATGACAGGAATCCCAATGCTCACGATCGCCTTGATTCGATCCGCTACCGCGGCGCCTCCCTCCAGCTTCACGGCGGCGGCCCCGGCTTGCAGTAACCGGCCCGCATTGCGGACAGCCTCTTCCGTGCTGACCTGGTAGGACATAAACGGCATATCGCTGATCACCAGACACCGCTGCGCGGAGCCGGCTACCAGTTTGGTATGGTACAGCATGTCCTCCATCGTGACCGTCAGCGTATTGGGCTTTCCTTGCACAACGACGCCCAGCGAATCTCCCACCAGGATCGCACGGATCCCCGCTTGCTCCACAATGCGAGCGAAGAGCGCATCATAGGCCGTCACGACGACCACCTTCTTCTTTTCTCGCTTGTACTGCTGGAAATCGAGGATGGTCATCAGTCCAACCCGGCCTTGGTGATGATTTCTCCCAACCGATGCGTCGCTTTGATCGCCATGATATGGACACCGTCGCAGTGTGGCCGCACCGCCTTGATCGTCCGTACGGCGATGTCGACTCCGACATCCTCAGCTCTCTCTCCGGCCGCCTTGAGTTCTTCGATCATCTCGTTTGGAACCGAAATGCCCGGAATATTCGCATTCATGAACTCGGCCATCTTTTGATTGCGCAACACGAGGATACCGGCCAGGACCTTCACTTTGAACGGCCGGATCGCATTCATAAAGCTCGCGAACTGTTCCGGATGGTACACCGCTTGGGTCTGAAAGAATTGTGCACCTGCCTTCACCTTCACTTCAAACTTAGCAAGCATAGGCCCCAGTGGATCAGCTTCCGGGGTCACAGCGGCGCCGATGGTAAACGCCGTCGAGCCGTCCAGTTTATGGCCGGTCATGTCGTGCCCATTGTTCAATCCCTGCACAAGCTGCATCACTTGAACCGAATCAAGATCGTAGACCGGCTTGGCCTCCTTGTGATCCCCGACAGTCGGGTAATCGCCGGTGAGGCACAAGATATTTCGAATCCCGAGCATATGCGCACCCATCAAATCCGACTGCATCGCAATTCGGTTGCGATCGCGACAGGTCAATTGCATCACGGGATCGTGCCCTAGTTCATACAGGAGGCGGCAGACCGGCAGCGAGCCGGCACGAACCACGGCCGCCGTATTGTCAGTGACGTTCACTCCGTGGACACGCCCCACCAGCTGCTTGGCGTTCTCCAGCACGGACGAGATGTTCGTGCCCTTGGGAGGATTGTACTCAACCGTGACGGCGAACGTGCCTCGGTTGAGAATATCGGTTAGGCGCTGTGGCTCTCGGCTCATGGATAGCCCCTCATAGCATTCCTGCTGCTCTCTTGGCGGACTCCACTGTATTTTCGAGCAGCATCGCGATGGTCATCGGACCGACTCCACCAGGAACAGGGCTGATCCAACCGGCTTTCTGGCTCACAGCTTCGAAATCGACGTCGCCGCACAACTTGCCCTCAGGCGTTTTGTTCATCCCCACGTCGATGACGACCGCTCCCTCGCGCACCATGTCGGCCGTTACAAACTTCGCCTTTCCGATCGCGACCAGAAGCAACTCCGCCTCACGGCAGACCGCAGGGAGGTCTTTCGTTTTCGAATGGCAAATCGTCACCGTCGCATTCCTCTGGAGCAGCATCAACGCCAACGGCTTCCCGACAATATTGCTTCGTCCCAGTACAACCGCCCGTTTGCCTTCAATCGTCACGCCGACTGACTCGATCATCTTGATGACGCCCTTAGGGGTACACGCCTCGAATACGGGATGCCCCTCCACAAGCCGGCCGAAGTTGTACGGATGAAAGCCATCTGCATCCTTGAGCGGCGAGACGGCTTCCAGAATGACCTTGCTATCGATATGTTTGGGAAGCGGGAGCTGAACCAGGATTCCATGGATTTTAGGGTCAGCATTCTTTTTGTCGATCAGCGCCAAGAGCTCGGCCTGCGTCGTGCTGGCCGGGAGCTTGTGATCGTCGACATGGATCCCTGCCAATTCGCAGGCCTTTTGCTTATTCCGAACATAGACATGCGAGGCCGGATCGTCACCGACCAAAATGGTCGCCAGACCCGGTTTAATCGATTTCTTGGCGAATAGCTCCGCGGATGCCTCCGCCAGACGATCACGAACCTGTTGTGCGAGCGCTTTTCCATCAATCAATCGTGCGGTCACAGTCCCCCTCCCCTGTAGCTATTTGGCCGGTAAAATCGTTGCAACTTAGCAGGTGAATTTTATGCAAGTCAACGCTGATTGAACGGTTCGAGGTCCGCGCGAGTGGTCAGGAGTAGGGGGTTGTTTCCTCCGGTCAATCGCCTTCCCCCTCTTTCCTTGACAGTCTCTTCACTCCTTCGATACGATAACCTAGATTTAATCAGGGATATCCGCTCGTTGCCCTTGTATTCCTACTACCGTTTTTTCCTCCCTTGGGCATTCACTCTTGGCCTTACGTTACCCGGCGAGGCAGCCCAGATTACAGGCTTGGAGTCCCCCAACAGTTTCGTCGGCGACCCATCTGGACAAGAATATTTCATCTCCAACATCAATGGGGAGCCGGAGGCCCGAGACAACAACGGCTTTATCACAAAGCTGAATTCCGAGGGGAAGATCATCCACCTCAAGTTCATACAAGGCGGCGTGGCGGAACTTCTGCATGCTCCAAAGGGAATGGCCATAGTAGGCTCGATTCTCTACGTCGCGGACCTTGATCAATTGAAAGGCTTCGACAAGACAACCGGAAAACTTGTCACCTCGGTCTCGCTTTCCCCCCGATCCCAGGCACAGGTATCTCTGACCGACGTTGCGGCTTCACCGACCGGCCTCTTATACGCCTCGGACCAAACGGCCAATTCAATTTACCGCATCAACCCCTCGGACAATTATCGAGTGGACCTGCTGATTCACGATGACCGACTTGCTGGCCCCGCAGGAATCGCGATCCATCCGAAGACCAATCACCTCATTGCCGTGAGCTGGGACAAAGGGAAAATTCTCGAGATCACTCCTGATGGACAGTTGACTGAACTGGAGTCGAATGGGTTTTTTACGAGCCGTTTCCAGAACCTGAGTGGAGTCGATTTCGATCAATGGGGCAATATGTACGTATCGGATTTCACGAAAGGCAAGATTTGGCGCATGACCAGAGACCATCGATTCCAAGTCATTGCCGAATACCTCCCCGCCCCGGCTGATATCAGCATCGACCGAGAAAATAACCTCATATTGGTTCCCTATCACTACGTGCATGCGGCCGAGATGAATGGACTGGAAGCCCCGTCATCGGCCAGGCCCAAGGGTGACAAACGCACACTGGCCGACTATGGGTTCATTCCTCCGCCCCCTAAGCCCGCGCCGGAAGAGATCAAAAAATGAGCTCCTGCGTCTATTGCCACAATCGGAAGGGAAAGCGGGCATGTCCGGCCCTGGGAGGATTGATCTGCAGCCAGTGCTGTGGCGAGCATCGTATGACGCGAATTTCATGTCCCCATGACTGTGCATATCTTGACAGTGGAAGTGATTACCAGCAGAAACGGCTCGGGGCACAATTCGCGTCCGTTCGTCGAGACTTCTATCAAGAGTTGGAGCAATTGGGAGGGCACAAAGCCGTCGCGCTCTTCAACCTGATAGAAGTCGTCACGTTCGGCTATTTTGAAGGACGAAGGGATGGGCAGGATGCCGAGGTCGTCATGGCACTGCAGACACTCCGCCGAACACTCAGCCCACTTCACATTCCGGCTGCCCCCGCACCGGTTTTTGCCGAGCGCCTCAAAAAGGAGTACGAGGCCTTTCGCAAGCAGCATCCGGACCAGATTGCCGACTCATCCGACGCCTTAACAATCCTGGATCGAGCCGTCCAGTTTGTCTCTGCATTTTCAGAAAATAATTTCCAGTCAAGCCGGTTTCTGGGAGGACTGATCGGTTACGTGAAGGTGCAGCATCCGGAAATCGCAGCGCACCTCAAGAAGCAGCATGAATCGGGGCATATCCTTCTGCCGGGGCAATCGTTCCTGCCTCCGCCCGCCCCCGAGGAACATACCCATGGTCCCGACTGCCGGCATCATAGTCATTAAAATGAGGATCGTCCATGCTTCCTCCCGACTCACTCGACATCCCTATCCTTCGGAACATCTTTCATCCATCTGATTTCACCCCAGCAAGCGAAGCCGCGTTCGCGCATGCCTTGAGAACCGCCTTGATGGCCCAAGCTAGTCTGACAATTCTACATGTCTCATCTGATCGGGATACGGAATGGATGGAGTTTCCCGGTGTACGTGCGGCGCTGGAGCGATGGGGCCTGCTACCCATGAACAGCCGGCGATCCGATGTCGCCACATTGGGGATCAACGTCAAGAAGGTCCAAGCGGTCCATCCGGATCCCATTGAATCAGTCACATCCTACTTAACGGAGCATGCGACAGATCTGATCGTGCTTGCTACTGATCAAAGTAAAAGCGGCCTTCCGTGGTTCAGCAAGTCCGTGGCGGTGCCCGTGGCTCTGGAGTCACGGCAGATGACCCTCTTTATCCCGAAAGGCGCAGCCGGATTCGTTTCTTCACACGATGGGTCCATCTCATTGACGAACATCTTGATTCCAGTTACCTCCACACCGCCTGGCCAGGCGGCACTTCAGGCCGCAGTGCGGATGGCATACCGGCTCAATTGTCCGGCCGGCGTCTTTACGGTTCTACACATCCGCGAGGAAGAGAACATGCCCGACCTCCACTATTCCGATTTGCCCGGCTGGCGGTGGAATAGAATCACCAAGCACGGAGATGTGGTGGACGTAATCTGCGGGACTGCGGAGGAGATCAGGCGAATCTCATCGTTATGACGACCGAAGGACGCCACGGTTTTCTCGATGCCTTGCGGGGAAGTCATAGCGAACAGGTGCTTCACAAAGCGCCCTGCCCGCTGCTGGCGATCCCAGCAGGCGGATTTATTGCCTCGGTGCTGGAAGCTGAATCAGAAAGCCGGCGAGAATCCTAAAACCGCGGCACATGCAACCCGCACAGCGATCTCGTTGTTAGAGAACAAGCACTCACTACAGGATGCCGATGGATACTACTCCACAATCGTGACCGTCATTTCTACACGCTCTTTGGGATTATCCCGCTCGTCGCGCGCGACATTGACGATCTTATCGGCCACACCGATTCCCTTGGTCACTTCTCCAAACACGGAGTACTTGCGATCCAAGAATCGCGAGTCCTCTACCACGACGAAAAACTGAGAGCCGGCCGTATCCGGCTCGGCTGCCCTGGCCATAGAAACCACGCCACGCTTATGCGGGACATCGCTGAACTCCGCCTTAACCGTATAGCCGGGACCACCTTGGCCATAGGTATCCTTCTTGAGCGTGTCCTTCGTATTCGGGTCACCGCCTTGAATCATGAAGCCGGGGATGACGCGGTGAAAAATGGTCCCGTTGTAAAAGCCGGACTTCGCCAGCTTGATAAAATTCTCCACATGTTTTGGTGCAACGTCCGAATGGAACTTGATTTCGATATCGCCGTATTTCGTTTTGATGATCCCCCGCGGCCCTTTCGGGGTTTCAGCTTTTGGTGTGGTCGCCGTATCCGCGGCGATAACCGACCCAATGCCCGAGACTGACAGGGCAATTCCCACCAACAGTCCCATACACATTCGCCATCCTGTGCGCGTCAGCATCACCAACCTCCACAACCTTTTACATGACAGTAATCTCTCATCCTACCACGTGTCGCGCGTCAACGCTCAACTTGCTCCAGTGCTCGTTGCGCCGCCTCCTGCTCTGCTTCCTTCTTGCTATGTCCACGGCCAATCCCAAAGACGTTATCATTCACGTGCACTTCGACTTCAAAGAACTTGTGATGATCGGGCCCAGTTTCTCGCACAGTCACGTACCGAGGCAACACTTCATATCGTTTCTGGCACCACTCCTGGAAGCGAGTCTTGTAGTCATCTCCTCCGGGCTTCGTTTGCAAAAGCTCGATGCGGCACAGCTCATCATTCAGCACATCGATGGTGAAATCGCGACTGGCCTCAAACCCTCCATCGAGGTAGACCGCAGCAATGACGGCCTCCAGCGCATCAGCCAGGAGCGAGGCTTTGTCCCGCCCTTTTGAAAGTTCTTCGCCTCGACCGAGCTTCAGATAGGTTCCAAGATCCAGACGCCTGGCGGCATTCGCCAGCGGGCTCTCACTCACGAGCTTCGCTTTGAGTTTTGAAAGCGCGCCCTCGCTCAACTCAGGATATCGGCTCGCGAGATAATCACTGACAATGAGCGACAAGACGGCATCCCCCAGGAACTCCAGCCGTTCATTATGTTTTCGGTCTGTGTCTCGTCGTTCATTCACGTACGACTTGTGTGTCAGGGCTTCCGTCAAGAAGTTCGAGTTCGTGAATCGATATTTTAAGAAGGCAGGAGGAGAATCGGCTGAAGAAGCCGGTGTCATCGTGGCGTGCGTATTAGGCGTCCAGTCTCTTGAAGATCAAACACGCATTCACTCCGCCGAATCCGAAGGAATTGGACAATGCCATCTGAATGGCAGTCGGCCGTGCTGTATTGGGGACGTAGTCTAAATCACACGCCGGATCCGGGTTGTCGAGATTGATCGTGGGCGGGAGCACTCCGTGGAAAAGTGCCAGAATACTGAAGACGGCTTCGATCCCACCCGCTGCTCCCAGTAAATGCCCGGTCATAGATTTGGTCGAGCTGACCGGGATGCGAAAGGCTTGCTCACCAAACACCTGTTTAATGGCTCGCGTCTCAATGGCATCGGCCATCGTCGACGTGCCATGCGCGTTGATATACCCGATCTGATCGCGTCTGATTCCGGCATCTTTGAGCGCCAATTCCATGCAACGGACGGCTCCCTCACCCTCTTCAGGCGGCGCCGTAATGTGATACGCGTCACTGTTCATCCCATACCCGATAATTTCGCCGTAAATTCTGACCCCCCGTCGAAGGGCATGATTCAGTTCCTCGATCACCACCACGCCCGCACCCTCACCTAACACGAATCCATCCCGGTCCTTGTCGAATGGACGGCTCGCTTTGGTTGGTTCATCATTCCGGAACGACAAGGCCTTGGCCGCTGCAAATCCTGCCACACCCAACGGAGTCACGGCCGCTTCGGCGCCCCCGGCCACCATGACATCGGCATCACCCCGTTGAATCAGGCGATAGGCGTCTCCGATGCAATGGTTGCCCGTGGCACATGCCGTCACCGCGCAAGAGTTGGGCCCCTTGGCTCCGATCCGAATTGCCACTTGCCCGGAAGCGAGGTTGATGATCGTCATTGGAATGAAAAACGGTGAGACTCGCCCAGGTCCCTTACCTTTGAGCACCTCATGATAATGCTCAATCGACCCAAGCCCGCCGATCCCGGAGCCAATGTAGACCCCGACCTTTGTGGCCTCCTCCGGCGTCACCTTGAGGCCGGCATCATCCACAGCCAGCTGGGCGGCGCCCACCGCATAGTGGATGAACGCATCCATCTTCTTGATCTCTTTTTTCTCGATGAACCGAGCAGGGTCAAAATCTTTGACCTCACCGGCAATCTGAGCGTCATATCCCGTCGGATCAAACTTGGTGATTCGGCCGATCCCCGACTCGCCGGCACAGAGCGCTTTCCAGGTCTTGTCGACACCCGTGCCTAATGGAGTGACCAGTCCTAAACCGGTGACCACCACACGCCGTGTGACCGGATCAGACGTTCCTTGAGACATGCCTATGACTTTTCCTTGATGTAGTCCAATGCCTTCCCAACGGTCAGAATCTTCTCCGCATCCTCATCGGGAATTTCGATCGAGAATTCCTCTTCGAGTGCCATCACAAGCTCGACGGTATCGAGCGAATCCGCCCCAAGGTCTTCAACGAAGGAGGCCTCCGGTGTCACCTCGTCTTCCTCCACACCGAGCTGCTCAGCAATAATTTTCTTCACGCGCTCTTCAACTGTTGCCATCGCTATGCCTACCTCCTTCCCCAGTGTGACTTCCTCTGCACCGCCACATGGGGATCTGTGACGGCTATACGTCCAAGAGATTCGACGCCTTTACACCATCAACATCCCGCCGTTCACATGCAAGACATGACCCGTAATGTAGGCCGCGTCTTCGGACACAAGAAATCGGACGGCCGCGGCAACATCCGCAGGCGTACCCAGCCGCCCCAACGGGATTTGTTTCAGCAACGTGTCTTTCACATCAGCCGGTAGTCCATGAGTCATCGCTGTATCGATGAAACCGGGCGCCACCGCATTCACCGTCACGTTACGGCTGGCATATTCCCGACCGACGGTTTTTGTGAACCCGATGACGGCCGCCTTTGAAGCCGAATAATTCGCCTGCCCCGCGTTCCCTATCACTCCGACGATCGAGGCGATGTTGACGATACGACCGTACCGCTGCTTGGTCATCGGCTGCAAGACCGCTTTCGTGCAATTAAAGGTGCCGTTCAGATTGATCTGAAGCACCAGATTCCAATCTTCTTCCTTCATCCTCAACAACAATCCATCGCGAGTGATCCCCGCATTGTTGACGAGGATGTCGACTTTCCCCCAGGCCTTCAAGACTTGTTCGACCATCGCTTTGGTGTCATTGGCATCGGCCACGTTGACTTTCAGGTTCAACGCCTTTCGCCCAAGTTTTTCGACCAAGCCGACCGTTTCCAACGAACGGCCTGGGTCGAGATCGGCCACGGCGATGTCGGCCCCCGCTTGGGCAAGACACTCGGCAATGGCCCGACCGATTCCTTGGGCAGCGCCGGTGACAATAGCGGTTTTTCCTTGTAGCAACATCACAGACCTTTCCGGCGGTACCTTAACAAGCCGACAGAGCGTTCGTCATCTGGTGTTTGCATGTGAAGCCGATTGTGCGCTAACTCACTGCCTGGAGCGTCGCATCCAGTGACTTTGGATCATTCACATTCAACAATTTGGCGTCCGGCAGAATCCGCTTGATCAAGCCGGTCAACACGGTACCTGGCCCCACCTCCACAAACGTCGTGACCCCCATCTTTCCCATCGTATGCACGGTCTCTTCCCACAGCACGGAAGAGGGCAGCTGGCGAACCAACGATGCCTGGATTTCGCTTGCCAGTCTGATCGCTTTCGCCTCCGCATTATTCACCAGAGGGGCACTGAGATCAGACCACTGAACCGCGGCCAGGTCCTTGGCCAATCGATCAGCTGCTTGCTGCATCAATGGAGTATGAACGGGCACACTCACCGGCAGAGGGATAGCCTTTTTACAGCCTTGTGCTTTGGCCAATTCGATCGCTCTTTCCACCGCCGCCTTTTCACCGGCAATGACCACTTGCCCCGGCGAGTTGAAATTCGCCGCCGCGACAACCCCGACAGACGACGCCGTGCGGCACACATCCTTAACCACGCCGGCGGCGAGGCCCAACAGGGCCGCGACAAGACCGGTTCCCGGAGCCACGGCTTCCAACATGTAGCGCCCCCGCTTCTGAACCAGGCCGACCGCATCTTGGAATGAGAGCCCACCGGCCGCAACCAACGCCGAATACTCGCCCAAACTATGGCCTGCCACCGCAACCGGCTTGATTCCGACCGGCTCCAACAGCTTCAGCGCCGCCATGCTGCTGACCAACAAGGCCGGTTGGGTGAATTCCGTCAGATTGAGCCGCTCAGCCGGTCCCGTAAAGCATAACGCCCCGACATCATAACTCAAAACCGAGGTCGCCTCATTATAGACGGACTTCAAAGAGGGATGTGCGTCATAGAGCGCCTTCCCCATCCCCACTGATTGAGAACCCTGTCCTGGAAAAACAAGCCCGATTCCTTGAGTCATGGGGGGTTAGATATCTTAGAAATCCCCCGCAAAGTCAACGGGAAAAAGTTTCTGCACGCCGCCATCCTTTGGCAATCAGCGGGAATCTGCTCCCGAGGTTCTAGCGGGTCTCCAAAGGAAACTGCCTTACCATCGGATCATCGCAGAGGCCCATGTCAATCCTGCCCCGAACGCACCAAGCATCACTAACGAGCCATCCTTGATACGCCCTTCGCGAACCGCTTCATCCAGGGCGATTGGAATGGATGCAGCGGAGGTATTCCCATACCGATCGAGGTTCAGGAGCACTTTTTCGATCGGAAGGCCGAGACGCTCAATGACCGCCTTGAGAATTCGGACGTTGGCCTGGTGCGGCACATAAAGGTCAAGATCCTCCACGCGGAGATGATTGGCTGAAAGGGTCGCCCGAGCGATGTCCTCCAAGGTGCGCACAGCGACTTTGAAGGTCTCATTCCCTTTCATTTTGATGTATTGCTGGCGTTCCGCGATTACTTTCTCAGAGGGCGGAGTACGAGAGCCTCCTCCCGGCACCATGATCAACTCACAGAGGGCCCCGTCGGAGCGAAGGTGAGTGGACAAGATCCCCCTTTCCCCATCGCTGGCGCTGACGACCACCGCACCAGCCCCATCTCCAAACAGCACGCATGTGTTCCGGTCGCTCCAATCGGTGATGGCGGACATGACTTCTGAACCGATCACCAGGACATGGCGCATCCCGTTCTTGACGTATGCATCCGCCACGGAGAGCGCGTAGACAAATCCGCAACAGGCGGCCGAAAGGTCACAGGCCGCAGCTTTGGTCGCACCGAGCTGATGCTGGACGAGACAGGCCGTTGCCGGGAGCGGGTAATCACCCGTACAGGTGGCAACCAAAATCATGTCGAGATCGGTCGCTGCCAGACCAGCCGCAGTCAGTGCCCGTTTCCCGGCCTGAACCGCCAAATCCGAACAGGCTTCCCCGGTCGCCGCAATATGCCGCTCACGGATGCCTGTCCGTTCTTGAATCCATTCATCGGTCGTAGCCACCATGCGTTCAAGATCCGCATTCGTCAGCACTCGGGCAGGCGCATAGGAGCCGGTTCCCGCAATACAGGCTTTCATGTTCCCAATTCCACCGGTGGACGGGAACGGCTCTCTTCAATATTCCGCTGGATCAGCTCTCGCACACGGCCCTCAGCCATGCCCTTCGCTCGTCGAATGGCATTTTTGATGGCCTTGGCCGACGATCGTCCATGACAGATCATCGTAATCCCATTGACCCCCAGCACAGGGGCGCCGCCGCA